>OCLW01000084.1_pt1 | contig 209212 bp, 131 predicted proteins | sample 1496041 | NCBI WGS metagenome assembly OCLW01 (sample SAMN04168690, study PRJEB22393) | synthetic metagenome | isolation source: purchased from BEI Resources HM-276D | reverse complement strand
TACACAGGTTTGAAATCAAGACAAACACTGGCAAACCGGGAGGAGTCCATATACGAATAACCGCTCGCGGTTATCCGCCGTGAAACCCGGCGTAACGGCGCATAGCGCCTGCGGCGCTATTCGCCCTACTCGGCAAGCCGTTCCGCCCGGAGGCGCTGCCCAGCCCTCGACATGTCCCCGTAGGGCGAATAACCGCTCGCGGTTATCCGCCGTGAAACCCGGCGTAACGGCGGATAGCGCCTGCGGCGCTATTCGCCCTACCGGCAAGCCGTTACGCCCGGCGACGCTGCCCAACCCTCGACATGTCCCCGTAGGGCGAATAACCGCTCGCGGTTATCCGCCGTGAAACCCGGCGTAACGGCGCATAGCGCCCGCGGCGCTATTCGCCCTACCCGACAAGCCGTTACGCCCGGCGGCGCTGCCCAGCCCTCGACACGCCCCGTAGGGCGAATAACCGCTCGCGGTTATCCGCCGTGAAACCCGGCGTAACGGCGGATAGCGCCTGCGGCGCTATTCGCCCTACCCGACAAGCCGTTACGCCCGGCGGCGCTGCCCAGCCCTCGACACGCCCCCGTAGGGCGAATAACCGCTCGCGGTTATCCGCCGTGAAATCCGGCGTAACGGCGGATAGCGCCTGCGCGCTATCCGCCCTACCCGGCGAGCCGTTACGCCCGGAGGCGCAACCCGGCCCTCGACATGTCCCTGAACGGCCGCACCGTCGGGCCGCGGGTTCAGGTGCTCTCCCGCGCCATCAGCTCGAACCCCATGTCCAGCGCGCTATCGCGCACCTCCTTGCCGGCGATCAGCGCCAGCAACTGCTCCGCCGCGCGCCGGCCGATGGCTTCGCGCGGGGTGCGGATGCTGCTCAGGCGCGGGACCGTGCAGTCCGAACCCGGCAGGTCGTTGAAACCGAGCACGGCGATCTGTTCCGGCACCTTGACCCCACGGCGCAGGGCCTCCAGCAGCGCGCCCTGGGCCAGGTCGTCGTTGCAGAAGAACACCCCGTCGACCTGCGGCTGGCTGGCCAGCAACTGCACGAAGAGTTCGCCGCCGAGGGCCACCGAGGACGGCCGCGGCGTAAGGATTTCCAGCCCCGGGTCGTAGCAGCCGGCCTTTTGCAAGGCGCGGCGGAACCCCTCGCCGCGCAGCAGGGTGCGCTGGTCGAGCTGGGCGCCGATGTAGGCCAGGCGCCTGCGGCCGCGTGCCAGCAGGTGCTCGGCGGCGGCCTCGCCGGCGCGCAACTGGGAGAAGCCGACGCAATTGAGCCCGGAGCCGGAGTCCAGGTCCATCATGTACACGCAGGGAATGCCGCTGGCCTCGATCATCCGCCGGGCGCTCTCGGTGCGCTCGAAGCCGGTCAGCAGCAGGCCGCGCGGCTGGTAGGCCAGGTAGTTGCGGATCAGGTCCTCTTCCTCGTTGCGCGAGTAGTGGAAGTTGCCGATCAGCACTTCCAGGCCCTGCGGCCGCAGTACCGCGTGGATCGCCTCGAGGGTCTCGATGAACAGCAGGTTGGCCAGCGACGGCACCAGCACCGCCACGCTGTGGCTTTGCGCCGAGGCCAGCGCGCGCGCCGCGGGGTTGGCCACGTAGCCGAGTTCGCGGGCGGCGTCGCGGACCTTCTGCGCCAGTTCTTCGGCGACGCTGGCGACGCCGCGCAACGCGCGCGACGCGGTGATCGGGCTGACCCCGGCGCGGCGCGCGACTTCGTTGAGGGTGGGACGTCCGGTGGTTCGCGTGTTCTTGTCGTTCTTGGTGATGCTCATCGTGGCCTGCTTGCCAAACAAAATTCCAGGCACTAAGGTAGCGCTGTCTCGCGACCTGGGCAATCGCCTGAGGCGGCCTGTCCGCCACTGCCCGCGCGGGATTCGACAGACCACAACGACAAGAAGGCGGAGCCAGGCTCGCGCGATTTTTTCCAGGTCGCAAAGATAGCGCTGTCTCACGCTTGAGGTGTTCCATGCATCCACCCCTCCAAGCCCTGGTCATCATGGGTGTCGCCGGTTGCGGCAAGTCCAGCGTCAGCCAGGCCCTTTGCCAGCGCAGCGGCGCCCACGGCATCGAAGGCGACAGCTTCCATCCCGCCGCCAACATCCGCAAGATGAGCGCCGGCATTCCCCTCACCGACGACGACCGCGCCGGCTGGCTGGACACCCTCGCCGAGCAGCTGCGCCAGGCGGTGGCCGCCGGCAAGCTGCCGGTACTGACCTGTTCCGCCCTCAAGCGCGCCTACCGCGACCGGTTGCGCCGCGCGGTGCCCGGCCTCGGCATCGTCTACCTGGAACTGACCCCGGCGGTCGCCGCCGAGCGCGTCGCCCAGCGCCCCGGCCACTTCATGCCGGCGACCCTGATCGACAGCCAGTTCGCCGCCCTCGAGCCGCCGCTCGACGAACCCCTGACCCTGCGCCTGGACGCCACCCTGCCGGTGGAATGCCTGGCGCAGGCCGCCCACGCCTGGTGGCTGGAGCACGCCGCCGCCTGAATTCTTTCGCTTGTCCGACAAAGATAGCGCTACCCCGAAAAAGCGCTTCAATGAAACAGCAACTCCGGTAGAACAACGACAAAAGGAGAGCCCTCCATGTTCGGCATGTCACACGATGCCTACCTGCTCCTCGACGCCCTGGTGACCATCATCGGCCTGATCGTGCTGATCACCCGCTTCAAGGTGCATCCCTTCATCGCCCTGATCATCGCCGCCGGCTTCCTCGGCCTGACCTCGGGGATGCCGGTGGAGAAGATCGTCAAATCCTTCCAGGACGGCTTCGGCGGCGTGCTCGGCTTCGTCGGCGTGATCCTCGCCCTGGGCACCATGCTCGGCAAGCTGATGGCCGATTCCGGCGGCGCCGACCAGATCGCCCGCACCCTGATCCGCGCCTTCGGCAAGGAGCGGGTGCACTGGTCGATGATGCTCGCCGCGTTCCTGGTGGGCATCCCGCTGTTCTTCGAGATCGGCTTCATCCTGCTGATCCCGCTGGTGTTCATCGTCGCCCGGCGCAGCGGCGTGTCCCTGATCAAGATCGGCATCCCGTTGCTCGCCGGCCTTTCCGCGGTGCACGGTCTGGTGCCGCCGCATCCCGGCCCGCTGCTGGCGATCGGCGTGTTCGGCGCCGACATCGGCAAGACCATCCTCTACGGCCTGATCGTCGCCCTGCCCACCGCCGCCATCGCCGGCCCGCTGTTCGGCGCGCTGGTCTCGCGCTACATACCCGGCACGCCATCGGCGGAACTGGTCGAGCAGATCGCCCACGAGCCCGAGACCCAGGACCTGCCCAGCTTCGGCGTGACCCTGGCGACCGTGCTGCTGCCGGTGTTCCTGATGCTGCTGAAGACCTTCGCCGACGTCGCCTTCCCCGATGGCCACGCGTTCCGCGCCTGGATGGACATGATCGGCCATCCGATCAGCGCCCTGCTCCTGGCCCTGCTGGTGGCGCTCTATACCTTCGGCTACGCCCGTGGCTTCGACTCGAAGAAGATCCTCAGGCTGCTCGACCAGAGCCTGGCACCGACCGCCGCCATCGTGATGATCATCGGCGCCGGCGGCGGCTTCAAGCAGATGCTGGTGGCCAGCGGGGTCGGCGACGTCATCGGCCATCTCGCGGTGAACGCGCAGATCTCGCCGATCCTGCTGGCCTGGCTGGTGGCCGCGGTGATCCGCATCGCCACCGGCTCGGCCACCGTCGCCACCATCACCGGGGCCGGCATCGTGGTGCCGGTGATCGACCTGATTCCCGGCGTCAACCGCGAGTTGCTGGTGCTCGCCACCGGCGCCGGCTCGCTGATCCTCTCCCATGTCAACGACGCCGGGTTCTGGCTGGTCAAGCAGTACTTCAACATGAGCGTCAGCGAGACCTTCAAGACCTGGACCGCGATGGAGACCATCCTCTCCGTGGTCGGCCTGGTCTTCATCCTGTTGCTGTCGCTGGTGCTCTGAGCACCAGCCCGACCGGAGTTCAGCCATGACCGAACCAATGCAACGCCCCGACCACGAAGCCTCGCGCTGGCCGCGCGACTTCGATATCCGCCAGCGCTATGCCGAGCAGCAGGAACTGCTTGAGCCACCGCCGGCGCGGCCCCGCGAAGAGCCTACCGCCGACGCCTGAAGCCAGCCGGCGCCATGCCTTTGCTCCCGCCCCCCACGAAGCGGGAGCAAAGGCTGATTTCCGGCAAGGGCGCGACGGTTTTCCTGCTGAAACGATTTACCTTCGATCCGGACCGCGCTACAACAGTCCCACGCCTTTCATCCACGTCATTCGAGGACCCGCCATGACCGCCCCGCTCCACCTCGATTCGCTGTTTCCCAGCCTCGACGCCATTCCCGAGCAGTACCGCCCCGACGCCCCCATCGAGCAGCGCGACTACCTGGTCGACGGCCAACTGCGACATTGGGACGGCCCGCTGGCGCCGGTACGCAGCCCGGTATTCCTCGCCGAGGCCGACGGCGAGCGCCAGGTGATCCTCGGCAGCACCCCGCTGCTCGACGCCGACGCCGCGCTCGCCGCGCTCGACGCCGCGGTGCGGGCCTACGACCACGGCCAGGGCCTGTGGCCGAACCTGCGGGTGGCCGAGCGCATCCAGCACGTCGAACGCTTCCTGGCGCGGATGCGCGAGCAACGCGAGGCGGTGGTCAAGCTGCTGATGTGGGAAATCGGCAAGAACCTCAAGGACTCCGAGAAAGAGTTCGACCGCACCTGCGACTACATCGTCGATACCATCGAAGCGCTGAAGGAACTCGACCGCCACTCCAGCCGTTTCGAACTGGAACAGGGCACCCTCGGCCAGATCCGCCGGGTTCCACTGGGCGTGGCGCTGTGCATGGGGCCGTACAACTATCCGCTGAACGAAACCTTCACCACCCTGATCCCGGCGCTGATCATGGGCAATACGGTGGTGTTCAAGCCGGCCAAGTTCGGCGTGCTGCTGATCCGCCCGTTGCTGGAAGCCTTCCGCGACAGCTTCCCGCCAGGAGTGATCAACGTCATCTACGGGCGCGGCCGGGAAACCGTGTCGGCGCTGATGGCCAGCGGCAAGGTCGACGTGTTCGCCTTCATCGGCACCCATTCCGGCGCCAGCGACCTGAAGAAGCTGCACCCCCGCCCGCACCGCCTGCGCGCCGCCCTCGGCCTGGACGCGAAGAACCCGGGTATCGTCCTGCCGCAGGTCGACCTGGACAACGCGGTGAACGAGGCGGTCACCGGCGCGCTGTCCTTCAACGGCCAGCGCTGCACCGCGCTGAAGATCCTGTTCGTCCACGAAAGCGTGCTGCGACCGTTCCTCGACAAGTTCAGCGCGCGCCTGGCCAGCCTCAAGCCGGGCATGCCGTGGGAACCGGGAGTGGCGCTGACGCCGCTGCCGGAGCCGGGCAAGGTCGACTATCTCGAAGGCCTGCTGAACGACGCCCTGGCCAAGGGCGCACGAGTGGTCAATGCGGGCGGCGGCGAGCATCGGCAAAGTTTCTTCTACCCCGCTCTGCTGAGTCCGGTGAGCCCGGACATGCGCCTCTACCACGAGGAGCAGTTCGGTCCGCTGGTGCCGGTGGTGCCCTATCGCGAGCTGGACGAGGTGATCGACTACGTCCTGCGCTCCGACTACGGCCAGCAGTTGAGCCTGTTCGGCAACGACCCGGCGCAGATCGGCCGGCTGGTCGACGCCTTCGCCAACCAGGTCGGCAGGATCAACGTCAACGCCCAGTGCCAGCGCGGCCCGGACAGCTACCCGTTCAACGGCCGGAAGAATTCGGCGGAAGGCACCCTGTCGGTCCATGACGCGCTGCGGGTGTTCTCCATCCGCACCCTGGTGGCGACCCGCGACACCGAGGCGAACAAGACCCTGGTCAGCGAGATCATCCGCAACCGCGCGTCGAACTTCCTCACCACCGACTACATCTTCTGAAGCGCCTGTCCCTCTCCCGCCGGGAGAGGGACCTGCCGCCACCTCCCCCACTGTCCGCCAGGCAGCAGCCGTGCAACAGGCTGCCGCCCCGGCAACACCTCCTGCTCGCGCGAACCCGCGCAACCAGTGGCCTGCGCGGGTCGGCACAGGCTGTGCAACGGCCCGGACTCCAGGGTAGCCGTCGACCGGACGGCCCCGCTGCCTACCAGGAGTCCGCATGAACGCCCGCGTCCATCCCGAAGCCACCGCCACCAGTCTCTCCGAAGGCGCCGACTACGAACTGCTCGCCCAGCGTTTCCGACCGATCTTCGCGCGCATCGCCGAAGGCGCCGTCGAGCGCGAACGGCAACGCGAACTGCCCCACGAGGCGATCGCCTGGCTCAAGCAGGCCGGCTTCGGCGCCGTGCGCGTGCCGCGCGAGCACGGCGGCGCCGGCGCCTCGCTGCCGCAGTTGGTTCAGTTGCTGATCGAACTGGCCGAGGCCGACTCCAACATCACCCAGGCCCTGCGCGGCCACTTCGCCTTCGTCGAGGACCGTCTCAATGCCGAGCCCGGCCCTGGCCGCGACCGTTGGCTGCGGCGCTTCGTCGAGGGCGACCTGGTCGGCTGCGCCTGGACCGAGGTCGGTTCGGTACGGCTGGGCGAAGTGCTCACCCGCGTCTCGCGCAAGGACGACGGTCGCTGGGTGGTGAACGGCAGTAAGTACTACAGCACCGGCAGCCTCTTCTCCGACTGGATCGATCTGTATGCCCAGCGCGACGACACCGGCGCCGATGTGATCGCGGCGATCCGCACCGACCAGCCCGGCGTGCGCCAGAGCGACGACTGGGACGGCTTCGGCCAGCGCACCACCGGCAGCGGCACGTCGCTGTTCGAGGATGCCGAGGTGGAGGAAGAGAACCTCATCGACTTCGCCAGCCGCTTCAAGTACCAGACCGCGTTCTACCAGTTGGTCCTGCTCGCGGTGCTGGCCGGCACCGGCCGCGCCGCCTTGCGCGACGTCGCCGCCGAGGTGCGCGGGCGGACCCGTATCTACAGCCACGGCAATGCCCCGCGAGTCAGCCAGGATCCCCAGGTGCAGCAGGTGGTCGGGCGCATCGCCGCGCGCGTCTACGCCGCCGAGGCGGCCACCCTGTGCGCCGCCGAAGCGGCCCAGCGCGCCTACCTGGCGCGCTTCGTAGGCGACCCGCAGGCGGAGAAGGAGGCCAATATCGCCGCCGAGATCGAATCGGCCAAGGCCCAGGCGATCGTCGCCGAACTGGTGTTGCAGGCCACCAGCGAGCTGTTCGACGCCAGCGGCGCTTCCGCCGTCGGCCGCGGCAAGCAGCTCGACCGCCACTGGCGCAATGCGCGCACCGCCGCCTCGCACAATCCCCTGATCTACAAGCAACGGATCGTCGGCGACTGGGAGATCAACGGCAGCGAGCCGCCCTACGTCTGGCAGATCGGCAGCGGTCCGGCCACGGCGTCCCGCTGAACCTCGCCCATCCCATCGCAAGGAGTTGCCATGAGCGCACTGGAAAAGAACGCCGCCGATCCCTATCGGCAACCGCTGCCACGGACCCCGGCCCGGCGCATCGCCGACGACGCCGAGGCGATCCGCGTCGCCCGCGAACTGGCCGGGCTGTTCGCCGAGGAAGCCTCGCTGCGCGACCGCCAGCGCCGGCTGCCGGTGGCCGAACTGGAAGCCTTCTCGCAGAGCGGCCTATGGGGCATCAGCGTACCGCGCGCCTACGGCGGCGCCGAGGTCGGCTACCGGACCCTGGCCGAAGTACTGAAGACCATCGCCGCGGTAGACCCGTCCCTGGCGCAGTTGCCGCAGAACCACCTGGCGGTGCTCGACCATTTGCGCCTGGACGGCAGCGAGGAGCAGAAACGCTTCTTCTACGGCCTGGTGCTAGACGGCGTGCGCTTCGGCAACGCCTTCTCCGAACGCCACAGCCGTACCGTCGCCGAATTCCAGACACGAGTGCTGGCGGATGGCGACGGGTTCCGCATCGACGGCCGCAAGTTCTATTCGAGCGGCGCCCTGCTCGCCCACTGGGTACCGGCCGTCGGCCTCGACGCCGAGCAGCGCGCGCACCTGGCGTTCATCCCGCGCGACGCGCCGGGGCTGACGGTGATCGACGACTGGTCCGGCTTCGGCCAGCGCACCACCGCCAGCGGCACCGTCATCCTGGACAACGTGCGGGTGCCGGCCGAGCACGTCATCCCGGTGCACCGCGCCTTCGACCGCCCCACCGCCGCCGGCGCCGTATCGCAGTTCATCCAGGCCGCCATCGACGCCGGCATCGCCCGTGGCATCCTCGCCGAGACCGTGCAGCAGGTGCGCCGCCACGCGCGGCCATGGATAGACGCCAACCAGCAGCATGCCTGGGAAGACCCCTACACCATCCAGCAGGTCGGCGACCTGCGCATCCGCGTGCGCGCCGCGGAAGCCGTGCTCGACCTGGCGGCCGACGCCATCGAAGCGGCGCTCGCCGCCCCCGACGAGGAGAGCGTGGCCGCCGCCTCGATCGCGGTGGCCGAGGCCAAGGTGCTCACCACCGAAGCCGCCCTGCTCGCCGCCAACCGGCTGTTCGAACTGGCCGGCACGCGCTCGACCCTGGAGGAACTCAATCTCGACCGCCACTGGCGCAACGCCCGCACCCACACCCTGCATGACCCGGTGCGCTGGAAATACCATGCCATCGGCAACTACCAGTTGAATGGGGTGAAGCCACCGCGGCACGCCTGGCTCTAGGAGCCGTCCCGGGCCCTGGGGCGGATATCGCCACTGGCGTCATCCGCCGTCCGCCCAGGTCAGGCCGGCAGCGCGTTGCGCCCGGCCTCCTTCTCCCAGAGGGCCCGCAGGTCGCGATAGCCGGCCGCCGGATGGGAATCCGGCAGCCGCGGGCCGTCGCCGAACAACTTCTCGCGCAGGGTTCCCGGCGCATATTCGGTCTTGTACACCCCGCGCTTCTGCAACTCCGGCACCAGCAATTCGACCACGTCGCTGAAGGTTTCGTGGGCCAGCGCATAGGCCAGGTTGAAGCCATCCACGTCGGTGTCCTCCACCCACTCCTGCAACAGGTCGGCGACGGTCGCCGGGCTGCCGACGAACAGCGGTCCGAAGCCGCCGATACCGACCCAGTCGGCCAGTTCGCGGACCGTCCAGGTGCGCGTCGGATCGGCGCTGGAAAACGCTTCCACCGCCGATTGGATCGCATTGGTGTGGATGTGCCGCAGCACCTGGTCCGGCCGATACTGGCCGAAGTCGATCCCGGTCCAGCCGGAGATCAGCGCCAGGGCCCCTTCGTAGCTGACGAAGGCGCGGTATTCGTCGAACTTGGCCCTGGCCTTGGCGTCGGTTTCGCCCAGCACCACCGTCTGCAGGTTGAACACCAGTACCTTGCGCGGATCGCGGCCGGCCTCGGCGACGCGCTGGCGGATGTCGGCGACCGCCTGCTTGAGCACGGTCTTCGATGGCGCGGCGACGAACACGCACTCGGCGTGCTCGGCGGCGAAGCGCTTGCCACGACTCGACGCGCCGGCCTGGTAGAGCACCGGCGTGCGCTGCGGCGACGGTTCGCAGAGATGGATGCCGGGTACCTGGAAGTGCTCGCCGACATGGCGGATCTCGTGAATCTTGCCTGGGTCGCTGAAGATCCTTCGGCGACGGTCGCGGAGCACCGCGCCGTCCTCCCAACTGCCTTCGAAGAGCTTGTAGAGCACCTGTAGGTATTCGTCGGCATAGTCGTAGCGGCGGTCGTGGTCGAGCTGGGCCTGCTGGCCGAGGTTGCGCGCGCCGCTTTCCAGGTAGGAGGTCACTACGTTCCAGCCGATCCGGCCCTTGGTCAGGTGGTCCAGGGTCGAGAGTCGGCGGGCGAAGGGATAGGGATGCTCGAAGGACAGCGAGGCGGTCAGGCCGAAGCCCAGGTGGCGAGTCACCGCGGCCATCGGCGTGATCAGCGCCAGCGGGTCGTTCACCGGTACCTGGGCGGCCTGGCGGATCGCCGCGTCGCCATTGCCGTCGAGCACATCGTAGATGCCCAGCACGTCGGCGATGAACAGTCCGTCGAAACGGCCGCGTTCGAGCAACCGCGCCAGGTCGGTCCAGTACTCCAGGTCCTTGTACTGCGAGGAGCGGTCGCGCGGATGCGCCCAGAGGCCGGGCGACTGGTGGCCGACACAGTTCATTTCGAAGGCGTTGAGACGGATTTCGCGCGGCATGGGGACTCCTTGGCTTGCCTGTGCATCCGGCACCCCGTGCACAGCCCGTGCCGGGCCGCGGGGCCGCGCCGGACAACGCCTGGGTGGCAAGCCCCTGTCGCTGTGCGGGCGCAACTGCTGGGCAAGTGTTGGTGGATCAACACATTCGCCCGCCCCACCCGAGCCCCGAGCCCCGAACCCCGTAGGGCGAATAGCGCCCCGGCGCTATCCGCCAGCGCACCGGTACCCCGCCCGGCGGATAGCCGCGAGCGGCTATTCGCCCTACCCGAGCTCCTCGTAACCCGTAGGGCGAATAGCGCCCTGGCGCTATCCGCCAGCGCACCGGTACCCCGTCCGGCGGATAGCCGCGAGCGGCTATTCGCCCTACCCGAGCATCCCCATTGACCCGTAGGGCGAATAGCGCCCCAGCGCTATCCGCCAGCGCACCGGAACCCCAGCCGGCGGATAGCCGCGAGCGGCTATTCGCCCTACCCGAGCATCCCCATTACCCGTAGGGCGAATAGCGCCCCAGCGCTATCCGCCAACGCACCGGTACCCCACCCGGCGGATAGCCGCGAGCGGCTATTCGCCCTACCCGAGCATCCCCATTACCCGTAGGGCGAATAGCGCCCCAGCGCTATCCGCCAACGCACCGGTACCCCACCCGGCGGATAGCCGCGAGCGGCTATTCGCCCTACCCGAGCATCCCCATTACCCGTAGGGCGAATAGCGCCCCAGCGCTATCCGCCAGCGCACCGGTACCTCGTCCTACCCGAGCGCCCCGTGCGCCCAGCGCCGGTAGAGTCCGCGCGCCGCCGCGTCGAGCAGGTAGCCGAGCAGGCCGATCAGCAGCACCATCGCCATCAGCTCGGAGTACGCCAGGCGGTCGCGGGTGTCGAGGATGTAGTAGCCGAGCCCGGCGCTGACGCCAAGCATCTCGCAGGGCACCAGGACGATCCAGAGGATGCCGATGGCCAGGCGCACGCCGGTCAGCACATGGCCGAGGATGCCCGGCAGGATCACCCGGCGCAGGGTTTCCCAGGGCGTGGCGGCGAGGCTGCGGCTCAGTTGCAGCCAGCGCGGGTCGAGCTGGCGCACGCCGGCGGCGGTATTCAGCAGGATCGGCCAGAGCGCGGCGAAGGCCAGCAGGAAATAGATCGGCTGGTCGCCCACGCCCATCAGCATCACCGCGATGGGCATCCACGACAGCGGCGAGATCATCCGCAGGAACTGGAACGCCGGAGTGGTCGCCGCTTCCAGGTTGCGCGAGGCGCCCACCAGCAGCCCCAGCGGCACTCCCACCAGCAGCGCCAGGAACAAGCCCAGCAGGACCCGTTTCAGGCTCACCAGCACGTGCTCGTAGAGTTCGCGGCGTTCCAGCAGTTCACCCAGGCTGAGCAACGTCGCCTGCGGCGAGAAGCGTGCCGAAAGGCCGTCGGCGGCGCCGAACAGGGCCACGCCGAGCCACCACAGGGCGAACAGCGTCAACAGCCCGGCGACGCCTAGCGCGCCCTGGCGCAGCGTCTGCCTCACGGGCTGATCTCCTCGCTGCGCTGGAAGCCCTCGGCGAGGCCGAACGCCTGCAACCCGCCGACCTCTGCCAGGGCCTGGCGGACGAAGCGGTCGTCCACCAGGTCACTGGCCACCTGGCGCGGATCGAGGCTAGCGAGGAAGGCATTATTGCCTTCGATCAGGGTGTCCTTCAGCCGCCGCACCAGTTCCTCGGTATAGCTCGGATAGGGATAGGGCTGGAAGTCGATGCGCCGCTCCTGCCAGTCGGCGTGGCGGATCGCGCCGCTGGCGAGATAGGCCTGCTGCTCCTCGGCGCCCGGCGCCAGCACCCGGCCGAGGACCTCCGGTGCGTGCGGCGTATAGCGGTTGGCTCCGGCCTTGGACAGCAACTGTGCGGCCTCGGCGCGGTGCTCGCGAGTCCATAGCTGGGCCTTGACGATGGCGTTGACCACCTTTTGCGACCACTGCGGCCGCCGCTCCAGGTCGTGTTCGTGCATGAACACCACGCAGCAGGCGTGGTTGCGCCAGACATCGCCGGTGAAGCGCTGTACCCGGCCGACCTTGAGGTTCTCCGCCAGGGCGTTGAACGGCTCGGCGACGATGTAGCCGTGGATGCGCTTGCTGGCCAGCGCCGGTGGCATGTCCGAAGGCGGCAGCACCACCAGGTTGACCTCGTCGGCGGCCAGCGCCGCGCCCACCGCACGGCTCACCGCGCGCAGGCCGTTGTCGCGCAGCAGTTGCTGCAACACCACGTTGTGGATCGAGTACCAGAACGGGATCGCCACGCTCTTGCCGCCGAGCTGGCGCACGTCGGCGATCTCCGGAGCCACCGTGAGCCCCGAGCCGCCGACGTGGTTCCAGGCCACCACCTTGGCCGGCACCTTGCTGCCGTAGCGGGCCCAGACGGTCATCGGCGACAGCAGGTGGATGACGTTGACCTGGCCGGAGATGAACGCCTCGATCACCTGCGCCCAGCTACGCAACAGCACCGGCCGTTCGGCCTGGATGCCCTCGGCCTCGAACAGGCCGTTGGCATGGGCCACCAGCAAGGGCGTGGCGTCGGTGATCGGCAGGTAGCCGATGCGCACCGGCGCGTCGGGTTCGGCGGCGGCACGCGCCTGCAGGCTGCTCAGCAGCGGCAACGCGCCGGCAGCGCTGAGCAGCGCGGCGAGCTTGAGGATGTCACGTCGGGAATGGGTCGGGTCGTCCAGGCACATGGGAGGCCTCCGGCTGAGCGATGGGATGGGCATGGGTGCGGCTCGCCCGCCGTAGGGTTTTCAGGATCTCGATGCGCAACGCGCCCAGTTCCTCGACCAGCTCCGCGCGTGGCTGCGGCAGGTCGATGCGCCACTCGCCGAGGGTCCGCGCCGGGCTGTCACCCAGTAGCAGGATGCGTTCGGAGAGCAGCAGGGCCTCGTCGATATCGTGGGTGATCAGGACCACGGCGGTGCCGCGCTCGTGGATCGCCCGCAGCAGCAGCTGCTGCATGTCGGCGCGGGTCACTTCGTCCAGCGCGCCGAAAGGTTCGTCGAGCAGCAGCACTTTCGGCTGCCGCGCCAGGCAGCGGGCCAGCGCGGTGCGCTGGGCCATGCCGCCGGAGAGTTGCGCCGGGTAGCGGGCACGGGCGTGCTCCAGGCCGACCGCGGCGATCGCCTGGTCGACGCGGGCCTGGCGGGTGGCCGCGTCGAGGTGCGGCTGGCGGGCGAAATCGAGGCCGAAGGCGACGTTCTTCTCCAGGTTCAGCCAGGGCAGCAGGCTGGGGTCCTGGAACGCCACCGCGACGCCCGGATGCGGTCCGCGCAGGGGCTCGCCGAGTACCCGCACGCTGCCGGCGGCCGGCTCCTGCAGGCCGGCCAGCACGCGCAGCAGGCTGGACTTGCCGACGCCGCTGGGACCGAGGATCGAGACCACCTCGCCGGCGCCCAGGCGCAATTCGAAATCGCCGAGCACCGCCTGCCAGCCGGCACCGCGCGGATAGCCGAGGGCGATCCCGCGAGCGTCGAGGAGCGCCTCGCTCATGCCTTGGCCTCGGCCTGGCGTTGCAGTTCGGCGCGCAGTTGCACCAGGCTCGGCGTAACGATCGGGACGAACGCCGACTCGCGCCAGCGGCGGGCGAAACCGGCGCCGTGCTCGCTCAGGTAGGCCTTGCCGCCGCTGGCCTGCAACTCCAGTTGCACGGCATTGGCGGCGGCTTCGGCGAGCCCGATGCGGATGCGGAACAAGCGTGCCGGCTGGCTGGCGAACTCGCCGCTGGCCAGTCCGGCGTGCAGCGCCGCCACGTGTCCGTCGAGGGTTTCGCGCTGTGCCGCCAGCTCGCCATCCAGGAGCGAACGGCTGCCGCCCAGGTGCCGCTGCACTTCGTCCAGTGCGCGGCGCGCCAGGCCGATGGCCATGCCGCATTGCAGGCCGAGGAAGGCCGGGCGCACCCGTGGCAGGAACTGCCGGGCGTCGTCGTGCAACAGCCAGTCGCGCCCGACCGCCACCGCGCGCAGATCGAGGGCGGCGGTGTTGCTGCATTGCAGGCCGAGCAGGCGCAGGTCCGCCGAGCGCTGCAAGCCGGCGAGTCCTTCGGGAATCGCCAGGACGAAGGGCTTGCCGCCCTCCCCGTGTTCGATCGCCGCCGCCACCACGAAATCGCCGCTGCGCAGGTTGGTCACCCACGGCAGGCGACCGTCCAGGCGCCAGCCGGCCTCCTCCGCGTGCGCCACCACCTGCAGCGCCTCGATCCCGGAGAGGAACTTCATCGCGTTGGACAGCCCGGTGGCGCCGGCCAGGCGGCCGGCCAGCAGGTCGCCGAGCAGGCGTTGGCGCAGTTCCTGGTTGGGACTCTGCAACAGGTACTCGATGAAGGCGCGCTGGCCCCAGAAGACGAACGCCGCGGTCAGCGAGCGCGCCGCCACTGCGGCCACCCGCTCCACCGCGTCGGCGAGCGTGCCGCCGGCGCCGCCGAGGCGTTCCTCCACCGCCACGCCGAGCACGCCGGCGGCGGCCAGGCGCGGCAGCAGCGCGGCGGGATCGGCGTCGCCGCGGTCGAGGGCGTCGGCCTGGCGGTCGAGCCAGTCGCTCAGGGTCGGGTCAAGCATGGTCGTCACTCCTTGCGCCGGCGCGGCATGCCGCCCGGCAAGCGCAGGCTCAGGCCTGCGGGTTGGTCCAGCGATATTGCTCCAGCTCGGCATTGAGCGGCGTGCGGGCGAACACGTTGGCGAAGTTGCAGAGCGTCGCCAGGCTCACCCCGAGGATCACTTCCAGGGCCTGGGCCTGGTCGAAACCGGCGGCGCGGAAGGCTTCGAACTGCTCGTCGGTGACCGCACCGCGGCTGGCGATCACCGCGCGGGTGAAGTCGGCCAGGGCTTCGTAGCGGGCATCGGGCAGTTCGCCGCGGGCGCGCAGGGCCTCGATCACCGGCTCCGGCAGGCGCGCCTTGTTGCGCGCCACCGCGGTGTGCCCGGCAACGCAGAAGTCGCAGCCATGGGTGGTGGCCGCCACCAGTTGCACCACTTCCCGCTCGGGCAGGCCGAGGCTGGCCTTGGCGTTCAGCCCGGACACGGTGAGGTAGGTTTCCAGGGCGGCCGGCGCATTGGCCAGCACGCCGAGCAGATTCGGGATATAACCCGAGTTGTTCAGCGCGGTCTGGAGGAACGGACGCGCCGCCTCGGGGGCGTTTTCCAGGGTGAGCACGGGAACGCGTGACATGCTTTCGACTCCGGTGGTTGAGGTGTCGAAGAAGTCTCTTGGTAATAAGAAATCCATTCAATATTCTAAAGTCGCTATCACTTGCTCTTGAGTCTTTCCCTTAGATGAATTCGTCCAACCCCCTTGTCGATTGGTTATTAGACAGCCTCGAAGTCGACACCAGCCTGTTCCATGTCGGTCGCTACTGCGGCGGCTGGCATGCCTCCACCCACGGTCTGGCGCGTGCCAGCTTCCACCTGGTGGTGCAGGGACACTGCTGGGCGCACGTCGCCGGAAGCGCCCGGGGCTGGCGACTGGACAGCGGCGACGCGCTGTTCTTCCTGCGCGACGTCGAGTTCCGCCTGTCCAGCGAGGCCACCGCCGAGGCCGCGCGCTGCCAGCCGCGTGGCGAAATGCAGGCGCTGGAGTGGAACGCGGCGGACGGTGCCGGCCTGGTCTGCGGGTTCTTCCACTTCCATTCGGGATTGTCCGGGCTGATCGTCGACGCCCTGCCCGACTGGCTGATCCTGCGCGCCGGCGATCCGGCGCTGGACGCGGCGCGACGCCTGTTCGCCCTGATCGTCGACGAGTGCCGCCGCCAGCCGGCGCCGTCGCCGGTTCTGCTGGAGCGCCTCAGCCACCTGCTGTTCCTCTACGTGTTGCGCCAGCAGGTGCTCGACAACCCGACCCTCGGCGGCCTGGTGGCACTGGCACGCCAGCCGCAGTTCGCCGGCCTGCTGGAAGCGCTGATCGAGGCACCCGAACAGCCCTGGAGCCTGGAACAGATGGCCGAACGCACCGGACTCTCGCGCTCGGCCTTCTTCAAGCGCTTCAACGAACTCAGCGGTCAGTCGCCGGGGCAGGTCCTGCTGGCCCTGCGCATGCACCGCGCCTGCGCCCTGCTGCGCGCCGACGCCAGCGTCGCCGAGGTCGCGGCGGCGGTCGGCTACCAGTCCACCGCCGCCTTCACCCGTGCCTTCCACAAGGCCACCGGACAGCAGCCGGGGGCCTATCGCAAGGCCAGCCGCTGATCACCAGAGACCGATCGGTACCAGGCGCCCGCCTTCCGGCTCGCCGTAGCGGAACGCCTGGCCGCGCAGGTCGATCTCCGCGTTGCTGATGGTAGTCCGCCGCTTCAGCCCGCGCAGCCAGTCGAACAGCATCCCGGCATGGGCCTCGCGCACCGCCGCATGCGCCGGGTCGGCGCCGAGGTCGCGCAATTCGCCGGGGTCGCTGGCAAGGTCGAACAGTTGGGCGCGGAAGCCGTCGTAGGCGATGTACTTCCAGCGCTCGCTGCGCACCATGTACATGCGGCAGGCATCGATGGGTCGGCCCAGGCGCTCCCGCGCCGGCGCCTGGAAGGCGTAGTCGTACTCGGCGATGGCGTAGCGGCGCCAGTCCGCCGGCGGCGCGCCATGGACGAAGGGCAGCAGCGAACGGCCCTCGATGCGATGGCTGGCGGGCTCGACGGCGAAGGCTTCGAGGATGCTCGGCAGTACGTCGATGGACTGCACCAGCGCCTCCTCCACCCGGCCGCGGGTGGCGTCCGCCTCGGGGCGCGGATCGCGGATCAGCAACGGCACGCCCACCGCCGACTCGAGGAGGAACTCCTTCTCGCCCAGGCCGTGGTCGCCGAGGAAATCGCCATGGTCACTGGTGAAGACGATCAGGGTATCGTCCCAGCGCCCGCTGGCGCGCATGTGCTGGAAGAGCCGGCCGAGCTGGTCGTCGACCTGGCGGATCAGCCCCATGTAGGTAGGTATCACCTGCCGGCGCACGTCTTCGCGGGAGAAATTGAGGCTCTCGCGATGTTCGCGGAAGGCGCGGTACACCGGGTGGTCGCTTTCTTCGCCGGGCGCCGCGCGTAGCGCCGGGAGCACCTGGTCGGCGCGGTACAGCGCGTGGTACGGCGCCGGCGCGATGTAGGGCCAGTGCGGCTTGATGTAGGACAGGTGCAGGCACCAGGGACGCTCGCCCTGCTCGTCGATGAAATCCATGGCGCGACGGGTGGTATAGGCGGTCTCGCTGTGCGCCTCCGGCAAGCGTGTCGGCAATCCGGCATGGCGCATCCGCCAGCCGCTGAGGATTTCCCCGTCGGCGCCGGCGGCGGCGTTGGCCCAGTCGTGCCAGGGGTTGTCGCCGGTGAAGCCGAGGCGCCGCAGGTAGTGGGTGTAGGGCGCGCGTTCGCGCTTGTCGGCGAAGGCCGGGTCATCCGGGTAGACCCCATCATTGCGGTCGTAGGGCTCGAAGCCGGCTTCGGCGAGGGCCGCGCCGCGCGCGCTAGCCGGATCGATGCCGAGCCGCCGCATGCCTTCCAGGTTGGCCGTGGCGTGGGTCTTGCCGACCAGCGCGGTGCGGACTCCCGCGGCGCGCAGGTAGTCGCCCAGGGTCAGCTCCTCCAGCGGCAGCGGCACCGCGTTCCAGGCCACCTGGTGGCTGCTGACGTAGCGCCCGGTGTACGAGGACATCCGCGACGGCCCGCAGATGGTGCCCTGGGTATAGGCACGGGCGAAGCGCACGCCCTCCGCGGCCAGGCGGTCGATGTTCGGCGTGTGCAGATAGGGATGGCCGTAGCAGGACAGGTAATCGCGACGCAGTTGGTCGCACATGATGTAGAGGACGTTGCGGATCGGCTTGGGCTGGCTCATGACGGCTCGCGAAAAGGAAACGACGCTTCATTTCGCGGTCCGCCGCGTCCGGCGGCAAGCGCATTCGGAACATAGTTGGCATGCGTGCGACGCAATTCAGGTGGCGTCGTCGACCCGCTTCAGTTCGTCGATCATCGCCTCCGCCAGCGGCGACAGGCTGTAGCCGGCGCGGCTGACGATGCCGTAGCGGGTATGCAGTTCGTCGAGGTCGTCGGGCAGCTCGCGCACCCGCAGCGGACGCAGGCCTCCCTGTCCCGGCGGCGCCAGGTCGCCGAGGCCGCTGCTGATGCCGATGGCATCCGAGGCGAGAACCACGCCGAGCAGGCTATGGCCGTTCTCGCACTCGATGGCCGGGCGGAAGTCGGGACGCCCGCTGAGGTCCACCAGCACCTTGCGGATGTTCGGCGGGCTGATGTTGGTCGCCAGCGGGAAGCTCAACAGCTCCTCGGCGGAAACGCTCTCGCGAGCGGCCAGCGGATGCCCCTCGCGGCAGCAGAAATGCCAGCGCCGGGGACGCAGGCGCGAGGTCCGGTATTGCGGGTCGGCCTCGAAATGCCGGGTGTCGGCGACGAAGAACTCGAACTCCTCGGCCTGCAGGCGGCGGTTCAGCGCCTGCCAGTGTTCGACCTGGAAACTCACCCGCGCCTTCGGATAACGCACGTTGAAGCGCCCCACCGCACGCGGCACCAGCCAGGTGGCGGGAGCCGGTCCGGCGCCGAAGCGCAGTTCGCCGGCCTCCAGGCCGTTGAACAGGGCGATCTCGTTGGCCAGGTTGTGCGCGCCGCTGACCAGCCGGCGCGCATGTTCGAGGACGATCAGGCCCTGCTTGGTCGGACGCAGGTCCTTGGCCGCGCGGTCCACCAGGCGGCAGCCAGCGCTGTGTTCGAGCGCCTGGATGCTGCGGCTGAAGGCCGATTGCGAAAGGTTAACCGCCAGCGCCGCGGCGACGAAGCTGCGGTGCTCGTGAAGGGCGATGAAGTGGCGGAGCTGGCGGAGATCGATATGCATTTTCTACATGGAAAATATCGGGCGAATGCAATTGCCGGGGACGGCGTGGGCTTTTTATAAAGGCAATCTCTTATTCCGTAAAAGCAATATAAAACATAAATAAATAACCATACGGAATTAGCAGTCACCCCTTCATCCAGGACCCACACATGAATCGCCGACCCGCGTACCGCTCCATCCCGTCGTCCCGCAGCGCACCGTTCCGCCGTCGCCTGCTGCCCCTGTCGATCTGCCTGGCCTGCGCCGGAGGGGCGCAACTGGCCGGCGCCGACGACACCCCCGCGGGCACCGAAGAGGCGCGCCAGGCGCAGCCGGCCACCACCCTGCAGACCGTCACGGTGACCTCGCGGCGACGGGTGGAAAACTCCCAGGATGTGCCCACCGCGATGAGCGTGCTCGGCGGCGAAACCCTGGAGAGCCAGCGCATCTACCGGGTGCAGGACCTGCAGCAACTGGTGCCGAGCACCAACGTCGCCTACGTCCACGCGCGCCAGTCCAGCGTGTCGATCCGCGGCCTCGGCAACAACCCGGCCAGCGACGGCCTGGAAGGCAGCGTCGGGCTGTACCTCGACAACGTCTACCTCGGCCGCCCCGGCATGGCCTCGTTCGACCTTCTCGACATCGAGCAGCTGGAGGTCTTGCGCGGCCCGCAGGGCACCCTGTTCGGCAAGAACACCACGGCCGGGGTGATCAACATCGGCACCCGTGCGCCGAGCTTCACTCCGGAGCGCAGCGTTGAGATATCCGGCGGCGAGGACGGCTACTTCCAGGCCAGGGGCACGATTTCCGGACCGCTCGGCGAGACCCTCGCCGGGCGCCTGTCGGCCTACCGCACCCGCGACGACGGCTACGTGAAGAACCTCCACGACGGCAATACCCTCAACGGCGGCGCACGCCAGGGTTTCCGCGGGCAGTTGCTGTTCAAGCCGAACGACGACTTCAGCCTGCGCTGGATCGGCGACTACAACGAGGAAGACTCCGACAATGGTGTCCTTACCCTGTTCAGCAGCGGCCCCACGGTGAACGGCGTGAACCGCTACGAACAGCGCGCCGCTGCGGCCGGCGCGACGCTGGTGGACGGCCATCGGCGCAAGGTCAACTTCGACTCGGACCAGCAGGTCACGGTGTTCCAGGGCGGAACCTCGGTGGAAGCCAACTGGAAGCTGGCCAACGACTTCACCCTCACTTCCATCAGCGCCTACCGCTGGTGGGATTTCACGCCGCGCAACGACGACGGCCTGGACGTACCGGCGGCCTATAACGCCGGAGTCTCGGTGCGCGACAAGCAGTGGTCGCAGGAAATCCGCCTGGCTTCGCCCAGCGGCGGCTTCTTCGACTACGTGCTCGGCGCCTACTACTTCGGCCAGGACCTCGACAACAAGTCCTTCACCGACTACGGGCCCAGGGCAGACATCTGGAACGGAACCCCCGCCGGCGCCCTGAGCGACGTCAGCACCCGCGGTCGCGGGCACATCGACACCGACAGCTACGCGCTGTTCGCCCAGGGCACCTGGCACCTAACCGAGCGCCTGGACCTCACCGCCGGCGTGCGCGGCACCTACGAGGAAAAGTCCGCCTGGGTCGAACGCTACGCCCCGCTCGGCGGCGCCGCGGTGAGCGGCGCGGCGGCGGCCGCGCGCAACGGCAGGGTCGGCGCCTACGACAGCGGCGACATCGGCCTGCACAGCGTCAGTCCGTCCGCTCTGCTCAGCCTCAGCTACCGCTTCAGCGACCAGGTTCTGGGCTACGCCTCGCTGTCCCACGGCGAGAAATCCGGCGGCGTCAACCTGACCGTGGCCAGCGCTCCCAGCGCCGGTGCCGACTCGCTGCTGATTGGCACCGAGCGCGCCAACGATGCCGAGCTGGGGTTGAAGACCACCCTCCTCGACAACCGCCTGATCCTCAACGGCAACCTGTTCTGGACCGTGGTCCACGGCTACCAGGCCAATGCCTACGACGAGGCCAACCGCACCCAGTACCTGACCAATGCCGGCGATGTGCGCTCGCGCGGCCTGGAGTTCGAAGCGACGGCCCTGCCGATCCGCGGCCTGACCCTGAATTTCAATGCGTCCTACAACGACGTTCGCTACCTGTCCTACAAGAACGCCCCGTGCGCCCCCGAGGTGGCCTTCCAGGCCGGCGCCCCGGCGTCCTGCGACCTCAGCGGGCACCAGGTGGTCGGTGCCTCGAAGTACATCGCCAACTTCAATGGCGAGTATCGCTGGAAGCTCGACGATGGCCTGGAGCCCTACCTCACCGCCAGCTACGCGTTCCGCTCCAGGGCGGTGGGCACCATCGACGACTCCGCATACGGACAGATCCCCAGCTACGCCCTGGTCAACGCCTCCGCCGGCCTGCGCGGCGACTACGGGGACGGCCAGTGGGACCTGTCCCTGTGGCTGAAGAACGCTTTCGACAAGACCTACTTCACCAGCCTCTGGAATTCCGCCAACGGCGGCTACGCCGGCGTGCTCGGCACGCCGCGCACCCTGGGCGTGACCGCCCGCTACGACTTCTGAACCGATCGCCGAGGAACCCGCCATGCCCAGATTCCCGATGCTCCTGCTCAGCGCCGCGCTGCTCGCCGCCGGCGCCCATGCCGCGCCCAGCGTCTACCCCACCGGAGTGACCCGCTACGACCCGCAGAAGGCCTTCAACCAGTACGTGATCTTCAGCGGCGCAGACCGCAAGACCCACCTGATCGACATGAACGGCAACGAGGTGAAGCGCTGGGACTACCCCGGCTTCCCCGCCGCCGTGATCGACCCGGCCCTGAACGGCGGCAAGCGCGGCCATGTGCTGCTGCAACTGGCCGACCTGGCCGCTCCGGACAAGCTGGCCTCGCCCGGCAACGGCCTGGCCAACCAGGCCCTCGGCGAGCTGGACTGGGATGGCAAGGAGGTCTGGCGCTGGGGTGACCAGGCGCCGGGCGGCGCCGCCCATCAGCACCACGACCAGCGCCGGCTGGCCAACGGCAACACCCTGCTGCTGGCGAACAAGGTCCACGCGGTGAAGGGCTTCGCCGTGCCCCGGGTAATCGATGACGTGATCTACGAGGTCACGCCGCAGGGCAAGCTGGCCTGGAGCTGGACCGCTTCGGAGCATCTCGACGAATTCGGATTCACCGCCGACCAGTTGAAGCGGGTGCGGGCCAGCGAGAACCCCGACTACCTGCACATCAACAACCTCGCCCCGCTCGGCGAGAACCGCTGGCACGCTGCCGGCGACCGGCGCTTCGCCCCGGACAACCTGCTGCTCGACTCACGCAACGCCAACTTCATAGCGATCGTCGACAAGGCCAGCGGCAAGGTGGTCTGGCGCCTCGGCCCGAACCTTCCGCCGATCGACCCGAAGAGCGCCCGTAAGCTGCCGCGCCCGGTGGACCAGATCAGTGGCCAGCACGACGCCCACCTCATTCCCGAGGGCCTGCCGGGCGCCGGCAACCTGCTGGTGTTCGACAACCAGGGTGACGCCGGTTACCCCTCGGTACCGCGCGGGCTGGTCTCCGGCTCGCGGGTACTGGAAATCGACCCGCTGAAGAAGCAGATCGTCTGGCAATACACTGCCGAGGACTCGCAGCAGCCCGGCTGGGCCTTCTACAGCGCCTTCATCAGCAGCGCGCGGCGCCTGCCCAACGGCAATACGCTGATCGACGAAGGGCAGAACGGACGCTTCTTCCAGGTAACGCCCGGCGGCGAGATCGTCTGGGAGTACGTCAGCCCCTACTTCGGCAAGGCGCCGCGCGGCGACGCCCGGAGCAACTGGGTCTACCGCGCGCTGCCGGTGGCCTACGACTGGGTGCCCGAAGGTACGCCGCGCGAGGAGAAGGCGGTGAACCTGGCGGTTCCCGGCGCCACGCCGCAGGTCACGGCGCGGCGTTGAAGCGGATGGCGGCGGATAGAGCCACGGCCCGCTACCCGCCCCTGCGGCCACCCGGCGCCACGCAGGGGAGCGAGGCTCGCGGGTGGTCCCCTGCACAGCCCCGCCGCTTCGGGCTAGGATGTGCCTTCGTTCCCCCGGTCGGCCCGCGCCCATGCCCAGAGCCAGCAAAGTCACCGATCCGTCCTACGAGCTGATGGACGATCACGAAGGCCATTCGCTGATCTACCGCCAGCACGGCTTCCCCAGCCCGCTGGTGCGCTGGCACTTCCACAAGGAATACGAGCTGCACCTGATCGTCGCCAGCTCCGGCAAGGTATTCATCGGCGACTACATCGGCAACTTCGCCCCCGACACCCTGTTCCTCACCGGTCCCAACCTGCCGCACAACTGGATCAGCCAGGTGGAGCCCGACGAGGTGGTGGCCCGGCGCGACATGCTGGTGAACTTCACCGACGAGGTGCTGGAGGACGGCAGCGGCGTATTCTCCGAGCTGAACCGCCTGGCCCCGCTGCTGGCGCGGGCGCGCTACGGCATCGAGTTCCGCGACCCGGCGCTGATCGGCGAAAGCCGGCGACTGTTGCAACGCATCGCCGACAGCGGCGGCATGACCCGCCTGGGATACTTTTTTATCCTCATGGAACAGCTCGCCGAATGCGAGGACTACCAGTTGCTCTCCACCGTCACTTCCTCGCAACTGGCCGACGAGCACAACGTCGAACGGATCAACCGGGCGGTGGACTACATCTTCCAGCACTACGCCCAGGACCTCACCCAGGAGCAGGTCGCCGCCCACCTGGGCATGACCCCCACCTACTTCTCGCGCTTCTTCAAGCAGGCCGCCGGGCGCGGCTTCGTCGAGTTCGTCAACCGCCTGCGCATCAGCAAGTCCTGCGAGCTGCTGGCCCGCAGCGAGCTGCCGGTGACCGAGGTGTGCTTCGAGTCGGGCTTCAGCAACCTGTCCAATTTCAACCGGCGCTTCCAGCAGCTCAAGGGCATGACGCCCACCGGCTACCGGCGCCTGGTGACCCAGCGGCTGACCGAGCAGAACCTGCTCTGAGCCTCCAGCGCCCCACCCCGGCGGTGCAAAAAAGTATCGGTCGAAGTGCAGTCGAGGCTTTGTCGGTTGCGTGACGCGCCTGTGTAATCGGCAGCGAGCGACACAAAAACAATAATGTCTTCCGCGCCGCCCGCCGGCCCGGAAGAGGAGTTCACCGATGAACGACTCGATCAAGGCCTGCCTGGCCGCCGCCTGCCTCGCCCTGCCCCTGCTGGCCCAGGGCGCCGAGACCCTGACCATCGCCACGGTCAACAACAACGACATGATCCGCATGCAACGCCTGTCCAAGGTGTTCGAGGAAAGCCACCCGGACATCGCGCTGAAATGGGTGGTGCTCGAAGAGAACGTCCTGCGCCAGCGCCTGACCACCGACATCGCCACCCAGGGCGGACAGTTCGACCTGCTCACCATCGGCATGTACGAAGCCGCGCTTTGGGGCGCCAAGGGCTGGCTGGAGCCGATGAGCGGGCTGCCCGCCGACTACGCCCTGGACGACCTGTTGCCCTCGGTGCGCGACGGTCTCTCCGTCAAGGGCACGCTGTACGCCCTGCCGTTCTACGCCGAAGCCTCGATCACCTACTACCGCAAGGACCTGTTCCAGCAGGCCGGGCTGCGGATGCCCGAGCAACCGACCTGGACCCAGCTCGGCGAGTTCGCCGCCAGGCTCAACCGCCCGGACCAGGGCCAGTACGGTATCTGCCTGCGCGGCAAGGCCGGCTGGGGCGAGAACATGGCGTTGATCGGCACCCTGGCCAACGCCTTCGGCGCACGCTGGTTCGACGAGCGATGGCAGCCCGAATTCAGCGGCGGCGAATGGAAGAAGGCTCTCGACTTCTATGTCTCCACCCTCAAGCGGTACGGCCCGCCCGGCGCCTCCAGCAACGGATTCAACGAGAACCTGGCGCTGTTCAACAGCGGCAAGTGCGCGATCTGGGTGGACGCCAGCGTCGCCGGTTCGTTCGTCACCGACAAGAGCCAGAGCAAGGTCGCCGACGCCACCGGCTTCGCCTTCGCCCCCCGGGAAGTCACCGACAAGGGCGCCTCCTGGCTGTATTCCTGGGCCCTGGCGATTCCCGCCAGCTCGCGCGCCAAGGACGCGGCGAAGGCCTTCGCCACCTGGGCCACCTCGCAGGCGTACGGCAAGCTGGTGGCGGACAGGGAAGGCGTAGCCAACGTGCCGCCCGGCACCCGCGCCTCGACCTACAGCGAGGCCTACCTGGCCGCCGCGCCGTTCGCGCGGGTCACCCTGGAATCGCTGAAGCGCGTCGATCCCAACCATCCGACGCTGAAGCCGGTGCCCTATGTCGGCATCCAGTTGGTCACCATCCCCGAGTTCCAGGCCATCGGCACCCAGGTCGGCAAGCTGTTCTCCGCCGCCCTCACCGGGCAGATGAGCAGCGACCAGGCGCTCGCCGCCGCGCAGCAGAGCACCGCCCGCGAGATGAAGCGCGCCGGCTATCCGAAGTAGTCCGCCGCCGGGCGCAGCCGCGCCCGGCGCGGCGCTGCTCGAGCGCTTGTCCTTGAAGATCCAGACGGAGTCGCCATGAACACCTCGGCCCTCGATACCCCGCTCCCGGCCCGTCCCGCCCGCCGCCGTCTCCAGCGCCGCCGGCGCGGCCCTGGCTGGCTCCTGGTCAGCCCCTCGGTGGCGCTGCTGCTGTTGTGGATGATCGTGCCCCTGGGCATGACCCTGTATTTCTCGCTGATCCGCTACAACCTGCTGTATCCCGGCGAGAATGCCTTCGTCGGCCTGGAGAACTTCACCTTCTTCGTCACCGACGCCGGCTTCCTGCCCGGCGCGCTGAACACCCTGCTGCTGGTGGGCAGCGTGCTGGCGATCAGCGTGGCGTTCGGCGTGCTCATCGCCGCGCTGCTGGAGGCCGGCGAGTTCTTCGGCCGCGGCGCGGTGCGGGTGTTGCTGATCTCGCCGTTCTTCATCATGCCGACGGTGAGCGCGCTGCTCTGGAAGAACCTGATCTTCCACCCGGTCTCGGGCATCCTCGCCGCCGTCTGGCGCCTGTTCGGCGCCGAGCCGGTGGATTGGCTGGCGCACTATCCGCTGCTGTCGATCATCCTCATCGTCTCCTGGCAATGGCTGCCCTTCGCCATCCTGATCCTGATGACCGCCATGCAGTCCCTCGACCAGGAGCAGAAGGAGGCTGCCCGCCTCGACGGCGCCGGTCCGCTGGCGATCTTCTGGCACCTGACCCTGCCGCACCTGGCGCGGCCCATCGCGGTGGTGCTGATGATCGAGACGATCTTCCTGCTCTCGGTGTTCGCCGAGATCTTCACCACCACCAGCGGCGGCCCCGGCTACGAATCGACCAACCTCGCCTACCTGATCTACAACCAGGCGCTGCTGCAGTTCGATGTCGGCATGGCCTCGGCCGGGGGCCTGATCGCGGTGCTGATCGCCAATATCGCCGCCATCGTGCTGGTGCGGATGATCGGCAAGAACCTTACCGAGCGCAGCTGAGGAACCCGCCATGCTGACACTCAAGCAATCCCGCCGCCTGCGCAATGCCCTGCTCGGCCTGCTCTGCTGGGGCATCGCCCTGCTGCTGTTCTTCCCGATCTTCTGGATGCTGCTGACCAGCTTCAAGAGCGAGATCGACGCCTTCGCCACGCCGCCGCAGTTCATCTTCCAGCCGACCCTGGAGAACTACCTGCACATCAACGAGCGCAGCGACTACTTCGCCTACGCCTGGAACTCGTTGCTGATCTCCTCCTCGGCGACTCTCCTGTGCATGCTCGTCGCGGTGCCGGCGGCCTACTCCATGGCCTTCTTCGAGACCCGCCACACCAAGCGCACGCTGCTCTGGATGCTGTCGACCAAGATGCTTCCGCCGGTCGGCGTACTGATGCCGATCTACCTGCTGGCCAAGCAGTTCGGCCTGCTCGATTCGCGGCTGGCGCTGATCATCGTCTACACCCTGATCAACCTGCCGATCGTGGTCTGGATGGTGTACACCTACTTCAAGGACATCCCCGTGGACATCCTCGAAGCAGCGCGCCTGGACGGCGCCGGCACCTGGCAGGAGATCGTCCGCGTACTGCTGCCGATCGCCCGCGGCGGGCTCGCCTCGACCCTGCTGCTGTCGCTGATCCTGTGTTGGAACGAGGCCTTCTGGTCGCTCAACCTGACCTCCTCGGCCGCCGCCCCGCTGACCGCCCTGGTCGCCTCCTATTCCAGCCCCGAAGGACTGTTCTGGGCCAAGCTCTCGGCCGTCTCCACCCTCGCCTGCGCGCCGATCCTGGTCTTCGGCTGGATCAGCCAGAAGCAGCTGGTACGCGGCCTTTCCTTCGGCGCCGTGAAATGAAGCGCATCCCCATCCTTTCGTCCACGGAGGTATTCCGCCATGGCTGATCTCAAGATCCGCAACCTGCAGAAAGGCTTCGACGGCCAGGCCATCATCAAGGGCATCGACCTCGACGTCCGCGACCGCGAGTTCGTAGTCTTCGTCGGCCCCTCCGGCTGCGGCAAGTCGACCCTGCTGCGCCTGATCGCCGGCCTCGAAGAGGCCAGCGGCGGCAGCATCGCCCTCGACGGCACGGACATCACCGACACCCCGCCGGCGAAACGCGACCTGGCGATGGTCTTCCAGACCTACGCGCTGTACCCGCACATGACGGTGCGCAGGAACCTCTCCTTCGCCCTCGACCTGGCCGGCGTCGACAAGCGCGAGGTCGCCGCCAAGGTCGACGCCGCCGCACGCATCCTCGAACTGCAAGCGCTGCTGGAGCGCAAGCCGCGCCAGCTCTCCGGCGGCCAACGGCAGCGGGTGGCGATCGGCCGGGCGATCGTGCGCAACCCGAAGATATTCCTCTTCGACGAACCGCTGTCCAACCTCGACGCCGCCCTGCGCGTGCAGATGCGCCTGGAACTGGCGCGGCTGCACCAGGAACTGGCGGCGACCATGATCTACGTGACCCACGACCAGGTCGAGGCGATGACCCTGGCGGACAAGGTCGTGGTGCTCAACGGCGGGCGCGTCGAGCAGGTCGGCTCGCCGCTGGAGCTTTACCACCATCCGGCCAACCTGTTCGTCGCCGGCTTCCTCGGCACGCCGAAGATGGGCTTCCTGCGCGGCCATCTCAGCCGCAACCAGGGCGAGCGCTGCGAGGTCGCCCTCGAATGCGGCGCGCGCGTCGGCCTGCCGCTATGCGCCGGCGAGCTGGCCACCGGCAGCCCGGTGACCCTCGGCATCCGCCCGGAACACCTGAACATCGCCCGCCCGGGCCATGCCTTCCAGGGCCTGCTGCGGGTCGCCGCCGACGTCAGCGAGCGCCTGGGCAGCGACAGCTTCTGCCATGTCCGCGCCGACTCGGGGGAAATGCTCACCCTGCGCGTGCGCGGCGATTTCGCACCGGACTACGGCGCCCCCCTGGAGCTGGGCTTCGATCCGGAGCACTGCCACCTGTTCGACAGCAACGGCCAGGCCCTCGACAAACGACTGCAACAGGCGGCCTGAAGCCGCCAGCGGGAACCCACCGATGAAACTCAACCGGCAGCACCTCCCCCTGCTGGCGACCGCTGTCGCCCGCCCGTCCTACGACCCCGCGCAACTGCGCCAGGGCATCGTCCACATCGGCGTCGGCGGCTTCCACCGCGCGCACCAGGCGGCCTACACCGACGCCCTGATGAACCGCGGCGAAGCCCTCGACTGGGCTATCTGCGGCGCCGGCCTGCGCAGCGACGACCGCGCCATGCACGACGCCCTGGCCGCCCAGGACTACCTCTACACCCTCTACGAGCTGGGCGACCAACCGGACACCGAGGTCCGCGTGATCGGCGCCATCAGCGGCATGCTGCTCGCCGAGGACGGCGCCGAGGCGCTGCTGGAAAAACTTGCCGAGCCGGCCATCCGCATCGTCTCGCTGACCATCACCGAAGGCGGCTACTGCATCGACGATGGCAGCGGCGAGTTCCTCGCCGAGTTGCCGCTGGTGCGCCACGACCTGGCCAACCCGCGGACCCCGCGCGGGGTCTTCGGCTTTCTCTGCGAGGCTCTGCGGCGGCGCCGCGACACAGGCGTGCCGGCGTTCACCGTGATGTCCTGCGACAACCTCCCGCATAACGGCGAGGTGGCGCGCAAGGCGCTGCTGGCCTTCGCCGAACGGCTCGACCCGGGGCTGGCGCGCTGGATCGCGACGCACGTCAGCTTTCCCAACGCCATGGTCGACCGCATCACCCCGATGACCAGCCCCGCCCACCGCCGCCAACTGGCCCAACGGCACGACGTGGAAGACGCCTGGCCGGTGGTCTGCGAACCCTTCGTGCAATGGGTGCTGGAAGATCGTTTCAGCGCTGGGCGCCCGGCCTGGGAAAAGGTCGGCGTGCAGTTCACCGACGACGTCACGCCCTACGAGGAGATGAAGATCGGCCTGCTCAACGGCAGCCACCTGGCGCTCACCTACCTGGGCTTCCTGCGCGGCTACCGCTTCGTCCACGAGACCCTCGGCGACCCGCTGCTGCGCCGCTACGTGCGGGCCTTCATGGACCGCGACGTGGCCCCGCTGCTGGCACCGGTACCGGGGATCGACCTGGAACGCTACAAGGACAGCCTGGTCGAGCGCTTCGCCAACCGCGCCATCGCCGACCAACTGGAACGGGTCTGCTCGGACGGCTCGTCGAAGTTTCCCAAGTTCATCGTCCCCACCGCCAATCGGCTGATCGCCGCCGGCCGGCCGCTGGAACGGGTGGCCCTGGTGGTGGCGGCCTGGGCGCTGTACCTGGGCGGGGTCGACGAGCATGGCGAACGCTACCCGATTCCCGATCCGCGCGCCGCCGAATGCCAGGCGCTGGTTGCCGAACGCCACGGCCTGGGCCGGCGCCTGCTCGGCGTGGAGACCGTGTTCGGCCCGGCGATCCCGGCCTCGGCGGCCTTCGTCGAGGCCTTCGAGCGGCTCTACGACAGCCTGCGCCGACACGGCGTCAGCGAAACCCTGCGCCAGGTACTCGGCGAATGACTCCGGAGGGCCGCATGCACGGATTGTTCCTCGGCATCGATTGCGGCACCCAGGGTAGCAAGGCGCTGCTGCTCGACGCCGGCAGCGGCCGCACGCTGGGCCTGGGCAGCGCCGCGCAGCGCCCGCCGGAAGGCCGCGACGGACGCCGCGAGCAGGACCCGGCGGACTGGCTGGAAGCCATGGCCAGCGCGGTACGCATGGCCCTGGAAGAAGCCGCGGTGGACGGCCGCGAGGTCCGCGCCCTGGCGGTTTCCGCCCAGCAGCATGGGCTGCTCCTGCTCGACGCCGAGGGCCGGGCGCTGCGCCCGGCCAAGCTCTGGTGCGACACCGAGAGCGCGGCGGAGAACCGCGAGCTGCTGGAAGCCCTCGGCGGCCCGGCCGGCTCGCTGGAACGCCTGGGACTGGTGCTCGCGCCGGGCTACACGCTGTCCAAGCTGCTCTGGAGCAGGCGCCGCTTTCCCGAGCTGTTCGCCCGCGTCGCGCACATCCTCCTGCCCCACGACTACCTCAACCACTGGCTCACCGGCCGCGTCTGCAGCGAAGCGGGCGACGCCTCCGGTAGCGGCTACTTCGACGTGCGCCGGCGCACCTGGGCCAGCGACGTGCTGGAGCTGGTCGAGCCGGGCGGACGCCTGGCGGCGGCGCTGCCGGAGCTGATCGAGCCCGGCGCCTGCATCGGCAACCTGCGCCCCGAAGCGGCCGCCGCCCTCGGCCTGGCTCCCCACACGCGGGTCGCCGGCGGCGGCGGCGACAACATGCTCGCCGCCATCGGCACCGGCAACATCCGCCCCGGCCTGCTCACCGCCAGCCTGGGCACCTCCGGCACCCTGAGCGCCTATGCCGAGCGGCCGCTGGTCAGTCCGCACGGCGAGCTGGCGACCTTCTGCGCCTCGTCCGGCGGTTGGCTGCCGCTGGCCTGCACGATGAACCTCACCGGCGCCTGCGGCCTGGTACAGGACCTGCTGCACCTCGACCTCGACGAATTCTCCCGGCTGGCCGCCCAGGCGCCGGTCGGCGCCGAGGGTCTGCTGATGCTGCCGTTCTTCGACGGCGAGCGGGTTCCGGCGCTACCGCACGCCAGCGCCAGCCTGCATGGCATGACCGCGGCCAACCTGAGCCGCGCCAATCTTTGCCGGGCGGTGCTCGAAGGCACCGCCTTCGGCCTGCGCTACGGCCTCGACCTGCTGCGCGCCAGCGGCCTGCCGGGCGAGGAAATCCGCCTGGTCGGCGGCGCGGCGAAGAACCCGCTGTGGCGGCGGACGCTCGCCGACCTGCTCGGCCTGCCGCTGGTCTGTCCGCGGCAGACCGAGGCCGCCGCCCTTGGCGCGGCGCTCCAGGCGGCCTGGAGCCTGGGCCGCGAAAGCGGCGCCGGTGAAAGCCTGGAAGCCCTGTGCCGGCGCTGCGTGGCGCTCGACGAGTCGACCCGCACCCAGCCCCAGGCGCGACAACAGGCGGCCTACGAACAGGCCTACCGGCGTTACCTGGAGCACCTGCCTCCGCGATAATGGTCGCTTTCCTTCCTCTTCTGGCGTTTTGGAGATCTGCATGTACCTGGTGTGTGGCGAGGCCCTTTTCGATGTCTTCAGCCTGGAAAGCGCTGCGCGCAGCAACGAGCTGGGCTTCACCGCGATCGCCGGCGGCTCGCCGTTCAACGTCGCCGTCGGCCTGCGCCGGCTGGGCGTGGAGGCGGCGCTGTTCGGCGGGCTGTCCAGCGACTACCTGGGCGCGCGGCTGCGCCGGGTGCTCGAAGAAGAAGGCGTGGACTGCGGCTTCCTGGTGCCCAGCGACGCCCCGACCACCCTGGCGATGGTCGGCCTCGACGCCAGCGGCTCGGCGCAATACCAGTTCCGCGGCGAGGGCTGCGCCGACCGCCAGGTGCGCCTGGAACACCTGCCGACGCTGGATGGGCGGATACGCGGGCTGCACGTCGGCTCCTACACCCTGGTGGTGACGCCGGTGGCCGACACCCTGCTGGCGCTGGTCCGGCGCGAGAGCGGCCGTCGCCTGGTCAGCCTGGACCCCAACGTGCGCCTCGACCCGCAGCCGGACATCGACCTCTGGCGGCGCCGGGTCGAGGCCTTCGCCAGTCATGCGCACCTGATCAAGGCCAGCGAGGAAGACCTGGCCCTGCTCTACCCCGGCCGCGACCCCGGCGAGGTAGCCCGCGGCTGGCTGAACCCGCGCTGCCGGCTGGTCTTCGTCACCCACGGCGGGGCCGGCGCCAGCGTGCACTGCACCCACGGCAGCTGGAGTCGCCCGGCGGATACCGCCCTGCCACTGCGCGATACGGTCGGCGCCGGCGATACCTTCCAGGCGGCGACCCTCGCCTACCTCCGCCGCCTCGACGCCGACAGCCCGGCCGGGCTAGCCGCGCTGTCGCGGGAAGCGATCGACGCGATGCTCGCCTTCGCCATCCGCGCGGCGGCGGTCACCTGCTCGCGGGTGGGGCCGGACCTGCCGTTCGCCCACGAGCTTTGAGGCCGGCCGTGCGGAGGGTCAGGCCGAGGGCTGCCGCCCGGTCTAGCGCCCCGGCCGCGCCAGCCACTCCCGGCCCTTGAGCATGGCGTTCCAGTACACCCAGGGCAGTACGTGGCGCTTGAGCAGCCAGGCGAAGCGGCTGGCCGCGGTGGGCTCCAGCGGGAAGGTCGGCAGCAGCTTGCCGGCATAGCCGAACTCCGCCAGCACCACCCGGCCGCGCTCGACGGTCAGCGGACAACCGCCGTAGCCGTCGTAGCGCAGCGGCAGGCCACGGCCGCTGCGCAGGCCGAGAAGGTTCTCGGCCACCACCACGATCTGCTTGCGCGCCGCCGCCGCGGTCTTCGCGTTGGCGGTGCCGCAGACATCGCCGAGGGCGAAGATCTCGCCATGGCGGACATGTTGCAGGGTCGCCGGGTCGACTTCGCACCAGCCGGCCGCGTCGCCCAGGCCGCTGGCGGCGACGAAGGTCGGCGGCAGCTGCGGCGGCACCACGTGCAGCAGGTCGAAGTCCTTTTCCGCCAGATTGGTGTTGCCGTCGGCGTCCTTCACCTCGAACCAGGCCTTGCGCGCCGCGCCGTCGACCTTCACCAGGTTGGAATTGAACGCCAGCTCGGCCGAATACTTGCGCACGTACTCCATCAGCGGCGGAACGAAATCGGCGACACCGAACAACGCCGCGCCGGCCAGGTCGAACTCGACCTCGATGTCCTGCAGCACGCCCTCCCGCAGCCAGTGGTCGCAGGACAGGTACATGGCTTTCTGCGGCGCCCCGGCGCACTTGATCGGCATCGCCGGCTGGGTGAACAGCGCCTTGCCGCCGCGCAGGCCGCGCACCAGCTCCCAGGTGTAGGGCGCCAGGTCGTAGCGGTAGTTGGAGGTGACGCCGTTGCGCCCCAGGGTCTCCTCCAGGCCCTCGATGCGCTCCCAGGCCAGGCGCAGGCCGGGGCAGACGATCAGATTGCGGTATTCCAGGCTGTCGCCGCCCTCCAGCAACAGTCGGCGCGCCTCGGGGTCGACCCGCTCGACGCGGGTGCGCAACCACTCCACGCCGGGCGGGACCAGCCCGGCCATCGGCCGCGCGGTGTCGCCCTGTGCGTAGGCGCCGCCACCGACCAGGGTCCAGCCCGGTTGGTAGTAGTGGGTGTCCGCCGGCTCGATCAGGCTGATACGCAACCCCGGCGAACGTTTCAGCAGGCTGGCGATCACGCCGATGCCGGCCGCGCCGCCGCCGATCACGGCGATGTCGGTGGTGAGTTCTGAAGCGTTAGCGCTCTGCATGGGAGTTCCTTCGACGATCCGAGTGGGTGGGCGCGCGCCAGGCCGCCGCGCGCGAAACCCTATCACCCTAGCAGCACGGCGCTGGCGCGCGGCATCCGGCTGTAATCCGCCGGTAACTGTTGCCCTGGCAACAGCGGAGCAACAGGCAGCGCCCGCGGACCAGCAGAAACTGTTGGAGAAAACCTCCAACTCTTTGATTTTTCTATGGATTAGCAAACGGCACGGCTTGTGCAAACAGACCCGGCAGAGGCTTGGCGATCGCGCCAGCCACCTATCCGAACTGCCAGAGGTGCCCAGCGAGCATGTCGTTACCGCCTGTTTCCCCTCCCTCCTCCAGGCGTTCCACCCGCACCACCGAACCCGCGAGCCGCGCCACACCGATGCCGCTGGCGGAACCACCACGCTGCAAGGCTGAACCATGACCGACGAAACCGCACCCAAGGATCTTCGTGACCAGGCGCCCCGGCTACTCCCGGCACGCCTCATCGAGAACGACGCCCAGGCGTTGCAGGCCGCCCACGAGGTAGCCGGACTGGCCCGTCGCGAAGCGGCGCTACGCGACCGCGAACGACGCCTGCCCTGGCAGGAACTGGAACTCTTCACCCGCCTCGGCCTGGGCGGCATCGGCATTCCCCGCGCCCATGGCGGCGCGCAGGTTTCCCATGTGACCCTGGCCGAGGTGTTCCGTGTCATCTGTGCCGCCGACCCGGCCCTCGGACAGATTCCGCAGAACCAGTTCGGCCTGCTCAGCGTGATCGACAACGTCGCCAGCCCGGCGCAGAAACGCAAGCTGTTCCGTGGCATCCTCGACGGCCGCCGGCTGGCCAACGCCGGCCCGGAGCGCAATACCCGCCACACCCTGGAGCTGAAGGCGCGGGTCCGTCGCGACGGCGACGGCTACCGGGTCAGCGGCGAGAAGTTCTACTCCACCGGCGCCTTGTTCGCCCACTGGGTGGCGGTCAAGGCCATCGACGAGGAAGAGCGCGCGGTGATGCTCTTCGTCGAGCGCGGCGCTCCCGGCCTGCGCATCGTCGACGACTGGTCCGGCTTCGGCCAGCGCACCACCGCCAGCGGCACGGTACTGCTGGACGAGGTTCCGGTAGCCGGCGACATGCTGATCCACAACGGCCTGCTGGCCGAGATCCCGAGCCTCCAGGGCGCCGTCTCGCAACTGATCCAGGCCGCCATCGACGCCGGCATCGCCCAGGCGGCGCTGGACGACGCCCAGGCTTTCGTCCGCGAACGCAGCCGGCCCTGGATCGACGCCCAGGTCGAACGCGCCAGCGATGAGCTCTACAGCATCGCCGAGGTCGGCCGCCTGCAAATCGAGCTGCACGCCGCCAACGCCCTGCTGGAGAAGGCCGGCCAGGTCCTCGACGAAGTGGCCGCGCGGCCGGTGGACGCCGAGTCGGCGGCACGCGCCTCGATCGCCGTGGCCGAGGCCAAGGTGCTGAGCACCGAGATCAGCCTGGCCGCCAGCGAGAAGCTCTTCGAGCTGGCCGGCAGCCGTGCCACGCTCGCCGAGTTCAACCTCGACCGGCACTGGCGCAACGCCCGCACCCATACCCTGCACGACCCGGTGCGCTGGAAAGTCCACGCGGTCGGCGACTACTACCTGAACGGCGCCCGTCCGGCGCGTCACTCATGGATCTGAGGAGCGCCCGATGAGCCTCGCACACGCTACGCGCGACAATCCCACGGCCGCTGCCCATCGCATCGGCAGCGACGACGAAGCCCTGGAAACGGCCCGCGAGCTGGCCGCCCTGTTCGCCCGCGAAAGCATCCAGCGCGACCGCGAGCGGCGCCTGCCGCTGGAAGAACTGGAACTGTTCTCCCGCTCCGGCCTGTGGGGCATCGCGGTGCCCCGCGAATACGGCGGGGCCGGCGTCTCGCGGGTGACCCTGGCGAAGGTGGTGGCGATCGTCAGCGCCGCCGACAGTTCTCTGGGGCAGATTCCGCAGAACCATTTCTATGCCCTCGAAGTGCTGCGGGTGAACGGCTCGCCGGCGCAGAAAGGTCGCCTGTTCGGCGCCGCCCTGGCCGGCGAGCGTTTCGGCAACGCCCTGGCCGAGATCGGCACGCGTACCGCCAGCGAGCGCCGTACCCGCCTGCGCGCCGACGGCGACGGCTACCGCCTGGACGGGCGCAAGTTCTACTGCACCGGCGCACTCTACGCGCAGCGGGTGCCGACCCTGGCGGTGGACGACGAGGGCCGCCAGCAACTGGCCTTCGTCCCGCGCGACAGCGCCGGGCTGGAAATCGTCGACGACTGGTCCGGCTTCGGTCAACGCACCACCGGCAGCGGTTCGGCGCTGTTCGACCGGGTAGCGGTGGCCGCCGAGGACGTGGTCTCGTTCCAGGACGCCTTCGAGCGCCCGACCACCGTCGGCCCGCTGGCGCAGATCCTCCACGCGGCGATCGACGCCGGGATCGCCCGCGGCGCCTTCGAGGACACCCTGCGTTTCGTCCGCGAGCGCGCCCGGCCCTGGGTCGACTCCGGCGTCGACAAGGCCAGCGACGACCCACTGACCATCCATGAGATCGGCCGCCTGGCGATCCGCCTGCACGCCGCCGAAGCGCTGCTGGAGCGTGCCGGGCGGGTGCTCGACCGGGCCACCGCCGAGCCGGACGCGGAAAGCGTGGCGGCCGCCTCGATCGCCGTCGCCGAAGCCCGCGCGCTGACCACCGAGGTCGCCCTGCTGGCCGGCAGCAAGCTGATCGAGCTTGGCGGCAGCCGCGCCTGTCTCGCCGAACTCGGTCTCGACCGCCACTGGCGCAACGCCCGCGTACACACCCTGCACGACCCGGTGCGCTGGAAGTACCACGCGGTCGGCGACTACTACCTCAACGGCCGCCTGCCGCCACGCCGCGGCACGCTCTGAACGCCGAAGGAACCGCCATGAGCAAGAAGCAGATTCTCCTAAACGCCTTCAGCATGAATTGCGTCGGCCATATCAACCACGGCCTCTGGACCCACCCACGCGACCGCTCCAGCGACTACCGCAAACTGCGCCACTGGACCGAGCTGGCCCGGCTGCTGGAGCGCGGCCTGTTCGACGGCCTGTTCATCGCCGATATCCTCGGCGTCTACGACGTCTACCAGGGCGGCATCGAGGTGACCGCCCGCGAAGCCGTCCAGTTGCCGGTGAACGACCCGCTGATGCTGGTCTCGGCCATGGCCGGGGTCACCGAGCACCTGGGTTTCGGCGTCACCGCCAACCTCACCTACGAGGCGCCCTACCCGTTCGCCCGGCGGCTCTCGACCCTCGACCATTTGAGCGACGGGCGGATCGGCTGGAACATCGTCACCGGCTACCTGGAAAGCGCGGCCAAGGCCATGGGCCAGTCCGCGCAGATCGAGCACGACCGCCGCTACGACCGCGCCGACGAGTACCTGGAGGTCCTCTACAAGCTCTGGGAGGGCAGCTGGGAAGACGACGCGGTGCTCGCCGACCGCCAGCGACGGGTCTACGCGCGGCCGGAGAAGATCCACAAGATCCGCCACCATGGCGAGTTCTACCAGGTCGAGGGCTACCACCTCGCCGAGCCCTCTCCACAGCGCACCCCGGTGCTGTTCCAGGCCGGCTCCTCGGAGCGTGGCCTGGCCTTCGCCGCGCGCCACGCCGAATGCGTGTTCGTCTCCGGACAGACCCGCGAGGCCACCCGCCAACTGGTGCAGCGCATCCGCGCGGCGGTGGTCGGTGCCGGCCGTCGCGCCGAGGACATCAGGATCTTCATGGGCATCAACGTGATCGTCGCCGCCACCGCGGCCGAGGCCCGCGACAAGCATGCCGAGTACCGCCGCTACGCCAGCCCCGAGGCCGGCCTGGCGCACTTCGCCAGCTCCAGCGGCATCGACCTGTCGCGCTACGGACTCGACGAGCCGATCCGCTACGAGAAGAACAACGCCATCGAGTCGGTGGTGAAGAACCTCACCGTGGCGCGCACCGACTCCACCGTGCGCAAGCTCCTCGACCAGTTGGCCCTGGGCGGCCGCTACGTGACCCTGGTAGGCGACCCGCGCCAGGTCGCCGACGACCTCGAAGGCTGGATCGCCGATACCGGCCTGGACGGCTTCAACCTGACCCGCACCGTGGAGCCGGAGAGCTACGCCGACTTCATCGACCTGGTGGTGCCCGAGTTGCAGGCACGCGGCAGCTACAAGACCGCCTACGCTCCCGGCACCCTGCGGGAGAAGCTCTTCGGCGACGGCCGCGCGCGCCTGCAGGCGGAACACGCCGGCGCCGCCTTCCGCCAGCCCCCGGCCGCGCGCCAGCGCCAGGCCTGACCCCACTTTCCCTTTCGTTCAGGAGCCCACCATGCTGAACACCCTGAAAACCCTGAGCCTGGCCGTCCTCCTCGGCAGCGGCCCGGCCCAGGCCGCCGACGCCCCGCTGAAGATCGGCACCACCGCCGCCTTCGCCCCGCCGCTGGAAGTCGCCGTGAGCGAAGCCGGCAAGCAGGGACTGAAGGTCGAACTGGTCGAGTTCAGCGACTGGAACGCCCCCAACATCACCCTCGCCCAGGGCGACATCGACGCCAACTACTTCCAGCACGTGCCCTTCCTGGAAAACGCCAACCGCGAAGGCGGCTTCCAGTTGAAGCCGTTCGCGCCGGGGATCATCAACAACGTCGGGCTCTATTCGAAGCGCTACGCCAGCCTCGCAGAGTTGCCGGAAGGCGCCAGCGTGGCCATCGCCAACGACCCGATCAATGGCGGCCGCGGCCTGCAACTGCTACAGAAGGCCGGCCTGCTGAAGCTCAGGGACGGCGTCGGCTACAAGGCGACCCTCGACGATATCGTCGACAACCCGAAGGACATCCGCATCACCGAGCTGGAGGCGGTGCAACTGGCGCGCGCCCTCGACGATTTCGACCTGGCCCAGGGCTACCCGCACTACCTGCGCCTGGCCGGGACCATCGACCCGACCCGGGCACTGCTGTTCGACGGGATCGACAACCGGGAATACGTGATCCAGTTCGTCACCCGCGGCGACTACCAGGACCGCGACGGCCGCCTGGCGCGCTTCGTCGACATCTACCAGCATTCACCGGTGGTCCGCGCCGCGCTGGACAAGGCCCATGGCACGCTGTACCAGCCGGGCTGGGAGTGACGGCCATGACCGTTCCCCCGAGCCTGCTGCCCCTCGAACCGTTCCCGACGGCGCCCGACACGCGCGCCTCCACGCCGCACATCCGTCTCCACGGCCTGGGCAAGCGCTACCCCGGTGGAGTCCAGGCCCTGCGGGAGATCGACCTGGAAATCCGCCGCGGCGAAGTGTTCGGCATCATCGGCCGCAGCGGCGCCGGAAAGTCCTCGCTGATCCGCACCCTCAATCGCCTGGAGCGTCCCAGCGAGGGGCAGGTGCTGATCGACGACGAAGACATCGGCGGCTACGACGGCCAGCGCCTGGTCGCCCTGCGCCGACGCATCGGCATGATCTTCCAGCACTTCAACCTGATGTCGGCCAAGACCGTGCGGCAGAACATCGCCCTGCCGCTGCGGGTGGCCGGGGTGCCCCGGGCACGGATCGAGGAGCGGGTCGCCGGGCTGCTGCAACTGGTCGGCCTGGAGGAAAAACGCGACGCCTATCCGGCACAGCTCTCCGGCGGGCAGAAACAGCGCGTCGGCATCGCCCGCGCGCTGGTGCACCAGCCGCAGATACTGCTTTGCGACGAAGCCACCTCGGCGCTGGACCCGGAGAGCACCCAGGCGATCCTCGCGCTGCTGCGCGACATCAACCGCCGGCTGGGCCTGACCATCGTCCTGATCACCCACGAGATGGCGGTCATCCGCGAGATCTGCGACCGCGTGGTGGTCCTCGAATGCGGCCGCATCGTCGAACAGGGCGAAGTCTGGGAAGTCTTCGGCGATCCGCGCCATGCCGTCACCCGAAGCCTGCTCGGCAGCCTGCGCGCCGCCCTCCCGGCCGACCTCCAGGCGCGCCTGCGCCAGGCTCCCGGCGCCGGCGACCCGGTGCTGCTCGATCTCCAGTACACCGGCGCCAGCCGACGGGTGCCGGACCTGCTGGCCATCGCCAGGGCCATCGGCCAGCGCGTCGACCTGCTCCACGGCGGCATAGAGCGGATCCAGGGCCGCGCCCTGGGGCGCCTGCTGCTACAGGTCGGCGCGCCGCCCGGCGAGCTTCCCGGCGTGCTGGCCAAGGCCGCGCTGGTGGCGGACAAGGTGGAGGTGCTCGGCCATGTCGCCCATGCTTGAACGGCTCTGGCAAGGTTTCCTCGATACCCTGCTGATGATCGGCGCGTCCTCCGCCATCGTCCTGCTGGTGGGTATCCCGCTGGCCCTGGTGCTGGTCACCACCGGGCCGGGCGGGATCTTCGAGGCGCGCCTGCTCAATCGCATCCTGGGCGGTCTGGTCAACGTGCTGCGCTCGGTACCCTTCCTGATCCTGATGGTGGCGCTGATTCCCTTTACCCGGATGATCGTCGGCACCAGCTATGGAGTCTGGGCCGCGGTGGTGCCGCTGACCATCGCCGCCACGCCGTTCTTCGCGCGGATCGCCGAGGTCAGCCTGCGCGAAGTCGACCACGGCCTGGTGGAGGCGGCCCAGGCGATGGGCTGCGAACGCCGCCACATCATCTGCAACGTACTGTTGCCGGAGGCGCGACCGGGCATCGTCGGCGGCTTCACCATCACCCTGGTGACCATGATCAATTCCTCGGCCATGGCCGGCGCGATCGGTGCCGGCGGCCTGGGCGACCTGGCCTACCGCTACGGCTACCAGCGCTTCGACACCCAGGTGATGCTCACCGTGATCATCGTCCTTGTGCTGCTGGTCACGTTGATCCAGTTCGGCGGCGACCGCCTGGCCCGCCTGCTGAACAAACGCCTGTAGAATCCGCCCTCCCGGCCTGGGAGGGCTGGCGCTTTGCCGAGGGCGACAGGAACCAGCGTCGCCGCGACAGCGCATCTTTCCCCGCGCCGGACAGACCTGTATCTGTCGTCCTCCGGTCATCCGGCGACGCCAGACTGGTCGGCAATCCCGTGAAAAAGAAAGAAGGAAAGGCGCCTCATGCGGCAAAGATTCTGGCAAGGAACATTCAAGACCCTGGGCTTCCTCGGCCTGACGGCGGGGCTCGCCGCCCAGGCCGCGGAGCCGTCCGGCAAGGCCCTCAGCGCCGCCGCCGGCGTGCCCTGGCCGGCGGTCATCGCCCACCGCGGCGCCTCGTACGACGCCCCCGAGGAAACCGCCGCGGCCTACCTGCTGGCCCGCGACCTCGGCGCCGACTACCTGGAAGCCGACGTGCAGCGCAGCCGCGACGGCGTGCTGGTCGCCCTCCACGACGACACCCTGGAGCGCACCACCGACGTCGCCGAGGTCTTCCCGGAGCGCGCCAAGGACCCGGTGAGCAGCTTCACTCTCGCCGAACTCAAGCGCCTGGACGCCGGCTCCTGGTTCAATCGCGCCTTCCCCCAACGCGCCCGGCCCGGCTTCGTCGGCCTGCGCATCCTCACCCTCGACGAGATGCTCGACATCGCCGAGGGCGGCGCCAACAAGCCGGGCCTGTACCTGGAGACCAAGGTACCGGCGCAATTCCCCGGCATCGAAGACGACCTGCGCAAGCTGCTGGAACGCCGCGGCTGGCTGCAACCCCGCGAGCGCGCCGCCGCCGGGCATGTCGACGTGGCCCACGGCAATGGCCGGGTGATCCTGCAGACCTTCGAGAAGAGCAGCCTGGAACTGCTGCAAGAAAGCATGCCGCAAGTGCCGAAGATTCTCCTGCTGTGGCTCGGTGACGGCTACCTGGAAGCCCGTTCGCCAGTGACCTTCAAGGAATCCGGGGAAACCGACAAGGCGGCCTTCTACGCCAGGCAGGAAGTGAAGTCCGAAGCCGAGTTCGGCGCCTGGCTGGACTGGGCCAAGGCCCACGGCGCGCTGGGCACCGGGCCCTCGGCGACCCTCAGCGAACGCGGCGAACAGAGCTACGCCGACCTGGTGAAACCCTGGATGAACCGCATGACCCACGCGCGCGGGTTGTTCATCCATGCCTACTCGGTGGACTCGGCGGAAGACTTCAAGGCCCTAGGCGCGGCCGGCGTCGACGGTTTCTTCACCAACCGCACCTCGGAACTGCTGAAGTTCCAGGGCCGCCCGGCGGCGCAAGACATGGACGCGCTGCTGCGCCGGCACGGCTACTGAGCCTCGGCCTGGCCGGCGGATGAGCGCGGGCGGCCATCCGCAGTTCCCGCTTGGGCGGCGCGGCGCTAGCCGGCGCTGTCGCTGCCGAAGCGTGCCAGCTGCATCTCGCGCAGCCGGCTGAGGGTGCGACGGAAGGCGAAGGCCAGGTAGCCCTCGGTATAAAGTGCCTCCAACGGCACCCTGGCCTCCAGGTAGAGCGGCACCTTGCGGTCGTAGCATTCGTCCACCAGGGCGATGAAGCGCCGCACGCCGTCGTCGTGCACCGACAACTGCGGCAATTCGCGATCACCCGCCTCCACCAGTTGCGCGCCGTCCTCGGTGCCACGGGCTATGCGGCCTTCGCGCTGGCTGGCGCTCAGGCACGGCAGGTCGTCCATCAGGATCGCCCGGTAGCGGTCGCAAAGGCCGATGAAGTCCAGCGCCGACAGCGGCGCCTCGCAGAGCTGCGCATAGCTGCACCAGAGCACCGATTCGCTGTGCCGGTGCACCGCCAGCGGGCGGTGCCCCAGTTCGATGGGCTGCGTGGATGCCGCTTCGCCGGCACTCAGGCGCGCGAAGAGTTCGGCGAAACCGCTCGCCTGCCCCGCCTCCACCACCCAGTAGCGTTGCTCGGCCCGGCCGGGATGCAGGCGGTGGTCCTGGCCGCCATCCACCGCGACCACCGCCATGTGCCGCTGGATCGCCTCGATCGCCGGGAGGAAGCGTTCGCGGTTGAAACCGTCGGCGTACAACTGCTCCGGTGGCTGGTTGGAAGTGGCCACCAGCACCACGCCCTCCTCGAACATGATGCGCAGCAGGCTGCCGAGCAGGATGGCATCGCCGATATCGCTGACGAACAGCTCGTCGAAGCACAGCACCCGCACGTCCCGCGCCAACTCGCGGGCCAGGGCGCGCAACGGGTCGGCTGTACCGGTCAGTTCGAACTGGCGCTGGTGCACCCATTGCATGAAGTGGTGGAAGTGCTGGCGCCGCGCGGGCACGCGCAGGCACTGGTAGAAGTGATCCATCAGCCAGGTCTTGCCGCGTCCTACCGGTCCCCACAGGTAGACGCCCTGGATCGCGCCGTGGCGGTGAGCTTCATGCAGGGCCTGGAAACAACGCTCCAGCGCCTCGGCGGCGCGCCGCTGCGCCTCGTCGGGAGCGAAACCGCGCTGTTCCACGGCCTGGCGATAGACGGCGAGCGGCGACATGGCCGGCAGATCGGGAGAGGTATCGGGCATCGGGCAGTTCCACCTGGCGCAGAGCGCGGAGCCAGACGCTCCGCAAAGCGCCGAGTCTACTGCGCCCGGCTGGGTTTGGGCGAATGCCGCAGCGCCGGCACGGCGGATAGTCGCGGGAGGTTGGCCGAATAACCGCTTGCGCTTACCCGCCGCAATCCCGAGCGCCTGAACTCAGATCGACAACCGCACCGCCCGCTCGCCATCGATCCGCTGGCCACCGCGCTTGTTCACCACCAGTTCGCCGATGGCGATCAGCCGCGTGCGCGTGACGTTGCGGCTGAGTCCCAGCAGGTTGGCGGTATGCACCTGGTTGCCGTGGCAGAAACGGTACGCCGCGCGCAGCAGGGCATCTTCGACCCGCCCATGGAGGTTCTCGCCCTGCTCTTCGAACAGACGCTGGAAAGCCTGCTGCAACAAGTGCTCGGCGGCGCCGCTCGCCGGGCCCCCGCGCGCCAGCTCCTCGCCACGCTCCAGGCGCAGATTGGACAGGTGCAGGTCATCCGCGCGGATCAGCCCGTCGCGGCAGATCAGCAAGGTATGGTGGATGACGTTCTCCAGCTCGCGGATGTTCCCCGGCCAGGAATAGGCACGCAACTTCTGCGCCGCCTCCGGGCTCAACTGGCTCTGGCCGTAGCCCAGGCGACGGCTGTATTCGGCGATGAAGTGGCGGGTCAGCGGCAGGATGTCGCCGGGTCGCTCGCGCAACGGCGACAGTTCGAGACTGACGACATTGAGCCGGTAGTACAGGTCCTCGCGGAAGTGCCCGGCATTGATCGCCCGCTCCAGTTGCACGTTGGTCGCCGCCAGCACGCGCACGTCGATGGGGATGCTCTTGCGCGACCCCAAGCGCACCACCTCGCGCTCCTGCAACACGCGCAGCAACTTGACCTGGATCGGCATCGGCAGGTCGCCGATCTCGTCGAGGAACAGGGTGCCGCCGTTGGCCTCCTCGAACCAGCCGGCCTTGGCCGCCAGGGCGCCGGTGAAGGCGCCCTTCTCGTGGCCGAACAGCTCGGCTTCCACCAGTGACTCGGAGAAGGCCCCGCAGTTGACCGCCACGAACGGACCGGTGCGCCGCGCGCTGAGGTTGTGGATATGCCGCGCCACCAGTTCCTTGCCGGTGCCGGTCTCGCCGATCACCAGCACGCTGGCCTCGCTCGGCGCCACCTGGCGCAGGTGTTCGAGCAGGGCCTGGGACTTCGGATCCTCGAAGACCTGGGCGGTGGCGCGGATCGAGGTCGCCAGGTTCGGCGAACGTGGCAGCGTCAGCAGCCGGTCGGGAGTATGGGTAGAAGCGTTCATGAGTAGAAGGTCGGTTGCGGCGGTGACTGGTTCAGCGCCCAGTCGCCCAGCTCGCGGATCTTGTAGTCCAGCGGGTCGTGCAGGGTCTGGGTGCGCAGGTTGCGCCAGTAGCGGTCCAGGCGCAGGGCGGCGTGAGTGGAGCGGGCGCCGGTGACTTCGAACATGCGGTTGCACAGGTCGAGGCCGTTGCGCGTCGCGGCGACCTTGGCGGCGGCGATGGCCAGGGCCAACTGGCCGCGCTCGCTGGCGTCCAGCGCCGGGCCCTTGGACCAGGCGGCGTCGAGGCGCTGCGCGGCGCGCTCGACCAGCGCCCGGGTGCTTTCCAGGCCGACCCAGAATTCGCCGTAGCGCGCCAGCACATAGGGGTCAGCATTGGCCTCGGCGACCTCGGAGCGGAACCACGGTCGCGCTTCGCGCAGGGTGTACTGGCGAGCCTCCTCGAAGGCGCCTTCGGCGATGCCGAGGAACACCTCGGTGAAGATCAACTGGGCGATCAGCGGCCGCAGGCAGGCGAACGGCGTGCTCAGCGGCCCGGGATCGAGCAGCAACTCGCTCTCCTCCACCCGCACCCGCTCGAAGATCGCGCTGCCGCTGTCGGTCTGCCGCTGGCCCATGTTGTCCCAATCCTGGCCCAGGCTGATACCGCTGCGCGCGGTGGGGATGGCGGCAATCAGCAGCGCCCCGCCCTCGCCGTCCAGTGCCGAGGCGATGAGCATCTCCGAATCGCGGGCGCCGGAGCAGAAGCTCTTCTTCCCGGAGAACTCGCGCCAGCCGTCGAAGCGCCGGGCCACGGTACGGTTGTCCAGCGGGTTCAGCGCGTTGCCCCAGAACCAGCGGTTGCGCGCGGTCAGCTCGAACCACGGCTGCCATTGCTCGGGCCGCGAGAACAGGCGCACGGTGGCCAGCATCAGGTGCTGGAAGCCATAGACGTGGGCGATCGAGCTGTCGACCCGGGCCAGTTCGCGCACGGTTTGCAGGGTTTCGCTCCAGCTCGCCCCCAGGCCGCCGTATTCGCGCGGGATGATCAGCGACAACAGGCCGCTGCGGCGCAACGCGTCGCGCTCGGCCTTCGGGGTACCGCCGGCGACGTCGCGCTCGGCGGCGTTCTCGGCGAAATCGGCGGCCAGGCGCCGGGCGATCTGCAACGGCGTTTGCGCCTCGGGGCGGGTCTTCGCATTCACAGGGGGTTTCTCCTCGGGGGCCCGGCTGCTCAAGCGCCGGCGCGAGCCGGCAGCACGTCGTTGGCGATCATTTCGCCGAACGGCCCGGTCAGGTTGGTCAGCCCACGGCCGGCCAGGCTGGCGTAGGGTTCGGGCAGCAGCGGGAAGACCAGTTCGGCGAAGCGGTAGGCCTCTTCCAGGTGCGGATAGCCGGAGAAGATGAAGCTGTCGATGCCGAGCTCGGCGTATTCCCCGATGCGCTCCGCCACCTGCCGCGGATCGCCGACCAGCGCGGTGCCGGCGCCGCCGCGCACCAGGCCGACCCCGGCCCAGAGGTTCGGCTGGATCTCCAGGCGATCGCGGCGACCGCCGTGCAGCGCGGCCATGCGTCGCTGGCCTTCGGAGTCGAAACGGGCGAAGGACTGCTGCGCGGCGGCGATGGTTTCGTCGGAGATGTGTTCGATCAGCCTGTCCGCGGCGCGCCAGGCTTCTTCGGCGGTTTCGCGGACGATCACATGCAGGCGGATGCCGAACTTCACCGTACGCCCATGGCGAGCCGCTCGCTGGCGCACGTCGGCGATTTTCGCCGCCACCGCCGGCAACGGCTCGCCCCAGGTCAGGTAGACGTCCACCTGTTCGCCGGCCAGTTCGTGGGCGGCCTCCGAGGAACCGCCGAAGTACAGCGGCGGATACGGCCGTTGCAGCGGCGGATAGAGCGCCTTGGCGTTCTCCACGTGGATGTGCTTGCCGTGGAAGTCCACCGCCTCGCCCTGCAGGACGCGCCGCCAGACCCGAAGGAACTCGTCGGTGACCTCGTAGCGCTCGGCGTGGCCGAGATGGATGCCGTCGCCGCGGTTCTCGTCGGGATCGCCGCCGGTGACCACGTTGATCAGCAGGCGCCCGCCGGACAGGCGGTCGAGGGTCGCCGCCATCCGCGCCGAGACGGTCGGCGAAACGATTCCCGGACGGATCGCCACCAGGAAGCGCAGGCGCTCGGTCAGCGGCGCCAGCGCCGAGGCCACCACCCAGGAGTCCTCGCAGGAGCGTCCGGTGGGGATCAGCACGCCGTGATAGCCAAGGCTGTCGGCCGCCTGTGCCACCTGCTTCAGGTAAGGCAGCGAGACCGGCCGCGCCCCCTGGCTGGTGCCGAGGAAGTGGCCATCGCCGTGGGTCGGGAGGAACCAGAACACGTTCATCGGCGCACCTCAGGCGATCTTCAACAGTTCGGAGCGTCCGCCGAACAGCGGCGCGGCGCGCTCGGCGGCGAGGCGGATGCGCGCCTTCAGCGGCTCGCTGACGATCCGGTAGTTGTCGAAGTCGGCCTCGCTGGCGTAGACCCCGATGGGCAGGGTGATCGCCTGGAAGAAGCTGAACAGCGGGCGCAACTGGTGGTCGAGGACCAGCGCGTGGCGCTCGGTGCCGCCAGTGGCGGCGAGCAGCACCGGGGTGTCGATCAAGGCGTTGAGGTCGATCAGGTCGAACAGGTGCTTGAGCAGGCCCGGATAGGAGCCACGGTAGACCGGCGAGGCGACCAGCAGCAGGTCGGCGCTTTCGATCTCGTCGAGCACCGCCTGCAGTTCCGCCGGCGCCTGGTTGCGCGCCAGGGTAGCGCCCAGCGGCGCGGCGATGTCGGTCAGCTCGATGACCCGGCTGTCGATCGGCAACGACTGGCCAAGCTCGGCGATCAGGGCCTGGGTGAGTACCAGGGTGCGGGACGGGCGATAGGTGCCGCCGGAGACGGCGACGACTTTGAAGGGGCTGGTCATGGGATTTCCCTGTGGACTGTTGCGCTAGGTGCAGTGCCCTGGAGCAAGGGCCGTACCAACGGGGAAATGTGCATTTTCCGGGCAGTTGCGGCGGGTTTCCGGCCTCGGCCTGTCAGCCACGCAACAGCGCTGCTGTCCGACTGTTGCCCGGGCAACAGTTCAGTTCAGCTTGTAGGCCTGGAGCAGGAATATCTGGAATGCCCGCGCCGAATGCTGGTCGCCCGGCGGCAGGACGAACGGCGGCAGGCGCCCCTTGCGGCGCTTGACGTCGGCCCAGCGCTGGCCATTGCGCGAATGGAACTGGCAGAACGGCTGGTCGCCCAGGTAGAACACCCCAGGCCGCGGCTCGCGGATGCGCGGCCAGCGGCGCAGGCAATCCAGCAGCGGGCCGAGGTCGGCGAGTTGTTCCGGCGAACAGTACGGCATGCAGCGATCCTCTTCGCCGGGTCGGGAAACCAAGGTTGCTGTGACTGGAGGACCGGGCGGACTCGGCGCGGCCGGGAAAGCGGCTACCGGGAGCGAGCGACACAGGCGAGCGGAGCGAAGCATGGCGACGTCCCTGGTCCGGCCAACGAGATTCACCGCTCCGTTGTAGAACAGCCGCCGTCCGGGTTCTTGCCGGTTTTGTGGGGGAATTGTGAAAGACTGTAAAGCGCCCCGCTCACTTGCCCACCAGCGAGACCACGTTGTGCCGTGGCGAGGTTTCCAGCTCGCCGATCTTCTCCAGGCGGGCGCGCACGATGTTGCGGCTGATCCCCAGCAGGCGTCCGGTCTGCAACTGGTTGCCGTGGCAGAAGCGATAGGCGGCACGGAACACGGTTTCCTCGATGTGCTCGTAGAGATCCTCGCGGTTTTCCTCGAACAGCGCCTGCAGCGCCGCCTCCAACGCCGAGCCGGCGGCGCTTTCGGGAGCGCGGCGCAAGCCGTTCGGCTCCTGGCGCGCACGCATGTCGATGAGGTGCAGGTCGGCCGGCTGGATCAGACGGTTGCGGCAGACCAGCAGCGCGTGGTGGATGGCGTTCTCCAGCTCGCGGATATTGCCCGCCCAGGAATGCCCGAGCAGCTTGCGCTCGGCTTCCGGGCTCAGGCTCGCGCTGGTGTAGCCGAGGCGCCGGCAGTGCTCGACGATGAAGTACTCGGCCAGCGGCAGGATATCGCCGCGGCGCTCGCGCAACGGCGGCAGTTGGATGGTCGCCACGTGCAGGCGGTAGAACAGGTCCTCGCGGAAGTGTCCGGCGACCACCGCGTCAGCCAGGTCGACGTTGGTCGCCGCCACCAGCCGCACGTCGATGGGGATCGGCCGGCGCGAACCGAGCCGCACCACCTCGCGTTCCTGCAGCACGCGCAGCAGCTTGACCTGGATGCTCGGCGGCAGGTCGCCGATCTCGTCGAGGAACAGGGTGCCGCCGTTGGCCGCCTCGAACCAGCCGGCCTTGCTCTGCAACGCACCGGTAAAGGCGCCCTTCTCGTGGCCGAACAGCTCGCTCTCCACCAGGCTCTCGGCGAAAGCACCGCAGTTGACCGCGACGAACGGGCCGCCGTTGCGTCCGCTGAGGGCGTGGATATGGCGCGCCACCAGCTCCTTGCCGGTGCCGGTCTCGCCGATGACCAGCGCGTTGGCCTCGCTGGGCGCCAGGCGCTCGATGCGCTCCAGCAGCTCGCGGGAACGGGGGTCGTTGAACACCAGCACGGTGGCGCGCACCGATTTGGTCAGCTCGCGGGCGTGGGGATGGGTGATGACGGACATGCTGGGTTCCGAGCCGGGGAATGTGCGCCCATCTTGCCCCAGGAACCCATAGATTAAAAAATTCTGAATTCGTATTTATATATTCGAATAAAAGATATAGCCACGCCTCCTAGGGCAGTACGCCAAGCAGCGACCAGACCCGGCGCGCCTCCGAGTCCGCATTGATCAGCTCCGCCAGCAACTCGCTCAGCGGCTTGTTGCCCCACTCCACCGCGCGCTTGATCAGGTAGGGAACCGGGCTGTGCGGCTCGGTGCGCGCCAGGTAGTCGGCGATCAGCAGCAGTTGCCGATAGGCGTCCTCGCGACTGGTCGGCGCGCCAGCCGGCCCGCTCGGCGCGCTCGCCGGGACGCTTTCCTCGCCGTCCGTGTCGCCTTCGCTGGCATCCGCCTCCGCGACCGGGGGCTGTTCTTCGGACAGCGGCGCTTGCGGGTGCATGGCGATGAACTCCTTGAGCAAGGCCAGCCATTGCGCGATGACCTCGCGCAATGGCTGGCAACTGGGGGCGAGTTCGCCCAGGCAGCGGTCGCACCACTGTTCCAGGCGCAGTAGTTGCTGCTGGCAGGCGAGCAGGCTGGCCTGCTTGCGCTGCCATTGCACCAGGGGCTCCGCGCGCAACGCTTCGTCTAGCTTCTTCTGCTGAAGTTGCGCCGCTTCCAGCGCCGCCTTGGCGCTCTTGCTGTCGCCGCTGGCGACCTGCTGGCGCTGCAACCTCTGCCAGGCATAGAGGGTGATCTCGGCGAACGCGCCCTGCCCCATCAGCGGCAGGCGCGTGTGCAGCAGCTCGGCATAGCGGCGCAACAGCCAGTCGATGGGCGGCACCCGCCACGACTGGTCGCCGTCCTGGGCTTGCGGATGCACCTCCTCGGGGTAGCGCTCGCAGAGTTCCGCCAGCAGCACCAGCGCGCGCTGCAATCCGCCCAGCCCGCCGCGTTGCAGCCAGGCCTCGCCGAGCCAGGCGGCGAGCATCAGGTCCTTGCTGCGCCGCTGCAACAGTTCGCTGGCCAACTGCTCCACCGCGGCCCAGTCGGCGCGCTTGGCCTCCGCTTGCCAGACGCCGGTCGGCAGGCTGCTGTCGTCCTCCCGGCGCAACTCGCGCAGGCGGTCGTAGTCCGGGTCGTAGCGCAGGCTGGGGCCGCACGCCTGTCCGGGGTCGATCGGTTCGAGCAGCACTTCCAGGGACAGGGCGTTGCCGGAAAGAGGCAGGGTCATGGGGTACCTCCGGTGCTGGCGACGGTGGCCGGCAACAGCGTCGCGAACGGCGATTGCGGCGCGCGCACCGGCAGCGGCTGGATGGACAGCGGGGTCTTGCCGCCCAGGCTCATCAACGACAGGCGGAGGAACATCCGCGCCTCGTTTTCCGGGCTGTAGGGCGCATACACCGGCAGTTGCAGGACCAGCGGAAACTCCGTGTAGTCGACGTTCGGCGGGCGCTGCCGGGAGAAGTGCGCGCGCATCATGCGCAACAGCGCCCAGGAGCCCTGGTAGCTCCAGCCGGCCTCGAGGTCGGCCACCGCCAGGCTGGCCTGGCGCGGGTCGTCTGCCGGACGCTGCGAGCCGTTCTTCGCCCAGCGCAGCATGATTTTCAGCGGATCGCCGACATTCCAGGTCAGGCCCTTGTCCTGCGCGCCGGGGAAACGGCTTTCCTGGTCGCCCGAGTACAGGCTCCAGGCGATCACCTGGTCGGCGCCGCGTTCCAGGCTGCGGTCGCTGCGCCAGTCGATGTCCAGGGCGACGCCGAGCAGGCCCGACTTGTCGCGCTCGAACAGCGGGCCGAGCCAGCGCTGCGCCTGCTCCAGGCGGCGGACGAAGTCCTCGGCGGCCGGCAGGTCCGGCGAGCGAACCTGGGCCAGCCCTTCGCGCACCTGCGGCAAGCGCGTCTCCATCAGTTGCAGCAGGTGCCGCACCCGCCCCGGCTCGGCATCGGCCGCTTCCAGGCTGTAGGCGAACGGGAAGCGTCCGGCGAGGTACTGGTTGAAGTAGTCGGCGAGGTCCTTCCAGGCCTGCGCCGCCTGCTGCTGTTGCAACGACTGGCAGCGCCCGAGCGCGCCCTGGCGCAGGTCCACCAGGCGCGTCGCCAGGTCGCTGCGGCTGGACGGCAGGAGCACGCCGTTGAGAATGTCGGCGCAACTGCCGATGTCCATCTGGTTGAAATCGTTACCCACCAGCTTCGCCAACTGCGCCGCGGTGCTCGCCGGGTTGTCGGCCTTGAATTTCTGCAGTTCGGCGTTGAGCGCGCTGAAGCGCACGAACGCGTTGTAGTCGGCGGTGGCCAGGCTGGATTGCTGCGCCTGCAACCACTCCAGCGCCGGGGCGTGGCGTTCGGCGACGGCCGCCATGGCATTGAACTGGCTGTTCAGGCTTTGCTTCAGCTCGGCACTGTCCTGGGCGCGGAACATCTGCAGGCCGAAATTCGGCGCGCCCGACCAGCGGCTGAAATCGACCGGCTCGCGCAGCACCGCCTGCTCGTCGATGTCGCGCAGGGCCTGGCCGATATCGGCCACGGCCAGCGCGTTGAGGCTGAGCAGCAGGCGCGCGCCGGCCTGCAGGTCCTGCAACTCCAGCAGCGCCGCCTGCAACACCTGGACCTGCTTGACCTGCACGTCGAAACGCGAGGCATTGCGACTGGCCAGGCTACGACTGCGCGGCCCGAGGCTTTGCCACATGGCCTCGGTCGCCGCGCTGGCGGCGGCGTGCAGGACCGAATAGCGATAGCGCGGGTTGAGCGATGGCAGGGTGCTCTCGTAGTAGCCGGTGAAGTCGTTGAAGAAGCTCAACGCCTGAGTCACGCCGATATCGTCGATGCTCAGCAAGGAGTGGTCCGCCAGTGTCTTGTCCGCCAGGGCCACGGAGACGAAGTCCTTGGTCTTCAGGTCATCGATGGCGCGTTTCAGACCGAGCAGGTCATCGGCCAGCTTGAGCGTCGCCCCCTGTTTCACCAGCAGGCCGTCGCCGGCAGCCTCCGGAGGCGCGATCCATTCGCTGCGAAACTGCTGCTGCAACTGCACGGTGAGGTTCTGCAGTTCCTCCACGCGGTTTCCCAGCAAGCTGCTTTGCTGGGCGCTCTTGAGCAGGTTCTGGTAGCCAGGGACGAGATCCTGGCCGACGCCATTGCCCCAGATCAGGTTGATGCGGTTGACCTGTTGCTGCAGGTGGTTGATCAATTCGCCGATCCCCAGCAACTGGGCCGCCGTGGCGTCTCGTTCCTGGCCGAGCTGCGCGAGTTCCTGGGTCAGGGCATTGCCGGTGCGTTCCAGGCTGTCGGTGAGGAAGTAGGCGTTCAGCCAGCGTGCCATCAGGTCATGGAAGTTATCCGCCGCCGTGGCGGCGACCCGGCCCAGGTCGAGGGCGGCGAGATCGGCCGGACGCTCGGCGAACAGCGTGCGGTTGTAATAGGCCAGGCGCGCCAGGCTGCCGGCGTTGTAGCTGCTGCCCAAGGCATCGTTACTCAGTTGCAGAAGGTCGTCGAGCGGCGTCCTGCGGTTGTCGATGGCCTGGGCGAACAAGCGATTGTGGCGCTCCAGCGTAGTGGCGCGGGCGACCAGGTCCTTCGCCGCCAGGTAGTCCTTCCACTGGCTGGGGTCGTCGCCCTCCTTCAGGCCGGGTTGGCCATCGCTGCGGATCGCCCGCAGGTCGCTCGCCTCGCCTTCCAGCAGGCTGCGCAGCGGTCGCACCAGCAGGCGCTCGGAAACGCGGCGATACGCGTTGTCGATACGTGCATCCAGGGAGGAAAACCAGGAACTGGGAAACGCCAGCGAAGTGAAGCGCCAGCGCGGCGCCTGTGACACCAGTTGCCACCAGGCCTGGACGTTCTGCCGGACCTGGGCGGCGCGCCGAGTGTCGTCGTCGAGCGGCTGGTAGCGCTCACTGGCGCCATGCAGCAGTTGCGACAGTTCACCGGCGTCGCGCAGCGCGTCGCGCCAGACCCAGGTCATCAGGCCGCCCCAGAGCAGGCACAGGCACAACGCGGCGAGGCCGATCCCGCGCTGCCAGCGCTGACGCAGCTGGAGGATGCGCGGCACCGCCTGGGCCAGGCCTTCCTCGGCAAGGATCCGCCGTGCCCACAGTTGGCTGGCGAAGCTGCTGCGCCGACGCGGCGCGTCGACCGCCGGCAGGACTTCGTCGGCTGCCGCGCCCGCCGCCTCGCTGCCGCTCAGGTAGAGACCGCGAAAGCGCGGCGCCTCGCCCCTGGCGTTGCCCTGGAAGACCGGTTCGAGCAGCGCCTGCAACGAACCGCGGAGACTTTCCAGGCGTGGCGGCAGGCAATACAGCTCATTGTCCACCTGGCCGCGCAAGGTACCGAGTTCGACGATCGACTCGGTCAGGGTGGCGGTGATTTCCTCCAGCGCCTGCTCGCACCAGCGCGACTGCCAGGCCGCTTCGGCGGCGAACGGCGAGGACCAGCCGAGGGCGCGCTCGCGCGCCTCCTCGGGCAGCGCCGCGAGAAGTTCCTGGAAGCCAGGCAGGTCTTCCATGCCAGTGATCACCACGTAAACCGGCAGGCTCAGGCCAAGGCGCTGGGTCAGTTCCACGTAGCGACGGCGCGCGGCGAGGCCGAGGTTGGCCGCCTGCTCGCCATCCTGCAGCCGCGCCAGCGGAATGTTCCAGACCACTCCGTCCAGCGCGCGCCTGCCGCGCAGGCGCAGGAACAGACGCAACAGGCGCAGCCAGGCGCCGCTTTGCCGGCGCAGGCCCTCGTCGGGCAGGAACACCGACTCGGGCACCAGCAGGATCGCCCCCTCGCCGTCCGACCACCAGCGGCCGAACCAGGCCGGGCGCGCCACCGGCAGCAGACGCCAGGTGGAGCACAACTGCTCGCCCTCGGTCTCGTTGCCGAGCATCAGCAGCCACGGCGCTTCGTAGCGGCCCTGCCAGCCCTGCTCGCGCTCCATCTGCCGGACCGCCGCGTAGAAGCTGCGGATCTCCGTACCACCGCGGGTTCGCCACCACCAGCCCAGCGCCCCCAGCAGCAGCGCCAGCAGCACCAGGAGGAGAACCAGCATGAACAGCGTCGCGCCGCTCATGGCGCCTGCTCCGCATCGGCCAGGTGGGTCACCGCCGCCATTTCGTGCTGGATGTCGCGCCAGAACAGGTGTCCGATACCGCTCATCAACAGCACCAGCCCGAGCACCGCCAGGCCCAGGCGGAAGCCGTCCGGCAGCGCTGCGCGCACCGGCAGACGCCGTGGCGGCGCAGCGGCGGGCTGCTCAAGGCGACGGCCGAGGTCGGCGGCGTCCGCCTCGCGCTGCCAGGCGAAGGCGAACAATGCCTGCCGCCACTTCTCGTGCAGCGCCTCGCCGCGCGGCCCGCGCAGGCGACCGCGGAAGCCGAGGATCAGGCATTGCAGGTAGACGTTGGCCAGGTCGCGACTGGCCGGGGCGCGTTCGTCGAGCAGGCGCTTGATCGCCAGCGGCAGGTATTCGCCCGCCTGGCGACTGCCGTAGAGATGCGACTCCAGCGGTTTGTCCTGCCAGGCGCCCTGCCCCGGCCAGGCGCTGAAGACCAGGGTCTCGTCGACCAGGGCGACGAAGGCATAGACCATCGCCTTGACCTGCACGCCCGCCGCGTCGCCGACGCTGGCGAAGGCGCTGCGCCACAGACGCCGGGTGATGCGGGTGGACAGTTCGAGGGCGCGCTCGACCATCCGTGGCACATCCTGGGCGTCCCGGTCGAGGGCGCCCCAGGCCTCCAGCCATTCCTGCCAGGCCTGGCGGAATGCCGTGCTGAGCGGTTGCTCCTGGTACGCCTGGGAAAAAGGCCCTGCACTCCCTTCGGGCATTGGCGGCTCCTTCCTGTCTAGGTGTTGTCGCTGCCGTCGGCGACGAACAGCACGATCTGCCAGGGACTGCTGGCGACCCCGCTGACCGGCGCGACGATGCGCAGCGGCTGGCCGGCATCGAACCAGTCGCCGGCACCCTGCACGACGAACAAACGGGTGTCGTCGCCAACGCTGTAGGCCACCTGTTCCTGGCGATTCATCGGCTGCCGCGGCAGCCCGCTCATGCGTTGCCGGGCGAGCAACGGCAGGTGCGGGTCGGAGGCGACGATGGCGCGCTCCAGCCAGTCAGCCGCCGCCTGTTCGCCGGCGCCGGCGGGCATCCGCAGGCCGACCACCAGGCGCTGACGCGGCGCCGGATCGGGCAGGCGCACGGAAAATACCTGTTCCTCCTGCTCGAACGGCAGGCAGCGGTAGCCCGCGCGGATCGACTCGATGGCGCGCTCCAACCAGTCCAGCAGCGGCTCGTAGCCACGCCGCAGGTCGAGGAAGTCGAGCGCTTCGAAGGCCGGCACGCCGGCCAGCGGATCGAGCGCCGCCCAGGCACCGGCCAGGCCCAGCAGGCTGCCGTGCAGGGCCAGCGGCGAGGCCGCACGGCTTGCCAGCAGGCCTTCGACCTCCGGCAGGCGGGTCCAGAGCGCGGCAAGCTGGCGACGGATTTCCACCGCGTCGTCCTGGTTGCCCGCCTGCTGCGCCAGGCGCAGGCGCCCGCCGAGGAACAGCGCCTTCTCCCGGGCCCGCGCGCAGAGCGACTGCACGCGTCTGCCCAGGGGCGACTCCGGCAGGATCAGTGGCGTCGGCGGGACGTAGGGCAGGCTGACGTAGGCGCCGCCCTCCTTCGCCACGCGCAGCAACGGCAGGCACACGGAGTCGGCCTTGCCGTCGTCGCCGACCAGCCGCAGCGACGCTCGCCAGACGGTGATCGGCTCGGGGTGCTCGCCGCTGGCCAGGTCCGGCAGCGGCGCGCCGACCCGCGATTGCAGACGGCCCTTCAGCGGCAGCAACTGACCCGCCCGCCACAGCGGACTGACCGCCAGGTGGACGTTCAGCAGCGGCCCTTCGGCGGCCGCCAGCGCTGTCTCCAGATCGAACTCCAGCGGCGCGTCGACACCAGCCTGCACGCTCACCGGCAGGCCGTCGGGCAGGATCGCTTCGAGGTGCAGGACCCGCACTTGGCCGGCGCACAACGCAGAGGGGTCCAGTTCCAGGGCGGTCACTCCCCAGAACCAAGGGTTGCAGGCCTGTCCGATGCGCGCCGCCAGCGCCTCGGCACGCAATCCCTGCAACTGGAAATGCTGGGGAAGCAGTTGCATCCCTTCGTGCCAGCACACCGCGTCAGGCAGAACACTCATACGACTCCCCTTCGACGTCCTACGTTGTCGTGCACGACGGTCGCTCGCCTGCCCCTCCGCTAACGCGTGGCGGGATCGTTGACCAGTCGCATTTCCCGGGTATCCAGACGCAGCCAGACGCGCTGCTGCTGGTCGAGGCGCAAGCGGTGCGCGCCGGGTGTGTTATAGCCGGCGAAGACCAAAAGTCCAGTTGCGCGGTCGCCGCGCAAGGGGAAGGACTCCGACTCGATGAACTGCCCCGGGACCAGCTCCAGGCTCCATACCGCGAACTGCTGCCGGTAGTCGCGGCGGTACTGCTCGCGATTGGCGAACCACTGGCTGGCCGGCAGTCCGGCCAGTTCCTTGAACAGCTCCGCATCCTTCACCGCGACGAAATCCACGGCGATCGGCGAGTCGTCGTTGGCGCGCGCGGCGACATCCAGGGTCAGCCGCTGCAACTCGACCCGCGGCGCGAAGAAATACGAGCAGCCGGCCAGCGCCAGGATCGCCAGCGCCAGGGAGAATTTCCGACATATGGTGAAACATCCGTGCTTCATGGGAGTCCAACGAAAATTTTATTTTGCAAATCCATAGACCTGTTCTAGCGTCTTTTGTAGTTCGTCGCCAGTGACGGACCAGAGGGATCGCCAAGGACAGGTTCTGCGCCGTTTTCCCTGTCATGCCTGTGATCCAGCAAGGGACTGCGATGATCAGGGCATCCCCCCGATGCATTGCTCCCCCACCATTGCATCGGAGTCAGCCGCCATGGCCGAGAGTACGCAGCACAAGCTGGACCGGGTGCGCCCGCCGCGCGTGCAGATCACCTACGACGTCGAGATCGGCAACGCCATCGAGAAGAAGGAGCTGCCCCTGGTGGTCGGCATCCTCGCCGACCTCTCCGGCAAGCCGGATACCCCGCCGGCGAAGCTGGTCGAACGGCGTTTCGTCGACATCGACCGCGACAACTTCAACGAGATCCTCTCCTCCATCTCTCCCCGCGCCACCCTGCAGGTCGACAACACCATCAGCGGCGACGACAGCAAGCTGAACGTCGAGCTGCGCTTCAACCACATCGAGGACTTCGACCCGGTCAACCTGGTGAAGCAGGTGGTCCCGTTGCGTCGCCTGTTCGAAGCGCGCCAGCGCCTGCGCGACCTGCTGACCAAGCTCGACGGCAACGACGACCTCGACCAGTTGCTGCAGGACGTGGTGGCCAACACCGAAGGCCTGCAGGAAATCAAAGCGGCCCGCCCGGAAGCCGAAGCGGCCCCGGCCGGCGACAGCGAACCCCCGGCCGACCAGCCGGCCTGACCCTCTTCCCGGAGAAGCCGCCATGCCCAAGTCATCCGCCGCCGAACAGTCCGGCGAGAGTTCGACCCAGACCCTGTCCCTGCTCGACGAGATCATCGCCAAGGGCCGCATGGCCCACGACGACAGCCAGCAGGACTATGCCCGCGACATGCTCGCGGAATTCGCCACCCAGGTCCTCGACGAGGGCATGGCCGTCGACAAGGACACCGTGGCGATGATCAACGACCGCATCAGCCAGATCGATGCGCTGATCAGCGACCAGCTCAACCAGATCATCCACCACCCCGAGTTGCAGAAGCTGGAAGCCTCCTGGCGCGGCCTGCACCAACTGGTGAGCAACACCGAGACCAGCGCGCGGCTCAAGCTGCGCCTGCTGAACGTCGGCAAGAACGAACTGCAGAACGACCTGGAGAAGGCGGTCGAGTTCGACCAGAGCGCACTGTTCAAGAAGATCTACGAAGAGGAATACGGCACCTTCGGCGGACACCCCTTCAGCCTGCTGATCGGCGACTTCACCTTCGGTCGCCATCCGCAGGACATCGGCCTGCTGGAGAAGCTGTCGAACGTCGCCGCGGCTGCCCACGCGCCGTTCATCGCCGCCGCCAGCCCACGCCTGTTCGACATGAACAGCTTCACCGAACTGGCCGTGCCACGCGACCTGACCAAGATCTTCGAGAGCCTGGAGCTGATCAAGTGGCGCGCCTTCCGCGAGAGCGAGGACTCGCGCTACGTGTCGCTGGTGCTGCCGAACTTCCTCTTGCGCCTGCCCTACGGCCCGGAGACGCGACCGGTGGAAGGCATGAACTATGTCGAGGACGTCAACGGCACCGACCACTCCAAGTACCTCTGGGGCAACGCCGCCTGGGTCCTGGCGCAGCGCATCACCGAGGCCTTCGCCAAGTACGGCTGGTGCGCGGCGATCCGCGGCGCGGAAGGCGGCGGCGCGGTCGAGGGCCTACCGGCGCACACGTTCCGCACCAGCTCCGGCGACCTGTCGCTGAAGTGCCCGACCGAGGTGGCGATCACCGACCGCCGCGAGAAGGAACTCAACGATCTCGGCTTCATTTCCCTGTGCCACAAGAAGAACAGCGACGTGGCGGTGTTCTTCGGCGGCCAGACCACCAACAAGGCCAGGCTCTACAACACCAACGAGGCCAACGCCAACGCGCGCCTGTCGGCGATGCTGCCGTACGTGCTGGCGGCATCGCGCTTCGCCCACTACCTGAAGGTGATCATGCGCGACAAGGTCGGCAGCTTCATGACCCGCGACAACGTGCAGACCTACCTGAACAACTGGATCGCCGACTACGTGCTGATCAACGACAACGCACCGCAGGAAATCAAGGCGCAGTACCCGCTGCGCGAGGCGCGGGTGGATGTCAGCGAGGTGGCCGGCAAACCGGGAGCCTACCGCGCCACGGTGTTCCTCCGGCCGCACTTCCAGCTCGAGGAACTCAGCGCGTCGATCCGCCTGGTCGCCAACCTGCCGCCGCCGGTAGCGGCGTGAGTCCGCCCCCGCCGGCAGCGCCGGCGGGGCGCCCTTCCCGTTCCAGACAGCCCCTCTCCAGGAGTCAGATGCGATGGATGCGATCATTCTCGATTTCGGCAGCGACATCAAAGGCGACAGCCTGCTCGTCGGCTACGAAAACAAGATCGAAATCATGTCCTACAGCCACAACGTGGCGATGCAGGTCACCAACGACGTCAGCAACTCGGAGCGCACCTCCGGCAAACCCCACGTCGGCGAATTCACCCTCACCAAGTTCATCGACACCTCGACCCCGACCCTCAACGAGTATTGCTGCGCCGGCAAGCCGATCGCCGAGGCGACCATCACCATCGGCCGCAACGCCGCCGAGGGCAACGGGCAGATCATGCCCTTCATCGTCTACACCCTGAACAACGTGGTGCTCTCCAACGTCAGCGTCAGCGGCGGCGCCGGCGGCAAGCCGGTGGAGACCCTGTCGCTGAACTTCACCAAGATCAAGTGGGAGCTGACCGCGCAGAAGGACGACGGCACCAAGGAAGGCACGGCCGCCTCAACCTGGGACCTGGCCGCCAACCAGTTGGTCAAGTGACCGGGCGCCGACATGTCCGGAGCCCTGCCGCCGCTGTTCGAGCGCCTCAGCGCCGAGGCCGACGAACGTCCCGCGTTCGACGACCGGGCGCTGGCCGAGTCGGTCCGCGGCGAGCTGCTGCGCCTGCTCAACACACGGCGCCCGGCGAATGCGCGCAGCGGCATCCTCGCCTACGGGCTCGCCGACTGGACCGCCGTGCAACGCCTGCGCGCCGAGGACCGACGCCAGCTGGCGCGCGAGGTGCGGGCGGCGGTCGAGCATTTCGAGCCGCGCCTGCAACTGGCCGAGGTCGAGGTCGAACCTGACCCGGGCAATCCGCAGCGCCTGCGTATCCAGCTCGGCGGCAGCCTGCGCAGCGGGTCGCGCCTGACGCCTGCGCTATTCGTCATCGAACAGGGCTGCGATGGCCTTGAGGTGCGCCATGAGCGATTCGATTGATGCCGACCTGCTCGACTACTACCAGCGCGAGCTGACCTGGCTACGGCACGCCGGCGGCGCCTTCGCCGAGCGCTATCCGAAGGTCGCCCGGCGCCTGCAACTGGCTCCCGGCGAATGCCCCGACCCGCACGTCGAGCGTCTGCTGGAAGGTTTCTCGCTGCTCACCGCGCGCCTGCAACGGCGCCTCGACGACGACTACGCAGAGTTCAGCGACGCCCTCCTCGAACAGCTCTACCCGCTGGCGCTGCGCCCGCTGCCGTCCTGCGCGATCGTCCAGTTCGAGCCGGACCCGACCCAGGGCAACCTCGCCGAGGGCTACCGGCTGCCGCGCGACACCGCGCTGTTCGTCACCACCCGTGGCGGCGACAGCGTGCATTTCCGCAGCAGCGCCGAGGCGACCCTGTGGCCGCTGGCGATCGACGAGGCGACCCTGCTCGGCGGCGAGGAGGCGCAAGCCCTGACCGGAGTCGGCGCCGCCCGCTCGGCGTTGCGCCTGAGCCTGCGCTGCCTGGGCGAGTACCGCTGGGACGAACTGTCGATCGAGCGCCTGCGCATCCACCTGGCGGCTTCGCCGATGGGCTGCGCGATCCTCTACGACCTGCTCGCCGCGCATACCGTGCAGGTCATGGCGGGGGCGCCCGGCACGCCGCCGGCGGCGCTCCGCGGACTGCCGGAGATCGTCGGCTTCGCCGCCGACGAGGCGCTGCTGCCGGAGGAAGACGGCGGACATCCGGGCCTGCGCCTGCTCGCCGAGTACTTCGCCTTCCCCGACAAGTTCCACTTCTTCGACCTGCCACTGTCCGGCGCGCTCGCCGACGGACAGACGCTCTACCTGTACCTGGTCTTCGATCGCGCACCGACGGCACGCCTGCATTTGCAGGCGGAAGACTTCCAGCTCGGCTGCGCGCCGGCGATCAACCTCTTTCCGCGGACCTCGGAGCCGCTGCGCCCGGACGGCACCCGCAGCGAGTACCGCCTGGTCGCCGACAGTCACCGCGAGAACAGCGTGGAAATCCATAGCATCCGCGCCGTGCGCTCGGTGGCCGGGAGCACCGTGCAGCCAGTCCCGGCCTACTATGGCTGCCGCCACGACAGCCACCTCGGCACGCTCTACTGGCACGCCCGGCGCATCGCCGGGCTGACCCCGAACCGGCTGGGCAGCGACCTGCTGCTGAGCCTGGTGGATACCGGCTTCGACCCGTTACGCGAAGCCCCGGCCTTCAGCCTGACCGCCGAGCTGCTATGCACCAATCGCTATCTGGCCGAGCGCCTGGGTGCCGGCACCGCGCTGGGCTTCGAACGGCCCGGGCCGGTCGCCGCCGCACGCCTGCGCAACGCGCCCAGCGCGCAGAGCCAGCCGCGCCTGGACGGCCAGTCGCGCTGGAGACTGGTCTCGCAGCTGACCCTCAACCACCTCTCGCTGGTGGAAGGCCCGCGCGCCCTCGAAGCCCTGCGGGAAATCCTCGCCCTGCACAACCTGCGCGACGATGCCAGCGCCCGCCGGCAGATAGAAGGGCTGAGGCAACTCGACTGCCAGCGGGTGGTGGCGCACGTCGGCGAGGATGCCTGGCGCGGCTGGCGCAATGGCCTGGAAATCCGCCTGCGACTCGATCCGCAACACTTCGTCGGCGCCAGCGGCGTGCTGTTCTCCGCCGTGCTGGCGCAGTTCTTCTCGCTGTATGCCACCGCCAACCGCTTCGTGCGCACGGTCCTGGTGGAAGCCGACAAGGAGGTGAAGACATGGCAACCCCAGGCCGGCTCGCCGCTCTCCCTCTGAGTCAGCGGCTGCGCCGCACGCCGCAGCGCTTCGAACTGTTGCAGGCGCTGCTGCTGCTCGAACGCGAGCGTCCCCAGGCGTTGCCGCTGGGCACCGGCAACGCGCCGCGGGCGGAGGCCCTGCGCCTGCGCGGGCCGCTGTTGCCGCTGTTCGCCTCGAGCGAGGTGGAAAGCCTGCTCGACGACCCGCAGCAACCGGTGCTGTCCACCCCGGTGTTCGGCCTCGGCGGACCCGACGGCCCGTTGCCCTATGCCTACCAGGAATGGCTGCAACAACGCGCCCGGCAGAAGGACCATGCCCCCGCCGAGTTCCTCGACCTGTTCCAGCACCGCCTGCTCAGCCTGCTCTACCGGGTGCTGCGCAAGCATCGCGTGGCGCTCGGTTTCGCGGTGCCGGCGGCGACCCCGGTGCAGGCGCAGCTACGCGCCCTCAGCGGCCTGTTGCCGAAAGCCCTGCAAGAGCGCCTGGCGCTGCCGGACAGCGCGGTACTGGCACGCACCGCGCTGTTCGCCGGCGGGCGTCGCTCCCTGGCCGGCTTCGCCGGCCTGGTGCGCCAGCATTTCGGCGTGGAGGCACGGCTGGACGCCTACCAGGGCGCCTGGAAGGAAATCCCCGCGGCCAGCCGCAGCCGGCTGCAACGCGGCGGACGCAACCTGCGCCTGGGTCGCGACGCCATAGCCGGCACGCGCACCTGGGACGAGCACGCCGGCATCGCCCTCAGTCTCGGTCCTCTGGATGCCCGCGAAGCCGCCCGCTTCTTCCCCGACGGCGACGCCCATGGCCAGTTGGCCAGCCTCGCCGCGCTGTACTTCGGCCCCGACCTGGATTGTCGCCTGAGCCTGCTGGTGAGCGGCGGCGCGCCGCTGCGCCTGGAGCGCGGTGCACCGCCCAGGCTGAGCTGGAACACCGGCCTGCGGCGCGTCGAAGACGGCCAGCGGCAGCGCATCGATCTCGACCTGCGGCAGCCGGAGGTAGCCTGAAATGGAACTCGCCGCCCTGATCGGCCGCCTCAACCCTGACTGTCGCCGCGCCCTGGAGCGCGCCGCGCAACGCTGCCTGCAACGCACCCATCATTACGTAGAGATCGAGCACCTGCTGCTGGAGCTGCTGGACATCGACGGCGGCGACTTCGCCTGCCTGCTGCCGCGCTTCGGCCTGGAGCGCGACGCCCTGGTCGCCGAGATCAACCTGTCGCTGGAGCTGTTCAAGGCCGGCAATACCCGCACTCCGGCGCTGTCCGCGCACACCATCGGCCTGCTCGAAGACGCCGTGGTCCACGCCAGCGTGCTCGGCCAGGCGCAGATCCGTTCCGGCCTGCTGCTGCTCGCCCTGCTCGACCGCGAGGAGCGCCGCGCCCTGCTGCTGAACAGCGCGTCGTCGCTACTGCGGATTCCCCACGAGGCCTTGCAGGCCAACCTGCTGGAGTGGATCCAGGCCTCCCGCGAACAGCCGCCCGCGCCGAACCGCCCGGCGGCAGGCGGCGACAAGCCGGAAAGCGCCCCGGACCCGCTGCTCGACCAGTACACCCAGGACCTCACCGCCGAAGCCCGCGCCGGGCGCATCGACCCCATAGTCGGGCGCGACGGGGAGATCCGCCAGTGCGTCGACATCCTCCTGCGCCGGCGGCAGAACAACCCGATCCTGGTCGGCGCGCCGGGCGTCGGCAAGACCGCGGTGGTCGAGGGCCTGGCCCTGCGCATCGCCGCCGGCGAGGTGCCGCCGTCGTTGCAGGAGGTGATCCTGCGGGTGCTCGACCTCGGCCTGTTGCAGGCCGGCGCCAGCATGAAGGGCGAGTTCGAGCAGCGCCTCAAGGGCGTGATCGACGCCGTGCGCAACAGCGCGCAGCCGATCATCCTGTTCATCGACGAGGCGCACACGCTGATCGGCGCCGGCGGCGCGGAAGGCGGCAGCGACGCCGCCAACCTGCTCAAGCCGGCCCTGGCGCGCGGCGAGTTGCGCACCCTGGCGGCCACCACCTGGCTGGAATACAAGAAATACTTCGAGAAGGACCCGGCGCTGACCCGGCGCTTCCAGCTGGTCCAGGTCGAGGAGCCGGACGAGGCCACCGCCGTGGAGATGCTGCGCGGCGTCGCCGGCAAGCTGGAACTGCATCACGGCGTGCAGATCATGGACGCGGCCATCGTCGATGCGGTGAAGCTGTCGCATCGCTACATCTCCGGCCGCCAGTTGCCGGACAAGGCGATCAGCGTGCTCGACACCGCCTGCGCGCGGGTCGCCCTCGGCCAGCACGACGTGCCGCCGCCGCTGGAAAGCCTGCGCCATCGCGAGCAGGCGCTGGAAGAGGAATTGCAGCGGCTGCGCCGGGAACAGGCCACCGGCCTCGACCACAGCGCGCGTATCACCGCCCTGGAAAGCGAGTCGGGCGATAACCGCCGGACCATCCGCGAGCTGGAGACCCGCTGGGACGAGGAACGCGAAGCGGTGCGCGAACTGCTCGACATCCGCCGCGAACTGCTGGCCCTCAGCGAAAGCGCCGACGCGGCCAAGCCCGACGAGGAACTGGACGGTCGCATCGACCACCTGGCCGCCGAACTGGCGCGCCTGGCGGCCGGCCTCGAAGCCATCCGCCAGGACGACCCGCTGGTTCCCGAGCAGGTGGACTCGCGTACCGTGGCCGCGGTGATCGCCGGCTGGACCGGCATCCCGGTGGGCAAGATGCTCGCCGACGAAGCCCACGCCATCCGTTCCCTGGCGCAACGAATGGGCCAGCGGGTGATGGGCCAGGAGGCCGCCCTGGGCGCCATCGCCCAGCGCATCCAGGCCTATCGCGCCGGACTCAGCGACCCGGCCAAGCCGGTCGGCGTATTCCTCCTGCCCGGCCCCACCGGCGTGGGCAAGACCGAGACCGCCTACGCCCTGGCCGACGCCCTCTACGGCGGCGAACGCAACCTGATCAGCATCAACCTCTCCGAGTACCAGGAGGCCCACACCGTCAGCCAGCTCAAGGGCGCCCCGCCCGGCTACGTCGGCTACGGCAGCGGCGGCGTGCTCACCGAAGCGGTGCGCCGCAAGCCCTATTCGGTGGTGCTGCTGGACGAGATCGAGAAAGCCCATCCGGACGTGCTGGAAGCCTTCTACAACGTGTTCGACAAGGGCGTGATGGAAGACGGCACCGGCCTGGTGGTGGACTTCAGGAACACCGTGATCCTCGCCACCAGCAACGTCGGCGCCGAACTGCTGCTGGACAGCCCGGCCGAACAGGTCGCCACCCCGGCCTTCGACGAGCGCCTGCGCAAAGTCCTGCTGCAAACCTTCCGCCCGGCGTTCCTCGCGCGCATGACCGTGGTGCCTTACCGGCCGCTGGAGGAAGCCACCCTGGAAGGCATCGTCGTGGCCAAGCTGGAAAAACTGCGGGAACGCTACAAGGCCGCTACCGGCAAACAGTTCGACTTCGACCCAGCCATCGTCAAGGCCGTGCTCGCCAAGTGCAGCGCGGCGGGCGCGCGGGATATCGAGAACGTGCTGATGGCGCAGGTGACGGGGAAGTTGGCGGAGTGGGTGTTGGAGTAGGACCCTATTTGAGGAGTCTATATGAACTATTTATTCGTGCCATTCACAAGCGAAGAAAGCAATAACGAACTACTATCCATGGGTACGCTTTGGGCATCCCAAGTGGCAAAGGATCCTCGCGGCAGAGAACCACCGAAGCTATTATTTTACAACACTAAGCACATGAAGCCATTAAATATCATAAACAATGACGATACGCTGTACGTGATTGCTCATGGTTACGAAGGCATCTCAGACTACATATTCAGCCTGAGCACCCCTCCTGCGAACGGGCTCATACCGGCGTTAACGGCAGGGGAACTGTCAGCAAGACTGAAAGTAGCAGGATTAAATGCAAACCATAGAAGAGTCAAGCTCTACGTATGTAACTCAGGGGGTGAGTTTTCGGAATTTGCTACTTCATTCAAAAGCAAAATGCGAGACAGCATGGGCTACCCCAATATAGATGTATATTACTATAATTCATCGGTGTCGGTACCGAAAGAGTTTGCCGACGGCAATTACCATAAAGACGGGGTACTCTTTGATGCGCAAGGCAATGTAGTGCTAACGCCAAGATTTCGAGCTTCGGAAGCAAGACAGAGAGTACCTTAAGAATAATTTAGCGCCATCTCAAATAAAAAGGAAACGAGTAATGGGATATCTATTTTTTGACACTTCATAACCACAAAATAAGCCTCCTCCATCCCCCTTTATGAACTCTGACCAAGTCACCATTATGGCGCTGAAATTCTGGTCTGGAACGTACAGCACATGGACAACCAATCCACATCCACTCATTCGATGGCCTTTTGGGAAAAGCTGGAGTTCCTCGACAATACTTGGCCAACCGATGAGGAGCGATCATTTTCCGGTGATCTATACGTGGATGGAAAAATCGGGATGAAGGTCGTCTTGAGGTTATTCATCATTCCTTCGGGCTGGCATGACAAGGCACACTAATGCCCCGTCCCACCGACACCAATACCACCCTCTCCCTCAGCGCCTCCACCCTGGGTGATCTTTACCCCCAGACGCTTTCCGGGGGCGAGGCGTTGAACGAGCTGGGCAGCCTGACGCTCGGCGGCTACAGCGCCACCGCGCTGACGTTGAGCAATGCGGTGGCCACCCATCTCACCGCCACCCTGCACAACGACGCCGACCAGCGTCCGCTCGACGGCCTGGTCGCGGAGATCCGCCAACTCCCCGGCGATGCCAGCGCCGAGCGCTACCAGGTGCTGTTGCGCCCCTGGCTCTGGTGGCTGACGCTGGCCAGCAACAACCGGGTGTTCCAGAACCTGGCCACCAGCGACATCGTCACCCAGGTCTTCGACCAGCACGGCTTCAGCGACTACCAGTTGCAGCTCAGCGGCAGCTACCAGCCCCGCGAATACTGCGTGCAGTACGGCGAGAGCGATCTCGCCTTCGTTTCGCGGCTGCTGGAGGAAGACGGCATCTTCTGGTTCTTCACCCATGCCGCCGGCAAGCACACCCTGGTGCTGGCCGACAGCAACGACGCCTTCCCGCCGATTCCCAACGGCCCGCAAGTGGCCTACCTGGGCCAAGGAATCGGCGTGCGCGAGTTGCAGGGCGTGCGTTCGGCGCAGTACAGCCTCCAGGCGGTATCCGGGACCTACAGCGCCACCGACTACGAGTTCACCACCCCGGGCACCTCGCTGTACTCCCAGGCCGAGGCGGTTTCCGGCGCCGCCGGCGTCTACCAGCACCCCGGCGGCTACACCGCCAAGGCCCAGGGCGACAGCCTGACCAAGCAACGCATCGACGGCCTGCGCAGCCAGGAGACGCGCCTGATCGGCGAGAGCGACTGCCGCTGGCTGGTGCCCGGCCACTGGTTCACCCTCAGCGGGCATGACGACGATTCGCTGAATATCGACTGGGTGCTGACCTCGGTCACCCATGACGCCAGTCACGCGCACTACCGCAACCGCTTCGAGGCGATCCCCAAGGCCACCGCCTACCGCCCCGCGCGGGTCACGCCCAAGCCGCGCATGCACACCCAGACCGCCCTGGTGGTGGGCAAGGCCGGCGAGGAGATCTGGACCGACCAGTACGGCCGGATCAAGATCCAGTTCCCCTGGGACCGCGACGGCAAGAACGACGAGACCTCCTCCTGCTGGGTGCGCGTGGTGCTGCCCTGGAGCGGCAAGGGCTTCGGCATGCAGTTCGTGCCGCGCATCGGCCAGGAAGTGATCGTCACCTTCATCGACGGCGACCCGGACCGCCCGCTGGTCACCGGCTGCGTCTACAACGGCGACAACGCCCTGCCCTACGCGCTGCCGGACAACCAGACGCAGTCCGGGATCAAGACCAACTCGTCGAAGGGCGGCGGCGGTTTCAACGAGCTGCGCTTCGAGGACAAGAAGGACGCCGAGGAAGTCTTCCTCCAGGCGCAGAAGGACCTCAACGTCAACGTGCTCAACGACAGCACCGCCAGCATCGGCCACGACGAGACCCTGACGGTGCAGAACGCCCGCACCCGCACGGTGAAGGAAGGCGACGAGACCGTCACCCTGGAGAAAGGCAAGCGCACGGTGACCATCCAGACCGGCAGCGACAGTCTGGATGTGAAGGACACGCGCACGGTGACGGTGGGCGCCGACCAGACCCACAGCACCGGCGGCAACTACAGCCACAAAGTCAGCGGCAACTTCGAGCTGACGGTGGACGGCAACCTGACCATCAAGGTCAGCGGCACCCTCGCCCTGCAGAGCGGCGGCAGCCTGACCCTGAAGAGCGACGCCGACCTCGCCGCCCAGGCTGGCACCTCGCTGACCAGCAAGGCCGGGACGTCGCTGACCAACCAGGCCGGCACCTCCCTCACCAACAAGGCCGGCACCAGCCTGACCAACGATGCCGGCGTCAGCCTGACCAACAAGGCCGGCGCCGAACAGACGGTGGACGGCGGCGGCATGCTGACCATCAAGGGCGGCCTGGTAAAGGTCAACTGAGGAGAAGCGCATGGCGGCATCCGGCAAGCTCGACCTGGTTCGTGGCGACAGCCATCTCGCCGGCAACCTGCTCGACGGCAGCCTGGAAGGCCCGTTGCGCATCGACGAGCACGACAGGCCGCAGGCCAGCCTCGGCTACCGGCAGGGCCAGTTGCACGGCGCCAGCACCCTGTTCCATCCCAACGGCAAGGTCTCCGCGCAACTCGCCTTCGTCGACGGCAAGCTGCACGGGCCGGCGAGTTTCCATGCCGCGGAAGGCTGGTTGCAGCGCAAGGCGCACTACCGCAACGGGCTGCTCCACGGCGAAGCGTTCAACTATTTCGCCAACGGCCAGGTGGCCGAGCGCGAGCATTACCGCGACGGCGTGCGCGACGGGGTCTACCAGCGCTTCCATGGCAATGGCCAACTGGCCTTCGACGGACGCTACCTGAACGGCCAGCTACTGGACGGCGCCCAGCCGTTCGCCGACGACGGCCGGCCGCTGGACAGCGAGGGCAAGCCCATGGCGCGCTGGCGCTGGTGGTGGACCAGGCTGGCGGAGCCCTAGGCGCGCATCGGCCAGGCGGCGCTCAGGGAATCAGCATCTGCACCTGTCCCGGCACGCTGATCTTGATCACTCCGCCCCAGGTGCAGATCAGCGTGCCATTGGCGTCCAGCGCGGGCATCCCGCCCAGCAGCAGGGTCGGCGGGCCGCCGGGGATCCACGGGCTGGCGGTGGCGGGAATGCACGGCATCGGCGTCAGTACGCCGAGGGCGGCGGCGGTGGCGGCGGCCACCACGGGGTTGGCCGGACTCTGGCAGAGACCGAAGGTGGGAATGTTCAGCAGCGGGATGTGGTCCATGATGTTCGCCGCCGGCATCCCGCTGGTCAGGGTGCGGTTCTGCGGCAACACGTTGAGCACCGTCGGCGCCGCCCCGAAGCTGCATTGCAGGGTGGCGCCGGCGCAGACCTGCGGGCAGCCCATGCCGTCCTCCCGAGCGCGATGGCGTTGTAGCAGGATAGACCAGCCCATCGCGCTCGCCGTGGGGCTGGCTTGCTGTTTTTCTGACGAATGCCCGACATGCGTGTCGCCAGCGGCGCTAGAATTCCGCTGTGATGCGGGGCGGAGCTCCGCGACAGGGATCGACGAAAAAGGATTTTCGGCGGATCGAACGGTGCCCGCAGCGCCCTCGCCGGCCGGCCCGCGGCCGGTCGATGCAGGGGTTGCCGTACCCTGGCCGCCCCCAAGGACGGGACGACAATGCCTAGCACAAGAAGCCTCCCCGCACGGGTCATCGTCGCCGATGACTATCCCCTGTTCCGCGATGGCCTGAGACGGGTCGTCCGCCGCTACCTCCCGCAAGCCGCCGTAAGCGAAGCGGGCAGCTTCGACGAGGTGCTGCGCCTGGCCTCGAGCGTCTCGCCGGAACCTCCCGCCCTCTTCGTCCTCGACCTGCTGCTTCCCGGCTTCGCCGCCTCCCAGTCCATCGAGCGCTTGCGCCGCGCCTATCGGCACAGTGCAATCGTCATCGTCTCGATGCTCGACGACCCGCGCCTGGTGGACGAGGTGCTGGCCGCCGGCGCCGACGGCTACCTCGGCAAATCCCTGGAGGCCGGGGAGATCGGCACGGCGTTGCAGACGCTCGGCAGCGGCGAACCGGTGGTGCGCCTGCGCGGCGGGTCGAGCGCCGGCAGTCGGCAACGCGCCCTCCTGGACGCCCTGACCCCACGGCAGCAAGCGGTACTGCGGCTGATCGCCGATGGCCTGTCGAACAAGGAAATCGGCCGCGCGCTGTCGATCTCTCCGTTCACCGTGCGCGTGCACGTTTCCTCGCTACTGCGCGCCCTGGAAGTGAACACGCGGACGGCCGCCGCGGCGCTGGCGGTGAAGGCCGGCTTCTAGGCAGGTTCCACGCGGCCGTACCCGGAGTTCCCGCGCAAGCATCCGAGAATGCCGAAACGAGAAGTCTGCCGCGATTTTCCGCGAAGTCTCCTCGCGGCGCTGAAGCCCGTCGCGGCGGACCAGTCCCATCCATGAGGGGCGCGCCTGCGCGCCGGCCTCACCGGGAGCGGCGACGCTCGTTTTCAGCAGAGGAACGGCACATGATCGACAGGGTGAAGCCGCTGATGGCGGCATGGGTTCTGGTCTTCGCATCTTCTTCGTTCGCCAGCGAAACGGCGGGAAAATTGCCACGAAAGCCAGCTCTAGGGCCGGAAACCGCGGGGGCGACCCTGGTCATTCCCGGCGAGACCGACAGGCTCGCTTCGCTCTACGCCCGCGCACGGGGCGAAGGCGGCAAGGTGGTGCTCTGGGCCGGCGGCGACGCGCCGAACCAGATGGACTGGTTGAAGACGGCCTTCGAGAGCCGCTTTCCCGGCGTGACCCTGGACGTCACGGTGGACCTCTCCAAGTTCCACGACCTGCGCATCGACCAGGAACTCGCCGCCGGCACCCTGACGCCGGACGTGGCGATGCTGCAAACCACCTTCGATTTCGACAGATGGAAGGCCCGCGACGTGCTGCTGCGCTACAAGCCGGTCGGCTTCGCCCGGCAGAAGAAAGGCTACGCCGATCCCGACGGCGCCTATGTCACGGCCTACAACAACGCCTTCGTGCCGACCTACGCTTCCGTCCGGCTGCCAGCGGAGCGCTATCCGACGCGCTTCGCCGATTACCTGAAGCCGGCCTTCAAGGGCAAGCTGGTGCTGACCTATCCCCATGACGACGATGCGGTGCTGTACGTCTACGACAAGCTGGAACGGCGCTACGGCAGCGGTTTCCTGCGCGCCCTGGCGGCGCAGAAGCCGAACTTCCTGCGCGGCACGGCGGCGCCGGCGGCCTCGGTGGGCACCGACTCCATCGGTTCGCTGGGCAACCTGACCGGCTATGCGACCGACAGCGATACGCCGGCCGGCTACTTCATCCCGACCGACGAGCCGTTCATCGTCTGGAACCAGCGCGCGGCGATCTTCAAGGCCGCCCGTCATCCGGCCACGGCCAAGCTGCTGCTGTCCTACCTGGGCTCGGCCGAGTTCCAGTCCAGCTACGGCGGCTGGCGCGCCCGCGCCGACGTCGGCGAAGCGCCTGGGCTGCCGCCACTGGAGTCGCTGAAGAACGTCGACGTGCACGATTTCACCCGCTGGATGGCCGATCGCCAACGGGTGGCCAGCCTGCGCAGGCACATGGCGCAAATCTTCGGCCCGGTACGCGGCGAGTCGCCGTTGCGCGACCCGGCGCTGATGAGCCTGCTGGGGCTGACGGCGAACGACATCGTCGCCCTGCCCGAACCGGACCTGCCGATCTACTGAACCGCCATGACGGCCTCGCGCACGGACGACGCGGGGTCGTCGATCCTGGAGAATTGCCTATCAGGTTTCGACGGTAAGCAGGCGGCCTGGAGCGGCTGGGAAGACTCCCACTTCTTATAAAATACTTTTAATAAACTATTTATCTTATTGATTAATAAGATAAATAAAATACTAGAATTCACTTTAAGTTGAGACGACAAGGCGGCGCATAACGCTACCCGTTGTCCGCCCTGGCGTCCGCTTGCCGCCTTCGCTGCGCAGGGCGAACGAGGCCACCCGCGTTATCCGCCGACAGGCCTCTGCCAGGGAAGGACGACGGCACGGAAAACTCTTCTTCGACAACGACTTCCGCGTAGAACCTGATCCATCGCCTGCGCTCGCGCGAACTCACGCAGACGACGACCAGGACGAAGGACCTAGGCCTTCCGCCACCCCTGCAACTGATTGCGGATCGGCAACTCGCGGATGCGCTTGCCGGTGGCGGCGAAGATCGCGTTGCACAGCGCCGGCGCTATCGGCGGCACGCCGGGCTCGCCGACCCCGCCCAACGGCAGGTCGCCATCCGGCTTGAGCAGATGCACCGACACCGCCTTGGGCGCCAGCGGCATGCGCGCCAGCTCGTACTGGTGGAAGTTGTCCTGCTGGACCTTGCCATCCTTGAAGCTGATCTCGCCCAGCGCCGCCAGGCCCAGGCCCATCACGCAGGCGCCTTCGAGCTGCGAGCGGATGCGCTCGGGGTTGATCTGCGGACCGCAGTCGGCGGCGATGGTGGCCTTGTGCACCAGCAGCGCGCCGTCGTCCTTCACCTCCACCTCGATCACCACCGCCACGTAGGTGACGAAGCTGTAGTGCGCGGCGATTCCCCGCGCCCTGCCCCTGGGCAGCTCGCCGCCCCAGCCGGACTGGCGCGCCGCCTCCTCGATCACCCCGCGCAGGCGGCCGACATCGAGCGGGTAGCGCTCCGGCGACTCGCCGTAGTTCCAGCTGTCGCCGAGTTCGGCGGTGTCGATTCGCCGCGCCGGGCCGAGCAGCTTGAGCAGGTAGTCCTTCGGGTCCTGGCCGGCCTTCGCCGCCAGTTCGCCGACGAAGCTCTGGATGGCGAAGGCGTGGGGGATGTTGGAGACCGAGCGGAACCAGCCGACCCGGGTGTGCGCCGGGGCCTCGGGGTTCTCCAGGCGCACGTTGGGGATGGCGAACGGCAGGTTGGTCAGGCCCATGCCCAGTTCGAAGGCGCCCTGGTGCTTGCTGTCCGGGCCGAACAGTGCGGTGATGCTCGGCGCCACCGAGCGATGCAGCCAAGCCTGCGGCAGCCCGTCGGCGCCGAGCACGGCCTGCAGGCGCTCCACCGAGACCGTGTGGAAATAGGAGAAATGCAGGTCGTCCTCGCGGGTCCACTGCACGCGCAGGTGGCGACCGGGGAACGCCTTGGCCAGGATCGCCGCTTCCAGCACGAAGTCGGGCTTGGACTTGCGGCCGAAACCGCCGCCGAGCAGGGTCACGTTGACCGTGACCTTGTCGAACGGCAGTTTCAGGCGCTCGGCGATGCGCTCGCGGGTCACTTGCGGCGCCTGGGTCGGGGCCCAGACCTCGCAGGCGCCGTCCTTGTACCAGGCGGTGGAGACCGGCGGTTCCATCGGCGCCTGGGCCAGGTGCGGCAGGTAGTACTCGGCCTCGACGATATCCCCACCCTTGGCGAACAGCGCCGCGGCATCGCCGCTGTCGCGCACCACCTTGCCCGGCTTGCGCGCGGCCTCTTCCAGTTGCTTGCGGTAGGCCACCGAGTCGTAGCCGCCGTTGACCCCGGCGTCCCACTCGACCACCAGCGCCTCGCGCCCCTTGATCGCCGCCCAGGTGTTCTGCGCCACCACGGCGACCCCGCCCAGCGGCTGGAACTCGGACGGGATCGGCCGGCCCTCGATCTCGATCACCTTGACCACCCCCGGCACCTTCAGCGCCGCGGCGGCGTCGTAGCGCTTGAGCTTGCCGCCGTAGACAGGCGGCCGGGCGACCACGGCGTAGAGCATGTCGTCGAAGCGCGCGTCGAAGCCGAAGCCGGCGCGGCCATTGACGATATCGGCGCCGTCGATGGCGCGCGCCACGTCCTTGCCGATGTAGCGGAACTGCTCGGGCTTCTTCAGCAGCAGCTTGTCGCGCGCCGGCACTTCGAGACCCGCGGCGGCCTCGGCCAGTTCGCCGAAGGACAGCGAACGGCCGCTGGGCGCATGCAGCACCTTGTTCTGTTCGGCGCGGCACTCGCCCAGCGGGACCTTCCACTGGTTGGCCGCGGCCTGTTCGAGCATCTGTCGCGCCGCCGCACCGCAGCGGCGCATGGGTTCGAACCAATGGCGCATGCTGCGCGAGCCATCGGTGTCCTGGTTGCCGTAGCGCGCTTCGTCGCCGGGCGCCTGGATCACCTTGACCCGGCTCCAGTCGGCCTCCAGCTCGTCGGCCACCACCATCGCCAGGCTGGTGCGCACGCCCTGTCCCATTTCCGAGCGGTTGCAGACGATGCCGACCGTGCCGTCCCGGTCGATGCTCACGTAGATCTTCGGGTTGTCTACCCAGCCGTGGGGCATGGCGTCGGCGCCGAAGGCCTTCTTCTCGGCGGCCAGGGCGTCGCGCCAGCCCCAGTTGGCAGCCACCAGCAGCACGCCGGTGGCGCCGACGCCCTTGAGGAAACCGCGGCGGCTGAGATTGCCGATGACCAGATCGTCGGGGTACGAGCGCTTCATGCCTTGGCCTCCTGCAACTTGGCGGAGGCGTTGTGGATCGCCGTCTTGATCCGGTTGTAGGTGCCGCAGCGGCAGATGTTGCCGGCCATGGCCGCCTCGATCTGCTCGTCGCTGGGCGCGGGGTTGCTCTTCAGCAACGCCGTGGCCGACATGATCTGCCCGCCCTGGCAGTAGCCGCACTGCGCCACGCCGATGTCCAGCCAGGCCTGCTGGACGACTTCGCCGACCTTGTCGGTGTGCAGGTGGTCGATGGTGGTGACCTTCCTGCCCTGCGCCAGGCTCACCGGCGTGATGCAGGAACGGGTGGCCTGGCCGTCGATATGGATGGTGCAGGAGCCGCACAGGCCCATGCCGCAGCCGAACTTGGTCCCGGTATAGCCGACGACGTCGCGGATAGCCCAGAGCAAGGGCATATCCTCGGTGACATCGAGCTGATGATCCTTGCCATTGAGGTTCAGGGTAATCATCGGTGCACGCCTTTTCTGGTTTCTGGTTATGGAGTCGCACGGCGACTGCGCCGCCCCCATGGGCGCGGCGAGTCTCTCATCGGACTGAAGGGAGATTATTGGCGAGAGGACTGCGGCGCATAACCTGGCAGAACTGAACGTATCGTTGAATGGAATTCAACGATACCCAAGCCGGGCGGGAATCGCCCGGGCGAGGCAGCATTCCCGGTGGCCCGCTCCTCGCCGCTCGCCGGAAAGCGAGCGGCTCGGCCAGGGGAAACGGCGTTAGCCGCGCCGCACGCGCAGGCGCTCGGCGTGGTAGATCAACGGCCCATGCTGGTCCTCGGCACCGCTGGGGTCGTCCAGCAGCACGCCGGTGATGCGGCCCTGGCGGAACAGCAGGCGGATCGCCAGCAGGTTGGCCCTGGGGTCGCCCTTGAGATCATGGAGGGAACGCGGGGTGTCGGCATCCAGCTGACAAAACACCGATTCGAGCAAAACATCGGAAGGTTCTAACGCCATGCAGTCGTATCCGTCGAGAAGTACCGGTCACCTTGCCTTGCACTGGGTGCCGGTCAAAGCCCATCCCTGGAAAAACGCCTTTCCGCGCATTGAAACAATGCGCAACGATTTTCCTCGCGACGCAGTGTCGCCTACCGCCAGAGCCGTTGCCAAGAGCCGTACATCCCTGCGGCGTGCCCCTGCGACAACGTTGCAATACTTTCTTCACACGAGTTCCGCTACAAAGGTATCTCGCCGGAACCGAGGGTTCCTTTGTCCACCCACCCATAACCGAGAAAGCAAGCGGAGGCACCCATGAACCACACTGCATCGATCCCCGCCCTGCCCACGGCCTATGACCTGCTGAACACCCGCATCCAGCGCATCATCCACGCCCCGGCCGCGCAACAGGCCTGCCAGGCCTGCATTTCCCGATTGCCCGGCGAAGACGAGGGCGACTGGGCCCACCTGCTGGAAAGCTTCGACCGTTCCAACCAGTGGCTGCTCGACCCGCAGCGCGACGGCAGCATCGTCCTGCGCTGGAGTTCCGCCGCCTGATCCTGTTTGCCGCGCGGCCGTCGAGCCGCGCGGCTTGCGCTCTTCCCTTCCATTCGCCGTTCGCAGCTATCGCGGATAGCTTCCCGGCAACAGGATGTCCCGGCCGACCTCGCGGATGTCGGTATGGCCGCAGAAGGCCATGGTCAGGTCCAGCTCGCGGGCTATGATCTCCAGCGCCCGCGTCACTCCGGCCTGCCCCAGCGCGCCCAGCCCGTAGAGATAGGGACGGCCGATCATGGTCCCGCGCGCACCGAGGGCGATGGCCTTGAGCACGTCCTGCCCGGAACGGATGCCGCTGTCGAGCCAGACCTCGATGCGCTCGCCCACCGCCTCGACGATCGCCGGCAGCGCGCTGATGGTCGAGGGCGCGCCGTCCAGTTGGCGTCCGCCATGGTTGCTGACGACCAGCGCATCGGCGCCGGAGTCGGCGGCCAACCGCGCATCCTCGGCATCGAGAATGCCCTTGAGTACCAGCTTGCCGCCCCAGCGCCGCTTGATCCATTCGACGTCGCCCCAGTTCAGCCGCGGGTCGAACTGGCGGGCGGTCCACTCGGACAGTGAGCCCATGTCGTCGACGCCCTTGACGTGCCCGACGATGTTGCCGAAACCGCGACGCCGGGTGCCGAGCATGCCCAGCGCCCAGCGCGGCTTGGTGGCGATGTTCAGCAGGTTGGCCAGGGTCGGCCGCGGCGGCGCCGAGAGACCGTTCTTCAGGTCCTTGTGGCGCTGGCCGATGATCTGCAGGTCGAGGGTCAGCACCAGCGCGTCGCAGCCGGCGGCCTTGGCACGGTCGATCAGGCGTTCGATGAAATCGCGGTCGCGCATCACGTAGAGCTGGAACCAGAACGGCTGGCCGACTTCCGTGGCGATGTCCTCCAGGGAACAGATGCTCATGGTCGACAGGGTGTAGCGCACGCCGAACTCGGCGGCGGCGCGGGCGGCGAGGATCTCGCCGTCGGCATGCTGCATGCCGGCCAGCCCGGTGGGCGCGATGGCCACCGGCATGGCCATCTCCTGGCCGAGCATGCGGGTGCGCAGCGAGCGGTTCTCGATATTCCGCGCGACCCGCTGGCGCAGCTTGATCGCGGCGAAGTCGTCCTGGTTGGCGCGGTAGGTGCCTTCGCTCCAGGAACCGGAGTCGGCGTAGTCGTAGAACATCCGCGGCACGCGCTTGCGCGCCAGGCGGCGCAGGTCTTCGATATCGGTGATGACGCTCATGCAGTCCACTCCTTCGGGGGTGGCTGGATGGTAGAGCGCGACGTACCGCCGCAGGCGGAATAATTGTCGGCATCGGCGGAAGGAAATTCCGCCGTTTCAGTCGTCCGCCGCCGGAAGGAATTCCCTGCCCTGGACCACCGCCTCGCGGCAGATCGCCGCCAGCCAGGCGGCGAAACGCTGGCTGGCCGGCGAGGCCTGGTGGCTGCGCAGGTGGTAATGGTGGGTGGGCGCCGAACGCAGCGGGAACAGCACCACCAGCCGCCCCTCGGCAAGCCAGGCGCGCGCCAGCGAGGGTCGCGCGAGGGCCACGCCCTGACCGTTGGCGGCGGCTTCCAGGGTCATGCCCAAATCGAGCAGGCGCGGCCCGGCGCAGGGCTCCGGCCAGTCCAGCCCGGCCACGCGGAACCACGGCTGCCAGGGCTCCAGCGGCGAGCGCAGCAACGGCAGGCCGGCGAGCATGGCTGGCGTCCAGGGCCGCGGCAGGCCGAGCAGCAGCCCCGGCGCGGCCATCGGTAGCACGCGCTCCTCCAGCAGCCGCTCGCCGGCCGCCACGCCATGGCTGTCGCCGCGCACCTCGACATCGGCCAGCGGCAGGTCCTGGCCGTCCGAAGGACTCGACAGGAGAATCTCCAGCTCGATTTCCGGACAGGCCTCGGCGAAGGACGCCAGGCGCGGAATCAGGATCTGCCGGGCGAAGGTCGGCGGCGTGCGCAGGGTCAGCCGCTGCTGGCGCTGGACCTGGCGACGATGCAGCGGAACCGCCGCGAGCTGGGCGAGGATCGGCGCGATCTGTTCGAGGTACTCGCGGCCGTGGGAGGTCAGCGCCAGCGAGCGGCCGTCGCGCTGCAACAGGCTCACCCCGAGCATCCCCTCGAGACCGGAAACCCGCTTGCTGGCGGCGCTGCCGGTGATCGACAGGAGTTCGGCGGCGCGCTCGAAGGTACCCAGCCGGGCAGCCGCTTCGAACGCCTGCAACGCTTCGATGGAAGGAAAACGGAAATCGTCGGGATTGAGCATGGGGCAGACTTTACCCGCTGCCCGAGATCAGGGATACCGCGTCAGAGCCGCTGCTCGTTGGCCGCGGCGCGGCGCTCGGGCGCCGCGGAACCGGCGGCACCGCCCCAGGAAGCCTTGCCGGGGCTGTAGACATCCTGTTCGTCGAGGGTCACCAGGCCGCTTTCCACCAGGCGCCCGAGGACCTGGCGGATGCTCACCAGGGACAGCGGCGTACCGGTTTCGGAGAGACGCCGGTGCAGGGTGCGGATCGGCACCCGGCCCTGCTCCCCCGAGGCTTCCCAGAGCGCATCGATCACTTTCAGCCGGGCCAGGCTCATCTTCAGGCCGGCCTCCTTCAACATCTGTTTGACGGGCGAATGGGTCATCGTGACGCTCCTTTCGTGGACGAGTGGGTAGCGGGTCCCCGCCGAAGCCGAGCATCCCTGCTCGCTGCCTGCACGTGTTCCCTGGAACCGGGCGGCTGTGGGCCGCCTCTATGGTTAAAGACGAACGAGCGCGGAAAAACCGTCAGTTTTTTTCCCATCAGATCTGATAGGCATTGCTTATCATTCGCGAATGCTTAGCCGTTGCAGTTGCGGGTCGGCGTCGATCTGCCTGTCGCTGAACGGCAAGGTCTGCCATTGCTGGCGGGAAAACAGCTCGGTCTGGTCGCGGTAGTGCGGCGAGCGCGGATCGCTGGACTGGGAGAAAGCCAGCAACCCGCGAGCCTTGGGCCCTTCCTCGGGGAAGGTCACCAGCTGGATGTAGCTAGTGCCGCCGACCACCTCCAGGTGGTCGCCCTTGCGGACGCTCTGGATCGCGTTGTAGACCCCGAAATGGCCATCGCCGCCGGGAATCGCGATGCGTTCCTGGCCACGGGTGCTCACTTGCAGGTCGCCCCAGCGCGCGCCGTCGGGAATCCCGCTCTTCTCCACCTCCGCCGCCGCGTCCGCCAGCGCCTGGCGCACCTGGGTCGCCACCTGCGGCCGGTCGAGGGCGATGCCTTGCGGCGTATCCAGGGGACGTTGCGCATCGAACGGTTCCTTCCACGCGCCGTCGAGTTCGGCGAAGCGTTGCATGAAGCGCTGGAAGTAGACGAAGCCGCTGCCGCTGTCGAGGTTGGCGCCACGGTCCCACTGCGCCAGGGCCGCGCAGGCGCGGGCAAGGGACTTCTCGCCCTGGTTGTCGCGGCACAGGCGGAGCAGGTCCGGCAGCACCTGGTCGGCGCTGAAGACATGGTTGGCGGTGACCATCTCCTCGAGCGTCTTCGCCTCCAGCGGCTGCTTGCCCTGTAGCCGGCTCAGGGCGTAGCGCGCCCGCGGACCGATGGGCTTCTCCTGGCTGACCAGGGGCGAGAAGCCCTGCAGCGGGCTCGCCGGGTTGGTCAGCCAGGCGCTGTCGTTGGAGTTCTGCACGAAGTCCCTGCGCAACAGCACCGGCAGTTGCGCCGCCGGGGTGATGCCAGCCTGGGCCGCGGCCGGGTCGCGACTCCAGGCACAGCGGCTGTCCTGCCCCTGGAGGGCCGGCAGGCCTTCGGCGACCAGTTGCGGAATGGCGCAGGCGGGAATCAGTTCCGGCTTCAGGTAGGGCACCACCGACTGGTTCATGTACAGGGCGTTGCCCTGCTCGTCCGCGGCCAGGGTGTTGACCCAGGGGATCCCCTGTAGCGCCTCGACGCGCCGGCGCAGGTCGGCGACGTCGCTGGCCTGGTTGATCGAGTACCACTGTTGCAGTACCCGGGTGTTCTCCAGGTTGGCGTCACGCAGCGCATAGGCCTCGCTGCGGTTCCAGTCCAGCTTGCCGGGCCAGACCACCAGCGGGCCGTAGATCGACTGGTAGACCTTGTGCTCGACGCGCGACAGCTTGCCGTCGGCGCCGCGCACCTCGATCGCGACGGACTTCTCCTCCAGCGGCAGCGAACGACCGTCGACCAGGTAGCGCCGCGGGTCCTTCGGGTCCAGCGCCAGGCGATACAGGGTGAAGTGGCTGGAGGTATCCACCGTGTGGGTCCAGGCCAGGTGGCGGCTGAAGCCGATGTTGACCACCGGCAGGCCGGGCAGCGAGGCCCCCATCACGTCGAGCCGGCCGGGAATGGTCAGGTGCATCTGGTAGAAACGCATCGCGCCGTTCCAGGGGAAGTGCGGGTTGGCCAGGAGCATGCCCTTGCCGTCCGCCGAACGTTCGCTGCCAACGGCAATGGCGTTGCTGCCGCGCTCCAGGCGGAAGCGCTGGCGCCGCTGCTCGGCGACCTGGAACGCCTGCTCGCCGCTCAAGGCGACCTTCTCCGCTCCGGGCGGCGCGGCGGCCACCAGCGCGTCGGCGAACTGGCCGACCCCGCCTTCGACCAGCAGGCGCCGGGTCAGGCGCAGCAGGTCATCGGTCGCGATGGCCCGCAGCCAGGGCTGGCCAAGGCAACTGGTGGTCTTGCCGTCGGCCTCGCGGAGGAAGCGGTTGAAACCGGCGGCGTAGCCTTCGAGCAACTGGCGTACCGCGGGCGTCTGCGCCTGCCAGAAGGCTTGCAGCGCCTCGGGTTGGTTGAGCCAGGCGTAGAAGATGTCGGACGGCAGGTTGTCCAGCTCGGCCGACGACTTGCCCTCGCTGCCGAAATAGCGCGCCCGCTCGCCGCGCGCGGTGACGATCTCCTCGGCCAGCAGGCAGGCGTTGTCGCGCGCGTAGGCGTAGCCGATGCCATAGCCCAGGCCGCGCTCATCCTTGGCCCGGATGTGCGGCACGCCATAGGCGGTCCAGCGGATATCCGCGGCCAGCCCGGTCGGCCGCGGCATATCGGCCTGGACCGGCATCATCGAACCCAACAGCATGCCGGCCAGGCCGGTCAGTACGGTACGCATCCCCATCGATGTCGTTTCTCTGCAAAGTGGTGGCCGGAACGGCCGGGACATGCAACGAAAACGCCCTGCGTGCCGGGCATCCCCTGGCGGGGAAACGGGCAACACAGGGCGTAGCGGCGTGGCGCCGATCAGCTGGCCAGGGCGTGCTCGTGCAGGGCGCGGGCCGCAGTACCGGGCTTCAGGTGCTGGTACAGGGAGCCGGAGATTTCCTCGGCACGCACCGGCAGCACCGACAGCAGGGTGTCGCTGAGGCCATGGCTGGCCTGGCTGAAGCCCTGCGCGTAGATCGCCACCTTGCAGCGCTCGTCGGTCTGCAGGCGGTAGTCGCGGCCGATCTCGTGGTCGCCGAGGTACTCCGCCAGCGGTTCGAGCAGTTGGCGGTGCAACTGGCGCTCATAGCCGGTGGCCAGGATCACTGCGTCGTAGGTCTCTACGCTTAGCTCGCCGCTACCGGCGTCGCGCAACGCCAGCTCGATGCCCTGGGCGGTGGCGGTCGCGCGCTCCACGGTGGTCATGCAACGGAAGGCGTGGCGCGGGATGCCGGAGACTTTCTGGCGGTAGAAGACGCCGTAGATGCGCTCGATCAGGTCGGTATCCACCACCGAATAGTTGGTGTTGTGGTATTCGCGCAGCAAACGCTCGCGTTCGGCATGTTCGCGGCTGTAGATGAGATCGGTGAACTTCGGCGCGAACACTTCGTTGACGAACGGGCTATCGTCCGCCGGCTTGAGCGCCGAGGCACGCAGGATCATGTCGGCCTGCACCGACGGGTAGCTGTCGTTGAGGTCGATGAAGGCCTCCGCCGCGCTCTGCCCGCCGCCGATAATGGCGATCTTCATCGGCTTGCCACTGCTGCAGGGCTGCTTGGCCATGTGTTCCAGGTACTGGCTGTGGTGGAACACCCGGCCGTCGCCCTTGAGCGCACGGAACACCTGCGGGATACGCGGGGTGCCGCCGGGACTGACCACCAGGGCGCGGGTGGTGCGCACCAGCTCCTCGCCGTCGGCGTTGCGCGAGATCACCCGCAGCGCCTCGACCTGGCCGGCGCTCAGCATCGGCTCGATGCGCAGGACCTCTTCGCCGTAGCGGCTCTGCTCCTGGAAGTGGCTGGCGACCCAGCGCAGGTAGTCGTTGAACTCCATCCGGCAGGGATAGAAGGTGCCCAGGTTGATGAAGTCGACCAGACGATCGTGCTTGTGCAGGTAGTTGACGAAGGAATACGGACTGGTGGGGTTGCGCAGGGACACCAGGTCCTTGAGGAAGGAGATCTGCAACTCGCTCTGCGACACCAGGGTGTTGCCGTGCCAGCGGTAGTCGCCCTGCTTGTCCAGGAACAGCACTTCCAGGGCGCCCTGCGCCTGGGCCCGTTCCTGGAGGGCAATCGCCAGGGCGATATTGGAAGGGCCGAAGCCGACACCGATGAGATCGTGAACCACGGCGGTTGCAGTTGCCTGAGTCATTTCCAGTTCCTCTGGATTGGCCCCCTTTCAAGCGGGAGCGATAAGTCGAGAGCAGCCCTGGAGGGCCATCTGTTGACTAGGAACGAGGACAGGGAAATGAAATTTAAGCGTTGCCGAGCACGAATAGCGAAATCAGTCGGCTTCCCATTCGCGCATGCGCACCCGACAGTGCTTCATCGCGTTGACGATGTGCTTTTCCACCAGGCTGCGGGAAATATTGAGATGTTCGGCGATCTGCGAATGGGACAGGCCGTCCAGCTTGCGCAACAGGAAGGAACTGCGGCAGATGGCCGGCAACTCGGCCAGCGCGCGCTGCAGGTTGTCCAGGCGCTGCCCCTGGTCGACCACCGTCTGCGGCGAGGGACTGGCCAGGCCCTCCTCGTCGTCCAGGACCTCCAGGGGTTCCGCCCGGCGCACCCGGCTGCGACGGTGCTCGTCCACCGCCAGGTTGAGCGCCGTCCGGTACAGAAAAGCCTTCGGATGCTCGATCTGCGCTTGACTGGAGCGCTCCAGAACGCGCAAATACGCGTCGTGGGCGACATCCGCCGCTGCGTGTCGATCCCCGAGCCTGGCACTGAGGAATCGCAGCAGCTCCCGATAATGGTTTTCCAAGACGACTCCTGCTCGCTGCCTCTACGGCACTGTCCTTCCAAGGGCGGGATCGCCTGCCGGCGACATTGGCAGTATGAAATCATTAAATTTATAATAATTCTCATCAAGCTTTAAAGCCTTGTTTCGCTCGCAGCGCAATCCGAAGGCATAACTGGAACCCTCGATGAAGACACCCTCTCCCGCCGACAGCGACACCCTTGTGCAGGACGCCGCGCATTGGTGCATGCGCCTGCACGCCGAGGACTTCTCCGAGGAAGAGCGTGGCGAGTTCCAGCGCTGGCTGGCAGCCGATCCCCGGCACGCCGCCGAATACGCAGAAATGGAGGAGATCTGGGCGCTCAGCGAACTGCTGCCGCGAACGCCGGCGCCCGAGCTTCGCAACCACGCCGCAACCCGCCCGCTCGGCCGTCGCCGCAGGGGCTGGAAGAGCCAGGCACGCGCCGCCGCCCTCGCCCTGCTTATGTTACCGACGGCCGGCTACCTCGGCTGGCTGCAAGGCTGGATTCCTTCCAACTACCAGCGCTACGAGGCCGAGGGCAACGTCAGGCATGCCGTTCTTCCCGACGGCAGCGAGGTCGAACTGGACCTCAATACGCAGCTGAGCTTCGCCAATTTCAAGGACATCCGCCGGGTTTCCCTGGACAGGGGTGAGGCCTACTTCCATGTCACCCACGACAGCGCGCACCCCTTCGTGGTCAAGGCCGGCAACGGCTCGATCACCGTCACCGGCACCCGCTTCAACGTCTGGAAGTACCAGGACAACGTGGTAGTCACCGTCACCGAGGGCTCGGTGAAGGTCCGCAGCGAAGGCTCGGGCAACGACAGCAGCCTGACTCCCGGCATGCAGGCCAGCTACTATCCGGGCCTGCTGCAACCGTTGGTCGAGGCCGTGGATACCCGCCAGACGCTAGCCTGGCGCGAGGGCCGCCTGGTACTCGACGACCTGCCCCTGTCCAAGGCCCTGCCGCTGATCAACCGCTACCTCGACGCTCCGCTGGTCCTGGGCGACAGGAGCGCTGCGAAACTGCGCATTGGCGGGATCTACAGCACCCGCGACATCCGCAGCCTGGTCGACGCCCTGCCGAAAGTCCTGCCCGTGGACCTGGAACATCGCGAGGACGGCAGCATCCGCATCAGCAGCCGTTACGCCCAGCTCTGAACCCAGGTTAAATTTAGCCGCCCTGGCCTCGTATATCTGGCAGTGCCCAGCCTGCCGATCCAGCGGCGGCGGTCTCTCCACGCACCGGCCGGATTCCCGAATGAGACGAACCCGTAGTACTCGTCGCGCACTGCTCGTCGCAGTCTGCCTCAGCCCCCTGATCGCCCTGGCCGCCTGGCAGGCCTATCCGTTCCGCAGCAACAACTTCGATACCGTGAGCGTCAGCCGCGGCAGCATCGAGAGCAGCGTCTCGGCGCTCGGCACCCTGCAACCGCGGCGCTACGTCGACGTCGGCGCCCAGGCCTCCGGGCAGATCCGCAAGTTGCACGTCGAGGCCGGGGACGATGTGACGGAAGGCCAGTTGCTGGTCGAGATCGACCCCTCCACCCAGCAGGCCAAGGTCGATGCCGGCCGCTATTCGATCGAGATGCTCAAGGCCCAACTGGCCGAGCAACGTGCCCAGTACACCCTCGCCCGCCAGCAGTACCAGCGCCAGCAGCGGCTGGCCGCCGGCGGCGCAACGCGTACCGAGGACGTGCAGAGCGCCCAGGCGCAGATGCTCGCCACCCAGGCGCGGATCGAGATGTACCAGGCGCAGATCCGCCAGGCCCAGGCCTCGTTGCGCAGCGACGAAGCCGAACTCGGCTATACCCGCATCTACGCGCCGATGTCCGGCACGGTGGTGGCGGTCGATGCGCGCGAAGGCCAGACCCTCAATGCCCAGCAGCAGACCCCGTTGATCCTGCGGATCGCCAAATTGTCGCCGATGACCGTCTGGGCCCAGGTTTCGGAAGCCGACATCGGCCGGGTCAAGCCCGGCATGCCGGCCTACTTCACGACCCTCAGCGGCGAAGGCCGGCGCTGGACCGGCAAGGTCCGGCAGATCCTCCCGGTGCCGCCCAAGCCGCTGGACCAGAGCAACCAGGGCGGCGGCAGCCCCACCAGCGGCAGCGGCGGGCAGAGCGGCAGCGGCCGGGTGGTGCTGTATACCGTGCTGGTCGACGTGGACAACGGCGACCACCAACTGATGGCGGAAATGACCGCCCAGGTGTTCTTCGTCGCCGCCACCGCAGAAAACATCCTCACCGCGCCGGTCGCCGCCATCCACGACGACGGCAAGGGCGGCCAGGTCGCCTGGGTGGTCGGCAGCAACGGCAAGCCGCAGAGCCGCCAGATCAGGACCGGCATCAGCGACCGCCTGCGGGTACAGGTGCTTGCCGGCCTGGAGGAAGGCGACCGCCTGTTGATGGCCGCTCCCGACGGCAGCGACAGCTGATGGAAAACGCCACGCAACCCGTCCCCCTGATCGAACTGCGCGACATCCGCAAGCGCTACGGCGGCAATGGCACCCCGGAAGTCGAGGTACTCAAGGGCGTATCGCTGTCGATCCACGCCGGCGAGTTCGTCGCCATCGTCGGCGCCTCCGGCTCCGGCAAGTCGACCCTGATGAACATCCTCGGCTGCCTCGACCGGCCCAGCTCCGGCAGCTACCACTTCGCCGGCCACGACGTCGCCGAACTGGACAGCGACGAGCAGGCCTGGCTGCGCCGCGAGGCATTCGGCTTCGTGTTCCAGGGCTATCACCTGATCCCCTCCGCCTCGGCCCAGGAAAACGTCGAGATGCCGGCGATCTACGCCGGCATCCCGGCGAGCGAGCGGCACACCCGCGCGCGGGCCCTGCTCGAACGCCTGGGCCTGGCCGAGCGCACCGCCAACCGTCCGCACCAGTTGTCCGGCGGCCAGCAGCAGCGGGTGTCGATCGCCCGCGCGCTGATGAACGGCGGCCATATCATCCTCGCCGACGAACCCACCGGCGCCCTCGACAGCCACAGCGGCGCGGAAGTCATGGCGCTGCTCGACGAGCTGGCCAGCCAGGGCCACGTGGTGATCCTGATCACCCACGACCGCGACGTCGCCGCCCGCGCCAAGCGCATCATCGAGGTGCGCGACGGCGAGATCGTCAGCGACAGCGCCAACGACGAGCGCCCGGCGCACCCGAGCGCCGGCGTCGAGCGCCACCTGCAGGCCGACGATCTCAGCCAGCGCCTCGCCGAGGGCAGCAGCGAACCCTCGGGGGCCTGGCGCGCCGAACTGCTGGAGGCGGTGCGCGCCGCCTGGCGGGTGATGTGGATCAATCGGTTCCGCACCGCGCTGACCCTGCTCGGGATCATCATCGGCGTCGCCTCGGTGGTGGTCATGCTCGCCGTCGGCGAGGGCAGCAAGCGCCAGGTGATGGCGCAGATGGGCGCGTTCGGCTCGAACATCATCTATCTCAGCGGCTACTCGCCGAACCCGCGCGCGCCGATGGGCATCGTCAGCAGCGACGACGTCGCCGCCATCGCCACCCTGCCCCAGGTGAAGAAGGTCATGCCGGTGAACGGCGGCGAGCTGGTGGTGCGCTACGGGAACATCGACTACCACGCCTACGTCGGCGGCAACAACACCGACTTCCCGGAAATCCTCAACTGGCCGGTGGCCGAGGGCAGCTACTTCACCGAGCGCGACGAAGACGCCGCCACCACGGTCGCGGTGATCGGCTACAAGGTGCGCAAGAAGCTGTTCGGCAGCGCCAACCCGATCGGCCGCTACATCCTCATCGAGAACGTGCCGTTCCAGGTCATCGGCGTGCTCGCCGAGAAAGGCTCCAGCTCCGGCGACAAGGATGCCGACAACCGCATCGCCATCCCCTACTCCGCTGCCAGCATCCGCCTGTTCGGCACGCGCAACCCCGAGTACGTGATCATCGCCGCCGCCGACGCCCAGCGCGTGCACCAGGCCGAACGCGCCATCGACCAGTTGATGCTGCGCCTGCACCGCGGCCAGCGCGACTACGAGCTGACCAACAACGCGGCGATGATCCAGGCCGAGGCGAAGACCCAGAACACCCTGTCGCTGATGCTCGGCTCGATCGCCGCGATCTCCCTGCTGGTAGGCGGGATCGGCGTGATGAACATCATGCTCATGACCGTGCGCGAACGCACCCGCGAGATCGGCATCCGCATGGCCACTGGCGCCCGCCAGGGCGATATCCTCCGCCAGTTCCTCACCGAGGCGGCGATGCTCTCGGTGGTCGGCGGCCTGGCCGGGATCGCCCTGGCCCTGTGCATCGGCGGCGTGCTGCTGCTCGGCCAGGTCGCGGTGGCCTTTTCCCTGTCGGCCATCGTCGGCGCCTTCAGTTGCGCGCTGGTCACCGGCCTGGTGTTCGGCTTCATGCCGGCGCGCAAGGCCGCCCAGCTGGACCCGGTGGCCGCCCTGGCCAGCCAATGACGGATATGTCCATGAAGAATCTCTCCCTGATTTCCGCCTGCCTGCTGCTCGGCGCCTGCGGCAGCACGCCGGCGCCCCTCGACAGCGGCCTGGCCGCGCCCAGCCAGTGGCGCTACCTGGCGGCCGGGCGCAGCGATGCCAGCGACATCCGCCAGTGGTGGAAGGCCTTCGGCGCGCCGGAACTGGACAGCCTGCTGCAACGCGCCCTGCTGAACAGCCAGGACCTCGGCGCGGCGGTGGCCCGCGTACGCCAGGCCCAGGCCTCGGCGGTGATCGCCGGCGCGCCGTTGCTGCCGGAGCTGAATGCGACGCTCGGCGCCAGCCGGCAGAAACTCCTGCGCGACTCGGGCTACAGCGGTACCGACGCGACCTCCGACAACGATGCCGTCGACTCCTTCTCCGCCGGCCTCAGCGCCAGCTACGAAGTGGACTTCTGGGGCGGTCGCCAGGCTGCCTACCGCAGCGCCCTGGAAAGCCTCAAGGCCAGCGAGTACGACCGCGCCACGGTAGAGCTGACCCTGCTCTCCGGCGTCGCCAACAGCTACCTGCAGGTATTGGCGCTGCGCGAACAGCAGCGCATCGCCAGGCTCAACCTGGACAACGCCGAGCACGTCCTGCGCCTGGTGGAGACCCGCCATGCCGCGGGCTCGGCCACCGCCCTGGAGGTCGCCCAACAGAGCAGCCTGGTCGCCAGCCAGCGCAAGCAGCTGCCGCTGCTCGAGCAGCAGGCCCATGAGGCGCTGATTACCCTGGCCACCCTGATCGGCGAGCCGGTGCAGGCGCTACAGGTGGCCGAGCGGCCTTTCGACAGCCTGCGCTGGCCGGAGACCGGAGCGGGCCTGCCGAGCGAACTGCTCAGCCGCCGTCCCGATATCGCCAACGCCGAAGCGCAACTGGCCGCGGCCCAGGCCGACGTGCAGGTGGCGCGCGCGGCGCTGTTCCCCAAGCTGACCCTGAGCGCCTCGCTGTCGTCCGGCGCCAACCGCGCCGCCGACACTTTCCGCAACCCCTATTACAACCTGGGCGCCAACCTGCTCGCCCCGATCTTCAACCACGGCCGCCTGCGCGCCGAGCGCGACCGCAGCCTGGCGCGCCAGGAAGAACTGCTGGAAACCTACCGCAAGGCGATCCTCACCGCCTTTGCCGACACCGAACGCTCGCTGAACAGCATCGACGGCCTCGACCGCCAGCTGCACTGGCAACAGCAGGAGCTGGAGCAGGCGCAGCGCGCCTTCGATCTCTCCGACAGCCGCTACCAGGCCGGCGCGGAAACCCTGCTGACGGTCCTCGAAACGCAACGCACGCTGTACGCGGCGCAGGATGCCGCCGTGCAACTGCGACTGGCCCGCCTGCAGGCCTCGGTCGGCCTGTACAAGGCCCTCGGCGGCGGCTGGCAGAGCGACCGCCAGGGTCTCGCGCGGAAAGACTGAGGCCCGCGTTGCGCGGGCCTCCTCCATCCTTACTCGCTCTTTCGCCGCTCAGCGCCTGAGCTGGTCGCGCGCCAGCTTCAGGTTGCGCGCGTACCAGGGCCGCCGCGGCGCACGCTTGAGCCAGCCGCTCAGTTGATCTTCTTCGCTGAAGATGATGCGCAAAGCCAGCTTCATGGTTTCCACGTCCAGCTCCACCGAGTTGCTGCTCGCCTGGACATCCGAGAGCCCGCATCCATGGGTCGCCGGGCCCAGCCAGGGATCGCCGACCTCGACCCATCGACCGGGCGCGAACCATTGGATGCCCTCCACTTCGCGGCGCTGCACTTCGCCAGGATGGAAACGCTCGTGGGCGCGATACCAGTCCTCGATGCGGTCGTCGATCCAGCCGTGGAACGACCAGAACACCGGATTCACATGGGAGGAAAACGGGTCGCCGAGGAAGTCGTTCTCCGGGCGGAACCAGCGCGGGGCGAAATCGGCCGGAAAACGGTCGGTCATGACCGGGGCGCCGTTGGAGGGGTCCCTCGTCACCGAGGCCCAGCGCATGTGCAGCCAGTCATGCATGCCCAGTTCCAGCTCCGAACCGAACTGGCCGAGGGTCAGCTTCGCCAGGTACGCCGGGTCCTGGTACTGCGATTCCCAGACCAGGAAATTGGCATGGTAGGCCTCGGCGCTTTTCAGGCCATGCAGCCACTCGCTGTACTCGTCGTCATCCACTGCCACCCAGGCCGGAGGCACGGAAAACCCGTCCGGATTGTCGAAGTAACGGATGAAGCCGGGACGATCGTACTCCAGCGGCACCACAGGTCGCGGCAGACGCTCCCAGGACGGCAGGTCCTGCATGGAACGCGCGGTGTGCAGCATGTGCCGGTGCATGAAAAAGAAGTCGATACCCGAGGCATTGCGATCCTTGCGCGGCCCTCGCGCATCGCGTTCGCGGTCCAGCGGGCCGGGCTGCCAACCGACTCCGCGCAACGCATTGCGTTGTTTTTCCGAAAGCCGATGCCATTTGTCCCGCGAAGCGTGCCATAGCTGGTGGAACAGTCGGTGCTGCGGCGACACCAGCCAACCGAGAAGTTTCTCGTTGAGCACGATGCGCTCATGGGCCAGGGGGAAGTGACGCTTTACCGCAACGAAGCGAAAATCCTCGTTCGGCGACAGCGGCGAACGCTCCAGGCGCTGTATGCGTCCGCTCAGGGTTCCGTCGCCCGCGTTCGCATAGTCTGCCCAGACCTCGTCGAACACCGCCGAGCAATCGTGAGTCGGCGCCACGGAACCGCTCGCCTGGTCCACCAAACGCCAGCGGATGCTTGCAGAACTGGCTCCGAGCAAGTCGCCAAGCACACGGAAGCGCGGCGGCTCCGCCGCGAGGAGACGTTCAGGAGTATCCAGGTAGCCAATCAGGCCGCGCCCCTTGGGTGCCACGTCCAGCACCAGTTGCAAGCCCTCCCGAGGCAGCCCGGGCAGTTCGGCATCACCGCCTACCAGGCGCAGGTCCCATAGACCGCGCAGGCGGTCGCCCAGTCGTATGCCATCGGTAGCCGCCAGGTCGAGCGAAGCCTCGTCAGGCGTCTGCGGCTCCTCTTCGCGGGTCAGATGACGATGTGTGTAGTAAGCCACCGGCAGCGCCGCCGCCCCGGTAAGGGCCAGGCCCGCCATGAATCCGCGTCGAGAAACCGTCATCGTCCTACCTGTATCAACCGTGAAGCTCGCTTTATCCAGCTAGAACGTTCCTTCCGTCGGCAAATTTACCGCCCACATGCCGTTCCACAGGCAACTCGACAATCCCTCCCGCGGCGCTAAATTTTCCCGCTCCGGCCTCGTCCCACCCTGACAGGTGAGTCCGCTTCGGCAGACGCTCATCCGCGCTTTCGATCTCGAACCTGACTGGGACGGCAATGACTAGAACACGCACACGCAAGGCCCTCTACCTCGGCTTGCCGATCTTCCTCATCCTCGTCGGCGGCGGCCTGCTGGCCTGGAAGACCTTCGGCCCGAGCGAAGCGGGCTACCCGCGCAAGGTCATGAAGCACGCCGAGGAGTTGCATGAGCGCATCCTCTCCTTCGATAGCCGGATCACCATCCCGCCGGACTTCGGCACCGAAGGCAACGAGTTCGACAAGGACGGACCGAACCAGCTCGACCTGGTCAAGGCGGGCCGCGGGCGCCTGTCCGGCGCTGCCCTGGCGATCTTCGGCTGGCCGGAGATGTGGAACGGCCCGAACGCGCCGCACAAGCCGACCCCCGGTTTCGTCGACGAAGCCCGCCACCAGCAGGAAATTCGTTACAAGATTCTCACCGGCATGGTCCGCGACTTTCCCAACCAGGTCGGCATCGCCTACTCCCCCGAGGACTTCCGCCGCCTGGCCATGGAAGGCAAGTTCGCCATCGTCATGAGCATGCTCAACGCCTACCCGCTGGGCGACGACCTGTCCCAGCTGGACAAATGGGCCGCCCGCGGCGTGCGCATGTTCGGCTTCAATTATGTCGGCAACAACGATTGGTCCGACTCTTCCCGTCCCTTGCCATTCTTCAACGACACGGCGGATGCCCTGGGCGGCCTCTCCCCGCTAGGCAAGCAGGCGGTCGAACGGCTCAACGATCTCGGGGTGATCATCGACGTCTCGCAGATGTCGACCAAGGCCCTGGAACAGGTCGCCGCCCTCAGCCGCGCGCCCATCGTCGCCTCGCACTCCGCGCCGCGCGCCCTGGTGGACATCAAGCGCAACCTCAGCGACCACGAGATGCAACTGATCAAGGACAGCGGCGGCGTGATCCAGGTGGTCGGCTTCCCCGCCTACCTGCGTCCGCTGAGCAAACCGACCCTGGACAAGCTCAACGCCCTGCGCGCGCGCTTCGACCTGCCGCCCCTGGAAGGCCTGGACTATGCGCTGATGCCGGGCGATCCGATCATCACCATCTGGCCGGAACAACGCTTCGGTGAATACGCCAGCGCCCTCTACGGCATCCTGGAGGAGGAGCCCAAGGCCGGCCTCAAGGAACTGGTGGACGCCATCGACTACACGGTGAAGAAGGTCGGCATCGACCACGTGGGCATCAGCTCGGACTTCAACGACGGTGGCGGCGTGGACGGCTGGAAGGATGTCAGCGAAATCCGCAACGTCACTGCCGAACTGATCACCCGCGGTTATTCCGATGCCGACATCGCCAAGCTCTGGGGAGGCAACTTCCTGCGCGCCTGGGGCGAAGTGCAAAAACGCGCCAAGCCGACAGCCACCCCCTGACCACGCCGCAACGGACCTCCCGATGAACGACCGTCGTACCTTTCTCAAGCAGGCCGGCATTCTCGCCGCCGGCCTGCCGCTGCTTTCCGCTGCCCAGTCGCTCCGCGCCGAAGGCGTACCGAGCGACGCCGGCAATAAATGGAAAGCGCTGCGCCAGCAATTCGATCTCGACCCGCAGTATCTGCACTTCGCCAACTTCCTCCTCACCTCCCACCCTCGGCCGGTGCGGGAGGCCATCGAGCGCCTGCGGGTCCGCTTCGACCGCAACCCGGGCGAAGCGGTGGACTGGCATCGCGAGGAAATCTGGAAATACGAGGACGAGGCTCGCGCCTGGGCAGGTCGCTACTTCGCCGTGCAACCTGGCCAGGTGGCGCTCACCGGCAGCACCACCGACGGCCTGGCGGCGATCTACGGCGGCCTGCTGGTGCAGCCGGGCAAGGAGATCCTGACCTCCTCCCACGAGCACTACTCCACCTACACCACCCTGGAATACCGGCACAAGCGCATGGGTACCCAGGTCCGCGAGTTCCCGCTGTTCAAGGACCCGCACCGGGTTTCCGCCGACGAGATCCTGTCCAGCATCGCCGCTCAGATCCGCCCGCAGACCCGGGTGCTGGGCATGACCTGGGTGCAGTCGGGCAGCGGCGTGAAGCTGCCGATCCGCGAGATCGGCAAGCTGGTGCGCGAACTCAACCAGAAGCGCGACGAACAGGACCGGATCATCTACGTGGTCGACGGCGTGCATGGTTTCGGCGTGGAAGACGTCAGCTTCGCCGACTTCGACTGCGACTACTTCATCGCCGGCACCCACAAGTGGCTGTTCGGCCCGCGTGGCACCGGGGTCATCATCGCCCGCTCGGAACAGCTCCAGGAGCACCTGGTGCCGAGCATCCCGACCTTCTCCCGCGCCGACAACTTCGGCACCCTGATGACCCCTGGCGGCTACCACGCCTTCGAACATCGCCTGGCCCTGGGCACGGCCTTCGAGCTGCACCTGCAGTTGGGCAAGGCCGAGGTCCAGGCGCGTATCCACCAGCTCAACGCCTACCTCAAGCAGCGCCTGGGCGAGCATCCCAAGGTACGCCTGGTCACGCCGACCAGCCCTGAGCTGTCTTCGGGCTTCACCTTCTTCCGCGTCGAAGGCCGCGATTGCGAGGCGGTCGCCAAACACCTGATGGCGCACCGGGTAATCAGCGACGCCGTGGATCGCGATGTCGGCCCGGTGGTGCGCCTGGCGCCGAGCCTGCTGAACGACGAGGCGGAGATCGACCGGGTGCTGGAAATCCTCGCCCCGCAACTCGCCTGACCCCTTTCGCCACTCAACGAGAACCGCCATGCACGCATTATCGCCCCTGGCCCTGGCCGCACTGATCGTCGCCACCGCCCCCGCCTTCGCCGACGAAGCGAAGAAACCCGGCACGGTGTTCAAGGATTGCAAGGACTGCCCGGAGATGGTCGTACTGCCCGCCGGCAGTTTCACCATGGGCACCCCGGACGACGAGGTCGGCCGCCAGCCCGACGAGGGCCCGCTGCACGACGTGACCTTCGCCAAGCCGTTCGCCATCAGCCGCTACCAGGTCACCGCCGGCGAACTGGACGCCTACCTGAAGGCCACCGGCGTCAAGCTGGCCGACGGCGATACCCGCCCCGGCCGCGAATGCATCGCCGGCAAGCCGCGCTACCAGCAAGGCCCTCGCCAGCCGGCGGTATGCGTCGACTACAACGACGTGAAGAACTACGCCGCCTGGCTGTCAAAGAAGACCGGCAAACGCTACCGCATGCTCAGCGAGGCCGAGCGCGAGTACGGCGCCCGCGCCGGCAGCGCCGGCCCCTTCCCCTTCCCGTTCGACGAAGGTAAGGAATACAGCATCGCCAAGCACGCCAACACCTACGGCGCCAGCGATGGCTACAACTTCACCTCGCCGGTGGGCAGCTTCCCGCCCAACGCCTTCGGCGTCTACGACATGCACGGCAACGTCTACGAGTGGGTCGCCGATTGCTGGCACGACCACTACAACGGCGCGCCGAGCGACGGCAGCGCGTGGATGGAGGAAAAGTGCGAGCTGGTGCAGATCCGCGGCAACGACTGGGGCGAGCCGCCGATCTTCTCGCGCTCGGGCAACCGCAACAATGCGGCCCCCAGCGACCGCGGCGACTGGATCGGCTTCCGCGTGGCGCGCGAACTCTGATTCAGAATGAAGAAGGCCGGAGCGACGACACCGCTCCGGCCTTTTCGAACCCCTCGAAGGAACCGGGTTCAGAGCTTCTCGGCGAGCAGCGCCAGCCCTTCGTGCAAGGCCGGGAACAGGCTGTTGTTGAAGTTGTTCCAGCGCAGCTCGAGGATGGTGTCGTCGGGTGAAATCTCCGTTTTCAGCACATCATGGAACACTTCGCCGGAATCGATGCCATTGTCCACATAGTGGAACGATGCTCCGGTCCAGTACAGCGGCTCGACCGCGACCTTTTCCATGGTCGCCCAATCCACCACCTTCTCGCCCCGCGCTCCATACAACGCGTCCAGGGTCGCATAGGCGCCACGACGCTCGTAAGGCGAGTCCTCGCGCGTCACGCCAGGATGGATATTCATGATCCGCCGTGCGAACGGAGCGCCCGGGCGTACCAGCTCATCGAGGATGACCAGGAGCCCGTCCAATACCACCACATCGGCGCCCAGCTCCACCAGGGTGTCATGCAGGCGTCGCTCGAAATCGCTCTTGCCGGCCACATGCTCGGGGGTACCCCGCGGGTACCGACGGTAGGTGGACGGCACGCTGAGCAAGAGGTCGTTCAGGGTCTTGCCTTGCACCTGCAGGTCTGCCGGATAGAACCATTGCTGCCCGGGACGATAGGCGAAACCGTAGTCCTTGATTTTTCCCTGGTCGCGAGGCAGCTCCGCGTCGTCGTCGTAGATCACGCCCACGAGCTCGTAGGCATCGCCCAGCGCAGTCTGGTTCAGCGCCTCCACCAAGGACTCCAGTACCGACTTCATGTACCGCTGTTCGCCCTTGTACGGCACGTACTGGCCGGCCTTGTCGGCCGCGGCGTTTCTCAGGGACCAGATATAGGCCAGTTTCCTTTTCGTCATTTCATCATTCCCAGGAGTGGATCGAGCGCCAGAGGAAGGCAGCGCCATGTCGAGTCGAAGCGCGCGTCGACCTGCGACGGGCGGGCGCGACACCTCTTCCTGATCTGCAACGAACGGCATCGCCTGCAATTTACGTGGAAGAACCTACGCCCCGCCGAACGCCGCTAAATACCGGGCATCCTGCTTCGTCTGTCTGCAAGGAGGCCGAGACGGGTGACGCATGCTCCTGGAGCCGGTCGCCGTCCGCATTCGCAGTGCCGCAACGAAAGCCTGCGCCAGGCCACCCCACTCAACCGTCCCATGCCTACCGGCCCAGCCGGGAGCGGCCATGGAACGATCCTGGGACCCCACCGACCTAGTACATCCGGGAAGCAACTATGACCAATCCCAAGCGCGGCGCCATTCGCGAACTGCTCGCCCTGCTCAGGCCCTTTCGAGCGATCGTGGCCGTCTCCATAGCACTGGGCATGGCCGGCGGCCTTGCCATCACCCTGCTGCTGGCCAGCATCAACAACGCCTTGCACTCGGAAAACGGCCTCGGCCAAGGCGTACTGCTGTCGTTCGGCGGACTCTGCCTGCTGGCATTGGTCAGTTCGATCGTCTCCGACATCGGTACCAGCTACGTCGGCCAACACATCATCGCGAAGCTGCGCAAGGAACTCGGCGAGAAAGTCCTCTCGGCGCCCATCGAGCAGATCGAGCGCTACCGGACCCACCGTCTCATTCCGGTACTGACACACGACATTGACACCATCAGCGACTTCTCCTTTTCCTTCACCCCACTGGCCATCGCCCTGACCATCACTTTCGGCTGCCTGGGTTACCTCGCCTACCTATCGGTCCCAATGTTCCTGCTGACAGTCGTCGCCATCGTCATCGGCACGGCAGCCCAGTACCTGGCGCGCTCCCGCGGTTTCAAAGGGTTCTATGCCGCCCGCGATCTCGAAGACGAATTGCAGAAGCACTACACCGCCATCGCTTCGGGCGCGAAGGAACTGCGCATCCACCGCCCCCGTCGCTATCGCATGCACACCGGCCGCATCAGCGAAACCGCGAACAACATCCGCGACCTCCACATCAGCTCCATCAATATATTCATCCTGGCCAAGACCTTCGGCTCGATGCTGTTCTTCGTGGTGATCGGTCTGGCGCTTACGCTCCAGGCCTACTGGCCTTCGTCCAATCCGGCCGCCATCACTGGCTTCGTGATGGTCCTGCTGTACATGAAGGGACCACTCGAACAGGTGGTGACCATCCTTCCCATCGTCAGTCGCGCCCAGGTCGCCTTCCAGCGGGTCGCCGAACTTTCCGAGCGTTTTTCCTCTCCCGAACCCCATCTTCTGCTCAGCGAACAGGAGGCCCCGGACAAGACCGTCGACAGCCTGGAACTGCGCGACGTTCGCTACAGCCCCCCCGCCGTCGAAGGCAGCGAACCGTTCCATCTGGGCCCTATCAATCTGCGTATCGCCCAAGGTGACATCGTCTTCATCGTCGGCGAGAACGGCTGCGGCAAGACGACCCTGATCAAGCTGCTGCTCGGCCTCTATCGCCCGCAGTCCGGCGAGATCCTTCTCAACGGAGAACCGGTCAGCGCGGAGACCCGCGACGATTACCGCCAGCTCTTCAGCACCATCTTCGCCGACTACTACCTATTCGACGACCTGGTCCAGGGCAAGCAGGCTTCGTTGCAGAACGCGACCCAATATCTGCAACGCCTGGAAATCGCCCACAAGGTCAGCGTCATGGACGGCAACTTCAGCACCACCGATCTCTCCACCGGGCAGCGCAAGCGCCTTGCGCTGATCAATGCCTGGCTCGAAGAGCGACCGGTCCTGGTCTTCGACGAATGGGCCGCAGACCAGGACCCGGCTTTCCGCAGGGTCTTCTACACCGAACTGTTGCCGGACCTGAAACGCCAGGGCAAGACCATCATCGTGATCAGCCACGATGATCGCTATTTCGAAATGGCGGACCAGTTGATAAGGCTCTCGGCAGGCAAGGTCGTCAAGGAAACCGAGACGGCGTGAAACTTTTTCATCCGGTTTTCCGTGGGTAAAACGTCATACTAAGAGAATTGAGAAGCGATCTCATTTATTCGCAACTTGCCAACCTAAGAAGAGCAATCACCCATGCCAGCACCACACGGTCTCAGTCCTCTGAGTAAGGCGTTTTTGATGCGCCGTGCCTTCCAACGCAGGATTCTTCCCCACTCGCTCGCCATGGCCCTGAGCCTGCCGCTGGCGGGATATGTCCAGGCGCAGGAAGTCGAGTTCGACATCCCTCCCCAGGCGCTGGGCAGCGCACTCCAGGAGTTCGGCCGCCAGGCGGATATCCAGGTGCTGTATCGCCCGGAAGAGGTCCGGAACAAGCGTAGCAGTGCGATCAAGGGCAAGCTGGAGCCGAACCAGGCGATTACCGAGCTGCTTCGTGGCACCGGCGCATCGGTGGACTTCCAGGGCAATGCGATAACCATCAGCGTCGCCGAGGCGGCGGACAGCAGCGTCGATCTCGGCGCCACCATGATCACCTCCAACCAGTTGGGCACCATCACCGAGGACAGCGGCTCCTATACGCCAGGCACTATCGCCACGGCGACCCGCCTGGTCCTGACTCCGCGCGAGACGCCCCAGTCGATCACCGTGGTCACCCGCCAGAACATGGACGACTTCGGCCTCAACAACATCGACGACGTCATGCGCCATACGCCGGGCATCACCGTCTCGGCCTACGACACTGACCGCAACAACTACTATGCCCGCGGCTTCTCGATCAACAACTTCCAGTACGACGGGATTCCCTCGACGGCCCGCAACGTCGGCTACTCCGCGGGCAATACGCTCAGTGACATGGCCATCTACGACCGGGTGGAAGTACTCAAGGGGGCGACCGGCCTGCTCACCGGTGCGGGGTCCCTCGGCGCCACGATCAACCTGATCCGCAAGAAACCTACCCATGAATTCAAGGGCCATGTCGAACTGGGCGCGGGCAGTTGGGACAATTACCGCTCCGAACTGGACGTCAGCGGCCCACTGACCGAGTCCGGCAACGTCCGCGGCCGGGCGGTAGCCGCCTACCAGGATAAGCACTCGTTCATGGATCACTACGAGCGCAAAACCAGCGTCTATTACGGCATCCTCGAGTTCGATCTGAATCCCGACACCATGCTTACCGTCGGCGCCGACTATCAGGACAACGATCCCAAGGGATCGGGCTGGTCGGGCAGCTTCCCGCTCTTCGACAGCCAGGGCAACCGCAACGACGTCTCCCGCTCCTTCAACAACGGAGCCAAGTGGAGCAGTTGGGAGCAGTACACCCGCACCGTCTTCGCCAACCTCGAGCACAATTTCGCCAACGGCTGGGTCGGCAAGGTGCAACTCGATCACAAGATCAACGGCTACCACGCGCCCCTCGGCGCGATCATGGGCGACTGGCCGGCACCGGACAACAGCGCCAAGATCGTTGCGCAGAAGTACACCGGCGAAACCAAGAGCAACTCGCTGGATATCTATCTCACCGGCCCCTTCCAGTTCCTCGGTCGCGAGCACGAGCTGGTGGTCGGCACCTCGGCTTCCTTCTCCCACTGGGAGGGCAAGAGCTACTGGAACCTGCGCAACTACGACAACACCACCGACGACTTCATCAACTGGGACGGCGATATAGGCAAGCCCGACTGGGGTACCCCCTCCCAGTACATCGATGACAAGACCCGCCAGTTGGGCAGCTACATGACCGCCCGCTTCAATGTGACCGATGACCTGAACCTGTTCCTAGGTGGACGCGTGGTCGACTACCGGGTAACCGGCCTGAATCCGACCATTCGCGAGTCCGGACGCTTCATTCCCTACGTCGGCGCGGTCTACGACCTGAACGATACCTACTCCGTCTACGCCAGCTATACCGACATCTTCATGCCGCAGGACAGTTGGTATCGCGACAGCAGCAACAAGCTGCTCGAACCCGACGAAGGCCAGAACTACGAGATCGGCATCAAGGGTGAATATCTCGACGGACGACTCAATACCAGTCTCGCCTACTTCGAGATTCATGAGGAAAACCGCGCGGAGGAAGACGCCCTCTACAACAGCAAACCGACCAACCCCGCCATCACCTACGCCTACAAGGGCATCAAGGCCAAGACCAAGGGCTACGAGGCGGAAATCTCGGGTGAACTGGCGCCAGGCTGGCAGGTTCAGGCTGGCTATACCCACAAGATCATTCGCGACGACAGTGGCAAGAAGGTTTCCACCTGGGAGCCTCAGGACCAGTTGAGCCTCTACACCAGCTACAAGTTCAAGGGCGCCCTGGACAAGCTCACGGTCGGCGGCGGCGCCCGCTGGCAGGGCAAGAGCTGGCAGATGGTCTACAACAATCCCCGCAGCCGCTGGGAAAAGTTCTCCCAGGAAGACTACTGGCTGGTGGACCTGATGGCCCGCTACCAGATCACCGACAAGCTGTCAGCCAGCGTCAACGTCAACAACGTCTTCGACAAGACCTACTACACCAACATCGGTTTCTACACCTCGGCATCCTATGGCGATCCACGGAACCTGATGTTCAGCACTCGCTGGGACTTCTGAGCCCGACTGCGAAAAAGAACGCCCCGCAATGCGGGGCGTTCTGCTTCTCGGCTACCCCACGCGACCCATCGCCGAAGACGCCTGTCGGCACGACACCAAATGATTCCTGTACAGAAACAAAGAGCCCGCCTGAAGGCGGGCTTTGAACGGAACGGACCTGAGATCAGCGCCCGGCACGCTCCAGGGCGGCCCGGAAGCTCTGCACAAACTCAGGGTGGTCGATGATCTTGTCGTGCCGGGTATCCAGCACCCGCACCGGTTCGACACGCTCAGCCCCGATCGCCTCGGCCATCGAGCGCTCCACCGCGCTCCGCTGGATGGCATTGGTGCTGCGCGCGGCCCACCAGAGGCTGACCTTCGCCGTCAGACGCGGGTAATCCATCGCTTTCAGGCGCTCGTCGAGGATCTGTTTCAACTCCCAGGACACTTCCAGTTCGTTGCTCTGTGCGATTTCGCTGCGCAGTGTCGCGAACTCGGCGCCGATCTCCGCTTCCGCCCAGTCGCTCATCCTCGTCCAGCGCTGCTCATCGTCCGTCGTGGCGGAGCAGATCGATGACCAGGCCCGTTCGATATGCTCGGCCCGCTCCGGAAACATGACACCGAGCAGTTCCACCCGCATCTCGCCCACGGATAGGTTCGGGACTGCCTCCGGCGTCGGCCCGATCTCGTTCCAGAACGCTTCGACCCTGACCGGTGCCGGTGCATCGATCCAGCCGACGAAAGCCACCTGCCGCCCACGCTGCTCCAGCCGGGCCGCGACATCCATCGCCAGGTTGCCGCCGAGCGACCATCCCGCCAGGTTGAAAACCCCTTCGGGGTGCTCCTGCAGCAATTGCTCGGCGTATTCCGCAACCATATCGTCCCACTCCGGCACCTCGCGACCAGCGCCCAGCAGGGCACGGCAGACAACACCCTTGACCGGATGACGATCCCGCAGCGCCATGGCGAGGGTCTTGTAACAGTGCACAGAGCCGAAACTCGGATGGAACATGAACAGCGGCGAACCTTCGCGCCTGCCGTTGAGCGGCACCAGCAACGACTCACGCGCCTGCCCCTCGATGCATGCCGCCTGTTCCGCGACGCTGGCATGGGTCATCAGTTGGCTGATGCTCAGCGTAGCCTGGCAGGTATCGCCGATCCGCTCCTTGAGCATCAGCAGCAACAATGAGTGACCGCCCAGTTCGAAGAAGTTGTCGTCCAGGCCGACCCGTTCCACTCCCAGGATCTCCGCCCAGATCGCTGCGATGCGCTGCTCCAGCTCGCTACCGGGCGCTCGATAGGCCTGCTGCGACAAGCTCGCATCCGGTTGCGGCAACGCCTGCCGGTCGAGCTTGCCATTGACCGTCAGCGGCATCCGCTCCAGCAGCATCAGGTGCGCCGGCACCATGTAGTCCGGCAGGTGCCGCTTCAGCGACTCCCGCAGCGACTCCCGCAGACGCTCGGCATCCTCCGCCGAGTCCGCCACCACGTATCCCACCAGTTGCGTGCCGCCGACTCCGTCATGGGCCAGCACCACGGCATCGCGTACCCCGGCCAGACCGGCGAGCGCCGCTTCGATCTCGCCCAGTTCGATACGGAAGCCGCGAACCTTCACCTGGTGGTCGATACGCCCGATGTACTCGATATTGCCATCCGCCTGGAACCGTGCCAGGTCGCCGGTACGGTACAGCCGCTCGCCGGCGCCGCCGGGGAACGGGTTCGGCACGAAGCGGGTGGCACTCAACCCGGGCCGCCTCAGGTAGCCGCGCGCCAGCCCGGCGCGACCGATGTACAGCTCGCCCACCGCGCCGCGCGGCACCGGGTTCAGGTCACGGTCGAGGATGTACCAGGACAGGTCCGGGATGGTCCCGCCGATCGGACTGACCAGGCCACCCTTCAGGTCGGCTTCGCTCACCGGACGGTAGGTTACGTGTACCGTGGTCTCGGTGATGCCGTACATGTTCACCAGTTGCGGCTGGCGATCGCCAAAGCGCTGGAACCACGGCCGCAGGCTCTGCAGATCCAGCGCCTCGCCACCGAAGATCACGTAGCGCAGCGCCGGCTGCTGCGTCGCCATGTCGGCGGAACAGGCCACCGCCATCAGTTGCTTGAACGCCGACGGCGTCTGGTTGAGCACCGTCACGCCTTCGCGGCACAGCAGACGGTAGAAGTCTTCCGGCGAACGGCTCACCCATTGCGGCACAATCACCAGGCACCCGCCATAGAGCAGCGCGCCGAAGATTTCCCAGACCGAGAAATCGAAGGCGTAGGAATGGAACAATGTCCACACGTCCCGCTCGTCGAAGCCGAACCAGGCCTCGGTGGCGCTGAACAGGCGCAGCGCGTTGCGGTGGGTGAGCAATGTGCCCTTGGGCTTGCCGGTCGAGCCCGAGGTATAGATCACGTAGGCCAGGTTGTCCGCCGATAGCGTCGGGAGCGGATCGCTCTCGGCGTAGCCGTCCAGCACCAGTCCGTCGATGGCCAGCACCTCCACCCCCGCCTGCCGTGGCAGGCGCTCGAGCAGATGCCCCTGGGTCAGCAGCAGCCGTACCCCACTGTCGTCGAGGATATGCGCCAGGCGCTCCTCTGGCGCCGCCGGGTCCAACGGCAGGTAGGCGCCGCCGGCCTTGAGGATCGCCAGCAAGCCGACCAGCATGTCCAGCGAACGCTCCAGCGCCAGCCCGACCGGCACGTCCGCGCCAACGCCACGGGCGATCAGGCAGTGCGCCAGGCGATTGGCCCGCGCATTCAGTTCGCCGTAGCTCAACCGTTGTTCGTCGAGGATCAGCGCAACCGCCTGTGGCCGTTGCCGCGCCTGCTCCTCGAAACGCTGCTGCAAGGTGCCCTGCACCGCGCACTCGCGCTGGGCCGGGTTCCATTCGGAGAGGGTCTGCCGGCGCTCCGGCGCATCCAGCAGCGGCAACTCGCCGAGCCGCTGTCGTGGGTTGGCGACGATGCCGCGCAACAGGTTGCGCCAATGGCCGGCCAGGCGTTCCACGGTGGAGGCGTCGAACAGGTCGGTGGCGTAGTCGAAAACGGCGCAAAAACGCTGCTCTTCGTCCGTCAGGTCCAACGTCAAGTCGAACTGCGCCGTCCGGCTGTCGAACTGCACGCTTTCCATCTGTAACTCGTCGAAGCGGAATGCCTGGCCGTTGCCACGGGCTTCGCTCTGGTAGTTGAACAGCACCTGGAACAGCGGGTTGTGGCTAAGACTGCGCTCCGGCTGCAAGGCCTCCACCAGTTGCTCGAACGGCAGGTCCTGGTGCGCCTGGGCCTCCAGCGCGCGTTGGCGGGCCTGGGCCAGCAGCTCGTCGAAGCCCATCCGACCGTCCAGGTCGGCCTTGAGCACCTGGGTGTTGACGAAGAAGCCGATCAGCCGCTCGGTCTCCACGCGGTTGCGATTGGCGATCGGCACACCGACACGGATATCCGCCTGCCCGCTGTAGCGATACAACAGCGCCTGGAACGAGGCCAGCAACAGCATGAAACTACTGGCGCCTTCACGCTGGGCCAAGGCTCTCACGGCCTCGACCAGTTCCCGCGATAGCTCGAAACCCAACTGCGCGCCACGATGGCTCTGCCGGGCCGGACGCGGCCGATCGAACGGCAACTCCAGCACCGGCTGCTCGCCGCCCAGCAGGCCGGTCCAGTACGCCAACTGGCGCTCCTTTTCCCCCGCCTCCATCCAGCTGCGCTGCCACAGGGCGTAGTCCGCGTACTGGATCGGCAGGGCCGGCAACACCACGTCGAGCCCTTGGCTATAGGCGGCATAGAGCTGGACCAGTTCCTCGACCATCACCTGCATCGACCAACCATCGGACACGATGTGGTGCTGGACCAGCACCAGTACATGGTCGTCCTCGGCCAGTTGCAACAGGTTCACCCGCAGCAGCGGCCCCCGTTCCAGGTCGAATGGCTGCACAACGATGGCCTGTATCCGTTCGATCAGGCCTTCTTCACCGAACTGTTCCCGCTCGATGGAAACGCTAACCGCAGGTTGTACCTGCTGGTACGAACGCCCTCCCTCCAGCCGGAAGCGGGTACGCAAGGTTTCATGCCGCGCGACCAGGCTGTCGAAGCTGCGTTGCAAGGCATCCACGTCCAGCCGCCCGCGTAGGCGCAAGGCACTCGGAATATGGTAGGCCGCGCTTTCCGGCTCCAGTTGCCAGAGGAACCACTGACGCTCCTGAGCGAAGGACAGTGCCAACGGTTGCTGCCGATCGGCAAGCGGTATCGTCGAGACCGCATCCGTCGTGCGTTCCAATCCCTGGGCGAACGCTTCCAGAACCGGCCGCTCGAACAACGCCTTCAGGCTTGCGTCCAACTGCTGCTCCTGGCGAACCCGAGAAATCACCCGGGTAGCCAGCAACGAATGACCGCCCAGTTCGAAGAAGTTGTCGTCCAGGCCGACCCGTTCCACTCCCAGGATCTCCGCCCAGATCGCTGCGATGCGCTGCTCCAGCTCGCTACCGGGCGCTCGATAGGCCTGCTGCGACAAGCTCGCATCCGGTTGCGGCAACGCCTGCCGGTCGAGCTTGCCATTGACCGTCAGCGGCATCCGCTCCAGCAGCATCAGGTGCGCCGGCACCATGTAGTCCGGCAGGTGCCGCTTCAGCGACTCCCGCAGCGACTCCCGCAGACGCTCGGCATCCTCCGCCGAGTCCGCCACCACGTATCCCACCAGTTGCGTGCCGCCGACTCCGTCATGGGCCAGCACCACGGCATCGCGTACCCCGGCCAGACCGGCGAGCGCCGCTTCGATCTCGCCCAGTTCGATACGGAAGCCGCGAACCTTCACCTGGTGGTCGATACGCCCGATGTACTCGATATTGCCATCCGCCTGGAACCGTGCCAGGTCGCCGGTACGGTACAGCCGCTCGCCGGCGCCGCCGGGGAACGGGTTCGGCACGAAGCGGGTGGCACTCAACCCGGGCCGCCTCAGGTAGCCGCGCGCCAGCCCGGCGCGACCGATGTACAGCTCGCCCACCGCGCCGCGCGGCACCGGGTTCAGGTCACGGTCGAGGATGTACCAGGACAGGTCCGGGATGGTCCCGCCGATCGGACTGACCAGGCCACCCTTCAGGTCGGCTTCGCTCACCGGACGGTAGGTTACGTGTACCGTGGTCTCGGTGATGCCGTACATGTTCACCAGTTGCGGCTGGCGATCGCCAAAGCGCTGGAACCACGGCCGCAGGCTCTGCAGATCCAGCGCCTCGCCACCGAAGATCACGTAGCGCAGCGCCGGCTGCTGCGTCGCCATGTCGGCGGAACAGGCCACCGCCATCAGTTGCTTGAACGCCGACGGCGTCTGGTTGAGCACCGTCACGCCTTCGCGGCACAGCAGACGGTAGAAGTCTTCCGGCGAACGGCTCACCCATTGCGGCACAATCACCAGGCACCCGCCATAGAGCAGCGCGCCGAAGATTTCCCAGACCGAGAAATCGAAGGCGTAGGAATGGAACAATGTCCACACGTCCCGCTCGTCGAAGCCGAACCAGGCCTCGGTGGCGCTGAACAGGCGCAGCGCGTTGCGGTGGGTGAGCAATGTGCCCTTGGGCTTGCCGGTCGAGCCCGAGGTATAGATCACGTAGGCCAGGTTGTCCGCCGATAGCGTCGGGAGCGGATCGCTCTCGGCGTAGCCGTCCAGCACCAGTCCGTCGATGGCCAGCACCTCCACCCCCGCCTGCCGTGGCAGGCGCTCGAGCAGATGCCCCTGGGTCAGCAGCAGCCGTACCCCACTGTCGTCGAGGATATGCGCCAGGCGCTCCTCTGGCGCCGCCGGGTCCAACGGCAGGTAGGCGCCGCCGGCCTTGAGGATCGCCAGCAAGCCGACCAGCATGTCCAGCGAACGCTCCAGCGCCAGCCCGACCGGCACGTCCGCGCCAACGCCACGGGCGATCAGGCAGTGCGCCAGGCGATTGGCCCGCGCATTCAGTTCGCCGTAGCTCAACCGTTGTTCGTCGAGGATCAGCGCAACCGCCTGTGGCCGTTGCCGCGCCTGCTCCTCGAAACGCTGCTGCAAGGTGCCCTGCACCGCGCACTCGCGCTGGGCCGGGTTCCATTCGGAGAGGGTCTGCCGGCGCTCCGGCGCATCCAGCAGCGGCAACTCGCCGAGCCGCTGTCGTGGGTTGGCGACGATGCCGCGCAACAGGTTGCGCCAATGGCCGGCCAGGCGTTCCACGGTGGAGGCGTCGAACAGGTCGGTGGCGTAGTCGAAAACGGCGCAAAAACGCTGCTCTTCGTCCGTCAGGTCCAACGTCAAGTCGAACTGCGCCGTCCGGCTGTCGAACTGCACGCTTTCCATCTGTAACTCGTCGAAGCGGAATGCCTGGCCGTTGCCACGGGCTTCGCTCTGGTAGTTGAACAGCACCTGGAACAGCGGGTTGTGGCTAAGACTGCGCTCCGGCTGCAAGGCCTCCACCAGTTGCTCGAACGGCAGGTCCTGGTGCGCCTGGGCCTCCAGCGCGCGTTGGCGGGCCTGGGCCAGCAGCTCGTCGAAGCCCATCCGACCGTCCAGGTCGGCCTTGAGCACCTGGGTGTTGACGAAGAAGCCGATCAGCCGCTCGGTCTCCACGCGGTTGCGATTGGCGATCGGCACACCGACACGGATATCCGCCTGCCCGCTGTAGCGATACAACAGCGCCTGGAACGAGGCCAGCAACAGCATGAAACTACTGGCGCCTTCACGCTGGGCCAAGGCTCTCACGGCCTCGACCAGTTCCCGCGATAGCTCGAAACCCAACTGCGCGCCACGATGGCTCTGCCGGGCCGGACGCGGCCGATCGAACGGCAACTCCAGCACCGGCTGCTCGCCGCCCAGCAGGCCGGTCCAGTACGCCAACTGGCGCTCCTTTTCCCCCGCCTCCATCCAGCTGCGCTGCCACAGGGCGTAGTCCGCGTACTGGATCGGCAGGGCCGGCAACACCACGTCGAGCCCTTGGCTATAGGCGGCATAGAGCTGGACCAGTTCCTCGACCATCACCTGCATCGACCAACCGTCGGACACGATGTGATGCTGGACCAGCACCAGCACATGGTCGTCCTCGGCCAGCCGCAACAGGCTCACCCGCAGCAGCGGCCCACGCTCCAGGTCGAACGGCCGCGCGATCGTCGTCTCGACCTGCCGAGCGAGGGCGCCCTCCTCGAGCGGCCCCAACGCGACGATATCCAACGGCAATGCCATGGATGCGGCGATCTCCTGGCGCGCCTCGTCGCCGTCGAGGCGAAAACGGGTGCGTAGGGTCTCGTGCCGCGCAACCAGGCTGTCGAAGCTGCGTTGCAGGGCATCCAGGTCCAGCCGCCCACGTAGACGCAAGACACTCGGGATATGGTAGGCCGCGCTTTCCGGCTCCAGTTGCCAGAGAAACCACTGTCGCTCCTGGGCATAGGAGAGCCGCAGGGGCTCGCCGTCCTGGCGCTTGAACACTGGCGCGATCTCGAAGAGATTGACACCTTGCTGCTTGAGCAGGACAGCCAATGCCTTCCTTTCCTGGGGGGAAAGGGAGCCCACCTTCTCTATGAGTGCTTGCACGCTACCGCCTCTTAGGAAATCAGTTTTTCAAGTTCATCGGCAGATAGACGTTTGAGCGCCTCCAGGGATTTAGCCAGGGCATCTTCCACCGGCGCGCTCTCGGCCTTGAGGGTCTCGACGCCGTGGCAGAACTCACCCAGTGTCTCCGCGGTGAACATCGACTTGATCGGCACCTCCAGGTGCAGTCGTTCGCGTAGGCGGCCAATGACCTGGGTGGCCAGCAACGAGTGGCCGCCGAGTTCGAAGAAATTGTCGTCGAGCCCGACCTGTTGCAATTGCAGGACCTCCGCCCAGATCCCCGCGACCTGTTGCTCCAGATCGCTTCGCGGCGCCACGTAGACCTGCTGCAACAGGCTCGCATCCGGCTGTGGCAGGCCCTTGCGGTCCAGCTTGCCGTTCGGCGTCAGCGGCATCCGCGCCAGGAACAACAGGTGCGACGGCACCATGTATTCCGGCAGGCGCTCGCGCAGCGCCGTCTTCAACTGCGCCCGGCACTCCGCCTGCGCTTCCGGCGAATCCGCGACCGCCGGCTCCTGCGCCACCACGTAGCCCACCAACTGCTGGCCCACCGCGCCCGGCTGGGCCACCACCACCGCCTCGCGCACCGACGGATGCTCGCGCAGGCGCGCCTCGATCTCTCCCAGTTCGATGCGGAAGCCTCGGATCTTCACCTGGTGGTCCACCCGTCCGAGGTAGTCCACCACCCCATCCGCACGCCCACGGGTCAGGTCGCCGCTGCGGTACAGCCGGCTGCCCGGCGCGCCAAAGGGATCCGGCACGAAACGCTCGGCGGTCAGCGCCGGACGCTCCAGGTAGCCGCGCGCCACCCCTTCCCCGCCCAGGTACAGTTCGCCCGCCACGCCTACCGGCAGCAGGTTCAACTGCCCGTCGAGGATGTAGCCGCTACGGTTGCCCAGCAGCGTACCGATCGGCATGTAGGCCGCGCCGCAGGCATCGCCCGCTCGCGCTTTCCACAGCAGCGGCGTCACCACCGTCTCGGTCGGGCCGTAGCCGTTGAACAGGTACTTCGGCTTCAGCGCCCGCCACGCCAGGTCATAGCTGGCCTGCGCCACCGCGTCGCCGCCGAAGCAATAGACCCGTACCGGCGGCGGATTGCCGTCGCGCTCGGCATGCTCGGCCAGTTGCTGCAGGTACACCGGCGGGAACACCCCCACCGTTACCCCGTGGCGATGCATCTCGGCGTAGGTCCGTTCCGGCAGCCACAGGCTGTCGTCGCGGATCAGCACCCGCGCACCGTTGATCAACGGGTGCATCCAGCCTTCGTGGGAACCGTCGAAGGCGAACGACATGAAGTGCAGCTCGCAGTCCTCCGGGGTCATCTCGTAGCGCTCGCCGGTAGCCACGATATGGGCGATCAACGGACCGTGGGACACCGCCACGCCCTTGGGCATGCCGGTGGAGCCGGAGGTGTAGATCACATAGGCCAGGTTGTCGCCGTGCAGCGCCACCTCTGGATCATGGGCGGGGAAGCCGGCCCACTCCTCCTCGCGATCCACGGACAGGCAGGACAACCCCTCGGGGATCGGCAGACGCTCCAGCAGGTGGCTATGGGTCAGCAGCAGGTGCGCGCGACTGTCCTGCATCATGTACAGCAGGCGCTCGCGCGGGTATTCGATATCCAGCGGCACGTAGGCGCCGCCGGCCTTCAGTACCGCCAGGAACGCCACCATGATCTCCGCGCTGCGCTGCATGGCGATCGCCACACGCACTTCGGGGCCGACGCCTCGGGCGATCAACGCATGTGCCAGGCGGTTGGCCCGGCTATCCAGCTCGGCGTAGGTGAGCTTTTCCTCGTCGAAGATCACCGCCACCGCATCCGGCGCCATACGCGCCCGCTCGGCCACTCGCTGGTGTACCAGCGGCGTTGCCGGATAGCCCGAGTCGCTGCGGTTCCAGAGCTGCCCGATGACTTCGCGCTCCTCGCGGTCGAGCATGTCCAGCTCTCCCAGGCGAGCGTCAGGCATCGCCAGGATCGCATCCAGCAGGTTCTGCCAATGCCGTACCAGGCGCTCTGCGGTCGAAGCATCGAATAGATCGGTCGCATAGACCAGCGCCGCCCAGATGTCCGACTCGGACTCACAGGTATCCAGCACCAGGTCGAACTGCGCCGTATGGCTTTCCCACGCCTGCTCTTCGATGCTCAGTCCCGCGACTTCCGGCAAGCCGTGCTCGCCCCGCTCCGCCTGGTAGTTGAATAGCACCTGGAACAGCGGGCTGTGGCTGAGACTGCGCTCCGGTTGCAAGGCTTCCACCAGTTGCTCGAACGGCAAGTCCTGGTGCGCCTGCGCCTCCAGCGAGCGCTGGCGAACCTGGTGCAGCAATCGGTCGAACCCCATCTGCCCATCGATGTCGGCCTTGAGCACCTGGGTGTTGACGAAGAACCCGATCAGTCGCTCGGTTTCGACCCGGTTGCGATTGGCGACCGGCACGCCGACACGGATATCCGACTGACCGCTGTAGCGATACAGCAGCGCCTGGAACGATGCCAGCAGCAACATGAAGGTACTCGCACCCTGCCGTTGGGCAAGCGCCTTCAGCCGCCTGGCCCGCTCGGCGCCGAGTTCGAACTCCAGCCGCGCGCCGCGAAAGCTCTGCTCCGCAGGACGGGGACGATCGAACGGCAGCTCCAGCACCGGCTGTTCGCCACCCAGCAGGCCGATCCAGTACGCCAACTGGCGCTCCCTCTCTCCGGCCTCCATCCATTCGCGCTGCCAGACGGCATAGTCCGGATACTGTATCGGCAGCGCCGGCAGGGCCGCTTCGCGCCCCTGGCTGTAGGCGGCATAGAGCTGGACCAGCTCTTCGACCATCAACTGCATCGACCAACCGTCGGAGACGATATGGTGCTGGACCATGACCAGCACATGGTCATTCGGAGCCACTTCGAACAGACTGATCCGCAGCAACGCATCCGTCCGTAGGTCGAAGGGCCTGGCCATCTCCGCTTCGACTGCCGCCCTGAGCGACGCGTCATCGACATTCGCCAGGTTATGCCGGGAAACCTGCAACTGCCCATCGGCGTCCACCACCTGAACGGTACGCAGGCCTTCCTGGCGGAAGCGGGTACGCAACGACTCGTGACGCTGTGCGAGGCGCTCGAAACTGCGCTGTAGCGCGACGACATCGAGGCCGCCGCGCAAGCGCAGGGCGGCGGGAATGTGATAGGCCGCGCTCTCCGGTTCCAATTGCCAGAGGAACCACTGGCGCTCCTGTGCATAGGACAACGGCAGCGGCTGCTCGCGGGTAACGGGCGTGATCGGCGGAACCTCCGCCGGTTTCTCGCCCAGGCTCTCGACGAATCCCTGCAGGACCGGCTGCTCGAAAAGGCTCTTCAGGCTGACTTCGATACCGAGATCCTGGCGAATCCGCGAGACCAGGCGCGTCGCCAGCAGCGAGTGTCCGCCCAATTCGAAGAAGTTGTCGGTCAGGCCGACCCGTTCGACGCCCAGCAACTCGCCCCATATCGCGGCCACGTCTTTCTCCAGCGCGCTCGCCGGCGCCATGTGGTCGCGTTGCATCAGGCCGGCATCCGGCTTCGGCAGCGCCCGACGGTCCAGCTTGCCATTTGGACTGAGCGGCATCCGCTCGAGGAACAGCAGGTGCGAGGGCACCATGTAGTCCGGTAGCGAGGCCCGTAGCGCTGTGCGGATACGCTCGCGCAAAGCCGGCTGGCGAGTTTCGTCCTCGCCCCCCTCAGCCACCAGGTAGGCCACCAGTTGACCGTCCAGCGCAAGAGCCGCCGCTTCGCGTATTCCCTCCAAGTCCAGGAGGCGGGCTTCGACCTCCCCCAGCTCGATGCGGAAGCCGCGGATCTTCACCTGATGGTCGGCACGCCCCATGTACTCGATCACGCCGTCACCGCGTCGGCGCGCCAGGTCGCCGGTCCGGTAGAGCCTTGAGCCCGGTTCGCCGAAGGGGTCGGGCAAGAAGCGCTCGGCGGTCAAGCCGGGCCGATCGTGGTAGGCACGGGCCAGCCCGGCACGGCTGGCGATATAAAGCTCGCCTACCGCCCCTACGGGCAGTAGGCCGAGATGTTCATCCAGCACCAGCAACGTACGGCCGGGTAGCGCCTGGCCGATAGGACTGGCATTGCCCACCCGGGCGTTCTCGGCGGAACAATCGAAGACGCTGGACACCACCGTGGCCTCGGTCGGTCCATAGGTATTGAGCAACCTCACCCGGCCCATGCCGGCTTGCCGCCAGAGCTTCGGCCCCTCCAGTGGCATGGCTTCGCCACCGATGTGGATCTGCCGCAAGGCACCGTAGGAACGCCGTGGCTCGGCCAGGGCATCGAGCAGGAACAGGTTCCAGTACGCCGTGGGCAGGTCGGCAAGGGTCACGCCCTGCTCGACTATCTGCCGATACAGCTCACCGGTATCCCAGAGGTCGCCGCCACGCAGGACCACGCAGGCACCACGGGTCAGCGCCGGATAGAGCTGTTCGACGAAGCCGTCGAAGCTCAGGGTGGCGAACTGCAATATCCGATCCTCCGGGGTGAGCGCGGAATAACCACTGGCGATACGCGAGAACTGCGCAAGCGCCGCATGGCTGATGGCCACGCCCTTGGGTTTTCCGGTGGAGCCGGAGGTGTAGATCACATAGGCCAGGTTCTCCGGCCGCAGGTTCACCACCGGATCATCCGTAGACACCGATGCGTCCCGTTCCAGGCGGTCGATGGAGAGCACCTCCAGCCCTTCGTGCAAAGGCAGCCCGGGCAGCAAATGCTCCTGGCTGAGCAACAGGCCGACGGCGCTGTCCTCGAGCATGTGACGCAAACGGTCCTGCGGATAGGTCGGGTCCAGCGGCACATAGGCACCACCGGCCTTGAGGATCGCCAGCAGACCGACCACCATGTCCAGCGAGCGCTCGACGGCGATTCCCACCAGCACATCGGGACCGACGCCACGCGCTATCAGGCAGTGAGCCAGACGATTGGCGCGGGCGTTGAGCTCGGCGTAGCTCAAGGCCTGCCCCTCCAGCGCCAGTGCTTGCGCCTGCGGACGCAGACGGGCCTGCTCCTGGATCTGCAACTGGACCAGGGGCGGCAACCCACCCTCGTCGGCGTTCTCTGCCCAGGCCCGCGACAGGCAATCGCGCTCCTCGTCCAGCAACAGCGGCAACTCGGCGACCGGCCGGCCCGGTTCGGCCACGATGCCGCGCAGGAGATTCTGCCAGTGCCGAGCCAGGCGCTCGACGGTCGAGGCCTCGAACAGATCCGTGGCATAGCCGAACGATGCCCAGATACCGTCCTCGGCCTCGTGCACGTCCAGCGTCAGGTCGAAGGCCACGGAGCTGCTCCGCCACTCCATCCGCTCCAGCGACAGGCCTGGCAGTTGCACGCCCTGGTTGGCCGAACGAGAGTCGGCCTGGTGATTGAACATGACCTGGAACAACGGGTTGTGGCCGAGGCTGCGTTCCGGCTGCAAAGCCTCCACCAGTTGCTCGAACGGCAGGTCCTGGTGAGCCTGTGCCTCCAGCGCGCGCTGGCGGGCCTGGGCCAGCAACTCGTCGAAACCCATCCGGCCATTGATGTCGGCCTTGAGCACCTGGGTGTTGACGAAGAAACCGATCAGCCGCTCGGTTTCAACCCGGTTACGGTTGGCGATAGGCACGCCGACACGGATATCCGCCTGTCCGCTATAGCGATGCAACAGCGCCTGGAAGGAAGCCAGCAACAGCATGAACATGGTCACACCCTTGCGCTGAACCAGCTGTTTCAAGGCAAGGGCCAGGTGTGGCTCCAGCTCCAGGTCCAATTGCGCTCCACGATAGCTGCGCAGCGGCTGCCGCGGGTGATCGAGGGGCAACTCGATCACCGGCTGCTCGCCGCCCAGCAGGCCGGTCCAGTACGCCAACTGGCGCTCCTTTTCCCCCGCCTCCATCCAGCTGCGCTGCCACAGGGCGTAGTCCGCGTACTGGATCGGCAGGGCCGGCAACACCACGTCGAGCCCTTGGCTATAGGCGGCATAGAGCTGGACCAGTTCCTCGACCATCAATTGCATCGACCAACCGTCGGAGACGATATGGTGCTGGACCATGACCAGCACATGCTCGTCGGCGTCCACCTCCAGCAAAGTCACCCGCAGTAACGGTCCCTGTTCGAGATCGAAGGGTCGTGCGATCTCCGCCTCGACCCGCTCCAGCAATCGCTGTTCGTCGAGTCCCCGTTGCACTTCGACTTCGAGCGCCAGCGAGACGTCGGCGGAGACGACCTGCACCCATTCATCACCCATCCGCGCGATCCGCGTGCGCAGGCTTTCGTGCCGCTCGACGAGCGCCGCGAAGCTGCGCTGCAAGGACGCAATGTCCAACCTGCCGCGCAGGCGCAGGGCGGTAGGAATGTGGTAGGCGGAACTCTCCGGCTCCAGCTGCCAGAGGAACCACTGCCGCTCTTGGGCATAGGACAGCGGCAGGTTGTCCATCTCCTGGCGAGTCTGCGGGATCGGCAGGCGGGCGAAGCTCATGCCCTTGGCCTGGACACGCTGATAGAACAATTTCTGCTGCGCCAGAGGCAGGCGAACGAAGCGGGACACGAGGTCCAGGTTTGGATTGGAAAGCATGGGTCAGATCGCCTCTAGTTCGCTCATGAATTCACGAAGGTCATCGAAATCGGTGTCATTGCTGGAAGTCTGCGCCGCGGCAAGCTCGGCATAGGCTTGCAGCGACTCGGTCTGGAACAGCGCCGCCAGCGGCAGCTCCACGCCGACCTCGCTCTGCATCCGGGCAGTCACCTGGATCGCCAGCAACGAGTGGCCGCCAAGCTCGAAGAAGTTGTCGTCGAGCCCGACCTGTTGCAATTGCAGGACCTCCGCCCAGATCCCCGCGACCTGTTGCTCCAGATCGCTTCGCGGCGCCACGTAGACCTGCTGCAACAGGCTCGCATCCGGCTGTGGCAGGCCCTTGCGGTCCAGCTTGCCGTTCGGCGTCAGCGGCATCCGCGCCAGGAACAACAGGTGCGACGGCACCATGTATTCCGGCAGGCGCTCGCGCAGCGCCGTCTTCAACTGCGCCCGGCACTCCGCCTGCGCTTCCGGCGAATCCGCGACCGCCGGCTCCTGCGCCACCACGTAGCCCACCAACTGCTGGCCCACCGCGCCCGGCTGGGCCACCACCACCGCCTCGCGCACCGACGGATGCTCGCGCAGGCGCGCCTCGATCTCTCCCAGTTCGATGCGGAAGCCTCGGATCTTCACCTGGTGGTCCACCCGTCCGAGGTAGTCCACCACCCCATCCGCACGCCCACGGGTCAGGTCGCCGCTGCGGTACAGCCGGCTGCCCGGCGCGCCAAAGGGATCCGGCACGAAACGCTCGGCGGTCAGCGCCGGACGCTCCAGGTAGCCGCGCGCCACCCCTTCCCCGCCCAGGTACAGTTCGCCCGCCACGCCTACCGGCAGCAGGTTCAACTGCCCGTCGAGGATGTAGCCGCTACGGTTGCCCAGCAGCGTACCGATCGGCATGTAGGCCGCGCCGCAGGCATCGCCCGCTCGCGCTTTCCACAGCAGCGGCGTCACCACCGTCTCGGTCGGGCCGTAGCCGTTGAACAGGTACTTCGGCTTCAGCGCCCGCCACGCCAGGTCATAGCTGGCCTGCGCCACCGCGTCGCCGCCGAAGCAATAGACCCGTACCGGCGGCGGATTGCCGTCGCGCTCGGCATGCTCGGCCAGTTGCTGCAGGTACACCGGCGGGAACACCCCCACCGTTACCCCGTGGCGATGCATCTCGGCGTAGGTCCGTTCCGGCAGCCACAGGCTGTCGTCGCGGATCAGCACCCGCGCACCGTTGATCAACGGGTGCATCCAGCCTTCGTGGGAACCGTCGAAGGCGAACGACATGAAGTGCAGCTCGCAGTCCTCCGGGGTCATCTCGTAGCGCTCGCCGGTAGCCACGATATGGGCGATCAACGGACCGTGGGACACCGCCACGCCCTTGGGCATGCCGGTGGAGCCGGAGGTGTAGATCACATAGGCCAGGTTGTCGCCGTGCAGCGCCACCTCTGGATCATGGGCGGGGAAGCCGGCCCACTCCTCCTCGCGATCCACGGACAGGCAGGACAACCCCTCGGGGATCGGCAGACGCTCCAGCAGGTGGCTATGGGTCAGCAGCAGGTGCGCGCGACTGTCCTGCATCATGTACAGCAGGCGCTCGCGCGGGTATTCGATATCCAGCGGCACGTAGGCGCCGCCGGCCTTCAGTACCGCCAGGAACGCCACCATGATCTCCGCGCTGCGCTGCATGGCGATCGCCACACGCACTTCGGGGCCGACGCCTCGGGCGATCAACGCATGTGCCAGGCGGTTGGCCCGGCTATCCAGCTCGGCGTAGGTGAGCTTTTCCTCGTCGAAGATCACCGCCACCGCATCCGGCGCCATACGCGCCCGCTCGGCCACTCGCTGGTGTACCAGCGGCGTTGCCGGATAGCCCGAATCGCTGCGGTTCCAGATAGCGCCGATAGCGCTAAGCTCCGCCTTCTCGAGCATCTGCAGATCGACCAGACGTCGCTGCGGATGTTCGGCGAATGCCTCCAGCAGAGTCGTCAGGTGGCGACCCAGGCGCTCGATCGTAGCGGCCGGGAACAGTCCGCGATCGTAGCTGAATTGCAGTGACAAGCTATCCCCGCCACCCAGCGCCAGGGCCAGCGGATAGTTGGTCTGCTCGTGCATCGCTACGGCACCGAAACGCACGCCTCCAGCGGAGGACCGTTCGAGCACCTCGTCCACCGGGTAGTTTTCGAACACCAACAGGTTGTCGAAAACCGCCTCGCCGCCGAACCCCGCCCAGCGCTGCAGCTCGAACAGAGGCGTGTGCTCCTGTTCGCGCAACGCCAGGTTCTGCCGTTGCAGCCCTTGCAGCAGTTCGTCGAGGGTCATCTGTGGAGCCAGCGTTACCACCACCGGCAAGGTATTGATGAACAACCCGACCTGGTTCTCGACACCCGGCAGATCGGCAGGGCGCCCGGAGACGGTGGCGCCGAAGACCACGGTGTGTTGTCCGGTATAGCGTTGCAGGAGCAGCGCCCAGCCCGCCTGGACCAGGGTATTGAGAGTGACCTGGTGGCGCCGGGCGAAATCCCGGAGCCGCGCGGTAGCCGTTGCGTCCACCTCACGCAGGTGCTCTCCGACGCCGTTGGCCGATGTCAGTCCCGGCTGAGCCAGTGCCTCGACCAATCGCGTCGGCTCGTCCAGAGCCGCCATCTGCTCGCGCCAGAATGCCTCGGTAGCTGCCGCGTCCTGCCGCTGCAACCAGGCGATGTAGTCGCTATAGCGGCCATCCCGGAGCTGCTCCGGCGAGCGTCCGGCATAGGACTCCAGCACCTCGCTGAGCAACTGGGCATTGCTCCATCCGTCCAGCAGGATGTGATGATGGGTGTAGATCAGGTGATGCTCACCTTCGGCAGTCTTCACCAACAGCAGCCGCAACAGTGGCGCACGCTGCAGTTCGAAACCGCGTTCGCGCTCGGCCGCAGCCAGCGCGAGCAGCGCGGCGTCCCGATTCGCCGCCTGGCTCAGGTCCTCTTCGGCGAAGGGCAACTGGCGCTGTCGATAGACGATCTGCAAGGGCTGCTGCAGCTCCCCCTGCCAGGCGAAACCACTGCGCAGGATCGCGTGCCGGTCCAGGGCGGACTGCCAGGCTGCGCGGAAGCGCGGGAGATCGAGGCCGGACACATCCACACGCATCTGATTGATGTAGTCGCTCGATGCCTGCTCGTACAGCGAATGGAACAGCATGCCCTGCTGCATGGGTGACAGCGGATAGATGTCCTCGACCTCTTCCAGCGCGACCGGCAGGGCATCCAGACGCGCCTGGTCCAACCCCGCCAGCGGGAAATCGGAAGGCGTCGCGCCATGCCGTGGCGAATCGCAGCAGAAGTCGACCAGCGCCGTCAGCTCAGCCACATAGTCATCGGCCAGGCGACGCACCTGGTCCTCGCCGAACATCTGCGAGCTGAAGCTCCAGTCGATACTCAGTTCACCGTCGAACACCCGGCCATTGAGACTCAGCCAGTTGTCCAGCGGAGCGCCGGGGTCCATCTCTGCCCCCGCGCTTTCGCCAGCCGGGTCCAGCAGAGCCATCTCGTCGAACTGAGCGTCGAACTGGCCCAGGTAATTGAAAGTGATCCGCGCCTGCGGCAACCCCGCCAGGACCCGGGCACTTTCCTCTCCAGCCAGATAGCGCAGCAAGCCATAACCCAGGCCCTTGTCGGGAATCGCACGCAACTGTTCCTTGATCGCCTTCAGGGACTCGCCAAGATCCGCGACCGGGCTCAGGCGCACCGGGAACAAACTGGTGAACCAACCCACGGTGCGACTCAGGTCGATATCGGCGAACAGCTCCTCGCGCCCATGCCCTTCCAGCTGTACCAGGCTTGAAGAGGCGCCGCTCCAACGGCAGACCACTCGCGCCAGGGCGGTCAGCAGAAGATCGTTGACCTGGGTCCGGTAGGCTGCCGGCGCCTGCTTCAGCAAGCGTTCGGTCAAGCTGCGGTCGAAGCGACTCTGCACGGAGGTAGCGAAACGCTGCTCCAGAGCGCCTTGCGGATGCTCGCACGGAAGCTCGGCCGGCGCACCTTCCAGCAGCTCGCGCCAAAACTGCAATTGCGCCTTCATCGACTCACCACGGGCATGCTCGCTCACTCGGCCGGCCCAGGCCTTGAACGGGCTGGTCTTGCCAGGCAGCCGCGGAGCTTCTCCACGGAGGCTCTGCTGGTAAGCCCTTTGCAAATCCTCCAGCAGAATGCGCCAGGACACCCCGTCCACCACCAGATGGTGGATCACCAACAACAGACGCTGGCCGCCGTCGGCCATATCCACCAACAGGCTCCGCAACAGTGGGCCGTCGGCCAGGTCCAGGCTGCGCTGCGACTCCTCGCAGAGCGACTCCAGCGCTTGTCGGTCCACCGCCTCGGCACGCCAGAGCAGCGCACCGCCCAGCGTTGCTTCGGCATGTTCGGCATGCCAGGTTCCGTCCGTTTCATGGAAGCGCAGACGCAATGCGTCGTGATGTTCAACCAGGGCCTGCAAGGCCGCTTCGAGTGCCTTCGCATTCAGGGCCTCGCGCGGCTTCAACAGCAATGACTGGTTCCAGTGCTGGCGATTGGGAATCGGCTGTTCGAAGAACAACCGCTGGAACGGCAACAACACCGTCTCGCCGCTCACAGGCCCCTGCTCCATTTGCACCGCAGCCCCTACGCGGGCGACTCGCGCCAGCCCCTGTACGGTCTGTTGTTGGAACAGGTCCTTCGGAGTGAACTGGATGCCCGCCGCACGGCATCGACTCACCACCTGGATCGAAACGATGGAATCGCCACCCAGGGCAAAGAAGTTGTCGGTGGCGCCCACCTCCTCCAGCTTCAGCACGTCCGCCCAGACGGCCGCGATACGTCGCTCCATTTCATTCTGCGGCGCAACATGCGTCTGCCCCGCAGCAGCTTGCGGTCGCGGCAGCGCCTTGCGATCCAGCTTGCCGTTCGGACTCAGCGGCATCCGCTCCAGCGCCAGCCACTGCGCCGGCACCATGTATTCCGGCAGGCTTGTCGCCAGGTGCGCGGCCAGCGCTTCGCGCCAGTCGCCGCCCTCGCTCTCCAGCACCACGTAGCCGACCAACTGCCTGCTGTCCACCGCCAGCACCGCCGCCTCGCGCACCCACGGATGCTCCAGCAGGCGCGCCTCGATCTCGCCCAGCTCGATGCGCAGGCCGCGCAGCTTCACCTGGTGGTCGATCCGCCCGGCGTACTCGATCACCCCATCGGCGCGGTAGCGCGCCAGGTCGCCGGTGCGGTACATCCGCTCCCCAGCCACGAACGGGCTGGCGACGAAACGCTCGGCAGTCAGCCCCGGACGCTGGTGGTAGCCACGAGCCAGGCCCCGACCGGCCAGGTACAGCTCGCCGAGCACGCCCACCGGCACCGGCTCCAGGTCGCCATCGAGGATGTAGCAGCCCAGGTTGGCGATCGGCCGGCCGATCGGCACCGCGTCCTTGCCCTCCTCCACGCAGGTCCAGTGGGTGACGTCGATGGCCGCCTCGGTCGGGCCATAGAGGTTATAGAGGCCGGCCTGCGGCAGCTTGGCGAACACCTGCTGCTGCGCGTCCGCCGGCAGTGCCTCGCCGCTGCAAACGATGCGTTTCAGGCTGGTGCAGGAGGCGACGTCTTCATCCTGCAGGAACGCCTGCAGCATCGACGGCACGAAGTGCAGCGTATCGACCCCCTCGCGATTGATCAGCTCCACCAGCTTCGCCGGATCGCGATGGTCGCCCGGCGCGGCCACCACCAAACGTGCTCCGCTCATCAGCGGCCAGAAGAACTCCCAGACCGACACGTCGAAGCTGAACGGGGTCTTCTGCAACACCGTGTCGCCGACGCCCAGGCCGTAGGCCTGCTGCATCCAGCACAAGCGGTTGCTCAGCGCCGAATGGCGGTTGCCGGCGCCCTTGGGCTTGCCGGTGGAACCGGAGGTGTAGATGACATAGGCAAGATTCTCGCCGTTCAGCTCGACCCCTGGATTGTTCTCGGCATGGTTTTCCAGCCAGGCATCGGCCTGGTCCAGGTCGATCCGCTGCACGCCTTGCGCCAGCGGCAGCTTCAGGTGCGACTGGCTGAGCAGCAGCTGCACGCCGCTGTCCTCCAGCATGTAGGCCTGGCGCTCCTCGGGGTACTCCGGGTCCACCGGCACGTAGGCGCCGCCGGCCTTGAGGATCGCCATCAGGGCCACGACCATCTCGATGGAACGCTCCATGGCCACGCCCACCAGGCGGTCCGCACCGACCCCGCGCTCGATCAGGGCATGCGCCAGGCGGTTGGCCCGGCGGTTCAGCTCGGCGTAGTCCAGGCGTTCCTCGCCGAAGGCCAGCGCCGGCGCCGTCGGCGTGCGCTCGACCTGCTCCTCGAACAACCGGTGCACGCCGCGTTGCAGCGGGTACTCGGCGGCAGTGGCGTTCCAGCCTTCCAGCAACTGGCCACGCTCCTCGGCATCGAGCATCGGCAGCGAGTCGACGCTGGCCTGCGGGTTTTCCAGCATGCCGCGCAGCAGGTTCTGCCAATGCCGCGCCATGCGCTCGACGGTCCGCGCCTCGAACAGGTCGGTCGCGTAGGTCAGCGCCGCCCCAAGGCCGTCCGGGGTTTCCCAGGTATCGAGGGCAAGATCGAACTGTGCGGCAGCACCATCCCAGGCAAAACTCTCGATGTGCAAACCATCGACTTGGGCATCCTGCCGCTCGCCGCTCTGGTGGTTATACATCACCTGGAACAACGGGCTGTGGCTGAGATTGCGTTCGGGCTGCAAGGCATCGACCAATTGCTCGAACGGCAGATCCTGGTGCGCCTGCGCGCCCAGCGCCGCCTCGCGCACGCGGCCCAGTAGATCGCGGAAAGCCAGGCCAGCATCGACCTGGCAACGCAGCACCTGGGTATTGACGAAGAAGCCGATCAGGCGCTCGACCTCGGCGCGGTTGCGGTTGGCGATAGGTACCCCGACGCGAATGTCCGACTGCCCGCTATAGCGCTTCAACAGCACCTGGAACGAGGCCAATAGAAGCATGAACGGGGTGACACCCTCCCGCCGGGCGCAGGCCAGCAGCTCCTCCGATAATGACACCGGCAGCGCCATGTCCAGACGCTGCCCGCGTCCGCTGGCCTGGGCCGGGCGCACCCGGTCGGCGGGCAGTTCCAGGACCGGCTGCTCGGCGCCCAGGCGCTCACGCCAGTAATCCAGCTGCCGCGCGCCCTCGCCGCTGTCCAGCCAGGCGCGATGCCAGGCAGCATAGTCGGCGTACTGCAGCGTCAATGGCGCCAGCGTCGGTTGTTCGCCGCGGCGCGCCGCGGCATAGGCCTGGAGCAGTTCGTCGACCATCACCTGCATCGACCAACCGTCGGACACGATATGGTGCTGGGTGATGACCAACACATGCTCCTGCCCAGCCAGCGCCAGCAGACGCACGCGCAGCAGCGGCCCACGAGCCAGGTCGAATGGCTGGCGGATTTCCTCGGCCACCCGCTGGCGCAACGTTGCTTCGCTCGCCCCGGCGCAATCCTCCAGGACAATGCGCAACGGCATGTTCGCCAGGATCGTCTGGCGCGCCTGACCGTCGACCTCCTCGAAGCGGGTGCGCAAGGTCTCGTGGCGCAGCACCAGCCAATCGAAGGCCTGCTGCAACGCCGCCTGGTCCAGGACGCCACGCACGTGCAGTACGCTGGGGAGATGATAGGCCGCGCTTTCAGGCTCCAGTTTCCAGAGGAACCACATGCGTTGCTGAGCATGCGACAAAGGCAGCTCGGCGACTCGCGGCAATATTTGCAGCACAGGGGCAGCGCTCGCCGCCTGGGACTCCAGGGAAGCGGCGAAGTCTGCCAGGACCGGCCGCTCGAACAGGATGCGCAAGGGTACGTCCAGCTCCAGGTCCTGGCGCAGGCGCGAGACCACCCGGGTGGCGCTGAGGGAGTGACCGCCGAGTTCGAAGAAGTGCTCGTCGCGGGCGATGCCCTCGACACCGAGCAGCGCCTCCCAGATCGCTGCGACCGAACGTTCGAGCCCCTCCCGCGGAGGCTCTCCGGCCTGGCGGCGGGCAGCCGCGTCCACCTTCGGCAGCGCCTTGCGATCCAGCTTGCCGTTGGCGTTCAGCGGCAAGCTGGACAGCACCTGCCAAGCCGTCGGTTGCATGTACGCAGGCAAGCGTCCGGCCAGCCAGGTGCGCAGCTCCGCCAGAAGGTCCTCACCCCGCATAGCGTCACGCCCCACCAGGTAGGCCGCCAGCAGCGGACCACCGACGCCATCCAGCGCCACGACCGCTGCTTCCGCCACATACGGGTGTGCAAGCAGTTGGCTCTCGATTTCGCCGATCTCGATGCGGAAACCACGGATCTTGATCTGCTGATCGGCCCGGCCGAGATATTCGACCTGACCGTCGACGCGATAACGCGCCAGGTCCCCGGTGCGATACAGGCGCTCGCCCGAACCTGAGAACGGATCGGCCACGAAACGCTCGGCGGTCTGGCCGGGGCGGCCCAGGTAGCCACGAGCCAGGCACTGGCCGCCGATGTACAGCTCGCCGATCATCCCCGGCGCACATGGCTGCAGGGCTGCGTCCAGTATGCAGGCCCGGCGCGCACCGAGCGCGCGGCCGATAGCGGGAGCGCCGCCCTCTTGCGTCCGACAGTGCCAGGCCAGCGGAGTGATCACCGCCTCGGTGGGACCGTAGGCGTTGAACCAGGCTTCAGCCTGCACCGCCTGCTGGGTCAGCAGGCTGGCGTCCCAGGCTTCGCCGCCGAGGATACAGGCGCGTACCGCGATCCGGCGGCCGGCGTGGCGCAACTCCTCCGCCTGTTGCTGAAGATAAGCCGGCGGTAGATCGAGGATAGTCACCGCGTGCCGCTCCACCTCATCCGCCAGATGTTGCGCGCTCCACTGTCCAGCGTCGCCGAGCAGGACCCGGGCTCCTGCCAGCAGAGGTACGAAGAGTTGTTCGGCAGCGGCATCGAAACTGATCGAGGCGAACTGCAGTTGGCAGTCGCCAGGGCCGACGCCGTAGGTGCGTGCTGCCGCCTGGCAGTGCGCGACGAGCGCCGCCTGGCTGACCGCCACTCCTTTGGGCTGGCCGGTCGAGCCGGACGTATAGATCACGTAGGCCAGCGTCTCGCCAGCTACCTCCGGCAGCGGCCGCGTATCTGCACTCGCCGGCCAGGCGGCGGTCTCCAGCGGCAGCCGCTCGACCTCTGCCGGGCAGGGCAGCCGCTCCGCCAGGGTTTCCTGGCAGATCAGCCAGCGCGCGCCGCTGTCGCGCAACATGTACGCCAGGCGCTCCGCGGGGTAGTTCGGATCCAGCGGCAGGTAGCCGGCACCGGCCTTGAGGATACCCAGCAGGCCGACGACCAGGTCGAAGGAGCGCTCGGCAGCGATCGCCACCAGCGCTTCCGCGGCCACGCCGCGCGCCCGCAGGCCACGCGCCAGACGCTCGGCGCGCATATCCAGTTCGGCATAGCTGAGATACTCGTCGCCGCATACCAGCGCGATCGCCTCAGGCGCCGACGCTGCCTGATGCGCGAAGGCCGCCGCGACGCCGCCCCGCGGCAGCGCCTCGAGCGGTGCCTGCCAATCCCGCAGCGCCTCCTGGCGTTCCCCGGCGTCGAGCAGGGCCAGCTCGCCCAGCGCTGCCTGAGGGGTCTCGGCCATCCGCTGCAGCAGATGCAGCAGATGACGGTCCAGTTCGGCGATGTCCGCTGCGTCGAAATCGCGCCGCGCATAGACGTACTGCAGGCTCAGGCGCTCACCCAGGGTGACACCCAGCGTCAGGGGGTAGTTGGTCTGCTCGTGGTTGCTTGGCGTGGAGAACTCCAGATCGGCGGGAGCCTGGCGCAGAGCCTCGGCCACGGGGAAGTTCTCGAACACCAGGATGCTATCGAACAGAGCCTCGCCGCCATGCCCGGCCCAGCGCTGGATGTCGTACAGAGGCGTATGCTCGTGTTCGCGCAGCGCCAGGTTGAGCGCCTGCATCCCCTGCAGGTAGTCCGCGACGCTCTGCTGTGGCTGCGGCGCGGCGATCACCGGCAGGGTATTGATAAACAGACCGATCTGCGCCTCGATGCCTGGCAGTTCCGCCGGCCGTCCGGCCACGGTGGCGCCGAAGGCTACCGTCTCCTGCCCGCAGTGCCGCTGCAGGAGCAGCGCCCAGGCCGCTTGCACCAAGGTGTTGAGCGTGACCTTCTGACCTTGGGCGAAGGACGCCAGTTGGCGGGTCGTCTGCGGATCCAGTTCGCGCAGATGCTCACCCTGGCCAGGCTGCTCCGTCCTCGCCTGGCGCGCCAGGCGTGTCGGCATCTCCAGGGAGGCCAGCCGATCGCGCCAGAAGGACTCGGTCGCCTTCGCATCGCGGCTCTGCAACCAACCGATGTAGTCGCGGTAACGCCCAACGGTAGCGGCTACCTCCTGCCCCGCATAGCGCTGCAGTACCTCGGCGAGCAGTTGGGCGTTGCTCCAGCCATCCATCAGGATGTGGTGATAGGTATAGATGAGGTGCATCCGCCCATTCGCCAGCGGCACCAACACCAAGCGTTGCAACGGCGCCCTGGCCGGGTCGAAACCGGCTTCGCGCTCAGCCTCTGCCTGCCGTTGCGGATCACTGCCTGGCGGGGCCAGCCGCAGCTCCAGCGTCGCCTGCTCGAATACCACCTGCAACGGCTGAGGCCAGCCGTCCTTCCAGAGGAATCCGCTGCGCAGGATCTCATGGGCATCGAGGGTGGCCTGCCAGGCTGCGCGGAAGCGATCCGGGTCCAATCCGCCGATATCCATGCGCAACTGGTTGACATAGTCGCCTTCCGTTCCATGAAGACTGTGAAACAGCATGCCCTGCTGCATCGGCGACAACGGATAGATGTCCCGCACCGAATCAGGATCCAAGGACAATTCATCGAGCTGCGTCTGGGAAAGCCCGGCCAGCGGGAAGTCCGACGGCGTCACACCCCGATGCCGCGGGTCGAGACAATGCTCGATCAGCGCGTGCAGCTCCCGCGCGTAGTCATCGACCAGGCGCTGGACGGTCGCCTCGGCGAACATTTCCCGGCTGAAGCTCCAGTGCAGGCTCAGCTCGCCGCCGTAGACCTGGCCTTCGATGCTCAACCAGTTGGCCAGCGGGGCGCACGGATCCTGGGCGGCGCCGGCGCTTTCCGTGGCCGGTACCAGCAGCGCCGCTCCATCGAACTGACGGTCGAACCGGCCCAGGTAATTGAAGGTGATCCGCGGCTGCGGCAGTGCGGCCAGGCGAGTCGCAGCCTCCTCTCCAGCCAGGTAGCGCAGCAGGCCGTAGCCGACACCCTTGTCCGGCACGCCGCGCAGTTGCTCCTTGATCGCCTTCAGCGACTCGCCGAGGTCCGCGGCCGGGGTCAGGCGCAGCGGGAACAGGCTGGTGAACCAGCCCACCGTGCGGCTCAGGTCGATGGCCTCGCCGAGGTCCTCGCGGCCGTGCCCTTCGAGCTGCACCAGCACGCTGGCGTCGCCGCTCCAGCGGCAGGTCGCGCGGGCCAGGGCGGTCAGCAGCAGGTCGTTGACCTGGGTCCGGTAGGCCGCCGGGGCTTCCTGCAGCAACTGCCGGGTACGCTCGGCGTCCAGGGTCAGGACGAGCTTGCGCTCATGGCGGTTTTCCAGGGCGCCGTGCGGGTTTTCGCATGGCAGCGCATGCGGAGCGTCGTGCAGTTGCGCCTGCCAGTAGTCGAGTTCGTCCAGGCGCGCGCCGGCCTGTTCGTGCAGGTGCCGGCTCCAGGCCTGGTAGGAACTGCTACGCGGCCCGAGATCGGCGTCGAGGTCGGCATAGAGACGCTGCAGGTCTTCCAGCAGGATGCGCCAGGACACCCCGTCCACCGCCAGGTGGTGGATGACCAGCAACAGGCGCTGGCTGCCGTCGGCCATGTCCACCAGCAGCGCACGCAGCAGCGGCCCCTGTTCGAGGTCGAGGCTGCGCTGGGCTTCTTCGCAAAGCGCCAGCAACACCTCCTCGGACCCCGCCTGCCGGCGCCACAGCGGCTCGCCGGCCTGCTCGGCGTAGGCCTGGTGCCAGGCGCCGCGCTCTTCGCGGAAACGCAGGCGCAGGGCATCGTGCTGCGCCTGCAGGCGTTCCAGGGCACGCCCCAGCCGGTCGCCGTCGAGCGGCTGGCGCGCCTGCAACAAGAGAGACTGGTTCCAGTGCTGGCGGTTGGGAATCGACTGCTCGAAGAACCAGCGCTGTACCGGCGCCAGCGCCACCTCGCCGCTTGCCGGCCCCTGTTCCGCCGTCGCCGCACCCGCCTTGGCCGCCAGGGCCAGGCTGCGGATGTTCTGGTGCTGGAACAGGTCGCGCGGGCTCAGTTGCAATCCGGCCTGGCGCGCTCGACTGACCACCTGGATCGAGACGATCGAGTCGCCGCCGAGGCTGAAGAAGTTGTCGTCCAGGCCGACCTGCTCGACGCCCAGCAGGTCCTGCCAGATTTCCGCCAGGGTTCGCTCCACTGCGTTGCGCGGTGCGCTGTAGCCTGCCTGCGCCACGCTTACTTCAGGCGCCGGTAGCGCCTTGCGATCCAGCTTGCCGTTCGGACTCAGCGGCATCCGCTCCAGCGCCAGCCACTGCGCCGGCACCATGTATTCCGGCAGGCTTGTCGCCAGGTGCGCGGCCAGCGCTTCGCGCCAGTCGCCGCCCTCGCTCTCCAGCACCACGTAGCCGACCAACTGCCTGCTGTCCACCGCCAGCACCGCCGCCTCGCGCACCCACGGATGCTCCAGCAGGCGCGCCTCGATCTCGCCCAGCTCGATGCGCAGGCCGCGCAGCTTCACCTGGTGGTCGATCCGCCCGGCGTACTCGATCACCCCATCGGCGCGGTAGCGCGCCAGGTCGCCGGTGCGGTACATCCGCTCCCCAGCCACGAACGGGCTGGCGACGAAACGCTCGGCAGTCAGCCCCGGACGCTGGTGGTAGCCACGAGCCAGGCCCCGACCGGCCAGGTACAGCTCGCCGAGCACGCCCACCGGCACCGGCTCCAGGTCGCCATCGAGGATGTAGCAGCCCAGGTTGGCGATCGGCCGGCCGATCGGCACCGCGTCCTTGCCCTCCTCCACGCAGGTCCAGTGGGTGACGTCGATGGCCGCCTCGGTCGGGCCATAGAGGTTATAGAGGCCGGCCTGCGGCAGCTTGGCGAACACCTGCTGCTGCGCGTCCGCCGGCAGTGCCTCGCCGCTGCAAACGATGCGTTTCAGGCTGGTGCAGGAGGCGACGTCTTCATCCTGCAGGAACGCCTGCAGCATCGACGGCACGAAGTGCAGCGTATCGACCCCCTCGCGATTGATCAGCTCCACCAGCTTCGCCGGATCGCGATGGTCGCCCGGCGCGGCCACCACCAAACGTGCTCCGCTCATCAGCGGCCAGAAGAACTCCCAGACCGACACGTCGAAGCTGAACGGGGTCTTCTGCAACACCGTGTCGCCGACGCCCAGGCCGTAGGCCTGCTGCATCCAGCACAAGCGGTTGCTCAGCGCCGAATGGCGGTTGCCGGCGCCCTTGGGCTTGCCGGTGGAACCGGAGGTGTAGATGACATAGGCAAGATTCTCGCCGTTCAGCTCGACCCCTGGATTGTTCTCGGCATGGTTTTCCAGCCAGGCATCGGCCTGGTCCAGGTCGATCCGCTGCACGCCTTGCGCCAGCGGCAGCTTCAGGTGCGACTGGCTGAGCAGCAGCTGCACGCCGCTGTCCTCCAGCATGTAGGCCTGGCGCTCCTCGGGGTACTCCGGGTCCACCGGCACGTAGGCGCCGCCGGCCTTGAGGATCGCCATCAGGGCCACGACCATCTCGATGGAACGCTCCATGGCCACGCCCACCAGGCGGTCCGCACCGACCCCGCGCTCGATCAGGGCATGCGCCAGGCGGTTGGCCCGGCGGTTCAGCTCGGCGTAGTCCAGGCGTTCCTCGCCGAAGGCCAGCGCCGGCGCCGTCGGCGTGCGCTCGACCTGCTCCTCGAACAACCGGTGCACGCCGCGTTGCAGCGGGTACTCGGCGGCAGTGGCGTTCCAGCCTTCCAGCAACTGGCCACGCTCCTCGGCATCGAGCATCGGCAGCGAGTCGACGCTGGCCTGCGGGTTTTCCAGCATGCCGCGCAGCAGGTTCTGCCAATGCCGCGCCATGCGCTCGACGGTCCGCGCCTCGAACAGGTCGGTCGCGTAGGTCAGCGCGGCGTACAGGCGGCCGCCCTTCTCGTAGGTATCCAGGCTCAGGTCGAACTGGGTGGTACGGCTCTTCCAGTCGAGCTGGCCGAAGCTCAGGCCGGCCACGCTGTCCAGCGCCTCGATGTCGGCCACCAACGGCTGGTGGTTGTACATCACCTGGAACAGCGGGCTGTGGCTCAGGCTGCGCTCGACCTTGAACGCCTCGACCAGGCGCTCGAACGGCAGATCCTGATGGGCCTGGGCGCCAAGCACGGTGTCCTTGAGCCCGGCCAGCAGGGTCGCCACCGACGTGCGGCCGTCGAATACCGAGCGCAGCACCTGGGTGTTGACGAACAGGCCGATCAGCCCTTCCACCTCGGCGCGGTTGCGGTTGGCGATGGGGACGCCGACCCGCAGGTCGGTCTGCCCGCTATAGCGTTGCAGGAGGATATTGAAGCCGCCGAGCAACAGCATGAACAGGGTCAGCCCCTGGCGTCGGGCGGTGCCGCGCAGGGCCTCGGCCAGGGCCGGCTCGATGCTGAACTCGTAACGGCTGCCACGGTAGCTGGGAACCGCCGGACGCGGGTGGTCGGTCGGCAACTCCAGGACCGGATGCCGCTCGCCGAGCTTGCCGCGCCAGTACTCCAGCTGGCGCTCCTGCTCACCGGCCTCCAGCCAGCTGCGCTGCCACAGGGCGTAATCGGCGTACTGGATCGGCAAGGCCGGCAGGCCGGGCTCCGCGCCAGTCGCATAGGCACTGTAGAAACGACTGAATTCTTCGATCAGCACGTTCATCGACCAGCCGTCGGACACGATGTGATGCAGGGTCAACAGCAGCACATGCCGCTCCTCGCCCAGGCGGATCAGGCGGACCCGCAGCAACGGCCCCTCGCACAGGTCGAACGGCTGCAACGACTCGCGCTGCGCCTCCTCGCGCAGGCGGGCTTCCTGCTCGTCCTCGGGCAGGCCGCTGCAATCCTCGAAGGCAACCTCCAGGGGGCGTTGCAGGGGCGCCTGCGCCAGGCTGTCGTCGGCGCCGCGCGGGAACACCGTACGCAGGGTTTCATGACGCTGCACCAGGCTGGCGAAGGCGCGCTCCAGCGCCTGGCGATCCAGCGGTCCGTTCAGGCGCACCGCGCTGGGCAGGTTGTAGGCGCCACTCTGTGGCTCCAGGTGCCAGAGGAACCACATGCGCTGCTGGGCGTAGGACAGGCGGTCGCGCTCGGCCGAAGACACGCCGGCCGGAATCGGGAACAGCGAGAAATCGATTCCCTCCCCTCGCAGGGTTTCGAGGAAGACCCGACGCTTCTCAACGGGTAGTTCGATAAAGCGGCGGGCGAGCTTGAGGGAATCTTCTGCGTTCATCGGTCTTCTTCCGTGCACATGGGCAACGAGCGCGGGGCTCGGTCATTCATGTGAAACGGACGACACATCGTGAAAATTAACCGGACAGCGACTTCCGGTCGCACCTTGGCCGATCGGTTTTTTTGCATAGCCATCAGGCGTTTACGGAAGCCCTCGGACAAGCCGCCGGCACCAGGCTGAAAGCAACTGCGAAACATTTGCTTTCATCTTCCCCTTCAGGTTCTACCGGCCTCATTCGTCCTATATGGATGAACGGGGCGCATCCAGTCCCCGCAACCCTTGGTCGGTGCCCACGACCCCTAACCTACCGTTAGCCTCATGTCGAAAAAGTCCCGCTCCAGACTCTGGTTCCTCGTCCACAGCTGGCTGGCCCTGCCCATCTGGTTCTTCGTCCTGATCGTCTGCGTCACCGGCACCCTGGCGGTGGTCAGCCAGGAGATCGTCTGGCTGGCCAACCCGGACGTCCGGGCCAGCAAGCCCTACGAAGATGCCGAGCCGCTCAGCTTCAGCCAGGTCCTGAAGGCGATCAACGAAGCCCAACCGGACCTCCTGGTCGAATCCATCCAGCGCCCCGACGAAGAGCATTTCGCCCTTACTGCCGAGGTCAGCTATCCCGGCGGCAGCGAGGCGACCCTGTACATCAACCCCTACACCGGCGCCATCCAGGGCGAAAGCCCCTCCTTCGACTTTCGTCAGTTCACCCGTGCCCTGCACGGATGGTGGCTGGTTCCGTTCAACAACGGCTACAGCTGGGGCTGGTACATGGTCTCGCTGCTCGGCCTCCCCATGCTGGCATCGCTCATCACCGGGCTGGTGGTCTATAAACGATTCTGGAAGGGCTTTCTCAAACCCAGATTACGCATCAACCAGGGCGCCCGGATCTTCTGGGGCGACTTCCATCGCCTGAGCGGCATCTGGTCGATCTGGTTCATCGCCCTGATTTCCATCACCGGCACCTGGTTCCTGATCCAGGCCATCCTTGCCGACAACCACGTCACCCTGACCAACGACGGCATCCCTCCGGTCATCGCACGCGCCGACGTGCCCCGCGCCGCACCCGGTCAGAAGGTTCCATACATCGAGCTGGACGAGGCGGTGCGGCTCGTCACCGGGCGTATCCCCAGCCTGGAGGCCAGCGCGGTGTTCCTGCCCGGCAACGCCTACAGCCCGATGTTCGTGGCCGGACGCGGCTGGTATCCGCTCATGTTCCAGTCGGCCGCGCTGAACCCTTATACCGGCAAGATCGAAACCACCCGCCTGCTCAGCGACCGTACCCCCCTGCAGTTCGTCACCGAATCCATGCGTCCCCTGCACACCGGCGATTTCGGCGGTATCTGGGTCAAGCTGATCTGGTTCGTCTTCGGCCTGCTGCTGAGCATGATGGTGCTCAGCGGCCTGCTGATCTGGAGCAAGCGCACCGCACAGGCCACCGCCGCGCTGGTCAAGCGCGGCAAGCGCCCGGCGCGCCAGCCGAAACCGGCCAAGCCGGCGCCGGTAATGGCCAACCAGACCGCGGAGGGACAGCCATGAGCAAGGCCGCCGTTGCCCAGCCCGTTTCGCCGCTGCGCCAGTTCTGGCTGCGCTGGCGTTTCCACCTGAACGTTCTGCTGATCCTGATCCCGCTCGGTTTCATGCCGCGTTATTTCGCCGACATGGCGTTGTTCTCTGGCAGCAGCGGACTGGGTGAACGCGAGATCGGCGAAGTCCAGGTAGGCCCCTGGAGTCTCAAGCTCGCCGAATGGCGTATCGAACCGCCGCACGACGAAGGCCCCGCCGGCTTCATGAAGGACTTCAATGCCGCCCTCTGCCAGGCCTGCATTCCCCAGGTCAAGGCGACCTACCTGCGCATCGGCAAGCCGCGCAGCCTGCGTGCCGCCGGGGTGATCTTCTTCGGCAGCCCCTACCGCATGGGCACCAGCGTGCCGATCCCGCCGCGCACCCGGCCCGATGCCGAGCTGTGGATCACCATGGAAGGTTGGGACGGCTCCATGCACCAGGCTTCCATTCCCCTGGCCGAGGCATCCCCCGCCACCGTGGCCTGGCTGAACAAACGAGGTAAGCAATGAGCATCCACACCCGCCCCTGGCGCCTGCCCCTGGCCGCCCTGTTGCTCGGCCTGAGCGGCGCGGCCCTGGCGCACAACCCGATCTGCGAATGCGAGGAAGTGCAGGCCGGCGAGATCCGCTGCAAGGGCGGCTTCTCCGACGGCAGCGGCGCCCCCGGCGTAACCCTCGACGTGATCGGCTACGACGAGCAGATCCTGGTTCCCGGCAAGCTCGGCGCCGACTCGACCCTGACCTTCAAGCGTCCCGACGGCGAGTTCTACGTGCTGTTCGACGCCGGCCCCGGCCACGTGGTGGAAATCGACCACGCCGACATCGCCGCGCCATGAGCGTCGAAACCGTCCGCCCGGCCGGCGCCGGCCACGAGACCCTCTACGTACTGCTCGGCAGCGTGCTGATCCTGGCCCTCGCCGCCACGGTGGTCGGGCTGCGCCAGCAGTCCCATGAAGCGCAAGCCCTGGACGCCCACCAGGTGGACGCCCGGCTCGACCTGAATGCCGCCGAACAGGGCATCTATGCCGACCTGCAGGTCGCCGCCGAAGACATCCAGGCGCGCCTGGACGACGGCGAAGCCGCGCCCTCCGTCGACGAACTGGCCGCCGAGGGCTTCCCGCCCTTCGTCGCCGACGTCGCCGCGAGCAGCCGCGGCGAGCACCGCTGGAGCCACGGCGAAACCGCCGGGCGTCCGAGCTACCTGGGCGTCAGCGGCAAGCCCGAGGTGGCCGGCTCGTTCCTCCTGCTGCTCGGCCCCGCCGAAGTCTGGCTGAAGCCCGCCGCGGCCGCTGCCGGCGCCGTACCGGGCGACGCCCGCGCCCTGGCCGACGCCGGCTGGCGCCAGGTGGTCAGCCGCTTCGACGCCGGCGTGACCCGTCAGCACCGCCATTGATCGCACATCGACTCCACAGAAGGCGTTTTTCCATGCTGTTCTCCCGTCGCTCATCCCGTCCGCGCGGCCTCGCCGCCCTCCTCCCGGGCCGTGCCCTGCTGGCCGCCCTGCTGCTGGCCCTGCTCGCCCCGCTGGCCCAGGCCGAAGACGGCAAACGCCTGCGCATCGGCATCACCCTGCATCCCTACTACAGCTACGTGAGCAACATCGTCGGCGACAAGGCCGAGGTGGTGCCGCTGATCCCCGCCGGTTTCAACCCGCATGCCTACGAGCCGCGCGCCGAGGACATCAAGCGCATCGGCACGCTCGACGTGGTGGTGCTCAACGGCGTCGGCCACGACGATTTCGCCGAGCGCATGATCGCCTCCAGCGAAAAGCCCGGCATCCCGGTGATCGAGGCGAACGCCAAGGTGCCGCTGCTGGCCGCCACCGGCATGGCCGCGCGCGGCGCCGGCAAGGTGGTCAACCCGCATACCTTCCTGTCCATCAGCGCCTCGATCACCCAGGTCAACACCATCGCCCGCGAACTGGGCAAGCTCGACCCGGCCAACGCCAAGGCCTACACCCGCAACGCCCGGGCCTACGCCAAGCGCCTGCGGGCCCTGCGCGCCGACGCCCTGGCGCGGCTGAACAAGGCCCCGGCCGCCGACTTCCGCGTCGCCACCATCCACGGCGCCTACGACTACCTGCTGCGCGAATTCGGCCTGGAAGTCACCGCCGTGGTCGAGCCGGCCCACGGCATCGAGCCGAGTCCGAGCCAGTTGAAGAAGACCATCGACCAGCTCAAGGCGCTGGACGTGAAGGTGATCTTCTCCGAGATCGACTTCCCCTCCACCTATGTCGAGACCATCCAGCGCGAGTCCGGGGTGAAGCTCTATTCGCTGTCGCACATTTCCTATGGCGACTACAGCGCCGGCAAGTACGAGGAAGAAATGGCGCGCAACCTCGACACCGTGGTCCGCGCCATCCAGGAGTCCGGCGCATGACCGTAGCCGAACGGCTTTGCGCCACGCCTTGCGGGCCGGTCATCGAGTTCGCCGGGATCGACCTGAGCCTCGGCGGCAGCCGCATCCTCGATGGCGTGCGCCTGCGCGTCGAGGCCGGCAGCGTGCACGCGCTGGTCGGACCGAACGGCGGCGGCAAGAGTTCGCTGGTCAAGACCCTGCTCGGGCAGATGCCGCATCGCGGCGAGCTGCGCCTGGAGTGGCCCGGCGCGCCCGGCTGCATCGGCTACGTGCCGCAGGCGCTGGAGTTCGACCGCGGCCTGCCGCTCACCGTCGACGATTTCATGGCCGCCATGTGCCAGCGCCGTCCGGCCTTCCTCGGCCTGTCGCGCAGCCGGCGCCCGGCGATCGACGCGGCCCTGGAACGGGTCGGCATGCTGGCCAAGCGCGGTCGGCGCATGGGCGCCCTCTCCGGCGGCGAGCGCCAGCGCGTGCTGCTGGCCCAGGGCCTGGTACCGCCGCCGCAACTGCTGGTGCTGGACGAACCGATGTCGGCCCTCGACGAGGGCGGCATCCAGGTCTTCGAGCGGCTGCTGCTGGACTGGCGCCAGGCCGGCGTCACCGTGCTCTGGATCGAGCACGACCTGGAGGCCGTCGGCCGCCTCGCCGACCGGGTCAGCGGTCTCAACCGCCACCTGCTGTTCGACGGTCCGGCGGCCAGCAGCCTGACCCCGGAACGCCTGCTCACGCTGTTCTCCACCCAGCCCCGGAAGAACGCGGAGGCCAGTCGATGAACGACGCCTACGAACAACTGCGCCAGGCCGTCCAGGCCTGGGCCGCCGCCGGCTACCTGCCGGAGACCCTGGCCTACGGCTTCGTCGTCAACGCGCTCCTCGCCGGCCTGCTGATCGGCCCGGTGCTCGGCGGCCTCGGCACCCTGGTGGTGGTCAAGCGCTTCGCCTTCTTCTCCGAGGCGGTCGGCCACGCCGCGCTCACCGGCGTGGCCATCGGCATCCTTCTCGGCGAGCCCTACACCGGGCCCTACGGCAGCCTGTTCGGCTACTGCCTGCTGTTCGGCGTCCTGCTCAACTACCTGCGCAACCGCACCGGCCTGGCCCCGGACACCCTGATCGGGGTGTTCCTCTCGGTGTCCCTGGCGCTCGGCGCCAGCCTGTTGCTGGTGCTGGCGGGCAAGATCAACGTGCATATCCTCGAGAACGTGCTGTTCGGCTCGGTGCTGACCGTGAACGGCCATGACCTCGCGGTGCTGGCGGCGGTCGCCGTGCTGGTGCCGTGCCTGGCCCTGCCGCTGTACAACCGCATCATGCTGGCCAGCTTCAACCCGCAACTGGCGGCGGTGCGCGGGGTCGCGGTGAAGAGCCTGGACTACCTGTTCGTGGCCCTGGTGACCCTGGTCACCGTCGCCGCGGTGAAAGTGATCGGCGCGATCCTGGTCGGAGCCCTGCTGGTGATCCCGGCGGCGGCGGCGCGCCTGGTCAGCCAGTCGCTGAAAGGGTTCTTCTGGCTGGCGGTGCTGATCGCCACCGTCAGCACGCTGGCCGGTATCCTGTTGCCGATCATGTTCGACCTGCCGATTCCCTCCGGCGCCGCGATCATCCTGGTCGCCGGCCTGGCCTTCGGCCTCGCCGCCATCGCTCGCGGCTGCCTGCCGCACCTGAAAGGAACCCCCGGATGAACCTGAAACCCCATTGCCTCGCCCTGGCCCTGGCTTGCGCCGGACTCGCCGGCCCGCTCCCGGCCCTCGCCGCGACGCCGGCCGCGGCCCAGTCCGCGCCAGTCACGGTACTGGCCAGCCTGCCGGTCACCCACGCCCTCGCCGAACGCCTGCTGCGGGACACCGAGGTCAAACTGCAACGGGTCGCCCCGGCCAACCTGCCGGCCAGCCGCCAGGCCTCGTTCTTTGCTGGGCGCGGCGCCGGCGGCCTGGCCAAGGCCGCCGGGCAGGCCGACGCGGTGATCGACCTGCGCTCGATCTGGAGCGACGACCCGCTCTATCCGCTGGCCCGCCGTAGCAATATCCGTATCGTCGAGATCGACGCCGCGCGTCCGGTGGACGGCGCCCTGCCCGGCATCGCCCTGCGCCCCGGCAGCGACCTGCATGCCTACCCCTGGCTCAACCCGACCAACCTGGGGCGCATGGCCGATGTCCTCGCCAGCGACCTGGAACGCCTGGCGCCCGGCGCCGCAGCGACCATCCAGGCCAACCTGGCGACGCTGAAGAAGCAATTGCTGGAAGCGACCGCCAGTAACGAGACTCGCCTGGCGAAGGCCGACAACCTCAGCGTGATCAGCCTCTCCGAACGCCTCGGCTACCTGCTCGCCGGGCTCAACCTGGACCCGCTGGACGTGGAGATCCAGGCCGACGACGGCTGGACCGAGACCAATATCCAGGCTTTCGCCGAGGAGCTGAAGAGCGAGGATATCGCCCTGGTCCTGCACCATCGCCAACCACCCAAGCCCCTCGCCGATGCCATCGCCGCCAGCGGCGCACGCCTGATAGTGGTGGACACCGAGGCGGCGGACCCGGTGGCCGGCCTGGAAAGTGACATGAAAGCGATAGTCGAAGGGCTGCTGGCCGGTAAGGGCTGAGCCGCGCCTCGTAACGAAAAAGGCCGGGGAGCGCTGCTCCCCGGCCTTTTTTTCGTCGACATCGGACCCGCCGCAGGGCCTATGGCGCCCTCGCGGGCATCAGCAGATCGCCGCCGACTCCACCGCCAACGCCGCGGCGCCCTGCCCCGCGCGCCAGGCCTCGACCTGGCACTCGACGACCGCCAGCACCTCGGCCTCGCGCTGATGGATGAAGAAGTGCCCGCCGTCGAACAGTTCCAGTTCGAAACCGCTGCGGGTTTCCTCGGCCCAGGCCAGCAACTGTTCTTCGCTGGCCTTGTCCTCCCTGCCGCCAAGCGTTCGGATCGGACAGGCCAACGGCGGGCGCCGCTGGTGACGATAGCTGCCGCAGAGCAGGAAATCGGCGCGCAGGATCGGCAGGGTCAGGCTCATCAGCTCGCGGTTGCCCAGCACCTCTTCCGGCGTACCTTGCAGGTCGCGCAGGTCGGCGATCAGCTCGGCGTCGCTCTTCGGTTCGGCGAAACCGCGGTCATACTCGGCGCGTCGCGACGGCGCCGCGGTGCCGCAGGCGAAGAACCCCAGCGGCGTCGGGCAACCCAGCTCGCGCAAGGCATACAGCACCTCGCAGGCGAGCAAGGCGCCGAGGCTGTGCCCGAGCATCGCGTAGGGGCCCTGGCGGACCTCGTCGTGCAGCTCGCGCGCCAGTTGCTGCGCCAGGCTCGCCAGGTCGGTCTGCAACGGCTCGGCCATCCGCGCCCCGCGCCCCGGCAACTCCACCGGACGCACCGCCAGCCAGGCCGGCAGCTTGCGCCGCCAGCGGCTGTAGGTCATGGCGCTGGCGCCGGAATACGGCAGGCAGAACAGCCGTACGGGCGTACCGCCCACTCAGCCGGCCGCCTTGTCCATGTGCTGGCGCAGGCTCAGCGGGCGCATGTCGGTCCAGACTTCCTCGATGTAGGCCAGGCAGTCCTTCTTCAGGCCGCTCTTGCCGGCCGCCCGCCAGCCCTGGGGAATCTCCTTGTATTCCGGCCAGATGGAATACTGCTCCTCATGGTTGACCACTACCTGGAACTGGATGTCGTCACGGTCGAACACTGAAGTCATTGCTTGCTCCTGATGGGATCGAACGGCCGCGCGCAGCACGGCCCTTGCGTTGGATAACGAAAAGCCCGGCGGGAAAATTAGCCGGCCAGCGCCGCGCCGAGGGCGCGGGCGAAACGCCGGGCCACCTCGTCGATCTGTTCGGCGCCGATGATCAGTGGCGGCAGGAAGCGCACCACGCTGCCGTGGCGGCCGCCCAGTTCGAGGATCAGGCCGCGCCTCAGGCACTCGCGCTGGACCCGCGAGGCCAGGGCGCCGTCGGTCGGCGGATGACCGAGGGCATCCGCCTCGCCCTGCGGGTCGACGATCTCGACCCCGAGCATCAGCCCCCGACCGCGGATATCGCCCAGTTGCGGATAGTCGCGCTGGAGGATGCGCAGGTGCTCGGCCAGGCGCTCGCCCATGGCCGCCGCGTGGGCCGCCAGGTCGTGTTCCTTCAGGTAGCGCATCACCGCCGAACCGGCGGCCATGGCCATCTGGTTGCCGCGGAAGGTGCCGGCGTGGGCGCCGGGCTGCCATTTGTCCAGCCATTCGCGGTAGACCACCACCGCCAGCGGCAGGCTGCCGCCGATGGCCTTGGACAGCACCACCACGTCGGGGACGATGCCGGCGTGCTCGAAGGCGAACATCCTGCCGGTACGGGCGAAGCCGCTCTGGATCTCGTCGACGATCAGCGCCACCCCGGCCTGCTCGGTGATCCGCCGCAAGCCGCGCAGCCAGTCGAGATCGGCCGGAACCACGCCGCCCTCGCCCTGGACCACCTCGACGATCACCGCCGCCGGCAACTGCACGCCGCCTTCCGGATCGTTCAGCAGGTTCTCCAGATAGTGCAGGTTCGCCTTGACCCCCGCCTCGCCGCCGAGACCGAACGGGCAACGGTAATCGTAGGGATACGGCAGGAACTGCACGCCCGTGCTGAGCACCGCGCCCAACGGCTTCTTCGGTCCGAGATTGCCCATCAGCCCCAGCGCGCCCTGGCTCATGCCGTGGTAGCCGCCCTGGAACGACAGGATGGTGCTGCGCCCGGTGGCGGTGCGCACCAGTTTCAGCGCGGCTTCCACCGCGTCGGTGCCGGTCGGGCCGCAGAACTGGATCTTCGCCTCGGCGGCCAGCGCCGGCGGCAGCAGGCCGAACAGGTCCTGGACGAACTGGTCCTTCACCGGGGTGGTCAGGTCGAGGGTGTGCAGCGGCAGCTCGTCGGCCAGAACCTGGCGGATCGCCTCGATCACCACCGGATGGTTGTGCCCCAGCGCCAGGGTGCCGGCGCCGGCCAGGCAATCGATGAAGGTACGCCCCTCGACGTCCTCCACCAGCAGCCCCCTGGCCTTCTTCAGCGCCAGCGGAATCCGCCGCGGATAGCTGCGCGCGTTGGACTCCTGGCGGCTTTGCCGTTCCAGCAAGGGCGACTGGGAGAACTCGTAGAGCGTTTCGCCCTCCGCCGGGGTGGCGCGGAGCGGCTGGTCTTCGATGACGCTGGTGGCGACGTGCATGTCTTCAACCCTCAAGGCGTGGTGGTGTTCCACTGGCAACCGGCGATCCGGCCGCCAGGGGCGGCATTCGCGGATCGGATGCACAGGAGACGCAGGAGGGACGCACGGATTTACTGCGCCGGACCGCAGCACCGTGCTCGGACCGCCAGCTCCGGCCCGGACACCGTCGAGCGGGCCGCTAGTCGGCGCCCGCGGCGCTCACCCGCCAGATCGCGTTGCCGACGTCGTCGGCGATCAGCAACGCGCCGTCGGCCGCCTGCGCCAACCCCACCGGCGCGCCGAACAACTGCTTCTCGTCCGCGGAGACGAACCCGGTCACCACCGGCTGCGGCGCACCGGCGGGCTTGCCGTCGGCGAACGGCACATGGACCACCTGGAAGCCGCTGACCGGCGAGCGGTTCCAACTGCCGTGCTCGCTGACGAAGGCGCCGTTGCGATAGCGCTCGGGCAACTCGTTGCCGGTGTAGAAGAACAGGCCCAGCGCGGCCACGTGGGAACCCAGCGCGTAGTCGGGGACGATGGCCTTCGCCACCAGGTCGGGACGCTGCGGCTTCACCCGCGAATCCAGGTGCTGGCCGAAGTAGCTGTAGGGCCAGCCGTAGAAGCCGCCCTCCCGTACCGAGGTCAGGTAGTCCGGGACCAGGTCGTTGCCGATCTCGTCGCGCTCGTTGACGATGGTCCACAGCTTGCCGGAGACCGGTTCCCACTGCAGGCCGGTCGGGTTGCGCAGGCCGGAGGCGTAGATGCGGCTGCCGCGGCTGGCGACGTCCACCTCGAGAATCGCCGCGCGACGGTATTCGATCGCCGCGCCGTTCTCGGTGATGTTGCTGTTCGAACCGACGCCCACGTAGAGCTTGCGCCCGTCGGGACTGGCGAGCAGCGCCTTGGTCCAGTGGTGGTTGATGGTGTCCGGCAGGTCGGTGAACTCCATCCCCGGGTCGGCGACCCGGGTTTCACCCGGCACGTAGCGGTAGCGCATGATGTTCCCGGTATTGGCGACATACAGGTAATCCCCCACCCGCTGCACGCCGAACGGCGAGTCCAGCCCTTCCAGGAACACGTACTTCTGCCACTGGCCTCCGGCGCCGGCTCGGCGCAGCAGGGTGATGCGGTTGCCGCCCTTGCCGGCCTTGCCGGACTTCCCCTTGACCATCCCCGCGATGAGTTGCTTCGGCGTGGTCACCGGCGCGGTGCCGGGCGAGTTGGCCTCCACCACCAGCACATCGCCGTTGGGCAAGACCAGCAACTGGCGAGGGTGTTGCAGGCCATCGGCGATCTTCTCGATCTTCAGGCCCTGGGCCACCGTCGGCTTGGCCTCTCCCGACCAGCCCACGCCTTCCGGTACCTTCATCGGCGGCAGGAGGAAGTGCTTCGGTTCCGGAAGCGCCGGATTGGCGCCGGTCTGCTGCTGCGGATCGTTCTGCGACCCCTGGTTGCAGCCGGCCAGGGCCAGGCCGAGGGCAAGCGCGACGGGACGCAGCGAGTGGAGGCTAGCCATGCGCCACCTCCTCCGCGGATACCGCCAGGAGCGCCTCTCCCAGCGCCAGCAGCAGCACCGTCGCGATCGACAGCCATAGCCCGGCCGGCATCACCGCATAGGCGTCGCGGCTGTGCACGAAGGCATTGAAGATGGCCAGGACGATGCCGGCGAACTTCAGCAAGGAGGAAACCCTGGCCGCCGCAACCACCGCCGCGCGCCGCAGCAGCCATACGCGGCACAGATCGACGATGCAGGGCAGGATGGCGAACAGCAGGCCGAGACTGATCAGCCAGGCCGCGCTCTTGCCCCACATCACCTCCGCCGTGGCGAAATAGGTGGCATCGAAGACCAGGGCGGCGACGAAGAAACCGAAGGGAACCGGGTTGAGGACGTTGTAGAAGGCGTCCAGCGGTCTGAAGCGTAGTGCGGTGGCCATTGCGAAACACTCCTCTCGGGAAACGCAGGCTTCCCGACGTGAAGGGACGGGCAGGAGATTCGAACCGCCGAGGCCCTGCGCAAGGCGCGGGCAGCGGGGAACGGCACGGCGAAACGGCGACTGGGGGGCTCGCGCCCCTTCTGCGACGGACCTGCGCGAAGCGCTGGAGTTCATCCGCAAGGACCTGTCGGAAGCGATAGGTACGCTGGCGATCCTTCCGATGGAACTTCGTGCGCCGCGACTCACCGAAACAGGGGTAGCGCCCTTCCCGGCCCTCCCGCCGGGTTGCCGCGCCGCCCCAGGCGCACCCCGCCGGCGACCGATCCGCGCCCGGCGTTTGCCGAAGAGGAGACAGCCGATGCCTGATCGAACCGCTCTACCCCGCGCCATGCTCGCGGCCTGGGTCCTGCTCCTGCTGGCGGCCTGCAGCCAGGGCCCGGCGCCTACCCCGCCCGCGTCCTGGGGTTGGCAGGACGCCAGCGGCGAACGCGCGATCGCCCCCGACGAAGCCTATCCCGAGCTGTTCCAGGCGGTGCAGGAAAACCGGCTGTTCAGCGACCAGAAGCACTTCGTCGATGCGCTCCCGCTGCGCGAGCCTGCACGGATCCGCGCCGACTACCTGCGCGAGAGGGAGCGGCCCGGCTTCGACCTGCGCGCCTTCGTCGGCCGCAACTTCGAGGAGTCCGGCAGCGTCGAGACCGCCCCGCCGGAAGCGGGTGCCGATCTCGCCAGCCACATCAGCGACCTGTGGCCGGCGTTGACCCGCCACTACGAGCAGGTGCCGGCCCACAGCAGCCTGCTGCCGCTGCCGAAACCCTACGTGGTCCCCGGCGGACGCTTCCGCGAGGTGTACTACTGGGACTCCTACTTCACCATGCTCGGCCTTGCGGAGAGCGGGCAGCACCAGCGGGTGCGCGACATGCTCGACAACTTCGCCTACCTGATCGATACCTACGGGCACATTCCCAACGGTAACCGCAGCTACTACCTGAGCCGTTCGCAGCCGCCGTTCTTCGCCTACATGGTGGATCTCCAGGCAAGACGCGAAGGCGACGCCGCCTACCGGCGCTACCTGCCGCAGCTACAGAAGGAATACGCCTACTGGATGGAAGGCTCCGCCGGGCTGCGCCCCAACGAGGCGCGCCTGCACGTGGTGAAACTGGCCGACGGAAGCCTGCTGAACCGCTACTGGGACAACCGTGACACACCGCGCCAGGAGTCCTTCCTGGAGGACCGGGCGACCGCCGCGCGCGCCCCGCAGCGCCCCGCGGGCGAGGTCTATCGCGACCTGCGGGCCGGCGCGGAAAGCGGCTGGGACTTCTCCTCCCGCTGGCTGGACGACGGCCGCGAACTGGCCAGCATCCGCACCACCGCCATCGTCCCGGTGGACCTCAACGCCCTGCTCTACCATCTCGAACGAATCATCGCCAAGGCCTGCGCCAGCAGCGCGCTGAAGGCCTGCGAGCAAGGCTACGGCGCCCGCGCGGAGAAGCGACGACAGGCCATCGAAGACCACCTCTGGCACCCGGCGGGCTACTACGCCGACTACGACTGGCAACGCCGGCGGCCCATCGAGCGGATCAACGCCGCCAGCCTCTTCCCGCTATTCACCGGGCTGGCCTCCGCCGAACGCGCCGGTCGTACCGCCGACAGCGTCGCCGCCCAACTGCTGCGCCCGGGCGGACTGGCCACCACCACCCGTGCCAGCGGCCAGCAATGGGACGAGCCGAACGGCTGGGCACCCTTGCAGTGGGTCGCCGTACAGGGCCTGCGCGCCTACGGCCGGGACGCCCTGGCGGAAGACATCGGCCGGCGATTCCTCGCCCAGGTGCAGCAGGTCTACGACCGCGAAGGAAAACTGGTGGAGAAATACGACATCAGCGGCAACCAGGGCGGCGGCGGCGGTGGCGAGTACCCGTTGCAGGACGGCTTCGGCTGGTCCAACGGCGTGACCCTGCAACTGCTCCGACTCTACGGCCCGGGCGCCGGTCGCTGAGCCTCAGCCCGGCTCCGGGTACTGGCGCTGCGCGGCGTCGGCGAAGCCTGCGGCGAGAAAGTCGATCAGCGCGCGGACCGAAGGCAACAGCCCGCGCCGCGAGGGGAACATTGCCACCACCATGCCTTCCACCGGCGTCCACTCCGGCAGCACCCGCACCAGCCGGCGCTCGGCCAGGTCGCGACTGACCACGCAGAGCGGCAGGCCGCCGATCCCGACGCCCTCCAGCACCGCCTGGCGCAAGGTGCCGAGGTCGTCGCTGAGCAGTTGCGGGCGCAGGTTGAGGGCCGCGCTGCTGCCATCCGCGCCGACCAGCCGCAGGCTGCCGTCCAGGCGCGAACGCTCCCAGCCGACGTAGGGCATCGCCGACAGGTCGGCCGGCAGCTCCGGCGGGCGGTAGCGGGCCAGCAGCTCCGGGCTGGCCACCAGCACCTGCGGGCTGCGTGCCAGCACCTTCATCACCAGGTCGCTGTCCTCCAGCGGCGGGAAACGCAGCGACAGCGAGATGTCGTAGCCTTCGGCGATCACGTCGACCCGGCGATTGAAGGTCTTCACATACAGCTCGACGTTCGGATACTGCGCCATGAAGCGCGCCAGCATCGGCGCCAGTTCGAAGTGCAGCAGCGGCGTCGAGCAGGTCAGGCGGACCATTCCGCACGGCTCCGAGCGGTTCTGTTCGATGACGTCCTCGGCAGCCTCCGCTTCCACCGTCATCGCCACGCAATGACGGTAGTAGGCCTGGCCGATCTCGGTCACCTGGAATTGCCGCGTCGAGCGCTGCACCAGGCGTACGCCCAGGCGCGCCTCGAGCTGCGCGACCTTGCGGCTGATGGTCGACTTGGGAATCCCCAACACCCGCCCGGCGGGGGCGAAGCCACCGTGCTCGACCACCTTGGCATAGATGAAAAGCGCGTTCAGATCGAACACCAGCTCACCACTCATCGTTCCACCTGCGAGACTCTGAGACTTGATTTGCGGACTACCGGTTCCCACTCCCGGGAACTAGCGTATCGCTCCATCGACTCAATCGAGGAGCACCGACGTGAAAAAGGTCCTGGGAATCTACGGCAACGCCAACCGCCACTGGGTGGGCGACGGATTCCCCGTTCGTTCGCTCTTTTCCTACAACACACTGGGCCAGCATATCAGCCCGTTCCTCTTGCTGGACTACGCCGGGCCTGCTGATTTCCCCCCCGCACAGCAGCGCCGCGGCGTAGGCCAGCATCCTCATCGCGGCTTCGAGACGGTGACCATCGTCTACCAGGGCGAGGTCGAGCACCACGACTCCACCGGCGCCGGCGGACGCATCGGGCCGGGGGATGTGCAGTGGATGACGGCGGCCTCCGGGATCCTCCACGAGGAGTACCACTCGGAACGCTTCCGTAGCACAGGTGGAACGCTGGAAATGGTCCAGCTATGGGTCAACCTGCCCTCCAGCGACAAGATGAACCCGCCGCGCTACCAGACCCTGCTGGATGCCGACATTCCCCGCGTCGGCCTGCCCGACAGGGCCGGCGAACTGCGGGTGATCGCCGGACGCTACGGCCGCCACCAGGGGCCGGCGCTGACCCACTCGCCGCTGGCGGTCTGGGACGTGCAGCTGAAGGCCGGCAAGCACCTCGCCCTCGACCTGCCCAAGGGACATACCTGCGCCGTGGTGGTCCTGCGCGGCACCCTCGCGGTCGGCGACGAGATCGTTCGCGAAGCCCAGGTCGCCCTGCTCGACCGCGACGACCCGCGGCTGGAACTGGAAGCCAACAACGACGTGCAGTTGCTGGTGCTCAGCGGCGAGCCGCTGGACGAGCCGATCATCGGCTATGGCCCCTTCGTGATGAGCAGCCGCGAGGAAATCGACCAGGCCATCGAGGACTTCGAGAACGGGCGCTTCATCCGCGCCCACTGAAGTCCGCCCCCCTACGACATGGCCCGCGCAGGAAGCGCGGGCCCGGCCGGGCTTTGCCCGAAATTCACGGACGACCACCCTGCAAGAGGAAATGGAAATGAGCGCTCCCGCCAACTTCAACGGCCAGACCCCGAAGATCGATCCGGCCAACGCCGCCATGTTGCTGATCGACCACCAGAGCGGCCTGTTCCAGACGGTCAAGGACATGCCGATGACCGAACTGCGCGCCAACGCCACCACCCTGGCCAAGGTCGCCACCCTGGCGAAGATCCCGGTGATCACCACCGCCTCGGTACCGCAGGGCCCCAACGGCCCGCTGATCCCGGAGATCCACGAGGCCGCGCCGCACGCCCAGTACGTCGCGCGCAAGGGTGAGATCAATGCCTGGGACAACCCGGAATTCGTCGCCGCGGTGAAGGCCACCGGCAAGAAGCAACTGATCATCGCCGGCACCATCACCAGCGTGTGCATGGCCTTCCCCAGCATCGCCGCGGTACACGACGGCTACCAGGTATTCGCGGTGATCGACGCCTCCGGCACCTACTCCAAGATGGCCCAGGAAATCACCCTGGCACGGGTGGTCCAGGCCGGCGTGGTGCCGATGGACACCGCCGCGGTCTGCTCGGAAATCCAGCGTACCTGGAACCGCGACGACGCCGTGCAGTTCGCCGAAGCCTACAGCGCGGTATTCCCGCACTACCAACTGCTGATCGAGAGCTACGCCAAGGCCCAGGCCGTGGTCAACAACCACGAGCAACTGGATTCGCAGCGCAAGTGATCCATGGGAAGGAAGGGGCTGCACGCCCCTTCTTTTGCCGAGCAGGAGCCTGGTGGACAGCAACGACTACGGACCGGACCCATGCCTGATTCCTCCATGAAGCGCGGGGCTACGCTCTGCCTTGCCCTTGCCATAGGTCCGGGCTCGACCCTCGCCGACGACTCCCTGGGCCATCGCGACAACATCAGCACCGGCCTGAACCAGCGGCAGAAAGCCGAAATGAAGGTGCCGCCGGGCTTCGTCGAAGGCTCGACGCTGAACGGTTTCATCCGCAACTACTATTTCGCCCGCGACAACCACGACACCCCGTCCCGCCGCGACCAGCGCGAATGGGCCCAGGGCCTGATGCTGTCGTTCCGCTCCGGCTATACCGACACGCCGATAGGCATCGGCCTGGATGCGCACGCCTTCTACGGCCTGCGCCTGGACGGCGGTGGCGGCAGCGGCGGTGCCGGCGTGCTGCCGCTGGACTCCGCCGGTCGCCCCGCCGACAGCTTCTCCGCGGCCGGCGCGGCCCTCAAGCTGCGCGGCCTGGACAGCCTGCTGAAGATCGGCGACCAGTTGCTGGAGAACCCGGTGATCGCCAGCGGCGTCAGTCGCATGGTGCCGCAGAGCTACCGTGGCGTGACCCTGAAGAACTACCATTTCCGCGCGCTCGAACTGGACGCCGGCTTCGTCGAAGCCACCCGCCTGCGCAACCAGAGCGGCCACAGTCATCTCACCAGCGGCTACGGCAACGGCACCAAGGGCGGTATCGCCGCCGATCGCGAAAGCCCGCACATCGCCTGGCTGGGCGCCAGCTACAGCGCCCCCGGCGGCAGCCAGGCGACGCTCTACAGCGGCCGCCTGGAGGATATCTGGAACCAGCACTACCTCGGCCTCAGCCAGCCGTGGCGGCTTTCCAGCCAATTGACCCTGACGCCCTGGCTGCATTACTACAAGACCCGCGACCAGGGCCGCAGCCAGCTCGGCCGGATCGACAACGACCTCTACAACGCCGGCCTGACCCTGGCCGGCGGCGGCCAGTCGCTGAGCCTCAGCCTGCAAAAGGTCGATGGCGACACCCCGTTCGACTTCATCGCGCAGAACGACCGGACCTTCCTCTACGAAAGCAACGCCATGCAGTACGCCGACTTCAACGGCCCCGGCGAGCGCTCGTGGAAGATCCAGTACCAGGCCAGCCTGGCCTTCCTCGCCGCCCCGGACTGGCAATTCGGCGCCGCCTACGGCCGTGGCCAGGCCGACCTGACCCGGGTCGACCCGGACAGCGCGGGCTATGGCTACCTCTACAACCCCAATGGCAAGAACGCCCAGCACTGGGAACGCGACCTGTCGCTGCGCTACGCCTTCCCCGCCGGCCCGGCCAAGGGCCTCAGCGTGACCCTGCGCTGGGCCACCCACCGCCCCGGCGAAGGCTACACCGCCCCCGGCAACACCCGCGGCAACTCCAGCTCCGACGAATACCGGGTGGTGGTCGACTACCCGATCAGGTTGCTCTGAACCCACGGAACCAGAAAAAGAGAAATCCCCTCATGCGTGCAGCCCTGCTACCCACCTTCGGCGCCCTCTCCGCCGCGCTCTGCCTGGAGGCCCACGCCGACGCCGTCGCGCTGCCGCCGCTGGCGCTCGGCAACACCAGCTTCATGGACGGCGTCAGCCGTCCCGGCATGCTCTTCGAACTGCCCCTGCAATACGTTCGGGCGAACAACGCCAGCGATGCCGGCGGGCATTCGGTTCCCGGACGGCAACGGGTTCGTGGCACCACGCTGTTGCCGCACTTCGCCTACCTCAGCCAGAACACCCTGCTCGGCGCCCACTACGGCGCCGAAGTGCTGCTGCCGCTGGTACGCCTGGACCTCGATATCGACGGCGGCCCGGACGGCCGGCGCACCCGCCAGGGCGACCTGATCGTCAGTCCGCTGATGCTGCAATGGGGGCCCGCTACGCTGTTCGGCCGCCCCTACTGGCAGCGCCTGAACTTCGTCTTCTCCCTGCCCACCGGCGACTACGACAAGGACGCCGCGATCAACACCGGCAGCAACACCTGGATCTTCAACCCGCACTACGCCTTCACCTGGGAACTGGGCGAGCGCCTGGAACTCAGCGGCCGCCTGCACTACGCCTGGATCAGCCGCAACGACGACCCCTCGCCGCGCCTGGGCGCAAACGACGTACAGCCGGGCCAGGCGCTGCACGCGAACTTCTCGATCTCCTACGCGCTGGACCCGCACTGGCGGATCGGCCTGGCCGGCTACCAGTTGAAACAGATCAGCGCCGACCGCATCGACGACCACCGGCAGGCCGACTCGCGCGAGCAGGTCTTCGGCATAGGCCCGGGGGTGATGTACAGCCAGGGCAGGCAAACGCTGTTCGCCAACCTCTACGCCGAAAGCGGCGCGCGCAACCGCAGCGAAGGCAACCAACTGACCCTGCGCTACCTGCTGGCGTTCTGAATCGGCGGATAACGCCCTGGAAACGCCGACACCTCCCCGGGTCCGTAGGGCGAATAACCGCTCGCGGTTATCCGCCGCTTATCCGCGACATCGGCGGATAACGCCCATGGCGTTATTCGCCCTACGCACCCCGGAAACGCCGGACAGCGTCCCAACTCCGTAGGGCGAATAACCGCTCGCGGTTATCCGCCGCTTATCCGGGGTATCGGCGGATACCGCCTGTGGCGGTATTCGCCCTACAGGCCCTGGAAACGCCGGACAGCTCCCCCGGACATTTCCGCAGGCTCTCTCAGAAGCCCGGGAATTGGATAAAAACCCAGTAGGAGGATGATGGAGGGGCCGGCAAATCCATCCCGCAGGGACAGGACCGAACGGCACTGCCCTCTATTTTCTGAGGGCAAAAAAGACGCGGGCCGCAGGTGGTGGAACACCTACGACCCGCTAACCACAAACCAGCTTATGAAGGAGCTGACCCATGGCTAAGCCGAATGATACGTCCAACCCCGAGGTAACAGAATCGTCCCCCCGCTTCGTCCCGCTGCTCCCCACCTCCCAGGCCGACATGTGTCCGCGTAGCGCCACCCTGTACGTGGACACCCATGCACTCCCCACGCACTTGTTCGACAACGCGAAAGTGCGCTTGAGGTCGGCGATCAACATCCTGGCCATGACCCGTTTGCTCGATGAGAAAGAAGAGCCCGGCGGCACCCTGGCCTACATCAACGGTGCGTTGCTGTCGCTGCTCAGCGATGCCTTGTCCGAAATCGAGGCGGGCCACCCGAGCCTGTAGCGCCGCTCCCCGGCGCGACGCCCCCGGCCTGGCCGGGGGCTTTGTGGCATCGCCCATCACAGGACCTTTCGCGCCCGAACGGCACGCTTGATCGCCGTCCCGGTCCTCGCGAAACGGCCGCCAATTGCCCGAAGCTTCCGACCCTTTTTTCGGACGATTTCTTACGCCCTTATAAATCAGTAAGTTACGAGACCTCGAAAAAAGAGGTTTTCTGGCAGGGAAAAACCCGCCGCTCCTGTTTTCCGCCAAATGGCTATAGGTTTTCCGGGCCAGCCCAGTGCCACGCAGATAACCAGGAAATGCTCAGGGAACGGGTTCGGCTGCGAGCAGTTCACCGCCATATAGACAGTGGACAAGAGCCTACCCTCATAGGCCTAGCTGTTCAGCGGGCTTGTGCCATCGGAGACTTCGTACAAGGCTTAGCCATTGCCGTCCTACAGGCGCTGTCAGTAGGCTTTTTTCGCCGGCGACTTCGGTTCCCGGCAGGCCACAGCCTGCTGGCCCAACACCCACGAGCGGCCTGTCTCCCTGCCGCGCCGGCAGAAGCCAGGCAGCGGACAGCTCAGAGAAGGATTTCTCCTATGCACGGCCATACCCAGCTTGCCCCGCACTACTTCTTCCGACAGCAGCGATTGCTGCGCGCGCTGCTGATCGACGACCAGGCCTGGTTCGTCCTCGACGACTTCGCCCGGCTCATCGAACACAGCCAGCCCGAACAGATGCTCGCCCGCCTGGACGACGACCAGGCGCGCCGCGAGTCGTTGCGTTCCGAACGTGGCGAAGACCAGGCGCAGTGGCTGATCAGCGAGTCCGGCGCGTATGCCGCGCTGATCTACCAGCAGCGCGGCGATGGCGGCGAATTGCGCCGCTGGCTCAGTGGCGAGGTGGTGCCGGAGTTGCGCAGCGCCACCGACGACAGCGGCATGCCGCGCTACGTCAAGTTGCGCTGGGAGCGCCAGGTGGTGCACATGCTCGACTGGCAGGGCAAGCTCTGGGTGAATTTCAGCGAGATGCCCGACCTCCTCGAACGCCAGGGCGAGCCCATGGTGCAACTGGGTTGGCGACGCTGGTTGCGCAAGTTGCGGCCGCTCTAGGCGCCGCTCTGGCGTCGTGTTGGGCGGGGCCTGTCAGATCTGCCAGCTTAAGCGGCGCGGCGCCATCCATTAACAATAGAGCAACGACTCGGGCCTAGCCTCTCCTTTCCCACGGACAGCACGAAACCGCTGGCATGAAGATAACGCGAAACCTTCTGGACGATCTCTACACGGATGACCAGGGCAGCCAGGACCTGACGGGCCTCCGTCAGCCTCGCAAGATGCGTCGTGAAACCAAGGAGAAGCCGCGCAAGCGAACGCTGCGCGACTCCCGGCCGGACCGTCCCCTGTAGGAGCTACGCTCGCCTAGCGGGCGGGTTCGCCGCTCCGAACGCCCCTCTCCCTCAAGGTCAGAGGGCTGGTTTGCCTAGAACGAATTTGTAGAAAGGCCCGCCAAGGACGCCCGGGCGTCTTCGGCGGGCCTTTTTCATGCCTTTCCGCCACGCGCCCCGCACAGGATCCGGCCTGTGGCGGGGCGCGTGCCTCAGAGCATTTCCAGCTTCGACATCAGGTCGTTCAGGCGCTCGGCCTTCTGCTCGCTGATCTCGCTCGGGGCCAGGGACTCGATGTAGCTGGCCAGCTCTTCCACCGTGGTGCATTCGAACATCGCCCGTAGCGGCACGTTGCGTTGCAGGGCCTTCTGCACCCGCGAGGCGATCTGGGTGGCCAGCAGCGAATGCCCGCCGAGTTCGAAGAAGTTGTCGAACACCCCGACCCGCTCGACCTTCAGCACCTCGGCCCAGATCCGCGCCAGGGTTTCCTCCAGTTCGTTGCGCGGGGCCTGGTAGGCCTGGTTCTGCATCTGGCCGATGTCCAGCGCCGGCAGCGCCTTGCGGTCGAGCTTGCCGTTGGCGTTGAGCGGCATCCGGTCCAGCACCAGCCAGTGCAGCGGCACCATGTAGTCCGGCAGGTCGGCGCGCAGTTGCTGCTTGATCCGCTCGAACCAGGCGCCCTGCTCCACCATCAGTCCGGCCGGCGAGTCGGCGCTGGAACGCGGTGTCTCGCCGGGAACCAGGTAGCCCACCAGGTACTTGCCGTTCGCCCCTTCCTGGACCGCCACCGCCGCCTCGCGGACGTCGGCGCGTTCGTGCAGGCGCGCCTCGATCTCGCCCAGCTCGATGCGGAAGCCGCGGATCTTCACCTGGTGGTCGATCCGCCCGACATATTCCAGCACCCCGTCGGCGCGCCGCCGCGCCAGGTCGCCGGTACGGTACAGACGCTCGCCCGGCGCGCCGAACGGATGCGGGACGAAGGCCTGAGCGGTGCGCAGCGGATCGCCGACGTAGCCACGACCGACGCCGGTGCCGGCCACGCACAGCTCGCCCACCGCGCCCAGCGGCACCAGTTCGAAGGCGTCGTCGGCGCCGGCACCGAGCAGGTACAGGCGGTTGTTGTCGGTGGGACTGCCGATCGGCAGGTAGGTGCTCTCGGTGGAGGCCAGGTCGACGCGGAAGAACGCCACGTCGTCGGAACACTCCGCCGGCCCGTAGGCATTCACCAGGCCGATCCGTGGGTAGCGCTTGAGCCACTGGCGCGCCAGTTCCGGCGGCATCGCCTCGCCGGTGGGCAACATCCAGCGCAGGCCGTCGAGGGCCTGGCGCTCTTCGGCGAGCATGCCCTGGATCAGCGACGGCACGCTTTCCAGCACCGTGATGCCCTGTTCGCCGACGTGCGCCAGCAGGCCCTGCGGATCGTGGGCGACGGCGTTCGGCACGATCGCCACGCGGGCGCCGAACAACGGCGCGGCGAGGAACTGCCAGACCGAGATGTCGAAGCTCTGCGAGGCGGTCTGGGCGATCACGTCGTTCTCGTCCAGTTCCAGGTACGGGACCTTGCTCAACTGGTTGTTGAGCATGCCCGCCTGCTCCACCATCACGCCCTTCGGCAGTCCGGTGGAGCCGGAGGTGTAGATCACGTAGGCGAGGTTCTGCGGCCCGCTGTAGACCTGCGGATCGTGCTCGGCGCCCTCGCCCTGCTGGATCTCGTCCCACACCAGCAGGCGCGGCCGGTCGACGCAGCCGAGTTCGTCGAACAGCGCCAGCGCCTGCTCGCGGCAGGCCTGGGTGCAGACCAGTACCAGTGTGCGGCTCAGCTCGACGATCCGGGTCAGGCGCTGGGTCGGATGGCCGGGGTCGAGCGGCAGGTAGCCGGCACCGGCCTTGAAGCTGCCGACGATCATGCCGAGCAGGTCGAGGCCGCGCTCGGCCAGCAGTGCCACCGGCTGGTCGATGCCGACGCCGGCGGCGCGCAGGGCGTGGCCGAGGCGGTTGGCCCGGCGGTTCAGCTCGGCGTAGCTCCAGCGCTGTTCCAGGCAACTGGCGGCGATGCGCTGCGGATGGGCCGCCACCTGCGCCTCGAACAGCCGCACGTAGCCTTGCTCCAGCGGGTAGTCGCGGGCGCTGCGGTTGCAGCCGTCGAGGAGGAAGTCGCGCTCGTCCTCGCCGAGCAGCGGCAAGGCCTCCAGTTCGCCGTGGAAACCGTCGGCCAGGGCCAGCAGCAGGCGCTTGAACTCGCCAAGCAGGCGCTCGACGGTCGGCGCCTCGAAGTAGCGCTGGTCGTAGGACAGGTGCAGGCCGAGGTCATCACCCGGATAGCAGACCACGGTCAACGGGAAGTTGGTGTGGGTACGCCCGGAGTCGGAACTGGCGTTCAGGCTCTGCGCGCGGTCCAGTACCGAGACTTCCACCGGAGCGTTCTCGAACACGAACAGGCTGTCGAACAGCGGCTGGCCCTTGGGCAGCTCGCTGCTTTCCTGGATGGCTACCAGGGGCAGGTGCTCGTGCTCGCGCAACTCCAGGTTGCGCTCGAACAGCCGGTTCAGCCATTCGCGTACCGTGCAGCGCTGGCCGGCGGCCGGCATCTGCACGCGCAATGGGATGCTGTTGATGAACAGGCCGACGGTGCGCTGCATTTCCGGCATGCCCACCGGGCGCCCGGCCACGGTGACGCCGAACAGCACGTCGCGCTCGCCGCTGAAGCGGCGCAGGGTCAGCGCCCAGGCGGCCTGGGCGAAGGTGTTGACGGTGAGCTGGTAGCGCTGCGCCAGTTCGCGCAGGCGCGCGCCGTCGGCGGCGTCCAGACGCGTGTAGCGGTCACCGACGATCATCCCGCCGCTTTCGCCGGCGTGCTCGCGGAGGAACGGGCGGTCGCTGGGCACCAGGGTCGGCCGCTCGAAGCCGCGCAGGCTCTCGCTCCACCAGCGTCGCGATTGCTCCAGGTCCTGGCGTTGCAGCCAGGCGATGTAGTCGCGGTAGCGCGGCGGCGTCGGCAGGTTCGCCGGGCGGCTTTCGCCGAGAGCACTGTAGATCTCGAAGAAGTCGTTCATCAGCAGGCCACGGCACCAGGCATCGATGAGGATGTGGTGGTTGCTCATCATGAACCAGTAGCGCGCCTCGCCCAGGCGGATCAGGCGCAGGTGGAACGGCGGCTGTTCGAGCAGGTCGAAGCCGGCCTCGCGCTCGCGCTTGTGCAGCGCTTGCAGGCGTTCCTCGTGGCCGTCCTCCGGCAGTTCGCTCCAGTCGAGGAACTCGATGCGGGTGCGACCGGGCTTGTGGATCACCTGCAACATCGTTTCGCCGGCATTCCAGACGAACGACGCACGCAGCGCCTCGTGGCGGGCCACCACCGCCTGCCAGGCAGCGGCGAAGCGCTCGGGATCGAGCGGGCTGTCGATCCGGTAGCGGTCCTGCATGTAGTAGATGCCGGTGCCCGGTTCCAGCAGGGTGTGTAACAGCAACCCTTCCTGCATCGGGGTCAGCGGATAGACGTCCTCGATCTCGCCGGCCGGCACTGCCAGGGCGTCCAGTTGCGCCTGGCTCAGTTGCGCCAGCGGGAAGTCGGACGGGGTCAGGCCGCCGGCGCCGTCTTCCAGGCAATGCTCGATCAGCGCCTGCAGTTCGGCGAGATAGGCCTGCGCCAGCTCGTTCACCGTCCGCGCGTCGTAGCGCTCGCGGCTGTAGGTCCAGCGCAGCACCAGCTCGCCGCCGTAGACCTGGCCATCGACGCTCAGCTCGTTGGGCAACGGCGCCTGCTCGTCGTGGATCGGCCCGGTGGGCTGGTCCAGCGGCTGGAACAGGGCGTCGGCGAAGCTCTGGTCGAACTGTCCGAGGTAGTTGAAGGTGATCGGCGCCGTGGGCAGCGCGGCCATCGCCTGGCGCACCGCCGGATCGGCGAGGTAGCGCAGCACGCCGTAGCCGAGGCCTTTGTGCGGCACCGCGCGGAGCTGTTCCTTGATCGCCTTGATCGACTCGCCCGGGCTCTGCGCCGGGGTCAGGCGCAACGGGTAGGCGCTGGTGAACCAGCCGACGCTGCGGGTCAGGTCGATATCGTCGAACAGCGCCTCGCGGCCATGCCCTTCCAACTGCACCAGCGTCGATGGCTGCCCGCTCCAGCGGCAGAGCACGCGAGCGAGGGCGGTCAGCAGCAGGTCGTTGACCTGGGTGCGGTAGGCCGCCGGCGCCTGTTGCAGCAATTGCCGGGTACGTTGCGGGTCGAGCCGCAGGCTGACACTTTCCGCCAGCGCCTCGCGGTTGTCGCCCTGCGGGCGGTCGCACGGCCACTCGACCGGCTGCCCACCCAGCCGGGCTTGCCACCAGCCCAGCTCCTCGCGCAGCGATTCGCTGCCGGCGTAGGCCTGCAGGCGTCCGGCCCAGTCGCGGAAGGCGCTGGTCTTGGCCGGCAGCGCCGGTTCGGCGCCCTCGGCGAACTGACGGTAGACCTGTTGCAGGTCCTCCAGCAGCACCCGCCAGGACACCCCGTCCACCACCAGGTGGTGGATCGCCAGCAGCAGGCGTTGCTCACCGGCCGGGCCGTCCACCAGCACCGCGCGCAGCAGCGGCCCCTGTTCGAGGTCGAGGCTGCGCTGGGCCTTGGCGAACAGCTCGGCGCATTCGTCGAAGGATTGCACCGGGACGTGCCAGAGCAGTTCCTGTTCGCGCAGCGGACGATGCTGCGCCAGCCACTCGCCGTCGACCTGGCGGAACGCCAGGCGCAGGGCATCATGCTGTTCGACCAGGCGTTGCAGGGACTTGCGCAGCAGACCGAGGTCAATGGCCTGCCGCGGCTGCAACAGCAGCGCCTGGTTCCAGTGTTCGCGGCGCGCCAGCGGCAGGTCGAAGAACCAGTGCTGGATCGGCGTCAGCGCGCTGTCGCCCTGCACCGGCCCCTGCTCGGCCTGGCTGGCCTGGCTGTGCCGGGCCACCGCGGCGAGGCTCTGCACGGTCTGGTGCTGGAACAGGTCGCGGGGGCTGAAGTGGATGCCGAGCTGGCGGGCGCGGCTGACCACCTGGATCGACAGGATCGAATCGCCGCCCAGTTCGAAGAAGTTGTCGCCGAGACCTACCCGCTCGACGTTCAGCACCTCGCGCCAGACCCCGGCCAGTTGCTGCTCCAGCACGCTGCGCGGGGCCTCGTAGGCCTGCCGGTTGAGCGCCGGGTCGGGCGCCGGCAGCGCGCGGCGGTCGAGCTTGCCGTTGGCGGTCAGCGGCAGGCTGGCGAGCAACAGCAGGTGGGCCGGCACCATGTAGTCCGGCAATTGCTGCTTGAGATGCGTTTTCAGCGCCTCGCGCAGCGCCGCCTGGGCGTCCTCGTCCTGCTCGGCCACCGCGCTGGCGACATAACCGGCCAACTGCTTGCCGCTCGGGCTGTCGAGCGCCAGGACCAGCGCTTCGCGAACCTGCGGATGCTCCAGCAGGCGCGCCTCGATCTCGCCCAGTTCGATGCGGAAGCCACGGATCTTCACCTGGTGGTCGATGCGGCCGACATATTCCACCTGGCCGTTGTCGCACAGGCGCACCAGGTCGCCGGTGCGGTACAGGCGGCCGCCCTCGGCAGCGAAGGGATCGGGCACGAAGCGCTCGGCGCTGAGCGCCGGACGCTCATGGTAGCCGCGCGCCAGGCCGGCGCCGCCGACGTAGAGTTCGCCGGTCGCGCCCTGCGGCACCAGGGCCAGGTCGGCATCCAGGATGTAGGCGACCCGCGCGCCGACCACGCTGCCGATCGGCACGCTGGCGGCACCCTCCTCCAGTCGTTCGGGAGCCAGGCAGGCCAGCGGCATGACCACCGTCTCGGTCGGTCCGTAGGCATTGAAGAACGACGCCGGGGCGAAGGCCTGGCGAATCCGTTGCAGGTGCTCGCCGGTCAGCGCTTCGCCGCCGGTGATGCACATGCGCACCGGCAACTGCCGGCCCTGGCTCTCCAGCCACTGGGCGAGCTGGCTGCCGTAGCTCGGGGTGAAGCCGAGGATGCTCACGCCCTCCGCGCGGATCAGCTCGCAGATTTCCTCCGCGCCCCACTGGCCCTGGGCCCGCAGCACCACGCGGGCGCCGCACAGCAACGGGGCCAGCAGGCGCTCGCTGGCAGCGTCGAAGTTGATCGAATAGAAGTGCAGTTCGCAATCCTCGGCGCGCATGCCGAAGCACTCGATCACCGCGGCGCAGTGCATGGCGATCTCGCCGTGGGAGACCGCCACGCCCTTCGGCTTGCCGGTGGAGCCGGAGGTATAGATCAGGTAGGCCTGGTGCTGCGGCCCGCTCAGCGCTGCCAGCGGCGCGGGGTCCTCGGCGTCCAGCGCCGGGCCGTCCTCCTCGAGGCACCAGCGCGCCACGCCTGCCGGCAGCTCGCCGAGGGCCTCAAACAGCGCCGCGTGGCTGAGCAGCAGGCGTACGCCGCTGTCCTCGATCATGTATTGCAGGCGCTCCAGCGGATATTCCGGGTCCAGCGGCACGTAGGCGCCGCCGGCCTTGAGGATCGCCAGCAGGCCGACGACCATCTCCAGCGAACGCTCCAGGGCCAGGCCGACCCGCACTTCCGGGCCGACGCCGTGACTGCGCAGGACGCGCGCCAGACGGTTGGAGCGGGCATCGAGTTCGGCATAGCTCAGGGTCTGTCCTGCGAAGGTCAGCGCCGGGGCCTGGGGGCTGGCCGCCACGCGGGCGGCGAACAGGCCATGGAGGGTGTCCTGGAGCCCTGCCTCGCCGGCCGTGCCGGCGAGCAGCAGTTGCTTCCGCTCCTCGGCGGCGAACAGCGGCAATTCGGCAATGCGCCGCTGCGGGTCGCCCAGCAGCGCCTCCAGCAGGTTCTGCCAGTGTCCGGCCATCCGCGCGATGCGCGGTTCGTCGAACAGGTCGCGGCTGTAGGTCAGGCAGCAGCCGAGGCGCTGGTCGAGGTCGGTGACCTCCAGGTTGAGGTCGAACTTGGTCGCCCGCGCATCGTTGGCGATGTACTCGACGGTCATCCCGGCCAGTTGCCGGGTCTGCTGGAACTCCCAGCGCTGGACGTTGCACATCACCTGGAACAACGGGTTGTAGGCGGCGCTGCGCGGCGGCTGCAGGGCTTCCACCAGGTGGTCGAACGGCAGGTCCTGGTGCGACTGGCCATCGATCACGGTCTGCCGCACCTGCTCAAGCAGCTCGCCGACGCTCATCTGTCCGTCGAGCCGGCAGCGCAGCACCTGGGTATTGAGGAAGGCGCCGATCAGCCCTTCGCTCTCCGGGCGGATGCGGTTCGCCACCGGCGCGCCGATACGCAGGTCCTGCTGGCCGCTGTAGCGGTAGAGCAAGGCCGCAAGGGTGGCGGTCATGGTCATGAACATGGTCAGCCCGCGGGCGGCGTTGAAGCGCCGCACGCGCTCGGCCAGCTCGGGGCTCAGGTCGAAGCGGTAGAGGTCGCCCTGGTGGCTCTGCACCGGCGGGCGTGGCCGGTCGCCCGGCAGTTCGAGCAGCGGATGCTCGTTGCCCAGCTGGGCCTTCCAGTAGTCGAGCTGGCGCTGGCGCTCGCCGCTCTCCAGCCACTCGCGCTGCCACACGCTGTAGTCCAGGTACTGGACCGGCAACGGCTCCAGCGGCGATTCGCGGTCGTCGAGGAAGGCCTCGTAGAGCGCGCCCAGTTCGCGGGCGAAGATGTCCATCGCCCAGCCTTCGGTGACGATGTGGTGCAGGGTCACCACCAGGTAGTGCTCGCGCTCGGCCATCTTCACCATGCAGACCCGCAGCAACGGCCCGCTCTCAAGGTCGAAGGGCCGGTGCGCCTCGCTGTCGGCGAGGGTCTGCAGGTGCTGCTGGCGGCTGTCGCGGTCGAGCGCGGAGAAGTCCTGCCAGTCCATGTGCAGGCCGCCATCGCCGTGCACGCGCTGTACCGGCACGCCGTCGACGCTGGGGAACGTGGTGCGCAGGGTCTCGTGGCGCTGCACCAGGGCCTGTAGCGCGGCCTCGAAGCGCGCCACGTCCAGCGGCCCGCTCAGGCGTGCCAGGCCGCCGACGTTGTAGGCCGGGCTGTCCGGCTCCAGTTGCCAGAGGAACCACATGCGCTGCTGCGAGTAGGACAGCGGCACCGGCTGCTCGCGGTCGATGCGGCGGATCGCGCCGTGGCTGTCGGTACGTCCGGCGGCCTGGGCTGCGCGGACCTGTTCGCAGAAGGCCTCCAGTTCGCTGGCCTCGAACAGCGCGCGCAACGGCAGTTCGACGTCGCAGGCCTGGCGGGTGCGCGAGACGATGCGGGTGGCCAGCAGGGAATGCCCGCCGAGCTCGAAGAAATCGTCGCGCAAGCCGACCCGCGGCAGGCCGAGCACTTCGCTCCAGATCGCGGCGATGCGCCGTTGCAGCTCGGTCCGCGGCTCGACGTGCTCGCGCTGCTGCCAGACCGGCTCCGGCAGCGCCCGCGTATCCAGCTTGCCGCTCGGGCCGAGGGGCATCTGCGCCAGGCGCATCAACTGCGTCGGGACCATGTATTCCGGCAGTTCGGCCTGTAGCGCGGCGCGCAGACGCTGGTTCTGCTCGGCTTCCGCCTCGGCGCCGACAGCGCCGGTGTAGTAGCCGACCAACTGGCTGCCGGCCACGCCTTCGCGGATCACCACTACCGCCTGGGCCACCCCCGGCTGCGCCAGCAGGCGTGCCTGGATTTCCTCCGGCTCGATGCGGAAGCCACGCAGCTTGACCTGCTGGTCGAGGCGGCCGAGGTATTCCAGCACGCCGTCGGCGTTCCAGCGCGCGCGGTCGCCGGTGCGGTACAGGCGCTCGCCGGCGGCCGAGAACGGATCGGCGACGAAGCGCTCGGCGCTCAGCGCCGGGCGCCCCAGGTAGCCGCGGGCCAGGCCCAGGCCGCCGATGCACAGCTCGCCGGCGACGCCGGCCGGCAGCAGGTTGAACTCGGCGTCCAGCACGCGGCAGACCACGTTGCCCAGCGGTCGGCCGATCGGCGAACGCTCGCCGTCTTCCGCGCGGCACTGCCAATGGGTGACGTTGATGGCGGTCTCGGTCGGCCCGTAGCGGTTATGCAGGGCCACCGCCGGCAGGCGTTGCAACACGCGGTTGCGCAGCTCCGCCGGAAGCGCCTCGCCGCCGGAGAACAGGCGGCGCAGGCTGCCGCAGGCGGCGACGCCGGGTTCGTCGATGAACAGTTGCAGCAGCGGCGGCACGAAGTGCAGCGTGGTCACCCCGAACTGCCGCACCAGTTCCACCAGGCGCGCCGGATCGCGGTGCTCGCCGGGGGCGGCGAGGACCAACCGGCAACCGGTGACCAGCGGCCAGAAGCACTCCCACACCGACACGTCGAAGCTCACCGGCGCCTTCTGCATCAGCACGTCGTCGCCGTCGAGGGTGTAGGTGGCCTGCATCCATTGCAGGCGCTCGGCCAGCGCCGCGTGGGTGTTGCCCACGCCCTTCGGCTGGCCGGTGGAGCCGGAGGTGTAGATGACGTAGGCGAGATTGTCGCCGTGCAGGTGCAGGCCCGGTGCCTGGCTCGGCCAGTTGTCGAGCTTGAGGCTGTCCAGGCAGATCGGCGTGACGCCCTCCGCGCCAGGCAGGCGTTCGAACAGATGGGCCTGGGTCAGTAGCAGCTCGACGCCACTGTCGGCGAGCATGTAGGCCAGGCGTTCGCTGGGGTAGTCCGGGTCCAGCGGCACGTAGGCACCGCCCGCCTTGACGATCGCCAGCAGACCGACCAGCAGTTGCGGCGAACGCTCGGCGCAGATCGCTACCCGCACGTCCGGGCCGACGCCCTTGTCGCGCAGGTAGTGGGCCAGGCGGTTGGCCCGGGCGTGCAGTTCGGCGTAGCCGAGGCTGCCGCCGTCCCACTCCAGGGCGACGCGTTCGGCGGACTGCGCCAGTTGCCGCTCCAGCAGCTCCGGCAGCCAGGCGCGCGCCGGCTCGCAGGGCGCGCTGCCCCATTCGGCGAGGTGCGCCGCCTGCTCGGCGTCGACCAGGGCGATATCGCCGAGGCAGCGCTGCGGGTCTTCCGCGACCTGGCGCAGCAGCTCCAGGTATTGCGCGGCGAAACGCCGGATGCTGGCCTCGTCGAAGAGGTCCGCGGCGTAGTCGAAATTCAGGGTCAGGCGACCGCGAGCGTCCTCCTCGCTCTGCAGTTGCAGGTCGAACTTGGCTTCGCGGCTGTGCCAGGGCAGCTCGTCGGCGAGCAGGCCGGGCAGCCGGCGCAACGCCGACAGGTCGCGCTGCTGGTGGTTGAACAGCACCTGGAACAACTGGCCGCCCTGGCCGCAGGCCGCGAGCACCTGGTCGAACGGCAGGTCCTGGTTGGCCTGGGCGCCGAGGGTCGCCTCGCGAGCCTCGCCGAGCAACGCGGCGAACGGCTGGCGCGCCCGGGGCGTGCCGCGCAGGACCAGGGTGTTGATGAAGAAGCCGACCAGCCCCTGGGTCTCCAGGCGCTGGCGGTTGGCGCTGGGCACGCCGATGCGGATCTCGCCCTGCCCGCTGTGGCGATGCAGCAGCGCCTGGAACGCCGCCAGCAGCCACATGAAGACACTCGCCTCATGGTCCAGCGCGGCCTCGCGGATAGCCCGCGCCAGGGCTTCGTCGACCCGCAGGCTGTAGCGCGCGGCGGGCGACGCCTGGCGCGCCGTGCGCGGATGGTCGGTGGCCAGTTCCAGCACCGGCGCCGTGTCGCCCAGGCGCTCCCGCCAGTAGGCCAGTTGGCGGGCGCCCTCGCCCGCGTCCAGCCACTGCCGTTGCCAGGCAGCGAACTCGGCGTAGTGCAGTTCCAGCGGCGCCAGGTCGGCCGGCTGGCCGCCGCAGGCTTCGGCGTAGAGCCGCGAGAATTCGTCGAGCAGCAGGTTCAGCGACCAACCATCGGCGACGATGTGATGCAGGGTGACCCAGAGCTGGTGCTCCTGTTCGTCCAGGCGCACCAGGCTGACCCGCAGCAGCGGCCCCTTTTCCAGGTCGAACGGCTGCTGCGCCTCGGCTTCGCGGCGCTGCGCGGCAGCCGCGGCGCGTTCGTGCTCGGCCAGCGCGGCGAGGTCGACGAACTGCCAGGCGAACTCGCCCCGCTCGTCGATACGCTGCAAGGCCGCGCCGTCGCGCTCGAGGAAACGCGTGCGCAGCGCTTCGTGGCGTTCGACCAGGCGCTGGAAGCTGGCGCGCAGCGCCGCTTCGTCCAGCTCGCCGCGCAGGCGCAGGCCGCCGGGGATGTTGTAGGCGGCGCTCTGCGGATCGATCTGCCAGGTCAGCCAGAGACGCTGCTGCGCCGCCGACTGCGGCAGGTCGACACCGCGCGGCAGGTGCGCCATCGGTGCCTCGGCCGGCAGGCCGGCGGCCAGTTGGCGGGCCACCGTGGCGCTGAAGGCCTGCAGGGTCGGCGCCTCGAACAGTTGGCGCAGGTCGAGGGCGACGCCGAGACTGTCGCGCACCTGGGCGACCACCTGGGCGGCGCCGATGGAATTGCCGCCAAGCAGGAAGAAGTGATCGCGCGGCGCTACCTGCGCCACGCCCAGCCGGGCCTTCCAGATCTCGCCGATGCGTGCCAGCAGTTCGTCGTCGCCTGCCGGCGGCTGCGCCTCCTGCACGGCCTGGAGGCCGGGAAACAGCGCATAGCTGTCCAGGCTGCCGTCTTCCAGGCGCAGGCGGCAGGCGGAACGTTGCAGCTTGCCGCTGGACGTCTTCGGCAAGGCGCCGGGATTGAGCAGCGCCACCACCTTCGGCGCTTCCTGGTAGGCCTCGGCCACCGCCTGGCGGATCGAGTCGATCAGCTCCTGGGCCGGCACCGATTTCTGGACGCCGCGACCGATCTCGGCGGCGATGCCGATGCCTTCCTCGCCATCGACCGTGACCGCGAAGGCCGCGACCCTGCCCTTGCGCGCCGACGGCACCTCGCTCTCGACGGTGCGTTCGATGTCCTGCGGATAGAGGTTGTGGCCGCGGACGATGAGCATGTCCTTCAGGCGCCCGGTGACGAACAGTTCGCCGTCGCGGAGGAAGCCGAGGTCGCCGGTGCGCAGCCAGGTGCGCCCGTCACGCTCGACGAAGGCCTTCGCCGAAGCTTCCGGGTTGCGCCAGTAGCCGTGGGCGATGCTCGGCCCGGCGGCCCAGATCTCGCCGACGTTGTCGTCGCCGAGGACCTCGCCGCTCGCCGCGTCGACGATCAGCACGGCGTGTTCCGGCTGGCTGCGGCCGCAGCACATCAGCACGCTGCCTTCGCCTTCGGCGATGCGGTTGCGCGCCAGCGCCTCGCCATCCACCGCCAGGGCGGGAATGCCCTGGCCGCGCTGGCCGCCGGTGACGAACAGGGTCGCCTCGGCGAGGCCGTAGCAGGCGAAGAAACTGGACGCGTCGAAGCGGCTGGCGGCGAATTTCTCGGCGAAGCGTTCCAGGCTGTCCTGGCGGATCGGCTCGGAACCGGAGAAGGCTACCCGCCAACCGCTCAGGTCGAGACGCTGCAGGGCCGACTCGGCGACCCGCTCGCTGCACAGCCGGTAGGCGAAATCGGGACCGCCGCTGACGGTGCCGCCGTACTGGCTGATGGCTTCCAGCCAGCGCACCGGACGTTCGAGGAAGTAGCGCGGCGACATCAGCACGCAGGGTACGCCGCTGAAGATCGGTTGCAGCAGGCCGCCGATCAGGCCCATGTCGTGGTACAGCGGCAGCCAGCTGACGATCACGTCGTCGGCACCGATGCCGAAGCCTCGGCGGATCAGCACCTCGTTGGCGACCAGGTTGCCATGGCTGACCTGCACGCCCTTGGGCAATGCGGTTGAACCGGAGGTGTACTGGAGGAAGGCGATGTGCTCGGGACGCACTTGCGGCTCGTCCCAGGCCTCGGCAACGGCCGGGTCCAACTGGTCGACGCAGAGCAGTTGCGGGGCGTTGGCGGCGGACAGTTGCGCGTTCATCTGCAGCAATGGCTCGCGCAGGTCAGCGGTGGTCAGGACCAGGCGCGGCTCGGCGTCGGCGATGATCGACAACAGGCGTTCCTGGTGATGGCGGCGCGCCGATTCCGGCGGGTAGGCCGGCACCGCGATGACCCCGGCATACAGGCAACCGAAGAACGCCGCGACGTAGTCGGGGCCGCTGGGAAACAGCAGTACCGCGCGATCGCCCAGCTGCGCATGGGCCTGCAGGGCCGCGGCGATGCTCCGCGCGCGCAGGTCGAGATCGCGATAGCTGAGGACCACGCCTTCGCCATCGTCCTCGGCGAGGAAGCGCAGCGCCAGGCGCTCGGGCTCCTGGACAGCGCGGCGACGCAGGGCCTGGACCAGGGTGGTGGGAAGTTCGAAGGCGTCCATCATGTGTTTTCCTGCCTGAATTCGGCTTGCAATCGAGTTCTAGTGAGTCCCGGAAACAGTCGTCGCGGCCGCCCCTCAACTGGCGGCGCGCATGCTTCCCCGGACCTTGTCCTTGTGCCAGCGCAGCAGATGCTGGCCGGCGTAGCGACGCAGCAGGCGCAGCAACTGCCCCTGCTGTTCACGGATGAAAAAGTGCTGCCCGTCGAGCAGGTCGAGGGTGAAGTCGCCCCCGGCCTCATGCAGCCAGCCGAGCAACTCGGCGCTGCGCAGGCTGTCCTCGCGTCCGCCGAACAGGTGCAGCGCCGCGTCCAGCGGCCCATGCGCCTGGTAGCGGTAGCTGCCGGTGACGAGAAAGTCCGCTCGCACCACTGGCAACAGCATCTGCATCAGCGACGGATCGTTGAGGACGGCCTCCGGAGTACCCCGGTAGTCGCGCAACGCGGCGACCAGTTCGGCGTCGGCCTTGGCGCGCCGGTAGCCGCTGACATCGTTTTCGGCGGGCGGGGATACACCGGAGAGGAATAGCGCCAGCGGCCCTTCGAGGCCGCGCCGACGCATGGCATGGGCCAGTTCGAAGGCCAGCAGCCCGCCCAGGCTGTGGCCGAAGAAGGCGTAGGGAGAAGCGCTATCGAGGGTGCCTTGCAGCTCGCCGGCCAATTGCGCGACCAGGCTGGCGGCATCGGTATGCAGGGCCTCGCCGAAGCGAAGGCCGCGCCCCGGCAATTCCAGGGGTAGCAAGCGGATCCAGCCCGGCAGGCTGGGCTGCCAGCGGCGGAACAGCCTGGCGCTGGCCCCCGAATAAGGCAGGCAGAACAATTGCAGGGAAACGGCCGGGCTCACCTGCCGACCTCCTTGCGCCGCTGTCGTGGCCCTCGTCCGGGGCAGAGCGCTTTCCCATGATCGATCGGCATTTCCGTCTCCTGCTGCGCACGCCGGGGCGCCGGGCACCTGCCCGCGCTGTCACAGAGGGGAACGGATAACAACGGCAAATAATTAGCGCATGTAACCGCAATCTCCGGGCAACCGCGGAGCATTGCGCGAAAGGACGCCAACCCCTATCCATTCTGATGGGTTGTGCCCGGCGCTATCGCCGCATCGGCGATAGCGATGTACGCCATGGAGCAGCCGGGAACGGTTGTCGCAGCGCCTTCGCGCAGTTCTTGCGCGGAACGCCGGCAGGAGCCGCGAGGCATTCAATACCGATTTCTAACTAGCTGATTCCTAAAGATTATTAAAAAAATTTCGTCTGCGACGCATGACTGCAACATTGGCGCGGCCATCCTTCTGAAACGCCGAAGAATTTCTCCCCTCCATCATTCGCAGCGGCTATTTGCCAGCATGCGGACCATTCACGAATAAAGGTGAGATTGGTTATTTCTTCGTAATTGACAATCATTATCATTCAACATAATTTGTTGCGCCATGTGTGGGTCTTACCCCACCGCCAGTGCTCTGCAGCCCCCTCCGCAGCAAGGTGATTTCCATGTCGGAACAACTGTCTACCCGCAGATGCGATACCCCGCTCCTCCAGGCATTCGTCGATAACCGTACGATCCTGGTGAAGATCGCCGCCCGCATTACCGGTTGCCGCTCGCGAGCCGAAGATGTGGTCCAGGATGCGTTCTTCAGGCTCCAGTCGGCGCCGCAGATCACTTCGTCGTTCAAGGCACAGCTCAGCTACCTGTTCCAGATCGTCCGCAACCTGGCCATCGATCACTACCGCAAGCAGGCGCTCGAACAGAAATACTCGGGGCCGGAGGAAGAAGGCCTGAACGTGGTGATCCAGGGCGCCTCGCCGGAAACCTCGCACATCAACTACGCGACCCTCGAACACATCGCGGATGCCCTCACCGAGCTGCCCAAGCGCACCCGCTACGCCTTCGAGATGTACCGCCTGCACGGCGTGCCACAGAAGGACATCGCCAAGGAACTGGGCGTCTCGCCGACCCTGGTCAACTTCATGATCCGCGACGCCCTGGTGCACTGCCGCAAGGTCACCGCCGAGCGCCAGGGCGACAACGTCACCCATCTCAGCGCCCGCCGCTGACGGCGGCGAGCATTCCTCAGCGCCGGTAGCGGCGCACCGACGCCGCCTGCGCCTCGGCCCTGGCGGCGAAATGGGTTCCCAGCAGCAACAGCGCCGCGCGCTTGTGGCGAAAATCGAAGGGTTGGCCGCAGCAGCGGCAAAGGCCCGGCGCGGTTTCGCAGCGCTCCTTTCCCAGCGTTGTCCTCGGCGGCTCAACGGGACCGTCCAGGTAGAAATGGTGGACCAGCGCCGCCAACCACTCCGCCACCCGCTCCGGCTCTCCCCGCTCCCGCGGCCCAAGGGCGTAAAGCAAGCCCGTGGGATCGCCACGCCGGCGCTCCTCCTCGATGAATGCGCAGGTCGCGACAGGTTCAGGACGCTCCTGCGCCGGCTCGTGCGACTCGTTGCACGCAGGCCGCTGCCTGTCGCAGCGGGCATATGGATCGGCCTCGCGGCGCTCGAGGGGCGACGGAAACGACAGGCTGGAGGCTGGGGACGGAAGCATGGCCGGCTACTCGTGGGGCTTGCCTGAGTAACGTCGCATCCCGCCGCGAATTTACCCGTCCAGCCCGGCGTCCGGCCGAACGGCCATCAATAGACTTCCGGCACGATGATCTCGCCGGGCGTCGGATGCCTGACGTAATCGGCGTGGCGCAGGCGCTCCGGCAGGTGTACCGGCGGCTGCGGAACTTCCCGGTAGGGCATCTGCTGCAACAGGTGGTGGATGCAGTTCAGCCGCGCGCGCTTCTTGTCGTCGGCCTGTACCACCCACCAGGGCGCCTCGGGGATGTGGGTGCGTTCGAGCATGGTTTCCTTGGCCTTGGTGTAGGCCTCCCAGCGCCGCCGCGACTCCAGGTCCATCGGACTGAGCTTCCACTGCTTGAGCGGATCGTGGATACGGCTGAGGAAACGCAGGTGCTGCTCGGCGTCGGAGATGGAGAACCAGTACTTGAGCAACTGGATGCCCGAGCGCGCCAGCATCTTTTCGAACTCAGGCACGCTGCGGAAGAATTCCTCGTATTGTTCGTCGTTGCAGAAACCCATGACCCGCTCGACCCCGGCGCGGTTGTACCAGCTGCGGTCGAACAGGACGATCTCGCCACCGGCCGGCAGGTGCGAGACGTAGCGCTGGAAATACCACTGGGTCTGCTCGCGGTCGTTCGGCGCGGGCAGCGCGGCGACCCGGCAGACCCGCGGGTTGAGGCGCTGGGTGATGCGCTTGATCACGCCGCCCTTGCCCGCCGCGTCGCGCCCCTCGAAGAGAATCACCACCTTGTGCCCGGTGTGCACCACCCAGTTCTGCAGTTTCACCAGTTCCCGTTGCAGGCGGAACAGTTCGCGGAAATAGCGGCGCCGACTCAATTCGCCGGGCGCATCCTCCTGCTCGGGACCGAACAGCTCGTCCAGGTTCAGCTCGTCGTCGAGCAGTTCCTGCTCCAGCTCTTCGTCGTGTCGATCGAGCCAGTCGCGACCGATGCGGCCCGAGGTATCGCCATAGGAGTCCATGCGCTGCTCTCCACGTCATGCCGAAATACCGCGAATGCTAGGCGCGTCTTCATGACGGTTTGGTGACGGTTAGATGAAAACGTAGCGATCGCTCGTCGTCGAAAACAGTCGAAAGGTCACTGAAAGTCAGAAAATTCCCTAATCATTTGAATGACTTGGCCTAAGCTGGCCAGCCTCTCCGCACTTTCCACATGCTCCGCGCACCCCGGCGACCGCCGGGGCGAACCGCGCCCTTGCGGCGCCATTGATCGGAGATCGACCATGCAAGCGTTTTCCAAACAGCAACTCATCGATGCGCTGAATGCCCAGAGCAGCGACCTGGCCACCCTGCAGAGCCTGGTCATGGGCCTCTACCTGTGGATTCGCGACAGCCATGGCCAGGCCAGCGTCGATGCGGCCTTCCAGCGCGCCCGCGAGGAGGCCAGGCAATTCCGCCAGCAGAGCGGCAACCAGGCTGACGAGCGATTGATCCTGCACCTGGCGGAAATCGTCCGCGAACAACCCTGAGCCATGACCGGCACAGACTGACCGGTTCGGCCTGACTCAAGGCCGCAAGGCAGTCCCGGGCGCCGCGGAATCGACTTTCGCGGTGTCCTCCGCGGGCAGCACCCGGATGGTCGCGGTCACGCCGGCGCGCAAGGTGTTGCGCTGGCGATAGGCGGGATCGATGGCGATGCGCACCGGAATTCGCTGGGCCAGCTTGACCCAGGTATAGCTCGGGTTGATGTTCGCCAGCAGGCGCGAGCCCTCGGCATTCTCCCGGTCGGTGATGGCATGGGCGATGCTCTGCACGCGCCCGTCGAAGCGCTCGCCGCTCATCAGTTCCACCCGCGCCCGGCTGCCGACGTGGATGCCCGGCAACTTGGTCTCCTCGAAGTATCCGCTGACATAGAACGAATCGCGGTCCACCAGCGCCAGCAATGGCACCCCGGCGTGGGCGTAGTCGCCCTCGCGGGTCTGCAGGTTGGTCACGTAGCCGCTGACCGGGGCGCGCACCTGGGTACGTTCGAGATCGAGACGGGCCTGCTGCAAGGCGGCTTCGGCAAGCTCCACGTTGGCCTGGGCCAGGCCGAGGCTGGCCTGGTTCCTCAGCAACTCGGCCTGGGCCAGGCTGACGTCGGTCTGGGCCTTTTCGTTCTCTTCCACCGATAGCATCGAGCGCTTCTGCAATGCCGAGCGCCGTTGCGCCTCGCTGCGGCGCTGGCGCAACTGGGCCTGGCTGGCCTCGATCGCCGCGCGCGACTCGCCCAGCGCCGCCCGCGCCACGTTCACCGCGCGCTCGGCGCGCAGCACCGCCAGTTCATAGCGCGCCGGATCGATGCTGAGCAGCAGTTCGCCCTTCTCCACGGGCTGGTTGTCGCTCAGCGGCAACCGGGTGATCAGCCCGGAAACGTCCGCCGACAGCGTCACCACATCGGCGCGGACCCGCGCGTCACGGGTCCACGGCGTGCGGGTGTAGCGTTCCCAGGCGAGGAACACCAGTGCCGCCGCCACCAGCACCGCCAGCAGGGTGGCCAGGCGCGGCCATTTGCCTTGCAACAGATTCATCGGGACATCTCCCCCATCCACAGGATCAGACCGGCGCAGATCGCGCAGTACAACGCGCCCTGGAACAGCGCTTCGTGCCAGACCCGCTGCAACACGCCGAAGCGCCGCAACAGCGGGTTGAGCAGCAGCAGGATCAGCCAGGCCAGCAGCAGCGCCTGGGCGATCGGCGGCAGGTAGACGCCCCCGATCTCGACATCAGCGGGCATGTCCGCCCTCCTCTTCTGGTTCTTCGACGACCGCCGGTGCGCCGCGGTCCTCCTCCAGCAACGTCCGATAGCGTTGCAGCGACTGCTGCAGGATCAGTACCGCGACATTCATGATGAAGCGCTGCCGCGTCGCCCCGAGGTCCTTCGACGGCTGCGCCAGCAAGGCCTCCAGGCCCCGGCCGAAACGCCGCAGGGCGGCCAGGGCGAGGTCCTGCCGCGGGGCGTCCGCTCCGCCGGCTATGTAGGCGGCGACCTCGCGCAGCGCCTCGCCCAGCAGCGGCTGCAACTCCAGCGGCACCACCCCGGCGTCATGCAGCGGCTCGCGCAGGCGGTTCAACGCCACGCCCATCACCACACAGCCCAGGGCGCACTGGAAACGTTCCGCCGAAGCCGGCTCCTGGCTCGCCGGCAGCAGGCCGACCATCACCGCCAGGCGATCGATCATCCGCGTCTCGAAGGCGAAGCGCTGCGCCTCGCTGGCCTCGCAGCGCGACATTTCCGCGACGTCCTGGCGCGACAGGTAGAGCAGCCGGCGCAGGCGCGGGTCGGCGCGGAACGGATAGACCAGGGCGAACACCAGCACGGCGAGGACCGCCGCGGCGAGGAAGCCGCCGACGAACTCGAACCACTGCGAAGCGTTGCTGTAGTAGACCGCGATATTCTGCGGCGCCACCATCAGCAAGGTCTCCAGGCCGATGCCCATGGCGATCCCGGCGCTCAGCGGGCTGCTCAGGCCGACCGCGACCACGTACAGCAGCAACGCCATCCACAACGCCAGCCACTCGAAGTCGGCGGATGCCGGTAACAGCACGAACAGCAGCGCCGCCGAGATCAGGATCGCCAGCAGCAGCCCGCGCAGGAAGTTCTGCGCCGCCAGCAGCGGACGCGGGAAGGTCGCCATCAGCGAGCACATCACGCCGACCAGCAGCAGGCTGCTGAGGGCGCCGTTCCAGGCGCTGGTGATCCACAGCCAGGCGGCGCAGGACAAGGCGACGAAAGCGCGCACGGCGTTCATCGAGGCCAGCGCCCAGTCCAGGTGCAGCGCCTGCGCCTGGCCACGGCGGTAGAAACTGCTGGCCTGGCGGCCGGACTGGATCGCATCGTTGAGTTCGAGCACTTCGCCCAGGCGCTGGAACAGCCGCGCGTATTCCCAGCGCAGGATCGCCACCTGCGGGCGCAGCGCCGGGCTCAGCGCCTCGTCGTAGGACTCCGCGCGCGTCGCCGCGGCATCGAAGGCCTGGCGCACCGCCTGGAACTCCTCCAGCACCTCGGAGGGTACCGCCCGCCCCTGCTCGGCCAGCGCGTCCAGCACCCGCAGCGCACGATCCAGCAGTGCCTGGATATCCGCCGGCAACGGCCCGACCCAGTGCGCCCGCACCAGCAGGCGATGCTGGCGCAGCAGCAACAGCCGCGAGGCCATCAGCACCAGCAGGTTACCCAGCAACTGCACCAGGCCATCGGCGCGGCGCAGGTTCGGCGCGTCGAAATAGAGGTGCCGGCGCAGGCCGTCCAGCGCGGTGATGCTGGCGACCAGTTGCATCTGCCGCTGGTTGAACGACTCGTCGCCCTCGTCGCCGCGGATCACCGCCGCGGCGTGCCGCGCGGTACTGCGGATCAGGCCGTCGACCTGGGCGAAGTAGCCCTTCGCCACCGCCTGCGGTCGCGCGCTGAGCAGGCTGACCAGGGCCACGCAGGCGACGCCCAGCAGGGTCTCGGTGACCCGCACCACGGCGAGCATGAAGGTGTTTTCCGGATCGGGAATCGACAGCACGGCGACGATCACCGCGGTGAAGCCGCTGAGCACGAAGGCGTGCGAGTCGGTGTAGCGCAGCAAGGTGCCGCCGGCGGTGCAGAGCGCCAGCCAGAGTCCCAGGGCGACGAAGAACGGCAACGGTTGCTGGGCGAACAGCGCCATGATCAGCACCGCCACCACGGCGCCGGCGAAGGTACCGAGGACCTGGGCGAAACTGCGCTTGAGAGCCATCCCGGCCAGCGGCTGGCTGACGATGACCACGGTCATCAGCGCCCACTTCGGCTGCTCCAGGTCGAAGAGGAAGGCCAGGTAGAGGGTCAGCAGCCCGGCGGCGACGGTGCGCAGGGCGAACAGCAGGGTTTCCCGCGGCGGCCGCCAGAGCAAGCGGGCGTAGAATTTCAGCCCTTCCATGCCCGGCCCCGCACCTCCAGGCAACGGTTGGCCGCGGACCAGGCGGCGATGAAGCGACTCGACATGCTGGTTTCTCGTTCGGGGTTCATGCGGCGGGTTCGCTTCCAGTCTAGAAGGCGCAAGGAAATCCGTGGCCGCCTACGGGGGCGGGCAGGTGCGGTCGGCCACGGAGCGACGAGTCGCGGCTACAGGGTAAAAGCCCCGACAGCCTTCCCGGTAGCGCGTCCAGGCGAAAACCGTTTTCGCTGAGAACGAACGCTGCGGCGCCTTTCGATTGGGTAAGCTTGCTCAAGGCTGGATCGATTTAGCTTGCGAATCAAGCGGATAGAAAGCCTAAGGAAAACGACCAGGAGGAGCCGAGAATGCGTCGAGCGATTGCCACTGTATCGTGGGCCCACCGATGAGCCTGCGTTTCGACGATATCGAAGCCTTCCTCAACGTCGCCGAACTCAACAGCGTGACGTCGGCGGCCGAGCGCATGAGCCTGTCCAAGTCGGTGATCAGCAAGCGTGTCAGCGATCTCGAACGACGCCTCGGCGTCCGCCTGCTCTATCGCACCACGCGCAACGTCGAGCCGACCGAGGCCGGGCATTTCTTCTACAAGGCCGCCAAGGCCTCGCTGCAGGAACTCAACAACGCCGCGGAGATTGTCGCCCTGCGCGAGAACGACCTGTGCGGCGAATTGCGCATCGTCACCCCGATGAGCTTCGGCACCCTCTGGCTGTCGCCGATCATCGCCGACTTCATGAGCCAGCACCCGCGCCTGGAGATCGTCCTGCAGATGGACGACCGCCTCACCGACTTCGAGAAGGAAGGCTACGACCTGAGCATCCGCGTCACCCGCCTGGACGACAGTTCGCTGATCGCCCGGCCGCTGGCCAACAGCCAGCGGGTGGTCTGCTGCAGCCCCGACTACGCGGAACGCCACGGCACGCTGGACACCCTCGAACAACTGATGCAGCACGAGTGCCTGGGCTACAACAACGCCACGCCGAGCCAGGTCTGGACCTTCGAACCGGCGTTCCCCGGCGCCAAGCCCCGTGCCGTCTCGCCACGCGGACGCTTCAGCAGCAACAACGGCCAGGCCATGCGCGACGCCGCCCTGCGCGGCCAGGGACTGGCGTTGCTGCCGCTGTTCATCGTCGCCGAGGACCTCAAGAACGGCCGCCTGGTGGACGCCGCGCCCGGCCTGCGCCCACTCGACGACGTGATCTACGCGATGTATTCGCGGGCGGCGGCGATGTCGCCGAAGGTCAAGGCGTTCATCCAGCATCTCCAGCAGGCGCTGTCGATCCCGCCCTGGGGCAACGGCTGAGCGACCGAACCATTCCGGCGAGGCTCCGGTCAGATACTGGGCATGCGGAGAAGACTCCCAGGAGCCTGTCGTCTCTCCCCCGTCCGGCCACCCGGCCCACAAAGGAGAACTGCCATGATCGTGCGTACCCTGCTCATCGCCGCCGCCCTGCTCGGCGGCACCGCCCAAGCCGCCGAAAGCACCGACCTGTGCGGCGCCAACCTGCAGAAGCTGGACGATATCCTCGCCGTGCGCGGCAAGACCTCGGTCACCGGTGCGCGGGTCACCGAGGTCAAGGAACTCCAGGCCAAGGCCAGGCAGGACCAGGCCAGCGGCGACACCAAGGGCTGCATCACCGCCACCACCCAGGCCCTGCAGATCCTGCAGAACGCCGGGAAGAAATGATCCGCGACAGACGCAAGGCGGATAACCGCAAGCGGTTATCCGTCCTACCCCAATGCGACCCTCCGCAGGGCGAATAGCGCCGCAGGCGTTATCCGCCGACACTCCAGCCCCCGCCCCGACCGCGTCCGATTTCGCTCATTCGAAGCGCAGGCTTTCCCGCACCGCACGGATTTCTGCCTGGCTGGCGTCGTAGGCCTCGGCCAGGCCGGCATAGGACAGCGAATAGGCCGAGGTCTTGCCGGCCGCGGCGAGCAAGGTCTGCTTCATCACCACGGCGCCGCGCTGGCGAATGGTGCAGGTGGTCTCCAGCGCCGCCAGCCCGCCGGTGGTGGACGGCTGCGGCGAGGTGCAGGCGGTCTGCAGGCCGTTGCGCAGGAACTCGATCTGCACCAGCTTGCGCATGTGCCCGAGGACTTTCTCCAGGTTCACTGCCTGCCCGCTCTGCAGGGGCATCCGCGTCACCTCCATCACCAGTGCCTGGGAGCCGTCTGCCTGCAACTTGACCGCGCGCTGGCGCTGGCCGGCGCCGGCCAGCGCGCCATCGACGCCTCGGCCAGGCTCAGCGCGGACAGCGTGCCGACCGCCAGGGCCAGCCAGCGCCAGCCGTTGCGTCGCGTTTGCGCCTGCCTCACGGTGTACCCTCCTCTTCGCGTCCCTCCACGGCCGGCCGGGGCTGCCCGAGGGGCTCCTCGAAACGCAGCAGGCGTCCGGCATTGCCCAGCACCAGCAAGGTGCTGAGGTTGTGCAGCAGCGCCGCGACCATCGCCCCGGCCGCGCCGAGCAGGCCGAAGGCTGCCGCGGCGACGATCGCCAGGGTCCAGCCGAGGCCGATCGCCACGTTGACCTGCAGGGTCCGCCGGCATTGCCGGCTGAGCCGCACGCAGGTGCCGAGCCGGCGCAGGTCGCTGCCGATCAGCACGATATCCGCCGAGGCCAGGGCGATGTCGGCGCCGCCGGCGCCCATTGCCACCCCGACCACACCGGCCTTCAGCGCCAGCGAATCGTTGATGCCGTCGCCGACCACCATCGGCCGGAAACCGCTGCCGATCTCCGCGCCGACCTGGCGCAGCTTGTCCTCCGGCAACGCCTGCGCCACCAGTTGGCGAATCCCCACCTGCTTGGCCACGGCGTCGGCCACCGCCCGGCGATCGCCGGTCAGCAACAGTTGCCGGCCCAGACCCAGTTCGCGCAGATCGGCCAGGGCCTCGGCGGCCTCCGCGCGTACGCTGTCGGCCAGCAGCAGCCAGCCGAGGAAGCGCCCGTCCAGGGCGATTCCGGCGATCGGTCCCTCATGCTCCGGCACCTCGCTGGCGTCGATGCCCAGTTGCTGGAACAGTTCGGGCCGGCCGAGGGCGGCTTCGCCCGCCGCTGTTCGTGCGACCACGCCGAACCCCTGGCGTTCGCGGATATCGCTCAATGGATGATAGGCATCGTGCGCCGCCAGGGCTGCCAGCGCTCGGCTCACCGGATGGCTGCTGGCGGCGCCGAGGCTAGCGGCCAGGCGCAGCACCGACGCCTCCTCGGCGGCATCGGCCAGGCGCAGCGCCTGCAGGCGCAGGCTGCCGTGGGTCAGGGTGCCGGTCTTGTCGACCACCAGCGAAGTCAGGTCCGCCAGCTCCTCGAGGAAGGCCGAGCTGCGGATCAGGATACCGTGGCGGGCGGCCACGGCGATCCCGGCGATAGCCGTGGCCGGGGCGGACAGCACCAGGGCGCAGGGACAGGCGGCGACCAGCACGGCGAGCATGGCCTGGGCATCGTTGGTGACGAACCAGGTGACCGCGGCGATCAGCAACACCAGCAACATGTACTGCCCGGCGTAGCGCTCCAGCAGGCGGGTGATCGGCGGCTTGGCGCGCTCGGCCTGCTGCATCAGGCCGATCACCTTGCCCAGGGTCGAGGCCTCGCCGGTACGGGTTATCTCGATGCGCAGCAGGCCGTCGAGGTTGATCGCGCCGCCGTAGACCTCCATCCCCGGCGCCACCTCGAGCGGCACCGACTCGCCGGTGATCGGCGCGGTGTCGAGACTGGCCTGGCCTTGCAGGACCCGCCCGTCGGCCGGAACCCGGTCGCCGGCGCGCACTTCCACCTGGTCGCCCGGCCGCAGGCTGGCGTTGTCCACCTCGCTCAGGCTGCCGTCGGCCTCGATCCGCCGGGCATGGCTGCGGGTCAGCTCGCCGAGGGCGGCGATGGCCTCCTGGGAGCCGATCACGCTGCGCTCCTCCAGTACATGGCCGAAGATCATGATGATCGGCAGCAGCGCGGCGGTCAGCAGGTCGCCGCTGGCCCAGGCGCCGAGCATGGCCAGCGCGATCAACTGGTCGGTGACGCCATGCAGGCTCGGATGCCGCAGGCTGTCCCAGGCCGAGCGGGCCACCGGCAGCGCCACCAGCAGCGACGCGACGCCGAGCAGGATCTGGCTGACCCCGGCCTGGTCCGCCGCCAGCCAGCGCCAGGCCAGGCCGAGCAGCAACAGGCCGAGGGCGAGCATCGCCAGGCTCAGCTGGCGCGCGGCACGGCGCTGCTCGTCGCGGCTGAGCAGGCCGCCGCCGAACGGCAGGTGATGATGGTGATGCGCGCAGCCGCCATGGCTGCCGTGGGCGGTCGGCTCGCTCATGCGCACCTCCCGGGGCGAGCCGCGGCGGCTATTGCGGGAAGCGCGCGTCCGGCCGGCGTACGTAGTCCAGGGCTTCCTTCTCGGTGAGCTCCCAGATCTGCTTGACTTGCCCGTTGTTGTCGCTCTTCAGGCCGACGAAACTGCCCTTGAGCTGGGGCATGCGGCCATAGACGATGAACAGGTTCTGCGCCGTGCGGATGCGCACCGACGGCGCCACCGAATAGCTGACGGTCTTCTTCCCCAGCCCCAGGGTGAGCACGCTGCGCAGCAGGCTCTGCTTGGGCTTCTTCAGGGTGATGACCGGGTACTGCGCGCTGGCCACGAAGCCCACCAGCATGTCGCTCGGCAACTGCCGCGCCAGCGCCTCGCCGCCGCACAGCAACAGCGCCAGCCCGCACAGCAGGGCCCTGCCGGGTGATAGCCGCGCACCGTTGCCCGTGAATGGAATACCGCCTGCCGTCATTGCCCGTCCCGTTCGCCTGGTTGTTCGACTCGGCGCCGCGTTCCGCTGGCGGAAGCGCGTACCGAAGGTTGATGCCGACGCAGGGTAGCCGTTTCACGTTCGCTTGTCCGTCCATTGTTTCACAGCCCGCGAAGGGCACCGTCGGGCAGCGGCTCATGGCTGCCCACCTTGCAGAATCAGGCGGCCATCGTCGCGCGGATCGACGCTGCCGACCGAACCGGCCTTGCCGAGGATCGCCGGCACCCGTTCGCGGTACAGGCGCCAGAGCAGGCCGGCATCGGTCGCGCCCAGCGCCGGGGCCAGGCCAACGATGCTGGCGGTGTCGCGGCGCGCCTGGGCCAGCCGTTCGCCGGCCTCGGCGCGGGCGAGCTGCAGGGTGCGGTCGGCCCCCTCGGTGGCGGCCTGGGTGAGTTTCTCCGCCTCGGTGCGCGCCTTGGCGACGTTCTGCTCGGCCAGTTGGCTGGCGGTCAGCACCGCGTTGAAGGCGCTTACCGCATTGCGCGGCAGGCTCGACTGCACGTCGACCCGCACCACCTGGATGCCCAGCCCGCTGCCGGCCGCGGCCAACGCCGCCAGGCTGTGGTTGATGCCCTGCACCAGGTCGCCGCGCAGGCGTTCGCGGCGCTCGGCGACCGCGCTGTCGTTGCCGAGCAACTCCGGGCGCGCCACCAGGATGGTGTCCAGGTCGCGCGCGGCGCAGACCTGCACGGCGTTGCGCGCCACCAGCCGGTCCAGCGCCGGCAGCACGTGGGCGCCCTGGAGGACGTAGGCGTACGGGTCGTCGACCTTGTAGAACACCCGCACGTCCAGTTGCACCACCCCGGCGTCGCCGGTCAGCAGGTAGCCGGAGCCGGCCAGCGCGTCGCTGGACAGGCTGACGTCGAGATCGGCGCGACGCGCCTGCTCGGAACGCAGCAGGCCCTCGACGCGGCGTTCGATCACCTGTTCGGCGGACGGCAGCAGCACCACCTGCTCCAGCGGCTGCGGCCAGGCCAGCAGCAGGCCGGGACCGGCCAGGCGCTCCAGCGCGCCCAGGCGCAGCACTACGGCGCGGTTCTCCGGGCCGATCTGGCGGACGTTGGAAAACGCCCAGGCCAGCGCCGCCAGGAGGGTCACGCCGAACAGTGCGAGGAACGCCAGGCGTCCGGCCTGCAGCCAGGGGCTGCGCAGCCCCTCGCGCGCTTCGCCGCTCATGGCCGGCGCCCGTTGGCCGGCGCTTCGGCGGGGAGCGCCGGCGGCCCGTCGACCAGCACGCGGAACGGTGCGGCATCGGTGCGCAAGACCAGCCGGGTATCGCCGTTGACGATGGTGCCAAGGGTGTCCAGCGAGCGCAGCAGGTTGTATAGCTGCGGCGAACCGGCGTAGGCCTTGCCGTAGATGCGCGCCGCCTCGACCCGTGCCTGGGCCTCGATCTCCGCGGCTTTCACCGAAGCCTCGGCCTGGATCACCCGGGCGTCGCGCTCCGCCGCCGAACGGATCTCCGCGGCCTGGCGACGGCCCTCGGCGGTACGCTCGGTGGCGATGGTCTCGCGCTCGGCGCGCATGCGGTCGACGGTGGCGCCGAGGGTCACCTTGGGCAGGGTCAGGCGCTCGATGCCGACCTGCACCACCTTGACCCCGTAGGTCGCCAGCAACTGATGGTCGATCTGTTCGCGCAGGCGCGCTTCGAAGTCGCCGATACGCACCCGCGACGCCTCGGTATTCACCAGGTCGGCCAGGTCATAGGCGCTGGCGGTGGTTTCCAGCGCCGAGCCGACGAAGGTGCGCAACTGCCGGGCAGCCTCGTCCGGCTGGTTGCGCACCGCGCGCATGAAGCGCTGCACGTTGTCGGCGTCGCCCTGGACCTGCCAGGCCACGTAGGCCTGGACGATGATCCGCAGGCCATCGCGGGTGCCGACGTCCTGCAGGCCGCTGGAGGTGGTGCGCAGGCGCAGGTCGACCGGGATCGCGCTCTCGAACGGCAACGGCAGGCGCCAGGCCAGGCCCGGTTCGAGCAGGACCCGCGCCGGGTTGCCGAAACGGGTGATGACCATCGCCTCGCCGGAACGTACCTGCACCAGGCAAGCGGCGGCGACGGCGAACAGCACCAGCAGCGCGGCGACCAGCAGCCGGCGCCAGGGCGACGCGGCCTGTGCGCCATGGCCGTGATCGTGATCGTGATCGTGATCGTGATGATGCTCGTGGTGGCTGTGCGAGTGGGAGTGACCGAGGCTCAAGAGCGCTCTCCTCATGGTGCGGATTGCCCGGCCGCGGACGCCGGAGCGGCGGACGGACGGGACGAAGACGGGGAATCCAGGCGGCCGAGGCCGAAGCTGCGCAGGTCGATGGTCGGCGCGCCGGCGCCGGCGATGCGGTGGTCGATGAGCAGCAGGTTGGCCTTGCCCAGGCCGCGTCCGAGTTGGCGGTAGTAGGCCTCCAGCAGGAAAGCCTGGCCGGCGTCGGCATAGCCTTCCCGCTCGGCGGCGAAGCGCCGGTCGGCGGCCTGCGCGGCGGCCAGGGTCTCGCGGGCCTGCGCGCTGGCCCGGTCGTGCGCCACGCTGGCCTGTAGTTGCGCCTCGTTGCGTTGCGCGGCGGCCTGCCCGCGCTCGCGGGCGATCAGCGCCTGGGCGGTGATCTGCGCGGCCTGCACCGCGTGGTAGGCATTCGCCGCACCGGCCGGCGGATGGATCGCCTCGACCGCCGCGCCCAGTACCTCGACGCCGCTGCCGAGGCGATCGAGATCGGCCTGCACGGCCTGGCCGATCTGCTCGGCCAGGCCCGCACGCTGCTCGCCGAGGACCTCGTCGAGGGTCCGCGAGGCGAAGGCATGCACCAGTACGCGGCTGGCGGTGCTGCGCACCAGCGTCGGCACGTCGGCGCTGCGGTAGGTCGCCGCCAGCGCCGATGCGTCGTCGAGAGCGATGCGGTAGACGATGCGCACGTCCATGTTGACGATCTGGAAGCTCTGCCGATGGTCGGCCAGGCTGGCGATGACCTGCGATTTCTCGCTGACGTGGGAGGCGTCCCACAAGCGGTTGGCGCTATCCGGGGCCGGACCTTCGGCGGGCGCGAGCGGCTCGGCTCCGCCGTCGCCGGCGGCGACGCTGGTGGCCAACTCGTGGACCACCCCGTTCTCCACCGCCAACACCCGCCCCAGCGGCCAGGGCAGCCCCAGGTGCAGGCCGGGGCCGAGCACCGCGACCGGCTTGCCGAAGCGCTCGTAGACACCCCGTGCATCCATGCCGATCTCGCGTACGCCGCTGAGCAGCCAGCCGCTCAGCGACACCACCGCCAGCACCGGCAGGAACGCCCGCCGCATGAAACCGAAGGCCCAGACCTGGCGCAGGTCGATGCCGAAGCGCTGGTGCAACTCATGCTGCAGACGCTGCAGGGGACGCGGCGGCCAGCGCAACAGGTCGGCCAGCAGGCTGGTGGCGACCAGGCGCGGTTCGAGGCCGGCACGCTGCGGCGCGAACATCGCCAGGATCGCCCTGCCCAGCAACTCCAGCGCCAGCGCCGCCGGCAACAGGCCGAGCAGTACCGCCAGGCGCGGGGCCCAGGGGTGTCCCTGGCGAGCCAGGAACAGACAGAGGGCGGCCAGCACCAGGGTACCGATCAACGCCCGCGCCAGTTGCCCGAGGACCGGGGCTTCCGGCCACTGCGCCGGCCCTTGGCTGGCGAGGCGACGTTCCAGCACCAGCACCGCGAAGGCCAGCAGCAGGCAGATACCGATGGCGAGGTCGGCCGCTTGCCCGGAACTGGCCGGCGGCAGGTCGAGACGCCAGCCGGCGGCTACCAGGCACAACGCCAGCGCCGCGCTCGCCGCCAGCCACAGCGCAGCGTGCCCGAGCTGGGCCAGGCCGTGGGCGATGGCCTGGCCCAGGCGCTCCAGCAGCCGTTCATAGGCGCTGTCGGCGGTGGCGTCGGGTTCGTCCCGCTGCCAGCGCAGCCAGGCAGGCCGCGCGCTGGCCTCCGCGCCGAGGACCACGCAACGCCAGGCCGCGACCCGGTAGGCCGCGTGCAGACCGGCGAACAGGACCAGCCAGGCCGCGCCGAGGTTGTACAGCAGCGGCGGCCAGAGCGAGTCGGCGGCGAACAGGCCGATGAAGAACCCCAGCACGGCGCAGGCGGCGGCCAAGGCGACGCTGGCCGCTGCCCATCGCCACAGCTGGCGCAACTGCCGGGGCGCCTGCTGGAAACGCGGCAGCGATTCGGCGGCGACGCCCTCGGCGTCCAGGTCGACTCTCATCTTCACTCCAGGCAAAACTCGAAGGTACCGGCCAGGCCGGCGCAAACGCCCGCAACTTTATAACAATGCGCGTTAAGAAGTTGTCATGATTTGAAAAACAGTCTGCATCCCAAGGCTCTTGACTGGAAGACGAGAGTCTGTGTGCAGCACCCTGGGCAACACCTAACCAATCGAAAGGTTCTAAGCAGCCGGGAAAAACCACCGGACATCCGTGCAAACGACCATTCGTCGGCAATTCTCATTCAAATCGGATTTCTTATAACCAATCCGCATAGGCCTACCGGAGCCCTCATCTCCCCCGCAAAGGCACGCCATTCCGGGCCTCGACGCGTAGCCGGCAGGCCTTTTCGCATAGCCTGACGGTTTTATAACAGCGGCAGAGCGTCAATAATCCGACCATCGACTGTGATAGCGTCAAAAAAGAATCATATCGATCCTTTGTAGCGTTATCCGGTGCCATGCAGTCCTTATCGAACAACCGCCGGGGCCTCGCCAAGCCCCGGTTCGAGCCACGCATTGCGTGGTCGCAGCAAACGTTTGTGCGGATTACCCCAGGAGGCTCGCCCATGACCGAATCGACTGCCGGGGCCGGAGTCCATGGCACAGCCTCCGGACAGGCTGGCGAAAGCCCTGCCGCGCGCAGGGAACGATCGCCGGTGACGGATCGTCGATGAGCCGGGGGAAGCCATGCGAAGCCTGATCGGGATGACGTTCCTGAACTCCTCCGTAGGCCAGCGCCGGCTGCGCCAGAACGGTATCGTGCTGCGCCTGGGACCGGTAGTCGCGGATCGCCGGCGCGCGACCCTGCCGCACCGGCAAGGCCACTGCCTCGATCGTCAGGACCTGGAAACCCTGTTGCTATGGCTACAGCGGCACTTCCTCTGCGTGCCCCTGGAACACCTGCTCGAAGGCCCCGCTCCAGCCTGCCTGCGGATCGCCCTGAGCGTCGACGGCAACCCTGCGGAACTGGCCGAGCAGGTCTATCCGCTGCTGGAACGCTACGAAATGCCGGCGAGCGCCTTCATCGGCGGTGACCCGCGCAGTTGGCGCGAAGCGGTGGCCGAGACGCTCTGGCAGGCCGATGCGACTGCCGCCGGACCCTTGCTGGAACTGCTGGAGGGTTACAGCGGCGCGGCACTCATGGCGGTGTTCGAACGCACCGGCGACGACCAGCGTCGCAGCCGCAACCTCGACCTCCTCCTGCGCAAGCTGGAACGCCTCGACCCGGCCTCGCAGCAGGCCTTGCACGCGGCCTGCCCGGTTCCCGCACCGTACAGCGCTGGCGACTGGGAGCGGGTCCGCCGCCTGGAAAACAGCGGCCTGCTTCGCTTCGGCCTGCGCGGACAGGAGCCGCACCCATCGGCAGGCCTTTGCGCCGAGGACTGTCTCGGCCGCGCCCACCGCCAGCTCCAGCAGCATTGCGCCGCCCCCCTGCCGGTGTTCTGCCAAGCTCGCACCACACCCGCCGCGCAACCCGGCCTGCGCGCCGCCCTCGGTCGGCTTGGCTACCGCTTCGCCTTCGGCGCGCGCAATGGCCTGGTGGATACCCGTTGCGACCCGCTGGACCTGCCGCGCATCGAGGTGGATGCGGCGATCGCCGCCCGTCCCGGCCGGCTGGCCTGGCATATCTATCGTGGAGCCCGCCCATGAGCATGGCTTCCAGCCCGTTCCCAAGGAGGCGCGACAGGCAGTCGCCCTCCGCCGGAAGACCGCCCGAACCACGGGAAGCGAACGCGCCGTCGCCCGCCATGCCGCAGCGACGCCGCTCTCAGGGATATGGCCAGCCCAGCTGGCCCGGTATCAGCAAGGATCGTCCCATGACTGCAGACACCCCTACCTCTGTCGCTACCATCAACCACCTGCTGCTCGGCGCGCCCTACACCAGCCCACTGGTGATCCCCGGCGACTGGCTGGTCGACGAGCTGGAAGGCGCCGTGGAGGTCGGCGGCTTCACCGACGGCCTGTTCCGCTGGCCGACGCGCAAGCGCAGCGGCCGCCCTTCGCCGATTCTCTGCGGCGACCTGCTGCGCGCGGTACGTACCGAATGCGCCGAGTCGGTGCAGTTCTGGTGGGGTTTCAGTCCGAGCCTGGTGGGGCGCTGGCGCCGCGCCCTCGGCGTGACCCGCCGCAACAATCCCGGCGACCAGGCGGTGGCGCGCGCCCGCGCCGCCCTCGCCCGCTCGCTGGACCGCAAGGCGCCGCCGAAGGCACCGGCCGCCTGGTCCAGCGAAGAAGTCGAGTTCATCCGCCGCCATGGCAGCAAGCGCAGCCTGGCCTGGTGCGCCTACATGCTCGGCCGCAGCTACCAGAGTGTCGCCAGCAAGGCCGAGGAGCTTTCCCCGCACAGCGGGCGCGACCGCAACAATGCGATCTGGAGCAAGTCCGAGGAAGATCTGTTGCGCCAGCACTACCAGCAGCGCGGCTCGCTATGGTGCGCGCAGCAGACCGGCAAGACCCGCGCAGCGGTATTCCACCGGGCCAAGAAGCTGGGCCTGCAACGGCAGCGGCCGAAACACCCGTGAGGCCGGTCGCCGCCCTCTCCCGCCGAGGCGAGAGAGGGCCAGTGCTCAACCGCGGTAGTAGCGCTGCGCCACGAAGGGCATCTTGCTGACCACCAGGGTCACCGGCTTGCCGCGCACCATCGCCGTCACCTCGCTGCCCAGGCCGGCCAGCTCGCTCGGCACGTAGCCCATGGCCAGCGGCGCGTTGAGACTCGGACCGAAACCGCCGCTGCTGACCTTGCCGATCGCCCGGCCCTGGGCATCGACGATCTCGGCGCCCTCGCGCACCGGCATCCGCCCCTGCGGCAGGAAACCGACGCGCTTGCTGGCAACGCCCTGCGCCTGCTGGGCAAAGATCCGCTCGGCGCCGGGGAAGCCGCCGGCGCGCACGCCGTCGGCGCGACGCGCCTTGGAAATGGCCCAGCCGAGGCTGGCTTCGACTGGCGTGGTGGCGCTGTCCATGTCGTGGCCGTAGAGGCACAGGCCGGCTTCCAGGCGCAGCGAGTCGCGCGCGCCGAGGCCGATCGGCGCCACTTCCGGCTCGGCCAGCAGGCGCCGCGCCAGGGCCTCGGCATGGGCGGCGGGCACGGAGATCTCGTAGCCGTCTTCACCGGTATAGCCGGAGCGGCTGACGTAGCAGTCCTGGCCGAGCAGCTCGACGCGGGCGAACTGCATGAAGGTCATCTGCGCCACCTGCGGCGCCAGGCGCTCCAGCACCCGCACCGCCGCCGGTCCCTGGAGGGCGAGCAAGGCACGCTCCTCGAACAGCGGCTCGACGCTGCAACGGCCCTCCAGGTGACGACGCAGGTGCGCCAGGTCCTGGTGCTTGCAGGCGGCGTTGACCACCAGCAGCAGGCAATCGCCGAGGTTGGCCACCATCAGGTCGTCGAGGATCCCGCCCTGCTCGTCGGTGAACAACGCGTAGCGCTGCTGGCCCACCGGCAGGTCGAGGATGTCCACCGGCACCAGGCTTTCCAGGGCCAGCGCCACATCGGCGCCCACCAGGCGAATCTGGCCCATGTGCGAAACGTCGAACAGACCGGCCTGCTCGCGGGTGTGCAGGTGCTCCTTGAGCACCCCGGCCGGGTACTGCACCGGCATGTCGTAGCCGGCGAAGGGCACCATCTTCGCCCCCAGTTCCAGGTGCAGGGCGTGCAGGGGCGTCTTGGCGAGGGTTTCTGCGGTCATGTTTCACTCCATGGCATCCCGGCCTCCTTTCTGCCGGAGAGCCGCGATCGATTGTCGGGAAAGAAAAAAGAAGCGCCGGCGCAGCGGCGCGGTTCAGCATTCGATGATGTTCACGGCGAGGCCGCCGCGCGCGGTTTCCTTGTATTTGCTTTTCATGTCGGCGCCGGTCTGGCGCATGGTGCGGATGACCTTGTCGAGGGAAATGAAGTGCTGGCCGTCGCCGCGCAGGGCCATGCGCGCGGCGTTGATCGCCTTCACCGAAGCCATCGCGTTGCGTTCGATGCAGGGCACCTGGACCAGCCCGCCGACCGGGTCGCAGGTCAGCCCGAGGTTGTGCTCCATGCCGATTTCGGCGGCGTTCTCGACCTGCTGCACGCTACCGCCGAGCACTTCGCAGAGCGCCCCGGCAGCCATCGAGCAGGCCACGCCGACCTCGCCCTGGCAACCGACCTCGGCGCCGGAGATCGAGGCGTTTTCCTTGTAGAGGATGCCGATCGCCGCCGCGGTGAGCAGGAAGCGCACCACGCCGTCGTCGTCGGCCCCGGGGATGAAGCGCGCGTAGTAATGCAGCACCGCCGGAATGATCCCCGCCGCGCCGTTGGTCGGCGCGGTCACCACGCGGCCGCCGCTGGCGTTCTCCTCGTTCACCGCCAGGGCGTAGAGGTTGACCCAGTCGAGCACGCTGAGGGCGTCGCGCAGACCGGCCTCCGGCCGCTGGCACAACTGGCGGTGGAGCGCCGCCGCACGGCGCCTGACCTTCAGTCCGCCGGGCATGATGCCCTCGTTGCGGCAGCCGGCCTCGACGCAGTCCTGCATCACCTGCCAGATACGCAGCAGGCCGGTGCGGGTTTCCTCGGCGGGGCGCCAGGCCTTCTCGTTCTCGGCCATCAACTGGCTGATCGACAGGCCTTCGCGGGCGCAATGGTCGAGCAGTTGCCGCGCGGTCTTGAAGGGGAACGCCAGCGGCGTGCGGTCCTCGACGATGCGGTCGAGGCCGGCGGCCTCGTCGTCGACCACGAAACCGCCGCCCACCGAGTAGTACTCGCGGCTGCGGACCTGCAGGCCGGCGGCGTCGAAGGCACGGAAGATCATGCCGTTGGGATGGTAGGCCAGCGGCTTGCGGATCAGCGCAAGGTGTTCCTTCTCGACGAAGCGGATCGGCCGCTCGCCGAGCAGGCGCAGCTCGCCGCTGGAACGGATGGCATCGAGCCGAGCGGGAATCGCGGCGGTATCCACCGTGTCCGGCTGCTCGCCCTCCAGGCCGAGCAGTACCGCCTTGTCGCTGCCGTGGCCCTTGCCGGTGGCGCCGAGCGAGCCGTACAGCTCGACCTTGATGCTGGCAGTGGCCTCCAGCAACCCCTCGCGCCTCAGCCCCTCGGCAAAGCGCGCGGCGGCACGCATCGGCCCCACGGTGTGGGAGCTGGACGGCCCGATGCCGATCTTGAACAGATCGAAGACACTCAGGGACATGCTCGTCTCCGCTTGCGGATTGGCCGCCACCATGGCGGCGCTCCTGTTCAATCAGCGTAGACCGGGAAGTGCCGGCAGAATTCGCCGACCTGGCCCCTGACCCGTTCGCCGACCTCGGGATTGTCGATATCGTCGAGGATGTCGCAGATCCAGCCAGCCAGTTCTCGGCACTCGCCCTCGCGGAAACCGCGAGTGGTCACCGCTGGGGTGCCGATGCGGATGCCGGAGGTGACGAACGGGCTCTGCGGATCGTTCGGCACGGCGTTCTTGTTCACCGTGATGCCGACCCGGCCGAGGGCGGCGTCGGCTTCCTTGCCGGTCAGGCCCTGGCGCACCAGGCTGATCAGCATCAGGTGGTTGTCGGTGCCACCGGAAACCACGTCGTAGCCGCGCCCGATGAACACCTCGGCCATCGCCTTGGCGTTGCGGATCACCTGCGCCTGGTAGTCCTTGAAGCCCGGCTCCAGCGCTTCCTTGAAGCACACCGCCTTGGCCGCGATCACGTGCATCAGCGGGCCGCCCTGGGCGCCGGGGAATACCGCGGAGTTGAGCTTCTTCTCGATCTCCTCGTTGGCGCGCGCCAGGATCAGGCCGCCGCGCGGGCCGCGCAGGGTCTTGTGGGTGGTGGTGGTGACCACGTCGGCGAAGGGGATCGGGTTCGGGTAGAGGCCGGCGGCGACCAGCCCGGCGACGTGGGCCATGTCGACGAACAGCAGCGCGCCGACCTTGTCGGCGATGGCGCGGAAGCGCGGGAAGTCGAGGGTCTTGGAGTAGGCGGAGAAGCCGGCGACGATCATCTTCGGCTTATGCTCCACGGCCAGGCGCTCGACTTCGTCGTAGTCGATCAGCCCGGTAGCGGTGTCCAGGCCGTACTGCACGGCGTTGTAAAGCTTGCCGGAGGAGGACACCTTGGCGCCGTGGGTGAGATGGCCGCCGTGGGCCAGGCTCATGCCGAGGATGGTGTCGCCGGCGTTGAGCAGCGCCAGGTACACCGCAGCGTTGGCCGAGGAACCGGAGTGCGGCTGGACGTTGGCGTAGTCGGCGCCGAACAGTTGCCTGGCGCGGTCGATGGCCAGCCGCTCGACCTTGTCGACGTGTTCGCAGCCGCCGTAGTAACGCTTGCCCGGATAGCCCTCGGCATACTTGTTGGTCAGGCCGCCGCCCTGCGCCTGCATGACCCGCTTGCTGGCGTAGTTCTCCGAGGCGATCAGTTCGATGTGGTCTTCCTGCCGCCGGTCTTCGGCGTCCATCGCGGCGAGCAGTTCGTCGTCGTAGCCCTGGAGCTGGTCGTGCTTGCTGAACATGGCGCTGGCCTCTTGTCGTGTCGGTGTCAGGACGCTCGCTGGCGCGAGCGTGGCCGCGGCGCCGCTACGCAAGCGCGGCGCCGGGAAAGGGGTATCGCCGGAAACGCGAGGACGCCGCCGCTGGCGGCGCCCTCCTCGTCCGTCACTCCTCGCTGTACGCCTCGATGGGCGGGCAGGAGCAGGTCAGGTTGCGGTCGCCGTAGACGTTGTCGACGCGGCCCACCGGCGGCCAGTACTTGGCCTCCACCAGGCTGGCCAGCGGATAGGCGGCCTGCTCGCGGCTGTAGGCGTGGTTCCATTCGCCGAGCAGTTCGGCGGCGGTGTGCGGCGCGTTCTTCAGCGGGTTGTCTTCCTTGTCCAGCTCGCCGCGTTCCACCGCGCGGATTTCCTCGCGGATGCGGATCATCGCGTCGCAGAAACGATCCAGCTCGGCCTTCGACTCGCTCTCGGTGGGCTCGATCATCAGCGTGCCGGCCACCGGGAAGGACATGGTCGGCGCATGGAAGCCGAAGTCCATCAGGCGCTTGGCCACGTCGTCGACGCTGATCCCGCTGCTGTCCTTGAGCGGACGCAGGTCGAGGATGCATTCGTGGGCGACCAGGCCGTTGCCGCCGGCGTAGAGCACCGGGTAGTGCTCCTCCAGGCGATGGGCGATGTAGTTGGCATTGAGGATGGCCATTTCCGAGGCGCGCTTGAGGCCTTCGCCGCCCATCATGCGGATGTACATCCAGGTGATCGGCAGGATGCTTGCGCTGCCGTACGGCGCCGCGCTCACCGCGCCTTCCTTGCGCTCGCCGCGAGCGTGGCCGGGGAGGAACGGCGCCAGGTGCGCGCGCACGCCGATCGGGCCGACGCCCGGGCCGCCGCCGCCGTGGGGGATGCAGAAGGTCTTGTGCAGGTTCAGGTGGGAAACGTCGCCACCGAACTTGCCCGGGGCGCACAGGCCGACCATGGCGTTCATGTTGGCGCCGTCGATGTACACCTGGCCACCGCAGTCGTGGACGATGGCGCAGATCTCGCGGATCGCTTCCTCGAACACGCCGTGGGTGGACGGATAGGTGATCATCAGCGCGGCCAGGCGTTCCTTGTGCTCGCTGGCCTTGTTGCGCAGGTCCTCGACGTCGACGTTGCCGCGCGCGTCGCAGGCCACCACCACCACGCGCATGCCGACCATGCTGGCGGTAGCCGGGTTGGTACCGTGGGCGGAGGACGGGATCAGACAGATGTCGCGCTGGCTGTCGCCGCGGCTCTGGTGGTAGGCACGGATCGCCAGCAGGCCGGCGTACTCGCCCTGGGAGCCGGCGTTGGGCTGCAACGACACGGCGTCGTAGCCAGTGGCGGAACAGAGCATCGCCTCCAGTTCGTCGGTGAGCTGGCGGTAGCCTTCGCTCTGCTCGGCCGGGGCGAACGGGTGCAGGTTGCCGAATTCGGCCCAGGTCACCGGGATCATCTCGCTGGCGGCGTTCAGCTTCATGGTGCAGGAGCCCAGCGGGATCATCGTGCGGTCCAGCGCCAGGTCCTTGTCCGCCAGCTTGCGCAGGTAGCGCATCAGCTCGGTTTCCGAGTGATGGCGGTTGAAGATCGGGTGGCTGAGGATCGCCGACTGGCGCAGCAGCTCGACTGGCAGGCGGTCCCCGCTGCTGGCGGCAAGGGCGGCGAAGTCCGGGAGCGCCTGGCCCTCTTCGGCCAGCAAGCCCCAGAGGGTCTCCACATCGGTCTGGCGGACGGTCTCGTCGAGCGACAGGCCGAGACGGCCGGCATCGATCTCGCGCAGGTTGATCCCGGCGGCGCGGGCCTTGGCATGGATCGCCGCGGTACGCGCGCCGGTGGCCAGGCTCAGGGTGTCGAAGAAATGCTTCTGCTCGACGGCCACGCCCAGGCGCTCCAGGCCGGCGGCGAGGATCGCGGTCAGCCGGTGGGTGCGCCGGGCGATGCGCAGCAGGCCCTGCGGGCCGTGGTAGACGGCGAACATGCTGGCGATGTTGGCCAGCAGCACCTGGGCGGTGCAGATGTTGCTGGTGGCTTTCTCGCGGCGGATGTGCTGCTCGCGGGTCTGCATGGCCAGGCGGTAGGCCGGCTTGCCGTGGCGGTCGATGGAGACGCCGACCAGGCGTCCCGGCATGTCCCGCTTGAAGGCGTCGCGGGTGGCGAAATAGGCCGCGTGCGGGCCGCCGAAGCCGAGCGGCACGCCGAAGCGCTGGGCGCTGCCGATGGCCACGTCGGCGCCGAACTCGCCCGGCGGGGTCAGCAGGGTCAGCGCCAGCAGGTCGGCGGCCACCGCGACCAGCGCATCGACCGCATGGAAGCGGCTGACCAGTTCGCGGTAGTCGACGATCTCGCCGTCGCAGGTGGGGTATTGCAGCAACGCGCCGAAGTAGGCGGAGAAGTCTTCGATGGTGCTCTCGTCGCCGACCACCACCTCGATGCCCAGCGGCTCGGCACGGGTGCGCAGCACGTCGAGGGTCTGCGGGTGGCAATGGCGGGAGGCGAAGAATGCCTGGCTGGTGCGGTTCTTCGACAGGCGCTTGCAGAAGGTCATGGCCTCGGCGGCGGCGGTCGCCTCGTCGAGCATCGAGGCGTTGGCGATCGGCAGGCCGGACAGGTCGCTGACCAGGGTCTGGAAGTTCAGCAGCGCCTCCAGGCGGCCCTGGGAGATTTCCGGCTGGTACGGCGTGTAGGCGGTGTACCAGGCCGGGTTCTCCAGGAGGTTGCGCAGGATCGGTGCCGGGGTGTGGCAGTTGTAGTAGCCCTGGCCGATGAAGGAACGCAACGCGCGATTGCGCGCGGCGATCGCCTTCAGGCTGGCCAGCGCCTCGGCCTCGCCCATGCCGGCCGGCAGGTCGAGCACGCTGCTGCCCTTGATGCTGTCCGGGATCACGTTGCCGATCAGCGTGTCCAGCGAGTCGTAGCCCAAGCGCTGGAGCATGGCCTGTGTGTCGGCGGCGCGCGGGCCGATATGGCGGGCGATGAATTCGTCGTCGGTGCCCAGGTCGATGGCGCCGAGGTTCAGGTTATCGGTCATGACGGGATCCTCAGGCGTCGGCGTTGGCGTTCAGCAGGCGGTCGTAGGCGGCCTGGTCGAGCAGCTTTTCCCAGGCGCCGGCGTCGGCCGGACGGAAGCGGAAGAACCAGGCCTCGCCGAGCGGGTCCTGGTTGACCAGCTCCGGGGCGTCCGGCAGCGCGTCGTTGATCGCCACCACCTCGCCGTCCAGCGGCATCAGGATGTTGCTGGCGGCCTTGACCGACTCCAGCACCGCCACTTCACTGCCGGCGGCGTGTTCGCCGAGTTCCGGCAACTGCACGAATACCACGTCACCGAGGGCGTCCTGGGCGTAGGCGGTGATGCCGACGGTCAGCAGCCCGTCGTCGTCCTGGCGCAGCCATTCGTGGTCGGTGGTAAAGCGCAACTTGCTCATGCTGGATCCTCATTGTCAGCGGGTCGCCCGGTCGGGACGGGACTTTGTTCTGCGGCAGCCCGTAGCAAGCAGGGTGCCAAGCGGCCCCGGCCCTGTCGCCACGGGGCGTGGCCGGGCGCGGGGGAAACCCGGACAGGGCCGCCATGGAACGCTTTCGTTACAGACCCGCCGGACATTTCCCGAACCAGAGCGCAAACGCCTGATAGCAAAGGTTTTTCCTGCAATCGGAACGAATTCGTTCCACTCGTAACCGAAGCGTTACAGCCGATGGCACAGCCCCTGTCGCTGCAAGCTGGCGCGCAGGTGCTCGAGGAACGCGCGGACCTTCCGCGTGTTGCGCCGGTGCCCCGGATAGAGGACATGGATGGAGGGCCCGAACGGCCCCGGGTCGAAGTGGTAGTCGCCGAGCAGGCGCACCAGCCGCCCTTCACCGAGCAGCGGCGCGACGCTCCACTGCGGGCAGAACTGCAGGCCCAGCCCGGCCAGCAGGTGGGCGAGCAGGAAGTCGTAGTTGTCGCTGGCCAGTCGCGGGCGCGGCTGGTCGATACGCTGGCGGGCGCCGTCGCGCTCCATCCACCAGAAGTTCTGGTTCAGCGAAGGGTGCTGGAAGACCAGCCAGGCGTGCCGCTCGAAGTCCTCCGGGCCTTGCGGCGCGGGTTGCCGCGCCAGGTAGGCGGGGCTGGCGCAAAGCACGATCTGGTTCGGCGCCAGCGGCCGCGCCACCAGCCCCGGCAGGTCGATGGGGCCGTCGCGCAGGCCGAGGTCGTAGCCGCCTTCGCTGAGATCGAGGAAGGTTTCGTCGAGGTCCACCCGCAGGCTGATCCGCGGATGCGCCTCGAGGAAGCTGGCGCAGGCCTGCTGGAGGAACGCCGCGGCGAACGACGGCGGCGCGGCGAGGCGCAGTTCGCCGCGCAACTCCGACTCCAGCAGTTCGATCTCCTGCCCCGCCGTGCGCAGCGTTTCCAGGGACTGGCGGGCCGCCTCCAGGTAGATCTGCCCGGCCTCGGTCAGCGCCAGGCTGCGGGTAGTGCGCTCGAACAGGCGGGCACCGAGTTCCGCTTCCAGGTGGGCGACGGCCTTGGTCAGCGCCGAGGGCGTCTTGCCCAGGCGCTCGGCGCCACGGCTGAAGCTACCGGTTTCGGCAGTGGCGACGAACATCGCCAGGGCATTCAATTTGTCCATCGACTCCTTCCGTTCCGGCACAAGTGTTGTGCGCCGCGCCCGGTTCTGCCGGGCCGGCGCTTTGGCTAGTCTCGCCTTGCCCGGGCCACGCTACACAAGACCAAGAAGCAAAGGAAACCACCATGAAGCAACGGATTCCCACCCTCCTCGCCGGCGCCTGCCTGGCCATCCCCCTGCACGCCCTCGGCGCCGCCGACCTGCTGGTGGTCAACGCCAGGATCTTCACCGCCAATCCGCAGCAACCCTTCGCCGAGGCCCTGGCGGTAGAGGACGGGCGGATCCTCGCGGTCGGCGACGAGGCCGGGCTGCGCGCCCTGGCCGATGGCGACAGCCAGGTCGTCGATCTCGGCGGCAAGCGCCTGATGCCCGGCCTGATCGACACCCATTCGCACGCGGTGTTCGGCGGCCTGGAGCTGGCCGGCGCGGACATGGGCAACGAACAGGTCGGCCTCGACGAACTGGAACGGCGCCTGCGCGCCTGGCGCGACAACGGCAAGGCGCGACATGGCGACATGCTCAATGTCAGCGGCATGCATACCGCCTACTGGAGCCAGGTCAAGGACTTCCGCGCGCGCTTCGACCACGGCGAATGGGCCGACCAGCCGCTGGCCTTCATCGGTAGCGACCACCACACCGGCTGGGCCAACGCCGCCATGCTGAAACGCGCCGGCATCGACGCCGCGCGGGTCCGCGCCCTGCCCGAGGAACAGCGCAACACCATCGGCCACGACGCCGACGCCACCCCCAACGGCTTCCTCGCCGATGCCGGTCTCGACGCGGTGCTCGCGGTACTGCCGGCGCCGAGCGCGGAACAGATGCTAGAAGCCGGACGCAGCGCGGTGCGCTACAGCAACTCGCTGGGCCTGACCGCATGGATGGACCCGGCCGCCAATGGCTCGCCGGGCGATGCCCTGTTCAGCCTCAGGCCCGACGAGAACACCGTCGGCGTGCTACCGGTCTACCACCGGCTGGCCAAGGGCGGCGAACTCAGTGCCCACGTCGCCGCCCTCCTGGTCGCCAACCCACGCAGCCGGCCGACCGACCTCGAGGTGCTGGACAAGGTGCGCCAGCGCTTCCTCGGCAGCCCCAACCTGACCCTGCCGGGAATCAAGGTGTTCGCCGACGGCGTACCGGAATACCCGGCGCAGACCGCCGCGCTCCTCGAGCCCTACCGCAACAGCAGGAAGACGGGCGAACTGCTGATCGACCCGGCGCACTTCGGCGAACTGGTCAGCGCCGCCGACGCCCGCGGCTGGCTGGTCCACGTCCACGCCATCGGCGACCGCGCGGTGCGCGAGGCGCTGAACGGCATGCAGCAGGCGCGGCGCGACCGCGACAGCGGCATCGCCCATTCGATTACCCACCTGCAACTGGTCAATCCCAAGGAGTTCGAGCGCTTCAGGCCGCTTGGCGTGATCGCCTCGATGCAGCTGTACTGGGCCGCCGCCGACGAAACCACGGTGGACCTGATGAAGCCCTATATCAGTGCCTTCGCCTACCGCTACCAGTACCCGGCGCACTCCCTGCTGAGCAAGGGCGCGACCATCGCCGGGGCCAGCGACTGGCCGGTGTCCAGCCTGTCGCCGTGGAAGGCCATCCAGCAGGCGGTGACCCGCAAGGGCCCGCAGGGCGTGCTCAACGCCGGCGAACGCCTGGACCGCCAGACCATGTTCTACGCCTACACCCGCAACGCTGCGCGGACCATCGGCCTGGAGCACCGGATCGGCAGCCTGGAGCCGGGCAAGCAGGCGGACTTCATCGTCCTCGACCGCGACGTGTTCGAGGTGCCGGAGACGCAACTGGGCGAAACCAAGGTGCTGAAGACCTGGTTCGCCGGCAAGCCGGTGTATTCCAGCGAGGGCTGAGCCCGCTTCAGGCGCGCGGACCGATGCCGTACTTGCGCAGGCGGTGGGCGATGGCGGTGTGCGAGGTTTGCAGGCGCGCCGCCAACTGGCGGGTCGATGGATAGCTGACGTAGAGCTTCTCCAGCAGGGCTTTCTCGAAGCCCTCCACCGCCTCCTCCAGGCTGCCCACCTCGCCGTCGTTCTGCCGCGCCACGGCGGTGCCGGCGATCTCCAGGTCGCCGATATCCACCAGGCTGCTCTCGCAGATCGCAGCGGCACGGAAGATCACGTTCTGCAACTGGCGCACGTTGCCCGGCCAGCGGTTGCTCAGCAGCGCCGGGTAGGTGCCCGGCGCCAGCCGGCACACCGGGCGCTGGATCTGCGCACAGGCCTGCTGCATGAAGTGCCGCGCCAGCAGCAGGATGTCGTGGCCGCGCTCTCGCAACGGCGGGACTTCCAGGCTGAGCACGTTGAGGCGGTAGAACAGGTCCTCGCGGAAGCTGCCCTCGGCGACCATCTTCTCCAGGTTGCGGTGGGTGGCGCTGAGGATCCGCACGTCGACCCTCACCTCGCGGTCGCCGCCGACCCGGCGGAAGCTGCCGTCGCTGAGGAAGCGCAGCAGCTTGGCTTGCAGATAGGGGGACATCTCGCCGATCTCGTCGAGGAACACCGTGCCCTGGTGGGCCAGCTCCAGCAGGCCCGGCTTGCCGCCGCGCTGGGCGCCGGTGAAGGCGCCGGGGGCGTAGCCGAACAGCTCGCTTTCGGCCAGGTTCTCCGGCAACGCCGCGCAGTTCAGCGCCAGGAACGGCGAGTTGTGCCGCGCACTCAGGGCATGGCAGCCGCGCGCCACCAGTTCCTTGCCGGTACCGGTCTCGCCGTGGATCAGCAGCGGCGCGTCGAGCGCCGCCACGCGCTGCGCACGGGTCTTCAGGGTGCGGATCGGCTGGGAATCGCCGAGGAGCATCTCGAACCCCTCGGCATGGTCATGGTGCAAGGCCGCCAGGCGCTCGCCGATGCGGTTCGGTTCGTAGAGGGTCAGCAGGCCGCCGGCCAGGTGCCGCTCGCCCTCGCCCGGTCCTTCGGTGATCGGCGTGGCATCGAGCAGCAGGGCCTGGCCCATGAATGTCACTTCGCGCAGCGGCAAGCGGAAGCCCTGCTCGACCAGCGCATCCTCCAGGGTTTCATCGTCGAACAGGCTGGCCAGCCGCTCGCCGGCCGGGTCGCGTCCGCAGCGCTCGCTGAAGGCCGGGTTGGCCAGCAGCACCAGGCCCTTGCCGTCCACCGCCAGCACCGGATCGGCCATCGCCGCCAGCAACGCATCGAGCTGCAAGCGGCGGCGCTGGCCAGGAAGGATGTCGACCACGGTCATCGCCTGCACGCCACGGATGCCCAGCAGCGCTGCGCGCAGTTCCTCCAGCACTTCGGGACTGAGGGTCGGCGCGTCGATGTAGACGTTCGGCGGCACCATTTCCACCGCATCCAGGTTCAGGTTGCGCCCACCCAGCAGCGCCAGCACCTCCTGGGTGATGCCGACACGGTCGATGAAGGAGACGTGGATGCGCATGCGGGAACCTGGACTGCGGCGACGCTCGCCATAAAGCCGTCGATTGTACGGCCTGGCGCCGCCCAGCCCAAGGGGCCGGCGTCAGGGTACGGGGCGCAGCGCCTCGCTGCGGGTGCGGTGGCTCCAGTCGCCCTCGTCGGCCATCACGGTTTCGGTCACCAGCACTCGGCCCGGCTGCTGCGGGTCGGCCTTGTACAGCACCAGTTCGGCCTCGGCATCGTCCCAGGTGGTGGAGATGTCCGGCAGCACCCGCACCCACTGGCCGTCGCGGATTTCCAGCAGCGACGACTTGGTCCAGGTGCTGGTCCACCAGGTACGCAGCAGTTGCAGGCGCTCGCGGCCGCTGTCGTCGAGGCCGCCGAGGACGCTGAGCACCGCGCCGGTGCAACTGCCCAGCGGCTTGGGCGGGACGCGCGCGTCGGCGCTCCAGAGGTCGCAGCGGCAATCCTCGTATTCGTCGCACAAGGCGGCGCTGTTCGGCGCGTGGGCCACTACCCAGGCGAAGTCCGCCTCGGTACCGGCGAAGCGGCCGCGAGCCAGCGGGGTGTACCGCGGGTCGACGGCGTAGCGGGTGATCTCGTCGCTCTCGCCGACGAAGCGCCAGGTATCGCCAGGCCCGGCGCGCTCGGCCAGGAGCAGCCCCGGATAGTTGCGCAGGCGTCCGTCGAGGCGTACCTGCTTGACGAAGCGCACCTCGTAGCGGCCTTCCTGGTCGCCCGGCACGATCTGCGGCGCAGCGACGATGCGCTGCTCGAAGTCGGGATGGCGGGCGAAGAAGGCCTGCTTGGCGGAGAGGGTGCGCTCGCGCGTCTGCGCGCGGCCATAGTAGTCCAGGCGCGGCGCATAGACCCCTTCCAGGGCCTTGCCGCTGCGCTGCCCGTGGGCGGCCTGCCAGCGCTGGAACAGGCCGAGGATTTCGCTTTCGGCGGCAGCCTGGACCAGCGCTGGGTACAGGCAGAAGAGCGCGGCGCAGAATACCGGGTGCAAGAGTCGGCGCATCGAGAACATCCTTGTCGTTCGATTGAGGCGAACGCCGATTGTCCCCTATCCGCCGACGCTGGCAAATGGCCCTGGACGATTTTTTCCGATTCCGCAACGCGGTGGGCATTGCGGACACGCTCCAGACAGCCTTCCCCCACCTCCAGGCCGCGGCACGGCGGATAACCGCAAGCGGCTATCCGCCCCACGCCAGCCAGCGCGGCTCAATGCGCCGGCAACAAGGCCTGCAACCCTTCGGCAAGCTCCAGGCTCCACGCCGCGTAGTCGTGACCGCCGGGGAACTCACGGTAGTGCAGCGGGTAGCCCTTGCCTTGCAGCGCCGCGCGCAGGCTGCGGTTGCTGCCGAGAATGCCGTCCGCCTCGGGCTCCTCGAGCAGGCCGGAACTGAGGAAGAACGTCAGCGGCAAACGCTCGCCAGCGGCGAACTGCCGTACCAGCCACTGCGGCTGCTGCTCGTCCGGCCCCCACCAGAACGAGCCGGACAGGCTCAGCACCTTGCCGAAGCGTTCCGGATAACGGTAGGCGATGCAGCCCGAGGCCAGCCCGCCGTAGCTGGAACCGGAAAGCACGCGATCGGCAGGCTCCTCGCTCAATGCATAGCGCTGCTGCAACCAGGGCAGCAGCTCGTGGGCGAGCATGTCGGCGAAGGCCTCGTTGCAGGGCAGCTCGCGGCCCCGGCTGCTGGCGTCGACATTGCCGACAATCACCGCCAGGGTCGGGCGGATACGCCCGGCGGCGATCAGGTTGTCGAGGATGGTCGGGGTCGGTACGTCGCGCGCGTAGTGGTCCTCGTCGAACAGCACCAGCAGCGGATAGCGCTGGCCCTCGGGATCGTAGCCCGGCGGCGTGTAGAGCGTCAGCTGGCGCTGGTTGGCCAGGGCCTGGCTGCTATAGCCGAGGCGCTCCACCTTGCCGCGCGGCACGTCCTTGCGCGGCTGGTCCCAGGTCTCGGCAGGGGCGCCGCCGAGCTGCACCAGCGAGGCCTGCTCGGCCCGCGGCAGCGCGCGGCTATTGAGCCACGGCGTACGGCTCAGCGGGTCCGGCCGCGCCGCCGCCTGCAAGGCCAGGCGCAAGGTGCCGCGATCGGCCTGTTGCAGGTCCGGCAGGTCGGCGCTGAGCTGGTAGGAAACCCGCGCGTCGCGGCGCAGCGGCAGGCTCAGGTAGCGTACGTCGCTGCCGGCCAGGGCCTCGAAGCGGCGGGTGTTGACCTCCGGGGTCGGCCACAGCAGGCGCACGTCGCCGGGACGCTGCTGGCGCCAGAGGAAGGTGACCAGCACACGTTCGGCATCCAGCGGCTCCACCAGCGGCGTGCCCTGCTTCGCTACCTGCTTCCAGAACGCCTTCAGCGCGCCGGGGCGCTTTTCCGCAAGCTCCGCCTGCAGGCGTTGCAGGGTCGGGCTCTGCGGCACCGGTGAATCAAGCGCCGGGGTCTGCGGGGTGAGGCGCTGGGTGGGGATCAGGGTCAGTGCGGTGTCTTCGTCGGCGCTGAAGGTCAGGCGCAGGCCCTGGCGCTCGCCGGCCTGCAGGCCGAGCGACTGGCGTCCGGCCAGCTCCGTCGCGCGCAACGCCTTGCCGTCGGGCGTGGTGGCGCGCAGGCGGACGCGGCCGCGGTCGACCTCCAGGTCGAGCAACTGCAACTCGCCGGGGGCAAGGTCGAGGTAGCGCTGGCGGCTCTCGCCGGCAGCGATCTCGATGCGGCCATCGGCCAGCGGCACGGGCTGGGCGGCCTGGGCCGGGGTCAGCAGGTTGAGGAAAAGCAACAACGAGGTGGAAACGGCAGACATGGAATCTCCCTTCGAAGAGGCGCCGCCATCCGGGCGGCTCACCGGAAGAGACGTACGATCACAGCGGAAATTTGCCGCTGTGATCCAGGCTAGAGCGGTTGCGCCGCGACTGGAGTAGAATCCGCCGCCTCGAAAACCGTCCGAAGGAAAATTCCGATGACCTCCCGTCTGCTGCCCGCCCTGTTGCTCTCGTCCGCATTCGCCGTCCTGGCCGGCTGCTCCACCCCGACCATCGTCACCCTCAACGATGGCCGCGAGATCCAGGCGGTGGATACCCCGCGCTATGATCGTAGTTCCGGCTTCTACGAACTGGAGCAACTGGACGGCAAGCGCACCCGCGTCAACAAGGACCAGGTGCGCAGCATCAAGGACATGTAATCCCCCGGACCCGCCATCCGCGCGGTGGCACACTCCAGGGAAGGAGTCGAACCATGCGATCCGACCTGCACGAGGCCAACCGGCTGTCGTGGAACGCCGCCACCCGGGCGCACAACAGCCACAAGGCCGACCAAGCCGCCTTCTTCCGCAACGGCGGTTCCACGCTCTATCCCGAGGAACTGCAACTGCTCGGCCATCTCGACGGCCTGCGCCTGCTGCATCTGCAATGCAACGCCGGACAGGACAGCCTGAGCCTGGCGCGCCTTGGCGCCCGCGTCACCGGGGTCGACATCGGCGACAGCGCCATCGACTTCGCCCGCCAGCTGTCCCGCGACAGCGGCATCGCCGCCGACTTCCAGCGCGACGACATCCTCCGCTGGCTGCCCGTCGCCGCCACCCGCGGCGAACGCTTCGAACGGGTCTTCGCCTCCTACGGCACGCTGGTCTGGCTCTCCGACCTCAAGCGCTGGGCCGACGGCATCGCCCAGGTACTGGTTCCCGGCGGGCGCTTCGTCCTGGTGGAGTTCCATCCTTTCGCCCTGTACTTCGACCCACACTGGCAACCGGCCTACGACTACTTCAGCCGCGAGCCGATCGCCGAGAGCGGCGTCAGCGACTACGTCGCCGAGTCCGGCGCCAGCCTGGCGCCCTCCGGCTACCGCGCCGGCGTCGAGAACTTCAGCAACCCTCATCCCAGCTACGAGTTCCAGTGGGGCCTGGCCGATGTGATCGGCGCCCTGCTCGGCGCCGGCCTGCAACTCGAACGGCTGGAGGAATACCCCTACGCCAACGGCTGGGCCGGCTTCGACGGCATGCGCGACGGCGGCGGCGGACGCATGCTGCCGCCCGCCGATCGTCCGCGCCTGCCGCTGATGTACGGCCTCAGCGCAAGGAAACCACGATGACCGAAGAACGCCTGCTGCGCCGCGACGAAATCCCCCTGGTCTGGGAGATCGACCGCAGCGAAGTGATCGGACACCTGTATTCCGTCGAGGCCGGCCAACTGGTGCTGCGCCCCGAGTTCTACGACATGCGCGGCTGGCCGGAGGGCGAGGCCGAGCACTACACGCCGATCCTGCTCGACTGCTTCGACCGCGGCGGCTGGTTCCTCGGCCTGTTCGACCAGGGCCGCCTGATCGGCGCGGTAGTCCTCGACCCACGCCGCCTCGGCCCCGAGCGCGACTGGCTGCAACTGAAGTTCCTCCACCTCAGCCACGCCTACCGCCGCCGCGGCCTCGGCGCCCACCTCTTCCACCTCGCCGCCACCCAGGCCCGCCACCTCGGCGCCAGCGCGCTCTACGTTTCGGCTACGCCGTCGCAGAACACGGTGGATTTTTATACGAGACTCGGATGCCGGCTGTGCATGGAACCGGATGAGGAGTTGTATCGGTTGGAGCCGGAGGATGTTCATCTGGTGTTCAATCTATAGTCTGATGCTGAGTCTCGTTGATAATCAGCAGTGCAAATAGACTTCAAGGAATGGAAATGTACAAAGCTCTCGCTTTTCTCCTGTTAAATACATTCATCGCCGTAGTGCATGCGGAGGAAGGCTGGGAGCTTTCAGTTTCAGGACCAGCCCCTGGACAACCTGAACACGTGCCATATCCAGATAGGCGACAACCCTCGCTCGAAGCCGCTTGCGCGGCCAGCGACAGGTACTATATAGATAGCAATCTGAAGGGTGGTCACGTAGTTCTAGGGTACATCAGCAGAAAAACACTTATAGATGCCCGATACAATTCATTTTTTTGCAGCATCAGCATATTCAGAAAGTCTCCGCTAGCAGCTACATCCGGCACTGCTACCTACGGAAATCCTAACTGGTGAGGGGCCTCCGGCACGGCTGTAAACGTTACTCAGGCTCCTCCAACTGGCTGCCCATACAACCTTTTCAATGGCCGGTACGAGTGCCCCACTGACGTCTCCGATCGAAAGAACGCGGGAATCCCCAACGAAAACGGATGCCAAGGCCCCTCATCTTTCCAGGGAAACCCTATAAATGCCAGTATCGGCAATAAATTTCAACGTGAAACCGATATAGATCCGTCGCACTCCCCTCTCCAGTTCGAGAGATACTACAACAGCGTTACCGGAATGTGGACGAACACCTTCCAGGAAGGCTTAAAAATAGTAGGCGAAAATATTTCCCTATCTCTACCCGATGGTCGTCAGGAACTATTCAGGCTGACTGACGGCGCAATATCGTCCGACGCAACGACGGGTACACTTTCAAAAGACCAGGCAGGCTGGAGGTATGACTATAGGGACGGAACCAGCTCACTTTTCGATGTCCAGGGCCGGCTTATCCAGAGGAAAGTCAGGGGGCAGGTCATCACGATAACCTATCCGAACCTCTCCACCACCAAGGCTAAAGATGGGTTCGGAAACACCCTAACCGTTTCCTGGAACGCAACGAAACAACCCTACCTCGTCGATTACAACGGTTCCCTGAAAGTGGAATATCTATATGACGGGGGCGCCAGGCTGGTTTCGAAGAAAACCACGTCCCAAGGACTCAACCGCACCCGGAAGTATCTCTATGCTGACAGTGGCAATGCCGGGTTAATGGTTGGAATCATCGACGAACAAGGCACGCGTTACGCCACCTGGACCTACGACAACCAAGGCCGCGCCATCTCCAGCGAACACGCCAACGGCGCCGAAAAGGTCTCCCTCGCCTACAACGATGACGGCTCCACCACCGTCACCAACGAATACGGCAAGCAGGCCACCTACCGCTTCCAGGTGATCCAGGGCATCAAGCGCATCGTCGCCATCGAAGGGCAACCCTCGCCCAACTGCCCCAGCAGCAATTCCACCTTCACCTACGATGACCAGGGCCTGCTCACCAGCAAACGCGACAACAACGGCAACCTGACCACCTACCAGTACAACGCCCGCGGTCTGGAAACCTCGCGCACCGAGGCCGCCGGCACTGCGCAGGCGCGCACCATCACAACCGACTGGCACCCGACCCTGTTCCTCCCGGTGCAGGTCAGCGAGCCCGGCCGGATCACCCGCTACCAGTACGACGCCGAGGGACGCAAGACCGGCGAGACCGTCACCACCCGCTGACAAGGACGACACCCATGCGCATCCCCCCCATACTTCCCCCGTCTCGGCGCCCTCGCCCTGGCCTGCGCCCTGGCCCTGCCCGCGCAGGCGGCCGAGCGCGCCTGGAGCTACAGCTACAACGCTCTCGGCCTGATCGAGCGCGCCGACGGTCCGCGCACCGATGTGCAGGACGTCACCCTCTATGCCTACGACAGTCGCGGCAACCTGACCCAGGTGACCAACGCCCTCGGCCAGGTCACCCGCCTCGGCGACTATGACGAGCGCGGCAAGCCCGGCAGCATCACCGATGCCAACGGCGTCACCAGCAGCCTCGCCTACACCGGCGTCGACGGCTGGCTGGCCTCCGTCAGCACCGCCGGCAGCACCACCCGCTTCGACTATGACGCGGTCGGCCAGATCACCCGCGTCACCCGCGGCGACGGCAGTTGGCTGAGCTACGAATACGACGACGCACGGCGCCTGGTAGCGATCGGCAACAACCTCGGCGAACGCCTCGAATACGACGTCGACACCAAGGGCAATCGCACCGCCCAGCGCATCAAGGACGCCAGCGGCAGCCTGGTGCGTCAGCAGCAATGGGCCTACGACGAGCTTGGCCGGCTGCTCCGTGCGGTCGGCGCCGGCGGCCAGACACGCAGCTTCGCCTACGACCTCAACGACAATCCGGTCGGCGAAACCAACCCGCGCCAGTTCGCCCACAGCCAGGCCTTCGACGCCCTCGACCGGCTGGTCGGCCAGAGCGATCCCCTCGGCGGCAAGACCCGACTCGCCTACGACGCCCAGGACAACCTCACCGAGGTCAAGGACCCGCGCGGCGTCACCACCCGCTACGAATACGACGGCCTCGGCAACCTGACCCGACTGGTCAGCCCGGACAGCGGCACCACCACCTTCGAGCACGACGCCGCCGGCAACGTCATCCGCCGCACCGACGCTCGCGGTACGGTCACCGAGTATCGCTACGACGCCCTCAATCGCCTGATCGAGCGCCACTCGCCGAGCGACCCGAGCCTCGACGTACAGTACCGCTACGACCTCACCGCCGACGGCAACAAGGGCATCGGCCGCCTGGGCTCCATCGAAGGTGCCCGCGACAGCCTGGTGTACCGCTACGACGAGCGCGGCAACCTGGTCGAGCAGGTACGCAGCATCCGCCTCGACCAGCAGACCCTGCTCGACCGCGTGACCTACCGCTACGACGCGGCCAACCAACTGCTGGAGATCGGCTACCCCTCCGGCCTCGCCATCCGGGAAAAGGGGACAGATTTATTTTCCCTACTCTAGTTTTGTCTAGTGCTTATATTTCTCATTTCTACTGTATACCACCGCCGATCTTACCCACACTGAACCACGTAAAGCGGATAGTTCAGTAAAACCACTCGCCTCTGCCTAGGCATCGCGGAGCCTCCTTACGGCGTCTGCACTGGAGCCTCCCTGCTCAGAAATCAGGGTAGGGAAAATAAATCTGCCCCCTTTATTCGCTCAACCCGCATCTTGCCACCGGCCATCAAGTTAACACGTGACTGAACACGTCCAGGAACTTGAATAGAGGCTTCAGCAGTATTCGCAGTTCCTTTTGCATCTTATGCCAATTGCAAAAATCTATACTTCCAATAATCCATACCCTCTAAAACCCAATACCTCTCCCTATCGGGTACTAAATGGCAAAAATCCGAACACTTAGCAAGCCAGTCTGAGTAAGCCAATTCTTCATGCGCCCGATTAAAGTCCATATGCATGTAAATTTTGCGATCGAAATTCACATAGAACATTGGAAGCCTAGAGGCAACAGTATTAGCGTCATGAAAGTAGCTTGCACTCAACTCAACACCAGAAAGATAGTAACCTTCAATTCTTCCATGCAAAGACTCGCTCATATCAAGCCCGCACACAAACATATCTTTTAGGTCTTGCCGCGACAACACCCACCGTTCCCCCGCCCTCAAATATTTCAAAAAATTCTCAGCAGTAAGTTTAAGCACCCCACCTCTAAACGTCATGCATGCCGACGCATATTGCTCCTGAGTTATATGACCCTTATCAAGGTATGCACGATAGTCCTTCTCCGCATCCAAGATGAAGTTGAATTTATCATCCACAACCCAGAAGCACGCACCAGAATGAACAAAAAAGCATATATTTTTTTCACCCCCCCACAAATCATCAGCTAACAATTGCCACTGAGTCATCTCCCAAACTCCTTCAAAAACTCGTCATGAGAGTATAAGCCAAAAGGGGACAGATTTATTCCTCCTACTCTAGTTTTGGCTAGTATTTATATTTCTCATTCCCACCGTATACCACTGCCGATCTTACCCACACTGAACCACGTGAAACGGATAGTTCAGTAGAACCACTCGCCTCTGCCTAGGCTTCGCGGAGCCTCCTTACGGCGTCTGCACTGGAGCCTCCCTGCTCAGAGAATTAGAGTAGGGAAAATAAATCTGTCCCCTTTATGGTCTGACATCCTGCTGGGCCGAAATAATTGCCCATTTGGCTTCTATTCCTTTTGCAGAGCGGTTTTTCCTTGCAGCCATCGACCTCCTGCCGCTTCTTCTCCTCCTGCCAATGACTGAGGTAGTTGTGTTGGGTGGCATTCCTCGCCACCCAGGCTCCCGTCTGCAAGCTCTTGGCGTCCGCATCGCCCTGCGTCGAAGCCGCCAGCAAGCCGATCAACTGCGAACTCATGGTCAGCAGGCCCTTCTTCTCCAGGCAACGCATACGTTGCCCCGGCGAGCGACCCGCCAGGGATGGCGGGGCCGGAGGTTCAGGACTCTGCGGAAGTAGCGAAAGGGAGGTCAGTGCTCTTCTTTTAAAATCGAAAAAGTAAATTTTTAAAAAACAGGAAATTACTGAACGGGGAAGATCTACCTACCTTTTAGTTCTAGAGCAGTGAAAATAAATCCGCCCCCTTTATGCTTCCAGAAACTGGGTAGGGAAAATAAATCTGCCCCCTTTATCCGCTCTGTCAAATCAGCCTTTAATCGCACCAAAATTTTCCGGAATAAATCCTTTAGGCCAAATCGTTCTATCATTATATATGGCACCCCGAAAAACAGCGCCATCTATCCTCGCTACATCAATATTAACATCTCGCAAATTGGAATTTATGAAATTAGAACCGCCTATATCAGCATTTTTTAGACTAGCCATGGAAAGATCTGCCCCTGAAAAATCAGCATAAGCCGCCATAGCATCCACAAGTTTTACACCTTTCATTATAGCATCAACAAAACTTGCATTCATAAGCGCTGCACTATTCATTACAGCACCACCCAACAGAGCATGATTAAAAGAAGCGTTCCTCAAATTTGAGGCAGTAAAATCAGCCTCTGAAAGATCTAAACCATCAAAAATTGCCCGATGCAGCTCTAGCCCACTTAAGTTTGACTTAGCAAAATTATCCAAAGGCAAATCCAGCTCTTCACCAGTTTCAAAAAAAATAGTTATCATTTGTTCCCCCAATCCACTTGATCTATCTTCAGCTCAGACACAGGTTTGGTTTGGGAAAAAGGGGACAGATTTATTTTTCCTACTCTAATTTTGACTAGTGTTTATATCTCTCATTCCCACTGTATACCACTGCCGATCTTACCCACACTGAACCACGTGAAGCGGATAGTTCAGTAAAACCACTCGCCTCTGCCTAGGTCTCGCGGAGCCTCCCTGCTCAGAGAATTAGAGCAGGGAAAATAAATATGTCCCCTTTATGCTGCCCGAGGCCAGTATTTGAAAAAGCAAACGATGTATGTTTTAAAAACTACGACTTCAAACCCTTCAAGTGTTTGAATGGACCTTCCTCTAAGTCAAACCCCATATCCAGGGCTAATTGTACAGCCTCGCGATATTCCTCATCCGTGATAGATACATCATATTCACAAATATGGTCACACAGAACTTCAAAAGCCAGACTTTCCTCATTGTATCCAACATAGTCTAGTGCTCCTTGAAGCAGCGTAGACTCTAGCCGCCCCTGGAATCTCTCCCCAAATTTGACAATACGATCAGCGTACATAAAAGACCTATTTAATGGGCTTATAAGGTGGGATAGGTGCGTTGTCGGGGAAGGCTGTGATCACCTTTCCTGTAGCGGGCTGATAAACAACGCGCATACGAACTCCATCACGAACCTCATAAGCAACCCATTTAGCGGGATCACCCTTGCTTGTATAAACCCCACCAGTTCCTGTTTGGGCATACCATTTGGTACTAGGGGACGTCGCAATATCACCAACCTCGTGAACTATCTTATCTGCCGACCAGTTTTGAGGGAAAACTGTCTTCCCTGCCTGCCCCGGCCACAAATGGCCACCACTCCCAGGTTTGTCGCCATACAAAATATGCTGTTTAGCTTCGTGGGAAAGAATATCGACATAACCTTTACCTCCCCCACCCAGCCGACCCAAATCCCCCACTGCCCCAAGCTGCGAACTCATACTACCGGAAACAGGTGACTCCGCAATCGCGTTGACCAGGTTCTTGGCTGCTGTTGGCAGCTTGGCGGTTATCTGCGCGCCACCTTTCACTGCCGTCAGAACGCCAACAAGTTCCGCAGCGAACCTACCGCCCTCGACACCAGCTGTGACCGAACCTTGCCAGCCGGCATCCTCGTATGCCTGGGTCAAGAATGCGGCGCGCTCCTCCAGCCCCTTCAGGTAGTTATCGCCAAATTGCTGCCGGAACTCTGGCGAAGTGGCCAACTGCTCCAGAGCTGCATAGGTTTCCCTCCAGTTCTTGACCAGCTCATAAACACCCACTGCGGTTTCAGCTGTCGAAAGACCGATGCCTCCTCCAACACCTACGACGATACCGACATCCTGCTGGGCCGAAATAATTGCCCATTTGGCTTCTATTCCGGTTTTGCAGAGCTGTTTGTCTTTGCAGCCATCGACCTCCTGCCGCTTCTTCTCCTCCTGCCAATGACTGAGGTAGTTGTGTTGGGTGGCATTCCCCGCCACCCAGGCCCCCGTCTGCAAGCTCTTGGCGTCCGCATCGCCCTGCGTCGAAGCCGCCAGCACGCCGATCAACTGCGAACTCATGATCAGCAGGCCCTTCTTGTCATCGATGGGCAGGCTGGCGTATTGCTTGGCGAGGCTATCCACCAGCGCCTCGTTGACTCCCGCAGCCAGGGCTCCGGTACGGAAATCGCCACCGACCGCTTCGGCGGCCAGACCTCCCATCAGGGCGTGCAAGCCGATCTTGCCGAGGCTGCCGTCGTCCAGCACGCCATGGGTGGTGTCGCCAATCAGCTTGAAGCCGTAGGCCGCAAAGGCATTTGCCAGGCTGTTTTGCAACGCATCGCCCAGGCTGCCCTTGCCGCCCAGCGCCCGGTCCAACAGCACCGAAGTACCATTCTGCAGCAACTGGTTCGAGGTGAACTGGCCCACGCCTTGCCAGGTGCCCAACCCTGCGGCGGGCGCCACGGCCCCGGTGTTCGGTAGAGCGGTCGAGGTGCCGGTCTGGGTCGAGGTCCATTTGTCGTAGACGCCGGCAGTCAGCCCCGCAGTCGTGCCAGCGACTACATAGCCCCTCAGCGCATCGCTGGAGGTCACGTCCTTGACGACATCCCCCAGGTTTCCCCGGTTGTTGATGGTGCTGATCGCTCCATTGCTGGCCATGCCCATAGCCACGGCAGTTCCAGCTGCATTCGCCCAGCCGGCGGCAGCTGTTCCTACTGCTGTACCGGCCTGGACCATTGCAGTGCTACCGGCAGCAGCCATCATGCTTCCTGAGCCCGCCCCCACTCCCGCCATCGATCCCAATGCCGCACTCGCCGCACCCGCCGTGAAGTAGGCCACAACGATCGCTATCGCCAACTGCGCGCCGACGCCCAGCCCGGAGTTGCTGTACTTCCAGCTGTCATGCAGTTCCTGCACGCGCCGCCAATCCACATCGCCGCGCTGCTCCATCTGCTTCAGCCAGGCCAGTTGCGGATCCGCCTGCACCATCGCGTCGATGGTCTGGCTCACGGTCTTCTGGTCGATGTGCTTGAGGTCGATCTTCAGCCCTTCCACGGCCTTGATCGCCAGATTCCCCTGGGCCACGATCTGGCTCTGGCGCACGGTTTCGTCGGTCTGGCCCTTGCCCTTCGACGACTGCCACGCCAGGTCGCCCTTGCTCTTCTCGTGGCTTTCCTGGTGCAGGTCCTTTACCGCCTCGAAGGTCACCGCGCCGCCGCTGACGATGGCCAGGTCGTTGCCCGATTCCAGCTTCGCGCCCTGGTAAGTCTGGTCGCCGCCACTGAGCAGGGTGAGGTCGCCGCCGCTGGATATTTGGCTGCCCACTGCCGTCACATCGGTGATTTCGTCGCGCCGGGTCTTCTTGCTACCGAAGCTGCCTTTGCTCTTCTTGTCGTAGAGGTAGTAACTGCTGTCGTTCGCGGCCAGCAGCTCCAGCTTGTCGCCGGCCACCAGGTAGGCTTCGTCGCCGGCGCTGGCCTGGCTCGCGACCAGCCGCAGGTCCTGTCCGGCATTGATCGCCAGGTCGCCGCCAGCGTCCACGCGAGTGGCCTGCTGGGTGATCTTGTCGTCCTGGAAAGTGACCTTCTTGGTCTTGCCATAGGCATGCTCTTCGTTGGCAGCCGCGACCAGGCCCACATCGCGACCCGCCTCGAATGTCACGTCGCGACGAGCGTCGATGCGGCTGCCCACGACGCTGATATCGCGTCCGGCGCTGACGCTGATATCGCGCCCCGCCACGACCTCGGCGCCCATCTGGGTCGTCTGGGTCTGGTATGCCTGGCTTCCTGCCGTCCAGCCCCGCTCCGCTACCGCAGCCGAAACCAGGACATCCCTGCCGCCTTGCAAGGCGAGGTCGCCCTTGCTGTCGATGACACCGCCAATATTGGCTACATCGCGTCCTGCCGAAACGGTCAGCTTCTGCGCAGCCTCGATACGCGCGGCGCTATCGGCAAATGCCTCAGTGGTACCGGTTCCCCTGTAGGAGGACTGGTGCTGGGTCACCGTCCGTTCATTGATGACGTCTCCGGTAAGGGCAGAGAGGCTTACCTCGCGCCCGGCAATGATGCCGCCCTGGTCATTGCGGATGGAGCCGCTGGCCAGCAGGTCGAGGCGGTTGCCGGCCTCGATCAGGCCGCTGTTGTCGATGTTGCCGGCTGTCGCGCTGAGGTCGTTCTGCGCGCGCAGGGTACCGGCGTTCCTCAGGTCCCCGCCGGTGATCAGGTTCACGTCGCGCCCCTGGATCAGCGCGCCGTTCGGGCCCAACCGCCCCTCGGCCTGGGCCAGGTAGACCACGGGGGCGAGGACCTTTTCGCCATTCACCTCGACTTCTTCCAGCCAAACGATATCGTGGGTCAGCGCCGCCACCTGGGCGGCGCTGAGGGTGACGCCAGGGGTCAGTCCCAATACGTCCTTGCTGGCGATGGCGTTGTCCATCAGATAGCGGAACATCGCTTCGTCGCTGTTCAATCCGGCGATGAAGCGCTGCCCCGTACGCTGGACGATCGCTTCGCGTACCAGGCGCTGCTCGTATAGACCGTCACCCAGGCGCTTCTTGCTATCGTCCGGATTGATACCCAGACCACCGAGCAGGTAGTCCGAGTTGAGGAACTGCTTCAGCTCGGTGAGCGCCGGGTTGGTCTCGATCAGATACTTGTGGCTGTTGCTCGGTGTGGCATTGCTGGGCACGCCCTCAACGCGCGCAACCGACGGCAGGGTTTGCAACGCCGGCTGCCCAACCGGAGGCTCGGCAAGAAGGGCGCTCCGCTCTTCGAGGCGAGGCAGGCTGCCCTGAGCCCTAACGGCCGAAGGCAGTGCCTGCACCGACGACTGTTCAGCCGGCAGATCGGCAAGGATGCTGCCATTGCCACCTGGACTGGAGACTACCCCCTCTACACGCACTGTCGAAGGCGAGGCCTGGACCGTCGCCTGCGCACCCTGCCAATTGGCGAGAATAGTTCCATTCCCATCGTGACCGGGCACTGTGCCTTGAACATGATCAGACGCGGGAAGGCTTGAGAACGAGGGTAGACCACCGCGCAGATCGGCGAGGATGACGCCATTGCCGCTGTGACCCGATGCATTGCCCTCGACGAGTCCACCCAGTCCCGTGGTCGCCTGGTGCTCACCGGCCTGGAAACGGCCAGTGTTTCCCCCGTCGCCCGAGATTGGCGCGGAAGCCCGTAGCGCATCGATAGCCTCAGCTACCCGGCCTTGATAGGCGGAACCGGCAAGCGAGGTGACCCGATCATCGCCGACACGACGCGCCTGGGTACTCCAGCCACTTGCGCCACTGCCTGTCTGTGCGGATACAGATACGCCATGGCCGCTCTGGGTGAGATCGCTGGCGGATTTCAGAGCACCACTTGCCTGGTTCACCTGGGCTCCTTGGGACGCCAGGCGGAAGAGCCCATTCTGGCCTTGAGGCAGGCTGAAGCCCGGCAGGGTGAGAGGATTGATCTGTTGCCTTGCCAAATCCGCTGGCAGTTGACTCTTCAGAGTCACTACGGCGCTCGTCGTGCTTGAAACAGCTATGTCCTGATGAGGTAACTGGGTTTCCTGAACGGCCTGAAATCCCTGTAGGACAGAATTATTGAAACTCTCCGCAGCATTCACCGTTACACGACCGCCAGCTTGCACGACAGCACCAACCGTTGAGTTCGCCCCTTTGTTAATCGTCAACTCATCGAGAGGAGCCAATCCCTTAAGTAGATCTGGAATAGCATCCGTTTTTTTCGATGAATAATTCGGCGCCGGTATTCGTCCAATAGCCTTATTCCAGCGATCTGTGTCCGGATACTCAACATCTAAGGTACCGAAGTACAGGTGCCAACCCGGCCCACCATTTTTCCCGTTTCCATGAATGACCTCCAGCGGAGAGACTTTTTCATTAAAATTCTTGTCGAAATAATGAATATTCGGAAGTCTCCCCCCTGTGCTCGCATATCCCTCCCCATAACTGGGATCGTTGACAGCGTTATACGCCAATATGCGCATAAGCAATTCTTCGCCAAATTTACTCGGCGGCGAATAAACGCCCCTGACCGCATATTCCCCTAACGCATAACCTTTGTTTTCGAAATTACTCAGAGATAGCGTGGCGTCTCTTACAGCACTTATATTAGAAGCAATATTCTGCAGGCTTGCACCTACAACAAGCAGATCTCGACCAGCCGTAATTGAAGCAGCGGCAGAAGAATCTCCCAATGTAGACTTATATTCCCTGATCCAGACAAGCTCGCTCGAAGACCTAGTTTTTCCCCACCTCTCAGAAAGCTGACACCCCGTACAGCGGACGCCAATAGCGCTATTCTGCAAGTCACCTTCAATCTCTAGAGTTTCCCTTCTATTGAGAAGTGAACTCACGGAGAAACGCATATCACCTGTGCTCTCTAAATTCCCGGAAATGTTCTCCAAGCGATTTGCCCAGCCCCCCGCATCGTCGCGGGCGATATCCAGCCTGCCGAGGCTGTACACATCCCCGTAGA
>OCLW01000076.1_pt1 | contig 229953 bp, 225 predicted proteins | sample 1496041 | NCBI WGS metagenome assembly OCLW01 (sample SAMN04168690, study PRJEB22393) | synthetic metagenome | isolation source: purchased from BEI Resources HM-276D | reverse complement strand
CTGCGCCAATGGTAGTTGGGGGCTTCCCCCTGCGAGAGTAGGTCGCTGCCGGGCAATTTATTATTCCACAGTAGCTCAGTTGGTAGAGCAATCGGCTGTTAACCGATCGGTCGCAGGTTCGAGTCCTGCCTGTGGAGCCATTTTTTTATTTGAAAGGCTTTGCTGCCGCTTTAGCTCAGTTGGTAGAGCACTTCCATGGTAAGGAAGGGGTCGTCGGTTCAAATCCGACAAGTGGCTTAAATAATATATGGATAATTTGTATGTTTCGCTAGTATGCGAGGCTTTTTTTATTGTTTAAAAGAATAATGATTTTTATTATGGATATCTTGAATAGGTAGTATAAATCGATTATACTATGGGTATAATAACAGAACGGGTGGGGTGTTTTTTTGAAGGAGAAGAAGCAGCGGATTATTAAGTCGGCTAAAGAGGTGTTTCAAAAACAAGGGTATTTGAAGACGTCTGTACAAGATATGGTTGATGCAGCTGGGATTTCTAAAGGGACTTTTTATAATTATTTTACTTCGAAAGAGGAACTGGCAATTGTGATTTTTAAGCAGGAATATTCAGTTTTGCATCAGCGCTTGGAGTATACGATGGCGCAGGATGGAGCGAAGAAGGATAATTTTACGGAGTGTTTGAAGATTATTATTCATTTTTATACGGAGAATGGGGAGATATTGAATATTACTTTTTCTCAGACGATGATTGATGATGATTTTAATGCGTTTTTACAGAATGTTCGGCTGAAAAATATGGAATGGGTTAAATATCAGTTGTTAGAGGTTTACGGGGAGGAAACGAAGCCGTATATTAATGATATTACGATGCTACTTAGTGGTATGGCAGCGATGTATGTCTTTGCTAGTGGTAGCAAGAATGTTAACACAGGGCTGATTGAGCGGGCGATTCCTTATGTTGTGAGAAGACTTGATGCGCTTGTTAAGGATATTTTGGAGAGTGGAGAGATTGTATTTACGGAAGCGGATACGGAAAACCTTGTGCCAGACCAAACGATGATACGGAAGAAGCGTTTGGCTAAACTCCGGGAAGCGCTTGAGGAGCTTAATGTTGGAATTGAGAATGCTGATATTGCTGATTCGGATAAATGGCAGTATAAGGAATCGATGAATGCACTTGTTGGTGAGATTAATAATAATGAGGCGCCAAGAGATTTCATGGTTCAAGGAACGCTACTCTATCTTAAGCAACATGTACCGGCTAGTTTGACGAAAGAAGTAAATAAATTAGAGGCTTGTGTGAACGGGCTTTTATAATAATTAGACTGACCAGTCACTTTTATTTGACTTGTTGGTCTTTTTTTATTATACTTCTATTATTCATCTGGAAATTTCCACATGGGAAGGGGTATTAATTTTGAATAGTACAGCAGTAGAACGGCCCGTTGATGTTAACGGGAAATCTTATAGTAGAAGTTTATTAGTAGTAACAATGATTATTGGGGCATTTGTAGCGATTTTGAATCAGACGTTATTAGCGACGGCGCTACCAATGATTATGGATGATTTGCATATTACAGCAGCGACGGGGCAATGGTTGACGACGGCTTTCTTGCTGACAAATGGGATTATGATTCCGATTACAGCACTTTTAATTGAAAAAATTAGTTCGAAAACGTTATTTATTACGGCGATGACTGTATTTACAATTGGTACAATTATTGCATCTGTGGCGGGTTCATTCCCGATCTTGCTTACTGGTCGTATTGTTCAAGCGGCGGGTGCGGGGATTATGATGCCATTACTTCAAACAATCTTCTTGCTAATTTTCCCGCGTGAAAAACGTGGGGCGGCAATGGGGCTGATGGGACTCGTTATTGCGTTTGCTCCAGCAATTGGGCCAACTTTGTCTGGTTGGATTGTGGATTCGTATGATTGGCGCGTATTATTTCTTATTTTAATTCCAATCGCGGTTATCGATATAATTCTAGCGTTCTTTGGAATGAAAAAAGTAGTGAAGTTAACTGATACAAAAATTGATTTTCTTTCTATTGTAATGTCTTCGATTGGTTTTGGGGCATTGCTATACGGATTTAGTTCAGCGGGTAATGATGGTTGGGGAGATACAACGGTTATTACGATGTTGATTGTTGGTGTCGTTGTTATTGCACTATTTGTTTGGCGCCAACTAGTTATTGATAATCCGATGCTTGAACTACATGTGTTTAAATATCCGGTATTTTCATTGTCTGTTATTCTTGGTTCAATTGTAACAATGGCAATGATTGGTGCGGAAATTGTGTTGCCTCTTTATATTCAAACAATTCGCGGGGAGTCGGCGCTTCAATCAGGTCTATTATTACTTCCGGGTGCGATTATTATGGGGATAATGAGTCCAATTACGGGCATTATTTTCGATAAAATTGGGGCAAAATGGCTGACGATTACTGGGGTTACCATTTTGACTATCGGTACAATTCCATTTATGTTCTTAACGATGGATACGCCGCTTTGGTATATTGTTGTATTTTATGCTGTGAGGTTCTTCGGGATTTCAATGGCAATGATGCCAGTTTCGACTGCAGGTATGAATGCACTTCCTAACCACTTGATTAATCATGGTTCGGCAGTAAATAATACGATTCGACAAATTGCTGGTTCAATCGGGACTGCGGTACTTATTACTGTTTTAACGAATGTAACCAAAGACAATATGCCAGGTAAAGCGCTTATGGCGACTGATCCAGCTAGCTTTGCTCAAAAAGCGCAAGATGCTAGTTTGGACGGAATGCGTGCTGCGTTTATGGTTGCAGCGATTTTTGCGGCTATTGGGATGATCTTAAGTTTATTCCTAAAAACCAAGAAACAAGAGCCAATCGTCAAAGAATATACGAAATAAAAAAGAAACAGGGTCAAACTTCCAATTTGGAAGTTTGACCTTGTTTTTTATACTTTTTTAAGGGTGACTTTCCAGCTGGTGCCGGTGCCGACTGAATAAGCGTCTACGAAAGAACCTTGATTGATACCGAGTCCGAGGTTATCGAGTGAGTTGACGTAGATGAGTGCTTCGCCGATCCGTAAGTCTGCAAATGAGCGGCTATAAGTAACGAAATTCTTATAAACTATACGGTCGTGGTGTTTTATGAGGACTTCAATGGAATCGCCATAGTTTGCGCCCAGCTCAAAAAAATCGGTCCGACGAATATTTGTCCAAAGGTTACCAAATGGGCGATCGATAATATCAATGGTTCCGAAAGCTTGATCTCCTTCCAAATAAGAGTCGCTTAAACTAAGGGAGACAATGGAGTCGGGGTTGGCTGCTGGGCCAATATCTTCAAAATTAATTACACCGGCTGCGAGCCTAGCTGCGGTATAAGCGAAAATATCTCGACCGTGAAATGTATGGGATGCACCTGACTTTGGAAGACGATTTTTTTCTTCATCAATGAGACGAACTGCTTTAATTGTTCCGTAATGCGCGATATGAGTTAGGGTTCCATTGTCTGGCGTAATAATATAATGACCATCTTCTGTTAAAACGGCGACGCTTCGACGCTTCGAACCAACTCCAGGATCAACAATCGAAACAAAAATGGTATCTTCGGGCCAATAAGTCACGGTTTGGAGTAAACGATAGGATGCTTCCCAAATATTAAATTGAGGAATTTGATGTGTTAAATCATATATTTGCAAATCTATGCTAACGCTATTAATCACGCCGTACATGGCGCTAACTGCACCATCACTAATACCAAAATCAGATTGTAAAACAAGTAGTTGTTTTGTCATTTTGAAATCCTCCATTTCGAGCAATTTAGGGTAAAATAAAACTCGCCCTTTTCCAAAAAAATATCTTGGAATAAGGGCGAGAAAATTTCACGCGGTACCACCTTAATTTATTTTCAGTTTATACTGAAAACCTCAAATAAGCATTTATGTAGAAATACTTAGGGCGTTTGATAACGGACGCCAAATCCGTTGCAGCTTACTTCATTTCAGCGGCAAAACTCAGAGGCCATTTTCGGACGTTGTTTTTTGTTCCTTTTCAGCAGTGGGAACTCTCTTTTGGAAAAAACGGGCGTCGTACTTTTCTCGTCGTAGCTTTGTAATAAAGAATACAGAAAAGTTGCATAAGTGTCAATGAATTCGTTAGCCTTGTGAGGGAAATCGCATAGTAGCAATGTTTGAGAACGATTATCAATTGCCGTATTACTGTGATTTTTAAGTAAGAACTGTTATAATATAAGCGAAAAATGGAAACGCTTTCTCTATATAGGAGGTAATGTGATGGGCGCAAAAGTATCGGTGCAAATTAATGGCGTGGCGCGGGATGTGGTGGAAGGAACGCGAATGCTGGACTATTTAAATGCAGAAGGAATACAGCATCCGCATATTTGTTATAGTGAGCAAATTGGGCCAATTCAATCTTGTGATACGTGTATGTGCGAGGTTGATGGGGAGCTTATGCGGGCGTGCAGCACGAATCTAACAGACGGGATGGAAATTAAAACAAACTCAGAACTAGCGAAAGACGCACAATTAGAGGCAATGGACCGGATTTTGGAAAATCATTTATTGTATTGTACGGTTTGTGATAATAACAATGGTAACTGCAAAGTACATAATACGACAGAACTTCTTGGTGTGGAAAAACAAGAACGTCCTTACCGCGAAAAGGGATATTTGAATGATTTTTCGCATCCGTTTTATCGTTATGATCCGGATCAATGTATTCTTTGTGGACGTTGTGTGGAGGCGTGTCAGCAAGTACAGGTGAATGAGACGCTTTCGATTGATTGGGAACGTAGTCAGCCGCGGGTTATTTGGGATGATGATCGTCCGGCGAATTTATCGTCATGTGTTTCTTGTGGGCTGTGTGCGACGGTGTGTCCTTGTAATGCGCTGATGGAAAAATCCATGCTTGGTCAAGCCGGCTTTATGACTGGTTTAGATGAAGATATGCTAGAACCAATGATTGATATGGTGAAAAAAGTGGAGCCGAATTATCAAACGGTTTTTGCTGTGTCGGAAATGGAAGCGTCAATGCGGGAAACACGGACGAAGAAAACGAAGACAGTTTGTACTTTTTGCGGGGTTGGTTGTACGTTTGAGGTGTGGACGAAGGATCGTAAAATTTTGAAAGTCGAGCCAACCGGGGAAGGTCCTGTGAACAAATTTGCCACATGTGTAAAAGGGAAATTTGGTTGGGATTTTGTCAATAGCGAGAAACGGATTACGACGCCGCTCATTCGCGAAGGTAATGAGTTTGTGCCGGCGAGCTGGGAAGATGCGATTCATTTAGTTGCGACCAAACTGCGAGAAATTCAGGCTAAATACGGCAATGACTCACTTGGATTTATTAGTTCATCTAAGACGACGAATGAAGAGAACTATTTGATGCAAAAATTGGCGCGGCAGGTTTTTGAAACGAATAATATTGATAATTGTTCACGTTATTGTCAGGCGCCGGCTTCGGATGGACTGACTCGGACGGTTGGTATTGGTGCAGATTCAGGGACTGTGGAAGATATCGAATCTGCGGGGCTTGTTATTATTGTTGGTGCATCACCAGCCGATGGGCATCCAGTCCTTGCTAGTAGAATCAAGCGAGCTCAGAAGACACGCGGTCAAAAGCTAATTGTCTCAGATTTGCGAAAACACGAAATGGCAGAGCGTTCTGATTTATTCATTCATCCAAAACAAGGAACCGATTTTGTTTGGTTGACGGCGGTTGCGAAATATATGATTGATCAGGGATGGCATGATGAAGTCTTTATGGAGAATCGTATTAGTAATGTGGCAGATTATCTAGCATTTTTAGAACCATTTACATTGGAATATGCGGAAAAAGAAACAGGATTATCAGTAGAGACGTTGAAAAAAGTGGCGCAGATGGTTCATGAAGCAGACGGGACAGCGGTTTGTTGGGGAATGGGAGTTACGCAAAATATTGCTGGATCTCATACATCGTCTGCAATCGCTAACTTGCTTCTTGTCACTGGGAACTTCGGAAGACACGGTGCAGGCGCTTATCCGCTTAGAGGGCATAATAATGTACAAGGTGCTTGCGATATGGGGTCACTACCTAACGTTCTCCCAGGAATTCAACCACTAGGAAATGATGAAGTTCGTGCTCGTTTTGAAGAAGCTTATGGGGTATCAATTTCATCAGAACCAGGCCTAAAAAATAATGAAATGCTTGATGCGATTGAGGCGGGAACGCTCCATTCTATGTATGTGATTGGTGAGGAAATGGCTTGGGTGGATTCTAACTCGAACCATGTGCAAGAAATCCTTGCGAGCCTTGATTTCTTTGTTGTTCAAGATGTATTTTTATCAAAAACGGCGCAGTTTGCTGATGTTGTTTTCCCGGCAGCGCCTTCACTTGAAAAAGAAGGAACATTCACCAATACAGAGCGCCGTGTACAACGACTTTATGAGGTGTTAGAGCCGCTTGGAGATTCAAAGCCAGACTGGTGGATTATTCAAGAGGTGGCTAGAGCATGCGGAAGAACGGACTGGAATTATGATCATCCGAGCGAGATTATGGATGAAATTGCTAGCTTGGCACCATTTTTTGCAGGGGTTCGTTATGACCGGATGCAAGGATTTAACAGCCTTGTGTGGCCAGTGAGCGCGGATGGAAAGGATATGCCGTTACTTTATGAAGAACGATTTAATTTTCCGGACGGCAAAGCGCAATTTTCGACGTTACCGTATATTGCACCGATTACTTTCCCGGAAGAATATAATTTAACACTGAATAATGGGCGTTTGCTGGAGCAGTTCCATGAGGGGAATTTGACAGATAAGTCGAAAGGGCTGGATTATAAATTACCGGAAGTGTTTGTAGAAGTATCGCATGAGTTAGCGAAAGAACGCGATTTGGAAAGTGGTTCGCTCGTTCGTCTAAGTTCACCGTATGGTCGCATTAAGCTTCGTGCTGTGGTGACTGATAGGATGAAAGGAAATGAAGTTTATGTGCCAATGCATTCTGTGAGTAGCGAAACTGCAGTCAATTTGCTGACTTCAAGTGCGGGAGATGTTCGGACGAAAACACCGGCCTATAAACAAACAAAAGTAAATCTAACTGTGCTTGAAAAAACTGGGAAAAATCCACTTCCTGACCACAATCCGCGTAATCGTAAAAGATTCCCGCAAAATGGGGCTGAAGTAGCGCGCAAATGGTCGAGAGAAGATTATCAACCGATTTCTAAAGTGAACTGCGCCTGTGGTGGTAACTGTGGATGCGGCGGGAAAGGGAGGAATCACTGATGGCAGAACCAATTTCAACGATTCGTGATACAAAAAAGACCCCGGAAGAATTGGAAAAAGAACGTTTAGAACAAATGAAAGCGGATATTGCTGAACAAGATTCTGGTTTTATCGAAATCTTAGAAACGGTAAAGTTACTGCAGGAGTCGGGGGCACTTGAAGCTTTGAATAGTGCGATTAAAGCGCGCGGAGATATTACGAAAACTTTTCTGAATGAATGGCGTAAGGAACCGATGACGAATGCGATTAATAACATGATGATTTCGAGCAAGCTATTAACCGATACAAAACCAGAGCAAACTGAGGAAATGATAGCCAATTTGAAAAATGCTGCGAAAAAAGCAGAGGAAAGCGCGAAAAACGATGAAATCATGGGAATGTTAGCGATGATGAAGGCGCTGAAAGACCCCGATATCAACCGCGCACTCCGGTATGGTGTGACCTTTTTAAAAGAAGTTGGGCAAACATTAAAATAAGTAGACGAAACAGCGAGACTTTATGGTATCGCTGTTTCGATTTAGAGAGGAGTGGTTTTTGATGGATATTGTTTCGCACCAAAAAATCCGTCGTTTTGAAGCGGGCACTTTTCAAGAAATTGAATCAAGTGTTGCGACCGAGTATCCGCTAACTATCTACGTCAACGACCAAGAACTCGTGACCATCGTCTGCACGCCAGAATATCTGGAAGATTTAGTTGTGGGCTTTCTGACATCGGAAGGCATCGTTCGGGGCCCTCGAGACATCAATTCCGTGGATATCATCGAAGCGACTGGACACGCCAAGGTTAGCGCTAATTTTGTGAACAAATTCAATGCCAAGTACCGCGGCAAGCGCTACATCACCTCGTGTTGCGGCAAGTCCCGGGAAAACTTCTACTTCCAATCAGATGCCTCACTCGTCAATGTGAAGCAAAATGGGAATCTGCAACTAACAACCGACATGATTTTTCGCTTAATGGAAAAGTTTGAACAAAATTCTGCTACATTTCATCAAACTGGTGGTGTGCATAATGCGGCACTATGTAGTTCAGCGGAAATAATATACAGCAGGATGGACATAGGTCGCCATAATGCCTTAGATAAAATATATGGTCGCGCCTTGCAAGACGGGACATCTACTGAAGATAAGGCAATTATTTTTAGTGGGCGCATTTCTTCGGAAATCCTCGTTAAAACAGCAAAACTAGGTTGCGGAATTATTTTGTCTCGTTCTGCCCCAACCGAACTGGCGATTAATATGGCCGAAGAGTTAAATATTACAACAGTTGGCTTTATCCGGGGCGATAGGTTAAATGTCTATTCCGGATTTGAACGAATCACGTAAGTTTGATATGATGCAGTAAAATAAGACGGTAAGGTGAGCGGTGAAAATGAAACAAATATTAGTAGTAGATGATGATCGGCATATACTTAAACTTGTGGGCCACTATTTGCGTGCAGAAGGCTTCCATGTACTTGAGGCAAGTGATGGGGTAGAAGCAGAAAAAATAGTTGAAACAGAGCAAGTTCATTTAGCTGTAATTGATGTGATGATGCCTAACATGGATGGTTTTGAACTTTGCCAAAAAATGCGCGCAAGTTATCCTGATATCCCTGTTATTATGTTGACAGCTAAAGATGCGCTGGCGGATAAATCACGCGGTTTTGAAGTGGGCACAGATGATTATGTCACAAAACCCTTTGAACCAGAAGAGCTGATCTTTCGAATTCGTGCGTTGCTACGGCGTTCCAATCAAGCAAGCGAAGTCAAAATCAACATCGGAAACATTACTATCGATCAAAAAAGCTACGGCATAAAAATTGGCAACCAAGAACGAATGATTCCCGTGAAAGAATTTGAGCTTTTATATCAGCTAGCAAGCTATCCTGGCCGGATTTTTACTCGAGAAGAATTAATTGAGCGGATTTGGCAACGTGATTATGATGGTAGTGACCGGACAGTGGATGTACATATTAAACGTTTGCGTGACCATTTTGATGAAGAAAAGGATGGTATTCGAATTGTTACGGTGCGCGGCGTCGGTTATAAATTGGAGGAGACAAGATGAAATCGTTATACAGTCGAATAGTTGTCACGATGCTTGTCGTCATCCTTTCCAGTAGTTTGCTCGGCTTTTTCTTTGCAAACATTTATTACCAAATAAAATTAAAACTTTTTAACGACGAAAAAACAGCCAAAATAGCGAAGGAAGTCCAACAATTTTACGAGTCAAATGCTACGATTTCTTTAAATGAGTACTTGGAAAATGTGGGCGAACTGGGATATGAATTATATTTGACAGATGGCGCGGAAAAATCCACTTATTTTGGTGGTGCTTTTCGAAAAAAAGATTTACCAGATAAGACAATCAAGCAAGTACTAGACGGAGATACTTATCATGGAATTGACTCATTCGATACAGGCATTTTCATCACAGGCTTTTTTGATAATGATGTGCGAAATACCATTGGTGTCCCGGTGCAAGTAGATGGTAAACAACTAGCGCTATTCATACGTCAAGACCCGGAACAACAATTTGGGGAGCTCCGAATATTTTTCGCGATGATACTTATTTTTACATCCATCATTAGTATCCTATTTGTCCTTATTAGTGGCAGATATATTGTTAATCCGGTCGTGAAGTTGACGAATGCGACGAAAAAAATCCGTAAAGGTAATTATGATGTAGCATTTGAAGTTCGGCGTAAGGATGAAATTGGACAGTTGGCAGACTCGTTTACGAAAATGGCTAGTGAACTCGAAAAATCTGAAGCTGCCCGCCAAGAATTTGTCGCCAATGTTTCTCATGAACTACAATCTCCGCTCACATCCATGCAAGGTTTCGCGAGACTTTTAGGTTCAGGAACATTAACAGAAAAAGAACAAGCGGAATATTTAACCGTTTTATCAGAGGAGACCACGCGTCTATCCTCCTTAACAAAACAACTACTCACACTCGCTTCACTTGACCAAGAATCAGAGTTGCGAAAAAAAGAGCCAGTTCACTTAGCCAAGCAGTGGCGTCAATTAATCCAAATGACCGAGTGGAGTTGGCGCGAAAAAGAACTAACGATAAACTTAGATTTAGCAGATGTAAACTATACTGGCGATGCCGAATTGCTTTATCAAGTGTGGTCCAATTTGTTAACTAATGCGATTAAATTCACACCACAGGGCGGGAATATTCAAGTCCGCCTTTATGAAGATACGACGAATGTTTTTGTAGAAGTTCAAGATAGCGGTGTCGGCATAAGTAAGGTGGATATGACCAAGATTTTTGACCGTTTTTATAAAGCTAACGAAAGCCGAACCAGAGAAGAAGGCTCGAGTGGCCTAGGATTATCCATTTGCCAGAAAATTATCACGCTCCATCACGGCGAAGTAACCGTGCAAAGTAGCCTTGAAAAAGGAACAACATTCACAGTCAAACTACCAAAAAACTAAATTTGTAAAATCCGATTCACATTCCGTTTACAAAACTTCTTTAAACTAAGGGTAAGATCTTAGAAGGAGTTGAACGGAATGTTTTTGGCATTAAGAGAATTAAAACACGCAAAATTACGCTATATTCTAATTGGATTAATTATGGTGTTAATCGCATGGCTTGTTTTGTTTGTAACGGGGCTTGCGAATGGACTTGCAAATGATAATGGGGCAGCCATTTCATCCAATAAAGCAACTTATTATGTTTTACAAAAAGACTCGGATAATCGCTTAACGAGGTCCAATTTAACCGCATCCGAAACAGACAGCGTAGCGAAGCAAGTGAAAAAATCAGAAAGCACCAATCTAGGTGTGCAAATGGGTACAATTACACCACCCAACAAAGATAAAAAAACAGATATTACTTATTTCGGTATAGATAAAACAGGCTTCATGAAACCGGCCATCTCAGAAGGAACAGAGCCACAGAAAACAAAAGAAGTAGTAGCCGATATTTCTTTAAAAGAGTCTGGTTATAAATTAGGCAGCAAACTCAAAGATAGCGCAACAGGGGAAGAATTCACGATAACTGCCTTTACCAAAAACAATACATTTAGTCATTCACCGGTTATTTTCGTTGGCTGGGATGCTTGGAAATTAGTGCATCAAACGAACCAAGCAGCAGAAGGAGAATATAACGCCGTAGCACTAGATGTTTCCGAAAGTACAGCTAAGAACCTATCACTCGGATCCATGGAACTTTCGTCTAGTGAAGAAGTGCTTCAAGGTATTCCAGGCTATTCAGAAGAACAAGGATCATTACTAATGATGATTGCCTTTTTATTCGTTATCGCCGCATTTGTTCTAGCTGCTTTCTTTTATGTCATTACGATTCAAAAAATCAATCAATTTGGTATTTTAAAAGCAGTTGGCGCACGAACAGCCTATTTAGGCCGAAGCATCGTTACCCAAGTTGTTTTCTTGTCAGTCATTAGTTTATTAATTGGAAACGGCTTAACATTTGGGCTTGCAGCAATTTTACCAGCAAGCATGCCATTTACACTTAGCCCGGTGCTTGCAATCGGCTGTTCTGCCTTATTCCTTGTTGTAGCAGTCATCGGATCGATGTTATCACTTTACCGTGTAGCGAAAGTAGATGCGTTAGAAGCAATTGGGAGGGCAAACTAATGACTTTAATGATGAAAAATATTACTAAAAATTATCAAGATGGCGAGCAAGTCATCGAAGTGTTGAAAAATGTATCTTTAGAAGTAGCGCAAGGAGAATTCGTTGCAATCGTTGGACCTTCAGGCGCTGGGAAAAGTACATTTTTATCCATCGCAGGTGCATTATTATCCCCAACAGAAGGAGAAATTGCTATAGGTGGAAAAGTGTTAAATGACCTTACAAGCAAAGACTTAACAAAAGTGCGGCTCGACAAAGTAGGGTTCATTTTCCAAGGTGCGAACCTAATCCCGTACTTAAATGTCCGTGATCAGTTACTCGTAATTGCGGAACTATCTGGTGATAAAGGGCGAGTAGCAAAAGAAAAAGCAGATGAATTACTTAAAGAATTAGGTTTAACTGCTCGCGAAAACAATTATCCGGAAAGTTTATCGGGTGGTGAAAAACAACGTGTCGCCATTGCTAGAGCACTAATGAACGACCCCGATATTATTTTAGCGGACGAACCAACCGCAAGCTTAGATGCGAGCCGTGGTCACAAAGTAGTCCAAATGATTGCGGATGAAGTAAAACGAAAAAACAAAGCTGCCATCATGGTTACGCATGATGAACGAGTTTTAGACTTAGTTGACCGCGTAATTCGGATTGAAGATGGCTATTTGAAGGATTAAAAAAGGATTGGTCCGCGTACGCGAGCCAATCCTTTTTACTTGTTTTCTTAAGCGGGAACACTTTTAATGTGGACGGCGTGCAAACGATAGAATCTTTTGGAGTAGAGGAATTAGTTTATGAGCCACTAATTCGCACAAAAGAAGACTATACTTACACTGGTAAGTTTATCTTTACTAAGACGAAAATGATGTTAGTTTCAAAAAAACAAAATTTTTTGGTACTAATATGAAGATGAAAAAGCTTTCTTGTTAAAAATATAAACTATCGCCGCTCAACTGGAGCAAGCAAATCCACCTCAATCGGCGTTGCTAAAAAAGCGGGGACATTCTTTTTGAAAAGTTTATAATGCTCTGTCCCGTTATGGAACTGAATTGCTGATTCATCAGCCCACTTTTCTAGAATATAGAAAATATTTGCGTTTTCTACAGAGCAAACTAATTCGTAGCCATGATTTCCGGTTTCTGAAAGCGAGCCTTGGATTACTAAATTCACTTCCACCAAAAATTCCGCTACTAAATCAGGTTTAACTTGGACTTTTGCTTGTATGTGTAGCATATTATTCCTCCTATTTAGAAATTAATTTGATTTCTTTTTTTTCGGGGCTCGATTTCTCTAAAAACCAATGCGTTTTTTCGATACTTTCAGATGTTTCGTGCAATGTTTGGTGAATAGCACTTTCACCAACTTGTAAATCTTCCATATAGACTTTTGCGTTATTAGGCATGAAAAGTCTGGAAGCGAGCGAACTATTCGTTGGGACAATACCATCAGTTAAATTATCTTCACTGAGAGCTCCAGCAATGGATAGTACTTCTAGGTCAGTACTAATTTTAGTCTTTTTGTCAATAAAATAATCTAATTGCGGGGTGTTGGATGGTAATTTGTTAAAAGCTAAACCATCGCCATTGTCGTCTGGGTCCAAATCATTAAAAGGAGAGCCAATAGCAACTAATTTGCGCAGAGTAGGAACCGCGTTGTCATTAGAGTAGTCTTCTGCAAAATAAGTTAAAGCTAAGCCACCGTTAGAATGACCAACTCCGTCCATTTGTGTGAAACCGTATCGGGACTTTAAATCTTCCATTGCGATTTTTAACCATTTAGACCAGTCATCGGGAGTTGCTTGGTTTTGGTCGAAACCAAATTTGATAATGGGACGTTTGGCATCTTTTGTTAGCGCGCCTTGGTATGCAATTTTTCCATTTGAGTTAATAGACATTGACATTGCTTCATTGGAACTTTTATATTTATTCATCAAGTGATCTGCCATTTCATCTAAGGAATGTGTATCACCACCGCTTCCATGAATTAAAATAATGGGTATTTCGTTTTTTAAGTCCACTTTAGGAGGAGAAGAATTTTCAACCTCATCATCTTTTTGGCAAGCACTGAGAGATAACGCGCCAAAAAGTAAAATCATGATTGTAATAAAATATTTCTTCACTAATTATCGTCCTCCATTCCCACTTAGTATACCAAATATCGGCGTGACAATCATGCGAAACTCGTCTATAATCGAGGTACATAATAACGGAAATTTAGAAGGGTGCGAAAACTATTGGCAAATGTAGCAATTGATACAGTTATTACAGATATGGACGGAACATTACTAGTAAAAAAAGGCGATCAAATTCATCCGCTCAACAAAGAAGTTTTAATGGAGTGGCAAAAAAAGGGGAAAAAACTTTTCCTTGCCACGGGACGACTGGATTTAGCAATTTTACCATTTATCCACGAACTTAATATCAAAACGCCAGTCATTTCTTGTAATGGAGGATTAGTACGCGATTTTACTACTGGAGAGATTTTATATAAAAGTAATATTGAACTGGATTTGATACATACGGTATTAGAAACGCTTGAACCGCTGGACGTTAATTATCATATTTATACAACGGAGCGAATTCTCGGGCCAAGCAATACTGGCAAAATCGCCTTTTTCAATGAATTAAATAAAACTTTACCAGAAAATGAACAAGTTCCAATTACGTTAACAACAGATCCATTCAGCGTGCTTCGGGAAGGTGAATTCCCACTAAAAGTACTTGTAATTGAGTCGGATTTAGAAAAACGAGCTGAAATCAAAGCAGCTTTAGAAGGCTTGCCACTTTCTGTTCTCGCGTCTGCCTCGAATTTAATTGATATTATGAATGAAGGTATTGATAAGGCGAAAGGCCTCACTTATCTTGCGGAACACGGTTACATTAATCTTGATTCAACTATTGCTTTTGGTGATAATGAAAATGATGTCGGTATGATTGAATTAGCCGAAATTGGAGTAGCAATGGAGAATGGCATTCCGCTAGCTATAGAAAAAGCAGATAAAATCGCAAAACATCATGATATCGGCGGGCTAGGGTTATTTATGCAAGAAGAAATTTTATAAGAAAAAGAACCATTAGATAATATTTCACTAATCTAATGGTTCTTTTTTTGAACTATAAGGCGAAAATGTGAAAAGCCTTGCACATAGCCAGTGTTTACATGAAACAGAGATACTTTTTATTTTTTGCGCGCTTAAAAAGGTATAAAACTGGAGTTAGGTCCTCGCGGAAGCATGGTACATTAATTTTGAACTTACTTCAATCTAAAGCGAGGAATGAAAAATGATTACAGTGAAAAAATATCCAATGTTATTAATGAGTTTTTTAATCGTAGGGATGATTATTTTTTGTGTACCTCATCATGCCCAAGCTACAGAGTTAGATAATATCATTGATGGTGTTCAAATTTTAGATAGAGATGGCAAGCCGATAGATAGTGAAAGCGATTCTGACAGAGTAGTAGATAGTCAAGAGGATATTGTCGTCGTTTACAATTGGTCGATTAAGGATAATCAACCAGTTCATGCGGGAGATACTGTTCATATCCAAATCCCAAAAGAATTTAAAATCTATACGACAGTTCAAGGGGAGTTAGTCATAAGTGATGGAGGGGCTTCTTGCGGAGAATTCGAAATTACAACAGATGGGATGATGACGATTACCTTCAATGACTATGTAGAGAATCATTCTATTAGTCACGGCATAGTAGAAGTCTATACGAATTTTGATTTAGAAGAATTAGACGGTGAAACACCAACTACAATCGTTTTCCCAATCAGCGAAAACGACTCCGAAGAATTTACAATAAAAATAAAACCAGATACCACTAACGCTTTTGAGAAAAAAGGGTCAACGGTTCAAAATGCGCAAGTGATTGACTGGGAAATCAAAATAAACCAAGAATTAGCAACGCACGAAAATGCTTCAGTAGAAGATTTCCCGGGAAATGGTCAGAAAATTCTCTTTGACTCATTTGAAGTGCACGAAATGAATATGCATATAGATGGCACTTACGAAATAGGCGCTAAAGTGGATCCATCTGAATATACTGTAACTAAAATAAACAATACTTCTGGTCAAACGGGATTTCGATTAACGTTTGAAAATCCGATTGATTCAGCATATCAAATCACCTATCAAACAGAAATAACGGATTTTAATAAAGCAACTTTTTCAAATACAGCAACATTTAATTCTGATGAAACGGAAGAAGTAATGGATTCAGATGTAGTAATTCCTCGAGATCCAATTATTCAAAAATATCCATTATTGTTTGATACAACATCTAATAAAATTTCGTGGAAAGTAGAATATAACCAAGGGCATTACGCACTAGACAATTCTGTAATGGTGGATACTTACATTGATGAACAATCCTTTGGTGGAATTACACGTATTGTAAATGGAGATACAGGAATACCGCTACTTCCAACCGAATATACCGTAACAGATATGGGGTCAGCTGGTTTTAAAATTGAGTTGCCAGATGACGGTTACTACACGATTTATTTTGAAACAATCGTTCCAGAAGGCACCACGGGAATGATTTCCAACACCGCATCAATCATTTCCCCGAACATCCCTGATAACGAGGCAGAAGGTGACTATTTTATCCCCGATCCTTCACCGACAGAGGGGCTAATTGATAAAAAAATCGAAAATTTTAATGCGAAAACAGGGGAATTAACGTGGGAAATTATTATCAATAAAGACGGCGGAACGCTTCATAATCCGGTTATTACAGACGAATTTCCTGACGGCGGATTAATTTTCCATCCAGCGACTCTAAAAATTATGGACAGCGAGCAAGTGAAATTAGACTCGGCGGATTACGAGGTTGTTCCATTAAATGGCGATAGTAGCTGGGAAAAAGGATTTCAAATCAATTTTAACCGAGATATTACTGGGCAACATGTTATTACTTATAAAACCCAAGTGAATCCAAGTACTCATACAAGTGGAGACAATGAATACACTAATAATGCAACCATTAAAACGGACACAGCAGAAGCATCCGACTCGGATACAAAATGGATTGATAAAGTCATCGATGCAGACGGATATAAAAATGGTGTGTTCAATTACAAAACAGGTGAAATTGAATGGAAATTAATTTTCAATGATAGTTCCAAACTAATCTCCAAGCCAACGATAGAGGATTCGCTTAATTCAGGACAAACATTCATTCAAGACTCTATTGAAATCCACAAAATTGATCTTTCCGCAACACCACAAGTTGGGGAATTAATACCGCCGGAAAATTATGATGTCACTTTTACGAAAAAAGAAAATGGTAACGAGCAAATGCTTATTACCTTCAAAAAACCATTAATTCACCCAGTTGAAGTTACCTACAAAACGAAACCAGTAGGCATCACTAAGCCGCTTTATAAAAATAAAGCAGTTATAAGTGACGGGGAAGAAGTGCTCGCTGATTACGAAGCAGAAGTAATTGATGATAATGCAAATAAATATGTTAATAAATCGGGTGAGCAAGTTGGAGATAATATCGATTGGGAAATTTATGCAAATCAATCTGGATCAACGGTCAGTAATGCAACTGTAACTGACACACTTGGTACAGGGCAAAAACTAGACACCTCTAGTATTAAGGTATACAAATCGCAAACTTCTGTTACAGGCAAGATGTTGCAAGAGAGTAACATGCCAATTTCCCCAGGTGAATATGATTTGAAAACAGGTGTAGATGAGGAAAGTAATTTAGAATATTTCCAAGTGAAATTTAAAAATGAAATTAATCAATCCTATGTGATTAAATACCAGACAGCGATTACCTTGACCTCGGATACAGAAACAACGGCGCAAATCGGCAATTCCGTCACTTTTACAGGAGATAATATTACAAAAGGCGAAACTGAAAAAACTAAAAATATTGAAGTTAAAATAACAACGGGCGACGGCACAGGAACCGGGGAAACTGGGAAAATAATTTTAAATAAAGTGGATAAAGCCGATCCAAGTATTCCGCTAGAAGGCGCGACGTTTGACTTGTACGCGAATGATGAAAAAGTGGATACACAAACAACCGATAAAAATGGCGTTATCGAGTTCGACGATTTGGTATACGGAGACTACACTTTAAAAGAAGTGAGTGCACCAGAAGGATACACATTACCAACCGCTTCGACAGAGAATATCCAAGTGAAGTTAGAGCAAGACGAAAAAGTCGTTCAAGTCATGAATGAAAAAATGCCAATCAAAGAAACTGGTGAGGTTCATTTAGTGAAAACCGACAAAGCAACTGGAGCCACGTTGGCAGGAGCTGAATTTTCACTATATGATAAGTCTGGAGCCGAACTACAAAACGGACTCACAACGGATGAAAATGGCGAACTAACTATCCATAATTTAGACTTAGGTAGTTATTATTTAAAAGAAACAAAAGCGCCAGAAGGATATAAACTCTCGGAAAAAACATGGGAATTCAGCGTGGAATCAGGGCAAGTAGATGCGATAGAAATCCAAGCAGAAAATGAAAAAGATTTAGGAGAAGCAGTCTTAACTAAAGTTGATAGCGAGACGAATGCTAAGTTATCCGGCGCGAAATTCAACTTATTAAATGACTCTGGCGAAGTTATTCAAACTAACCTTGTCTCGGATGAAAATGGAGAAATTCGTGTTCAAAACCTAGAGCCAGGAGACTACGCATTCCAAGAAACGGAAGCTCCAACAAATTATGATTTAGCGACAAATACATGGCCATTTACCATTGTGGCAGGGCAAACGAGTGCTACAATGGTAACAGCTGAAAATAATAAAACAGGGAAACCAGATGTCGATACTGGCGAAGTTATTCTCGTGAAACAGGATAGTGCAACGGGTGAAACTTTAGAAGGAGCAGTTTTTGATTTGATGACCGCTGATGGCGCTATAGTTGCAAGTAATTTAACAACTGATGCTAACGGGGAAATCACAGTGACTAATTTAGCACCAGGTAAGTATTCCTTTAAAGAAACAAAGGCGCCAGAAGGATATGAGTTAGCGACTGATGTGTGGGAATTTACTATTGCTCCAAATCAACCAGAAAAAATAACAATTACAGCTGAAAATACGAAATTGGCACCAATTCCAGATGCGGGTTCAGTAAAAATTATTAAACAAGACAGCGAAAATGGCGTTCGATTGGCGGGAGCTGAGTTTTCGCTAATAGCTGAAAATGGCGAGACGCTACAAACAAATTTGAAAACCGATGAAGCTGGAGAACTTGAAGTTAATAATCTTGCTCCAGGAAATTATCGTATTCAAGAAACAAAAGCGCCAGACGGATATCAACTTGAATCAACTCCATGGCAGTTTGAAATTGTAGCAAATGACACGAGTCAAGTTACTGTTATAGCTGAAAACGCCAAGCTGGAACCAGATGTAGCTGAAACTGGTGCGGTGCGATTAATCAAAACGGATAGTGAAACCGGAACTAGACTAAGCGGCGCTGTTTTTAGCCTCCTAGATGAATCAGGAAAAGTCATCCAAGCTAATTTAACGACCGATGAGAATGGTGAAATCTTTATAGATGGCTTAACACCAGGAAATTATTCGCTAAAAGAAACAAAGGCGCCAGACGGATATGAGTTAGCAGAACAGCCATGGAATTTCCAAATAGTTAAGGGGCAAGTAGATGCAGTAATCATAAAAGCAGAAAACTCGCCTATCATAGCAAATGGGGCTATTTCATTTGAAGGCGATGAAACGGATAAACCCGAATCAATTGAAATTCCAGTAAGGAAAACTGATACTTTAGCAACAGAAGTAACCAAACTACCGCAAACAGGAGATAAAACGTCATTTCCTAGAGTTATTTTAGGTGGAAGTGCAGTGTTAATGAGTTTGTTATACCTTAGAAAAAAATCCTCATAATCATAAAAAACTTCCATTCCAATAAAGAATGGAAGTTTTTTTATAAGAATGGTTGCACTTAAAATGTATATATGCTAACATATGCATATAAAGAAATTAGCTACTTACAGAGGGGAAGTAATCATATGGCACATAACCACGATCATGCTCATGGACACAATCATAATCATGCGCATAATGCCAACAAAAAATCATTATTTATCAGTTTTATTCTAATTGCTACATTTATGGTAGTCGAAGTTATTGGTGGAATTATGACCAATAGTTTGGCGCTACTTTCTGATGCGGGGCACATGCTCTCTGACGCCGTGGCGCTCGGTTTAAGTTTAGCTGCATTCAAATTTGGCGAAAAAGCAGCGAGCTCCGATAAAACATATGGCTATAAACGATTTGAAATTTTAGCAGCATTTCTTAATGGGTTAACGCTCGTTGGGATTTCTGTTTTTATATTCTATGAAGCAATTGGTCGTTTCTTTGATCCGCCACAAGTCATTGGAGCGGGAATGATGACCATTTCAGTTATCGGATTGCTTATTAATATTTTAGTCGCTTGGATTTTAATGAAAGGTGACACTAGCGAGAATTTGAATATGCGTAGTGCGTTCTTGCATGTGCTTGGAGATTTGCTTGGCTCTGTTGGTGCGATTATTGCCGCGTTACTCATTATTTTCCTCGGCTGGAATATCGCCGATCCAATCGCCAGTGTTATCGTTGCAGCGCTTATCTTAGTTAGTGGCTGGCGCGTGCTGAAAGATGCTATTCATATTTTGATGGAAGGAAAGCCAGCGAATGTGGATACAGAAGAAATCAAAACGTTTTTCCAGCAACAAGACGGTGTGAAGGAAGTACATGATTTACATGTATGGGCGATTACTTCTGATTTCAATGCTCTTTCAGCTCATTTGACCGTATGCGAAGATGCCGACCGAGATAAAATTTTGGCAGATATTGAGCATTATTTGCAAGAAAATTTCTCTTTAGAACATAGTACGATTCAACTTGAAGGAAATCACGCTCACCATCATCACTGCAATTAATGCCGCTTCATGATATGATTAAAGTATCAATTAGAGGAGTTGGTTTAGATGGAAGAACAAGTTGATTTAGGTCATTTTTTGAAAAAAGCTTTTATCGCTATAGGTGCCCTAACCTTAGTATTTATCGGGGTTCTAGCAATGTTCACAATCATCGGTGTAATTATCGCTATCCCGCTACTAAAAAAAGCTAGCAAAATGCTTCTTTCCAAAAAAGAAGATAGCGACCATACTCATTCACATGGCGGCAAGTTAAAAATCAAATGCCCGGCCTGCCATGCAAAAATGAAATTCAAAGATAGCGAATTGCTCGACGAAAAATAAGTTTTAAAGCCTTCTCAGTGAATTTGAGGAGGCTTTTTTATCTAAATGTGCATTATTTTAAGAAATTCGGGAAAAGGAAACGAGAGGTGTTGTCAAATGAAAGCTGTAGGATTAACGAAAGCGTCAACGGATTTTGTGGATATAGAAATCGACAAGCCAGTACCAGAAAACCATGATTTACTAGTTAAAATCAAAGCGATTTCCATCAATCCGGTAGATACTAAACAACGTGAAGCAGCTAAGCTATCAGGAGAGGAAGTTCGGATTTTAGGTTGGGATGCAGTTGGAGAAGTAGTAGATACTGGGAGTGAAGTTACATTATTTCAAACTGGACAAGACGTTTATTTCGCAGGTGACGTCACAAGACCAGGAGTGTACGCAGAATACACTTTAATTGATGAGCGGTTAGTTGGTTTGAAACCACATAACTTGAACGTAGAGGAAGCTGCTGCGATGCCACTGACAACTATTACAGCTTGGGAAGCACTGTTTGACCGTTTAACTATTACTGAAAATGATAAAGGTAAATCAATTTTAATCATTAATGGGGCTGGTGGTGTTGGTTCTATTGCGACTCAACTAGCTGCAAACACTGGTCTTGAAGTCATCGCCACTGCCTCACGCTCAGAAACAGTAGAATGGACTAAGAGCCACGGCGCAAACTATGTCATCAATCACCGAGAAAACATCCCGGAACAACTGGAAGAACTTGGATTTAAAAAAGGGGTTGATTTTATTTTATGTTTGCATAACACAAGTGCTCACTGGGATGAGATGCAAGAAGCGATTCGCCCACAAGGGAAAATTTGCTCGATTGTGGAACTTACTGAACCGGTGGAAATGACTCTTTTAAAAGATAAGAGTGCTACTTTCAGCTATGAATTCATGTTTACTCGCTCGAAATATGATACAGCAGATAAAATCAGACAGCATGAAATTTTAACAGAAGCAGCTCATATGCTAGATAAGGGTAATTTAACGACAACTCTAAATCAAGTGTTATCACCCGTGAACGCGGCGACAATAGAAGAAGCTCACAAAATTATCTCATCCGGAAAAATGATTGGAAAATTAGTAGTGAAAGGATTTGAGTAATGATGAGTGAAAAACAAGTTGCACTATATATCGCGGTTAGTTTGGACGGTTATATTGCAGATGAAAACGGAAGTGTCGAATGGTTAGAATCTATTGATAGTGAAGGGGATGCGGGTTATGAAGCCTTCTTTGACAACGTAGATACTGTTGTAATGGGCCGGACGACGTATCAACAAATCTTCTCACTCACTGATACATTCCCTTATAGCAAAAAAGATGTCTACGTTTTTTCCAACACGAAAGCTGGGACAAAAGATGAATATGCTGACTTTGTTGCTGGCACTGTTGATACATGGCTAAATAATATCGACGGCGAAAAAATCTGGCTTGTAGGTGGCGCAAAATTAGTGCAACAATTTTTAAAAGAGAGAGCCATTGATCGATTTGTCATAACGATTGCTCCCATTATTCTAGGAAAAGGAATTCCACTATTTGAAGAAGATCAGGAACACGCGCTAGAACTTGAAGAAGTAACGCGTTTCGGACAGTTTGCACAGCTAACGTATAAAAACTTGGAGGAAAATTAAATGAAAATTGCCGCTTTTGATATTGATGCACAAAAAGGTTTTACGCCGCTTTGCCCCGATGAATTACCGGTTTCGGGTGGAGATAAAATTGTGCCAGAACTTAATTTTATGGCAAGTCTTGCTTCTCTTCGAATTGGTAGTAAGGACGCGCATCCGCAAAATGCTGTATGGGTAGTGGATTCCAAAGACGAAATGCTGGCTGAGCTCGAATATCCAAATGCGGACCGGACATGGGTAAGGCACTGTGAGCCTGGTACAAAAGGCTTTGAGTTATTAGATGGTTTGCCGGTTGTTACTGATTATGATTACTTTATTTGGAAAGGCATGGAGCCGGACATTCATCCGTATGGCGCTTGTTACCACGATATCGTCGAACATCTTTCAACAGGTGTTCTAGAATATTTACGGGAACAAAAAGTCGATTTAGTTCTTGTTGGAGGTTTAGCTTTTGATTTTTGTGTGAAAACTACGGTTATACAGTTAAGTAGGGCAGGCTTTTCTGTATTAGTTTATTTACCAGCGACACGTGCATTATCTGAACAAGGTTTTGATGAAACGAAAGAGCAATTAGCAAATACCGAGAAAGTGCAACTTATCGAAACAAGGGAGGAACTTGTCGCCTATTGCCAGTAATTATATTGGAAGAGGTGAGGGGAATGAGGAAAGTTGGTATATTTCCTAGTATGATAATTCTTTTCACAGTAGGAATTTCTGCTGTGTTATATCCGCTACTACCTTCTGAAGTGGCGGTGCATTTCGGTACGGACTTCTCCCCAGATATGTTTATGCAAAAGTGGCTTGGCTTAATTCTGATTCCCTTTTTAATGATTATGTTTACAGGAACGGAATATTACGGGAAAGAAAAAGTGAACCAAGAGAGTTTACTAGAATTTGAATATTGCTTTAGGCTGTTGTTAGTGCTTCTAACGATTATTCAAATGAGTATTATTGTATACGCACTAGGTTATGATATCCCAACTGGTAGATTTTCATTAGTCACAGCGGGAGCATTCATGTTCGTTGTTGCAGCCTACATTCAATACTCGAAAAAACTCTTTAAATTTTTAACGATGATTGGTTTTAAAAAGATCGATGCATGGTCAAGAAACCTACTTAGAAAAATCACAACTGTTACACTTAATATAGCTGGTACAATCTGTTTTATCCTCGCTTTGTTTATGCGTAATGACCCCAGTTACTTAATGTTAGCAATGTTGATGACGATGTGTGTTATTGTTGTTGGTTCAGGAGTTTATCTTAACAAGAAATAAAAATATAACAGTTTTTATTTACAATTGATACAGTTTCGGTTTATAATGGTGGCGGAAGTTCTGCGTAGATTTGGCAGGAAGTCCGTCATTTTTTTGCGTAATCAAAAAGCGCTTACAAAAGAGGAGGAGAAATATTGCATAAAACAGCCAGAAAAATGGTAGTGGCACTCAGTTTGCTATGTTTACTAGTACTTACAGCATGTCAGTCTGGCGATAAAGGGGAAAGTGAAAAAGTAACATCCGATAAGAAAGCAAAAGTGGTTAACATCATGGAAACGAGTGGAATTCCAAATGCAAGTCCAACGCTCGCAGACAATAGTGTAAGTTTTCGGGTAATTAATCAAATTTTTGAAGGCTTATACAGATTAGATAAAAACGGAAAACCGGCACTAGCTCTAGCTGCCAGTGAACCTGAAGAAAAAGATGGCGGGAAAACACTTATTTTTAAAATTCGCGAAGATGCCAATTGGTCAAACGGCGACCCAGTGACGGCTCAAGATTTTGAGTACGCTTGGAAAAAAGTGGTGGATCCAAAAACGGCCGCTGCGTATGGACCGCAAATGGAGGAAATCGTCAAAAATGCTACCCAAATTTTAAAAGGTGAAATGTCACCAGATGAACTTGGAATTAAAGCATTAGATGACAAAACACTACAAATCGAACTAGAAAACCCTGTGCCAATATTCAAAGAACTCCTAACGACTGGCACGTTCTTCCCGCAAAACCAAGCATTCGTGGAAAAACAAGGTGACCGTTACGGAACAAAAAGCGACACATTAATTTCCAATGGCCCGTACAAATTAGAAAATTGGAATGGCACAAATATGACATGGGATTACGTTAAAAATCCGACTTACTGGGATAAAAAGAACGTTCCAACTGAAAAAATCCATGTAACTGTTGTAAAAGATACTAATGCGGCTTTAAACTTATACAATACAAACAAATTGGACCGTGTGGAGCTTGATGGCGAATTTGTTAAACAATATAAAGACGATAAAAACTTCCATAAAGAAGCAACCGGACGCTCTGTTTATATGAAAATGAATCAAGGCAAAGATGGCGTGAAAACGGATTTAGCTAACTTAAACTTGCGTCGCGGTTTAGCGATGGCTATCGATAAGACTGGCATGGTCAATACACTACTTGCAAATGGATCTAAAGCATTAAACGGGGATGTTCCCGGTGATATCATGTTTGACCCAGAAACAAAAGAAGATTTCCGCAAACAAAACGGCGATTTACTCAAATTTGATCAACAAGAAGCTACAAATGCCTGGAAGCAAGGTTTGAAAGAAATCGGGAAATCCGAATTAACACTTACTTTAACAAGTGGAGATACGTCCTTGCAACGTAAACAAACAGAATTTATCCAAAATCAATTGGAAGAAAACCTTCCTGGACTAACTATCAAACTAAAAAATGTTACGAATCAAGCTAGTTTCCAAGCTGACGTTACACAAGAATTTGAACTACTACTTGGAGGTTGGGGAGGAGATTATCAAGATCCCCTAACATATCTCAACCTATTCCTCACAAACAGCCCAGGAAACCATACAGGTTTCTCAGACGCGAAATACGATGAACTAGTCCTTGGCGCGAAAGGTAAACTCTCAGCTGACCCAGAAAAAAGATGGCAGGCATTACTAGAAGCAGAACAAATTTTACTCAAAGATAACGCCGTACTTATCCCGCTTTACCAAGGTGGCCGTGCGTACTTGCAAAAAAGCAATTTGAAAAACTACACCACATATCCAATCGGTTCAGAAAACTACAAGTGGATTGAAAAAAATTAATTTAAAAGGAGTCTAGTTAACCATACTAGACTCCTTTTTTATACCCGAATGAAAATAAGACTTAGGATGTACCAATTTTCAGCCTAGAGCCGTTCGTGCCTTTTTGGGATGTCCTCTATAATTAACCTATCAACAAAAAAGGACGGTAAAAACAATGAAAAAGGGACTTTTCGGTTTACTGGCTGCAATTTTTGTATTAACAATGGTTGTAATTGAATTTTCAGCACCAATTGGATCGGCAGCAAATACATATTACGTTACAATCAAAAACGATGGAAAAGAAGTTACCAAGTCAAAATTTAAAGGGTACTCATTCCGGGAATCGTGTTTAGATAATCAAGGAAACAGTCACAAAGTTAACTTCATGTCAACAACACAACTTAAAAAGAATAAACAGTATAAAATCGTCGTTCAAGACAACGAATTACTCGTCCAAGCCAAGGAAATAAACAGTGTTCCACTTGCAAGTAGTAAATAAAATTAGAAAAGAGGAAAAATCATGAATAGTTTTTGGAAAATATTTTTTACAGTTATTTTAGGATTTATCGCACTTAATATCGTACTTGATATCGTTGGAATCACTCTTCACTTCTTATTTCCAGTCCTTATACTAGGTGGTATTGGATATCTACTTTATCGTATGTGGGGTAATTCTCCAAAACGCCCAAGTCGCGATAATGAAGACCGTTACAACTGGTAATACATTTGCTAAAAAAGCTCCCTAGGCTTTTAGATATATTGAACCTAATTTCTTTTACAGAAGTTAGGTTTTTTTGTATGGTAAGTTTGTTATAATAAGAGGAGGAAATGAGGCGATGAAAATGAAAAAAGATATAATTCTCAAATCAGTTGTTATATCAGTCATTACAGCCATAGTTTTCAACATTAAGCGTAAAAAAGTCAAATAACCGCTCAAAAATTGTTATTCATGATCAAATGGCTATTTTAAGCCATTTGTATCTAATTTTGCTGTCGGTATGCTATAATAACAAAAAGAAAATCATGGAGGACATAGAGATGAATATAGAAAACACCTTACTAAAACAAGATGTGTGGCGTTTTATTGATAATACAACGATTAATCCAGCTTTCGATGCCATTCAATCGTTTGCGACAGATGATACCCTATGTCGTTCGGTCGGAGCAAGAATGGCGCCGTCTACCGTGCGGGGCTGGGTGCATGAAAAAACAGTTTCACTTGGAATTCAAGATTCTAAGTTGCCTGATATAGATAAAGGAATTGCATTTTTGCAAAAACAAGGCTACCGCGTCGTAGTTAGAAATTCTGGTGGTCTAGCTGTTGTCCTTGACTCAGGTGTGCTCAATTTGTCAATGGTTCTTCCAGATGCAGAACGCGGAATTGCGATTGAACGTGGTTATGAAACTATGTTTACACTAATCAAAGACATGTTCGTAGATTGTAATGAGGTAATTGAAGCGAAAGAAATAGAAGACTCTTATTGTCCTGGTAGTTATGACCTTAGTATTCAAGGGAAAAAGTTTGCCGGTATTTCTCAGCGTAGAATGGCAAAAGGGGTAGCGGTCCAAATTTATTTAGCTATTGACGGGGATCAAACTACTCGCTCAGAACTGATTCGCGATTTCTATACGATTAGCGGAAAAGCAAAGCAAACAAAATATACTTTTCCAGATGTGAATCCGAATGTTATGGGTTCGCTTTCGGACTTAATGAAAAATGATATAAGTTTAAATGGGACGTTGGTACGTCTTTTCAATAGTTTGCGACATTACGCAGGTGATCTTGTATCTGGTACGCTTACGTCTGAAGAGTTAGATCTTTTCCCAGCCTATTACGAACGTTTAATTGCCCGAAATGATAAAGTGCTTACTTGAGAGGAGGAGGTTGTATGAGTTATTTAACAGAGAAACTAAGGGAAGAGAAAGTATTCAAAGACCCGGTTCATGGATATGTACATGTTTCTGATAAGATAGTTTGGGATTTGATTGCCACAAAAGAGTTTCAGCGTTTGCGGCGTATCCATCAATTGGGGACAACTTCACTTACTTTTCATGGGGCGGAACATAGCCGTTTTAATCATTCATTAGGTGTTTACGAAATTGTTCGGCAAATAATCGATGTAACATTTGCGAATGAACCGCAACTGAATCCAGAAGAGCGCATGGTGGCATTGTGTGCAGCGCTTTTGCATGATTTAGGTCACGGGCCATTTTCTCATGCTTTTGAAAAAGTTTTTGGAACGGACCATGAAGCATACACTCAAGAGATAATTATTGGAGATACGGAAGTTAGTGAAGTATTGATGAGAGCAGGAGAAGAATTTCCGCTTAAGGTTGCTGCTATTATTAAGAAAAATTATCCGAATCAAACATTGGTGAAGTTGATTTCGAGTCAGATTGATGCTGACCGAATGGATTATTTGCTGCGAGATGCCTATTATACTGGAGTAAGCTATGGAAAGTTTGATTTAGAACGGATTTTGCGAGTTCTACGCCCTAGTCCAGATGGCAATGGTGTTATTGTGAAATATTCTGGCATGCATGCGGTGGAAGACTATATTATGAGTCGTTATCAAATGTATCAACAAGTGTATTTCCATCCAGTTAGTCGGAGTGGGGAAGTGCTATTATGGAAAATACTTGAGCGTGCCAAAAAGTTATATTGCGCTGGATATGAATTTCAAGTTACTCCCGTTCAAGTGCTACCATTCTTTTTAAATGAAGTGAGTTTAAAAGATTATATTGTGCTTGATGATATTGTGTTGATGTACTATTTTTCCATTTGGCAAGAGGAAGAAGATCCGATTTTGAGTGATTTATGTAGTCGCTTTTTGAACAGAAGATTGTTGCGATACATTAACTACGATCCAAAAGAAGATGCAGAACTTTACGCAGAACTAAAAGGACTTCTTGAAAAAGCTGATATTGATCCGTCGTATTATTTAGTAATTGATTCTTCCAGCGATTTACCTTATGATTACTATCTTCCAGGAGTGGGAAGCGGTAAAGACCCAATTAAACTATTGATGGGAAATGGTGAATTGCGTGAGTTATCTACCGAGTCTCCGGTTGTTGAGGCGATTGGTCGAGAGCGTCGAACCGATATTAAATTATATTATCCGCTCGATTTTATCGAAAGTGGCGATGTAGACCAAGCAATTACAGAAAGAATGATTGCCCTCATCCATGCGCATTCGTTAAAGGAAAAATAAAAAAGCAAGGCATTTTGCCTTGCTTCTTACACACTTAAATATCAGATTTTCTTACGCCGCCAACACCGTAATCAGTTTTTTTCATTTCTTCTAAAATCACATGAATGTTTTCTTTTGGTGCTTTTAGATTTTTGGAAACTACTTCTGTTACTTCACTAACTAAAGCTTTCTTTTGATCGTCTGTACGACCTTCTAAAAATTGAATGGTAACAAATGGCATTTTCTCACCTCAATCAACGTTTTTTTCATTATAGCATATAAAAATTACTCAATAAAAGATAAAGGAGGCTCCTATGCCTAGTTTTCTCGCGTATCCACTCGAAATGATACCGTATGTTTTAGTTACATTATTAATTGCTTTTACTATTCATGAATGGGCACACGCCTTGGTCGCTCTCGCATTTGGAGATGATACAGCCAAAAATGAGGGGAGACTCTCTCTAAACCCCATGGTACATATTGATTTATTCGGTTTGCTAATGATATTAATTGCAGGTTTTGGTTGGGCTAAGCCGACCCCGGTAAATCGATTTAAATTAAAAAAACGCCGCCTTGGAAGTATACTTGTTTCGCTTGCAGGACCAGTAAGTAATTTACTACTTGCGATGGTTGGTGTGGGGTTCTATGCTTTATTTCTAAATTATTCCTTCTTTACATATGGCTCCGTTGCGGAAACTTTTTTAATGATTTTTGTGCAATTGAATCTAGTGCTATTTGTGTTTAACTTGATTCCACTACCACCACTTGATGGTTATCAAATATTAGTGGAGTTTTTACCAATGTCAACCAGGTCTAAGCTGGAACCACTTGAACGCTATGCGATGCTTATTTTCTTAGTAGTTGCATTAACGCCTATTTCAGCATTTACGATTCAGCCAATTTTTAATACGGTTATTCCGTTTGTTTTAAATGTTATTTTAACAATATTTGGTCTGACATCATTTTAACCTGTTGCTTTTCATGCTATTTTTCACTATAATATAATGCGTCTATTCTTCTGACCGGAAAGGGGTAAATAAGCGATATGACAGCTAATCAAATGGAACGAAAAAAAGTAACTATTCATATCACCAATGTCATCCGTCAGATGGATGCAGAAGAGAAATCCGATATGTCTGTTTCGGGTGTTTTTTACCGCGATAAAGGCAATCGTTATCTGCATTATGAGGAAAAACAATTAGCTGGAACAATTCGTACGGTTCTTAAAATTGCTGACAACGAACTGCTTTTAATGAGAAGTGGTGCCGTAAATATGAGAATGCACTTTTTTCGAGATAATCGGAGAAGTACTGCGTCTGTTGATTCGGGGGCAGGAAAATTACAATTAGAATCAGAATTAGTATCAATGGAAGAACTATATGAAAATAAGCCAGATGTATTGAGCGAAGTAGCTTTTCAATATGATTTGCTAAGCCACGGCGAATACATCGGCTCATATACTGTTTTAATGAAAATAGAGGAGGACGCAGAATGAATGTCATGCAAGAGAACCAAATCAAACTAATTGAACATATCAAACAAGCAGTTGTTCAAGCGGTTGGTTTAGAAGAAACAGAAGTACCAGAAATTTTACTCGAAGTACCTAAAGATAAAAAGCATGGAGATTATTCGACTAATATTGCGATGCAACTTGCTAGAGTAGCTAAGAAAGCCCCTCGTCAAATTGCCGAAAGTATCGTTCCAGAACTAAAAAAAGACAACAAATTAATTAAAGAAGTAGAAATTGCTGGACCTGGTTTTATCAACTTCTACTTAGATAATGCTTATTTAACTGATTTAGTTCCAGTTATTTTAACCGAAGATAAAAAATACGGAGAGTCTGATTTTGGTAAAGGAGAAAAATTCCAAATTGAATTTGTTTCCGCTAACCCAACTGGTGACTTGCATTTAGGACATGCTCGTGGTGCAGCAATTGGCGACTCACTAGCAAATATAATGAAAATGGCCGGATTTGATGTTTCAAGAGAATACTACATTAACGATGCTGGAAATCAAATCAATAATTTAGTTCTTTCAGCAGAAGCACGTTATTTTGAAGCGTTAGGCTTAGAATCTGAATTCCCAGAAGATGGTTACCGCGGTGCAGATATTATCTCCCTTGGAAAAGATTTAGCTGCTAAATACGGCGATAAATATGTGCACACAAGCGAAGAAGAGCGCCGTTCCATTTTCCGTGTGGATGCTTTAGCATTTGAAACAGGGAAATTACGCGCTGACTTAGAAGAATTCCGCGTTTCTTTTGATGAGTGGTTTTCAGAAACATCTCTTTATGAAGAAAATAAAGTGCTACCAGCATTAGAACGTTTACGCGAAAATGGCTATATTTATGAACAAGATGGCGCGACGTGGTTAAGAACAACTGATTTTGAAGATGACAAAGACCGTGTTTTAATCAAATCGGACGGTAGTTATACGTATTTCTTACCAGATATTGCTTACCACCTAAACAAATTAGAGCGTGGCTTTGATGTATTAATTGATATATGGGGAGCTGATCACCACGGTTACATTCCTCGAATGCGTGCGGCGATTGAAGCACTGGGTTACTCACCCAATCAATTAGAAGTAGAAATTATTCAACTTGTTCACTTATTCGAAGACGGTGTTCAAGTTAAAATGAGTAAACGTACTGGTAAATCTGTTACGATGCGTGACTTGATTGAAGAAGTTGGGCTTGATGCGACGAGATATTTCTTTGCAATGCGTAGTTCAGATACACATATGAACTTTGATATGAGTTTAGCGAAATCCACGTCTAATGATAATCCAGTTTATTATGTACAATATGCACACGCCAGAATTTCTAGCATTTTACGTTCTGGTAAAGAACAAGGTCTAGAGGTAACAAAAGACGCTGACATGAGCTTACTACAAACAGAAGCAGAATATGATTTATTAAAAGTGTTAGGTGAGTTCGCGGACGTTGTTGCGGAAGCCGCTGCAAAAAGAGCGCCACACCGTATTGTCCGTTACTTAAATGATTTAGCATCCGCCTTCCACCGTTTCTACAATAGCAATAAAGTACTTGATATGGATAATTTAGAAGTAACAAAAGCAAGACTAGCACTTATTAAGACAGCACAAATTACTCTTAGAAATGGTTTGACGCTTTTAGGTGTATCAGCACCAGAAAAAATGTGATATCCTAAATTTATAGGTTACTCGTTGACGTCATAACCAAAATGTACTAAAGTTAATAGAAACATAGGTAATTGAAAAAACGGGGAGAGCATATGATGAAGCGATTAATAATTTTGGCGCTGCTTTTCGTGTTTCTGTGCGTCGCAATCTATATTCTCTACGACTTTCAACTTGGATCGATCCCAATTCTTTTAATGGCCATCCTTTTCTTTTACATCGGATATAAAATAGTCAAGAAGAATTGATGTAATTAAGAAAATTTAGGTTGTACTTGCCAGAAATAACATGTAAAATAGTGAAGTTGGGCTGAACGAAAAAATAACAGCTAAATAAATTGGAATTACGATAGAAAGGGCGTGCCAGTTTTGGATTTAAAGAACTTAACGCAAGAAGAACGTAGTGAACTATCTTTAATTGATGTTGCACATTTTATTTTGGAACAGCGGAAAGAAACCATTCTTTTCCCTGAATTAGTGAAAGAGATTCAAGCGTTCCTAGGTTTGAAAGATGCAGAAATAAGGGAGCGTCTTGTTCAATTTTATACAGATATGAATATTGATGGAAACTTTATTTCACTAGGAAATAATACGTGGGGTCTTCGTGCGTGGTATCCAATGGATGCAATTGACGAAGAAGTTCAAACACAAACAACACCGAAGAAAAAACGTAAATCAGACGATGATGAAGATGAAGACGAAGAAATCTTGGATGATGACGTTGACTACGATGATGAAGAAATCGTGGAAGAGCTTGGTGAGGAAGAAATTTCTCTTGCAGATGTTCTACTTGATGAAGATGAAGATGATGATGATCATTTACCAGACGGAATCGAAGGCGACTTGGCGACTGTAGAAGATGATTATACTGATGGGGATTATACAGAAGACCCAGAAGATAAATAATAACTAATTTTTAATCAGATAGATACACCCATTTTAGCGGGAAAGTATCTGTCTGATTTTTTTTAGCGTAGTTAATGGATTGATGGCGGTTTCATAAAATAAAGACTTGACTTCTAACGCTATCATTAGTAGTATTTTATTTGGGCTCCCTTTTATAGGGACGGATATTTATGAGAATCAGCGCTCCCTTACTTTTAAAAAGTAGGCGGAGTGTTTTTTATTTTGGTTTACAAAATACTTGAAATTGTGATTGATACGTTAGAGAGATAATCACAATATTGTTTTATCTGGCAATTTCCCACCCCAGCAGGAAAATCGTCAGAACCCTGCAAGTTTTTCATTTCAGGAAGGAGTAGATTTTTTTAACATGACAAAGTATATTTTCGTTACAGGTGGCGTAGTTTCGTCAATCGGAAAAGGAATTACAGCAGCATCACTAGGACGTTTGCTGAAAAATCGTGGACTTAGTGTAACCATTCAAAAATTTGATCCATACATCAACGTGGATCCAGGAACAATGAGCCCATACCAACACGGGGAAGTTTATGTGACAGATGACGGCGCGGAAACGGACCTAGACCTTGGCCATTACGAACGTTTTATCGATATTAACTTAAATAAATACAGCAACGTGACAACTGGTAAAGTTTACTCAGAAGTTATTAAAAAAGAACGTCGCGGGGATTACTTAGGTGGAACAGTGCAAGTTATTCCACACATTACAAACGAATTGAAAGATCGTGTTTTCCGTGCAGCGCGCATGACCAATTCAGATATTATCATCACTGAAATTGGTGGAACAGTTGGGGATATCGAATCTTTACCATTCTTAGAAGCAATTCGTCAAATTAAAGGGGATGTTGGTGCGGAAAACGTACTTTATATCCACACAACTTTAATTCCTTACATCAAAGCAGCAGGCGAAATGAAAACAAAACCAACACAACATAGTGTAAAAGAACTTCGCAGCTTAGGAATTCAACCAAACATTATCGTTGTTCGTACAGAGCAACCAGTTTCACAAGAAATGAAAGACAAGATTGCGCTATTTTGTGATATTAAAGCTTCTGAGGTTATTGAATCTCGTGATGAAGAAACACTTTATAACGTACCACTTTCTTTACAAAAACAAAAAATGGATGATATCGTCCTTGAACACTTGCAATTAGAAGCACCACAAGCGGAAATGACTGATTGGAAAAACCTGGTACACCGTGTGAAAAACCTTTCCAAAAAAGTTCGTATCGGTTTAGTTGGTAAATATGTTTCCTTGCAAGATGCTTACCTTTCTGTAGCAGAAGCACTTCGTCATGCAGGATATGATCATGATGCAGAAATCGAAATCGACTGGATTGATTCCGAAAAAGTAACAAAAGAAAACGTTGCTGAAATCATGAAAGATGTCGACGGTATCTTAGTTCCTGGTGGTTTCGGTGATCGTGCCATTGAAGGTAAAATTGCTGCTATCGAGTATGCACGCGTAAATAAAGTACCTTATTTCGGTATTTGTTTAGGTATGCAACTAGCAACTGTTGAATTTGCCCGCAATGTTCTTGGTCTTGAAGGAGCTCATTCTGCAGAAATCGAACCAGAAACAAATCATAATATCATTGACTTATTACCAGAACAAAAAAATATCGAAAACATGGGTGGAACGCTTCGTTTAGGTCTTTATCCAGCGCGTATTAAGCAAGGAACCAAAGCGGAGGCTGCTTATGGTACAACACTTGTAGAAGAGCGTCATCGTCATCGTTATGAGTTTAATAATGAATATAGAGAACAAATGGAAGAAGCTGGCATGATTGTTTCTGCAACGAGCCCAGATGGTCGTTTAGTTGAAGTAGTTGAACTGATTGATCACCCTTGGTTTGTCGCTTGTCAATATCACCCAGAATTCATTTCTCGTCCAAACCGTCCACAAAGCTTGTTTAAAGATTTTGTTGGCGCAGCACTTAAAAATAAATAAAGTAATAAAAAACTCCCAGCCATACCCGGCTGGGAGTTTTTTATTATTGCTTTTTAGCACTTAGGTTAGCAGCTTTTGTCCAACCTAAATCTTTCACACGATACCAAAGTTGTCCTTCGATTGTAGCTTCTCGTTGAACGGTTAACGTTTTCCCGCTGAACTTGGAAAGTGGACCCCGATCAATAGCAGAATCTACAACAGGAAGCCCATAATAATGCTCATTTTTCTTGCTGGTCAGAACGTAACGGGTCGCTGTCAAATTCTTCTCCATACTAGGTGTATAGAAGGTATTGAGTGCTTTCGTTTCAACCCACCCAATTGTTTTACCACCGACACTAAATTGATACCAAATTGTACCGCTTGATGTTTTTGCTTCTCGTAAGATGCGCATGTTTTTACCTGAATAAGTCGAAAGTGCGCTTATTTTTTGAGCGCCTTCAATTTTATTTGGTTTTGTCCAAACCGAGTTACCTGTCGCTGTTTTGACACGACTATATGCGGTGATGGCTTTGTCATACGAAAGCGTATCGAATTTAGTAGTTGTTAAGTTGGCCGCTTTAACCCAGCCAAGATCTTTTACGCGGTACCAAAGTTGTCCTTCAATCGTAGCTTCTCGTTGGAGTGTTAGAGCTTGTCCATTGAATTTCGAAAGTGGTCCACGGTCAATCGCAGAGTCTTCTACAGGTAGTCCGTAGTAATGAACGGTTTGTTTACTTGGTAGGACATAGCGAGTACCTGTAATTGTTTTTTCCATACTTGGTGTGTAGAAAGTATTAAGGGCTTTGGAGTCTACCCATCCAATCGTTTTTCCACCAATGCTAAATTGATACCAAATGCCACTGGACGTTTTTGCTTCGCGGATAATCCGTAAGTTTTTACCAGCGTAAGATGAAAGTGGATTAACTAACTTATAGCCAGACGTACGATATGGTTTCGTCCAAACCGAGTTACCTGTTGCTGTTTTGACTCGGCTGTAGGCAGTAATTGCTTTATCATACTCAAGTTTGTCATATTGTGTTGCAGTTAAAGTGGAAGCTTTTGTCCAACCTAGGTCTTTCACTCGATACCAAAGTTGTCCTTCAATAGTGGCTTCGCGTTGAACAGTCAGTGTTTGACCTGCAAATTTAGAAAGTGGTCCACGGTCAATGGCTGAATCAGCGACAGGAAGTCCGTAATAATGTTGTGTTTCTTGACCAGGAGCAACGTAACGAGTTGCCGTTAAATTTTTCTCCATACTAGGTGTATAGAAGGTATTGAGTGCTTTTGTATCTACCCAACCAATTGTTTTTCCGTCAATACTAAATTGATACCAAATTGTACCGCTTGATGTTTTCGCTTCTCGTATGATGCGCATGTTTTTCCCTGAATAAGTCGAAAGTGCGCTGCCTTGTTTGGCGCCTTCTGTTTTATTTGGTTTTGACCAAACATAATTACCAGCGGCAGTTTTGACGCGACTATATGCAGTGATGGCTTTGTCGTATTCGATTAAATCATATTTGGTAGTTGTTAAGTTAGCCGCTTTAACCCAGCCAAGATCTTTTACGCGGTACCAAAGTTGTCCTTCAATCGTAGCTTCTCGTTGGAGTGTTAGAGCTTGTCCATTGAATTTCGAAAGTGGTCCACGGTCAATCGCAGAGTCTTCTACAGGTAGTCCGTAGTAATGAACGGTTTGTTTACTTGGTAGGACATAGCGAGTACCTGTAATTGTTTTTTCCATACTTGGTGTGTAGAAAGTATTAAGGGCTTTGGAGTCTACCCATCCAATTGTTTTTCCACCAATGCTAAATTGATACCAGATTGTACCACCGGATGTCTTTGCTTCACGGATAATACGCAAATTTTTACCAGAATAAGATGAAAGTGGATTTACTAATTTAGCACCCTCTGTTTTATTTGGTTTAGTCCATACAGAATTGCCTGTTGCTGTTTTGACTCGGCTATAGGCAGTGATTGCTTTATCATATTCGATTTTTTCATAATTTACTTGCATTGCTTTATATTTTTCGTTAATCAAACTAACAAAATTATTGAAGTTATAGCCCCATTGATTAAAATACGCTACAGGATCAGTATGGGTTGTTCCGCCTAAATAACGTGTAACTGCATCATGTGACCAGACTGTTCCTTTGCCATCACTGTGCGCGCTATCAACAGGAAGGTTATATTGATCTAAAAGGTACGCAGCATAATAGGCATAGTTATTAATAGAACGAGCAAATTCATCGAAAGTCTTCGAACGAACTAATTCAACTTGGATAAAACGAGCATTAGCATATTGTCCTGCTCCCCAAACACCATTTTCAGTAGGATGGATTTGGATTATACGAGACTTGTCTACAAAAGCGTGAACAAAGGCATTGTTGTAATTGGTGCTCATGTAATTGATTTCACCTGTAATAGTAGATGAATTATTTGCTGTTTCATGAATAACTATTCCTTCTGGTTTGCCGTAACCATTACGATAGTTGAATTTAGGAAATTGGCTTTTTAATTGTTTTTCTATTTTTGCTGTTGAAAATTTGTTTGATTTAATATAGGCATTAACATCAGGGTATCCTGTTGTTGCGCGAAGCAAAGGGACTTGCTGTAGTACGCTATTAGTTCCATCTTCAAAGCCGTCATGTTCTTCCGTTGCAGTCCCATCTCTAACTCCTTTGGGGATATAAGTAGCTTGACCGTCTACTTTTTGCACCGGATCAATGGAAGCAGCACTTGCTTTTTCTGTAATCATAGTAGCGGAGGTGCCAATAAAAACAAGGCTTGCAAAAACAACCGCCGATTTTACTAATTTTTTCAAAGTTTAAATCCTCTCCTAACTGCACTACTTTTTATATTAAATAAAAGTATTCTATTTCTAATTATGACAACACGTCTGGTTGTAGTCAATGGATATTGGTAACAATGAACCTATTTACGTATGTTTTTTTCTGTAAAAGTAATAAAATTTCGATAAGGTATCCCAAAATGTAATTTTAACTAATCTAACGTATGTGAATTGTAATAGGTAAAAAGCCCTTCAATTTAACTAGCGCTTTCTTTCAGTCAAACAAGTTGACATCCTAAGGTCAAAATAGGAAACTAAATTATATATAGAGGAAAGAGGGAGCGGCAATTTGCAAAAGAAAGCGATGATAATATACAATCCGGCAGCGGGGAAAAATAAGTTTAGAAAATTACTTCCGGATGCAGAAAAAATTTTAACAGAAGCAAATTTTGAAGTAACTTTAGTCCCATCAACTCCAGCACCTAAAAGTACTACATTTATTGCGAAACAAGCTGCAGAAGCCGGTTTTGAAGTTGTAATTGCAGCAGGTGGAGATGGTACAGTAAATGAAGTTGTTAATGGCTTGATGCAAGTTGATACTCCACCGAAACTAGGAGTGTTACCGGTTGGAACGACGAATGATTATGCGAGAGCGTTAAATTTTGCTAAAGATCCACTCGAAGCACTTCGAATTATAGCCAAACAAGAAACAATTCGTGTAGATATCGGTAAAGCCAATGAGACCGAATTTTTCATTAATAACGCAGCTGGTGGGAAAATAACCGAAATAACTTATGCTGTAAAAGAATCAATGAAATCCAAATGGGGCAGACTTGCTTATCTATTTAGCGGTTTAACTGTTCTTCCAAAATTATCACCAGTGTACGTCGAAATTGCATATAACGATGAAATATTTAAAGGTAAGATTTTGCTGTTTTTTGTAAATAAGTCCAACTCGGTCGGTGGTATGGAGACATTGTGTCCTCCTGCCGAATTAAATAGTGGAATGTTTGAGTTATTAATTTTAAAGAAAGTCTCTCCTAAAAAATTATTTCAATTATTTGCTTCAATAAAGAAGGGCACACACTTAAGTAGTCCGCATGTAATCCATGCGCGCACAAATAAGGTTACTATAAACAGCGACGCAGATTTAAATGTTAGCTATGATGGTGTGTATGGAGGAAAAGCACCGTATACATTAGAGGTAATCCCAGAAGCATTAGAAGTATTTGCTGATAAAAATCGGATTTCTTCCCGTCTTAGAGGCTAAAGCGTTTACACCAGAAAATTTTCTAGTTTTTATGGTAAATTCATCACAAATCTGTTATCATATGTTTGTTAGGGGAAAATAGCTGCCACTATTTTTCACGGCGGAAATTCAAATCTTAGGGGAAATCAAAAATGGTTTTCCTAAATTCCTGAGGGAGGAAATTGTATTATGCCTATCGTTAACATGACAGACATGCTGAAAAAAGCATTAGCTGGAAAATATGCTGTTGGTCAATTCAACATCAACAACCTTGAATGGACTCAAGCTATTTTGAAAGCTGCAGAAGCAGAAAAAGCACCAGTTATTTTAGGAGTTTCTGAAGGAGCTGCTAAATACATGGGAGGATTCAAAACAGTTGTAAAAATGACTGAAGGACTTGTAGAAGACCTGAAAATCACTGTACCTGTTGCGATTCACCTTGATCATGGTTCAAGCTTTGATTCTTGTAAAGCGGCTATCGATGCAGGATTCTCTTCTGTAATGATCGACGGCTCTCACCATCCAATCGACGAAAACATTGCAATGACTAAACAAGTTGTTGATTATGCGCACGCTAAAGGCGTATCTGTTGAAGCTGAAATTGGAACTGTTGGTGGAGACGAAGACGGAGTTACTGGTGGAATCAACTATGCTGATCCACAAGAATGTTTACGTGTAGTTAAAGAAGCTAACATTGATGCACTTGCTGCAGCATTAGGTTCTGTTCACGGTCCTTACCACGGCGAACCTGTTCTTGGTTTTGACGAAATGAAAGAAATCTCCGAACTTACAGGTGCTCCACTTGTACTTCACGGTGGTTCTGGAATTCCTGAACACCAAATCAAAAAAGCAATTGAACTAGGTCACAGCAAAATCAACGTAAACACTGAATGCCAAATCGTTTGGACTGCAGCTGTTCGCGAAAAATTAGCTACTGATGACAAAGTTTATGATCCACGTAAAGTAATCGGCCCTGGTGTGGACGCGATTATCAAAACTGTAACAGAAAAAATTCAAGAGTTTGGTTCTAACGGTAAAGCGTAAGACGAACTTTATGATGATATAAAAATAACTGGTAGGATCACTTGTTGATTTTGCCAGTTATTTTTTATGTATTACGAGGGCTTTTATAGAAGGAATTTAATTATCGTTATTAAGACTAATATGGTATGATAACTATAGCTTTCATTTAATGGACCGAATCAATTCAAATTTCCCGATAAAAAATCATGCTTCAGGCGCATGTTTTATCTAAATAAATGAGCCATAATGTAGTTAGTTATGTGATACGACTTACTATAGTTATGTTATAATAATATATTAAATGATGAATGAACCAACGAGGAAGAGAGTAGGCGATAGTAATGAATATAGGGATTTTTACGGATACCTACAGTCCGCAAATTAGCGGTGTAGCTACATCGATAATGATTATGGAAAACGAACTAAGAAAACAAGGGCACACTGTGTATATATTTACAACAACCGACCCAAACGCTGATAGAGAAAGCGAAGAGGGACGTGTATTTCGTTTACCAAGTATTCCGTTTGTCTTTTTTCCAGAACGTCGCGTAGCAATTGCTGGAATGAATAAGTTTATTAAGCTAGTAGGTCGCTTGGATTTAGATATTATTCACACACATACGGAGTTTTCATTAGGTCTTTTAGGTAAGCGAATTGCTAAAAAATATCATATTCCATCTATCCATACCTACCACACAATGTATGTCGATTACTTGCATTATATTGCGAAAGGTAAAATTTTGACACCTTCTATGGTGGGTAAAATGACAAAATCATTCTGTGATAGCTATGATGCCATAATCACTCCAACTGCAAAAGTAAGACACCACTTAGAAGAACAAGGTATCCACAAATTAATGTACACTGTTCCAACAGGCACAGATATTTCATCGTTCGCGCCAGTTGAGAAACAGCGAATTCTAGACTTGAAGAAATTACTTGGTATTGGAGAAAATGATCCAGTGATACTTTCACTTGGAAGAATTGCGCATGAAAAAAATATCGATGCGATTATTAATGCAATGCCAGAAGTCCTTCAAACAAAAACAACAGCCAAATTGGTTATTGTTGGCGATGGCCCTGTGCGTAAAGACTTAGAAAAATTAGTAGAAGAAAAACAATTAGCAGATCATGTTATTTTCACTGGAGCTGTAGACTGGGAAAATATTAGTTTATATTATCAATTAGGGGATCTGTTTGTGAGTGCTTCAACGACAGAAACACAAGGTTTGACTTATGCAGAAGCAATGGCCGCTTCTTTACCAGTTGTTGCCAAGCGTGATGAAAGCATTGAAGGCTTTTTAAGCGACAGAGAAACAGCCTTTTTATTCAATGAAGATGATGAGCTTGCATCACTGTTAATAAATATACTTTCAGACAAAAATACAGCCACATTGGTCGCTACGAATGGTCGAGTAAAAGTGGAATCCATTTCTGCGGATCAATTTGGAATCAACATTGAATCTACATACAATGAAGTTCGTGAAATATACCGAGTAAAGCGACAAAATGGGACGATTAAAGTAAAGCCCACACTAATAAAAAGTAAAATAGCTTCACAAGTATTTTCACTATCATCTTCTACACACGTTCAAAGGAAAGAGAGGTCATCGCGGCGTGATTAAGTTGACAATGCTATCTTCGGCAGAAAAAGTAAAAGGTCAGGGTGTGGCATCAGCTTACCGCGAACTTGTGAATTTGCTAGAAGAACGATATAAGAATGAAATTGATATGAAGATTAATAGTTTTGAGAAATCGGATATCACGCATTACCATACCGTTGATTTCCGTTTTTTTCTTTCGACTTTTTTTAAGAAGAAACGAGGCGTTCGGGTCGGATATGTCCATTTTTTACCCGAAACAATGGAAGGGAGCCTCAAATTACCTTGGATTGCTCGCGTAGTTTTCTATAAATATTTGATTGGTTTTTATAAACGAATGGATGAGATTGTTGTTGTGAATCCATCTTTTATTCCCAAACTTACGGCTTATAATATTCCAGAAGAAAAAATTCATTATATCCCGAATTTCGTTTCCAAAAAGAGCTTTTTCCCAATTTCAAAAACAGAGAAGGAACTTGCTCGGGAGAAATATGGAATTCCGGCGGATAAATTTACAGTGATTGGAATTGGTCAAGTGCAGCATCGTAAAGGTGTGCTTGATTTTATCGAGGTTGCTAAACAACTTCCTGATGTTCAATTTGTTTGGGCAGGCGGATTTTCTTTTGGTAAAATCACTTCTGGCTACGAGGAATTGAAGAAAATCTATGATAATCCACCAAATAATGTTAATTTCATTGGGATTGTGGATCGTTCTGAAATGAATACATGTATTAATATGGCAGATGTGTTCTTTATGCCATCTTACAACGAACTATTTCCGATGGCGATTTTGGAAGCGATGAGTTCGGATGTTCCGATATTATTACGAAATTTAGATTTGTATGAAGAAATTTTAGACGGCTATTATGTGAAAGAAGTAGATAACCCTGGATTTATTAGGGCTATCGAACGATTAGAAAATGATACAAACTATTATAATGAAATGTTACAAGCTGCAAAACGAGGAGCTGCTTATTATTCAGAGGATCGACTAGCTGAAATATGGTTAGGCTTTTATCAAGGATTATTAACGAAGGAGTGAAAGGTAATGAGTGGAGGCGCAAAGAAAAACTTATTTAATATTGCGATTGTATTAGCAATTAGCATCGGCTTCATTATCTGGCAATTTCAAGGCGTAGATATCTCCACTTTTTTTGCTTCGATGTTAAAAGTAAACCCTTGGTGGCTCTTGGCGGCCTTTGCTGCAATGTTTATTTATTGGTTTTTAGAAGCGGTTGTTTTACAAACTGCATCCAAACCAGCGAATAAGGACCAACGTTTTTTTTCGTCATTCCGGATTACAATGATTGGCCAATTTTTTAATACCATTACTCCAATGGCGACTGGCGGACAGCCTGCGCAACTCGTTATGTTGACGAAGCAAGGCATGGATGCGGGGCGAGGAAGTTCGGTCTTACTCGTAAAATTCATTATTTACCAAGCGATGGTCGTGCTGAACTTTTTAGTTATCTTGATTTTTGGTATTCATTACTTAATGACTGGCGTGACACAATTGAAATTCCTTGTTCTACTAGGGTTTGGTGTGCATGTGATTGTCATTGCTGCGCTTATTTTAGTAGGAAGAAGCCAAAAGTTCACGACAAAATTAGTGCACATTTTACTTATACCAACACGTTTATTTATGAAAAAAGAAAAAGTTTCCAATTTAAGAAATACGTTAGATGAGAAGATTATTACTTTCCATGAAGAAAGTAGCCGAATTGGTAAAGATTGGAAATTAATTGTTCGTTGTTGTTTTTATACAACGTTGCAACTTTGGATTTACTTCTCAATCCCATTCTTTATTTTACAAGCGATTGGTGTGACAGGAATTGGTTTGTATATGGCGATTACTTATCATGCGTTTATTATTATGTTCGCAACGGTGATGCCAACTCCAGGCGGGGCCGGTGGAGCTGAGTACACTTTTACATTGTTATTCGGTATGTTACTTGGACCTGCCAAACTACTCATGGCTCTAGTCTTATGGCGAATTATAACTTATTATAGTTGTATCGTTTTTGGTGCAGGAGCTTTATTAATAAAAGATACAGCGTCCCAAAAAATCAAACCGCGCATAGAAGCACTTGCAAAAACACCTGCAAAAAATTTACCATAGTAGATTGAAGCTTGGAATGATTTGTTCCTAGCTTTTTTTTGGAGAAAGAATCTTGCAAAGTAAAACAAATTAATGGATAATGAATAAAGTATTACTAGCTTCAAGAAAGAAGGGTACGTTGTGACGGATAGATTAATTATTCAAGGTGGCAAAAAATTATCAGGCACTTTGCAAGTAGACGGTGCGAAAAATAGCGCGGTTGCCTTGATTCCAGCTGCTATTTTGGCGGAATCTGAAGTTGTTTTAGAAGGTTTACCGGATATTTCTGATGTATATACTCTTTATGATATTTTAGAAGAACTTGGCGGCAGCGTCCGTTATGATAACAAAACAGCAATTATTGATCCAACTGATATGCTTTCAATGCCACTTCCATCAGGAAATGTGAAGAAATTGAGAGCTTCTTACTATTTAATGGGTGCTATGCTTGGAAGGTTTAAAAAAGCGGTCATTGGACTTCCAGGGGGCTGTTATTTGGGGCCGCGTCCCATCGATCAACATATTAAAGGATTTGAAGCACTTGGCGCAAAAGTAACCAATGAACAGGGTGCGATTTATTTACGGGCAGATGAATTAAAAGGCGCGCGCATTTACCTAGATGTCGTAAGTGTTGGAGCCACAATTAACATCATGTTAGCAGCTGTTCGTGCAAAAGGAAAAACAGTGATTGAAAATGCAGCAAAAGAACCAGAAATTATTGATGTAGCTACTCTTTTAACAAATATGGGAGCAATTATTAAAGGTGCTGGAACAGATACCATTCGAATTACTGGTGTGGATCATCTTCATGGTTGCCATCATACGATTATTCCTGATAGAATCGAAGCGGGAACTTTTATGGTGCTCGCAGCGGCCTCAGGAAAAGGCATACGAATCGAAAATGTTATCCCAACTCACTTAGAGGGAATCATTGCGAAACTAACAGAAATGGGTGTTCCTATGGATATTGAGGAAGATTCCATTTTTATTGGTGAAGTAGAGAATATAAAAAAAGTTGATATTAAAACATACGCTTATCCTGGATTTCCAACTGATTTACAACAGCCACTCACGGCGCTTTTAACTCGTGCAGAAGGTAGCAGCGTCATTACAGACACGATTTATCCGAGTCGCTTCAAGCACATTGCTGAGCTGGAACGAATGGGCGGTAAGTTTAAATTAGAAGGTAGATCTGCTGTGATTAGTGGTCCAGCAAAATTACAAGGTTCTAAAGTAACAGCAACTGATTTAAGAGCAGGTGCAGCACTTGTTATTGCTGGACTTTTGGCAGAAGGAAGAACAGAAATTCATGGTGTCGAACATATTGAACGTGGCTACAGTAAAATTATCGAAAAACTTTCTGCGATTGGTGCAGATATAACTCGTAGTAGTACAGCAGAAACAAATATCTAATAATTAGAGGCTGAGCGAAACAACTCGTTTCAGCCTCTCCTCAATTTTACCTCACCCTCATTTATTCCAATAAAATTATTAAATTCAAAAAGGTGGTACATAATGGCTAAACTCTCCATTGCATACTTAGAAAGCTTAACAATTAAAGATATATATTCCCTAGCTAAAGAACATAAGATTGCTTATTATAGTAAGCTTACCAAACGAGAACTTATTTTTGCTTTACTTAAGTCAAACGCCGAAAAAGAAGGTTTCTTTTTTATGGAAGGTGTCTTGGAAATTATTCCGAATGAGGGATTTGGTTTTTTACGACCTATTAATTATTCCTCTAGCTCGGAAGATATTTATATTTCCGCTTCTCAAATCAGACGTTTTGAATTAAGAACGGGAGACAGAGTTTCAGGAAAAGTTCGTCCACCAAAAGAAAATGAACGTTATTTTGGTTTACTGCATGTTGAGGCAGTTAACGGAGAAAACCCAGAAGTAGCGAAAGAAAGAGTGCATTTTCCTGGTTTGACGCCACTTTATCCGGATCGTCAAATTCATTTAGAAACAGAAAAATATCCAATTTCAACACGTACAATTGATTTGATTGCTCCAATTGGATTTGGACAGCGTGGACTTATTGTAGCGCCACCAAAAGCAGGGAAAACTGTTTTGCTCAAAGAAATTGCGAATGCGATTACGACTAATCATCCAGATACTGAATTGATTGTTTTGCTAATAGATGAGCGTCCAGAAGAAGTAACTGATATTGAGCGCTCTGTAAAAGCGGATGTAGTCAGTTCCACATTTGACGAAGTTCCAGAAAATCATATTAAAGTTGCAGAACTTGTGCTTGAACGCGCAATGAGATTAGTGGAGCAAAAACGCGATGTAGTTATTTTGATGGACAGTATCACGCGTCTCGCACGAGCGTATAATTTAGTTATACCACCAAGTGGCCGAACACTTTCAGGGGGGATTGACCCAGCAGCTTTTCATAGACCAAAACGGTTTTTTGGAGCAGCACGAAATATAGAAGAGGGCGGTAGTTTAACAATCCTTGCTACTGCGTTAGTTGACACAGGCTCACGGATGGATGATGTTATTTACGAAGAATTCAAGGGTACTGGGAACATGGAATTGCATCTTGATCGTCAACTTGCTGAACGTCGTGTCTTTCCTGCGATTGATATGCGTCGATCTGGAACAAGAAAAGAAGAACTTTTATTATCCAAAGAACGCTTAGAACAACTATGGAAAATCCGTAAAGCCATGCCAAAACAAGGTGATGGACTTGATATTTCAGAACGCTTTGTCCGTTACTTAAAGAAAACCGACAACAATGAAGCTTTTTATGAATTACTACAAGAGGAAATGTTTAAAAAATAAATTGAAACTGTACTTTTTTTACTAGGTTTGATACTATCGTTTTTAGAGTAATGAGTGGAAAAAAGAAAAGGAGAAAGATAATGAAACTAATTACAATATCTGTTCCTGCATATAATGAGCAAGAATCAATTACCACATTATATGAAACTATTGTGAATGTTATGGATTCCATTAAAGATAAATATACTTTTGAATTATTATTTATCAATGATGGTAGTAAGGATAAGACACTGGAAATAGTAAAGCAGCTACATAAAGAAGATAATCGAGTGGGTTTTGTAGATCTTTCAAGAAATTACGGGAAAGAAATAGCAATGGCTGCCGGATTTGATTATGCAAAAGGCGATGCTGTGATTACAATGGATGCAGATTTACAACATCCGCCAGAGCTAATTAAAGAAATGATTGAACTATGGGAATTAGGATATGAAGATGTTTATGCAAGAAGAAATAAACGTCATGGCGAAAGCTGGTTAAAGAAAGCAACTTCAAAGTGGTACTATAAAACTTTACAAAAAGTGACTAAAACCCCGGTTCTTCCAGATACAGGTGATTTTAGATTGCTCGATAGAAGATGCGTAGATGCATTGAAAAAATTAAGAGAAACACAACGTTATACAAAAGGGTTGTACAATTGGATTGGCTTTAAAAAAGTGGAAGTTACTTTTGATGCAGCGCCAAGACATGCTGGTGAAACCAAATGGAATTACCGGTCCTTGATTAATTTGGCTCTTGAAGGAATTACTTCTTATACGACATTGCCACTTAGATTATCAACTATTGCTGGTTTCGCTATCTCATTAGGCACTTTTATTTATTTGATATATATAGTAATAAAAACGCTTATCGTTGGTTCTGACGTTAGCGGATTTCCGACTTTAATGATTACAATACTGTTCTTAGGCGGGATTCAACTTATTAGTATAGGTATTATTGGGGAATATTTGGGTCGGATTTTTAATGAAGTGAAAAAACGCCCGCTTTATTTTGTAGAAGAATATAACGGAGAGAAAGAAGACATAGTATGAACAAAATAAGAAAATGGTTAGACAAGATTCCGTGGTATACGGATGAGATTCATAGTATCTTGATGTATTTAATCATGGGTGGTTTTACAACACTTATTAATATCGTGACATTTTGGTTATGTACTTATGTATTGAACTGGGATTATCGTATCGCAAACACCATTGCATGGGTTGCATCCGTCCTTTTTGCATATTTTTCTAATAAAAAATATGTTTTTGAAAGCTATACACCTACTTGGAAAGAACGCGCTCGAGAAGTTACATCATTTTTCGGTTTCCGCTTTTTGACTTATTTAGTGGACATTTTAGTAATGATTCTTCTAATTGAAGTTTTATCTATAAATGAATTATGGGCAAAAATTTGGACGAATGTAATTGTCCTTGTACTTAATTATGTGTTTAGTAAATGGATCATTTTCAAAGTGAAAAAATAATCTTGCTTGTTTGCTTCAACATTGTTATAATATCTATACTGTGTGTAAAAGCACTTAATTACTCTGTTTCAGATGATTCAGGGCGAAGGAGTTGAAAAGAAATGAAAACTGGAATTCATCCTGAGTACCGTCCAGTGGTATTTGTTGATACTAGTACTGATTTCAAATTTTTGTCAGGTTCTACTAAGAGCTCAAGCGAAACAATTAAATGGGAAGATGGCAACGAGTATCCATTACTACGTGTCGAAATCTCTTCTGATTCGCACCCGTTCTATACTGGTAAACAAAAACATGCGACTGCAGACGGCCGTGTGGACCGCTTCAACAAAAAATACGGTCTCAAATAAGACTGTATGTAACGAACGAAATAATTTGCGCACTCAGCTTTTGCTGGGTGTGTTTTTTTATGGAATTATTTCTCAGAACTACTAAAAATAAAAACTTTCCTTTCAAGGGTTTACTTTTCCCTGTGAAGTTGCGTATAATATCACTAATTACTTTTTTTATGAGTAGGTAATAAAAAAGTTAAATTTTCTGTTTTGTTAAACAATAATAAGGAGGTTTTCAAGTGGAAGCAAAGTTACAAGTAGGTGTGTTAGGATTTGGAACGGTAGGTAGCGGTGTTATTCATATTTTAGAAGAGCATCAAGAAAAAATTAGTCAAGTAACTGGATACAATATTTCTGTTAAGAAAGTGCTAGTTCGTGACTTAGAAAAAAATCGCCGTTATGAAACAAAAGGTTTTGAACTAACCACCAATCCGTCTGATGTACTGGATGATCCAGAGATTGCTGTTGTTGTTGAGGTTATGGGCAGCATCACAACTGCGCGGGAATACATTTTGCAGGCCTTGAAAGCTGGAAAACATGTAGTAACTGCGAATAAGGATTTGATTGCGCTACACGGCGACGAATTAGTGGCAGTTGCACAAGCTAATAATTGTGATTTGTTTTATGAAGCGAGCGTTGCAGGTGGAATTCCGATTTTACGTACTATCGTAAACAGCCTAGCGGCGGATAAAATTCAAAAAGTAATGGGTATCGTCAACGGGACAACCAATTTCATGCTAACAAAAATGACGACAGAGAAAAAGTCATACGAAGATGTTTTAGCAGAAGCCCAAGCACTAGGCTTTGCCGAGTCTGACCCAACGAATGACGTGGACGGAATCGATGCAGCTAGAAAAATGGTTATTATGACAAGACTCGCATTTGGAATGAATGTGAATTTAGATAATGTAGAAACAAACGGTATTCGTGGGATTTCTCCTGAAGATATCGAAGTAGCGTACCAATTAGGCTATAAAATTAAACTAGTAGGTACTGCCGAAGAAACGAATGGCACAGTTAACGTCAATGTCGGACCAGTGTTATTACCAAAAGCACATCCACTTGCCGGCGTTAACTATGAAAATAATGCCGTATTTGTAACAGGTGCAGCTGTCGGAGAAACAATGTTTTATGGTCCCGGAGCCGGCGAATTACCAACAGCGACAAGTGTTGTTAGTGATTTGATTACTGTTGCGAAAAATAGCCGTCTAGGTACAAACGGTAATGCTTTCAACAGCTACAAACACGAAACAAAACATACACCAAAGGAACAAGTTTTCTCTAAATACTATCTTCGTCTAACAATGGACGATAAAACAGGAACCTTCCTTAAGTTGACGCAAATTTTTGCAGAAGCCGGCGTTGGTTTTGATAAAATTTTACAACAACCGTATGATGATTTCACGGCGACCGTTGTTATCGTGACACACTCAACAAGTCAAGCGCAATTAGAACAAGCAATCGCTAGGGTCAAAGATGAGCCAGAAATGCAAATGCTCGCAAAATATTCCGTTGTGGAGGGTTAAATATGTATAAAGGTTTACTAGAAAAATATAAAGAATATCTACCAGTAACTGATAAAACGCCAATGATCTCACTTGCGGAAGGAAATACACCACTTATTCCATTACCGAATTTGTCCAAAGAACTTGGGGTTACTTTATACGGAAAATACGAAGGCTTAAATCCAACCGGTTCTTTTAAAGATCGTGGAATGGTTATGGCTGTTGCTAAAGCGAAAGAAGAAGGTGCCGAAGCGGTTATTTGTGCATCCACTGGGAATACTTCTGCTGCGGCTGCGGCATACGCAACACGTGCGGGATTAAAAGCGTACATTGTTATTCCAGAAGGCAAAGTCGCTCTAGGAAAATTAGCGCAAGCAGTTATGTATGGCGCAGATATTATCTCGATTCAAGGTAATTTCGATGAAGCATTAAAATCGGTTCGTGAATTAGCTGAAACAGAAGCAGTAACACTTGTAAATTCCGTGAATCCATATCGTTTAGAAGGTCAAAAAACAGCTGCATTCGAAATCTGTGAGCAATTAGGTTCCGCGCCAGATGTACTTGCAATTCCAGTCGGTAATGCCGGGAATATTTCTGCATACTGGAAGGGGTTTAAAGAATGGAATGAGGCTAAAGCTTCTGGACTGCCGCGGATGCATGGTTTTGAAGCAGAAGGAGCTGCGGCGATTGTTCAAGGGAAACCAATTGATAACCCGGAAACAATTGCAACAGCGATTCGTATCGGAAACCCAGCTAGTTGGGGGCTTGCAGAAGCAGCTCGCGATGAATCTGGCGGATACATCCATTCTGTAACAGACGACGAAATTGTGAATGCGTATAAAAAAATTGCAGCACAAGATGGTGTCTTTATCGAGCCGGGTTCTGCCGCTTCATTAGCTGGTGTCATTCAACATGTAGCAAATGGAACAATTAAAAAAGGGGAAACAGTTGTTTGTGTCTTTACTGGAAATGGCTTAAAAGATCCAGATACTGCGATGAGTGTGCATGAAATTCCAATTTCCCATGTGGATGATATTGAAGCAATGCGCACACATTTACGTTCAGGAGTGAAAGCTTAATGCGTATTCGTGTCCCGGCAACAACAGCCAATCTTGGCCCTGGCTTTGATTCGTGTGGTTTAGCGTTAACGTTATATTTAACGCTTGATATTGGAGCGGAAGCAGACTCTTGGTATATCGAACATAATATTGGCGGCGGGATTCCGCATGATGAAACCAATGTAATTATAGAAACGGCCTTAAATCTGGCGCCTAATTTAACGCCGCATCATTTAGTGATGACCTGTGATATTCCACCCGCTCGTGGACTAGGGAGTAGTTCTGCGGCAGTTGTTGCGGGAATTGAATTAGCTAATACACTTGCTGAACTTAACCTTTCAAAAGAGGAAAAAGTCCGGATAGCTGCTGAAATAGAAGGGCATCCCGATAATGTCGCGCCAGCTGTTCTTGGAAACTGGGTCGTAGGGGCGAAATTAGATGGAGAAGATTTCTATGTACGCCACCTTTTTCCGGATTGTGCTTTAATTGCTTTTATTCCAAAGGCAGAACTTCTTACTTCGGAAAGTCGTGGTGTTTTGCCTGATACGCTTCCGTTCAAAGAAGCTGTCCAAGCTAGTAGTATCGCCAATGTAATGATTGCCGCGATTTTGCGCAATGATATGACATTAGCCGGAGAAATGATGGAACGTGATTTATGGCATGAAAAATATCGCAGTCAATTAGTGCCACATTTAGCACAAATTCGCGATGTAGCCAAAAACCAAGGAGCCTATGCTGCTTGTTTGAGCGGCGCTGGTCCAACTGTCCTAGTGTTCGCTCCTCGAAACCTCGCGAATAAACTGCAAACATCTTTACAAACACTAGAAATCGATGCGGACGTCCTTCTACTTGATGTCGAAGGAAGCGGCGCAGAAGTTTTTCGTTAAAATCAAGCTATGCCTATATGCGGCGTAGCTTTTTTTAACTATATGTCCCAATTTGTGCCGCTCTATGATAAAATAGGAAAAGAGTTTATAAAGTTAAAGGGAGCGGTCTTAATGGCACAATTATTTTTCCGTTATGGTTCCATGAATAGTGGGAAAACCATTGAAATTCTAAAAGTCGCACATAATTATGAAGAACAAAATAAAACAGTAGCTATCTTTACTTCAGGTATTGACGATAGAGACCAAGTTGGCTTCATTTCAAGTCGAATTGGACTGAAACGAGAAGCAACTCCTATTTTTAGTGACACAAATATTTTTGAAATCGTAGTGAATATTAAACCAAAACCAAATTGCGTTCTTTTAGATGAATCGCAATTTCTAGAAAAAGAACACGTATTTCAGTTAGCGAAAATTGTGGATGAATTAAATATCCCAGTAATTGCTTATGGTTTAAAAAATGATTTTCGAAACGAATTATTCGAAGGCTCGAAATACTTGCTGCTATATGCAGATAAACTAGAAGAAATGAAAACAATTTGCTGGTTCTGTGCCAAAAAGGCGACGATGGTTCTGCGCGTTGATGACAAAGGAAAACCAGTTTATACAGGTGAACAAATTATGATTGGCGGAAATGACCACTATTACCCTGTGTGTCGCAAATGTCATGCCAATCCACCAATAAAATAAGTTAAAGAGGTGTTGGAATACAATGTATGATCGATTACAGGCGGTGGAAGACCGTTATGATGAACTAAATGAACTACTAAGTGATCCAGATGTAGTATCTGATCCAAAGCGACTACGCGACCTTTCTAAAGAACAATCAGGTATTACAGCGACAGTGGAAACATACCGCGAATACAAAAATGTGAACGAACAAATTAACGAAACAAAAGAACTCCTAGGAGAAAAACTAGACGATGAAATGCGCGAAATGGCCAAAGAAGAATTCGCGGAACTTCAAAAAGAAAAAACAGACTTGGAAGAACGACTAAAACTATTACTCGTTCCAAAAGATCCTAATGATGACAAAAACGTTATTTTAGAAATTCGCGGAGCAGCTGGTGGAGACGAAGCAGCTTTATTTGCCGGCGATTTATTCCGTATGTACAGCAAATATGCGGAATCACGCGGCTGGAAAGTAGAAATTATGGACGCAAATCCAACTGGTATTGGCGGTTACAAAGAAATTATTGCGATGATGAACGGAAATGATGCTTTTTCTCGAATGAAATATGAAAACGGGGCGCACCGTGTACAACGTGTTCCTGAAACAGAGTCAGGCGGTCGAATTCATACATCAACAGCGACTGTAGCAATTTTGCCAGAAGCGGAAGAAGTGGAAATCGAGTTGCATGACAAAGATATCCGTACAGATACATTCGCATCCACTGGTGCCGGTGGACAAAGTGTCAATACAACGATGTCAGCTGTACGTTTAACGCATATTCCGACCGGAATTGTCGTTTCGATGCAAGATGAGCGTTCTCAGTTGAAAAACAAAGATAAAGCGATGAAAGTATTGCGCGCACGTGTTTATGATAAATTTGAGCGTGAGGCTCGTGAGGAATACGATGCCAACCGTAAGTCAGCTGTTGGAACGGGTGACCGCTCCGAACGTATCCGGACTTATAACTATCCGCAAAACCGCGTAACCGACCACCGTATCGGCTTAACCATTCAAAAGCTAGATCAAATCATGGAAGGCAAACTCGATGAAATCATTGACGCGCTCATCCTAGAAGATCAAACAAGTAAACTGGAGCATTTAAATGACGCAAATTAGTCAATTGTTAAAAAAAGCGGAGGCCATCCTTTTTGAAAAAGGGCTGGACCAAAATGCGGCGGAAATTTTACTAGAAACCAGAATGGGGCTTTCTCGTTCTGAGCTTTGGATGGAAATAAGTCGTGAACTTGAACCGAATCATGAAAAGCAGTTTGAGGAAGATTTTGCTAGGTATTTGGCTGGCGAGCCGGTCCAGTATATTTTAAAAACAGCCCCTTTTTATGGCTATGATTTTTTAGTAACAGAAGATGTCCTTATTCCTCGCCCCGAAACAGAAGAGTTAGTCGCTTGTGCGGAAGCTTTTTTGAAAAAACATCCAGTTAAAAATGTGCTAGATGTTTGCACTGGAAGCGGGATTATAGCGATTGCACTCAAAAAAGCATTTCCTGAGATTTCAGTGACGGCTTCTGATATTTCCGCTCCAGCACTTGTAGTGGCCAGAAAGAATGCGTTGTTATTAAATGCGGATGTGCGTTTTGTGGAAACAGATTTACTTGAAGCATTTAAACAAAACGAAGAACGATTCGATATGATTGTCGCCAATCCGCCCTATATTTCTGAAGCAGAAAAAGCAGAAATGTCGGATTATGTGCTAAAAAACGAACCTTCATTAGCATTGTTTGCTGAAAATGATGGACTTGCTATCTATGAGCGATTTGTGGATAACTTAAAATATGTCCTAAATTCTTCATTTTGGGTGGGTGTGGAGATAGGTTATACACAAGGTGAACGTGTAAAACAATTATTTGAAAAAAGTTATCCACATACTACTGTTGTTATCCACAAAGATATCAATTCCAAAGACCGCTATGTAACATGCTCTAATATATTGGTATAGAGGCGTTTCTATAAAAGAAGCGTCTTTTTCTTTTGGAAGTTATCCACAAAACTGTGGATAAAATGTTGTGCAAAAAATTTTTTTTAATCAAATCTTAATAAAAAAATGGCTTTTTTACTTATCTTTACGAATTATCCACATTTCACAAGAAGTTATCCCCATTGACAAAGTTATTATCCACAGTTTGGGGATAACTTTTGTTCAAAAATAGCGATTTCCAGATTTTAAAAAACAGTACTGTAAAAATAAGACAGAAAACGTTAAAATATAATAGAAGTTATGTAAAGGGGACCGGAATTAATGCAAACCATTCATTGGAACATAAATAAGCAACAATCAAATCAAGCTATCTTTCAGGAAGCGGCCAAATTACTCCAAGGCGGTGAATGCGTGGCTTTTCCAACTGAAACAGTGTACGGTCTTGGCGCAGACGCAACCAACCAAGCTGCTGTTCAAAAAATATATGAAGCAAAAGGCCGTCCGTCTGATAACCCATTAATTGTCCACATTGCCCGTCGTGAACAAATGGATCAATTTGTAGCAAGTTATCCAGCGAAAGCCATCCAACTCATGGAAAAGTTTTGGCCAGGTCCGTTAACGGTTATTCTTCCATTGAAAAAAGATAGTTTGGCAACTAATGTTTCTGCTGGTTTATCCACAGTAGGCGTCCGTATGCCGGAACACCCTGTTAGTCTAGCGTTGATAGGTACAGCGAATATTCCTATTGCGGCTCCAAGCGCGAATCGTTCAGGAAAACCAAGTCCGACAACGGCGAGTCATGTAATAGAAGATTTAGATGGAAAAATTGCCGGAATTATCGATGGTGGCGCAACTGGTGTTGGTTTAGAGTCTACCGTTATTGATTGTTCCTTAGAAATTCCAATTATTCTGCGCCCGGGCGGTGTTACAAAAGAACAGATTGAACAAATAATTGGTCCTGTGGATATATCGACAAACAACACGAAAGAAACAGAAAAACCAAAAGCTCCGGGCATGAAATATACTCACTATGCCCCGAAAGCGCCAGTTTATCTAATAGAAGGATCTACCCAATTTTGGCAAAGTGAAATAAATAAAGCGGAAGCTGCGAATAAAAAACTCGGTATTTTGGCGACAAAAGAACTGATAAATCAACTAAACACCAGCGGTACCATCGAAACAACTGGTAGTATAAAGGCATTGGACGAAATCGCTACAAGTCTTTACAAAGGTTTGCGGGCTTTTGATCACGCGGATGTAGATATTATTTTTGCAGAAGTGTATCCAGAAACGGAGCTAGGAGCCGCAATTATGAACCGATTAGAAAAAGCTGCTGGCAATAGGAGGATTACTGAATGAACGTCTTATTTGTTTGTACAGGAAATACATGCCGAAGCCCTTTAGCTGAAAAAATCTTGCAAAACTTGCGCCCAGATTTAGATGTTCGTTCAGCTGGGACACGTGCTTTGAACGGGGACGCTATCTCTGAAAACTCACGTCAAATTCTCGCGCAGATGAATTTGCCAACAACGCATCAAGCTAAAAAAATCACAGAAGCAGATATAGATTGGGCAGATCAAATTTACGTAATGACTCAAAATCATCAAGCGGAACTAAAAAGCCTTTTTCCGAAAGAGAATGATAAGATTCAACTAATTTCCGAAGAAAAAACAGATATTCCAGACCCTTACGGTGGATCAATTGAGCAATATGAAATTACCTATTACGAACTAAAAAGTGCAATTTCCGAACGTTTTCTATAAGTGAAGCGCTTCACTAACGGAAATTGCTTTTTTTTATTCCAAAATGCTTGCTTTTCTACCCAATTTAAGTAATTATTAAAGATAATACATAATAGTTCACTTGAAAAATTTATCAGAAAAGGATGGGGTCCACAGATGGTCTATTTACAAAAGCAAGATAAGGAAGTTTTTGATGCAATTAAGTTAGAACTTGGTAGACAACGCGCGAATATCGAATTAATCGCATCTGAGAATTTTGTTAGTGAGCAAGTAATGGAAGCAATGGGTTCTGTATTAACGAATAAATATGCAGAAGGTTACCCAGGAAAACGCTATTACGGCGGATGTGAATTCGTGGATATCGTGGAAGATTTAGCACGCGACCGCGCGAAAAAATTATTTGGAGCTGAATATGCGAACGTTCAACCACACTCAGGTGCTCAAGCGAATATGGCGGTTTATCATACAGTGCTTGAACCAGGTGATACCGTACTTGGTATGAACCTTTCACATGGTGGACATTTAACACATGGTAGTCCAGTTAATTTCAGTGGTGTTTTATACAATTTTGTTGAATACGGCGTTCGTGAAGATACAAAAGAGATTGATTATGATATCGTCCGTGAAGCTGCTTTAAAACATAAACCAAAAATGATTGTAGCTGGCGCAAGTGCTTATCCACGTAAAATTGATTTTGCTAAATTCCGTGAAATTGCTGATGAAGTTGGCGCATACTTAATGGTAGATATGGCGCATATCGCCGGTCTTGTTGCTGCTGGTTTACACCAAAATCCAGTTCCTTATGCTGATTTTACAACGACAACTACCCATAAAACGCTTCGTGGACCTCGCGGTGGAATGATTTTAGCCAAAGCAGAATGGGAACAAAAATTAAATAAATCGATTTTCCCAGGAATTCAAGGTGGACCATTAATGCACGTAATCGCAGCGAAAGCAGTGGCGTTTGGTGAAGCGTTACAACCTGAATTCACAACGTATTGCGAGCAAATTATTCGTAATTCTAAGAAATTAGCAGAAACTCTTCAAGCGAATGATGTTGCTGTTTTAACAGGTGGTTCGGATAATCATTTATTATTAATTGATTTAAAACCACTTGGCTTAACAGGAAAAGCAGCTGAGAAAGTATTAGATGAAGTTGGTATTACCGTGAATAAAAATACCATTCCATTCGAAACGGAAAGCCCATTTGTAACAAGTGGTATTCGTGTAGGTGTTGCTGCAGTGACGACTCGTGGATTCGATGAAGTTGCGATTGAAAAAGTCGGCGTACTTATTTCGGAAGTACTGCATAACTTAGAAAATGAAGAAGTTCTCGCAGATGTAAAAGCACGCGTGGCTACTTTAACAAATGAATATCCGCTTTATCCAAGTTTATAAAATAAGTGATCCGGTTTTTTCTATAAATAGAGAAAACCGGTTTTTTTCATGTATAGCAAATTAATCCTTGCACTTGTGTCTTGTTCTGATACAATAAGAGAAGGAAATTTTCAATATCAAAGGAGCGAACTAATCGATGGCAAATGTACACGTAATTAATCACCCACTAGTACAACACAAATTAACAATTATTCGAGATAAAAATACGGGAACAAAAGCATTCCGCGAACTTGTAGATGAAGTCGCTACATTAATGGCGTACGAAATTACACGTGATATGGAACTAGAAGACATTCAAGTAGAAACACCACTACAAACAACAACTGCTAAAACACTTACTGGTAAAAAATTAGGGATTGTGCCTATTTTAAGAGCTGGTCTTGGTATGCAAGATGGTATTTTAAAACTTATTCCTGCAGCAAAAGTAGGACATGTAGGTCTTTATCGTGACCATGATACACTTGAACCAGTAGAATATTTTGTAAAACTACCTTCTGATGTGGAAGAACGTCTTTTCATCGTTGTAGATCCAATGCTTGCAACTGGCGGATCGGCAATTATGGCTATCGATTGCTTGAAAAAACGCGGCGCTCGCAATATGAAATTCATGTGTTTAGTAGCAGCTCCTGAAGGCGTTAAAGCGCTTCAAGACGCACATCCAGACGTAGAAATCTATGTAGCTGGTTTAGATGAGAAGTTAGACGAAAATGGTTATATCCGTCCAGGCTTAGGAGATGCTGGCGATAGATTATTCGGAACTAAATAATTAACACTCTCCTCGGTTTAGTGAGATAAGGAATGATAAACAGTGCTGTTTCTTAGCAGACTGGAAAATTTTTTATCGAGCTATTTCTGAGGAGTTTTTTTATAAGGAGGTTCAAAATTGGCTAAAATCAAAGTAATGAGTATCTTTGGGACACGACCAGAGGCAATAAAAATGGCACCGCTAGTTCTGGCGTTAGAAAAAGAACCAGAAACATTTGAGTCAACGGTAGTTATTACAGCCCAACACCGTGAAATGCTAGATCAAGTCTTAGAAATTTTTGATATTAAACCAGATATTGACTTAGATATTATGAAAAAAGGCCAAACCTTAGCTGAAATAACTTCACGTGTAATGAATGGAATTAATGAAGTTATTGCTGCCGAAAATCCTGATATCGTTTTAGTTCACGGCGATACAACAACTAGTTTTGCTGCTGGACTGGCTACTTTTTATCAACAAAAGATGTTAGGTCATGTTGAAGCTGGACTTAGAACATGGAATAAATATTCGCCGTTTCCAGAAGAGATGAATCGCCAGTTAACTGGTGTAATGGCGGATATTCACTTTTCTCCAACCAAACAAGCGAAAGAAAATCTGCTTGCGGAAGGAAAAGATCCGGCTACTATTTTTGTGACTGGAAATACGGCGATTGATGCCCTTAAAACAACTGTGCAAAAAGATTACCACCATCCAATCTTGGAAAATCTTGGCGACAATCGTTTAATACTTATGACGGCTCACCGCAGGGAAAATTTAGGCGAACCGATGCAAGGGATGTTTGAGGCGGTTCGAGAAATCGTGGAAAGTCGTGAGGACACGGAACTCGTTTATCCGATGCATTTAAATCCAGCAGTTAGAGAAAAAGCAATGGCGATTTTAGGTGGACACGAACGCATTCATTTAATCGAGCCACTCGACGCAATTGATTTTCATAATTTCTTACGCAAGTCTTATCTTGTTTTTACCGATTCAGGTGGTGTGCAAGAAGAAGCACCAGGTATGGGTGTGCCAGTTTTAGTTTTGCGTGATACAACGGAGCGTCCAGAAGGAATCGAAGCTGGGACGTTGAAACTAATTGGAACGAATAAAGAAAATCTGATCAAAGAAGCATTAGATTTACTTGATAATAAAGAAAGCCACGATAAAATGGCGCAAGCAGCTAATCCATATGGCGATGGTTTCGCTGCGAACAGAATTTTAGCAGCAATCAAGAGTCACTTTGAAGAAACTGATCGCCCAGAAGATTTTATCGTGTAAAACACAGCGGGAAACTAGGCGTTAAAAGTCTAGTTTTCCTCTTTATTTGGAATGAAAGCGCCTTATTGTTACAGATATGTTACACGCTCGATTTTCACTAGTTCTTTTATGTTACATGTGATAAGATGGTCAATGTTATTAATATAAGAGCCCAAAAAATAGCTTGTTTGTAGCATAGGGATAGAAGACTGCGCTCAGTATTCACTACAATCCCGCCGACGCTAGGTTTGCGTTGACTGAATTGGAATTTATACGGGCACTCTATATCAAAATGCAGCTCATGATAAGTGAGTCCGGCTGTTTTTTCCGTTCTTTTTCTTGGGAAAAGAACTTTCGGTCGCGAAATTTGCGAATAATCGTATCGAATTCTTTTACCAATAGTGGTAGAAGTTTTTTTATTTGTGCGAAAGAAAGTTTTTGTAGCCTTTTTTGTGAAATATCACACGAACAGGAGACAAGCTTTCCCAATGATTACGGAGGTGTTGGTTGCTGTTAAATGGACAAAAATAATTCTGGCGTGGCAATCTAAGAAACAGATAGATTTTGAAATCAAAAAAATCTCAGAAATAATAGGCTATTCTTTTATGGATGGGTCCGATTGTGGTACTATTAGTAATAGATGTACTCACAATTTGTGAAAGTGTATTGACTTTTCTCTTTTGGCTGTTGTATGCTAAGAACTGACACGCTGATAAGGCTTTCATGTGTGTTTGGGATTGGGATGAATTGGGGAAAATGTGCTTGTTTTCACAAACCAAACTTACTCCCTGAGATTTCAAAATGGTCATCTGGAAAGAAAAATCTTTTGAAAAAGAAAGGATTGCGCCCCGAATGTTAGAATCGCTAATCGGCATGTATCATCGTCATCAGAAGTATATGGTTCTTTTTATTGCTATTTGTCTTTGTGGATGGTTTTTAACCCCGCATATACATATTTTCTTGGGACTTAAATTGGGGTTAATCGTCGGCTGGTTCAACTACTGGATATTAATGAGGCGAACACAAGCAATGACAAGAGCTTTGGCAGAAAACCGTTCCTTTTATGGAATGGGAATGACGTTACGGATGGGAAGCGTGTTACTTGCTACAATTATAGCGACGCAACTGCCGGAATTTTTTCATGTTTATAGCATGGTAATCGGACTTGGGCTTGCATATGCAATTATTTTTCTAGATTTTTTTGCGTATTCCATGTACCACAGAAAAAAGTTTTTAAAAAGAGAGGGGTGAACCTAATTGGAAGAGGAATTTCCAACGATAAGCCTATTAGGGATCGACTTTAATCTATCTAATATTTTGATGATTACTGTGACTTGTGTCATCGTTCTTCTAATAGCCATTATCTGTACCAGAAATCTGCAACGCCGTCCTACCGGAAAGCAGAACTTCATTGAATGGGTTATGGATTTTGTCAGAGGTATTATTAATAGTAATATGGATTGGAAAACCGGTGGGAGATTCCATGTGCTTGGTATTACGATATTAATGTTTGTCTTCGTTGCCAACATGCTAGGACTACCATTACAAATCGCAGTAAACGATGAAGTATGGTGGCGTTCACCTACAGCGGATCCAATTGTCACATTAACACTTGCGATAATGGTTCTTGGCTTAACGCATTACTACGGTATTAAAATGCGTGGTTTCAAGCACTACTTTGTTGGTACTTACTTGAGTCCAATGAAATTTTTATTCCCACTAAAATTAGTAGAAGAATTTGCTAATACATTAACGCTTGGTTTACGTCTTTACGGTAATATTTTTGCCGGGGAAGTTTTGTTAACCATTATTGCTACTCAACTTGCACATATTAATATATTTGTAGGTGTTCTTGCGATAATTCCAGCGATTATATGGCAGGCGTTCTCACTCTTTATTGGGGCAATTCAAGCGTACATTTTCACTATGCTGACAATGGTTTACATGTCACATAAGGTCAGTGACGAACATTAAACTAACTTTCAATTAAGTCACTTATAAAAGTAATAAAAAATAATTTTAAGAAAAATTAGGAGGATAATTATATGTCTTTAGGTGTTATTGCAGCTGCTATTGCTGTTGGATTAGGTGCATTAGGTGCGGGTATTGGTAATGGTCTTATCGTATCAAAAACTGTCGAGGGTGTTGCGCGTCAACCAGAAGCGCGTTCTATGCTTCAATCAATCATGTTCGTTGGTGTTGCGTTAGTTGAGGCCCTTCCTATCATCGCTGTTGTTATTGCGTTCATGGTTCTTAATAAATAATTTGAAGGAAGTTGAGGAAATAAAACCTCATCTCTTTCGTTTTGAACGAATAATTCAAGCGAATGTATAGAAAGGAGTGAAACTGGCGTGTTACAACCACATTTAGTAATTGGTTCCGCATTTACGTTTGGTGATGCATTCTTTACACTTTTTGCTTTCGCGATTTTGCTAGTTTTAATCCGAATTTATGCTTGGAAACCGCTTATGGGTATTATGAAAGAGCGTGAAGAGCATATTGGTTCTGAAATTGATGCGGCTGAAGAAAATCGCGCTCAATCAGAAAAATTACTTGCTGAACAAAAAAGTGTTTTACAACAAGCTCGTGTGGAATCTCAAACAATGATTGAGAACGCAAAACAACTTGGCGAAAAAGAACGCGAAGAAATTGTCAAAACTGCTAGACGTGAATCAGAACGTATAAAAGAAGAAGCAAAATCCGATATTGCACGCGAAAAAGAAGATGCTATTTCTGCTCTTCGCGAACAAGTCGGTTCCTTATCTGTTCTTATTGCATCGAAAGTCATCGAAAAAAATCTGGATGAAAAAGAACAATCTAACCTTATCCAAGATTATATCGAAAGGCTAGGGGATGACAAATGAGTAAAGATTTGGAAGTTGCAGGTCGCTATGCCAATGCGCTTTTTCAAGTAGCTCAAGATAAAGATTTAGTGGACGTTTTTTCAGAAGAATTAACTGAATTAAAAGCGGCCTTAAAAGCTAATAAAGATTTTGTAAAACTACTTGAAAATCCTACTTTCACGACCGAGCAAAAGAAAAATCTTGCCAGCGCTGTTTTTGAAAAAATCAATCCGACATTAAGAGATTTTATTTATCTTTTAATCGACCGTAGCAGAGAAGATTATCTTTCTGTTATTGCGGACGTTTACCAAAAACGCGTAAATGACTTGCGAGGAGTTGCGGATGCAGATGTTTATTCTGTTGTCCCACTTTCCGAACAAGAACTTACGGCGCTCTCGAGAGTATTTGCTACGAAAATGAACAAAACAAAATTAAACATTCAAAATCACATTGATAAATCCCTTCTTGGTGGAGTCAAAGTGGTTATTGGAACCCGTATATATGATGACAGTCTAAAAACGAAATTAAAGGACATGGAACGGCAAATTAAAGCCTAGTTTCCGTTTAACGAGGGGTGAAATCAATGAGCATTAAGGCTGAAGAGATCAGCTCAATCATAAAACAGCAGATTGAAAATTATCATTCTGAACTAAAAGTGAGTGATGTTGGTACGGTTACCTACATTGGTGACGGTATTGCGCGTGCTCATGGACTCGATAATGCAATGGCTGGTGAATTGCTAGAGTTCTCAAATGGTGTAATGGGTATGGCCCAAAACTTAGAAACAAATGATGTTGGTATCATTATTCTAGGCCCTTACACAGAAATCCGCGAAGGCGATGAAGTTCGTCGTACCGGTAAAATCATGGAAGTTCCTGTTGGCGAAGCGCTTATTGGGCGTGTAGTTAACTCATTAGGTCAACCAGTTGATGGTTTAGGCCCAATTGAAACAACTGGAACTCGTCCGATTGAAGCAGTAGCACCTGGTGTTATGCAACGTCAATCGGTAAACGAACCATTACAAACAGGTATTAAAGCGATTGATGCACTTGTTCCTATTGGTCGTGGTCAACGTGAGTTAATCATTGGTGACCGCCAAACTGGTAAAACATCTGTAGCGATTGATACTATTTTAAACCAAGCTGACCAAGACATGATTTGTATTTATGTCGCTATCGGTCAAAAAGAATCTACAGTACGTAATGCCGTAGAAACTTTACGTCATCACGGTGCGTTAGATTACACAATCGTAGTAACTGCTGCTGCATCACAACCGGCGCCACTTCTTTACTTGGCTCCTTATGCTGGTGTTGCAATGGCTGAAGAATTCATGTATAACGGCAAACACGTTTTAGTCGTATATGATGATTTATCCAAACAAGCAGCTGCTTATCGTGAGCTGTCCCTATTACTTCGTCGTCCTCCAGGTCGTGAAGCATACCCAGGGGATGTTTTCTACTTGCACTCCCGTTTACTTGAACGTGCTGCAAAATTAAATGATAGCCTAGGTGGCGGATCCATTACGGCTCTTCCATTCGTAGAAACACAAGCCGGAGATATCTCTGCTTATATTCCTACAAACGTTATCTCTATTACAGACGGACAAATCTTCTTGCAATCTGATTTATTCTTCTCGGGAGTGCGTCCAGCGATTAACGCCGGTCTTTCTGTATCCCGTGTAGGTGGATCAGCGCAAATTAAAGCAATGAAAACAGTTGCCGGAACACTTCGCCTAGACCTTGCCGCATACCGTGAGCTAGAATCCTTCTCACAATTCGGTTCTGACCTAGATGCAGCTACTCGTGCGAAACTAGAACGTGGTAAACGTACAGTAGAAGTTCTAAAACAAGATTTGCACAAACCTTTGAAAGTTGAAAAACAAGTATTGATTCTTTATGCACTTGTTCATAAATATCTGGATGATGTACCAGTTCATGATGTACTGCGTTTTGAGTCCGAAATGAATACATGGTTTGATCATAATCACCCAGAGCTTTTGGAAGAAATTCGTACAACGAAAAAACTTCCTGATGAAGCGAAACTTGAAGCAGCATTAAAAGAATTTAAAAATACATTTGTTCCTTCTGAAGAAAAATAATTTAGACTCGGAATAAATTCAAAGGTGGTGAAAATCTTTGGCATCTTTAATAGATATTAAACAACGAATAACTTCTACGCGTAAAACAAGTCAAATTACAAAAGCAATGCAAATGGTATCAGCAGCAAAACTAGGTCGTGCAGAATCTAATGCGCGTTCATATGAGCCTTATGTTTCTAAAATTAAAGACGTAGTAACACATGTTGCTAGCACTGGTAACAGTAGCGACCATCCAATGCTTGTATCTAGACCTGTTCATCGTACAGGTTATATCGTACTTACTTCTGATACTGGACTTGCAGGTTCTTACAATAGTTCTGTAATCAAAGAAGTATTTCAAGAAATTAATAAAAAGCATACGTCAAGTGATGAATATGCAATAATCACTGTAGGTAGATCTGCTCGTGACTTCTTCAAAGCGCGCCAAATGAACGTGGTTTTAGAAGTACAAGGTATTACAGATCACCCGATATTTGCGGAAATTAAAGATATTGCTAGTAACACAGTTCAAATGTTTGAAGATGGTGTTTATGACGAGGTTTTCATTTATTATAATCACCATATTAATTCTATTTCTAGTGAACTGAGAAAAGAGCAACTATTACCACTGACGGAATTTCACGAAAAAGGTAAAGAAACGGATGTAGATTTAACTACTTACGAATTTGAACCTTCCGAACAAGAAATCCTGGAAGTATTATTACCGCAATATGTGGAAAGCCTAATTTTCGGAGCACTTCTGGATGCCAAAGCCGCTGAACATGCTGCTCGTATGACTGCCATGAGAAGCGCGACAGATAATGCATCCGATTTAATCAGTGACTTATCACTACAATATAACCGTGCTCGCCAAGCTGCGATCACGCAAGAAATTACCGAAATCGTCGGAGGAGCAGCCGCGCTAGAATAGAAGCCGGCGTTTCTTGTAACGTCCCAATAAATGGGAAGGTAAGTGAGGAGGAATAATTGCATGTCTAAAGGACAAGTAATCCAAGTTATGGGTCCAGTTGTAGACGTTAAATTTGAAGGTGGAAACTTACCTGAAATCTACAATGCCCTAGTTATTGAATATAAATCTGATGCAGAAGAAGCACCAACTAGCCAACTTACTTTAGAAGTAGCCATCCAATTAGGTGATGATGTTGTACGTACAATCGCAATGGCATCAACAGATGGTGTTCAAAGAGGTATGGAAGTTATTGATACTGGGAGCCCAATTACAGTTCCTGTAGGTACAGTAACTCTTGGTCGTGTATTTAATGTATTAGGAAACACCATCGATTTGGACGAACCACTTCCAAGCGATATTAAACGTAATAAAATTCACCGCGAAGCTCCAACTTTCGATCAATTAGCAACGACAACAGAAATTCTTGAAACAGGAATTAAAGTAGTTGACTTGCTAGCTCCTTACTTAAAAGGTGGTAAAATCGGATTGTTCGGTGGTGCCGGTGTTGGTAAAACCGTTCTAATTCAAGAGCTTATCCATAATATCGCACAAGAACATGGTGGTATTTCTGTGTTCGCTGGCGTTGGAGAACGTACTCGTGAAGGTAACGACCTTTACTTCGAAATGAAAGATTCAGGCGTTATTGAAAAAACAGCGATGGTATTCGGTCAAATGAACGAGCCACCAGGTGCGCGTATGCGTGTTGCCTTAACTGGTCTAACAATTGCTGAATATTTCCGTGATGAAGAACATCAAGACGTACTTTTATTCATTGATAACATTTTCCGTTTCACACAAGCTGGTTCAGAGGTTTCGGCTTTACTAGGTCGTATGCCATCTGCGGTAGGTTACCAACCAACCCTAGCTACTGAAATGGGTCAACTACAAGAACGTATTACATCTACTAACGTTGGATCCGTTACTTCTATCCAAGCGATTTATGTACCAGCCGATGACTATACTGACCCGGCTCCGGCTACAACTTTCGCCCATCTAGATGCAACAACTAACTTGGAACGTAAATTAACGGAACAAGGTATTTATCCAGCGGTAGATCCACTTGCTTCTACATCTCGTGCGCTTTCTCCTGATATTGTTGGGGAAGAACACTATGCAGTAGCAACGGAAGTACAACGTTTATTACAAAGATATAAAGAATTACAGGATATCATCGCAATCTTAGGTATGGATGAGCTATCTGACGAAGATAAACAATCCGTTTCCCGTGCGCGTCGTGTACAATTCTTCTTATCCCAAAATTTCCACGTTGCAGAACAATTTACAGGCCAAAAAGGTTCTTATGTTCCTGTTAAAGAAACAGTTAAAGGATTCAAAGACCTATTAGCCGGAAAATACGACCACATTCCAGAAGATGCTTTCCGTTCAGTTGGACGCATTGAGGATGTTCTTGAAAAAGCAAAAGACATGGGCGTTGAAGTCTGATAAAAACAGGAGGAAATACGTATGGGTTCATTAAATGTTAGTATTGTTACTCCAGACGGCCCTGTTTATGAAGGCGTTGCTCAAATGGTTATTGCTAGAACAAAAGCAGGTGAACTCGGTATTTTACCTGGCCATGTTCCACTAGTTGCTCCACTTAAAATCGACATCGTTCGTTTAAAAGTTGAGTCTGGTGAGGAATGGGTCGCTGTCAATGGTGGCTTTATGGAAGTAAACGGTGAAGAAGTTAATATTCTCGCGGATACTGCTGAACGTGAACAAGATATTGATATTGATCGCGCTGAAAAAGCAAAACAACGTGCAGAAGAAGAACTTAGCCGAGCAAAAGAACAAAAAGTGGACGAAGTAATGGCTCAACTGGCACTACAAAGAGCCATCAACAGAATTCATGCAAAAGAACACAATTAATAATCATATTACTTCCTGGCCACAGTGCCGGGAAGTTTTTTTATATACGCATAAGTGTATTAACTGTTTTTTTCTAGAGGTATTTGTTAAAATGGGTAGTAGCGAAATATGAGGAGAGAACGCATGTATAATATTATTATGGAATCACCATATGTCATCATCATTTCACATTTACTATTTATTGTAATTACTTTTTGGGCACTTCAAGCTATTAATTATGAAAAATTCATCAAGAAAAATCATGTAACACAAGCTAGATTATTATTTGTGATTATTTCGATTGTGTTAGGTTATACATTAAGCAATTTTTTCTTAGATTATTTGACAGCTTCCAAACAGTTAATTAATTTTTTTAGTTAGAAAAAGGTACTATAGTAGTCAAAAATTAATAGAAGCTTATAACAACTTTAATATTACGTTAAAATCAGTTGATATTTTAGGGTGATAAGTGGTAAAATTACTTAGATATGTTTTAAATTCAAATTTTGATTAATAAAATTCGATAAATGATTTAGTTATTAGTAACGCGGAGGGGTTCTTTTTGGAAAAAATTATTGTACGCGGTGGAAAACAGTTAAATGGTTCTGTGAAAATGGAAGGTGCCAAAAATGCTGTATTACCGGTAATAGCTGCTACATTACTTGCGAGTAAAGGTACTAGCGTATTAAAAAATGTCCCAAACTTGTCTGATGTATTCACAATCAATGAGGTTCTTAAATATCTAAATGCAGATGTTTCTTTTGTAAATGATGAAGTAACAGTTGATGCGACAGGAGAAATTACTTCTGATGCACCTTTTGAGTACGTTCGTAAAATGCGTGCTTCCATTGTTGTAATGGGACCACTTTTGGCACGTACTGGTTCAGCGCGTGTAGCTTTACCTGGTGGATGTGCAATTGGTTCTAGACCTGTTGATTTACATTTAAAAGGCTTTGAAGCAATGGGCGCAGTCGTGAAAATTGAAAATGGTTATATTGAAGCAACTGCTGAAAAATTAGTAGGTGCTAAAGTATACTTAGATTTCCCGAGTGTTGGAGCGACACAAAATATTATGATGGCTGCGACTCTTGCAGAAGGTACAACAGTCATTGAAAACGTTGCTCGTGAACCTGAAATTGTTGACTTGGCAAACTTCCTTAACCAAATGGGTGCTAGAGTTATCGGTGCAGGAACAGAAGTAATTAGAATTGAAGGAGTTAAGGAATTAACTGCGACTGAACATTCTATTATTCCAGACCGTATTGAAGCAGGAACATTTATGATTGCTGCGGCGATTACTGGTGGAAATGTTTTAATTGAAGATGCAGTTCCTGAACATATTAGTTCGTTAATTGCTAAACTTGAAGAAATGGGCGTTCAAATCATTGAAGAAGAGAACGGGATTCGTGTAATTGGCCCTGATAAATTAAAAGCTGTAGATGTTAAAACGATGCCGCATCCAGGTTTCCCAACAGATATGCAATCGCAAATGATGGTTATTCAAATGCTGAGTGAAGGCACAAGCATCATGACTGAAACTGTTTTTGAGAATCGTTTTATGCATGTAGAAGAAATGCGCAGAATGAATGCTGATATGAAAATTGAAGGACATTCTGTTATTATTTCTGGTCCAGCTAAGTTACAAGGAGCAGAAGTTGCAGCGACAGATTTACGTGCAGCAGCAGCGCTTATTCTTGCTGGTTTGGTTGCAGATGGCTATACACAAGTAACTGAGTTGAAATACCTTGATCGAGGCTATAATAATTTCCACGGAAAACTACAAGCGCTTGGTGCTGATGTGGAACGTGTAGATGATTCCAAAGTCGATGTAACAAACTTAGCGTCTTTATTCTAAATTCAAATGTTGAAAACCGTATCTTTTTGATGCGGTTTTTTTATTTGTCATGAAAAATTCCGCATTGCTATAAAATATACATTTCAGCCGCACATAAATTATGCTATAATTCAGAATGAGATGTAAAATTAGGTGTACACCACGAAAGGAGTTAAAATGTAAATGGCAAAAGATGTTGGTATCGATTTAGGTACAGCCAATGTATTAATTCATGTTAAAGGAAGAGGAATCGTCGTTAATGAACCTGCAGTTGTCGCTATTAACAATAAGACGGGACAAGTTTTAGCCGTTGGGACTGAAGCAAGAGATATGGTCGGTAGAACTCCAGGAGACATTACGGCAATTAAACCTATGAAAGATGGGGTTATTGCTGACTTTGATATTGTTCAAGAAATGTTACGTTTCTTCATACAAAAGTTAAATTTAAAAACTTTTTTTTCACGGCCACGTATTTTAATTTGTTGTCCAACAAATATAACTTCTGTCGAACAAAAAGCAATTCGTGAAGTTGCTGAAAAAAGTGGTGGGAAACAAGTATTCTTAGAAGAAGAACCTAAAGTTGCTGCTATTGGTGCGGGTATGGAGATTTTTGAGCCTTCCGGTAATATGATTATTGATATTGGTGGAGGTACTGCAGATGTTGCTGTATTGTCTATGGGTGATATTGTAACTAGTCAATCAGTAAAAGTCGCTGGTAACAAATGGGATGCAGATATTTTAAATTATGTTAAACGTAAATATAACTTACTTATTGGTGAAAGAACGGCTGAAAATATTAAAGTAACAATCGGTACTGCATGTCAAGGAGCCAAAGAAGAGAAAATGGAAATTCGTGGTAGAGATTTAGTGAGTGGCTTACCGAAAACAATTTCTATTACAAGTTCCGAAGTAGAGGAAGCGATTCACGATTCATTACACCTAATGGTACTAGCTGCTAAACAGGTGTTGGAACAAACACCTCCAGAGCTTTCAGCGGATATTATTGATAGAGGAATCATCATGACTGGCGGTGGATCTTTATTACATGGTTTAGATGAATTAATGTCTGAACAGCTGAAGGTTCCAGTTTTAATTACAGAGAATCCTTTAGATGTTGTAGCACTTGGTACCGGCATTTTACTTGACTCACTTACAAATAAAAAGCGTAATAGATTCTAAATTTGAATTTGGGGGATGTACATGTTAGATATTAAGAAAATCAAAGAGATTTTGCCTCATCGTTATCCATTTTTGTTAGTAGATAGAGTTATTTCTGTTGAAGAAGGCAAAAAAGTTACCGCTATTAAGAATGTAACAGCCAATGAAGAATTTTTTAACGGGCACTTTCCTGAGTATCCTGTAATGCCAGGAGTATTAATAGTGGAAGCTCTGGCGCAAACAAGTGGAATTGCAATGATGCAGAGTGAAGCGAATAAAGGTAAAATTGGTTTATTTGCTGGAATTGATGGCTGCCGATTTAAACGTCAAGTTGTTCCAGGGGACCAACTTTTGCTTGAGGCTGAAATAACTCGGATGAGGGGCGCGATTGCAAAAGCGAAAGTCAAAGCAACAGTAGAAGGCGATTTGGTTTGTGAAGCTGAAATTATGTTTGCTTTATCAGATCTACCTAAATAAAAAGATTGGCACTGAAGCCCAAATGGGTTTTAGTGCTTTTTTCATGTTCTCAGAATAACATTGGTTTAAAAATTTTTCAAAGTACTAAAATGATGCTTTGGATGTAATTACATACATAAAATGATATTTTTCTCTTATGAGAAAATAACCTTTTGGAAGGTTTCGGCCTAGTGAAAATACTGTTTTAGCTATTTTACAATAAACTTTTTATCTAATACAATCGCTTTACACCAAAAGAAAGAGGCGATTATATGATTAATCAAGTAACTTTAGTAGGCAGATTAACTAAGGAACCAGAATTGAAATGGACCACGGAAGACAGGGCTGTTTTGAATTTAACCCTGGCTTTAAATCGGTTTGGTAAAAATAAAAGAGTTGATAATGATGCTGACTTTATTCAATGTGTTATTTGGGGTAAAAGAGCAGAAGCCACTGCAGAGTTCTGTACTAAAGGACAATTAGTAGGAGTAGTTGGTGAACTACAATCTCGTAATTATTTAAATAAAGAAGAACAGAAAATTTATATTACGGAAGTTTTAGTTCATCAGATTCGGTATTTATCAAGTCGAAATAAAGATGAAAGAGTAGTTAATATACCTCAGGAAGAGGATGAATGATGTAATACTTTGTTATAAAGAGCCATATTTCATAATGAATTTTAAAAATCTCGCCTTAAAAAACAACAAAATCAATAAATTATCAGTTCTGTTTGTAATGGAAAAATTTTCCAATTTCAGTTACTTTGCACATTTAATTCATTAAGTGAACAATCAAGAAAGCTTTTATTAATTGGCTAAACCTTTACGGCGAGTTATGCTAGATTGATTTTCACAAAAAATACGAACAGTAGTTATAGAAATCAGACAATAAAGGCAATTTACAAATATTGCAGGAAAACGGATACTATTTGAAAGTGTGTCATACATGCTTAATTTTTTAGTAACCAAGCTGATAGTTTCGTATGGTACGATTATTCTCGAAAGTTATCAAGGAGGGAAAATAATTACATGAAAAAGACAGTAGTAGCCATTGCGGCAGGTTTAATTATTGCAGGATCTGGTTCAACTCAAGCTTTTGCAGCTGAGTATAAAGTGCAAGATGGTGATTCACTATGGAAAATATCAAATGAAAATAATGTCTCTATAAAACAATTGAAAGAAGATAACAATTTGAGTTCTGACATTATTTTTCCGAACCAAACATTGCAAGTAAATAGTAGTGAGAAAAAATCCACTACTAATAACAATTCTGAATACACAGTTGTTGCAGGAGATACCCTTGGACATATCGCCGTTGATAATGGTGTAACAGTTAATCAACTTAAATCGTGGAATAATCTTTCTTCAGATTTAATAATAGTTGGTCAAAAATTATCTATTGGTAATAAAGCTTCAGCAAGTGAAAGTAATACTTCAAAAAACAATTCAACAGCAAATAATTCAGCCAATAATAAAGTAACAGAACAACCGAAAGAAGAAAAAGCAGCTCCAACAACTCAAAAATCAACTTCTTCTAATGAAGCATCTTCGAATAGTTCTTCAGCACAAGGTAATGTTTCAAAAGAGTTAACGGTAACTGCAACAGCATATAGTAAAGCTGAACCTGGCATGGGCCACATGACAGCGACAGGGATTGATTTAAATGATAATTCACGAGTAATTGCAGTTGATCCATCTGTTATTCCTTTAGGTTCAAAAGTTTATGTTGAAGGATACGGACAAGCAATTGCAGCTGATACTGGTGGCGCAATTAAAGGTAATAAAATCGATGTACATTTAAACTCAGTACAAGAAGCTAACAACTGGGGTGTAAAACAAGTTAAAGTACAAATTTTAGATTAATTCGTTCCATATGAAAGACTGTAAATGGCGTAATGCTATTTGCAGTCTTTTTTATAGATTAAAAATAGGAAGCATCCTTGTTTTATGATAAACTTATACATAATAAAGTTTTTTAGGAGATACATATGAAAAAGCAGGAAATTTCAATTTTAAATATACCTTTCTATAATACGACGCAAGCAGGATTTGTGGAGGAGCTTTACATGGCCGCGAAGAACGGGGAACGTCGATTTGTTGTGACGGCTAATCCAGAAATTGTTATGCATGCTCGCACGGATAAGGAGTTCGAAGCAATATTAGGGCAAGCTGATTATATTGTACCCGATGGTATTGGGATAATAATGGCCTCAGAAAAACTTGGAGAGCCTTTAAAAGAACGAGTTACTGGTTATGACACGATGGTTGGTCTATTAAATAAGCCACTAAATTGTTATTTTTTAGGAGCAAAACCGGAAATTAGTGAGGTTGTAGAGGCCAAAGTGCGGGAAAAATTCCCACAGGCAGTTGTTTGTGGTGTTCATCATGGTTACTTTGATGTATTAGAAAGTGAAGGAATTGCTAAGGAAATACTCGTCTCACAACCAGATGTGATTTTTGTTGCTTTAGGTTCCCCTGCTCAAGAAAAATGGATTTTGTCTCAGATTGCTAATTTTACTAAAGGCATTTTTATTGGTGTGGGTGGAAGCTTTGATGTTTTAACAGATAGTGTAAAGCGCGCACCAAAAATATGGATAAAATTAAGGTTAGAATGGGTATACAGGCTTCTTTCTAATCCCTCAAGATGGAAACGTTTTTTTGCAATACCTCAATTTATGCTTGCCATTCGAAAAGAGCGCAAGCGTTTGAAAAAGGGTGAGTAGATGTATTTTCAAGAAGCAAGACTAATTCATGTAGAACTTCCTCTTATTGCACCGTTTAAAACAAGTTATGGTGAGCTAAATAGTAAAGATTTTTATATTATTGAGTTAGTGAATGAGGAAGGTATACGTGGTTATGGAGAGTTGGAAGCTTTTCCGTTACCTGACTATACAGAAGAGACTTTGAGCACTGCTATTTCTATTGTTAAACAGCATTTATTACCAATCCTTGCGCAGAAAGAAATACGAACTCCTCAAGAGATTAATCAGATGTTTAGCTGGATTCAAGGAAATGAAATGGCGAAAGCGGCTGTGGAGCTTGCTGTTTGGGATGCTTTTGCAAAAAACGAGAAGCTCTCATTGGCTAAAATGATTGGCGCAGAGAAGGACTCGATTGCTGTTGGCGTGAGCATTGGATTGCAGCCTGATGCGGAAACGTTAGTCCGGTTAGTTAGTCAATATATGGATGAGGGCTACGAAAGAGTGAAGTTAAAAATAGCACCTAAGAAAGATATTCAATTTGTCAAAGCTGTTCGAGAAAAATTTCCTAATCTAAGCTTGATGGCTGATGCGAATTCAGCGTATAATAGAGAAGATTTCTGGTTATTAAAAGAATTAGATCACTTTAATTTAGAAATGATTGAGCAACCATTTGGAGCTAAAGATTTTGTGGATCATGCTTGGTTGCAAAAAAAATTAAAAACGCGTATTTGTTTGGACGAGAATATTAGGTCATTAGATGATTTGAAACAGGCCCATATGTTAGGAAGCTGTCAGGCAGTTAATTTAAAATTAGCGCGCGTTGGTGGTATGTCTGAGGCTCTTAAGATAGCGAAGTATTGTAGCGATAATAATTTGCTTGTCTGGTGTGGCGGCATGCTTGAAGCTGGTATCGGTAGGGCTCATAATATTGCACTTGCTGCTAGAGCGGAATTTACTTTCCCAGGAGATATTTCTGCATCAAATCGTTATTTTAATAAAGATATTGTTTCACCAGCATTTGTATTAAATCAAGGAAAACTCACTGTGCCAACCGGTCAAGGGATTGGAGTGGCTTTAGATTTAGATGTGTTACAAAAATATACTAAATCAACAGAAAGAATTTTGCTAAATAAAGGATGGAGCTGAAAAAATATTGCTAATATGGAGTATATTGATTAGCTTTGCAGTAGGTATCATTATGGTGCCGATAATCAGGAAGTTTGCTTTCCGAATTAATGCGGTTGATACACCGCGTGAAAGACACAAACATACAAAAACTACAGCCACTTTAGGTGGATTAGCTATTTTTATAAGTTTTTCGGTAGGGATGATTTTAGCCCCAATAGATAAATCAGGTTTCTTGCCAATTTATTTCGGAGCATTAATTATTATTGCGACAGGCTTTATAGATGATATATTTGATTTATCACCAAAATGGAAAATGTTAGGACAGATTTTAGCTGCTCTTTGCGTAACTGTCTGGGGAGACATTACTATTAATTTTATTAACGTCCCATTTTACGGACAAGTAGATTTTGGGTATTTTGCGATTCCATTATCGATTATTTGGATAGTTGCAATTGTGAATGCGTTAAACTTAATTGATGGATTAGACGGTCTCGCGGGTGGTATTTCTATTATTGCTTTAATGACTATTGCAGGTATGGCTTTGCTTTTGAAAGATGTTTTTGTTGCTCCGGTTGCATTAATTCTTGTAGCAGCAGTTGCGGCTTTCTTGATTTATAATTTCCCGCCTGCTAGTATTTTTATGGGAGACACGGGAGCGTTATTCCTCGGTTATATGATTGCTGTTTTATCACTTATGGGTTTTAAAAACGTTACTTTCATCTCATTGTTAGTACCACTTATTATTTTAGGTGTACCTTTGTCAGATACTTTTTTTGCTATTGTAAGAAGGCTAAAAGAGCGGATGCCGATATCTTCAGCAGATAGATCTCATATTCACCATAGGTTGATGGCGCTAGGATTTACAGAGAAGCAGACGGTGTTACTAATCTACTGTATGGCATTACTATTTTCTATGACTGGATTTGTATTTTCGTTCTCCACTACTTGGGGAGCAATGTTATTACTGTTATTATTAATTTTTAGTATTGAAATTATTGTTGAATTTATTGGGTTAATTGGTGAGGATTACCGGCCGATCTTAAATTTACTTCAAAAAATACATCGAAAACGAAAATAAAAAAGACCAACAACTAATTATTAGTTGTTGGTCTTTTTTTAATTAGAACTGCTAGTTGTGCTAGAACTTTCGTCTGAATACGGTGCTGCACCAGGGAATGGTTGTTTAATTCCAAGTTCATCAGCAAATTCATTCGAAATACTTTGCACGGAGCTTTCATCAAGTTTGTAGTAATAAATACCGTCCATTGGATTGCTATCCCCTTTTAAGTTAAGGGATTTAATATCAATTTTATTTGTCATTCCATATTTTGCGATAGAAAGCATTTGATTGAAAGTTAAGTTGGTTTTCATGTTATCTCCAACAACTTCAATGATATCAGAATACTTGCTTACAGAAGAAATGGAGGTCGCTTCGCTTACAATAGATTTAATGATTAATTGTTGTCGTTTACCACGTTCGATATCGCTATCGATGTGTCTTGTACGAGCTAGTGCTAAAGCTTGCTCCGCGTTAAGGTGTTGAGGCCCTTTTTTTAGAGTGATTGCACCGGCGTTGTCTTTAGAGTCTTGCTCAGTGAAGTCCACTGGAACATCTACATCAATTCCGTCTAAAGCATCCACAATTTTTAAGAATGCATCAAAGTCAAAACGAACATAATAATCAATTGGAATCTTAAATTCTTCTTCTACGGTTTTCATTGTGAGTTCTGGACCACCATATGCATGAGCTGCATTAATTTTCGTGTATTTATCAATGTCTTTGGCGGAATCTTCAATATGAACATAGGAATCACGAGGGATACTAGTCATCTCTACGCGTGAATCTTTGACATTAAATGTTGCTAGGATTAGTGAATCGCTTCGAGGGTTACCATTTTCGGCCCGTGTAGAGCTGGTATCAACACCAATAATTAAAATAGAAAAACTATCTTTTATAGGTTCAATGTCATTCGTTCGAAGTGTAGAGGCTTTTCCGTTCCTTACATTATCATAAGAGTTATCTGCTGCGAGTTTTGTTTTACTAAAAAGATAAGTGCCGTATCCGACGCCTGCAAGTACTAAGCACATTACAGGAATTAGAATCCAGAATAAAATTTTTCTTCTGCGTTTGTATTTCTTGCTGCTTCTTCGGCTATCATCAGTGCCTTTACTCATATATTAATTCTCCTTATAGTCACTTTTCTAAGTTTTATTGTATCATTTGCTGCACTAAAGAATGTTACGCCCGATTTACGGTTTCTTTAATTTTTAAACTTTGATGTTATTATACAGAAATTACTCGAAAAAAAATACAAAAAAGATGATATCTTTCAAAAATGTAATATTTGTCCTATTTCAGTAGCATTCGATAATTACTGATTTCACAAATTCTACCAGAATGTAAATCTAGTTCTTGCCCAGTTGTCGTAAGCTCAAAACCAAGCTTTTTCAGTAGTTTGATTGAAGCCACATTATCTGGTAGAACTTTTGCTGTAAGCACTTTATAGGGAAGATAGGGCTTTACAGTGGTTAAAAATGTTGTCAAAATTTCAAACATAAAACCTTGGCGCCAATGACTTTTTGCTAGTTCATAGCCAATTTCGATTGTCTGGTTCGTTTTGTTAATATCATTAATCCCAAGCGAGCCAATCGCATTTAAAGAATCATCAGTTGTGAAAATGGTGTATCTGCAAGCATTTGGTTCATTTTCAATTGCTTGAATCATTTCTTCTGCTTGAAGAATAGTAGAGAATTTTTCAATGTTCATAAACTGAGCTACCTCATCATCAGACCAAATATCAAATAATGTAGTAGCATCTGCAATAGAGGTTTTTTTTAATGTAGTTCGTTTAGTAAGAATAGTATCTGGTAATTGGATAAATACGTTTGTGGACATACTAAGTGACATCCTTTTCTCTATATTTTTGTGGTCCTTCTTTATATTCCAGTTGCCCATTTGAAATCTCGGTGATCCAGTTGAAAAAATCTTGCAGTTCGTCGTTATCAACAAAAATATGAAGTACTACTTTTTCAGTGAACTCTTTTTTGTCAATTTGATATGCTTTTAGTTCAAGCGCATTTTCGACCTTGCCTAAAAGTGGGTAAGCAAATGAGCATTCAACAATAGTGGCTAGTTTGCATTCGACAATACCAATTGCTTGAATAGCCTCACTAACAGCACTACCATATGCGCGAACTAGGCCGCCTGCACCTAGTTTTGTTCCTCCAAAATAACGAGTAACTACAACGGCGACATTTTTTAAAGATTTCTTTTTTAAGATCTCTAGCATTGGAAAGCCAGCTGTTCCACTAGGTTCTCCGTCATCATGCGCTTTTTGATATTGGTCATTTTCTCCTATAATATAAGCAGAACAATTATGGGTAGCATCACGATGCTCTTTTTTGATTTCTTGAATAAAGGTTTGTGCTTCAGTTTCTGTTGTAGCTCGCTTAATATGGCAGATAAAGCGGGACTTTTCAATAATTATTTCGTGTTTTCCATCGCTATGGATGGTTAAATAATGATCCAACATAAGGAACCTCCATAAGTTGATGCATTTAGTCTGCTTTTATTTTATCCGAAAGCAAAGCGATTGTATAGATATTTTTCTAAGTGCAGTGGATGAAGTGACGGCAAATTCGTGTTATAATAAAAACTACTATTACTTTAGACTAGTTTTCAATTACATTTTATAGGCATATAGGAGTAATTTTCTTGGGCTATGCAGTATAATCAAGGTATAGTTTGTGTTGGAAATAGGTAAGTTTGAGTAAATAGTACTTAAAAGAGAAATGTTTAATTGCCAATTTTATGGCAGGGATTATAAGGTTAAGCGGTTTTGCTACTTAAAAAGGATGATGTTTTCGATTGCAAAGAGGCTTGGTGAAATTAGATAAGTGAAGGAGGAGTAGTCATTATGGCACTCAAAATCATGATTGTAGATGATCATCAGTTGTTTCGCGAAGGTATCAAGCGAATTTTAGAGTTGGAAGATTCTTTTGAGGTCGTAGCGGAAGCTGAAAATGGTAAAAATATCGTAGCAAAAGTTCGCGAATATAAACCAGATATTGTTTTAATGGATATTAATATGCCAACTGTGAACGGACTAGATGCAACTGAAATGCTAGTACGTCAATTTCCTAGCATCAAAGTAATCGTCTTGACTATTCATGATACAGATGAATATGTAACAGAAGCACTTAGAGCTGGAGCAGTCGGCTATTTATTAAAAGAAATGGATGCTCATGAACTTGTAGAAGCTGTAAAAATTGTTGATAATGGAGGCGCGTATATTCATCCACGTGTAGCAATTAAATTAATTCGTGAATACCGCCATTTAGCAAGCACTAACACTTCTCAAGGTGTTTATGGCTACCAACAACCAGAAGTCAAAATGCCACTACACATCTTAACGCATAGAGAGTGCGAGGTATTGCAACTTCTTACCGATGGAAAAAGTAACCGCGGAATTGGGGAGACACTTTTCATTAGTGAAAAAACAGTAAAAAACCATGTAAGTAGTATTTTACAAAAAATGAAAGTGAATGATAGAACTCAAGCGGTGGTAACGGCAATCAAGCACGGCTGGGTATACATTCGCTAAAGAAATCTCAGGGGGACTATATGAACGAAAAAATAGCAGTGGTTACTGACAGCACAACTTATTTGCCAGACGAAGTGAAAGAGCAGCTACGAATCAATGTCGTGCCACTTTCTGTAATAATTGATGGGAAATCTTATCGTGAAGGTGAGGAACTGTCTGCAACCGATTTTTATCGAAAAGTAAAAGAAGCTGAGAATTTCCCAACTTCCTCTCAACCTGCCCCAGGAGAATTCATTCACTTGTTTGAAAACCTGAAAGAACAAGGTTTTGATACTGTAATTAGTATTCATCTATCAAGTGGTATTAGTGGAACGTTTCAGAATGCGGCTTCAGCTGGAGAACTGATTGAAGGGCTAAATGTAGTCGCTTATGATTCTGAGCTTTCTTGTATGGCGCAAGGAATGTTTGCAGTTAAAGCAGCTGAAATGGCTTTGGCAAACGAGCCATTGGACCAGATTATCCAAAAACTAGATAAAATAAAACAGGCACAAGATGCTTATTTTATGGTGGATGATTTAAATAATTTACAGCGTGGCGGCCGTTTGAATGGAGCACAAGCCCTTGTTGGTAGCTTGCTTCAAATTAAACCAATTCTTCATTTTAATGATAAACAAATTGTCCTGTTTGAAAAGGTTAGAACACAAAAAAAGGCATTGAAACGAATTGAAGATATTCTTCAAAAAGCCGTTCAAAATAAAACGGCAGAAAAAGCTTATGTCATTCATGGTAATGATCTAGCAAAAGGTGAAGCATGGCTTGCACAATTAGAAGCGAAATTCCCAGAAGTAACATTTGAATTAAGTTATTTTGGTCCAGTCATTGGAACTCACTTGGGTGAAGGTGCGCTTGGATTAACTTGGTCAATAAAATAAAGAAATCTCCGGCTTTAGCTGGAGATTTTTTCATGGAGACTAAATTTGTTTTTTCAGTAGTTTTGGATAGCAAAAATACTCGTTTTCGTCTAAAAGAAATACTTGTTTTGTTTATAAGTATGCGGTCGAAAACAAGTATTTCGTTTCTGCAATAAAAAAAGAAAAAGTGTATAACTAAGGGGAGGTGAATACAGATGGACATCTTCCCGGGAAGACTGTATCAAGAACGTGAAATAGAGAGTAACGAGGGATTAAGAGAAGTAGTAGCAATAGAATCAAACAAATGCTTTCGATGTGGAAATACGGATGCGCAGTTATTTGGCAAAATGTGCTGTGCATTATGTAAGAGAGAGGACTGTATTTATTGTAGAAATTGCATTGTTATGGGACGAGTAAATAGTTGCCAAAAATTATACTATCAACAAGCTATGTTATTACCAAAGACAAAGGAAATATTATTGAGATGGGAAGGAGTTTTGTCAGCGGGACAGCGGAAAGCATCAAACGCGGTAGTCATTAATTTAAAAGGAAAAATGGATATGTTGCTTTGGGCGGTTGCCGGATCTGGAAAAACGGAGATGATGTTTGAAGGAATGGACTGGGCTTTGCGACAAGGTTTTAGAATTTGTGTTGCTTCTCCGAGAGTGGATGTTTGTTTAGAACTTCTTCCTCGTTTAAAAGAAGCTTTCCCTAGCATGGATATTGTTTGTCTATATGGAGACTCAAAAGATAACTACCAAGGAGAGCAGTTCGTGATAGCGACGACCCATCAGCTTATTCGCTTTTATGAAACGTTTCAAGTTATTTTTATTGATGAAGTAGATGCATTTCCTTATGCAAAAGACCCTTTTTTAGAATATGCCGTTATGAAAGCCAGGACAAAAGAAGGTTCCACAATAATAATCACAGCAACACCAGAGAAAAAGTGGCAAGAAGAGTGTGTAAAAGGAAAACGTAATTTTGTGAAAATTCCTGGACGATATCACCGAAAGAAATTGCCTGTGCCAAGAACGTGCTGGATTGGTCCATGGAAAAAGAATTTAGCTAAAGGGAAAATATCTCCCAAGCTTATTCAGTGGATGAATGGTGTGGAGAAGAAAGATCAGCCGGCTTTAATTTTCTTTCCAGAAATTGATGCTATGAATAAATTTGCAAAGGCACTTGAAAATAAGGGTTATATCCGCCCAGTGACAGTCCATTCAGCCGATGAATTGCGCAAAGAGAAAGTGGAATGGCTACGAAAAGGGAAAATCAAACTGTTATTAACAACTACAATTTTAGAGAGAGGCGTTACTTTTACAGATGTGCAAGTAGCGGTGTTTGGAAGTGAGGGTCGTATTTTTACGGAAGCTGCTTTAGTTCAGATTTCAGGAAGAGCAGGCAGGAAAATATCCCATCCGACTGGAGACGTTTGCTTTTTTCATTACGGTAAAACAATAGAAATGAAGCAAGCTATCTCTCACATTCAAAAAATGAATCAACAAGGAGTGATAGAAGGGATGTTAGATGACTAATTGCTTACTTTGTTTTCAGCCGGTTAGGCAAAGTGCCAGTTGGGAAATAAGTTGGTTATTTGAACCTCTGCCAATTTGTTGTAATTTATGCTTAGCGGGGTTTGAAAAACTAACTGGCTTACTATGTAAAAATTGTAGTAAAGAATCCTTAGATGATGTCTGCGAGGACTGCCAAAGTAGAACACATTTTTTAGATAGTAATAAATCCATCTATCGTTACAATGATTTCGCCAAAGAATATATGAAGAAGTTTAAATTTCAAGGGGATTATGAAATAGGGGCTATTTTCAAAAAGGAATTAAGTACCTTTCTATCAGAAAAGAAAGAGAAGATTGTGCCAATTCCAGTAAGCGAGACGCGGAAATTAGAACGCGGGTTTAATCAAACAACCGCGATATTAAAACAATCTGGCATCCTATACGAAGAGCTTTTAGCCAAAAAGCATACAGAGAAGCAATCTAAAAAGACAAAGAGGGAACGATTAGCATCTGAACAAGCATTTTACTTTTCAGGAAAAGAAATTTTGAAGTCAACAGAAGTAATATTATTTGATGATATATACACCACAGGAAGCACACTTAACCTAGCAGCACAAATCTTAAAAGAAGCTGGAGTGCACAAGGTGAGCGCACTAACAATATTCAGATAGTTGATATTTATCTTCTAAAAGAGGTTTGCGGAAGCGGTATTAGTGGAATAAAATACTAAATAAAGATAAGTGAATGTAAGCTTCTTAGCTCTTTGTGCAAATGTTTGCAAAACACATCGTTTTCACGTAGACTAAGGGTAAGAAGAATACTCTTCTTTATCGTTATTTTGTTTTATTTCAAAGGAGGAATTGCTATGCTTAAGTACAACATTCGTGGAGAAAATATTGAAGTAACAGAACCGATTCGAGATTATGTTGAAAAGAAAATCGATAAATTAGAACGATATTTTACGGAGACTCCAGACGCTAACGTTCATGTTAATTTAAAAGTATATTCCGATAAAAATGCGAAAGTTGAAGTGACCATTCCGCTCCCAAATCTTGTGCTACGTGCAGAAGAAACAAGTGGAGATTTATATGCTAGCATCGATTTAATTGTAGATAAATTAGAAAGACAAATTCGCAAACATAAAACAAAAGTAAACCGCAAGTTCCGCGACAAAGGTGCAGAAAGAGATTATTTTGCTTATTCTGATGTTAACGGCAGCACACCACCAGAAGAAAATGAAGGAGATTTTGATCTTGAAATTGTAAGAACAAAACAATTTTCATTGAAACCGATGGATAGTGAAGAAGCTGTTTTACAAATGAACTTGTTAGGTCATAGTTTCTATGTATACACTGATGCAGAAACAAATGGTACTAATATCGTTTATTCTCGTAAAGACGGTAAGTATGGTTTGATTGAAACAAACTAATTTAAAATAATAATTTACAGATGGGGGCCAATCTAGGTCTCCATTTTTTTACTTTTAGATGAAGAATTTATGGCATTTTGATAATTTTATTGACTAAAAAGAGATAACCAGTTGTATATTTTAGTTAATAAGTGATAGAATTAGTTTGTATATTTAAGTGAAGATAATTCCTGAAAGTTATTATAGATGAAACCGCGCGATGACAGCGAAAACAGTAGAGGAGAATTTAAATGGCTGGACTATTGAAAAAAATTTTTGAATCAGGAAAAAAAGATGTTAAATATTTGGAGAGAAAAGCAGATGAGATTATTGCTTTAGCGGATGAAACTGCGGCTCTTTCGGATGATGCTCTACGTGAAAAAACAGTAGAGTTTAAAGAGCGTGTTCAAAAAGGTGAGACGCTGGATGACTTATTGGTAGAAGCATTTGCTGTTGCCAGAGAAGGTGCGAAACGTGCGCTAGGATTGTATCCATTTAAAGTTCAATTAATGGGTGGAATTGTTCTCCACGAAGGTAACATTGCAGAGATGAAAACTGGTGAAGGTAAAACGTTAACAGCGACACTACCAGTTTATTTAAATGCACTTTCTGGTGAAGGGGTGCATGTGGTTACTGTCAATGAATACTTAGCTCATCGTGATGCCGAAGAAATGGGAGTTTTATACAATTTCCTTGGACTTTCTGTAGGGCTTAACCTAAATGCTTTATCGAGTACAGAAAAACGAGAAGCTTATGCATGTGATATTACGTATAGCACAAATAATGAATTAGGATTTGACTATTTGCGTGATAACATGGTCGTTTACAAAGAAGAAATGGTACAACGTCCGCTAGCTTTTGCTGTTATCGATGAAGTCGATTCCATTTTGGTCGATGAAGCGAGAACACCATTAATTATTTCTGGAGAAGCGGAAAAATCGACTATTCTATATGTGCGTGCAAATACTTTTGTCCGTACTCTTACAGAAGAGGAAGATTATACAGTTGATATTAAAACAAAATCTGTTCAATTAACCGAAGACGGTATGACAAAAGGAGAAAACTACTTTGATGTAGAGAACCTTTTTGATTTGGAAAATACCGTAATTTTACATCATATTGCTCAAGCGTTAAAAGCTAACTATACAATGAGTCTAGATGTCGATTATGTTGTTCAAGATGATGAAGTATTAATCGTTGACCAATTTACTGGTCGTATTATGAAAGGTCGTCGTTTCAGTGAAGGCTTACACCAAGCGCTTGAAGCAAAAGAAGGCGTAACTATTCAAAACGAATCCAAAACAATGGCGACAATTACATTCCAAAACTATTTCCGTATGTATAAAAAACTTGCAGGGATGACGGGTACTGCAAAAACGGAAGAAGAAGAGTTCCGCGATATTTATAATATGCGCGTTATTGAAATTCCAACTAATAAAGTAATTATTCGTGATGACCGTCCTGATTTAATTTACACAACGATTGAAGCGAAATTTAATGCAGTAGTTGAAGATATCGCCGAGCGTCATGCAAAAGGACAACCCGTATTAGTCGGGACTGTTGCGATTGAAACATCCGAACTTATTTCTAGCAAATTAAAACGCAAAGGAATTAAGCATGATGTACTAAACGCGAAGCAACATGAACGCGAAGCTGATATCATTAAACATGCAGGTGAACGTGGTGCGGTAGTAATCGCAACCAACATGGCTGGTCGTGGTACGGATATCAAACTTGGTGAAGGTACGATTGAAGCTGGAGGTTTAGCAGTTATTGGTACAGAACGTCATGAATCACGTCGTATAGATAACCAGTTACGTGGTCGTTCTGGACGTCAAGGGGACCCTGGTGTGACTCAATTTTATCTTTCTATGGAAGATGAATTGATGCGTCGTTTCGGTTCGGACAATATGAAATCAATGATGGAACGCTTTGGTATGGCAGAAGATGCTATCCAAAGTAAAATGGTTAGTCGTGCAGTTGAATCCGCACAAAGACGTGTGGAAGGAAATAACTTTGATTCCCGGAAACAAGTTTTACAATATGATGATGTACTTCGCCAACAACGTGAAGTTATCTATAAACAACGCTATGAAGTAATTAACGCAGAAAACAGTTTACGCGAAATTATTGAACAAATGATTCAACGTACAGTCAACTTTATCGTTTCTAGTAATGCATCAAGTCATGAACCTGAAGAAGCTTGGAATTTACAAGGAATTATCGACTATGTGGATGCGAACTTACTTCCTGAAGGTACAATCACACTAGAAGATCTACAAAATAGAACAAGCGAAGATATTCAAAATCTAATTTTAGATAAAATCAAAGCGGCTTACGACGAAAAAGAAACACTACTACCTCCAGAAGAATTTAACGAATTTGAAAAAGTAGTATTGCTTCGTGTTGTTGATACTAAATGGGTTGATCATATTGATGCAATGGATCATTTACGTGACGGTATTCATTTACGTGCGTACGGTCAAATTGATCCGCTTCGTGAGTATCAATCAGAAGGCTTCGAAATGTTTGAAGCGATGGTATCTTCCATCGATGAAGACGTGGCGCGTTATATCATGAAAGCTGAAATTCGCCAAAACCTTGAACGCGAGCAAGTTGCCAAGGGAGAAGCAATTAATCCTGCTGAAGGTAAACCAGAAGCGAAACGCCAACCAATCCGCAAAGATCAACACATTGGACGTAATGATCCATGTCCTTGTGGCAGCGGCAAAAAATATAAAAATTGTCATGGTAAAGAAGCATAGATTGAAACAATTTAAAAAGCGCCTGAAAGACGGCGCTTTTTGCTATGAAAGTTTATAAGTAAATTCAAAAAAGGTGGAATTAGAATGGAATTAGCAGAAATTCGTAATGAACTAGAGAAAACAGCACAGCAAATCAAAGACTTTAGGGGGTCTCTTTGACTTAGACAGCATGGAAGTTCGAATTGCTGAGTTAGAAGACCAAATGTTGGATCCGAATTTTTGGAACGACCAACAAGCAGCGCAAAAAGTAATCAATGAATCCAATGGATATAAAGAAACATACCAAGCGTTCCATGCGCTAGAAGAAGAACAAGAAAGCATGGAAATTAGTCTGGAACTGTTAAAAGAAGAAGCGGATGAAGATTTACAAGAAGAATTAGAAAAAGATATTAAAGCTTACATGGCGACTATTAGTGCATTTGAATTAAAACTGATGCTAAGTGACCCATATGACAAAAATAATGCTATTTTAGAACTTCATCCAGGTGCTGGTGGTACAGAATCACAAGACTGGGGTTCGATGTTACTTCGTATGTATCAACGTTGGTCTGAGAAAAAAGGCTTTAAAGTAGAGATGCTCGATTACCAAGCAGGGGACGAAGCTGGAATAAAAAGTGTTACGCTACTTATAAAAGGCCACAATGCTTACGGCTATTTAAAAGCGGAAAAAGGAGTACATCGTCTAGTGCGTATTTCACCATTTGACTCATCTGGCAGGCGTCATACATCATTCGTTTCCGTGGATGTAATGCCTGAATTAGATGGCGATATTGAAATTGAAGTACGTACAGAAGACTTGAAAATTGATACGTACCGCGCAACTGGTGCAGGTGGACAACATATCAATACAACTGACTCAGCTGTTAGGATGACACATATTCCATCCGGCATCGTTGTAACGTGTCAATCAGAACGGTCGCAGCTTAAAAACCGTGAACAAGCAATGAAAATGTTAAAAACAAAGCTGTATCAAAAAGAACAAGAAGAAAAAGAACGCGAGCTAGCAGAAATTCGTGGAGAACAAAAAGAAATTGGTTGGGGAAGCCAAATTCGTTCCTATGTTTTCCACCCTTACTCCATGGTGAAAGATCATCGCACAAATTACGAAACCGGTAATATTCAAGCAGTAATGGATGGAGACTTAGATGACTTTATCAATGCATATTTGCGTTCTAGGATTGGATAAAAGAGATGACAAATAAAAGAAAGAAACAACCGCTATCCCCAGTTGCTTCTAAATTAATTGAGTATATTTATGTCATTATAGGTGCAGCTCTCATCGCACTTGCTTTTAATGTTTTACTACTCCCGAATCACGTTGCTTCTGGCGGAGTGAGTGGGATAAGTACGATTATTAACTATTTAACAGGTTGGAATCCAGCTTTTATTCAGTGGGCATTTAATATTCCTTTATTTCTAGCGGGATTATTCTTTTTAGGCTATCAATTCGGGTTGAAAACTTTTGTTGGAACAATGCTTTTGCCATTCTTTGTGTATTTAACGCAAGGATTGGAACCATGGACGCATGAACCTCTTGTGGCTGCTTTGTTTGGCGGCGTACTTGTGGGAATGGGACTTGGAATCGTTTTTCGAGGCAAAGCATCTACTGGTGGCACGGATGTCGCAGCACAAATTTTGCATAAATATTCCCATCTAACATTGGGGATTTGTGTGGCTTTGATTGATGGATTCGTTGTTATTTCGGCGATGTTTGTTTTTGATATTGAATCAGGACTGTACGCACTTGTCGGATTATTCGCTACAAGTAAAACAATTGATTTGGTACAAGTTGGTTTAAATCAATCCAAAACAGTCTTTATTATTTCTGAAAATCAAGAAGCAATCCGCCAAGCAATTCTGTTTAAAATTGACCGAGGCATTACTCGGCTCTCCGCAAAAGGTGGATATACAGAGGATGACAAGCAAATTTTATTATGTGTCATTGCGCAAAGCGAATTTTCAAGGTTAAAAGAAGTTATAAAAGAGATAGACCCAGAGGCTTTTGTGGTTGTAATGAGTGCAAGTGAAGTAATGGGTGAAGGTTTTACATCATAAAAAAGTACCATTTCCTAACTTTTTTAGTCAGGAAATGGTACTTTTTTAAGTTTTTAGGCCAGGTTTTTGACAATTTGATGACAAACGAGTTTAGCCTAGTTGCAGACCTCGAGCTATTTTAACTGGATTGGTCTATTCCGCTAGCTAGAACTGTAATGATTTTTAATGTACCTGTAATGTTATTTAGGGTAAAAACAAGTTACAATGTTAGCAGTAGAAAAGACCAATGTGGGTTCTTTTTTATTTTGTCTTAATAACTCTAAACCACAGACAAATATAAATTGGAAATCAACGTAATAATCGTGTTTCCTATTACAATAATCGAGATATTGTCACACCCTGAAATATAATTGTAATGCAATTAACCTATAGATGAAAAACTGTCATGGTATAATTAAGCTTATGTTGTGAGTTTAAATTCGTACCTACAAACAACTCATCTTCATGGTTACCATGCATTACCTAAAATGTAACTCAGTAGAAAGGCATAGTAAGGTGATAAAATGATATTAATGGAAGATGTTTATAAGAAATACCCTAACGGCATAACAGCTGCCAATGGACTCAACATTAACATTGGCGAAGGGGAATTTGTTTATGTAGTAGGTCCGAGTGGTGCTGGTAAATCTACCTTCATCAAAATGATTTACAGAGAAGAACGAGCGACAAAAGGCAAAATCATCGTAGACAAATTTGATTTGATTAATATGAAAAATCGTGAAATCCCATATTTACGTCGTAATGTAGGCGTGGTATTCCAAGATTACAAATTACTTCAAAGCAAAACAGTTTATGAAAACATTGCTTATGCGATGGAAGTGGTTGAGACAGAACCATCCGTAATTAAAGAACGTGTTATGGAAGTGCTAGATTTAGTCAACCTTAAGCATAAAGTAAGAATGTTGCCGGATGAACTTTCCGGTGGTGAGCAACAGCGGATATCCATTGCCCGCTCCATTGCAAATATGCCTAAAGTATTAATAGCAGATGAACCGACCGGCAACCTAGATCCTGATACTTCATGGGAAATCATGAATATCCTTGAAGAAATAAGCAATCGCGGAACAACCATCGTGATGGCAACCCACAACAAAGAAATTGTTAACACATTGAAACACCGGGTAATCGCTATCGAGAATGGAAGAATTGTTCGAGATGAGCAGCAAGGAGAATATGGCTATGAAATTTAGGACTGTAGGAAGACATATAAGAGAAAGTTTTAAGAGCCTTTACCGGAATGGTTGGATGACCTTTGCAGCAGCGAGTGCAGTAACAGTAACACTTATCTTAGTCAGCGTGTTTTTTGCAATATTGATCAACATGAACAAGCTTGCAACGGATGTAGAAAACAATGTACAAATTAACGTACATATTTCTCTAAGCGCAGACAAGAAACAGCAGCAAGAACTTGAGAAAAACATTGAGAAGATTGATGGAGTTGATAGTGTCAGCTTTTCTTCTAAGGATGACGAATTGAAGAAATTAGTTGGTGCGTACGGCAAAAACTTCGAATTGTTTAAACAAGATAATCCACTATACGATGTGTTTGTTGTAGAGGCTAAAGAGCCCACACAAACGAAGACTATTGCTAAAAAAGTAGAAAAATTACAGTACGTAGATAATGTAGAATATGGTGAGAAAACAGTCGATAAATTGTTTGATACCTTGAAATGGGGACGATATGCTGGTATTATACTAAGCATTGGGTTATTACTAACAGCGATGTTCTTAATATCAAACACAATCAAGATTGCAATTTTCTCCCGTCGAAGAGAAATAGAAATAATGAAATTAGTAGGAGCGACCAACTGGTTCATACGCTGGCCTTTCGTTTTAGAAGGTGCTTGGCTAGGATTAATTGGCTCGATTTTACCAGTGGTGTTAACATTTATAGGCTATGTTAATATTTACAACTTGGTGAATCCGAAGTTAGTGACAAGCTCGCTATCACTTCTTCCTCCAACACCATTCGCTTATCAAATTAGTGGCTTGATTATTGCAATCGGCGTACTAATCGGGATTTGGGGAAGCGTAATATCTATCCGCAGATTCTTGAAAGTCTAACTCAGAAAATTACTTGAATCGAAATAAAAATAATTTAAAAGAAAAAGCTAGGGAGCTTTTTAGGAGGTAAACTTTTTGAAAAAGAATACGTTTATTGCGATCTCACTCGCAGCAGTTATCAGTTTGACGCCAGCTTTTACGACTAATGTTTTCGCGGACGTGAATACAGACATTCAAAACCAAGATAAAAAAATTAACGACATCAAGTCTAAAAAAACAGATTTACAATCAGATCTTTCTGGTTTAGTAGCAGACCTTGAGAAAGCTCAAGAAAAAGCTAAATCTCTACAAGGAGAATTTGATAAAACAGGCAAAGAACTAAAAAAACTTAATGAAGATATTAAAAGTATCAATGAACGTATTAAAGAACGCGAAACTGTTTTAAAAGAACGTGCTCGTGCGATGCAAAAAACTTCTAATTCTAATGCTTATCTTGAAGTTATCTTAGATGCAGAAAATCTTTCTGACTTAGTTGGACGTGTTTCTGCAGTTAACCAATTAGTTGATTCTGATAAATCTATTTTAGAAGATCAACAAAATGATGAAAAAGCTTTAAAAACAAAACAAACTGCTGTTAAGAAAAAACAAGAAGATCAAGCAACAGCAATTCATGAATATGAAGCACAACAAAATAAAATCGAAGCACAAAAAGCTGAAAAAGAAGCAATCGTTGCTCAACTAGCTTCTGATCAAGCAAGTGCTGAAAATGCAAAAGCTGGTCTTGTAAGTGAACGTGATAAAGCAGCTAAAGAAGCTACAGCACGTGCGACAGCATTACGTGAAGCAACATCTTCAAACGTTGGACAAGAATCAAGTAGTTCGGATACCTCTACACCAAGCAAAAAATCTAATACAACAAAAAATGTTGCGTCAAATGACAACAATTCAGCACCAAGCGCAGCAACACCATCTAGTGGCGGATACTCAGCAATGATTTCTGCAGCTAACGCACAACTAGGAAAACCTTATAGCCTTGGAGCAACTGGACCAAGCGCATTTGACTGTTCTGGATTTACTTCTTATGCATTCCGTGCAGCGGGTGTTTCTCTTCCAAGAACATCTGGTGGACAATATGCAGCAGCATCTAAAATCAGCGCTAGCCAAGCAAAACCAGGTGACTTAGTATTCTTTAACTATGGCAGCGGAATTGCTCACGTAGGAATTTATGTGGGTGGCGGTCAAATGATCAATGCTCAAAACAATGGCGTTAAATATGACAACATCACTAGCGGCTACTGGGCTAAATATCTTGTAGGATATGGCCGCGTAGCTAACTTCTAATTATTATTGAAAAGTTAAAAAGCACCTTTGTCGTTTTAAACAAAGGTGCTTTTTTATATGGTATGGTAAAGGGAATTATGAAGTTCCTAGTCAAATAGAGAATAGAAAAGGAGCTTAAAATGTTAAAAAAATATGGAGTAGCAACGGCACTTAGCCTTTTGATTATTTCTGCGCCGCTGACTGGTGCACACGCGGATACCATCAATGATATGCAAAAGCGTCAAAATGAAATTGAACAAAAAAAATCAGAAATAGATAAGAATATAGACTCGAAAAACTCAGAATTAAATCATTTAGAAAGTGCTGAAAAAGACGCTGCTAAAGAATTAGAATCGCTTATGAAAAGTCTTGATGATACTAACAAGAAATTAAAAGAGCAGGAAGATAAAGTGAGCTCTGAAAACGAGAAACTAAAGAAATTGCAAAAAGAAATGGAAAAACTGCGCAATGACATTCGAGATCGTCAAAAAGTACTTGATAATCGAGCGCGTGCTATCCAAACAACTGGAACAGCCACTTCTTATTTAGATATGATTTTTGAAGCAGATGATTTTAAAGAACTTGTTGACCGCGTGACAGTTGTATCAGCAATTGTAAAAGCTGACCAAAACATTATGCAAGACCAAAAAGATGATCAAGATAAGCTAAAAGTAGCAGAATCTACTTCTGAGAAAAAACTAGAGAATCTAAAAGTACTTGCAGTGGAATTAGAAGTTTCGAAAAACAATATGGAAAGTCAAAAACAAGAAAAAAATGATTTAGTTATGGCTTTAGCAAACAAAAAAGACTTAACTAAGAGTGAACAAACTCTTTTAGCTAGTGAACAAGGTGCGCTTACTGATGAAGAAAAAAGACTTGCTTCTAATATTGCTGGTGAAAAAGCAAAACAAGAAGCTGCAATTAAAGCTGCCGAAGAAAAACGAATGCAAGAAGCTGCGGCAGCATCAAGCGCTAAGAGTGCCGCTGTTGTCAAACAACCAAGTTCGTCATCAAATGAAGCTACAGAAACAGTAAGTTCCGGTGGAGGCCAATTTATTAAACCAGCTTCTGGTATTTTAACTTCTGGATTTAGTGAACGAACAAATCCCGTGACTGGCAAATACGAATCCCATAAAGGTCAAGATATTGCTGGTGGTGGTACAGTTACTGTTTCAGCTGCAGCATCCGGAACAGTTGTATTTTCTGGGTTTGGTGCATCAGGTAGTGGATTTGGTGGTTATGGCTATGTAGTAAAAATTGACCATGGCAACGGGTTCCAGACACTATATGGACATATGCGTGCAGGCAGTTTGAAAGTAGTTACCGGTCAACAAGTTTCCCAAGGCCAACCAATTGGTATCATGGGATCAACAGGTCAATCGACAGGACAACATCTACATTTTGAAATACATAAAAACGGTATTCCAGTCGATCCAGCACCATATATTTAATTCAGAAACCATTGATGATAAATCAATGGTTTTTTCTTGCATAGAAACGAACTGGAATAGGCTAAATGCGGATTTTATGATATGATACTACTATCAGTTTGTGTAAGAAAAGGGGGAACACAATGGGACTGTTGGCTTATTTATTAGTGATTTTGCTAATTTTAAATGTATTCTTTGCGGCAGTGACGGTCTTCTTAGAAAGACGCGATACATCCGCCACTTGGGCTTGGTTGCTAGTCTTAACTTTTGTTCCGATATTTGGTTTCATTATCTATTTGATTTTTGGGAGAAAACTATCAGGCAAAAAGATTTTTGATTGGAAGGGACAAGAAAAAATTGGGATACAGGAATCTACTGCCAATCAAATAGAAATGATACGGCAAAAAGAATTTCCATTTAGCGATCCGAATGTGAAAAAACATCGTGATTTAATTTATTTATTGCTCGTGAACGATGGTGCTATTTTAACGCAAGATAATGAAGTGGAACTTTTTGTGGACGGACATGAGAAATTCGATGCGCTAATTGCTGATATTGAAAAAGCGAAAGATCATATACATCTCATCTATTATATTTTTCATTCCGATGAACTAGGCAATCGCTTAATGCGCGTGCTCGAAAGAAAAGCAGCAGAAGGTTTAAATGTGAAAATTATTTATGATGCAATGGGATCAAGGACAACGAAAAAATCATTTTTCCGCACCTTCCAAAAAAATGGCGGTTTAGTCAGACCATTTTTTCCATCTAAATTACCATTGATTAATTTCCGTCTCAACTACCGAAATCATAGAAAATTAGCTATAATTGATGGAGACGTAGGTTATATTGGTGGTTTTAATATTGGTGATGAATATCTTGGGGCATCGAAGAAATTTGGTTACTGGCGTGATACACATTTGCGTGTACATGGAAAAGCTGTTTATGCGATGCAAACTCGTTTTATTATGGATTGGAATTCTGCATCGTCCACACATAAAATTGATTACAAAGCGCGATACTTCCCGACTTTTCATGGGAAAGGTCATACAAGTATGCAAATTGTTTCGAGTGGCCCTGATTCCGAATGGCAACAAATCAAAAATGGTTACATCAAAATGATCAATGCCGCCAAAAAAACAATTTATTTACAATCACCTTATTTTATTCCAGATGCAAGTTTACTTGAAGCAATCAAAATCGCAGCACTTTCTGGGGTAGATGTCCGTGTTATGATTCCTAATAAGCCAGACCATGCTTTTGTTTACCGCGCAACAACTAATTATGCCGGTGAGTTAATGGAAACAGGTGCGAAAATCTTTATTTACGATAATGGCTTTATTCACGCAAAAACCCTCGTTGTAGATGGTGAAATTGCTTCAGTTGGAACCGCAAATATGGATTTCCGTAGTTTCCGACTTAATTTTGAAGTAAATGCTTTTATTTATGAAAAACAAATGGTGCAAAAACTAGAAGATGCCTTTTTGGAAGATATTTTAAAATCGTATCAACTAACACCTGAATTATATGCAAAACGATCTTTATGGATTAAATTTAAAGAAGCGGTAAGCCGACTTTTATCGCCTATATTATAGAAGTATTAGGGAAAGCTGGTGTAGAAAATGGATGTTTTTGTTGAAATACTAAATGGAATAGGGAGACTACTTCTACAACCAGCATTGTATGTAGGAATTCTTTTAGCGATATTGGCTGGTTTTAACCGTGTGAAGTGGGAACGAAAATCATTTAGTATCAGTATTTATTCACCTTGGTTAGAATTGAAAAATTTCTTTGGTGTGAGTTTGTTATTTGGATTAGCTATTTCTGTCATTACTTCTCTCATTGGATTTGGTGTGATGATAGAGTGGGTTGCTATTTTCAATGTGGTAGCTTGTTTCTTGCTAATTGTAGGAATGTTCCGTTTGAGTTCAACGGCATTTACTATCGGGATTACAAGTTTGATTTTTTATTTCTGCTATTATTTTGATGTGAGTTTAGCGCCGTTTACGAATGAGGTATTCACATATGACTCGATTTTTATTGATAACTTTATGATTTCCATGACATTTCTGCTCGCAGTATTGTTATTTGTAGAAGCTTTCTTAATCCAGTATACAAGCGCAAAAAATCCCTCTCCATCTCTTCGGAAAAGTAAGCGCGGTAAATTAATCGGTTCCTTTCAATTAAGAAAATTATGGTTTGTACCGATTGTTATGTTTGTACCAGGAGATGTGTTTACAAAAATTTTTGAGTGGTGGCCAGTCTTTGCTATTGGTTCGCAGTCGTATTCATTAATCATTTTACCGTTATTCATCGGCTTTCAACAACAAGTACAGACACAACTACCGGAAGAAGCAAGCCGTAAAATTGCTATTGAAGTAACAACATTAGCAACGATTATTGCTGTAGCTGGTTTATTAGGAATTGTGATGCCAGTACTGACATTGTTCGCTTTCATGTTCGCTGTAATTGGCCGATTTTGGATTTCTTATCGCCACTATCGTTCCGAACAATTAGCACCGAAGAAATTTGGGCCTCAGCCAGATGGGCTTGTAGTTTTGGGTGCTCGTGCGGCCACTCCGTCTGCGCGACTAAACTTGAAAGCTGGTGAAAAAATTACAGAAGTAAACAGTCAACCAGTGCGTACTCGCGAGGAACTATACGAAGCGCTAAACTTAAACCGAGCATTTTGTAAGCTGAAAGTAATCGATAATGCTGGTGAACCACGTTTTGAACAAACAGCACTTTATGAGAATGAATCATTTGAACTTGGTTTGTTATTAATAGAACCAAGATAATTTAGGACACCAGTGTTGTTTGAAAGCAGCATTGGTGTTTTAAGTTTTTGTAAAGATAAGATTAATATAAATGCATTTCTACCCGAAAAAGGTTAATTCATGCTATATTTTAGATAAAAGGGTTACATAAAGAAGGGATGGGAAGTACGTTGGTAAAAATTCTTGTAGTTGATGATGAAGCTTCTATTGTTACCTTGCTACAATTTAATATTGAAAAAGCAGGATTTGAAGTGGTGACAGCTGAAGATGGTAGAACTGGGTATGAGCTCGCTTTGTCCGAAAAGCCAGATTTAATTGTGCTTGATTTAATGCTTCCTGAGATGGACGGAATCGAAGTAACAAAAAAACTTCGTCAAGATAAAGTAAATGTACCAATTTTAATGTTAACAGCAAAAGATGAAGAGTTAGATAAAATTATTGGACTTGAACTTGGAGCAGATGATTATATGACTAAGCCTTTTAGTCCAAGAGAAGTAGTGGCGAGAATTAAAGCTATCCTGCGTCGAACAGAAGGAAAAGCAGAAATAATAGAAGAATTAACCGAAGATGTGGAAGCCACTATATTAATTGGTGATTTGAAAATTTTGCCAGATAGTTACGAAGTGTATTTACAAGATGATTTACTTGACCTAACACCGAAAGAATTTGAGTTATTATTATTCCTGGCGAATCATCGTGGCAAAGTTTTCTCTAGAGACCAATTGCTCGATACTGTCTGGAACTATGATTACGTTGGCGAAACCCGAATTGTAGACGTTCATGTTAGCCATTTGCGCGATAAAATCGAACTAGATACGAAACAACCTAAATATATCAAAACAATTCGTGGCTTCGGTTATAAAATGGAGAACGTAAAATAATGAAGAAATTATGGCTGAAAATCGGGTTATCCTTTTTTATCTTATTTTTCGTTGTGATGGTTATTGTTGGGATTTTTTCCGGGGAACTAATGAAATCAACGTACTTAAATATGAAAGAAAATCAATTAGAAGATGACGCAAAAATTCTGCTTCAAACAACTAATATGGAGAATTTAGATTTAGATAAAGATGCCGCAACTATCCAAAAAAGTCTTGATCCACTCGGCGAGGACATTGATGCACGCATTACGGTGATTGATAGCAAAGGCGACGTGGTAGCTGATACAAAAAAAGACCCGGAAAAACTTGATAACCATATGAATCGGCCCGAAGTAACAGATATTCTGAAAAAAGGGGAAAGCGTTGGTATTTCAATCCGTGAAAGTGATTCACTTGGTTATAGTATGCTTTATGTCGCAGTTCCTGTTAAACATCAAAGCAAAACAGATGGTGTACTGAGAATTTCTATTTCACTTGAATCTGTTGACGCGGCTGTCGCTAAACTCTGGGGTAACTTAGCACTTATTTTCGGTATTGCGCTTGTTATTATCGCGGCAATTAGTGTATTCATAGCTAGGAAAATCACTAGACCGGTTCGCGAAATTATCGAAGTTTCTACAGATTTGGCCAATCATAAATATGACAGTCGTATTCATGGGAAAATAAGCGGAGAACTTCAAGATCTTTCCATTAGTGTAAACACATTGGCAGAAAGTTTGGAAACACAAATGTTTGAAATCAAGCAGAATGAACAACGACTTAATGCTATTGTCCAAAACTTAGTAAGTGGCGTAATGCTGATTAATGTCGATAAACAAGTCATTATGACCAACCGCACCATGTATCAAATTTTAGGAGAGACAGAAATCACCGGCAAACCATTTTATGAAGTAATTAAAAGTTTTGCACTGAGCCAGTTAATAGAAGCCACTTTTGAAACAAAAACCATTCAACAAAAAGAAATTATTCTCTATTTCCCACGCGAAATGATTTTAGATGCAAGTGTTTCACCAATTTTAGGGGAGAATGGGGAAATTACTGGGATTATTTTATTACTGCATGATATCACTCAAATTCGCCATTTGGAAAATGTCCGTTCTGAATTTGTCACTAATGTATCACACGAATTAAAAACCCCCGTGACAGCTCTTAAAGGCTTCGCGGAAACATTGCTCGACGGCGCAATGTACGACGAAATGCTACTAAAAAAATTCCTAACGATTATTAAAGAAGAAAGCGACCGATTGCACCGTTTAATTATGGATATTCTTGCACTTTCCAGAATTGAACAAAATCCGGTCCCGGAAAACGTTGAATTGGTAGAGGTGGACGAAGTAATCGAACAATCTGCTCGTACTATTTTTGAAATGGCGACCGAAAAAAATATTCAAGTTATTATTCCGGAAAAAACAATCCCATCCGTTACTATTGAAACAGATCGGGACAAATTGCAACAGATTTTAATTAACTTACTTTCTAATGCAATCAACTACACCCCAGTGGACGGAAAAGTAGAAGTGAAATTAATTGAACAAGAGGCAGAAGTTATAATAGAAGTAACAGACAACGGAATAGGTATTCCGGCTAAAGATATTGACCGCGTGTTTGAACGTTTCTACCGAGTGGATAAAGCACGTAGCAGACACTCAGGCGGCACCGGCCTCGGACTTTCCATCGTCAAACATCTCGTCGAAAATTGCGGCGGACGAATCGAAGTAGAAAGCCAAGAAGAAGTTGGCTCGACATTCCGTGTTACTTTACCAAAAAAAGCCTAATAAATATCCTGTTTGAAAGAATGTAATCTTTCAGACAGGATATTTTTATTTTATTTACGAAACGAACAAAATTGGGGCGATAATTTACCAGTTTGCCTTCTATTTGAAAGATATTCATAAAAAAGTTTACATTTTCGACAAAAAATGTGGTTATTTACAATTACTTAACATTAGCTACACACCACCTTAAATCTCAAACGTTATAGTAATACTTGTAAGGAATAACAATTAAAAAAACAAGGTGGGAATAAGATAATGAAAAAGAAGTATTTGGGAATAGTAGCAATGTTAGCAGCAGTAATGCTTGTCTTCGCAGCATGTGGAAGTGACAGCAGTTCAGCAGATAAAGCAAACGGATCAACAAAAGGGGATAAAGAAGTTTCTGGCTCATTAACAGCAGTCGGTTCCACTGCACTTCAACCACTCGTTGAAGCAGCTTCCAAAGAATTTACAAACACTAACCCTAAAGCACAAATCAATGTGCAAGGCGGCGGTTCTGGAACTGGTTTAACACAAGTACAACAAGGCGCAGTAGAAATTGGTAACTCGGACGTATTCGCTGAAGAAAAAGACGGCGTAGATGCTTCGAAACTAGTTGATCACCGAGTAGCGGTTGTCGGAATGGCACCAGTAGTAAACAAAGATGTAGGCGTTAAAAACATCACTAAACAACAATTAATCGATATCTTCACTGGCAAAACAACTAACTGGAAAGACGTTGGCGGTAAAGACGAAAAAATTACAATCATCAACCGTGCAGAAGGAAGCGGAACACGTGCTACTTTCGAAAAATGGGGACTTGATGGTAAAACACCAATTAAAGCACAAGAACAAGATTCATCTGGTACAGTTCGTAAAATCGTAAGCGAAACTCCAGGGGCAATCAGTTACCTAGCATTCTCTTACATTGATGCTTCCGTAGTTGGACTTTCATTAGATGGTGTTGAGCCAACTGAAGATAAAGTAGCAACAAACGACTGGAAAATCTGGTCTTATGAACATATGTATACTAATGGCGAACCAAAAGGTCTAACAAAAACTTTCTTAAAATACATGACTTCTGATGAAGTGCAAAACAATATCGTACCACAACTTGGTTACCAATCAATCAAATCCATGAAAGTGGAACGCGATGCATCTGGTAAACTAACTGACGTAAAATAAAAAGAATGAAATGGGCGTCTATCCTAGTAGTATCGGGATAGACGTATACCCATGTTAGGAGTAAACATGGGAGGAGAAAGGAGCTTACGTGACTTGGAAGCGATAAAAGAAAAGAAGCTTACACAAACTTCTAAAAAGGCGCATCTAGAAACTAGAGGCAAAATTATTACATTCATCTGTATTTCTATTATGGTTATTGCCGCAGCGTCTATTTTATTTTTTGTTATATCGAAAGGTTTAGCAACATTTACTGTCAATAAAGTGTCTTTTGTTGATTTTATAACTGGGACAGACTGGAATCCTTCGCAAAAAGATGCAAGTGGTAATCCATTAGTCGGCGCTTTACCAATGATTATTGGTTCCTTTGCAGTAACGCTTTTTGCCGCTTGTATTGCAGGACCACTAGCAATCGGTGCAGCCATTTTTATGGTGGAAATATCACCTAAGTTTGGTAAGAAGATTTTGCAACCAGTTATGGAACTTTTAGTTGGTATTCCATCTGTTGTTTATGGATTCATTGGACTAAGCGTTGTTGTTCCGTTTATTCGAGATCATATTTCGGGAAGTGGCTTTGGTATTGCAGCTGCGACAGTTGTTTTGACGGTCATGATTTTACCGACGGTTACTTCACTTAGCGTAGATGCGATTAAATCTGTGCCACGTCATTACCGCGAAGCTTCTTTGGCGCTTGGAGCAACACGTTTCCAAACGATTTGGAAAGTAGTACTTCGTAGTTCACGTTCAGGGATTTTGACAGCGATTGTGTTTGGGATGGCACGTGCATTCGGTGAAGCTCTTGCTGTACAAATGGTTATCGGGAACTCTGCTGTTATTCCAACATCATTATTTGAGCCAGCTTCCACATTAACTAGTATTTTAACAATGGGTATGGGAAATACAGTTATGGGTACGCTTGATAATAATATCCTTTGGTCACTTGCAATGGTGCTACTAGCAATGTCACTATTCTTCATCATTGTAATCCGCTTCATCGGACGTAGGAGGAAAGTCAAATGAATGTAAAAACAAAAGATAAAATCGCGACAGGCGTTTTCTATGCCATTGCTGTATTAATTGTCATTATTTTAGCCGGCTTATTAGGCTATATTTTAGTAAAAGGTGTTCCGCAACTTAGCTGGAAGTTTTTGACGACCCCACCACAGTCGTTCCAAGCTGGCGGTGGAATCGGTCCTGAAATTTGGAATTCATTTTATATGCTCGTTATCACGATGATAATTTCTGTTCCTATCTCGCTCGGTGCGGGAATCTATATGGCAGAATACGCGCGTAAAAATTGGATTACAGATTTAATTCGCACAACGATTGAAGTGCTTTCCTCACTTCCGTCTATTGTCGTAGGGCTATTCGGTTTCCTTGTTTTTGTTATTCAAATGGGGTGGAGCTTCTCCGTTATTTCTGGGGCGCTTACACTAACGATTTTCAATTTACCACTATTAATTCGTGTTGTGGAAGAGGCGCTAAATGCTATTCCAAACACGCAGCGTGAGGCAGGACTTGCTCTCGGTTTATCCAGATGGGAAACCATAACTCGAGTACTTGTTCCAGCCGCGCTTCCTGCCATTATTACCGGCGTTATTTTAGCAGCAGGACGGGTATTTGGTGAAGCAGCGGCGCTTATTTTCACAGCAGGTCAAAGCACACCTATTCTTGATTTCACTGACTGGAACCCGGTCAATCCAGCTTCACCGTTAAATATTTTCCGCCCAGCAGAAACTTTAGCTGTTCATATTTGGAAAATTAATGGTGAGGGAATTATGCCAGATGCCCAAGCTGTTTCTGACGGAGCTTCTGCGGTATTAATTCTTTCCGTATTACTTTTCAATGTCCTAGCTCGTTTGCTTGGAAAGTTTGTTTATAAACGCATGACCTCGTCGTAAAAAGCCAGGAAAAGGAGATTTTAAATGATGTTAACGAAGAAACCTGAAATTAATACAATTTTACAAGTAACACCAGATCCTCATTCACTTCCTGCTGCAATGGCGACAGAGGATTTGCACGTATACTATGGGGACAATCATGCAATTAAAGGCGTCGATTTAACGTTCCCCGAAAATAAAGTAACAGCTTTAATCGGACCATCTGGTTGCGGGAAATCAACTTATCTAAGAGCATTAAACCGAATGAATGATGAAATTGACGGTTGTCGTATGGAAGGACAAATTTTATACGACGGCATTAATATCAACCGCAAAGAAGTTGATTTATACAATGTTCGTAAAGAAATAGGCATGGTGTTCCAAAAACCTAACCCATTCACGAAATCTATCTATGAAAATGTTGCTTTTGGACTTAAACGCCATGGCATGAAGAACAAAAAAGAAATCATGGAACGAGTTGAAAAAAGTTTGCGTCGTGCGGCTCTTTGGGACGAAGTAAAAGATGATTTAGGAAAAAGTGCGCTATCCCTTTCCGGTGGGCAACAACAACGACTTTGTATCGCTAGAGCTGTCGCAATGCAACCTAAAGTATTGCTACTCGATGAACCAGCATCTGCGCTAGATCCAATTTCCACAAGTAAAATTGAAGATTTAATTAATGAGTTAAAAAATAAATATACCATCATTATCGTAACGCACAATATGCAACAAGCAGCTCGGGTTTCAGACTATACTTCTTTCTTTTATCTAGGAGAAGTCGTGGAATTCTCAGGAACATCCGAACTATTTACGAATCCACAAGAAAAACAAACCGAAGACTATATTTCTGGTAACTTTGGCTAGAAAGGAGCTTTTTTATGACAACCGAAACTGCTGAAAAAGTAGAGTATATCATTGAAACAAAAGATGTAGATTTATTTTATGGTTCCAAACAAGCACTACAAAAAATTGCTTTAAATATTAAAAAGAATCAAGTGACCGCCTTAATTGGTCCATCGGGGTGTGGGAAATCTACTTTCCTGCGAACGCTTAACCGAATGAACGATTTAATTCCCAATGTGAAAACGACCGGAGAAATCCATATTGGCGGCGAAAATGTGCAAGATCCTAAAATTGACATGGTTAACTTACGAAAAAAAGTGGGTATGGTTTTCCAACAAGCGAACCCGTTCCCGTTTTCGATTTATGATAATGTTGCTTATGGTCCGCGGATGCATGGTATAAAAGACAAAAAAGTACTTGATGAGATTGTAGAAAGAAGTTTGCGTCAAGCGGCTCTTTGGGAAGAAGTGCATGATAGGCTGGATCGTTCGGCGATTGGGATGTCAGGTGGACAACAGCAGCGACTTTGCATCGCACGAGTTCTAGCTGTTAAGCCGGATGTTATCTTGATGGATGAGCCAACTTCGGCACTAGACCCAATTTCGACAGCAAAAGTAGAAGATTTAATTTTAGAATTAAAGAAAGACTATACGATTGTCATTGTGACGCATAATATGCAACAAGCATCCCGGATTTCCGATGAAACTGCCTTTTTCTTAAACGGTCGCATCGTGGAGTTCGCGGATACGACGAGTATTTTTACCAACCCAGCAGAAAAGGAAACAGAAGATTATATTTCAGGAAGATTTGGATAAAGGAGTGTTATTATGGTAGTCAGAAAAATTTTTACGGAACAGTTAAACGACTTGCACCAACATCTAATGGAAATGGGAATGCTTGCAAATGAAGCTATTTTTAAAGCAGTCAAGTCACTTGTACACCGCGATACCGAGCTTGCTAAACAAGTAGTCGCAGAAGATAAAGCAATCAATAACATGGAGCTTTCACTGGAACAACGCTCTTTTGAGCTGATCGCTTTGCAACAGCCAGTTGGTATGGATTTGCGAAAAATCGTCACGGTACTAAAAACAAGTTCGGATTTAGAACGCATTGGTGACCACGCAGTAAGTATTGCTAAAACAGCTATTTTAATTGGCGAAAGTAAAGTTTTAAAGCCAATTCCTGAAATACCAGAAATGGGAGAAATTGTAAAATCAATGTTGCAAGATGTATTAAAAGCTTACCTTGCAGAAGATGAAGGTGCAGCTCGCGAAATTGCTGAGCGAGATAATGAAGTCGATAAGCTTCATAAAATCGTTTATCAAAAATGTATTCATTTCATGCAAGAAGAGCCAGAGCATATAGAAGATGTTTCCCAACTACTCTTAGTTTCCCAGTATATCGAACGTATTGGTGACTATGTAACAAATGTGTGCGAATGGATTGTTTACTTGAAGAGTGGCGAAATTGAAGATTTAAACAGATAAAAAAAGCCCGATTTTCCTTTCCACAGGTTAATCGGGCTCTTTTTGGTGTGTTAGGCGGTTTAAATAACTTCTCAATATTTAAAACCCTTTTATTCCCCAGCTCTCCTTTCTTAATGATAAAAAAATTATATCATTGAAACAGAGAAAATCTTGTTTTTGCTCATATTTAATCATTTTTTAGTAGAGATGTTGTTAAACTTGCGGAATCATTCCTATTTAAGTATCATATGAGTATATGAACATATATGGAAAATGGAGTGATATTCAATGGAAAACGCAAAACAACCTTTAGATGAAGAAACGCTATTTAGTGTCACGCAGATTTTTAAGGCGCTTTCTGATCCAACACGTGTGCAAATTTTAAATTTGCTTCAGGACCGCGAGTACTCTGTGAATGAAATTGCGCGGACACTTGCGTTTAACCAGACAACAGTTTCGCACCAGTTGCGTTTTTTAAAAAATTTAAGACTTGTGAAATCAAGACGTGAAGGAACGACGATTTATTATATGCAAGATGATAATCACGTATTAGAATTACTTACGCAAGCAATTCGACACGTGCACCATCATTAAGTGGGACGCTCAGAAAACCTTTTTAGGAATGATGGGTGTTTTTTATCCCAATTAAACAGAGATTATGGTAAAGTAAGTAACAAATAAAAGCTTGGAGGAAGTATTTTGAAGAAATTATCACCAATGCAGAAATTTATTGTTATTACAGGAATTATTGTAATGACTATTATTGCGATTTTAGCAGTAATATGGAATAACAATCTTACGGTAGTCATCGGATTATCTATCGTGCAATTTATTATGATTCAGCTCGTTTGTTATGTCGGGATTTATTCACATATGAAAGTAGGGACAGCTCGCGGGACAAAGCTGTTTAGCTGGGGAATACTGACGACACTTTTATTTTCAGCAATTATTTTTATCTTTGCTACCGATAACTTCAGAACTTACTCAGCCGCTATGATTGCTTTAATTGGTTATGCTGCGGCGCTGATGATGCGTGAAATCGAAAACACTAATCCGGCCAATAAAAAACAAAAACGTGAAGAATAAAACGAAGAATGGAGGGATAATATGGGAATTCATCAATATTTCCAAAGTTTATCAGATTTAGAAAACATTTATCGTTGCCCAGGAAAATTTAAATATCAAGAGCACTCTGTTGCAGAACATTCATATAAAGTTACTTCCATTGCTCAATTTTTCGGCGCTGTAGAGGAAGAAGCTGGGAATGAAGTGAATTGGCGTGCGCTATACGAAAAAGCGCTAAACCACGATTATTCAGAGCTTTTCATCGGGGATATTAAAACGCCTGTGAAATATGCAACGACAGAACTCCGCGAAATGCTTTCCGAAGTGGAAGAAAGCATGACAAAAAACTTTATTGAACGGGAAATTCCAGAAACGTACCAGCCGATTTATCGTCATTTGCTAAAAGAAGGTAAGGACAGTACGTTGGAAGGGAAAATCCTCGCAATTTCTGATAAAGTAGATTTGTTATATGAATCCTTTGGCGAAATTCAAAAAGGAAATCCAGAAAATATTTTTGTGGAAATCTATAGTGAGGCACTTGCAACCATTTATGAGTACCGAGAAATGGCGAGCGTTAAGTACTTTTTAAAAGAAATTTTACCAGATATGCTTGCTGAAAAAGGTATCGAAAAAACAGAATTACCACAGCTTACAACGGAAATAACGACCAAAGCATTACGAGACGCATAAAAAAGGGGGAGGAACGTAAGATGGATCAAATTATATCTGCGCTTATTTTCCCTTGCCTCCTTGTTATTCTTTTTGCGAGAATCACTTATAATCGTTATGTCGGCTTGCTTTTGATGGTGATTTTGATTGCTGCTTCTGCCAAGTTAGGTTATACGAGTTCTATGTGGCTAATTATTATTGATGCTTTTTCGATGACCATTGGTTTTGTGCTTGCAACGTATATGCTGCGACGTTTAAAGAAGAGTGGCAGTGATTTTTAACAAAGCAAATATATAGGTAGAAAAGCGTAAAAGTGATAAAATAAAGAAAAGCGTAATCAACAGGTTGCGTTTTTTATTTTTCAACAAATGCGAAAATATGTTCGGTTTTTGCTAGGCTAATTAAAATATTTATGATAAAATAGAAACATTAACGGATCTGAAAAATCCGCTTTTTGCTTTGCTAGACCTTTTACAAACAAAGCTTTTCAGATACCAGAATCGGACAGATACAGAATAGGGGGAATCCGAGTTGAAGGATAAATTTGAGTTAGTTTCTAAGTATAGCCCACAAGGAGACCAACCTAGAGCGATAGAACAATTAGTTGCGGGATTAAAAAAAGGCTTGAAACACCAAACTTTACTTGGTGCAACCGGTACAGGGAAAACTTTTACCGTATCCAATGTGATTCAAGAAGTAAATAAGCCGACACTTGTCATGGCTCACAATAAGACGTTAGCGGGACAGCTGTATAGCGAGTTTAAAGAGTTTTTCCCAAATAACGCTGTAGAATATTTTGTCAGTTACTATGATTACTATCAACCAGAAGCCTATGTTCCGCAAAGTGACACATATATCGAAAAAGATGCAAGTATCAATGATGAAATCGATAAGCTTCGTCACTCTGCTACTGCTGCGCTTTTTGAACGTCGCGATGTAATTATCATTGCGAGTGTATCGTGTATCTATGGCTTAGGTTCGCCGATTGAATATGGAGAGATGCTCGTTTCGCTTCGTGTTGGCATGGAAATTAGCCGTGATCAGCTACTGCGCAAATTAGTAGATATTCAATATGATCGAAATGATATAGATTTTCAACGTGGACGCTTCCGTGTTCGCGGTGATGTTGTCGAAATTTTCCCAGCTTCAAGAGATGAACACTGTATGCGGATTGAATTTTTCGGTGATGAAATTGAACGAATTAGAGAAGTAGATGCACTTACTGGTGAAATTATAGGAGAAAGAGAACATGTTTCCATTTTCCCGGCATCTCACTTTGTCACCAGACCTGATATTATGAAAAAAGCAATTGTTAATATAAAAGCTGAACTCGAAGACCGTCTTAAAGTTTTACGTGCAGATAATAAATTGCTAGAAGCTCAGCGCCTTGAACAGCGAACGAATTATGATTTGGAAATGATGGAAGAAATGGGCTATTGCTCTGGTATTGAGAACTATTCTAGACATTTATCCCTTCGTCCAGCGGGAGTTACACCATACACGTTACTCGATTACTTCCCAGATGATTTCCAAATGGTAATTGATGAGTCACACGTTACGATGCCGCAAATTCGTGGTATGTTTAACGGGGACCAAGCCAGAAAACAAATGCTAGTTGATCATGGCTTTAGATTGCCTAGCGCTCTAGATAATAGGCCGCTTCGTTTAGAAGAATTTGAGAAGCATATCAATCAAATTATGTTTATATCCGCTACACCAGGCCCTTACGAATTAGAAAAAAATCCAGATGTCATTGAACAAATCATTCGACCAACTGGCTTGCTAGACCCAATCGTAGAAATCCGTCCGATTCAAGGACAAATTGATGACTTAATGGATGAGATTAACGATCGCGTCGAGAAAAATGAACGTGTTTTAATCACCACCTTAACGAAAAAAATGTCCGAGGATTTAACCAACTATCTCAAAGAAGCTGGTGTTAAAGTACAGTATCTCCACTCGGAAGTGAAGACGCTCGAGCGAATCGAAATCATTCGTGACCTTCGACTTGGTGTGTATGATGTTATCGTTGGAATTAACTTACTTCGTGAAGGAATCGATTTACCTGAAGTATCTCTTGTCGCTATTTTAGATGCGGACAAAGAAGGATTCCTTCGTTCCGAGCGTTCCTTAATTCAAACAATGGGTCGAGCTGCTCGTAATGAAAACGGTCGAGTAATCATGTATGCTGATAAAATGACCGATTCGATGCGCAATTCTATTGGCGAAACAGAACGCCGTCGTAAAATCCAAATTGAATATAATGAAAAACACGGCATTACGCCAAAAACAATCAAAAAAGAAATTCGTGGTATCATCGCAGCGACTTCTGCCGCAGATGAAAGAGAAGCAGTGAAGCAACATGATTTAAGCAAAATGTCTAAGAAAGAACGCGATGTATTCATTGAAGGTATGGAACATGAAATGAAAGAAGCAGCTAAAGCACTTGATTTCGAACGTGCTGCTGAACTTCGCGATGCTTTACTGGAAATAAAAGCGGAAGGATGAAGCGAAATTGGATAAAGAGAAAATAGTAATTCAGGGTGCAAGAGCCCATAACTTAAAAAACATTGATGTAGAGATTCCTAGAGACAAATTAGTAGTTATGACTGGGCTTTCAGGTTCAGGTAAATCTTCGCTTGCTTTTGATACGATTTATGCAGAAGGACAAAGACGTTATGTAGAGTCTTTGTCCGCATATGCACGCCAATTTTTAGGGCAAATGGATAAACCAGATGTGGATTTAATTGAAGGATTAAGCCCTGCCATTTCGATTGATCAAAAAACAACAAGCCGTAATCCACGTTCCACTGTTGGGACAGTTACAGAAATCCATGACTATTTGCGCTTACTTTATGCTCGTGTTGGGCATCCGGTTTGTCCAAATCACGGTATTGAAATCACTTCTCAAACAATCGAACAAATGGTAGATCGTGTTCTAGAATACCCAGAAAAAACACGTATTCAAATAATGGCTCCAATCGTTTCTGGTAAAAAAGGGACACATAAGAAAACTATTGAGGAAATCAAAAAAGAAGGATATGTTCGAATTCGTGTTGATGGAGAAATTTATGATATCAATGACGAAATTGAAATTGAGAAAAACAAAAAGCATTCTATTGAAATCATTATTGATCGCATTGTGATTAAAGAGGGCATCAATACTCGTCTGTATGATTCCATTGAAGCTGCTCTTCGTTTAGCTGATGGTTATGCGGTTGTTGATATAATGGGGGATAAAGAATTATTATTTAGTGAACACTATGCGTGCCCTTATTGTGGTTTTTCCGTTGGTGAATTAGAACCAAGAATGTTCTCTTTCAACAGCCCATTTGGCGCTTGCCCCACATGTGATGGACTTGGGACTAAACTTGAAGTCGATGTCGACACGGTTATTCCTGATAGAAGTATGTCTCTAAATGAAGGTGCTATTATTCCTTGGCGCCCAATTAGTTCACAGTACTACCCGCAAATGCTAGCTTCTGCCTGTAAAGAATTTGGAATAGATATGGATACACCTCTTGAGAAGCTATCCAAAGAAGAATTAGATATTATTTTAAATGGATCAAAAGATAAAGAATTCTACTTCGAATACAAAAATGATTTCGGTATGACACGCGAAACGTGGATTCCGTTTGAAGGGATACTTCCAAATATCGAACGTCGCTATCGTGAAACAAATTCCGATTTCACACGCGATCAAATGGCGCAATATATGACTGATTTACCATGTCCATCTTGTAAAGGCTATCGTCTAAAAGAAGAAACACTTTCCGTTAAAGTAAACGACCATCATATTGGGCAAATCAGTGAGTTTTCTATTAATGAAGCACTTGCTTTCTTCGATGGCTTAGAACTATCTGAAAAAGAAACACAAATTGCAGCGCCAATTTTCAAAGAAGTTCGTGCTAGACTAGGCTTCTTAAAAAATGTTGGGCTCGACTACCTAACAATGAGCCGTGCAGCTGGGACGCTTTCTGGTGGCGAAGCGCAACGAATTCGACTTGCTACACAAATCGGTTCCAGACTTACTGGTGTACTTTATATTTTAGATGAACCTTCCATCGGTCTTCATCAACGAGATAATGATCGTTTAATCAGCACACTCCAAAGTATGCGTGACATTGGAAACACGCTTATTGTCGTTGAGCATGACGAAGATACGATGATGGCCGCAGATTATCTTATTGATATTGGTCCAGGTGCAGGAGAACACGGCGGACGAATTGTTGCAGCCGGAACACCAGAAGAAGTTGCCAATAATAAAAATTCCATCACTGGTGACTATCTTTCAGGTAAAAAATTTATTCCAGTCCCTGCTAAACGTAGAAAAGGTAACGGACTAGAATTAGAAATTATTGGTGCTAAAGCAAATAATCTCAAAAACGTAAATGCAAAAATTCCACTAGCTACTTTTTCCTGTGTAACTGGAGTTTCAGGTTCAGGTAAAAGTTCGTTAGTGAATGAAGTACTGCGAAAAGCGTTAGCGAGAAAACTAAATAGAAACCACGCAAAACCAGGTGAACACAAAGAAATAAAAGGCATCGAAAACCTAGAAAAAATTATCAATATTGACCAATCACCAATCGGAAGAACACCGAGATCGAATCCAGCTACTTATACAGGAGCTTTCGATGATATTCGTGACCTTTTCGCAAGTACTAATGAAGCCAAAGTTCGTGGTTATAAAAAAGGTCGCTTTAGTTTTAACGTAAAAGGTGGCCGTTGCGAGGCGTGTAAAGGCGACGGAATCATCAAAATTGAAATGCATTTCTTGCCTGATGTATATGTACCCTGTGAAGTTTGTCATGGAAAACGATACAATGGTGAGACGTTAGATATTCGTTATAAAGGCAAAAATATTGCTGAAGTATTAGAAATGACTGTAGAGGAAGGACTAGAATATTTCACCAACCAACCAAGAATTGCGCGTAAACTTCAAACAATTGTAGATGTTGGTCTTGGCTATATTCGACTTGGACAACCTGCAACTACGCTTTCAGGTGGTGAAGCGCAGCGCGTCAAACTAGCTTCGGAACTTCATAAACGTAGTAACGGAAAATCTTTCTATATTCTGGATGAACCAACTACCGGACTCCACGCAGATGATATTGGTCGTTTACTCAAAGTATTACAAAGACTTGTAGAAGAGAATGGCGATACAGTACTTGTTATTGAGCATAATCTTGACGTTATCAAACAAGCTGATTACTTGATTGATTTAGGTCCAGAAGGTGGCGATGGTGGCGGTCAAATTATTGCAACCGGCACACCTGAAAAAATCGCTCGCTCAAAAAAATCTTATACAGGTAAATACTTGAAACCAATTTTAGAACGCGATAAAGAACGCACGGAAGAACGAATTGCAACAGCTAAGAAAAAATAATCAAAATCCCGCTTATTCAAAATATAAGCGGGATTTTTCGTGATTCTTAAGACCAAACCACCCAAAGTCCAAACAAATAATCATCCTCTGGTTGTATGACAGAAATTATATTTTCCTTCATAATAGAGTCATAGATAAAACAGATATGTCACTTGCATGTGAAAGCAAGCCTAAAATAGTTTAGCCTAAATTATAGGAGGAAATGAAAATGGAAAATGAACGTAAACGTATTCTCGAATTAGTAAAACAAGGTATTATATCCACTGAAGAAGCCCTTACTCTACTTGAAAATATTTCCAAAAAAGAAGGTAAAACAGCAGCAAAAGAAAATATTCGTCGATCTGCAGCTCCGAGAGAAGAAGAACAAATCGAAGAAGAAACAAAAGAAGAACCATCATATGATTACAGTAAAGGTTGGAACAATCAAGGAAATCCTTATACACCTCCAAAAAGTCGTAAAAGACGCCCAGAACCGACTCCAGAAAATCATGAAAGAGATGAAGAAGAAGGCGGCGAAAATTCTTCTAAAGATCGTGAAGACTCCATGCGCAATATGGTTAATGATTTATCCCAAGCTGGTGAAAAAATCGGTTCTTTCCTAAATAGTGCATTTAAACAAGTGAAAGATATGCCATTCCCGTTCTTAACTTCAACGAAAATCGAACGTGATTTCATTTATCATGACACAACACTTTCTATTTTAGAATTCGAAATTGCTAATGGTAATATTGAATTTAAACCATCCGATTCGAACGATATCAAAGTTCACGCGATGATTAAACTATTCAAAGAATATCCAGAAGATGAAGCACTTAAAATCTTCTTTGATAAAACGACTTTACGTGTAGATGAAGAAACTTTACGTTTTGAGTCTAAATCAAAACAAATCGTTACAAACTTAACTGTATACTTGCCTCGTCGTGAGTACGATTATGTTTCTGTTAAAATGCTTAATGGTAACTTCCACATGGATGAATTATCCGGTCGTGATTTATTTGTGAAAACCACCAATGGTAATATCAGTATTGGTACTTTAAATGCTACTTTAGCAGAAATCGAGTCAATTAATGGTAACGTCCGTATTCAAAATGGTGAAATTCGTGATGTTGCCCTGAAAACATTCAACGGTAACGTGGCAGTAAAAGGTAATTACTATTCCACTAACTTACAAACTAAAAATGGTAATGTAAATTATCAACTAACTGGAAATGAAGCTACTTTCTTAAAAGCAAAAACTGGTGCAGGGAATATCGACGTAGTTGTACCAGCAACAATTGGAGTAGATGGACGTTTCCACACAAACTTAGGTAAATTACTTTTAGATTTGAAAGATGCAGAAATTCTTGAATCTAAAACAGAGTCTGTAAGTAAATCGATTACTTTCACTAAACTACCGAATGCAGCTGATTCTTCCTTGAAAATTGAAGCAGAAGCAACAACTGGTTCTGTAAAAATTCGCGATGTAAAATAATTAAACGAAATCTAGCGCCGTGCAAGCGCGCTAGATTTTACATAGATATAAGAAAGGAAGAGCTAACATGGAAAAAAAATTAAGAAGATCAAGAGTGGACCGGAAAGTCGGCGGTGTGTTTGGTGGACTAGCTGAGTTTCTAGGGATAGATGCCACACTTCTGCGACTTATTTATATTATCATCACCATTATTACGATGAAAACCGGTATTGCGATTATCGCTTATATAGTAGCCTTGTTTGTGATTCCTTCTTCTGATACAAGTAATGAAGAAGTGCTTGAACGGCATCGTCGCCGTGTGGAAGAAAAAAGAAATCGCCACGCAGGACGTAATCAAGCTAGACAGGAAGTGCGAGAAGCAATGAGAAATAGTCATCATCATAGAAGACAAAGACCAGAAAATGCCGAACCGATTCATCACGGCGCAAGGAAGAAAGAAGCACGCCCTCGCCCAGTACGAGAATTCAATTTTGATAATGCGACTTTCCGTTCCTTTACTATTAGAGTGGCGACCGGGGACGTTATCATCCGTTCTTGGGACAAAGAACAAATGAAAATCCGCGCAGTACTGGCTGTACATGAAAAAGCGCGTTCTATTCGTCAATTAAGTGAGGAAAAACTATGGGATTACTTCTTTAGTCAAACGATGCTTGATATTTCTCCGGACAATTTCACTTTCGAATCAAAAAACGAACTTTTAAAAACCGATTTAGTTATCACTATTCCAAAACGTTTATATGAGCAAGTGAAAATTCAGCTCTTAAACGGTAATTTGAAATATGACGATACGGCTGCTGAAGATGCTATTATTAAAACACGTCACGGTGATATTCGTTCATCAGGAGCTAGTGGTAAATTTTTGAGTACAGAGTCAGCGGATGGAGAAATCTTCTTCAAACGCAGCACAGTAGAGAATGTAGACATGTCTACTGCTAAAGGAGATATTGCGCTTCAAGGTAGCTTTCTTACAACGATTGCTAAAGCAGCACAAGGTGACGTTGAGTATATACTTGAAAATGATACTTCCTCGGCCGCAGATTTAGAGGCACCAAATGGTGATATTCGAATTCAAATTCCGCCAACATGGAATGTTGATGGAACACTTGGAACTAAAAAAGAAAAAATCTATTTTGACTTAAAAAATGCAAAAATTTGGGACGATGCAGATAGAACTTTTGTTTTCACTCAAAATGCAGAAGAAATAAGCATGGCGACACTTCAAGCAAAAGTAGGAAATGGAATTATCAAGGTTTCTGAACTCGAAACAAAAAACGTTTAATAAAATGAAAGGAAGGGAAAACAATGAAAAAGTTATATAAATCTTCATCACAAAAAATGATTGCCGGTGTCTGTGGTGGACTTGCTGAGTACTTTGGAATTGAAGTAACCATCATCCGTTTACTTTGGGCTGGAGCAGTTCTATTCTTCGGTACTGGAATTTTACTTTATATCATAGCTGCTATCATTATTCCGAAAGCAACACCTGAATCAGAATGGGAGTGAACTAAAACATGCGTTGGATTATAGGCGTAATAATTAACTCGGTACTTTTCGTAGCTTTATCAGGATTCTTTACAAGTTTTCATGTAGATGGGTTCACGACAGCGCTACTAGCGAGTTTTATATTAGCAATTCTAAATATGCTAATTAGACCTATTTTACTCCTTTTAACATTACCAATTAATATTTTCACACTTGGACTTTTCACCTTCGTTGTCAATGCGATTATGCTTGAGATGACCACCTTCTTTATTGGAGATTCTTTCCAAATTGATGGTTTTGGAACAGCGTTAATTCTCGCAGCAATTATGGCATTCGCAAACATGATTATTAATTCCGTTTTATGGGGTAACAAAGAAAATTAAACATTCCAGCTACATTTCAAGGCTAAAATAAGTCTTTCAAATGTAGCTGGTTTTGCTATGTAGAGCCATTTGAGAAGAAAGAGGTAGCTTGATTCCTTCTAAAGTGCTAAAATGAGAAGGAGCTTTCTAAATAATATTTTGTAGCGAACAGTAATGGACTTTTATAATTCATTTGGAGGTACTTGCATGACAAAATCGGTTACGGTAAAGGATTTAAAGGAACGACTTAATTTAGAGCTAATTTGTTCGGAAACGGGACTTGAACGGCCAATTTCAACAAGTGACTTATCTCGGCCAGGGCTGGAACTTACAGGGTTTTTCTCTTATTATCCAGAAGATCGTGTGCAACTTTTTGGCATGACTGAAATATCGTTTTCTGAAGGAATGGAACCCGAAGAACGTCTTAAAAGATATAAACAAATGTGTACGAAGCGGACTCCTGCTTTTGTGATTTCTAGAAATTTAGAAGTACCGAAAGAATTAGTAGCAGCAGCGAAAGAAGCCGATATTCCGGTATTACGTTCACGACTTAAAACGACACGTTTATCTGTTTATATTACGAATTACTTAGAAAGCAGACTTGCGCCAGTTATTTCAATGCATGGTGTTTTAGTGGATATATATGGTTTAGGTGTGTTGATTACAGGAAGCAGTGGTGTTGGTAAAAGTGAAACAGCACTGGAGCTTGTAAAACGCGGGCATAGACTTGTAGCAGATGATAATGTGGAAATTCGCCAAGAGGATGAAATGACGTTGATTGGTTCTTCTCCGGCGATTATCGAACATTTACTCGAGATTCGTGGGCTTGGGATTATTAATGTAATGACTTTATTTGGAGCAGGAGCTGTCCGTTCCAGTAAAAAAATTACTATCGTTGTGCACCTTGAAAATTGGGATCCTGATAAGCATTATGATCGTGTCGGATTAGACCAAGAAAAGACAAAAATCTTTGATATGGATATTCCAAAAATTACGGTTCCTGTTCGACCAGGACGAAATTTATCTGTTATTATTGAGGTAGCGGCAATGAATTTCCGATTAAAAAATATGGGATACAATGCGGCAGAGCAATTTACACAAGACCTGAATAATTTAATAGGTCATAATAGCAGTATGAATGATTAAATAAATAGTGAAAGCATCTCCGCGGCCAAACTTTACAAAAATGCTTGTTTGGATGCGGAGTTGTCTTTTTGAAAGTAGGGGAATTATGGGTAATGGTGTTCAGCCACTTGATCCGGTGGCGATACAAATTGGTAGTATATCTGTGAAATGGTACGGAGTTATTATTGCTTCGGCTGTTGTCATCGCGTTACTTCTTGCTTTAAGTGAAGCAAACAAGCGCAAAATGGATAAAGAAATTATTGTGGATTTGCTGATTTGGGCAATTCCAATTTCAATTATTAGTGCTCGAATTTACTATGTTATTTTTGAGTGGGATTTCTATAAGAATAATTTAGGCGAAATAGTGAAAATATGGCACGGAGGTATTGCTATTTATGGTGCGCTAATTGGTGCAGTTTTAACGGCAATTATTTTCTCCCGGATTAAGAAAATTTCGTTCTGGCAACTTGCAGATGTTGTTGCGCCAAGTTTGATTATTGCGCAGGCAATCGGGCGTTGGGGAAACTTCATGAACCAAGAAGCTCATGGTGCAGAAACAACGCGTTCTTTTCTGGAGAGCCTTCATTTACCAGACTTTATTATCAACCAGATGTACATAGATGGTGCTTATTATCAGCCGACTTTCTTATATGAGAGTTTGTGGAATGTACTTGGATTTGTTATTCTATTAATTATTCGTCGTACAAAAATTCGCCGTGGGGAGTTATTTCTTGGCTATGTAATTTGGTATTCATTTGGGAGATTCTTTATTGAAGGAATGCGGACAGATAGCTTAATGTGGGGTGACTTTAGAGTTTCGCAAGCGCTATCTTTACTTCTTATTGTTCTGTCTATTGGCATCATTATCTATCGTCGTTTGAAAATGAATCCGCCATATTATATGGAAGATAAATTTGGTAAAGTAGTTAAAAAGAAATAAAAAAGTTGGAGATTTTCGAGTTTGATTAAGAAAGGAAGAAATTATGACTGGGAAAATTACTACATTGTTGTTTGACTTAGATGGTACGCTTATAAATACGAATGAATTGATTATTAAAACATTTCAAGTGACGTTACAAGAGTTTTTGCCGGACCGCGTTTTTACTAGAGAGGATATTTTACCGTTTATCGGGCCTTCTTTAATGGAGACTTTCCGGGAAATAAATCCAGCGCATGCAGATGAGATGCGCGCTTTTTACCGAGAATACAATTTGAAGCATCATGATGATTTAATTTTAGAATATGATGGAGTTTATGAAGCGATTCGTGCTTTATATGAAGAAGATTATAAACTTGGTATTGTATCAACGAAAATGTATGATACGATTATGCGAGGTCTTAAGGTGACTGGCTTGGATAAATTTTTCCAAGTGGTGATTGGATTAGATCAAGTGTCTAATGCTAAACCAGATCCTGAAGGTATTGAGATGGCTCTTTCTTTATTAAATGCGACAAAAGAAGAAGCGATTATGATTGGTGATAATTATCATGATATTGAAGCTGGGAAAAATGCGGAAACGCTAACTGCTGGTGTAGCCTGGGCAATTAAAGGGCCAGAACATTTGGCTCAGTTCCAGCCAGATTTCATGTTAGAAAAAATGAGCGATTTACTCGCAATTGTTAGGGACGAGGAATAAATTTTGAGGCGGCTGGATAGGTTTAATGCACCCGATGATACAGTCAACACCCTTTTTCAAGTGTATAAAACGATTTCTTTTTGGAAGGTTTTGAAGAATACGCTAGTAATAGAATTTGGTCGTTTTTTTCCATGGATGGGCGGTAAACGTAAAATTTATCGTGTCTGTCTTGGAATGGAAATTGGCGAGAAGACTGCCATTGCCTATAAAGTTATGCCGGATTTGTTTTTTCCGGAAAAGATTTTGATTGGCGAAAACTCAATTATTGGGTATCACACAACTATCTTGACGCATGAATATTTACTTTCGGAGTATCGTGTTGGGGAAGTTGTGATTGGTCGGGATGTGATGGTTGGCGCGAATGTCACCATTCTCCCGGGCACAGTAATTGGAGATGGAGCGGTGATTGCTGCTGGGGCGGTTGTCTCGGTGGATGTCCCGGCTGGTAGTTTTGCTTATGGAAATCCATTAATAATAAAAGAAAAAGCTACTCTGACGTAAAAGTTAAAGTAGCTTTTTTTGTCGCCCAAAGTCATAAATTCTATGTTATACTCATTAGGATAAAGGTATGTTGGAGGTGGAAAAAATGGAAAAAGACAAAAAAATACCCGCAAAAATCTATCCATTTTATCCAAATGGTCAGTTTTATTTTGAACGCGGTGTGGAAGCGTTTCGTGATCAAAGAATTAAAGAAGCAATCAGGTATTTAGTGCGGGCATCCGAACTGGAACCAGGAGAAGCTGTTATTCTTTGTCAGCTGGCGATATGTTATACAGAAATAGGTCAATTCCATAAATCGAATCAGCTACTTAGAGAAGTTTTAGAACAGCGTAATGGGAACATGGAATACTGTTATTATTTTATTGCTAATAATTTTGCGTATATGAAAGATTATCGGAGAGCATTACAATATGCTAATCGTTATTTGGATAGTTCAACTGATGGTGAATATACCGAGGAAGCTAAAGATTTAATTGAAGTTTTATTAGAAGAAACGCCTTTTGGTGAGACAATTGAAAATGGCTTTTCTAAATTAGAACAAGAATTCTATTCTTATAAAAAAGAAATTAACCGTTATTTAGCAGAAGAAGATAGTGCATCTGCTTGCGATATTTTAAGAAAAGTCATTGATGAAAAACCGAATTTTTGGCCTGCTTATAATCAACTCGCTTCGCTTTATTTTGAGCAACTGAAAGAAGAAGAGGGAGTCAGAGTTTTAAGTGATTTATTATCGAGAAATCCGGGGAATCTCTTGGGTATTTGTGATTTATTTATTTATCACTTTTATAAAGGGAACCGTAAAGAGGCTGATGAGCTTTATCTTGAACTTCGGGATGTCCTACCGGTTCTAGCGCATCATAAAGAGAAGCTTGGTCTGATTCATGCGATGATGGGTGAATACGAGGAAGCGGATGATTTGCTTGAACAAGTGGCCGACTTGGAAGTGACTGAGCGTAGTAAATATTATTATTTCCGTGCGAAATCTTCCTACTATTTAGGTGATGTTGAAGGGGCCAAAATGTTTTGGCATTCTTTTTTAGAGTGTGATTTGTATGAGGATGTTAGGTTTCCGTGGGAGCAAGAGCCCGATTTAACGAATGACACGCGACTTGTGCTTGAGATGCTTCAAGAGGAAGACGATTTGACTCATATGCTAGGTGTTTATGCATTGACTATTTCTGGAAATCGTCCGGAGTTAGTATTATTCCATCCATTACTTGATATGAGCGATTGGTCTTACATGGAGCATTTAATGTTTACTAATTTTGATTATTTTCCGGATGGGGCTATTGAACAAAATGGTTATCTGATTGCAAAAGCGATGATTATTTTAAAAGAAAATGGTATTTTGTTAAATGAAGAATATATGGCCTTATATAAGCAGATGTTTTCGTTAGTTTTAATAGATGCTGGGAAAGATTTAATACTTGGTCGTTATACGATAGAAACTGTGGCTAGTGCAATTGCTAAGCTGTTTTTACCTCATTTGAAGCTTCAATTAGTAGAAGAATTTGAATGTAGTAAATGTGCGCGAGATATTGAGCGAGTCCTGAGCAGATAAATAGACCTTTTTGCTATTCCGTATTAGGATTAATTTAGGCTAACTATTGTATACACATAAACGAGGAGGGCAAAAAGAATGGCTAGTGAAGAAAAAATTTATGATGTGATTATTATTGGGGCGGGGCCTGCTGGAATGACAGCAGCTTTATATACTTCCCGTGCAGATTTAGATACGTTAATGATTGAACGCGGTGTACCCGGTGGACAAATGGTTAACACAGCTGAGGTAGAAAATTACCCAGGATTTGATAGCATTTTAGGACCAGATTTGTCCGACAAGATGCTTAGTGGTGCGAAACAATTTGGAGCTGAGTATGCTTATGGTGATATTAAAGAAGTTGTTGACGGTAAAGAATTTAAAACAGTAACAGCTGGGTCGAAAACCTACAAGGCTCGGGCAATTATTATTGCGACTGGAGCTGAACACCGTAAACTTGGCGCGGCTGGTGAAGAAGAACTTAGTGGACGTGGTGTTTCTTACTGCGCAGTCTGTGACGGAGCATTCTTCAAAAATCGCGAATTAATTGTGGTTGGCGGCGGAGACTCTGCAGTGGAAGAAGGAACCTACTTGACTCGTTATGCAGATAAAGTAACCATTGTACACCGTCGTGATAAATTGCGAGCACAACAAATTTTACAAGATCGTGCTTTTAAAGATGAAAAAGTTGATTTCATTTGGAATAGTACAGTAGAAGAAATTGTTGGCGATGGTAAAAAAGTAACAGGAGCAAAACTTGTTTCTACTGTGGATGGCTCCGAATCGATTATGCCAGTAGATGGCGTTTTCATCTATGTTGGACTTGTTCCACTTACGAAAGCATTCTTAAATTTAGGTATTACAGATGATGAAGGATACATCGTAACGGACGAAGAAATGCGTACAAATCTTCCTGGTATTTTTGCAGCAGGTGATGTTCGTGCGAAAAGCTTACGCCAAATTGTAACAGCTACAGGCGACGGCGGACTTGCTGGACAAAATGCTCAAAAATATGTAGAAGAATTAAAAGAGTCGCTAGAAGCTGAGGCGGCTAAATAATAGTAAAGAAAACTCGAATGGGTCTGAGATTATTTATCTTAGACCCATTTTTGCGTGACTATATAGACCAGAGTAGTGTAAAATGAAATACAAAGACAAGCGTTAGGAGAGATAAGTAATGGGTATTGCTGTACTTGGTGGCGCTGGCTATATCGGTTCACATGCAGTAGATGAGTTAATTACTCGCGGATATGAAGTAGTAGTTATTGATAATTTAAGAACAGGGCATAGGGAATCCATTCATAAAAAGGCAAAATTTTATGAAGGAGATATTCGTGATAAAGCATTTTTAAGTTCAGTTTTTGAAAAAGAAAAAGTAGATGGTGTGATTCATTTTGCTGCTAGTTCACTTGTAGGAGAATCGATGGAAGTACCGCTGGATTATTTAAATAATAATGTCTATGGTACGCAAATCGTTTTAGAAGTGATGGAGGAATTTGATGTGAAGCATATCGTCTTTTCTTCCAGTGCGGCTACATACGGTGAACCAGAACGCGTGCCAATTACGGAAGATATGCCAACAAATCCGGAAAGTACTTATGGCGAAACAAAGCTAATCATGGAAAAAATGATGAAATGGTGCGATAAAGCATACGGCATGAAATTTGTTGCACTCCGTTATTTTAATGTCGCTGGTGCAAAAGCAGATGGTTCGATTGGGGAAGATCACAAACCAGAATCGCATCTAGTGCCAATTATTTTACAAGTTGCGCTTGGTCAACGAGAAAAATTAGCGATCTACGGTGATGACTATAATACACCAGATGGTACTTGTATTCGTGACTATGTACAAGTAGAAGATTTAATAGACGCACATATTAGAGCGCTAGAATACTTGAAAAATGGGGGAGAAAGTAATATTTTCAATCTTGGTAGCAGTAACGGTTTTTCTGTGAAAGAAATGCTTGAAGCAGCTCGTACTGTAACAGGAAAAGAAATCCCTGCTGAAGTAGTACCACGTCGTGCAGGAGACCCAGGAACGTTAATTGCTTCTAGTGATAAAGCGCGCGAAATTCTTGGTTGGGAGCCAACTTATACAGATGTAAAAGATATTATCGCCACTGCTTGGAAATGGCACGTATCTCATCCAAATGGCTATTAATAACTTATGAAGGAATGTGATTTTTATCGAAGTAATGAAGGAGCGATTTGGGGAGTTTGAAGGAGAAACTGTTTGGAAGTGGACGATGATAAATGATCATGATATGCGCATGAGTGTTTTAAATTACGGAGCGATTGTTACTTCACTTGAAACAAAAGATAAATTTGGTGATTTTGCGAATATTAGTCTTGGTTTTACAAATTTAGATGATTATTTGGCACACTCTCCTTACTTCGGCGCGACACTTGGCCCTGTTGCTGGACGTATTACAAATGGGCAATTTAGTTTGGATGGCAAACAATTTCAACTGATTCAAAATGAAGGCTCTAACCATCGTCACGGTGGGAAATTCAATTTTAGTAAGAAGCTTTGGGATGTTTCAGTAGAAAAAAGTCTTGATCAAATTGTGATGACTTTTGAATACTGCTGGGCGGATGGAGAAAATGGCTATCCAGGAAAAATTGATGCAAAAATGACATATACGTTAAATAATAAAAATGAATGGCTGGTTGATTATGAAGCGAGAAGCAATCAGCCGACTATATATAACCCGAGCAATCATATTTATTTTAATCTGAGCGGAGAAGCTGGTTCAACGGTTTTACAACATCAGCTTTGGGTCAATAGTGATAGCTTCCTACCAATTGATGAAGAGTTCCTCCCAATTGGGGAAAAGCGGTTAGCGGAAAATACTATCTTTGATTTGCGTGCAGGTCGTGAAGTAGCGGAGATTACACAAAGTCAGGACCAGCAAGTAAAATTAGTTGGTGCGGGGCTGGATCATACGTTCATTTTAAAACATGAAAATGGTCGTCCAGATGCAGTTTTGTTTGATCCAAAGTCAGGACGGCGCTTGGAAATGGAAACCAAAGCTGACTCGGTATTAATTTATACGGCGAATAGTTTGGATGGCTCTTTTGAGATTGACGAGCGAGCTGTGCCAAAATATGCTGGCATAACAATGGAAACACAGGGTTTGGTGGATGCGATTAACCATGAGGGATTTGGTGATATTGTACTTCGACCAGAAAAACCTTTTACATCTAGAACAGCTTTTCGTTTCACAGTGGAGAGCTGATAAATTTTAATTAAAGAGTTCTAAATGAAGGAGTGTAGAGAATGAATTGGCAAGAAGAATATCAAAAATGGGTTGCTAATGACAAATTAGATAGCACATTAAGAAAACAATTAACGAATATGGAGACAAATGAAAAAGAACTTGAAGATAGTTTTTATCGTAATATGGAATTTGGAACTGCTGGGATGCGTGGCGTACTAGGTGCTGGAACAAACCGTATGAATATCTATACTATTCGTAAGGCTTCTCTAGGTTTGGCGCAATTTGTGGCGGAGAACGGGGAAGAGGCTAAAAAACGTGGGATAGTTATTGCGTATGATCCTCGTCATATGTCGCGTGAATTTGCTTTTGAATCGGCGGCAGTATTAGGGCATCATGGTGTGAAAAGTTATGTTTTTGATGCGCTTCGACCAACACCGGAACTTTCTTTTGCAGTGCGTCATTTAAATGCGTTTGGTGGAATTGTTATCACAGCTAGCCATAATCCGCCAGAATACAATGGCTACAAGATTTATGGTGAAGATGGCGGACAAATGCCTCCAACAGGCGCAAGTGCTGTAATTGAATACATAAACGCGGTAGAGGATATTTTTTCTGTAGAAGTAGCGAACCAAGAGCTATTAATTGAAAATGGTTTACTTGAGGTAATCAGTGAAAAAGTAGACCGTCCATATTTGGAAAAATTAAAAGAGGTTATTGTCAATAAAGAGCTTGTTCAAGAACGAGGGGAGGATTTGAAAATTGTTTTCACGCCCCTTCATGGTACTGGCGGAATTCTTGGCGTTCCTGCGCTTGAAAGTGTTGGCTTTACGAATATTGTTAAGGTTGACGAGCAATTTGTGAATGATCCCGATTTTGGAACGGTAAAATCGCCTAACCCGGAAAACCGCGAAGCCTTTTTACTTGCGATTGAATATGGTAAGAAGTTTGGCGGGGATATTTTAGTAGGAACCGACCCGGATGCTGACCGTTTAGGCGTGGCTGTTCGTAATGCGGACGGAGAATACGAAGTTTTATCTGGAAACCAAATTGGTGCGATTATTTTACATTATTTATTAAAACAAAAGAAAGCGCAAAGTGAGTTGCCGGCTAATGCAGCGGTATTAAAATCTATCGTAACAAGTAATCTTGGAACAGAAATCGCGAAACATTACGGCGCTGAAATGATTGAAGTATTAACTGGTTTCAAATTTATTGCAGAACAAATTAAGCACTTTGAAGAAACTGGCAAGCATACGTTTGAATTTGGTTATGAAGAAAGCAATGGTTATATGGTTAAGCCATTTACGCGTGATAAAGATGCGATTCAAGCGGTTCTTGCGATTGCTGAAGTGGCGCTCGTTAGCAAAGTAGCAGGTAGAACTTTATTAGAAGATTTAGATCAAATTTATGATGAATTTGGTTATTATAATGAGGATCTCGTTTCACTTACGTTAAGTGGAAAAGATGGTTCTGAGCGCATCAAAGAAATTACAAGTAGCTTCCGTGAACAACTGCCAACAAGTATGGGTGGGTTCGTAGTAGAACGTGCGGAAGATTATTTGAGAAGTGAAACGACTTGGATTGCTACTGGAAAAACTGAAGCGATACATTTACCAACAGCAGATGTCATTAAATGTTATTTTGAAGATGGTTCATGGTTCTGTTTACGTCCATCGGGCACAGAACCGAAAATCAAATTCTACTTTAGTATTCGTGGTGAAAGTAAAGAAGAAAGTACGGCAAAATTAGAAAAAGTGAAAGCTGATTTGATGCAACATATCGAAGCTTAAAAAGAAAAATCCCGGAAACTCGCTTTAGAGACTTTTCCGGGATTTTCTAGTGGGAAGTGTGCTAAAATGGAAGGTAGATATTATTTGTGCGAAAGGATGAGGCAGATATGGCTTCTAAACAATTAAAATTAGTAATCATTACTGGGATGTCTGGGGCAGGAAAAACAGTTGCAATGCAGTCTTTAGAAGATCTCGGTTATTTTTGTGTAGATAATTTACCGCCAAGTTTACTTCCGAAATTCTGGGAGTTAATGAAAGAAAGCGATAAAATGGATAAAATCGCGCTCGTAATGGACCTTCGCGGCCGTGAGTTTTTCGATTCCATTGAACCAGCACTAGATGAGCTAGATAATACCAATTTTATAACAACGAAAATCCTCTTTTTAGAGGCTGATGATAAGGTACTTGTTTCGCGTTATAAAGAAACGCGCCGCCACCATCCACTGGAGCCTAATGGGTCTGTGCTTGACGGGATTAATGCAGAGCGCGAACTGCTTAGCGATTTAAAAGGGCGTTCGCAGTTAGTTATTAATACGTCAAATATGGCACCGCGCGAACTCAGAGAACGAATTAACAATGAATTCCAAACCGAAGATAAAGATATATTCAATGTGCAATTGATGTCGTTCGGTTTCAAATACGGCATTCCAATTGATGCTGACTTAGTGTTTGATGTACGCTTTTTACCGAATCCGCATTACATTGACAAAATGCGTCCGCTGACAGGGCTTGATGAAGATGTTTATGAATACGTGATGAAATGGCCAGAAACGCAGACCTTTTTAGATAAGTTAGTAGATCTATTAATGTTTACACTCCCTTTTTACAAACGAGAAGGAAAAACACAATTAGTTATTGCCATTGGATGTACTGGAGGACAGCATCGTTCGGTAGCCTTGACAGAGTTTGTTGGTAAGACAATTCAACAAAAATATGAGACAACGATTTCGCACCGAGATATGAAACGTAGAAAGGGTCGTTAATATGAAAAAGGAAACGAAACCTAGAGTAGTAGTAATCGGTGGGGGGACTGGTCTTCCAGTTATTTTAAAAGGGCTTAAAAAGAAGGACATTCATCTAACGGCCATCGTGACAGTAGCGGACGATGGTGGTAGTTCTGGTAAAATTCGCGAGCAAATGGATGTGCTTCCACCAGGTGATATACGCAATGTTATGCTGGCTTTATCCAATGTCGATCCACGTGTTGTTGATTTATTCCAGTATCGTTTTGCGGTAGATGGTGATTTATCGGGACATGTTATTGGGAATTTGATTTTAACGGCTTTATCGCAATTGAATGATAGTTATGTTGATGCGATTAATGTGCTAGCAACGGTGCTGAAAATCCGCGGCAAAGTTATTCCAGCAACGGATCAACCACTTATTTTAAATGCCGAAATGGAAGATGGTTCTATTGTGCACGGTGAATCGCTTATCCCGTTACAAGGAAAGCATATTAATCGTGTGTATATCGAACCAGAAAATGTAAAACCTTATCCGACAGCAGTCGAAGCAGTGAAAGAGGCTGATTTGATTGTTATTGGTCCAGGAAGTTTATACACAAGTATCTTACCAAATCTATTACTTACGGAGTTGGCCGATGAAATCACAGCAAGTAAGGCTCCGAAAGTTTATATTACGAATATTTTAACGCAAATTGGCGAAACCGACTTTTTCTCAGATGCGGATCACATTAAAGTTATCCATGAGCATGTGGGGAAATCATTTATAGATAAAACGTTAATTAATACGACGACTGTTCCAAAAGAGCTTCTATTCCCAGAAGACGTTGCGCAAGTAGAGCATAATGCTAAAGGAATGGAAGAACTTGGTGTAGAAGCAATTTATCAAGATTTTCTTTCTACAGAGGATGGTCTTGTGCGCCATGCCGCTGAAAAGGTGGCGGACGCGCTTTTAGCGATGTTACCTAACCAAACTAATGAAAAGGAGTGAGTAAGCCATGTCATTTGCATCGGAAACCAAGAAAGAATTAACCCATATGGACGTAAGTGATAGCGATGCAAAAGTGGAACTCGCAGCTTTTATTCGAATGAATGGCGCCATCTCGTTTTCGAGTCAATTAGTCATCATGGATGTCCAAACAGAGAATGCCGCTATAGCTAGACGAATGTATCAATTACTGAAAGACTTATATGAAGTGCCAATTGAACTTCTTGTACGTCGCAAAATGAAGCTGAAAAAAAATAATGTTTATATAGTTCGATTGAAGTCTGGTACACGGGGGATTTTGGAAGATTTGCGGATACTAGAGCCACCGATGACGTTTACGAAATCGATTGATAGGGGATTTGTTAAGAAGAGAAGCGCCAAACGTGCTTATTTGCGCGGAGCCTTTTTGGCAAGTGGATCAGTTAATAATCCGGAAACTTCTTCCTATCATTTAGAAATTTTTTCTGTTTATGAGGAGCACAACGAGGCAATTTGCGCTTTGATGAACCAATTTGATCTTAACGCGCGAACGCTTGAACGGAAAAATGGTTTTATTACCTATTTGAAAGAAGCGGAAAAAATCACGGAATTCTTGAGTATTATCGGAGCAACTAGCGCGCTTCTTCATTTTGAGGATGTTCGGATTATGCGAGATATGCGAAATTCGGTGAACAGGCTAGTAAACTGCGAAACAGCGAATCTCAACAAGACAATTAATGCGGCTGTTAGGCAAATCGATAATATCAAATATATCCAATCAACCGTTGGACTAGAAGCTTTACCAGAACGATTGCGTGAGATTGCAGCGCTTCGTATAGCTAATGAGGATGTTACCTTAAAAGAGCTAGGCGAAATGCTGACAACGGGTCAAGTAAGTAAATCAGGTATTAATCATCGTCTCCGGAAACTAGATCAGATTGCAGAGCGCCTTAGAAGCGGAGAAACACCAGCGCAAGTAGGGCTGAAAATCAGTAATAGTTAATTAAAAAGAAAAGGATGCGAATTAGAATGTCAAAATTATTTTCAGAATATAAATTAAAAGATGTAACGCTAAAAAACAGAATTGTTATGTCGCCAATGTGTATGTATTCAGTAGAAAATAAAGACGGGATTGCAACAGACTTTCATTTTGCACACTATGTCTCGAGAGCTGCTGGTGGTACAGGGCTTGTCATTTTAGAAGCTACGGCTGTTCAAGAAGTAGGCCGGATTTCTGAATTTGATTTAGGGTTATGGAATGACGAGCAAGTTCCAGCTTTGAAAAAATTAGTAGGTGGACTTCATTATCACGGAGCAAAAGCAGGAATTCAATTAGCGCACGCTGGAAGAAAAGCTGTATTACCAGGTGAAATAGTTGCTCCTTCTGCTATTGCTTTTGATGAAAAGTCAGACAAACCAGTAGAGCTTACGAAAGAAGCGATTAAAGAGGTTGTGGCTGATTTTAAACGTGCAGCTTATCGTGCAAAAGAAGCGGGATTTGATGTGATTGAGATTCACGCTGCGCATGGTTATTTAATTCACCAATTCTTATCACCAATTACGAATCGTCGCGAAGATAATTACGGCGGACCTGCTGGCAATCGATATAAAATTTTAAGTGATATTATTAAAGCCGTGAAGGAAGTATGGGACGGCCCGATTATCGTTCGAGTTTCCGCTACTGACTATGCACATGGCGGTTTGCAACTAGAAGATCATATTCCTTTTGCGAAATGGATGAAAGCAGATGGCGTGGAACTAATTGATGTTAGTACAGGTGGTTTAGTTAATGTAGCTCCACCAGTTTTCCCAGGTTATCAAGTGCCATTCGCAGATGAAATTCGTCGCGGGGCGGGTATTGCGACTGGGGCGCTTGGGCTTATTACACGAGGCGAACAAGCAGAAGAAATTTTGTGTAATGAACGAGCTGATTTAATTATTGTTGGTCGTGAATTATTACGAAATCCTTATTTTGCTAAAGACGCAGCCAAACAATTAGGCGAAACAATTGAAGCACCAAAACAATATTCACGCGCGTGGAAATAAGTAAAAAAGCTGGAAGTTCAGAAACTCTGAACTTCCAGCTTTTTTAGTAGAAATTAATTAATAGTTACATTCCAATCATAAGAGCATACGCCTCCAGTAGCATAATTGTGATTATACGAGACATCTAATTTATACTCACCAGGACTTAGAGCGGATGTATCCACTGTTATGGTGTTGCCTTCCTCATTAACCGTCGTCGGAAGCTGGATTACACTAATCCCGATATATTCTCCCGTAACTTCTGGGCTGACTAACATATTAGTTTCTTCCATTTGGAAATAAATAGGTAAATCAATAGTACAGGTATCGCCCTGATTAATAGTTTGATCAGGAAGCTCTCCGTTTTGACTTTGAACATAGATGGTATCTAATACATTAGACGGTAGTTCAGTTAAAAAATTGTAATCTAAGTTTAAGGATTCTAAACTAGGTAAGTTGGTGTAGTTAACCATCGTACCAGTTAAATTGTTATGTCTTAAATTTAAATCAGTTAATTTAGGTAAATTTTGAAAATCAGGTGTATTGGTTAATAAATTTGCATTTAAATCTAAAAATGTGAGATTTGGTATATTTTGAAAATCAGGAATAGTTGTCAATTGGTTAGAACTTAGATCCAACGTAATAAGTAAAGGAATATTATTAAAATTAGGAAGTTCATCGCTTGTAATTAACATTTCAGACATATACAGCTGTTTTAAAGCAGGCATTCCAGTGAAATCAGGGATAGAACCGATTAAATTATTTCCGCTCATTGTAATGGTATCCATTTCAGGATAATTTTGGTAGTTTGGAAGGGACAAGTTTCTAGTTAATCTTCCAGGTGGATCAGCAAAAAATAACGTTTTTAAATGTGGGATGGTTGTAATATCAGGGAACTCCGTTAGTTTAGCCCCAAATTCCATAATACTTACATCTGTGACATTGTTAAACATGGCACGTTCTAGTAATTGCATGGAATCATTCGTAATCGTACTTGTTTCAAATCCCAAACCAGTTAATGCATCCAAGTCATCTTGGTCAATAACATCATTCACAGAGTCTTTGTTTAAGTTTTTAGCCATATCTTTGGCTAATCCATCATCTGGGAAAACATCAATAATTGGAGCAGGTAGTGGATATAAATCAGAAGCAGCTTTTGCCTTCAGATCTAAACCAGTAAAGCTTAGTGACAGAATGGCTAATAATAAAGCTGTGCTTAAAAACATTAAAACTTTTCTCAATGTATTCAGTCCTTTCTTTTTTAGAGGTCTAAAGAATAACACGAAAAAACTAAGAAAAAATATTTACACCATATATGAACATTTTTTTGTACGAAAATCTACAAATGTTGTATATTTTTCAATCTATTTATGGTACTATGAATAATAGTTTTCAAGTTAGTTTAAAAATACACATATAAATTAACTGAAAATTGGAATTTAAAAAGGAGGAATTTTTATGACGAAAGTTAATTCTTTTTTCAGAAAAAAGAGTTTTCATAACCCAGCGACTGATAAACATCATTTGAACAAATCGTTAGGAGCGTTTGATTTAACGATGCTTGGAGTCGGAGCGGTTGTTGGGGGAGGGATATTTATTCTTCCAGGACAGGTAGCTTCTGTCATTGCGGGACCAGGAATTATTATTTCTTTTATTATTGCGGGAATTGCTTGCTGTTTGGCGGCATTATGTTATTCGGAATTTGCTTCTAAATTACCAGTCGCAGGTAGCGCATATACTTACAGTTATCATGTGTTCGGGGAAGGCGTTGCGTGGATTTTAGGGTGGTCACTGATTTTAGAATACGGTCTGGCTGTTGCAGCAATCGCAAGTGGTTGGTCTTCTTATATGAAGAGTCTACTAGCAGGATTTGACTTACATATTCCAACGGCGATTTCTTCAGCATATGACCCGAGTGCAGGAACTTATTTTGATTTACTTGCATTTGTAGTGGTTATGGTAATTGGTATTTTACTTAGTTTCGGTATTCGTGAATCCACACGGGTGAATAATATTATGGTTTTAGTAAAAATTGCGGTGGTTGTATTATTTATTTTAGTAGGAGCTTTCTATGTGAAACCTGATAATTGGACGCCGTTCTTGCCGTTTGGTGTACAAGGGGTCATTACAGGAGCTTCCACAGTCTTCTTTGCTTATATCGGCTTTGATGCTGTATCAAGTGCCGCGGAAGAAGTGAAAAATCCACAAAAAAATATGCCAATAGGAATTATTTCTTCACTGGCAGTCTGTACACTTCTTTATATTTTACTTTCTGCAGTTCTAACAGGAGTTGTTCCATATACAGATTTAGTTGATGTTAGTGCACCTGTTGCCTTTGCGCTTCAAGCAATTAATCAAAACTGGATTGCTGGGTTACTGTCAGTTGGTGCGATTGTTGGGATGACAACGGTTGTACTTGTTATGTCTTATGGTGGTACACGCTTGTTATTCGCAATGGGACGTGACGGATTATTACCAAAATCGTTCTCAAAAATCAGCAAAAATGACACACCTGTTAGAAATACGATGATTTTTGCGACAGTAATGGGACTAATTGCTTCTACTGTACCGATGGCAGATTTAGCACAATTAATTAACATTGGTACTTTGTTTGCTTTTGCGATGGTTTCTATTGGGATTTTCTTCTTACGGAGAAATCCAGACTTGAATCAAAAAGGATTTAAAACGCCATTTTATCCAGTAGTACCAGCACTTTCCTTTTTACTTTGTGTATATTTAATGATTAACTTATCTAAAACAACATGGATTGCATTCGGTATTTGGTTTGTGATAGGAATACTAGTGTATACATTCTATGGAAGAAAACATTCAGCATTGCGTATAAAATAAGGTATAAAAAAAGAGGTTTTGCATTTTGTGCAAAACCTCTTTTTTTATTAGCCTTTTAAGCCAGATTTATTAATGATAATATCATCAATTAAGCCGTAATCTTTTGCTTCTTGTGCAGTCATGAAATTATCACGATCTGTATCGCGAGCAATGACTTCATATGGTTGACCAGTTTTCTCAGCCATAATCGTATTCATACGTTCTTTGATTTTTAAAATGTGGCGAGCAGCGATCTCGATTTCAGTTGCTTGACCTTGAGCACCGCCAAGTGGTTGGTGAATCATAATTTCAGCGTTTGGCAAGGCAAAACGTTTGCCATTTGCACCAGCTGTTAGTAAGAATGAGCCCATGGAAGCTGCCATACCCATGCCGATTGTTTGTACGTCCGCTTTAACGAAATTCATTGTATCGTAAATGGCCATACCAGCTGAAATACTTCCACCTGGAGAATTGATGTACAGGAAAATATCTTTTTCAGGATCTTGTGCATCTAAGAATAATAATTGAGAAACGATGGAATTCGCCACGTTGTCATCAATTGCAGATCCTAACATAATAATTCTGTCTTTTAATAAACGGGAATAAATGTCATATGCACGTTCACCGCGGCTAGTTTGTTCAATTACTGTTGGAATTAAGTTCATATCAAGATTCCTCCTGTTAAATGTAAATTTTAAATTAGCTTTGTTTATATCATACACGAATGGTCAAACTAGGTCAAACGATAAAGTCTGAAGCGAATTATTTCTATAAAATTTAACAAAAAGGTATAATGAACTATACTGAAAGGAAGGTGCATCATGAAGAAAATGACGAAGATTGGAATGTTTTTTGCTGTGTTTACGTTAGCTGTAGTTCTTTTTCAAACAACTGCTTCAGCTCATGGATACATATCAAAACCGGCAAGCCGTGTTTATTTAGCAAACAAAGGGATTAATGTTGGGGTCGGATCAGCGCAATATGAACCACAAAGCGTGGAAGCTCCAAAAGGTTTTCCAATAAGTGGACCTGCTGACGGGAGTATTGCAGGGGGAGGCAAATATTCGCTGTTAGACGAGCAATCTGCAAGTCGTTGGGCAAAAGTAGATATAGAATCTGGCCCATTAACTGTAGAATGGACGTTGACTGCGCCACACAAAACAAGCAGTTGGCAATATTTTATTACTAAAAAAGGTTGGGACCCAAATAAACCACTAACAAGATCATCGTTAGAGCCACTTGCAACGATTGAAGCTGATGGAAGTGTACCTAATGCTTTAGCAAAACAAGAAATTAATATCCCAAATGATCGGTCAGGATACTATTTAATACTTGGCGTTTGGAACATTGCGGATACAGGTAATGCGTTCTATCAAGTTATTGATGCAAATATTATTAATTCTGATATAACACCAGTTGCTGACACAGAAGCGCCAACGAAACCGACAAATTTAGCAGCGACAACTACTACTAAGACTGTAAGTTTGGCCTGGAATGCTTCTACTGATAATGTAGGAATCAAAGGTTATGAAATTTTACGTGACGGCGTAGTAATTGGAGAAAGTCAAACAGCTTCTTATGAAGATACAACTGTAGAATCAAATACCGCATACACTTACACTGTTCGGGCAAAAGATTTCGCCGGAAACAAATCTACATTAAGCAATAGTATTAATGTGACGACAAAAGAAGTGCCAGCAGTGGATAATGAAGCACCAACTGCACCGAAAAGTTTAATGTCACATGGTCAAACGGATACAACTATTGCTCTTTGTTGGCAAGCCTCAACAGATAATGTAGAAGTGAAAAATTATGAAATTTATCGTAATAATACAAAAATAGCAACATCCACAAAAACCATGTTTGAAGATACAAAACTAGCCAGCAATACAAGCTATAATTATAAAGTTTATGCAGTAGATACATCTGGCAATCGTTCATTAGTAAGCAATGAAATCACTATTAAAACAAAAACGCTAGACCCACTGAACACCTGGAAATCGGACCAAATTTACAATGCAGGTGACCAAGTTTACTATAACGGAGTAGCTTATACAGCAAAATGGTGGACAAAAGGTAACACTCCAGATACAAGTGATGTTTGGCAAACAGCAAGTACAGATATCCAAACCTGGAATGTTCAAAAAGCCTATAATGGCGGAGATAAAGTTACGTATAACGGAAAAACATACCAAGCGAAATGGTGGGTACGAGGTGAGAAGCCTGATAGTTCATCCATTTGGACATTATTAAATTAATACTTGAGCCAGCAAATCTTCGGAGGCGCTGGCTCCTTCATTTAAAATAAAACTTGTAAAACACTACGAATTTCGCTATAATTATTATTCGTACGGTAAGCATTTCTGGCCTACATATAGCCCTCGTGGTGCAACGGATAGCACGTAAGATTCCGGTTCTTAAAATGGGGGTTCGATTCCCTCCGAGGGCATAATGAAAAAACATCTTACAACTGGCAAAAACCATTGTGTAAGATGTTTTTTCATTTTAATTAAAAATCGTATTTTTTACTTTCCAATCTTCTAGTTTAATGAAAACCCAGAAACCATAAATTCCGATAGTAATTATCGTTAGTAAAAGCCATTTGATCCAATGACCAAAAAGACCTACTGCGGAACCTTGAAATTTCAAGCGTCTTCCTTCAATAACAGTATGATTGATTTTCCAGCCATAGACCATACATAAAGCCCATGGATAACAAATGCCAAACGTGCAAAGTGTTACTAAAGTGCCAAGTATTGTCCAACCAATATACTGTAACAAACCTCCGTCAAAAAATGATGTTCTCCCGTTTCGTGTTTCTATGTAGTTTTGTTCTCCCATTCTTCGTACCAACTTTCTTTTTAATATTTATATAATCGTCTGAACGTTTATACTGATGTAGTGAGCGCTAATATTGATACTACCATGAATGGAAGAAGAAAAGAATATCAGGTTTAACATTTTCGTGAATGGAAGTGATTTCATCATATTTTTAGCAACAAAAAATTTCCCTACTTCAATCCGTCATTTTCTGGTAAAATATAAATCAGCAAGGGAGGCGCTTATTTTGGCTGCTAGTTTGAAAGACCGATTAGAAGAAGAAGTAAAAACATATAGTGCTGACAATAATTTAACCGTTCAAACGATTGATTTTTTATATGCAGGGCCCCATATGCGAGGGAGACATTCGCTTGTTCTCGCGTTCACGGAAGCGGGTATTTTTACGTTTGTTTTTAAATTAAGTGACGCGGAAATGCACTTTTTGGATGGGAAGACTGTCCAGCAAATTGTACTTGAGAAAAAGAAATTGGTTTATCGTTTATATATTCGTGCAGTGACCGAAGAAGGAGAGCTGGAGGAAGGAAAATATCTTGTTAGTAAGCGTGTTCTAGGACGTAAATGGCATAAAGAAACACTAGAAAAGCTCATTAATAAAAACCTTCCATTACTAACTGCAACAAAATAAGAAAGGTGGGGTGATGATGGAAAAGAAGCGGACTCGAGCAGAAGAATTAGGAATAACTAGAAGAAAAATTTTGGATACAGCACGTGATTTATTTATGGAAAAGGGTTACCGGGCAGTTTCTACAAGAGAAATAGCTAAAATTGCCAACATTACCCAACCGGCACTGTATCATCACTTTGAAGATAAAGAATCCCTATATATTGAAGTGGTTCGTGAATTGACGCAAAATATCCAGGTGGAAATGCATCCAATTATGCAAACGAACAAAGCAAAAGAAGAACAATTACATGATATGTTAATTATGTTAATTGAGGAACATCCCACCAATATTCTATTAATGATTCACGATATTCTTAATGAAATGAAACCAGAGAATCAATTTTTACTTTATAAATTATGGCAAAAAACCTATTTAGAACCATTTCAACAATTTTTTGAGCGTCTAGAAAATGCTGGTGAATTGCGTAATGGTATCAGTGCTGAGACCGCTGCAAGATACTGTTTGTCCACTATTAGCCCTCTTTTTTCAGGGAAAGGTAGCTTTGCGCAAAAGCAAACGACTACAGAACAAATCGATGAATTAATCAACTTAATGATGTTTGGCATATGTAAAAAAGAGGTATAAATTAGCGTGCTTCTTTTTTTGACGTTTCACTTATCGAATGATAAACGAAAAAACAAGCAAACTAAAGGGGGATTTATAATGAAAGATGGATTTTTAAGTAAAATTGCCAGTGGAGTTGGTGGCAAGAAAGGTCGGTTTATAACATTAGGTATTTGGATTATCGCAATTATTATTTTACAGTTTTTCTTTCCAAAAGCAGCTGATTATAAAGATGACGCCGCGAAAGATTTACCGAATTCAGAGCCTTCTGTTGTCGCCCAAAAGCTCATTGATGACAAATTTGCTGGAACGGACGGGGTACCAGCACTTATCACTTGGTATCGTTCAACAGGTTTAACAAACGAAGACTTAGTTAATATTCAAAAATACAGCAAAGAATTGACCGAAAACCCAGTAGACTATCAAAAAATGGCAGTTCCTTACGATAAAATGCCACCCGTTGCGCTCAAACAACAAGTTTCTAAAGACGGAACTACTTTTATTCAAACCGTTATTATGAAAGATAGCGCGACTTCAGACCAACTAACAGAAAGCTTCAAGCAACTTGAATCAGCGGCTAAAACAACAATTGGAGAAGATCCATTTGCACAGAAAGTATCCGCTGATGATACGCTTGTTGCTCGGACAACGGGACCGGCTGGTATTAGCGTGGACGCGAGTGGACTATTTAAAGATGCGGACGTTTCGCTGCTAATCGGAACAGTACTACTTGTTTTAGTCTTTTTACTAGTAATTTATCGTTCGCCAATTTTAGCGTTAATTCCTTTGATTGCAGTTGGTTTTGCCTACTTAGTAATTACGCCAATTCTTGGTTTGCTCGCGAAAGAAGGTATTATCACATATGGCTCACAAGGGCTCTCGATAATGACCGTATTACTATTTGGCGCTGGTACGGATTATTGTTTATTCTTAATTTCCAGATTCCGTAGCCATCTGCACACTGAGAAAAACAGATTCCAAGCATTTAAAGAAGCATTTAGCGGAACAGCAGGCGCAATTGCACTTAGTGGGTTGACTGTAATGGCAGCACTACTTCTATTATTAGCAGCAGAATATGGTTCATTTCACAATTTCGCCGTACCATTTAGTTTAGCGATTTTCATTATGATGATTTCTTCGCTAACGCTTGTCCCAGCGCTTCTAGGAATATTCGGTCGTGTATCATTCTGGCCATTTGTCCCAAGAACAGTAGAAATGGAAGAAACACGTGCGAAGAAAAAAGGAAAAACGCCAAAACACCACAAAGAAAACCGTTTTTGGCATAAAATTGGGGAAATGTCTGCGAAACATCCCGTACGAATTTTAATTATCACTTTGATTATTTTAATTGGATGTGGGATTTTTACAACTCAAGTGAAATATACGTATGACACACTTTCGACGTTCCCAGAAGATATGCCATCTCGGGAAGGATTTACCTTAATTAGTGATCATTTCGGTGCTGGTATGCTTGCGCCGATGGAAGTAGTTGTGAACTCCAAAGAATCAATGAAGAGTTCGCTTGAAAATGTGAATGGAGTGGCTTCAGTTACTGGCCCAGAACGAAGCAAAGGTTATCAAAAATATACACTTATTTTAAAAGATAACCCTTATAGCAATGAAGCGATGGATGTTGTTCCAAAAGTACGTGCCGCCGCTGACAAAGGAAATGACGTATATATTGCGGGACAAACTGCGACACAATATGATGATCGCGCGGTGACAGAGCACGATGAAAAAGTGATTATTCCACTTGTTATCGCTTTGATTGCGATTTTACTTTTATGCTACTTGCGCTCGATTACAGCAATGCTTTACTTAGTCGCTACAGTTCTCTTGTCCTTCGTTGGAGCGCTCGGCCTCGGTTGGGTCATCATTCATTATGCGATGGGTGTGGAGGCGATTTCTGGTTTGATTCCGCTCTATGCCTTTGTTTTCATCGTTGCACTCGGGGAAGATTACAATATCTTTATGATTTCTAGTATTTGGAAAAACAGCAAGAAGATGCCACTTCGAAAAGCGATTACAGAAGGAGTTGGACAAACTGGTGGGGTTATCACATCTGCAGGTTTAATTTTAGCAGGAACTTTCGGAGTCTTGACTACACTACCAATTCAGCTCTTAGTACAATTTGGCTTAATTACAGCAATTGGTGTCTTGCTCGATACGTTCATTGTCCGCCCATTCCTAGTTCCATCGATTACTGTGCTCCTTGGAAAATGGGCATTCTGGCCAGGTAAACAGCATAAAATGACAAAATGAAAACGTCTTTGAAAAATCTCTTGTCTATTCCTCTGAAAAGTATATAATAGATGTATCTAAAAGGAGGAACGACAGAAAATGAGAGTAATTGATACCCACTGTGATGCGCTTTACAAGTTGCAGGCTGGAAAAGGAAAATACACTTTCCAAGATGCGGAAGAACTTGATGTGAATTTTGAACGGCTTATAGAGGCTAAAATGTTACTACAAGGATTCGCTATTTTTCTTGATGAAGATATCCCGGTTGAACATAAATGGAAGAAAGCGGTTGAGCAAGTTAATATTTTTAAACAACACGTACTGCACAAAGGTGGAATCATTCATCATGTGAAAAAATGGTGTGATTTAGAAAATCTACCTGAAGATAAAATTGGCGCGATGTTGACGTTAGAAGGCATTGAACCAATTGGACGTGATTTAGATAAATTAACGCAATTACTTGATGGTGGCGTATTATCTGTCGGACTAACGTGGAACAACGCCAACTTGGCAGCGGATGGCATTATGGAAGAACGCGGTGCAGGACTAACTCGCTTCGGAAAAGACATTATCCATCTTTTAAATGAAAGAAAAGTATTCACGGATGTTTCTCACTTGAGTGTAAAAGCTTTTTGGGAAACGTTGGAACAAGCTGAGTTTGTTATTGCCAGTCATTCAAGCGCCAAAGCAATTTGTGCCCATCCTAGAAACTTAGATGACGAACAAATCAAAGCGATGATTGAGCATGACGCAATGATTCATGTAATCTTCCATCCACTTTTCACAACCAATGATGGCGTGGCTGATATAGAAGATGTTATTCGTCATATTGATCACATTTGCGAGCTTGGCGGGATGAAAAACATTGGTTTCGGTTCAGATTTTGATGGTATCCCAGATCATGTCAAAGGCCTCGAACACGCCGGTAAATACCAAAATTTCCTTGAAACACTGGGAAAACATTATACAAAAGAAGAGGTAGAAGGATTTGCATCGCGCAACTTTTTAAACCATTTACCAAAATAAACGAAAGTTCAAGCGCTGTAAGAAGTGCTTGGACTTTTTTTGAAATAGAACAAAGAGAATCTGCTGTAATTTGAAAAATGGCATGTTATAATGAAGACAATAAATGGAATTTAGTTTGGTATAAGTATATCAGACGAATTTTTAATGGAGGTTTTAATGTGCGTTTAGAATCTAATTTCGTCCAAAAACAACAACAAAAGCAGTCACAGAAATTAAATATGACGCAACAATTGTCCCAGTCTATTGCAATGCTTCAATTTGCAACGGCTGATTTAGTGGCATTTTTAGAAGATAAAGCACTCGAGAACCCATTAATTGAAGTGATTCCAGGCTCGGATTTCGCAACAGATTTTTCATACAGCAGCCGTAAAAGCGCTGGAAGTTCTGATGATACAGATTGGTTGGAACAAATAGCTGATAACAAAATGACTTTAGCCGATGCGCTAAAAGAACAACTACATTTAATGGACGTAACGCAAACACAAAAAATTATCGTTTTATATTTAATAGAAAGTTTAAATGACAATGGTTATTTACAAATAGATTTGAAAGATGTTAGTGCGGCGCTTTTAATGGATGATTCTAGTGTGTTAGAAGGCCTAGAAATTTTGCAAAGCATGGAGCCAGCTGGCGTTGGTGCCAGAGATGCGCGCGAATGTATTTTACTACAAATCGAACGCTCGCCGGATGCTCCATATATTGCCTATGATGTAATCCAAAAATTTTTCACGGAATTCGCAGAGAAAAAATGGAAGAAAATCGCTTCAGAAATGGATGTTAGTTTGCAAGATATTCAAGAGGTTTCGGATTACATTCAAACCTTAAATCCGAAGCCGGGTTCTGAGTTTGAGTCCGAACGTGTCCAATATGTTGTTCCGGATTTAATTTTACTTCAACACGAAGATGAATTTGCTGTTTCACTAGCAAAACAATTTCTACCGCAAGTTCGTTTCCAAGAAGCATACTACGAAACGATGCGAGCGACTGAAGAAAAAGACGTCGCCCAGTTTCTACGTGAAAAAGCTGGCGAATTTGATTGGATTAAAAAAGGCATCGAACAACGCGAAAGTACTTTACAAAGAGTTGGTGAAGCGATTGTCAGCCATCAAAAAGCTTATTTCCTAGATAACTCGGCGCATTTACAACCATTAACCTTGAAAGAAGTGGCGGAAGAGCTAGGCGTGCATGAATCCACAGTGAGCCGTGCGGTGAATGGGAAATACATGGAAACGACGAATGGCGTATACGAATTAAAACGTTTCTTTGCGTCCGGTTTACAAAAGAAATCTTCCGAAAACGAAAACATCGGTGATATCTCAAGCACGACTATCAAAAAGTTAGTACAAGAATTTGTAGCAGCAGAAGATAAATTAAAACCATTGTCCGATCAAAAAATAGTAGATATGCTCGCAGAAAAAGAAATTCAAGTTTCAAGAAGAGCTATCGCGAAGTATCGTTTAGAGTTAAATATTCCTTCTTCCTCTAAAAGAAAAAGATTTTAAAAGACGTATTTTGTCTCACGAGCGGTATGTGGGACAAAATACGTCTTTTTAAAACAAAAAAATCACTAAGAGCATATTTCATTTTTTAGAGAGGTGGAAAACAACTAGTGTAGCCTATTTAGAAGTTTGCAGTTTAAGAATTAATTGTAAATTTCAGGTGAATATTTCATAAATGTCCCACTTAACACTTGAAGATTTGTGCCAAGACTGTTAGAATAGGGAACGTAGGGTAGTTAAAGAACATAAAAAAAGATTCACCAGCGTAAGCAGAAAGAGAAGGGGTAAAAATCACATTGAGAGACACTTTGTTAACAAGCTGAAGTAGCTAGTTTAATAGTCTTGAAAGTTGTAAAAGCCTCTATCTCTACTTTTTTTAGTTCTAACGGGACGTCAGATGACTAAGTGGGTCATTAAGCGTCCAAAGATGAGGAGCAATTAAAAATGTCAGACTTAATTAACATTCAGAAAAAGTTATTGCCCGACGTTTTGATGATTATGCAAAAACGCTACCAAATCCTACGCTCGATTTATTTTTCTGAACCAGTTGGGAGACGGACACTTGCCGGAATGTTAGGCATGAGTGAACGCGTCCTGCGCGGTGAAGTAGAATTTTTGAAAGCACAAGGTTTAGTAGAAATTGCTTCTTCCGGAATGACCGTTACAAAAGAAGGCTTGGTCGTTTTCCGCGATTTGGAAAGTGTCATGAACCAACTTTCGGGGTTACATTCAATGGAAGAACAATTAGCGAAGAAATTGCAAATCAAAAAATGCTTGGTAGTGCAAGGTGATAGCGATGATACTCCATGGGTCCGCGAAGAAATGGGTCGTGTGGCAGTTGAACAATTAGACATGGCGCTCACCGAAAAAAGAAACATCGTCGCAGTTATGGGCGGCTCTACAATGGCAACTGTTGCCGAAATGATGACAACTGATTTCGCAAAAGGCAGAGAACTACTTTTCGTTCCCGGTCGTGGAGGTATTGGTGAAGACCTTGACAATCAAGCGAATACAATTTGTGACAAGATGGCAACAAAGACAAACACGAAACACCGCGTTCTCTATGTTCCAGAGCAATTAGGCGAAGAAGCCTATCGTTCGTTACTGAAAGAACCGGCAATTCAAGAAGGCTTACGATTAGTACAATCCGCAAATGCTATTATTTTAGGCATAGGTGACGCGCTCGCAATGGCGAAACGCAGACATACCGGCGAAGATGTACTTGAAAAAATCATCCATCGTAAAGCTGTTGGTGAAGCATTTGGCTATTATTTTGATGAACAGGGCGAGGTTGTACATAAGGTTCCTACATTCGGTCTTCAATTCGAAGACTTAGCGCAAATCCCACACATTATCGCTGTTGCAGGCGGTACATCGAAAGCCAAAGCAATCAAATCGTATATGAAAAGCGCTCCAAAAAATACGATTTTAATCACGGATGAAGGAGCAGCAAAATCGCTTTTAAAAGGGAGTAATACCCTTTTGAAATAAAAAACACTATTTTCAAGGAGGAAATTGACTTATGACAGTTAAAGTTGGTATTAATGGTTTTGGACGTATCGGACGTCTAGCATTCCGTCGTATTCAAAATGTGGAAGGAATTGAAGTTGTTGCAATCAATGACTTAACAGACGCTAAAATGTTAGCTCACCTGTTAAAATATGATACAACTCAAGGCCGTTTTGACGGTGAAGTAGAAGTACATGATGGTTTCTTCAAAGTAAACGGTAAAGAAGTTAAAGTATTAGCTAACCGTAACCCAGAAGAACTTCCATGGGGTGACCTAGGAGTAGACATCGTTCTAGAATGTACTGGTTTCTTCACAGCGCAAGACAAAGCTGAATTACACATTAAAGCTGGCGCTAAAAAAGTTGTTATCTCCGCTCCAGCAACTGGCGATATGAAAACAATCGTTTACAATGTAAACCATGAAACATTAGACGGAACTGAAACAGTTATCTCTGGCGCAAGCTGTACTACTAACTGTTTAGCTCCTATGGCTAAAGTTTTAGAAGACAAATTTGGTGTTGTTGAAGGTCTAATGACTACAATTCACGCTTACACTGGTGACCAAAATACATTAGATGCTCCACATCCAAAAGGTGACTTCCGTCGTGCACGTGCTGCTGCCGAAAATATTATCCCTAATACAACTGGTGCTGCTAAAGCTATCGGTGAAGTATTACCAACACTTAAAGGTAAATTAGACGGAGCTGCTCAACGTGTTCCAGTTCCAACTGGTTCCCTTACTGAATTAGTAACAGTTCTTGACAAAAAAGTTACTGTTGACGAAGTAAATGCAGCTATGGAAGCAGCTTCTGATCCAGAAACATTCGGTTACACTAGTGACCAAGTTGTTTCTTCTGACATCAAAGGTATGACTTTCGGTTCATTATTTGACGAAACTCAAACAAAAGTTCTTACAGTTGGCGATCAACAATTAGTTAAAACTGTAGCTTGGTACGATAACGAAATGAGCTACACTGCTCAATTAGTACGTACTTTAGAATACTTTGCAAAAATCGCTAAATAATTAGCAGATTAATTTTACTGAAGTGCTAGTCACATCAGCAATAACAAGAATAAGCGGAGACACTATTGTTTCCGCTTATTTTCTGAAATAACGGGGGCGACCCCAATCCTTTAAAATTAATGGAGGAACTCTAAATGGCTAAAAAAGTTGTAACTGATTTAGATTTAAAAGACAAAAAAGTTTTAGTTCGTGTTGACTTTAACGTGCCAATGAAAGACGGCAAAATCACTAACGACAACCGTATTGTTGCTGCACTTCCAACAATTGAGTACATCTTAGAACAAAACGGTAAAGCAATTCTATTTTCTCACCTTGGAAAAGTAAAAACAGAAGAAGATAAAGAAGGAAAATCTCTTCGTCCAGTAGCGGTTCGTTTAAGCGAATTACTTGGAAAAGAAGTGAAATTCGTTCCAACTACTCGTGGTCCAGAACTTGAAAAAGCAATTGACGAGTTAAAAGACGGCGAAGTACTTCTTTTTGAAAATACACGTTTTGAAGATATTGATGGTAAAAAAGAAAGCAAAAATGATCCAGAACTTGGAAAATACTGGGCTAGCCTTGGCGATGTTTTCGTAAATGACGCTTTCGGTACTGCTCACCGTGCGCACGCGTCTAACGTTGGAATCGCTTCTAACCTAGAATCAGCGGCCGGATTTTTGATGGAAAAAGAAATTAAATTCATCGGCGGTGTAGTTGATAATCCAGCACGTCCACTAGTAGCAATCCTAGGTGGTGCAAAAGTTTCTGACAAAATCGGTGTTATCGAAAACTTACTTACAAAAGCAGACAAAGTACTTGTCGGCGGCGGAATGACTTTCACTTTCATGGCAGCTCAAGGTCAAGAAATTGGTAAATCTCTTTTAGAAGCAGATAAAGTTGAACTTGCTAAAGGCTTACTTGAAAAAGCTGGCGATAAATTAGTATTACCAGTTGATGCAGTTGTATCTAAAGAATTCAGTAACGATGCTCCTTTCCATACAGTGAGTGCAGATAGCATTCCAGCTGATGAAATGGGACTAGATATTGGTCAAGCTACAATTGACTTATTCACAAAAGAACTTCAAGGCGCTAAAACAGTTGTATGGAATGGTCCAATGGGCGTATTCGAACTTAGCAACTTTGCTAAAGGTACAATTGGCGTTTGTGAAGCTATTGCAAACTTAACGGATGCAACAACAATCATCGGTGGTGGGGATTCCGCAGCAGCAGCTATGGACTTAGGCTTTGCTGACAAATTCACACATATTTCCACTGGTGGCGGCGCATCTTTAGAGTATCTTGAAGGTAAAGAGCTTCCTGGTGTTGCTTCTATTAGCGACAAATAAGCTGAACCAAAAATAATTTTTAATATCGAGAGGATGTTTATCCAAATGCGTAAACCAATTATTGCTGGTAACTGGAAAATGAACAAAACTGCTGCAAAAGCAGGACAATTTGCAGAAGACGTAAAAAATAACGTGCCATCAAGCGATGCTGTTGAATCAGTAGTTGCTGCACCGGCTCTATTTTTACAAGAATTAGTTCGTCTTACTGAAGGAACTGATCTTCGTGTATCTGCACAAAACTGTTATTTTGAAGACGAAGGTGCTTTCACTGGCGAAATTAGCCCGTTTGCACTTGCTGATTTAGGTGTTTCTTATGTTATTATCGGACACTCTGAACGTCGTGAGTACTTCCACGAAACAGACGAAGATATTAACAAAAAAGCACATGCAATCTTCAAACACGGCATGACACCAATCATTTGCTGTGGTGAAACATTAGATCAACGTGAAGCTGGTCAAACAGATACTTGGGTACGTGGTCAAATCCGTGCAGCTCTTGCTGGATTAACGGAAGAACAAGTAATCAAATCTGTTATTGCTTATGAACCAATTTGGGCAATCGGTACTGGGAAATCTTCTACAAGTGCTGATGCAAACGAAACTTGTGCAGTTATTCGTGCAGAAGTTGCTGACGCTGTATCTCAAAAAGCAGCAGACGCAGTTCGTATTCAATACGGCGGTAGCGTAAAACCTGAAAACATTGCTGATTATCTTGCAGAGTCCGACATTGACGGCGCTCTTGTAGGTGGAGCAAGCTTAGAACCAGCATCGTTCTTAGCATTATTGGAGGCAGTAAAATAAAATGAGTAAATCACCTGTAGCAATTATTATCCTCGATGGTTTTGGTAAACGTGCAGAAACAGTAGGTAATGCTGTAGCTCAAGCAAACAAACCAAATTTCGACCGTTATTGGGCTGATTTTCCTCACGGGGAACTTAAAGCTGCTGGCCTTGATGTTGGCCTTCCAGAAGGTCAAATGGGTAACTCTGAAGTTGGCCATACAAACATCGGAGCTGGACGTATTGTCTACCAAAGCTTAACTCGTATTGACAAAGCTATTGAAGAAGGCGAATTCCAAGAGAACAAAGCCCTAAACAATGCTTTCACTCATACAAAAGAAAACAACTCGGACTTACATCTTTTCGGTTTACTATCAGACGGCGGCGTGCATAGTCACATTAATCACCTCGTTGCACTTTTAGAAACTGCGAAAGATAAAGGCGTGAAAAACGTTTATATCCATGCATTCCTTGATGGACGTGACGTGGCACCACAATCCTCACTAGAATATTTAGAAACACTACAAAAAGCTATTAGTGACTTAAACTATGGCGCGATTGCTACTGTTTCTGGACGTTTCTACGCGATGGATCGTGATAAACGCTGGGAACGTGTTGAAAAAGCATACAAAGCAATCGTAAGCGCTGAAGGTGAAAAATTTGAAGATCCAATCGAACTTGTCAAAGCTTCTTATGCTAATGACAAAAATGATGAATTCGTTGTTCCTGCTATCATTACTAAAGATGGCAAACCTGTTGCAACAGTTAAAGACAACGATGCAGTTATTTTCTTCAATTTCCGTCCTGACCGTGCGATTCAACTTTCTAATGCATTCACTGATAAAGAATGGGATCATTTCGACCGTGGGGCAGATCACCCTAAAAACATCAAATTTGTTACAATGACTCTTTACAACCCAAGTATTGATGCTGAAGTTGCTTTTGAGCCAATTGAAATGAAAAATGTTATCGGCGAAGTACTTTCTAATGAAGGCTTATCGCAACTGCGTATCGCTGAAACAGAAAAATATCCACACGTAACATTCTTTATGAATGGTGGACGAAATGAAGAATTCCCTGGTGAAAACCGGATTCTAATCAATTCGCCAAAAGTAGAAACATACGATTTGCAACCTGAAATGAGCGCATATGAAGTAACAGATGCACTTGTTGAAGACATTAAAAACGACAAACACGATGCGATCATCTTAAACTTCGCAAACCCAGATATGGTTGGGCACTCAGGTATGCTTGAGCCAACGATTAAGGCAATCGAAGCAGTAGATGAAAATCTTGGTCGTGTAGTAGACCTTATTTTAGAAAAAGGTGGTTCAGCTATTATCTTTGCTGACCATGGTAACTCTGAAACAATGTCTACTCCAGAAGGAAAACCGCACACTGCGCACACTACCGTTCCAGTTCCAGTAATTGTAACGAAAAAAGGTGTAACGCTTCGTGAAGGTGGTCGTCTGGCTGACGTTGCGCCAACTATGCTTGACTTGCTTGGCGTTAAAAAACCTGCCGAAATGACAGGCGAAAGTTTAATTCAAAAATAATTTTAGTTATTACTTTAGTTTTTTTGCAAACAGAGCTACAATAAATACGAATTTAAAAACGGATGGGTCTTTGAATTTGAAGTGAATATTATGTTCATTTCAATCAATTAATCCCAACAAAGGAGAGAATTATAAATGTCTATTATTACTGAAGTTTATGCTCGCGAAGTCTTAGATTCCCGTGGTAACCCAACTGTTGAGGTTGAAGTTTATACTGAAGCTGGTGCGTTTGGTCGCGCTTTAGTTCCAAGTGGTGCTTCAACTGGTGAATACGAAGCTGTAGAATTACGCGATGGCGACAAAGCTCGTTACCTTGGAAAAGGTGTTTTAAAAGCTGTTGAAAACGTAAACGACATTATTGCTGACAAAATTATCGGTTTTGACGTAACTGACCAAATCGGAATTGACAAAGCAATGATCGAACTTGATGGTACACCTAACAAAGGTAAATTAGGTGCTAACGCTATTCTTGGTGTTTCTTTAGCTGCTGCTCGTGCTGCTGCTGACGAACTAGGCGTACATTTATATGAATATCTTGGCGGAGTGAACGGTAAAGTTCTTCCAGTTCCAATGATGAACATCCTTAACGGCGGAGAACATGCTGATAACAATGTCGACGTTCAAGAATTTATGGTAATGCCTGTTGGAGCTCCAAACTTTAAAGAAGCTCTACGTATGGGTGCTGAAATCCTACACGCACTTAAAGCTGTTCTTAAAGGTAAAGGCTTAAACACTGGTGTTGGTGATGAAGGTGGATTCGCTCCAAACCTTAAATCCAATGAAGAAGCTCTTGAAACAATCATGCAAGCAATTAAAGATGCTGGTTACAAACCTGGCGAAGAAGTTAAACTTGCGATGGATGCTGCATCAAGTGAGTTCTATAACCGTGAAACTGGTAAATACGAACTTAAAGGTGAAGGCGTAACTCGTACTTCTGAAGAAATGGTAACTTGGTATGAAGAAATGATTACTAAATACCCAATCATCTCTATTGAAGATGGCCTAGACGAAAATGACTGGGACGGATTCAAACTACTTACAGAACGTATTGGTGACCGCGTTCAATTAGTAGGTGACGATCTATTTGTAACTAACACAACTAAACTTAAAGAAGGTATCGAAAAAGGTATCGCTAACTCCATCCTAATCAAAGTTAACCAAATCGGTACTTTGACTGAAACATTGGATGCAATTGAAATGGCTAAACGCGCTGGCTACACTGCAGTTATCTCTCACCGTTCTGGTGAAACAGAAGATTCCACAATCGCTGACATTGCAGTAGCTACAAACGCTGGTCAAATCAAAACTGGTGCACCTACTCGTACTGACCGTGTTGCAAAATATAACCAATTACTCCGCATCGAAGACAATTTGGCTGATCTTGCTGAATATCATGGTAACGACACTTTCTACAACTTAAAAAAATAAGTTGATTGAATAAAACGCTAAACTCCGCGAAAAGCAACATCTTCGCGGAGTTTTTTCTGTTTTAAAAATAACGAGAGGGGTAATGATTTGGAAGAGGAGGTAATGCTGATGAAAGTAAAAAATAGTCAGGCCTCAAAAGTGCTCGAAACTCCGAAAATCAAAGACGCTGTGGTGCATGAAAAAAGCCACCCCTTAGCGGAAAAGCATTCTGTACAAAAGAAAATCATTAACGCAGATATGCCCCAACAACAGTTTCATCGAAGACTTATGAAATAAACGGTGCGCCTGATTCTAGCTTTAAAAGAATCAGGCGTATTTTAAATAAAATGAAAGCTTTTTTATAGGAAATCAAGTATAATCAGGTGTAAAATAAGGGTAGAAAATGTTTTCAGCAAGGAGAAATGCTATATGATTGCAGAAATCAATGGAATTAACTTGTTTTATCAAATAATCGGTAAAGGCGAACCGATCCTGCTTATTCACGGGAATGGTCAAAATCATCGTTCTTTAAAGCGTATGATTGATGATCTCTCTACTAATCATCAAGTAATCGCCGTAGATAGCCGCGCACACGGGAAAAGTGAAGCTGGAAATACGCCGCTTGATTTTGAAGTAATGGCGCTAGATATGCTTTCGTTACTCGATTATTTGAAAATTGATAAATATAAAGTTATCGGATATAGCGACGGCGGTATTGTTGCTCTCGTAATGGGCAAAATGCAGCCAAATCGTCAAATCGCATCCGTTGTTATTGGAACAAACTATCATGTAAATCAAATTCGATTTTTACCAGACTTGTTTTGCCGAGTTGCTTACGGGGCTGCATTTCTTTTAGCGCCATTTAGTCGCTTTTTTGAGCGAATGAAACGACAACTTGCTTTAACGATTTATCATCCACATATGTCAGAAGCGGATTTACAAAAAATAAGCGCACCACTTTTAGCTGTTGTGGGGGAATATGATTTAATATCTTCCAAAGATACTAGGAAAATGGTGCATTCTGTTCAACACGGGGAAATGGTCATTGTAAGGAATGGACTTCATTATTTACCGCGGCAAAAACCGAAACAATTGTTACAATTAATTCATAGTTTCTTTTCTAATTTAAGCGCAGAAATTCACAAATGAAACCTCCTTAAAACCCTTTAATACCAACGTGTTTAAGGTTCGTGAAAAAAGTGTTTGACAAGTTCCTTGGATAGCGTTAATATTGGTCTATTGGTCAGAACTCAAAAGGTAGCTTATTTAGTTCAGATGGGCTACAATAGAGTGGATTATAAAAGTGATGATATTAGGAGGATTGCGTAAAAATGAGTGCGGATCGTAGCTTTACGTTAAAAGCGGGAAATCGTGCTGTTTTGCTCTTGCATGGCTTTGCAGGGACTACAGAAGACGTAAGAGAACTTGGAGAAATTCTAGCAGAAAATGGATACACAGTACATGCACCAAACTTCAGAGGCCACGGGGATGAACCCGCTATTTTCTTGAAAACAACACCGGAAATGTGGTATGAAGATGCGGTGGCTGGATATCGTCAACTTGAAAAAGATGGATATAATGAAATTGCAATTGTCGGTGTGGCAATGGGCGGAGTTTTTGCGCTTAAAATGGCAGAATCGTTTTCACCAAAAGCGATTGTTCCACTATGCGCCAACGTAAACCGCAAAATGCGCTATATCCCGATCGAAAACTATTTAACTAAACAATTAAAGAAACAAGGTATAGTAGAACAAGAAGCAGATCAAATGCTAAAAAACTACCTTCCTGAAATTGATGTAATGACGGAAGCACGTGCTACATTCTACAAAAACGTAGCGCGAGACATTGAAAAAATCCATGTTCCAACCATGATTGGTCAAGGCTGCCAAGATGAAGAAATTGATGCAGATAACGCCAATTATATCTTTAAGCACATTCATACAAATGATAAACAACTGTGTTTCTATGCAGGTTCAGGGCATGATATTGTGAACGACTGTGAGAAAGACATTTTAGAAGAAGACTTGATTTACTTCTTAGACGATTTAGTTTGGCTTGAGGAAAAAGTGGTTTAATCCATTCCTTTAGTTGTATGGAAACAAACCTTTACGTATAATCACAAATATGGTAAAATTAATCTTAGTCAAATTGGGCGGTTTTAGGAGGAAAGAACAATGAGTACAGTTTTAACGGTCTTACTCATCATCGTATCAGTACTGTTAATTACAGTTATCATACTTCAACCAGGTAAAAGTGCTGGCTTATCCGGCGCCATCTCTGGTGGAGCTGAGCAATTATTCGGTAAGCAAAAAGCAAGAGGACTAGAACTTATTCTACATCGTACAACCATCGTTCTATCCGTTGTTTTCTTCGCAATACTAATTGCACTGGCATACTTTGTACAGTAACGAGATGTTAACCACCTGAATGAAAATTTAGGTGGTTTTTTATTGTTGGAGTTCTAAAGAAGTGTAGTCCGCTTCCCTAGAACTCCAATACAAGGCGTAACGAAGTGGAGCGTTGTTTCCATTAAAAAAAGTGGACGAACAACCCGAAAAGGGAAGCACAAATTATTAAATTCAACCAATCCCCTAGAACTCCAACAAAAATAACATCCACCTCAGACCAACCAAACCTCCAAAAAGAACCAAGGAGCGATATTCACTATGAAAATAACACCACCACAACCATTCCTATTCGAAAAAGGCAAAAGAGCAGTGTTACTCTTACACGGTTTCACAGGTAGCTCAGCGGATGTAAGAATATTAGGTAGGTTTTTACAAGAAAACAATTACACTTGCTACGCCCCTCAATACAGAGGCCACGGTGTATCTCCCGACCTACTGCTAAAAACGGGACCAAACGATTGGTGGGAAGATGTTCTTGAAGCCTATGATCACCTAAAATCACTCGGCTATACTGAAATCGCTGTGGCGGGACTTTCGCTCGGTGGACTTTTTTCACTAAAATTAGGTTTTTCTAGGCCGTTAAAGGGAATTATAGCCATGAGTACTCCAACAAGAATGGACAGCTCATCCCCGATAATTCAAGGCTTTTTAGATTATGTGCGTAATTATAAAAAATTAGAAGGTAAAACAACTGAACAAATCGATGCTGAAATGGTTGCCTATAAAGACGCCCCAATGAATACCATCGCTAAATTAAAAGACGAGATAAGTGGCGTCGTGGCTGAAATAGATATGATCTATGCACCAATTATGGTCGTCCAAGGTGAAAAAGATGATATGGTTGATGTCAGCGGAGCACAGCTGATTTATGATACAGTAGAGTCAACGAAGAAAGAACTTCACTGGTTTAAGGAATCTGGTCATGTCATCACATTAGACAAAGAACGAAAAGAAGTAAACCAAGCCATTTTAACATTTTTAGATAGTTTGGATTGGCAAGAATAAACAATTTTTAAAACAGAGAGAGGAGGGACAGAAGTGGAACAAAAACAAATGGAAGAAAAAATTATGAATCTATTAACTTCAGCGCCTGATAAAACATTTGCGCTAGAAGATTTGGAAATAGAAATAGCTTTAAATAACGCGGATAATTTTAAATTAATGGTGAAAGCTTTAGTAAAACTGGAAGATTCCGGAACTATTGTCCGCTCAAGGAAGAATCGGTATGCATTACCAGAAAAAATGGACTTAGTAAAAGGAACATTTCGCGCACATGAACGAGGTTTTGGCTTTGTTCTCCCAGAAGAGAAAGAAATGGACGATATTTTTATCCCACCAAATGAAGTAAAAGACGCAATGAATGGCGACTTAGTTTTTGCTACAATTACGAAACGTAAAGGCGATAATTTGGCAGAAGGTACGATTAAGAAAATTGTCGAACGGAAGACAACGCAAATCGTCGGAACTTATATGGAGGACTTAGCTGGTACTCCAATTGTGATGCCGGACGACAAACGACTTTTTGGTGAAGTGGAAATTGATTTAGAAGACGGCTTAAAACCAGTTGACGGGCATAAAGTTATCGTTGAATTGACGGAATATGCAACTGGCCATGCGCGTGCAAGAGGGGTTGTTAAGTCAATCATTGGGCACCGCAATGACCCGGGAGTGGATATTTTATCGATTATTCATAAACATGGTATTTCGATTGGCTTCCCTGAAGAGGTAATGGAACAAGTAAGTAAAGCGCCGGATTTGGTTGATGATTCGGATATTGGTAACCGTCGTGATTTGCGTGACCAAATGATTATTACGATTGACGGAGCAGATGCTAAGGATTTAGATGATGCTGTTACGGTGAAACAACTTCCGAATGGCAACTGGAAACTGGGTGTTCATATTGCGGATGTAACGCATTATGTGACAGAAGGCTCGCCACTTGATATCGAAGCGCAAGAGCGTGGAACGAGTGTTTATTTGGTTGACCGGGTAATTCCGATGTTGCCACATAAACTATCGAACGGAATTTGCTCGCTTAACCCGCAAGTAGACCGTTTTACCATGAGTTGTGAAATGGAAATCGATCAAGAAGGTCATGTGGTTAACCACGAAATTTTTGAAAGTATTATTAAAACAACGGAACGTATGACGTATACGGATGTAAATGATATTTTAGTCGAAAAGGATGAAGCTTTACGCGAAAAATATGCGCCAATCGTTCCAATGCTTGAAGCGATGCAAAATTTAGCCGAAATCCTTCGTCGTAAACGTGAAAAACGTGGCGCGATTGATTTTGACTTTAAAGAAGCACGTGTAGTAGTGGATGAAGACGGTCATCCAGAAGCGGTCGTGATGCGCGAACGTTCAGCGGGGGAGCATTTAATTGAAGAATTTATGCTTGCTGCCAATGAAACAGTTGCAGAACATTTTCACTGGATGGATGTGCCATTTATTTATCGTATCCATGAAGATCCAAAAGAAGATAAATTAGCACGGTTCTTTGAATTCATTACGAACTTCGGCTTGATTGTGAAAGGAACAGCCAACGATATTCACCCAGCTGCTTTACAACAAGTACTAGAAGAAGTAAAAGGTAAACCGGAAGAGATGGTTGTTTCGACTGTTATGCTGCGTTCGATGCAACAAGCGAAGTATGACACAGTAAGCGCCGGACACTTTGGTTTGTCTACTGATTTCTATACACATTTCACGTCGCCAATTCGTCGGTACCCGGATTTAATCGTTCACAGGTTGATTAGAGAGTATTTAATTAACGGAGATGTTCGTCCGGAAACGTTAGAAAAACGAGCTGAGGAGCTTCCTGAGATTGCTGAACACAGCTCAAAAATGGAGCGTCGCGCCGTTGAAGCAGAGCGCGAAACAGACGAACTGAAGAAAACGGAATTTATGGTCGACAAAGTGGGCGAACGTTTCATCGGAATCATTAGTTCGGTAACCAATTTTGGCTTATTTATCGAACTACCGACGACGATTGAAGGCCTTGTCCATGTGAGCGCAATGAAAGGCGATTACTTCAAATTCCATCAAAATCAGTTAGCGATGATTGGCGAAAGAACAGGCCAAATTTATCGTATCGGTGATGAAGTGGAAGTCGAAGTAACTAAAGTAGACGTGGATGCTCGTGAAATCGATTTTGCGCTTCGTAGTGAAGGTAAACCAGGTCCAGTGAGCGATAAACAAAAACGCCAACGCGAAAAACCGATTGATAAAACGAGAAACTTCAAGAGTAGCTCAAAAAATAATCGGAATAAACGCAGAACTGGTAAATCAGAAGACGTGAAACCAAAAACAGAACGCAAAGATGACGAATGGTATACTAAACCTAAAAAGAAAAAGAAGAAAAAACCTTTTTATCAAGGTGTAGCAAAAGAAAGCCCGAAGAAGAAAAAACGTCGCTAGAAAGGATGGGGAGTTATGCCAAAAGGTGATGGTAAGCTAGTCGCGCAAAATAAAAAAGCGCGCCACGATTACGCAATTGAAGAAACTTTTGAGGCTGGCATTGTCCTGCAAGGTACTGAAATTAAATCCGTAAGAAACGCACGGGTAAACTTAAAAGATTCCTATGCACGTATCGACAAAGGGGAAATTTTCTTACACAATATGCATATTAGTCCTTATGAACAAGGGAACCGCTACAATCATGATCCACTAAGAACGCGCAAGTTGCTCTTACATAAGAAGCAAATCAGCCGTTTAATTGGAGAAACGAAAGAGTCCGGTTATTCGATTGTTCCACTAAAAATGTATATTAAAGATGGCTACGCAAAAGTACTTATCGGTGTAGCTCGAGGTAAAAAGAAATACGATAAACGCCAAGACTTAAAACAAAAAGAAGCAAAACGTGATATCGAACGCGCTTTTAAAGAGCGCCAACAATAAAAGCCTAAATCTAGTCATTCAACTATACGTTGGAGAAGCTAGATTTAGGCTTTTTTTATATATCGATTTTGGTGAATTCATTTAAAGAGAGATCTTGAAGTTCGTCGTGAAGAAAATAATCAATTTCATTTTTGATACCATTTAGAATGCGTTCTTCTTCAAGCACTTTAGCCACTCTAAGCGCTCGTTGCATAAAGTGTTTACCTTGTTGCTTTTGGTCTAGCTTATACAGCACAATTCCTTTTTTCGCAACAGCCATACAGAATTGTAAGTAGTAATGGTTATGTTTAGCGATTTTTATAGATAATTCAATGTAGTGCAAAGCTAGTTCATATTCTTCGTCTAAAATTAAATAAGTAGCACGATTAACATGAAGTGAAATCTCAATCGAAAGGGTTGGATATAGGTAACGATATTTTTTAAGTTGAGAGATAAGGCGATTTACAATATGTTGAGCGGTTTCATTTTCAAAAATAAAGAAAATATTTCTTAAAATTAATATGTCATTCCAAAATAATTCATCCGCTTCCGAAAGTCTGTCCCAAATGTAAGCTACTTTTTCTCGAGCAAGTTCAAAATTATGTTCTTTTTCAGCTAGTAAAATGCCTTCAAGTGAGGCTTTAATATCAGAAATGAAAATGTCGTTTTGGTTTGCTAAGTAATCATCACATTTGGAAATAACATCGAGTAAAATATCTGTTTCTGAGGAGGTAATAATCTTGGAGTATAGATAAAGGATATTTTCTTTTGGAGAAGGTGTAAAGTCCCGTTTTACAAATTCAAATTCTTCTAACGTCATATTGAAATTAAGTAAGATTTGGATAAAACGGTCCATACTAGGCATGATTTTATTATTTTCGATTTTTTGATAGTTAGAACGACTGAGGGCATTCGTACAAGTCTCTTGTTGTGTTAAGTTTTTACTTTTCCGAATAAATTTTAATGTGTCTCCAATATTTTGCATAAAACTCAGCTCCATATGTTCAAATTTGATGCTTTTTAATTTTATGTAAGATTTGTGAGTTAGTATTTCTGTATAGATGAAAAAGGAGGGAGAAGACATGTTAACTTTGTTAAAAAGTATTAACTGGTTGTTTTAAAGTTTTTTAAGCAAGGTCTTCTGATGAACGCAATTATTGTTTTTCCATGAATTTGTGGGTTGGCATAGTTGCGTTTTTTTGCGAAATTAGTAAGAATGTGGAGATTTTTGGTTTATCTGTGAAAGAATTATAACATTATGTGATTACATACACAATATAGATATTCTAAAATTAATAATTTTGCAAAATAACACATCGAAAGTAGTATATTTTTAGTAAAAAAGGTGAATTAAGGGAGGAAAGTGAGATGAAGCGAAGAACGAGAAAATGCAGTTTGGTTTTTATTCTGGGGATATTAATTTTTAGTTGTTTAAGTGGATTTGGAACGAATGTTTTCGCAATGGACGGGGAATATCACTCGCCTTATGGGGATGATGATTTATACACAGTTCAGCCGACAGAACGATCGCCAAGAGATCCAAAAGCTGGCGAAGATGTCATTCTAAATATTACCACTTGGCCAATTGAAAATGGACAAGATGTTTGGGTAGAGTGGACGAAGAATGGCGTCGCGCAAGAAAACGTCACAGCTGCTTACGATTACAACAGTGGTAACAACACTTACTGGAAAGCGGACTTAGGCAAATTCGAAAAAGGCGATGAAATTACTTATACAACGAAAGGTTCAACCAATGGAGGAACTGCCTACGAAAGCGGGCCATTTACATTTTACGTAACGGATTGGGAATATGTGCAAGATGTTACTAGTGTAGTGGATAATGGCGATTCTATTACTTTGAATATGACAGCAACAGCAGGGGATTTCTCGCCGAAGTTATATCTTTCATTTGAAGATTTAGATACACTACGTATGGAACTTTCACCAACTGGTAAAGAAACGGGACATGCTGGGAAATCTGGATACACTGTAGAAGATACGGCGGAAAAAGTGACCGTAACAACCGAAGATTTAAGCATTGAAATCCAGAAATCACCTTATCGTATGGAAGTGCACCAAGCAGATGGAACTTTACTTACAAGTGAATATACAACAGCTAATAGCTTGGGTTGGTTAACAGATGGTAAAAATGTCATCAATCAATACCAAAATAACTTTATGACACCGAGCGATGAAGCATTTTATGGTTTTGGTGAACGTTATGACACGATTAACCAACGCGGAAAAGATGTAGAGACATACGTATACAATGAGTATCAAGATCAAGCGCAGACAGAAAGAACCTATTTAGCGGTACCATTTTTTGTAAGTGCTAATAAATACGGGATGTATGTTAATTCTGATTTCCATTCACAGTTCCAAATGGCTTCCAAAGTAGAAGATAAATATAGCTTTGTATTGGACAATGATGGCGATATGACGAATATGCTTGATTACTATGTTATTAGTGGGAAAGATCAAAATGATATTGTGAATAATTACACAGACATAACAGGGAAAACGACTTTGCTACCAAAATGGGCTTTTGGACTTTGGATGTCAGCAAACGAGTGGGATAGAGAATCCGATGTAAGCTCTGCACTTTCTAATGCAAAGGCAAATGATATTCCAGCAACAGGGTTTGTATTAGAACAATGGAGTGATGAAGAAACTTACTATATTTGGAACAATGCGACCTATACAGCAAAGAAAAACGGGGAAGCGTTTAGCTATGACGATTTTACTTTCAACGGGAAATGGACTGATCCTAAAGGAATGGTAGATAGTGTCCATGATGCAGGTATGAATATCGTTTTATGGCAAGTTCCAGTATTAAAAGATGATGGTACAGTATATGAACAAAGAGATAATGATGAAGAATACATGATAAGCCAAGGGTATAGTGCGGACGATGGAACAGGGGCTCCTTACCGAGTTCCGGCATCTCAGTGGTTCGGAAATGGGATTTTACTAGACTTCACTAATAAAGATGCTGTAGATTGGTGGACTTCTCAGCGTGAGTATTTATTAACAGAAGTAGGGATTGACGGATTTAAGACAGATGGTGGCGAGATGGTTTGGGGACGTGATACAACTTTCTCTAACGGCGAAAAAGGACAAGAAATGAGAAACCGTTATCCAACTGACTACGTTTCGAGTTATTTTGATTTTGCGAAAAGTATTAATCCAGAAGCAGTTTCGTTTAGTCGTTCAGGAACTTCTGGTGCACAAAAATCTGGCATTTACTGGTCAGGAGATCAAACTTCCACATTTGACTCTTTCCAAGCTTCATTAAAAGCTGGACTTAGTGCTTCAACTTCAGGCGTTTCATACTGGGCGTGGGATATGGCTGGATTTACGGGAGATTATCCAACAGCGGAACTATATAAACGCGCAACAGCTATGGCAGCTTTTGCACCGATTATGCAATTCCACTCGGAAAAATCAGATCCATCGCCAAGTGAAGAACGTTCACCTTGGAATGCAGTAGCTAGAACAGGTGACGAAACTATTTTACCAACGTTCCAAAAATATTTGTATACACGAATGAATTTACTTCCATATATTTATACTGCGGCAAAAGACACTGCAGACAACGGAAAATCAATGATGCGCCAAATGGCAATGGATTATCCGGAAGATGTCAATGCACGTGATTTGGATGAGCAGTATATGTTTGGTGACGATTTACTTGTAGCACCAATCGTTCAAGAAGGCCAAACAGAAAAAGAAGTTTATTTACCAGAAGGCGAATGGGTTGATATCTGGAACGGTGGGGTTCACCCTGGTGGCGAAACAATTTCTTATTATGCCGATGTAGATACGCTTCCTGTATTTGCAAAAGCTGGAGCAATTATTCCGATGAATATGACAGATGGATACCAACTTGGTCAAAACGTCGGAAACGATTTAAAATCCTATGATAATTTAACTTTCCGAGTTTATCCATCTGGAGATAGTGAGTATAGCTTCTATGACGATGTAAACGGTGGAGAAATGCGTGACATCAGTGTTTCTGAAGACTTTGCAAATGAAAAAGTTTCCGTAGATCTTCCAGCAATGGCAGATGAAACAACTATGCAAGTTTTCAGTACGGAACCAACAAGTGTAACAATTGACGGGGCAGATGTAGCTAAAGCAGATACATTAGATGCATTTAACGAAGCAACAACTGGTTACTACTATGATACTGTACAAAACTTAACATATGTAAAAGCAGCAGCAAAAGATGCCAAACAAGCAATCGTACTAAATGGTGTAAACCATGCACCATACGAAGCGGAATTTGGTCATCTGACAAATGTAACTACTGCAAGTGATCATGCTGGATACACTGGTACTGGTTTTGTAGCTGGCTTTGACGCAGAAAAAGAAGCGGTAGAATTTGATATTGATGCAGTAGATGGGGCTTCCGATTATACAATGGAAGTTCGCTACAGTGCGGGAGTAGAAGATGCAACAAGAACTGTATATATCAATGGTAAAAAACAACAAATTACTTTACCGAAGACGGCTAATTGGGATACTTGGAACACAGTAGAAGTTCCAGTAACCTTGCAAGCTGGTAATAACCAAGTTGTATTTGATTTTGAAGCAGATGATACAGCAGGAATTAATTTTGATCATGTAGTTATTAAAAAATAAAGAATTAGCCGCCCTTTTCATGGATAGAAAGGGTGGCTATATTGAAAGGAGTGGAATGAATGAAAAAAATAATTGGACTGACGTTTGTTGCTATTTGTTGAATTTTATTTGCACCAACAATCAAAGCACAAGCAGATACAGTTCCGTTACCAGCGCCTATTATAGAGGCTTTCCCGGTAGAAGCGATTGCTGAGGCGATTGCGGGAGAACTAGATAAAGATTCTGTGAATGACACGATTACGCAAGCAGATTTGGATACAATGACTGCCATTCCTTTACCCTCATTGGGTTTAACAGGGGAAGACCTAAGTGTGCTAAACAATGAAGTATTTACGAATGCGATTGAATTAGCGATTTGGAGTAATAATATTGGAGAACTACCTGATTTATCTGAAGCGCTTCCTGCTTTAGAAAATATTGAAGCAAATGGGGCTAATATTACGGTTTTTCCAGATGCAAACTATCCTAACTTAACCAATGTTGATTTGAGTCAAAATAATTTTGGCTTCAATATTCCAAAGTTTGTTGGAATGGAAGGACTAGTAAGTATTAACATGGAAAACGCTGGACTGTCTGGTTATATAGCGGAAGATATTTGGATGAATATGCCTAACTTAGATTCACTAATTCTTAATGAAAATCATTTAATTTCTATTCCAGAAGATATCTTTCTATCACAACAATTAGGCACACATTCATTTGCTAACCAGACAGCAACTTATCCTCCGACAACGATTAAACAAGGAGAAAATTTAAAAGTTTTTGTTCCTTTTATTTACCAAGCATTAGATTTTATCGCACCAAGCAATCACGATTTAATTATTATTAAGGACAATGGCAGAACGCTTTATGAACCACCTTATCCGACCTATGATGGTTCGTACATGTACACTATTGAAACAGCTGGCTTACAACCGGGAGAGCATTTGCTAGAAATTTCATTAGGTTATAACTCTGGAGAATATACAGGTTGGTATGATTTCCCAGTAACTATTACAGAATAAAAAGGGGCGAGATGATGAAAAAAGGTATGAAACAAGTTTGTGTCAGTTTAGCTGTTGTACCACTAGTTTGGCTGAATTTAGGGATAACTCAGCCACTACAAGTGGAAGTTAAAGCGGAAGAGACGAAGAAAAAAGAGACTCAAAAAAAAGCAAATACTGAAACTGCCAAGCAACTTAGTAAAGAAGAATATGCGAAATTAAGTGCGGAAGAAGGGCTTGGAAATGTCCTTGAAGCAACGGTGACAGACAATGTCATTACGCTTAAAATTGATAACGGGGATGAGGCGGAAGATGATTACTTGGAAATTTCCCCGCTAGCGAATAATTTACTCAAGGTGAATTTACGTCCACGCAATATCGAAAATAGTCCATCTACACCTATGATTGATCCGAATGCAACTTTCACAGCGATTGGTGCAACCATTGATTTAGAATCAGATCCAATGATTATTTCAACAGACGAATGTACGCTTGAAATTGATAAAGAGCCAGCAAGAATGACTTTTAAAGATAAAAATGGGAAAACGTTATTGTCTGAATCGGCAGACGGCGGGATTTTTGATGGTGGAGTTAGATTTAAACGCGGTGCTTCTGACCATGTTTACGGTGCATACGGAATTAGTTTTAGTGACGGAGACCTTGGCATGGAACGTGATGACACTGCTGCCGATAGTAATAAGACTGCTCAAGCGGGACAACAAGGTAATGCAGGTGGTCCGTTCATGTGGTCTACAGCAGGATATGGCTTACTTGTAGATAGTGATGGCGGCTACCCGTATTCCGTTTCAGATGAAGAAAAATTAGAGTTTTATTACGGCGATACAATTGTTGAAGGGCGTCGCTACGTGAAAGAAAATGTAGAGATGTATTTAATGTCTGGCGAGCCAGAAGAAATTATGTCATCTTATGCTGATGTAACAGGGCATACACCGATGATGCCGAAATGGTCGCTTGGATTCTCTAACTTTGAGTGGGGAACAAACGAAGCGGAATTTAGAGAAAACATTAATACGTATCGTGCGAAAGGCATCCCAATTGATTCCTTCGCGTTTGATTATGATTGGAAATTCTACGGAGATCCTACGTATGGTGGCGATTATGGTGAGTTTGCTTGGAATACAGAAAACTTCCCATCTGCCAAAGACACAACGTTAAAATCTGATATGGATGCGCTTGGTGTAAAAATGATTGGGATTACAAAACCGCGTGTCGTAACTAATTTAGAAGATGGAACAGCAACGCAACAAGGGAAAGATGCAGATGCAAATGGTTACTGGTATCCAGGACAATCTGCATATGAAGATTATGCATTCCCTGTAACAGTTAGAAGTATTGACCCATACAATGCAGATGAACGTAATTGGTGGTGGTCACATTCTGAGGATGCCTTAGATAAAGGGATTGTTGGTTGGTGGAATGATGAAACAGACAAAGTATCTTCTAATGGAGCAGATTATTGGTTTGGTAATTTCACAACTGGATTTACATCAGAGGCCATGTATGAAGGTCAACGTGACTATACAAATGAACGTGTTTGGCAAACAGGAAGAACCTTCTATCCAGGAGCACAGCGTTATTCTACTTCTACTTGGTCCGGTGATATCGGCGTTCAGTGGAAAAAAGGAGAAGTTATTGACTGGGCAAATGGGATGCAAGAACAACCTAGTACAATGCTTTCGACTATTAACCTAGGGCAGACAAAATGGGGCATGGATACAGGTGGTTTCAACGCCAATTCAGGTCAAGTGTTAAATCCAGACCCAGAACTTTATAGTCGTTGGATGGAATTTAGTTCTCTAGTTCCAGTTTTCCGTACGCATGGTAATCAAAATCAACAACGTCAGCCTTGGTTCTACGGTGGCACGGCGGAAGAAGTAGCTAAAAGCAGCATGACTTGGCGCTATTCAATGATTCCTTATATGTATGCCTATGAACGTCAAGCATATGACTCTGGTGTTGGTCTAGTTCAACCACTTACTTTTGATAATCCTACTGATGAAAATGTAGTTAATTTAACAGATGAATGGATGTTTGGTGACGGATTACTAGCCGCGCCTGTTTTAGAAGAAGGAGCTGGTTCTCGTGATATTTATTTACCAGCAGGAACATGGATTGACTACAATCGTGGCGATGTTTACGAAGGAAATCAAACAATCAATTATGAAGTGAATGACGATGACTGGACGGATGTGCCGATGTTTGTTAAACAAGGTGCCATTATGCCAATGCAACAACCGCAAAACTATGTTGGTGAATCAGCAGTCAAAACAATTTATTTAGACACTTTTGCATCTGATAAAGAGACATCATTTACACATTACGATGACGACGGAAAATCTTTTGATTATGAAAAAGATACCTATCTAAAACAAAAAATGACTACTTCAAAAACTGCTGATACTAGTACTTTCACGATTGGTGCGAAAGAAGGAAGTTATAAAGCAGACACAGAGAATTACATTGTAAAACTACACGGAAATGCGGCTGAAAGTGTCCAAGTAAATGGCGCAGATAGCAAAGTTTATGACGATTTATCCGCTTTAGAAAATGCCGATGGTAGCGGATATGCAGTAGGTAGCGATGTTTACGGAGCAGTAACATACGTAAAAGTACCAGCTCAAGCTGATGCAGATACTGTCATTACAACTTCAGGTTCTGCAAGTATCGTACAAACAGGAACATACGAAATGGAAACAGGATCCAATTTTGCAGATACTGTTGCTGATAAACCTGTTGCAGAAAAAACGTATGTGGATGGCTACGATAAAGACGGCGCCGGAACAACTATCTATGCAAATGTAAAAGATTCTGGTGATTATAATGTGGACTTAACTTACAAAAATGCTTCCTCAGACAACCAAGCATTAAGTATTTTTGTCAATGGTGAATATGTAAAACAAACCACGCTAAAACCAAACACCGATTGGTCAGTTCAGTCCGAAACATTACCACTTTCAGCAGGGAAAAATAGTATTTCTTATAAAGTGGTAACGGACACAGGCGATAAAGCTGATCAAGTATCACTAGATAAAGTAAATATCGGTTTCACACCAACTGTAGCAAAAGTCGAAGCAGAGGAAGCGGACCTTGCCGGCACATTAAAAGTAGCGAATGATCATTGGTTCTATAGTGGAGAAGGCTTTGTTGGTGGATTTGGAACAGCAGGAGATGAAATCAAGTTTGAAGTGGATGTACCAGCTGACGGCGAGTACGTACTAAACACACGAACAGCAAATGGAACTGGCATGCCACAAACACTTGATTTATATACGAATGGCGACTACAATTCTCGCGTAACTTTCCCTTCCAAAGGTGAAAATTGGAATATTTGGTCAGATACAGAAAAAGCTGTGAACTTAAAAGCAGGAACAAATAAAATTACCTTCCTAAGAGACGGCGAAACTACTGGTAATGTAAATATTGATAGAATTCTTGTTTCGGCAGAGCCAATCAATTCACCAGTACAGTCGGAAGTAAATCTACTCGATAACGGCGGATTTGAGCGGGATGCAGCTGCAACGACCAATTGGGTAGAGTCTCATCCTGATGGTCAAGACAAGGCATACGGCGTTGATAGCGGCTCTGGAGTCAATCCTCCAGAATCACCAGCATTTGGTAAACAGAGCGCTTATTTCTACTTACCTGGCGCTTACAAACAGACACTCGCTCAACAAATCGCAGTTCCGGTTAATAATGCGAATTATGATGTCGAAGCATGGGTTAAAGTAAGTAAAGATGATGCAGCAAAAGCGCAAATGACGGTTAATAATTATGACAGCAGCGGTGGTAAAACAATTGACTTAGTTGCAGATGACGTTTGGCATTATGTAACAATTAAAGATGTCAAAGTAACAACAGGCAATATTAATACTAGTTTCCAAATGGATTCCCCAGGAGGAACGAGCATTCACATTGATAATGTAAGAGTTATGCCATCTGCAGAATAATTCAGTGAAAATAACCATTAATTAATGGGAAACTTGTGACATGCTAAATAATAGTTGCGCATTTGGCTATGTCACAAGTTTTTTCTGTTTGTAAAGCCTCGTTTTTTCCTGTATAATAACTACTGTTAGACTTTAACTCTGGGGATGTTACGGATTCGACAGGGATAGTTCGAGCTTGAGTTGCGAGTCGGGGGGATCGTCCTCGTTATCAACGTCAAAGCCAATAATAACTGGCAAAGAAAAACAAAACCTAGCTTTCGCTGCCTAATAAGCAGTAGCATAGCTGATCCTCCGTGCATCGCCCATGTGCTACGGTAAGGGTCTCACTCTAAGTGGGCTACACTAGTTAATCTCCGTCTGGGGTTAAATAGAAGAGCTTAATCAGACTAGCTGAATGGAAGCCTGTTACTGGGCCGATGTTTATGCGAAATGCTAATACGGTGACTACGCTCGTAGATATTTAAGTGCCGATATTTCTGGACGTGGGTTCGACTCCCACCATCTCCATATTTTTATGGATAATGAAAAGTGATACAAGCTGCTTTGTTAAGCTGTTTGCATCACTTTTTTATTTGGGTGCTAAACGATGGAGTCAAGAAAACAATTACGATTTTAGAATAACCATGTGGACTGAATAAATATACATATCCATTCAAATGTAATTTTTTTCTTTACTACTAAAATTAATAAAAAATGATAAATGAATAGTTTTAAATGAATGTTTTATGGCGCTTTTTGCTGTTTGATTTACAAACTGAATAATTTTTGAATAACGACCACATATAGGTGTGAAATTTATCTAAAAAGAGCAAATTCAACACATAAAGTGTAATAATTACTATAAAAAACCATTTTTTTGCTTATTTAAAACGAAGAAAAGCCATTCTTGAGCAGTTTTTTTATACATTAACTTTTTATGCTAATATGTACCAAAGGAGGAGGTTTGCTTATGTATAGATTATTAAGCATTGCATTTTTTGGAATAGCAGTAATTTGTTTGTTATTCCCTTGGATGTCTAGCGGGATAGATGCAGCAACATTTGAATTAGTATATGAGCCTGCTTATAAATTAATTTGGATGCAACCAATAATTATTGTTGGATATTTGGGATTTTTATGTACTATATTTATTCCGAAATTTCAGCGAGGTAAAAATAGAATTGTACCATTTATAGGAATTTTAATATTGGTTTTAGGTTTACTTAATTTGGCAGTTCGGCCATTATTTGGATTTGATTCATTCAACTTTAGTATTATAGATGCTTATGTCTCTGAATTAGTAGAACCAGCATTTCTCATCGCGGTGTCAGCAAGTATTTTATCTTTAATTATGTATGCGATATATTTAAAAAAGTCGGAGAATCTATGATAATACTGAATAGAATCAATCACATGTGAGTATTTTTAGTAGAACTAATAATGCAAAAACACCTCAAAACTGTTTCGGGGTGTTTTTCAAATTTCCCTTAATTTGATTATTTCTTTCTCTTTTATTTAAAATCTTCTGCTAAGCTATTAATAAAGAAGTAGGGAGGACGAACTAGATGAGGAGTCTGAGGAAAATTGTCATTATTTTAATCATAATTGGTTTTATGTATTTATTAATCGTCGCGGCCTTTATGTTTAGTGGTTCTAGGACGAAACCAAGTGAAAATGCTGATACAGTGTTGATTTTAGGTGCAAAAGTGAAGGGGAACCCAGCAGTTCCTTCATTAGTTTTGCAAGAAAGATTGGATGCGGCAGTCGCTTATTTAAACGAATATCCAAAGGCGAAAGTGATTGTTAGTGGTGGCCAAGGGGCTGATGAAAGTGCGACTGAAGCTTCCGTCATGGAAGAATATTTGGTTAATGAAGGAATTGCAAGAAAGCGGATTGAAACGGAAACGAAATCTAAGAGAACAGAAGAGAATATTAAATATAGTAATGCGAAATTTAATTTAGGAAAAACAGTGATTGTGACAAGTGATTATCATATGTATAGAGCGCTAATGTTAGCAAAACGTCAAGGAATTGATGCATCAGGCCTTCCTGCAACATCACAGACATTTGCAAAGTATAAAGGAATGATGCGAGAAGTTTTATCCATCACGTATGCATGGGTTTTTGATCACTAATAGTGCATGGTATAATAAGGCTAAAAGGTGTTGGAGGTTTTGGGGTGAAACTAGAACGGATTTTAGCAATATTAGTCATGATTTTGGAGCGAAAAGTGCTGGCAAGTGAGCTCGCTGAGAAATTTGAAGTAAGCACAAGGACGATTTATCGCGATATGGATACGCTACTTTATGCGGGATTTCCAGTTGTTGCTTTGCCAGGAAAAAACGGCGGATTCACGATGCTCGATACATATAAGCTAGCGACATTTACTTTTTCAGAGGCGGAAAAACAGATTTTGCTGGAAGCTTTAGAGGCACGTTCGGAGTTTATGCTGAATGATAGCCAAGAGATTTTGCGAGAAAAAATCACGCTGCTACAGACCGAAAAACCAACTAGTAAGCATATTTTCTTTGATTCAGCGACACAACATCGTCAGCAAATCGAAGCAGAAGTGAAACGAAAAATCGCTTATATCCAAAAAGCTTTTACGACAAATAAACAACTAAAAATCACGTATATCGCTATGAGTGGTGCAGAAACAACGCGGGAAATCTCGCCGCAAAAATTAAACTTGATGGATGGTAGTTGGTATTTAGAAGCCTATTGCCACAAAAGAGCAGCGATACGCCATTTTAAATTAACGCGGATAACTTCATTGAAAGAAATCGATAAAGCGATTATGGAAGTCGAAGAAACGGAGTACCAGCCTGCAGAAATGAAAAGAATTGTGTTAGAATTTCCGAAAAATCAGCTCGGGAAATTGTTGGATTATTTTTTGCAAGAAGAAATGGAGACTGGAGACGATTATGTCCGTGTAAGCTTTTTCTATGATTTGGAACGCAACATCATCCCGTTTTTATTGATGTTTGGAAGTGCCGTGAAAATTTTAGAACCTGCATCGCTTCAAAAAGACTACAAATCTGAAGTGGAAAAACTTTATTTTAATTTGAATTGTTGACAGATAGTTGTCAGGTTTTGTTCGCTATAATGGTTTTAAAAGGAGGCGGCAAATAATGATTTTACAAGAAACTAAAGAAGTTTTCGGGAAAAAGATACGCGCAAATAATGCTAATTTCAGTCCAATTGCAGAACTTTGGGGTGAAGTGATGGTCGATAAACCGGCTGGAGATATTTTTGCGGTATATAGTAATTATGCCAGTGATTATAAGGGTGACTATGATTTATTGGTAGGAACAAAAGACTGGGATGAAGAGAAGAGTGTCTTAATTGAAGTAGGAGATTATTTAGTTTTTTCTGTAGATAATGCGAGTCATAAAGGCGTGGAAGAAACTTGGCAGAAGATTTGGGCGCGAGATAGTGAATTAAAACGAGCGTACAAAACAGATTTTGAATGGTATCATACGAGTGGCGAGATAGATATATATATTTCAATATGAAAAATCTCCTCATAAGGAGGAGATTTCGTTATTATTTAAGTTTTTCTGCTGCTTTAGAGGGAACTTCTTTTTCAGGGACTTCTTCATAGGAAGTTACGCCTTTGTCTTCTTTAATATACAATTTTAAATAAGCACCTTTGCGTAAATTTTTGTCTGCAGAAAAAGTAACTTCTGTTTCTTTCCCAGCTTCATCATATGCAGGCATTGTATAGGAATAGTTGAAGCTTACGTTTTTGCCTTTTTCGCCGTCCGTTGTGATTTTAATATACGATACGTCTGCACCTATATGATTGGCATTTTTAAAGTAATATACACCGAATCCAATCCCAACGAGTAATAGTAAGCTTATAATAAGTATAACGATTTTTTTCATATCCATCATCCTTTGCAAAAGTGTTACCTTTATTGTATAGGGAAATGACATGTAAATCCCTCGCGTAAAGCGACAAAATGATAATTTAAACTTACATAATTGTTAGAAAGGGGTAATGTTTCTATGGCAAGACCAAAGAACAAAGTAGAATTACTTCAACAAAGCACGGAAAAGTACCAACAATTGAACGATTTAATCAATTCTATTCCAAAAGAAAAGCAACAGCTCACGTTTCCATTTGAAGACCGGGATAAAAATATTCGGGATGTTGTAATACATTTGCACGAATGGCATAAGATGGCGCTGGATTGGTATGAAGTTGGAATGGGTGGGAAGAAACCATTTATGCCAGCAGAAGGTTTTACGTGGAAAACGACACCAGAGCTTAATTTGGTCATTTGGCAGAAATACCAAGAGACTGATTTAGCGCAAGCGAGGGAATTACTGGATGAAACCCATAACAAAGAAATGGTTTTAATTGCAGGGCATTCGGAGGAAGAACTATTTACAAAAAAATATTATAAATGGACCAATACTACTTCACTAGGCGCCATATTTATTTCAAGTACATCTAGCCATTACGACTGGGCGATTAAAAAAATACGAAAATTCAAGAAAGCCGCTGGAATCAAATGAATTCCAACGGCTTTTTTTGTAATTATTTTAAAGCGGATTCGTCTAAATAAGCAATTTCCCATAGATGGTTGTCTAAATCAAGAAAACTTCTACTATACATGAAGTCGTAGTCTTGTGTTTCGCCTGCTTGTTTGGCGCCAATTTCAAAAGCACGGTCAACGAGTTTGTCGACGGCTTGGCGGCTATCTTGGGTGATGGTGATGAGGACTTCGCGTGCTTTTGTTGTGTCAGCGATGCCTTCTTTATGGAAAGTCTGGAAGAAATCTTCTTTCAAGAGCATGGCGAAAATATTGTCTCCGATGAGCATTTGGGTAGCATTTTCGTCTGTGAATTGCGGATTAAATTCGTAGCCAAGTTCTGTGAAAAAAGCGACGGTTGCTTGTAAATCTTTTACAGGCAAATTAATAAAAATTTGTTCCGAGCGTGTTGCCATAATTTATCACCTCCAGCCAAAAATAGCATGCAGAAAACTACATGTCAATGAATAAGTTGTGGTAAAGTAGGGAAGATATAAAGTAATCCAAAATTGAATATCAAAAAACCACTTGTAATCGGTTTCTTTTTATACTATAATGTTAGAGAAAAGCATAGGATTGTTACTGCTAAGGCGGGCAAAACCTGAATTAATTCAAGTGCTATTTTGATATTAATAGCATTGGAATTAGTTTGGGTTTTTTTCTTTTGAAAGAGGTGAAAATGCATGATTATCAAAAAAATACTGAATAACAATGTTGTAATCGCCGAGGGTAAAAGTGGCAAGGAGTCTGTTGTGATGGGCCGTGGTCTTGCTTTTCAAAAGAAGATTGGCGATGAGGTGGAGGTAGCCAATATTGAGAAAACATTCGTAATGGAAACACATGAACTTTCAGAAAAGCTCTCTGAATTACTTAGCGAGATACCACTGAAACATTTACGTGTTGCGGATGATGTTGTCCAGTACGCGCAAGAAACGCTGGAAACAGATTTAAGTGACAATATTTATTTGACTCTCACGGACCATATTAACTTCGCAGTGTCACGGTATAATCAAGGTATTAATTTGAAAAACGCATTATTGTGGGAAATAAAACGATTTTATCACGCAGAATATTTGGTTGGAATGAAGGCTCTAGATTTTATCGAGCAAGAAGTTGGAATTCGTTTGGATGAGGATGAAGCTGGTTTTATCGCGCTTCACATTGTAAATGCTAGACAAGATGGACAACAGATGCATATGACTGTAGCAATGACTCAAATTGTTCAAGATATTTTAAGTATTGTTACGTATCATTATGGTATGGTTTTGGATGAAACTTCACTGAATTACACGCGTTTTATTACACATTTACAATATTTCGCACAACGGTTACTTCGAAAAGAAATTGTCGATTCCGGTGATGACTTTTTATATGAACAAGTGCAAATTAAATATCCAGAAGCTTTTAAATGTACGAAAAAAATTGACGCTTATTTGATTAATACACATCATACGGAACTAACGAGAGACGAGCGTGTCTATCTCACTATTCATATTTATCGTGTTACTGAACGCAATACAATCATAAAAGAAGAAGAGTAAAATTTTTTTGGACTTATATGTAATGGATTACAGAAAAGTACTGCTTAGCGCGGTACTTTTTTATTATAGTTTTTTTTCTACTAAAATGACGGAAAGTAATACGGCAAAAATACTTGTCGTTAATAAAATTGAGCTGCGGACAAAGGCATGCATTGGTATAAAAGCAAGTACAAGTGACAAAACTAGAAGAGAAACCCCGATAACTATCCAGTAAAATCCAAGTGATTGATGCGCTTTTTGCCAAGAGATTTCATTTTTTAAAGAGGCTTTCGTTCGATAACTAAAGCGACTTTCTTTATTTTTAGGTGGATTTATCCGGTAAATAACCCCAAGAATAATAAGCAAAAGTGGAAAAATTAAATCAAACATAACGAACCTCCTTATAAGTACCATCGTAGTATAACAAATTATTGTGAAAAATTGAACGGTTTGTCTCTGTGGTTTAATGGGTATTGGTGAGAGAAGGTGATCAGTTATTTTAAAGGAGGAAAAAAGATGCTTTATAGTGAAGACGACAAGCGAAAACAGGAAAGTTATCGAATCCCACTCTTTGGATCTGAGGAAGAAAGCACGAGTATCCCGAAATACGTATTAAAAAAGGAGCCGATGGAACCTCGCATTGCTTATCAACTTGTAAAAGATCAGTTGATGGATGAGGGAAATGCGCGGCAAAACTTAGCGACTTTTTGTCAGACATACATGGAAAAAGAGGCAGAAATACTGATGGCAGAAACGCTCGAGAAAAATGCAATTGATAAATCTGAATATCCACAAACGGCTGAACTGGAAAATCGGTGCGTCAATATATTAGCTGATTTGTGGAATGCGCCAAAAGATATGTCTTACTTGGGGACTTCGACAGTTGGGTCTTCGGAAGCTTGTATGCTTGGCGGTTTGGCAATGAAGTTTCGCTGGCGTAACAATGCGGAAAAACGAGGTCTGGATATACAGGCAAAACGACCAAACTTAATTATTTCATCAGGTTACCAAGTATGTTGGGAAAAATTCTGTGTATACTGGGATGTCGATATGCGTGTTGTACCAATGGATAAAAACCACCTTAGTCTTGATGTGGACAAAGTGTTTGATTTGGTTGATGAGTATACAATTGGGGTTGTCGGGATTTTAGGCATTACTTATACTGGTAAATTTGATGATATTCAATTATTAGATGAAAAAGTAGAAGCATACAATGAAACAAACGAACATCAATTAGTCATTCATATTGACGGAGCAAGTGGCGCGATGTTTACACCATTTGTAAATCCGGAATTACCTTGGGATTTCCGTCTTAAAAATGTTGTGTCTATAAATACTTCCGGTCATAAATACGGATTAGTTTATCCGGGTGTTGGTTGGATTTTGTGGAAAGACAAAGAATATTTACCGAAAGAGCTTATTTTTGAAGTCAGCTACTTAGGTGGTTCGATGCCGACGATGGCGATTAACTTCTCTCGTAGTGCGAGCCAAATTATTGGTCAATATTATAATTTCTTACGATATGGTTTTGAAGGTTATCGAGAAATTCATGAAAAAACAAAGAAAACAGCCATTTACTTGGCAAAAACTGTAGAAAAAAGTGGCTATTTTGAAATTATTAATGATGGCGCTAATTTACCGATTGTTTGTTACAAAATGAAAGAAGGACTGGATGTAGAGTGGACGCTATATGACTTGGCTGATCAGCTTTTGATGAAAGGGTGGCAAGTTCCAGCCTATCCACTTCCGGCTGATTTAAGTGATACGATTATTCAACGATTTGTTTGCCGGGCGGACTTAGGCTATAACGTGGCAGAAGAGTTTGCCGCTGACTTTGCAGATGCGATTCATAATCTGGAACATGCTAGAGTGCTGTATCATGACAAAGAACGCAACGATTCATACGGATTTACGCACTAAAAAAGAAGACTTGGATGGTGAGTCCGAGTCTTCTTTTTATTAAAGTGGAAGCCAGTTGATAATTTCTTTTATACTCTTATCCCAAAACTCCCAATCATGGTCGCCGGGGCCTTCACGGTATTCTAGCGGAGCATTTTTCTCAAGCGCAAAATCTCGGAAACGAAGATTATCTTCATATAGAAAATCTTCCGTGCCACAATTTTGGAAAAGGGCTGGTAAGGGAACTTGGTTTTGGAGATTTGTTTCTAATAAATGAAATAAATCATTTTCCGTACCTGTTTGGCTAGCCATTTCACCCGTGATGGCTCGCGTACTGAAATTTTCGAAGCAGTCTTCTTTAATGATATAATTAATATCCATGACGCCGGACATACTGGCCGCAGCTTGGAATTTTTCTGGAAAAGTAAGTGCAACCTTGAATGCACCGTAACCACCCATGGAATGACCAGCTATAAAAGTATCTTCTTTTTTATCTGAAAGTGGGAACCAGTTTTTCATGACGTGCGGCAGTTCCGTGCTAACAAACTCAAAAAAGTCCCGACCGTGAACCATGTTAGAGTAGAAGCTATGATCTGCTGCTGGCATGATGACAGCGAGCCCTTTTTCAGTGGCATAGCGTTCGATATTCGTATTGCGTACATAAGTTGTGTGGTTATTCGACAAACCGTGAAGAATATATAATGTTTTATATTTAGGAATCGAGCCATGATAAAGTGCGTCTGTTTCGGGCAAAATCACCGTTACACTTGTTTGCATAGCTAGACAAACTGATTTGAAATTGAGTTCTAAAATAGCCAATGTAGGGGCCTCCTGACGTGTCTTTTTTTCTAGTATACATGATTTTCAAGCGAAATAAAATAAATATAACTTATCTTATGAGTTAACTCGGAATTAAACGTAAAATAAAGAACCTGCGCGAACAGGTCCTCGTTATTTTTTAATATTTGGTTTCTTTTTATCGACGATGTTTAAGATTTCTTCGAGTTTGCGATTCTTTTCGAGAATGGCTGCTTCTTTGAATTGTTCCGTTGTGACTGGGGGCATCGTTTCTTTGCAATTTTCATGCGATAGATTAGGAAAAAGATTATCAGTCATTTTTCATCGCCTCCTTAAGTTAATTATAAAGTATCGGCAGGGAAATATCGACTATTTAAACATAGATGAAAATAATTCTCAATTAGGGGTTCGTCTTTTTGAATATCGTGTTATAATTTAGTAGAATGAAAAGGACAGTGTTGTGGAGGGGAATTATGAAGAAAATAACTATATTGATGTTAAGTATAACAGCCGCACTACTCCTTGCATCGTGTGGAAATGATACGACAACTGATATGAATAATGAAACAACAAAAACGGAAAATAAATCGCAAGCGGCTCTAACGATTACAGATATGGCCGGGCGTGATGTTTCTTTTGATAAAAAACCAGAACGAATTATCGCACTGACAAATGCGGATATGAATATTATCTATGCACTTGGTGGAACGGTGGTAGGTCGCCAAACAACGGATGCGAGTGGTGTCCCTGATGGCGCGAAGAAAGCTACAGAAGTCGGCAATACGCATGATTTGAATTTAGAAAAAATTGCCTCTCTTGGTGCTGATGCTATTGTCGCAAGTTCAGAACAAAACTTAAAAGATGTTCCCGCGATGGAAGGGGTAGGACCAAAAGTCGTTTTGACCGGAGCCAACTCAATTGACGAAATTAAAAAACAAACAGCCGTACTTGGCAAGCTTTTAGGTAAAGAGACAAAAGCCAAAGAGTTAGAAGCGAATATTGACCAAAAAGTGGCGGAAGTGAAGAAGAAGCAACAAGGTAAAAAAGTGCGTTCATTACTTGTTCTAGGAGCTCCTGGAAGTAATTATGCGGCGCTACCGTCCTCATTAAGTGGAAATGTTTTAGAAATTGCAGGTGGAGAAAATGTAGCGAAAGATTTTAAAGGCGTTGAAAACTTCCCGCAATACGCTTCGATGAACGTAGAAAAAATTGTTGCCGCTGACCCAGAAGTGATTTTCTTAATGATTCACGGCGGGGACGAAAAAGAAACAGAAGCAGCATTTAAGAAAGAAATGAAACAAAATGAAGCTTGGAATTCAACAAGCGCCGTTAAAAATGATCATATTGTCGTACTTCCAGCAGAACTTTTCGGAACCAATCCTGGAATTAAAATTGATCAAGCATTGGATTATATGACAGATGAGATAAATAAGGTGGATAACTAATGACAACTGTGAAGGCGCATGATCCGCGGCGAAAACGTAGACGGATAACTTTTATAGTAGTAATCGTTTTACTCATTTTAGCTTTTTTCTACGGGCTGACTACTGGGTCCGTAAAAGTTACATATAGCGACGCTTGGCAAACTTTGACTGGCGGCGGGAGTGACCTTGCTAACCAATTGATTTGGAATTTGCGATTGCCACGGTTATTAATTGCTTTCTTAGTGGGAGCGGCACTGGCGATTGCTGGTTGCTTGCTGCAAGGTGTGATGCGGAATCCATTAGCTGACCCAGGAGTAATTGGGGTTTCAGCGGGTGGTGGTTTTGTTGCCATTTTAATGACATTAGCATTTCCTGCTTTAGCTTCCTTTGTGCCTATTGGCGCGTTTTTAGGGGCGTTCGGTACTGCTATTTTGATTTATTTACTAGCATGGGATCGCGGCGTTTCTCCTTTACGTGTAATTTTGTCTGGGGTGGCAATTAATGCGTTTATTGGTGCGATGACGTCTGGCGTAATGGTGCTTTATAGCAACCGGGTTCAAAGTGTTATTTCTTGGATGACAGGGACACTTTCCGGAAAAAGTTGGTATCATTTGGATATGATTTGGCCGTATATGTTAGTTGGATTTGTTTTAAGTGGTTTTGCGATTCGTTCTTCTAATGTATTGTTACTTGGGGACGATGCGGCGAAATTACTTGGCTTTTCTGTTGAACGGCATCGCTTTTTCATTATTATGTTGGCGGCCTTTCTCAGTGGTGTTGCGGTTAGTGTAGCTGGACTTATTGGCTTTGTTGGACTTGTTGTGCCACATATTTTCCGTTTGATCATTGGAAATGACTATAAATATTTACTACCATTATCCGCACTCGGCGGGGCTTTATTAGTTGGCTTTGCTGATACAGCAGCTAGAAGTTGGTTCGGATCCATCGAGCTTCCAGTTGGAATCTTGCTTGCAATGATTGGTGCACCATTCTTCTTATTCTTACTTCAAAGAGGGAGGGTTGCTTCATGAAATCAGCATTAGAACTAAAAAATGTTTCTTTCTCGCGTAAAAGAGATTTTGAAATGAAAAACGTGAGCGCGAGCATTCCAGAAGGGAAAATCACTACGCTTATCGGTCCAAACGGCTCGGGGAAATCAACTATGTTGCGTTTGATGATGCGTCTTTTGACACCGGATAGCGGAGAGATTCTCTTAAATGAAAAAAATATTACTGAAATCCCATCTAAAGATTTAGCGAAGAAAATGACGATGCTATCACAAGCTCCAGAAGGTTTGGTAGATGTGATGGTGCATGATTTAGTGGCGTATGGCCGTTTGCCGCACCGAAGCTGGCTCTCCACTTTGCAAGAGGAGGACGAGGCGGTCATTCACTGGGCTATTAAAGTTTGTAACTTAGAAGAACTGGCTTATCGCCCGCTACATTCGTTATCAGGCGGAGAACGACAACGTGCTTGGCTGGCAATGGCTCTTGCGCAAAAAACACCTATTTTATTACTAGATGAGCCCACGACTTATTTAGATATTGCGCATCAACTGGAGCTTTTAGATTTACTCGTGCATTTAAATAAAGAATATAATTTAACCATCGTGCTCGTTTTACATGATTTAAATCAGGCAGCAATATACAGTGACCATGTTTTTGTATGCGAAAATGGACAATTAGTCAAAGACGGCTCGCCTAGAGAAGTTTTCACGACAGAGCTTCTTCGCGATGTTTTTCATATTACGGCGGATATTACCGAAAAAGACGGAAAGCAGCATATTCATCCACTTGCTTCGACTCGTTTTGAATATTAAAGAAAACAGAAAGAAGATTAGAATTTGGTGAAAAAGCTTCCTATCCAAGGTAAACTTTATTATAATAGATGAAGGCTGTTGCTCTTTTTAAGAATAGCAGCCTTTTTTACATTTAAATTCAAACACAAAAGGACGGAAAACAATGGCCAGAAATAGAAAAAAGGCAGTTCGAATAGATTATTCGATTATATTTTTAATGATGTTGCTTTGTATTATTGGTCTGGTAGCGATTTATGTCGCTGGGCTTGTTAACGACCAATATACAAATAATTTCTTATTGCAACAGTCTATTTGGATTGTTATTTCTACAGGGGTCGTTGTTGTTATTGTACTTTTTTTCGACTATGATAAGCTGCAATGGGCGGCATACTATCTTTATGGAATAGGAAACTTATTGCTTGTACTCGTACTTATCGTTGGTGACGAACGAAAAGGATCCAAGAGTTGGATTAGTATCGGATCGCTTGGAAGCTTGCAACCATCGGAATTAATGAAAAGTTTTTTGATTTTAGCACTTGCAAAAGTCATTTGGGACCATAATAAAAAATATAAATTACATACCGTGAGCTTAGATATGCAGTTACTGTTGAAAATAGGTATTGTTTCTATTCTTCCGCTTGGTCTTGTAGCACTTCAACCGGACCTTGGGACGATTCTAGTATTTATTGCTATTATTATCGGTATGGTATTTATTAGCGGTGTTACTTGGAAAATTTTATTACCAGTTTTTAGTTCGATTGCGCTCATTGGTGGGACATTAATCTACTTAGTTATGTATAATCAAGAGTTCTTACAAAAACTTGGATTTAAACCGTACCAATTTAAACGGATTACTTCTTGGTTAAGGCCGGAAGAGGATCCGCTTGGCGACGGAATGCAGCTACTTCGGTCGATGCAAGCGATTGGTTCTGGGCAGTTACAAGGGAATGGAATCGGTAATCAAGCCATTGCGATACCGGAAAACCATAATGACTTTATTTTCTCCATTATTGGTGGGAATTTTGGTTTCATTGGTGGCTGTGTACTTATTATGTTATACTTTTTACTGATTTACCAAATAATTCGAGTGGCATTAGATATTAATATTCCTTTTTATTCGTATATTTGTACGGGTGTTTGCTCGATGATTTTGTTCCATGTTTTAGAAAATATCGGTATGACAATTGGTCTTCTTCCAATTACCGGTATTCCGCTACTTTTTGTCAGTTATGGGGGAAGCTCACTTCTTGGTGCATTTATGGCACTTGGGCTCGTGTTATCGGCGAGATACAATGCTCCAGAAGTTAACTTAGGGAAAGAAAATCGTTTCTGATTTTCTTTTTTAAACTGTTTGGGAGAAAGCGTTCGTTTTGTTTATACAAACCAACCAGTAAGGAGTAATTAAATAATGAATCAACAAAATAAACTAGCTGGACGCATTGATTACGGGATTGTCCTATCAATGATGTTACTCATGATAATCAGTTTGGTGTCCATTTATAGTGCGCAATTAACAAATAATCAATATGATGCTAACTTTGTGGTCAAACAAGCCATGTGGTTTGTAGTGTCGACATTTGCAATTATTGTCGTGATGCAACTAGATTATGATCGTCTGACGAAATGGGCTTATTATTTTTACGGACTAGGTCTATTTTTACTCGTATTTGTATTGCTTTTTGGGAAAGAAGTAAAAGGAGCAAAGAGCTGGATTGTTATTCCGTTCTTAGGGAACATTCAGCCATCTGAAGTTGTTAAGGTTATCTTAATTGTCGTTTTAGCAAAAGTAATTTGGGATCATAACCGAACGTATAAGATCCACCGTTTTAGTTATGATGCTTGGTTACTTTTAAAGATTGGCTTATTTACATTAATGCCGCTTATTCTTATTATGCTGCAACCCGATTTAGGGACTGCCCTTGTATTTATCGCTATCATGTCGGGTATGATTCTTATTTCTGGAATTACTTGGAAAATTATCGTACCGCTGTTTGGTTCGATCGCGGCAATTGGAACGGCGCTTATTTGGATGGTTATTTATCATCAAAATTGGCTGACAAGTCTTGGCTTTAAACCGTATCAATTTGAGCGGATTACGACGTGGATCAATCCGGAAAATGATCCTCAAGGCGGAGGCTATCAAGTGCTGCGAGCGATGACGGCAATTGGTTCAGGACAGATTTCTGGGAACGGCGCGGGATATGATGCCATTGCAATTCCAGAAAATCACAATGACTTTATTTTTACGATTGTAGCCGGAGATTATGGCTTTATTGGAGCTAGTATTTTATTAGCAATTTATTTCTTATTAATTTATCAAATTATTCGTGTGGCGCTGGATGTTGGCGTACCGTTTTACTCTTACATTTGTACGGGGGTTGTAATGATGTTAATGTTCCACGTACTAGAAAATGTGGGGATGAATATCGGCTTACTACCAATTACAGGTATTCCGCTTCCGTTTATTAGTTACGGTGGTAGTGCCCTGCTCGGGAACATGATGGCGGTCGGGCTAGTTCTCGGGATAAGGTTTAACTTTAAGAAATCGATGTTTGAAGTGAAAGAAGAAAATCACGCATCTTAAAATGAAAATACAGAAGTCGAAAACGGCTTTTGTATTTTTAAAACCACAAATGAATGCGCTTTCAAATTCTCTGTTTTTTTCTAAGTGTTGCCATTTGTACTTTCAGAAAAAATGCACTATGATAGTAGTAGAATGCAATCGGAGGGAGAGGCAAAATGATTAATTTTTATTGGTATCCAAAATGTAGCACCTGTAAGAAAGCAAAAGCATGGCTTGAAAATGAGCATGTTGATTTTAATGAAGTAGACATTAAAACTGAAACGCCAACTGCCGAAGAGTTACAACAGTGGCATGAAGCTAGTGGGCTTCCAGTCCGCCGTTTCTTTAACACAAGTGGTATTAAATACCGCGAACTTGGACTGAAAGATAAATTAGATACACTTTCGCCGGAAGAAGCTTATAAGTTACTTGCATCAGACGGTATGCTAATCAAACGCCCACTAACTACGAATGGCAAAGAAGTGACGCTTGGTTTCAAAGAAGAAGAATTTGAAGCAACTTGGAAATAGTCAATATAGATAATTGCACGAAAAAGGAGGAGTTTTGAAAATGAGTTTACCAAAAGACTTATTGTACACAGAAGAACACGAATGGGTGAAAGCAGACGATGGTAGTTATGTTATTGGAATTACGGACTTTGCTCAAGATCAATTAGGGGATATCGTATTTGTTGAATTGCCAGAGGTTGGCGACACTGTAACAAAAGGTGACTCCATTGGTAGCATTGAATCTGTAAAAACAGTATCTGATTTTTACGCACCAGTAACTGGTAAAGTAGTTGCTGTTAACGAAACATTAGAAGATGAACCAGAATTAATTAATAGCAATCCATACGATACAGGCTGGATTTTAAAACTTGAAGAAGTAGAAGAAGCGGATGTAAAGGCTCTTTTATCAAGTGACGATTACGAAAAAGTATTAGATTAATTTTTAGGAGGCCGGCTTGGGATAACCGAAGCTGGTCTTTTTTGATAGGAGGCGTTTTTCCTGGAAATTTGGGAAAAAGAAAGTTTGCGGACGGCGCAAAAAAAAGGTGAGGACTTCGTTGTTTTCTTTTTTACTCCAATGTGTGGTAGCTGCCAAATAGCAAGCCGCCTTGTGGACGTGGTTATAGAAGCAGACGGGATTCAGACGGAAGTTGCGAAAGTAAATTTGAATTATGTACCTGATATTGCGCAAAGTCTTGAAATCACATCAGTACCGGCTCTAGTTAAATTTAAGAACGGTCAACCGGCCGATTTAAGCTATCAATTACATGATGCAACGGCCATTTTTGAATTCCTGTATAGTGAGTGATACAGGGATTTTTTCTGTGTTTAATTTTGCCTTAATGCAAAAAAGTTTCGCTTCTGATATAGAACTGCATTTAACTAAAAACGTTGCTATAGACACAATTCAGCTGCTTATGGTAAGATAATTCGAGTTGTTAAATTAGTGTTTTATAAAGAGAGATTTTTAGTGAAACATAAAATATCGGAGGCTTTTTCTATGAACCATTCTAATCTTACTATTTTATCTGTTTGTAGTAATTTTGTTATTGTTGTACTTAAATTGATTGTCGGCTTTTTTACAGGTTCCGTGGCAGTGATTTCGGAAGGGATTCACTCGTCCATGGACTTATTTGCGTCAATCATAACATTCTTCTCAATTCGGATTTCTAATCAACCGGCCGATGAAGACCATCCATATGGACATGGAAAAGCAGAGAATATTGCGGGAACCATTGAAACTTTACTTATATTTGTAGCGGGGATTTGGATCATTGTGGAATCAGTTAATAAACTTGTAAATCCTCACGAAATTCGTTTTCCAGCGCTTGGTATTATGGTAATGCTTTTTGGAGCTATCGTGAATATTATCGTGTCTCGTATCATCAAAAAAGCGGCTGATGAAGCTAATTCAGTTGCGATGAAATCCAATGCATTACATTTATATACAGACGTGTTCACATCGCTTGGGATTGCGCTTAGTTTGTTCCTTGTATACATAACCGGCTGGCTTTGGTTAGATCCTGTCATCGCAATTCTAACGGCGTTTTATATCATGTATGAGGCTTATAAATTGTTAAAAGAGTCTTTCCCTCCATTAATGGACAAACGCTTGTCTGCGGACGAAGAAGAGGCTATCAAGCAAATTATTTTGGCCCATAAAACAAGATTTATTGAATTTCATGATTTTCGCTCGAGACGGGCAGGCGCAGAAGAATATATTGATTTTCATTTAGTCGTATCTTCTTCGATGACGATTGAAAGTGCTCATTCGCTATGTGACGAAATTGAGGCAGAGATTATGAATTTTTATGCTAAAGCGGAAGTTCTTATCCACTTAGAGCCGGAAGAAGAACGGGTCCTTACCAGAATTTAATCCGAGCTCTTTCTATTCGATTTGTTGCTAAAGTGTTACAATAGGTAGAAATAAGACTGGAAAGGACAATGAGTATGACAACTTCTATTTTAATTGCTGATGATGACAAAGAAATTGTTGATTTAGTAAAATTATATTTACAAAATGAAGGATATACGATTTATCAAGCTTATGATGGTGCGGAAGTATGGCGTTTAGTTCAAGAAAAACAGCCAACTTTAGTGATATTAGATATTATGATGCCTGAAATGAACGGCTTAGAAGTATGCCGATTAATGAGAGATAATGGGATTTTGACTCCCATCCTAATGCTTAGTGCCAAGGCTGAAGACAACGACAAAATCATGGGTCTTTTAACAGGTGCGGACGATTATATGGTCAAGCCATTCAATCCATTAGAGCTTTCTGTACGCGTGAAAGCTATTCTAAGAAGAATGCAGCAAATGAGTCAAGCAGAGCCTGTTAGTCAAGATAAAGTCATCATTGGGCCGATAGTAGTTGACCGCGGACTTCATGTTGTAACGGTTGGTGGCAAAGAACTTCATTTGACGACTTCTGAATTTGATATTTTATTTTTACTAGCGAGTGAGCCAGGGCGCGTTTTTAGTTCAGAATATATTTTTGAGAAGATTTGGCAAGAAAAGGCCCTTGGAGCGAGTAAGACAGTAATGGTCCATATTAGTAATTTGCGTGATAAGTTACGCGAGGCTATGGGTGGAGAAAATGTGATTAAGACTATTTGGGGAGTAGGGTACAAAATTGAAATCTAAACTGGAACTGTTGTTTACGAAAATTAGCCATGTGATGAATGTTTGGCAGGCGACTTTTTTTGCAGCTGTTTCTTGGGTTTTGGCGTTGATTACCATCCAAACTATTTATTTATGGAGCATTTCCATTCGGGATGATTCTTTGTTTTTACGGGAAGTGTCGCAGGCTATTGTTCAATTATTTGGAACGAATAAATATACGCGAATCATGCAATCTTTTTGGATGATGTCGTTAAAATTTCTGATTATCTTTTTAATAGCTTGTCTATTCTTTGCTTTTTTCTATCGTTTGATGCGCCAAAGAATTTTGAAAAAACAACTGCGTACGATTAATTTTGCGCTTAACGACGGGAAGCCAGTTGATACAGAAAGTTTTGTACCGGAAATTCAAGAACTGGAACGTAACATCGAAAATATGCGGGAACGGCAGAAAAAATTAATGCAGCAGGAAGAACAGGCCCAGCAAGCCAGAAATGATTTGATTACGAATGTTTCGCATGATTTGCGGACACCACTTACATCCATTTTAGGCTATTTAAGTTATATACATGAAGACCGTTATCGTGATGAAATTGAGCTGCGTTATTACACCGAGCTTGTGTACGGGAAAGCACGTCATTTGCACAAACTTATTGATGATTTGTTTTCTTATACAAGGCTCGATAGCGTGGATTACCAATTAAAGAAAGATGAGTTAGACATTGTTGAGTTGCTTCGACAATTAGTGGCCGAATACGACGGACGAGCTGCAGAACGAAATATGCAGATTGTCGAACATTTTGATGCGAACAAACTAATTATTGGCGGCGATGGCAACCAAATCATGCGCTTGTTTGAGAATTTATTTTCGAACGCCCTTAGATATGGAGAAGGCAATAAACAAATTGATGTTAGTGCTAAGAAAGAAGACAATATGGCCGTTGTGCGCGTGACGAATTATGGTGAAGAGATTCCTAATGTCGATTTACCTTACTTGTTCGAACGTTTTTACAAAGTAGATAAAAATCGGACGACGACTGGAACAGGCTTAGGCCTTGCGATTGCTAAATCTATTGTTGAAAAACACGGCGGAATTGTTACTGCAGAAAGTAAAAAACGCCAAACCAGTTTTATCGTCAAACTGCCACTAATTTAATCTTTAACAATTCTTAAAAGTTTCTTTCCGCGTGATTTATGTTCTTTCTGTAGAATATAAATCACGGAGGAGAGGAAAATGAAAAAACATATTGTTTTAATTGTTGTTGCTTGTATTACGGTTATTGCGGTATTTATGTACATAGTTCAAATAAATAATAGTGAACTCAAATATCAAAATAGGGCCCAAATTAAAATAGCCTCTCAAATGGCTAGTCAGAATGAACAGACAGATAATAGTATCGTTAGTGAAATAACTTACAAATAAATTAATATAAGTGAGAAAGTTATTGACAAAGTCTACTAGAAAAGGTAATATGAAAAAACAAGAAACGTCACTATAGTCACAAATGAAGTGATTTAATAATATGTAGAAATCTTATCCAGAGTGGTGGAGGGAAATGCCCTATGAAGCCCAGCAACCTAAACAATAATTCATTATGTGTTTAAGGTGCTAAGTCATGCAGAACAACTAATTGTTCTGAAAGATGAGAAGGAAGTTAGTCCATTTGAAAAAATGCTGCCTTTCTGCTCATCAGCAGAAAGGCTTTTTTTGTATATCAGAATGTAGAAAAGGTGATAGAGATGATTACGTTACAAAACGTTGTAAAAGAATACACGTCCAGAAACAACAAAGTTCTCGCAGTCGATCATGTCGATTTAGAAATTGAACAAGGCGAGATTTTCGGAGTTGTAGGTTATTCCGGAGCTGGTAAAAGCACGCTCATCCGGATGTTTAATGGACTGGAGCTACCGAGTGCTGGAACGGTTGAAGTAGATAATCTACTCATTAGCCAGATTCGTGGCAGTAAACTCAGAAAAGCTCGTCAGCAAATTGGGATGATTTTTCAACATTTTAATTTATTATGGTCCCGCACTGTGGCAGAAAATATCGCGTTTCCATTAGAAATTGCAGGTGTGCGCGGTGAAAAAAGACGCTTTCGGGTAAATGAACTCATCCGATTGGTTGGTCTGGAAGGAAAAGAAAACGCCTATCCAGCAGAGCTAAGCGGCGGTCAAAAACAGCGTGTCGGTATCGCGAGAGCACTGGCCAATAATCCAAAAGTATTGCTTTGCGATGAAGCAACTTCTGCACTGGATCCACAAACAACGGATGAAGTTTTAGAACTACTCTTAGATATTAATAAACGCCTCAATTTAACTATCATTGTTATCACTCATGAAATGCATGTTATTCGGAAAATTTGTAATCGCGTCGCAGTAATGGAAAACGGAAAAGTTGTTGAACTCGGCGATGTTTTAGATGTTTTCCGTCACCCGCAAGAAAAAGTAACGCAGCGCTTCGTTCGCCAAGTTACCGATTCTGACGAAACAGAAGAATTAATCCATCTATTACTTGATAATTATGCAGAAGGAAAAATTGTTAAACTTCTCTTTATGAGCGAAAATGCAACCCAGCCAGTCATATCCCAAGTAGCCAAAGAAAATGATGTTATGCTGAATGTCCTTCACGGGAACTTAACACAAACACAAAATGGCGCATACGGAACGCTTTATGTACAAGTTTTAGGTACAGAAGATGCGATAAATGCGAGTCTAACACAGCTACGTCAACTTAAAGTAGAAACGGAAGTGTTAGAACGATGAGCAAATTACAAGAATTATTTCCAAATGTTGATTTTCAAATGATGTGGGTCGCAACACAAGAAACACTATATATGACACTTGTTTCACTATTTGCAGTCTTTTTACTCGGGATTGTGTTAGGATTATTGCTATTTTTAACTAACAATAAAAAACATGCTGGAGCGCGCATTCTTTACTGGGTTACAGCCATTTTAGTCAACGTGTTCCGCTCAATTCCTTTTATTATTTTAATTGTACTACTATTACCGATGACGAAATCACTTGTCGGAACTGTAATTGGACCAAAAGCAGCACTCCCAGCTTTAATTATCTCTGCTGCTCCGTTCTATGGACGGATGGTAGAAATTGCCTTTCGTGAAGTGGACAAAGGGGTTATCGAAGCAGCAAAATCCATGGGGGCGAATATGTTCACGATTATTGGTAAAGTACTCATCCCAGAAGCACTTCCAGCGATTATTTCTGGTATCACAGTGACAGCAATTTCCCTTGTTGGTTTTACAGCGATGGCTGGTGTCATTGGCGCAGGCGGTCTTGGGAATACTGCATATCTTGAAGGATTCCAACGTGGACAACCTGATGTAACGGTACTTGCGACAATTATTATCTTAATTATCGTCTTTATTTTCCAGTTTATCGGCGACTTTTTAACAAAACGAACCGACAAACGCTAACCAATGTATATGAAGAAATTTATATAAAAAAACGCGGAATCCCCGCAAAAAAGGAGAGAATTTCATGAAGAAGGTTCTTGGTTTAATTTTCACATTAAGTTTAGTTTTAGTACTTACAGCTTGCGGCGGTTCCTCAGATAAAGCTTCATCTAGTAAAGATGATAAACAGTTAGTAGTGGGTGCATCCAATACACCACATGCCCAAATCTTAGAACAAGCAAAACCAATCTTGAAAGATAAAGGGATTGACTTGAAAATCGTTAAATATACAGACTATGTTATGCCTAACAAAGCGCTAGAAGAAGGCGACTTAGACGCTAACTACTTCCAGCATAAACCATATCTTGAATTAGAAGAAAAAGAAAAAGGCTACAAATTTGCTGATGTTGGCGCAATTCACATCGAACCAATGGGTATCTATTCTAAAAAAGTAAAAGATATTAAAGATCTAAAAGACGGTGCGCAAGTATTACTTTCTAACTCGAAATCTGACTGGCCGCGTGTCATTGGTATCTTTGTAGATAACGGATTATTAACGCTGAAAGATGGCGTGAAACCACAAGATGCAACATTTGATGATATTAAAGACAATCCGAAAAATTTGAAATTCAAATACGATTTTGACCCAGCTTACTTGATGACTGCCTACAATAACGAAGAAGGCGACGTTGTAGCAATTAACTCTAACTTTGTTGTAGACCAAGGCTTAAACCCTTCTAAAGACGCTATTGCAATCGAAAGCAAAGACTCTCCTTATGCAAATATCGTTGTAACGACAGAGAAGAAAAAAGACGATAAAAACATTACAGAGCTAGTAAAAGTACTACACTCGAAAGAAATTCAAGATTACATTACGAAAGAATGGGATGGCGCTGTTGTCCCAGTCGATAAATAAAATAGAAAAAATCCTTTTACCGATTTGGTAAAAGGATTTTTTTATTGAGCGCTACTTAAATATAATTTCAGTCCATCAGAAATGGCTTTATCCAGTTCTTTTTTGGATACAATTTCTTTTCCTTCTGGCATTGGAGGGACTTTTTCGTAGTTTAGCATATCAATCGTTGTTGTGAAGTCCATTAAGTCTTTTGTTTTGGTATCTTCAAAATTAGTAGTGATAATCGCTTTACTAAATCCTTTTTTGCTGTCAGGAGTTAATATTAATTTGAAATCTAATGTTTGTGCTTTGTTTTTTGTTAGGGCTTTTAAGGATGATTGGATACTTTTTTGAGCATTGTTCCATTTTTTCTTTGCTGCTTTTTGAGTGCTACCATCAATTTCTCCAATAAGTGCTACAACACTTCCGTTATCATCAAGTTTTGTGAGAACGGCATTAACTAAATCGCTAATCTCATTTTTAGATAATTTTAGGATGATGTCACCATTATCTTTTGAAGTGAAGTGTTGGTCATCTAAGTCGTTTAGATAACTATAAATCGCAATGCCAGCAGTTTCTTCAATTTTTTTCAATACTTTTGCTTGGCGGTCTACAGTTTCTGTATCAATTGTTTGATTGGAAAAATTTTGAATTGTTTCGAATAGATTTAAATACTTCGATTCTAAGTCTTTGTTTTGATCCAGTACCTGATTGAAAATTCTAGCTGCTGAATCCGGTAATAAACTGGAGATGCTATCAGAAGCGTCGTAGAAATCAGATACAGGAATATAAGCTTTTCCGTCATCGCTGTTTTGAAGTGCATGTATTGTTAAATCAAGTGGTTTCTTTCCTTTCCAGTGAATAGAAGATGCGCTGTAGGAAGAGGAGGAATCACTATCAACAGAAATTTTATATTGGATATTCGATTTTTTAAGTTGATTTAAGTCGATTTCAGGACCAAGTTTTTTTATGTAACTATCTGAGAGGTTATTTACTTGGAATGTCACATTTGTTGTATATTGTCGGTTTTCAGCTGTTTTTTGCAAGGCGGCAGTGAAGTCAGATTTAGGGGAGCTACACCCGGATAACGTGGCTAAAAGCAATACAAAGATGGTCGCAGCCATTATTGCTTTCTTCATATTTTAAATTCTCCTTCAATAATTAATCGTTTATTACAAAAAAGTTATTATGTTGCAATTTTGTTACGTTACAACAATACCATATATAAATGAGATATACAATCCCTTTTTTATGATGAAAAATCTCTTTGATTTATTGGTATGACACGTTGTATTTTTTTAGTGATGGATTCTCAAATAAAATAGAAACAGTGATAATGCTAGAAAACTGGTAAAAAACCTTTATTAATAGTAGAATGAAGGGGAGAATGCGAAGAATACTGGTTTTTATAGTTGTAATCAGATTAGAATTATACTAAACTAGGATTATGCAAATTTTACACTAGGGAGGACTTTTTTATGGCAACTTTAAAGATTCAAGATTTACATGTTGAAATAGAAGGAAAAGAAATTTTGAAGGGTGTTAACCTGGAAATTTCAACTGGCGAAATCCATGCTATCATGGGACCGAACGGAACAGGTAAATCTACGTTGTCCTCAGCTATTATGGGGCATCCAAAATATGAAGTAACACAAGGAACAATCACACTTGACGGGGAAGATGTACTCGAAATGGAAGTAGACGAACGCGCTCGTGCTGGTCTTTTCTTAGCGATGCAATATCCAAGTGAAATTAGTGGTGTTACAAACGCTGAATTCATTCGTGCAGCCATCAACAGCCGCCGTGAAGAAGGCGACGAAATCCCAGTAATGCAATTCATCCGCAAACTAGATGCGAAAATGGATATTTTAGATATGGACGAAGAAATGGCGGAACGTTATTTAAATGAAGGATTTTCAGGCGGAGAGAAAAAACGCAATGAAATTCTGCAACTATTAATGATCGAGCCAAAATTAGCGATTTTAGATGAAATTGACTCCGGTCTTGATATCGATGCGCTTAAAGTTGTCTCTAAAGGTGTAAATGAAATGCGCGGCGAAGGTTTCGGTTGCTTAATCATTACCCATTACCAACGTTTACTGAACTACATCACACCAGATTTTGTGCACGTAATGATGCAAGGTAAAGTAGTAAAAGAAGGCGGGCCTGAACTTGCGAAACGTTTAGAAGCTGAAGGTTATGACTGGATTAAACAAGAGCTTGGTATCGAACTTGAGGAAGAAGAAGCAGTAGACCAACAATAAGGAAGTGAGGTTAAAATCATGGCACAAAATATGACGATTAAAGATGATTTTATCCACGCTTTTTCAAGTAATGCGAATGAACCGGATTGGTTTTTAGATATCCGTCGCAATGCTTTTAAAGCTTACGGGGAACTGGACTTGCCTTTTGTGGATAAAACAAAAATTACTCGCTGGAATTTTACAAAGTTTGAGACATTTATACCTTTTAAAGAAGGCGTAACAAATGAAACTTTACCGGAAAAAGTAGCGAATTTAGTTGATTTAGATAATAAAGAAGCCAATTTTTACGTTCAAATGGATGAAAGACCTGCGAGACTTCAGTTGCAGCAAGAACTAGTCGACCAAGGCGTTATTTTTACAGATATTATTTCAGCTGTGAAAAACCATCCTGAACTTGTGAAAAAATACTTCATGAAAGACGCAGTACAAGTGAACGAACATAAATTGACTGCTTTTCATGCGGCACTAGTGAATGGTGGGATTTTCCTCTACGTTCCTAAAAATGTCGAGGTGAAATCACCAATTCAAGCTGTATTTGTACAGGATAAAGCAGAATCTCCACTAGTTAATCACGTGTTGCTTGTAGCGGATGATAATAGCGCAGTCACTTATGTGGAAAACTATGTCACTGTTAATAACGAGCCTAAAGGGATTGTTAGCATTGTCGAAGAAGTCATCGCTGAGAAAAATGCGCGGATTACTTTTGGTGGTGTGGATAATCTTGCAAGTGAAGTTACAGCTTATGTGAATCGTCGTGGACACATTGGAACAGATAGCCAAATTGAATGGGCGCTTGGTCTAATGAACGATGGCGATACAATTAATGAGAACGTAACAAACCTAATGGGAGACGGCTCTTCTGCTGATGTGAAAACGGTGACTGTTGGACGCGGTAAGCAAACGCAAAACGTGACAACGCGCGTGACGCATTACGGTAAAGCTTCTAATGGTACGATTTTATCTCATGGGGTTATGAAAGAAAGAGCGACAACTATTTTTAACGGAATTGGCCACATTAAACATGGCGCTTCTAAGTCTGATGCACAACAAGAATCACGTGTACTCATGCTTAGCCCAGAAGCGCGCGGTGATGCGAACCCAATTTTATTAATCGATGAAAATGACGTAGTTGCAGGACATGCGGCTTCTGTTGGTCGTGTTGATCCGTTGCAATTATTCTATTTGATGAGTCGTGGGATTTCTCAAAAAGAAGCAGAAAGACTAGTTATTCATGGCTTCTTAGATCCTGTTGTTCGTCAGTTGCCAATCGAAAGCGTAAAAACGATGCTTCGTGAAGTAATCGAAGGGAAAGTGCGTTAAATGATTGATATCCAAAAAATTCGGGCGGATTTTCCAATTTTAGCTCAAGAAATAAATGAAAAACCGCTAGCTTATTTAGATAATGCTGCCACTTCACAAAAGCCGAAACAAGTTATTGAAGCTTTAACACATTACTATGAGTTTGATAATGCGAACGTTCACCGTGGTGTGCATACGCTTGCGGCAAGAGCGACGGATGCTTATGAATCAGCTCGAGGTAAAGTAGCCAAGTTTATTCATGCGCGTGAAGTAGCAGAAATTATTTTCACAAGAGGCACTACTTCAGCGATTAATTTAGTTGTAGATAGTTACGCGGAAGCAAATATTGAAGCTGGCGATGAGATAGTTATTTCTTATTTAGAGCATCATTCTAATTTGATTCCATGGCAACAACTAGCTAAACGCAAAGGCGCGGTTTTAAAATATATCGAACTAGAAGAAGATGGCACGATTTCAGTGGAACAAGCGAAAAAAACGATTGGCGAGAAAACGAAAATCGTTGCGCTAGCACATGTTTCTAATGTTCTAGGGACAATCACGCCAATTAAAGAAATCGCAGCAATTGCTCATCAATTTGGAGCAGTCATTCTCGTTGACGGTGCGCAAGCTGTGCCTCATATGGAAGTCGATGTAGTTGATTTAGATGCTGACTTTTATGCTTTTTCAGGGCATAAAATGATGGCTCCTACTGGCATTGGCGCTTTGTATGGCAAACGTGAATTGCTTGATGCGATGGAACCTACCGAATTTGGCGGAGAAATGATTGATTTTGTTGAATTATACGATTCGACTTGGAAAGAACTACCTTGGAAATTTGAAGCCGGAACACCGATTATTGGCGGAGCAATTGCGCTAGGTGCGGCGATTGATTACTTGGCAGAAGTCGGACTCGAAAACATTCACGCACATGAACAAGCATTAGCCAGCTACGCGATGGAAGAAATGAGCAAAATCGAAGGCATTACCATTTACGGGCCGAAAGATGCAAGTAAACGTTGTGGTTTAGTGACTTTTAATTTAGAAGGCGCACACCCACATGATATTGCGACTATTTTGGACGAAGATGGGGTGGCGATTCGAGCTGGACATCACTGTGCACAACCGTTGATGAAATGGCTGGACGTTTCTTCCACAGCTCGCGCAAGCTTTTATATTTATAATACAAAAGAAGAAATTGATGCGCTTATAGATGGCCTCAAGTTAACAAAGGAGTATTTTGGATTATGACAAGCCGGAAATTAGATCAGCTTTATAGACAAGTCATTATGGATCACTATAAAAATCCGCGCAATAATGGAGAGCTCCCAGATAGCGATGTAACAATTGACCTCAACAACCCAACATGCGGTGATCAAATTCATCTTCATTTAAAAATGGACGGTGATAAAATCGTTGCGGCAAAATTCACTGGTAGCGGCTGTTCGATTTCGATGGCCTCTGCTTCAATGATGACGCAAAGCATTATCGGTAAAACCGAGAAAGAAGCACTAAAAATGTCCCGCGAATTTTCAGAAATGGTGCAAGGTCACGACCATGAAACAATTGATGAATACGGCGACGTTGAGGCGCTTGCTGGAGTTGCGAAATTCCCAGCAAGAATCAAATGTGCGACTCTTTCATGGAAAGCAATGGAGAGAGCGATTTTTGAAAAAGAAGGAACAAAATAAGTAGCGAAAAGGAGGATACGACATGACTGAAATTCCAGAAATTGGCGAATACCAATATGGATTCCATGACAAAGATACCTCTGTGTTCCGTACAGAACGCGGATTAACAGAAAAAGTAGTAAGAGAAATTTCGAATATTAAAGAAGAACCAGAATGGATGCTTGAATTCCGTTTGAAGTCTTTGGAACAATTTTATAAAATGCCAATGCCGACTTGGGGTGGCGATCTGTCCGAACTAAAGTTTGAAGACATCACTTACTACGTGAAACCGTCTGAACAAACAGTACGCTCTTGGGATGAAGTTCCTGAAGAAATTAAACGTACTTTTGATAAATTAGGTATTCCTGAAGCCGAACAAAAATATTTGGCTGGTGCATCTGCACAGTATGAATCCGAAGTAGTTTATCACAATATGAAGCAAGACCTAGAAGATTTAGGGATTGTCTTCAAAGATACAGATTCCGCGTTAAAAGAAAACGAAGATATTTTCAAAGAATATTTCGCAAAAGTAATTCCACCAAGCGACAACAAATTCGCAGCATTAAACTCGGCTGTTTGGTCAGGTGGTTCATTCATCTACGTACCACCAGGTATCAAAGTCGATACACCGCTTCAAGCCTACTTCCGTATTAACTCGGAAAACATGGGGCAATTTGAACGGACACTAATTATCGTCGACGAGAATGCCAGCGTAAACTACGTGGAAGGCTGTACGGCTCCCGTTTATACAACGAATTCCCTTCACTCAGCTGTCGTAGAAATCATTGTAAAACCAGGTGCTTACTGCCGTTACACAACTATCCAAAACTGGGCAAATAACGTTTATAACCTAGTAACGAAACGTACTTTCTGTGAAGAAAATGCGACTATGGAATGGATTGATGGTAACATTGGTTCGAAATTAACAATGAAATACCCAGCAGTACATTTACGAGGCGAAGGAGCACGCGGAACGACGCTTTCTATCGCGATTGCTGGTAAAGGCCAACGTCAAGATGCCGGAGCAAAAATGATGCACTATGCGCCGAATACGTCCTCTACGATTGTATCGAAGTCGATTTCGAAACAAGGCGGAAACGTAACGTATCGCGGAATTGTTCATTTTGGTCGTAATGCAGACGGCGCACGTTCGAATATCGAATGTGATACGCTTATTATGGATAACCTGTCCACATCGGACACAATCCCGTACAATGAAATCCTAAACAGCAACATCTCATTAGAACACGAAGCCAAAGTTTCCAAAGTATCTGAGGAACAACTTTTCTATCTAATGAGCCGTGGCTTAAGCGAAGAAGAAGCGACAGAAATGATCGTTATGGGCTTCATTGAACCATTTACGAAAGAATTACCAATGGAATATGCCGTTGAGATGAACCGTTTGATTAAGTTTGAAATGGAAGGCTCGATTGGTTAAATAAAGCGAGAGACGAACTTATTAGTTCGTCTTTTTTTGTTTTTCTAAATAGAAGACTTATTAGCTCAAAAATACAAATAAATCAGAAAAAATAATTGACTAAAAATTTGAATCATTGTAATATTGTTAATATATTCACAAAAAAGGAGATGGAAATATGAAATTAAAAGAAGGAATATTTTTTAAAATCGTAATATGTTTTGTAACTATTTTTATTTGCCTCACTCCTTTATCCACATCTGTGTCAGCGCATGCAAGTGTGAATAGAGAAGACGGAAAAGAAGGGAATACTCTAGAACAAACTGTTTCAGTTGATAAAGAAAATCCTGATTTATTTGTAAATCAGAGTGTAGAAAACAATGGTCCAAAAAGATTATTCGCTAATCAAACAGAAAGTGGAGGATCAAAGTATAAGTTTGTAACAAAACAAACTGTAAGCTTAGCAGCTGCAAATAATATTTATAGCCTAGCATTTTTAGCAGCAGGAGGAGCACTTGGACGAGTTGCTAAGAGTACAATTGCAGCAGCTGCATCTAGTATTGTCGGAGGCGGGGCGAGCTTACTCAAAAAATATAACTATATGCGTCAAACGATTTATAAATATTCTACGAAAAAAGAAGACAAGTACAAAGTAATTAATGAATATTTATATACGAAAAATGGTAAACCAGGAAAAATAACAACTTCTTATAGTACTGTGAGAAAATAAAAAAACCGGCTATAAAAAATATTTTTATAGCCGGTTTTTTTAGAGATAAGAGGTGAGCGTATAAAAAGAAAGTAATATTCATTTTTTCTTTTTATAGAATTGTAAAACAACTATATATAAGCAAAAGATACAAACAAATATTATTGCTAAGCTTTTTATAGAAACAGAGGATATGTTTCTATATTTTAAAAAAGCTAACAAAAATGGGGTTAAAATAGCTAAAAATAATAAGAAGAAATAAGAAATTTTTCCTTTATTAAATATGTATCTTTCATCAGCGTTTCTTTTTTCTTCTTTCATTTCCCCAATTAACTTTTCTTTAGGAGTAAAAAGACCGGTAATTATGTAAGCAGAGGCTGCTATTAAAACAGCAGTAAATAAGTTCAGAGGAGTGACTACAAAAGATTCTTCACTTATAATAGAAAATAATAGAATAGCAGCAATCATTGAAATAAATACAATGCTAAATTTTTTGACAGAATATTTTCTCATTTTTATTCTCCTTCCAAGTTAAAAATTTCTTCAACAGGTAAATCGAAAAATTTAGCTATTTTTAAACTAAGTTCTAAGCTAGGATTGTATTTACCCTTTTCAATGGCATGAATTGTTTGGCGTGAAACATCTAATGAATGAGCTAATTCATTTTGAGTAATACCTTTCTTTTCTCTTATAATTTTAACTATATTTGTAACAACCACATTATATCACCTCAAGTAAAGGTACCTTTACATTTATTATATACGATGTATGAATATATGTAAAGGTACCTTTACGTATTTTATAATATATCATCAATTTATTGTACTTTTATAAAAAATATCTATTAGAATAATCTATTTATAGGGCATACAAAAAAGTCCTTTATTAATTGAGAACCCATGTTATTAGTTTGTTTTCAATATATGGTGATAAGAGATTGCTAATTAGATGCCCTATAGGATTATTAAAAAAGTAGATAGACAAAAAATCATTTTTTAGAGCAATATTTCGATTTTACTATTGAACTTATTTAACAAATAAAAGTAGACAACAAATTGGTCATGATTTTTCATAAAAAAAATGATACAATATTCTCAACAACTTAGCAAAGGACTGATAATTATGGCAGAAATTAAATACTTAGAGGGAATGTATCAAGATTCATTCTTTCCGACGTTTCTAGTGGATAAATTAAAGCAATATATGTTCGATACGGTTCAATTTTTAGAACAAGGGAATCATGATACAGAAGCGATTCAAGCTAAATTTGATGAAATGACATTAGCAATTAATGCGTTGCAAGATGAGTTTTATGAAAATGAGAGCGAATTAGAAACAGGAGCAAGGGATTCGATTGCTGAAACAATCATCCCGATTTTAGCTCATTATAAGATAGATATCGATATTGAAGAACTACTTAGAGAGCGCGAGTGGTAATATATGATAAAGACTTCAACTGCTAGACAGTTGAAGTTTTTGTTTTGTTTCGAAGTAAAAGCGAGGACCAAATTAAAGGCTTCTCCCTCCTTTTTGCGTTATAATAAACATAAATCATAACGATAGAGAGGGTGGCAGTTGATGGTAACAATCGGGTTAACTGGGTGGAGTGATCATGATTCTTTATTACAAACAAAAAAATTAACATTGGCTGATTATGCGGCACATTTTCCTGTGGTGGAGGTTGATACGAGTTTTTATGCGATTCCTTCTCCGCGAACAACGGCAAACTGGGCGGCGCAAACTCCGGATGATTTTCGGTTTGTGATTAAGGCCTTTTCGGCGATGACGAAACATAAGGAATGGTCGCAGTATTTTGATAGTGAAAATGCGATGTATACGGCTTATATGGATATGATTGCACCGATAAGTGAAACGGGGAAACTACAGGCAATTTTATTTCAATTTCCGCCGTATTTTAATTGTACGAAAGAAAACGTGACTTATTTAAAATATATTGCGTCGAAAATGGGCGATTTGCCAGTGGCGGTTGAGTTTCGTCATAATTCTTGGTATAACGAGCAAAATACCGAAAAGACGCTGGATTTGTTGCGCGAATTAGGCTTTATTCATACAGTTGTCGATGAGCCGCAAGTCGGGGCGGGCAGTGTGCCGATTGTGCTTCGCGAGACGAATAGTGATATGACATTAGTAAGGCTTCACGGTCGAAATCAGTATGGCTGGATGAAAGCTAACAGTCCCGAGTGGCGCGAGGTTCGCACGCTTTACCGTTACAATGAAGAGGAAATTAACGAATGGGCTAAATACGTGGAACATTTGCAAAAGTTGTCCAAAGAAGTTGTCGTGATTTTTAATAATAACAGCGGCGGGGATGCGGCTGATAATGCGAAACATTTACAAAAGGCACTCCAAGTCGAGTTTCAAGGCTTGGCTCCGATGCAAATGGATTTATTTTCGGAATAAAAAAAGATGGCGCATCGCTAGCGCCATCTTTTTTATGCTTTTATTCCAATTAAAAAGCTAATAACTAAAATAATTAATACAATCCCAGTTATCCCAACGTACAAATAATCTTTTTCCTTCAAAAAAGTAAATAATGATACAACGACACGAAGAACTGGCGTTAAAATTAAGCAAAAGAGGCCAAACATCATAATCGCGTAGGGTTTAAGCGTTCCTAGCCCGCTGAAAATCGCCGTAAGTGATGTCGGGTAAGTTTCCCCTGGGTAGCCACTTTCGCCGGTGATAAATAGCATAACAAGTCCGAAAACGATAATGATTGCACTGAGGACAACACCGATTCGTAACAGTGCGCTGACAATTAGCTCGACCCGGTACATTTCTTCTTTTTTCTCTGCCATTTAAATCCACCCCAATCCTTCTAAAATCATTTGGAAGGCAACATATAAAATGACGGGAATAAAAATAATCCGAATAACTTTGCTTTTTAAACGTTGCATGATGCGTGTTCCAAGTGTTGCGCCGACAAGTACGCCAATCGCAACCGGAGCCGCAATAGCGGGCTGGATGTCACCTTGAAAAAGATACACGGTTGCACTGGCCGCCGCGGTTACGCCCATCATTAAATTACTCGTTGCGCTACTTACTTTAAGCGGCATTTTCATAAAGACATCGAGTGCCATTACTTTAAATGCGCCACTACCGATTCCAAGTAAGCCACTAGCGATTCCGGCGCCGTACATCACACCAAAACCAGCAGGGACGTTTGCCACTTGATAATCAACTGTCTGCCGTAAAGATTTATCGTAATATGAATCATGTAAGTTTAGTTTGGTTGCGAGTGGGTCTGGTTTCACATTGGTAGGAAATTCTGTACCGACCTTTTTAATCATGTTGAAAGCAGAATAAAGAAGTAAAAGTCCGAAGATGATGTAGAGTGCCGTGGCCGAGAGCAGTCCGCTGACGAAAGCCCCGGTGATTGCACCAATTGTTGTGGCAATTTCGAGAAACATCCCGACACGAAGGTTCGTAATGCCGTCTTTGATATAAGCAATTGCGGAGCCACTACTTGTAGCGATAACGGAAATAATACTTGCACCAATCGCATATTGAATATCAATTCCGAAAATAAGTGTCAAGGCAGGCGTCACGATAATTCCACCACCAAGCCCAAGCAAAGAGCCTACAACCCCTGCAAAAACAGAGATTAAAAGAATTTCGACTGTTTGCGTAATATCCAAAAAAATCACTTCCCTTTTAAAACAATATATCCTATCATAACATAAAATGAAAAGGGAACAATTCATCCAGTCCTAGCGCGTGTAAAAAACACTGTTTTACGCTACAATAGTTATAAGTAGGGAGTGAGATGGATTGATGAAACATTTAACTTTATGGCATACAAATGATGTTCATAGTCACTTGGAACATTGGCCACGCATTTTTAATTTCTTAAAAGAGAAAAGAACGGCTGCAGATAAAGAAAATCAGTCGGCGCTCTTTTTTGATATTGGTGATTTTTTGGACCGGGTCCATCCGCTTACTGAAGGAACGAACGGGCTTGCGAATACGGACTTACTTAACCAACTGCCGTATGATGTGGTGACTTTTGGCAATAATGAAGGAACGACTTTGGCTCATGAAGATCTGGACAAATTATATGAACATGCGGTCTTCCCAGTAGTGTGCTGTAATTTTTACACGAATAAAGAGTGCACGGAGCAGCCGGACTGGGTGAAATCAATTGTTTATAAAGAAATAGAGCAAGTGAAAATAGCTATTATTGGTGCGACGGCGCCGTTTCGGGATTACTACGAAGAAATGGGCTGGGGAATAGAAGAACCAATTAGCTCGATTAAAAAGCAAGTTGCTGGCTTAGATGAAGATACGGATGTAGTTATTTTGCTCAGCCATCTAGGTTTACCAAGCGATGAACGCATTGCACTCGAAATTCCTGAAGTAGATGTAATTTTGGGCGGACACACGCACCATTTACTTGAAACGGGGAAAATAGAAGGGAATGCATTACTTGCTGCAGCAGGTAGATGGGGTGAATATATCGGGAAAGTGGATATAGAGTTAGATGAAAATAATCAGATACTGACTAAAACCGCCATGACTTTTAAAACAGAGGATTTACCGGCTGCTCCAAATGAAGCGAATGAAATTCAAGGTTTCTTCGATAAAGGGCGCGCAGAACTCTCTGAAAAAGTAGTTGCGATTCCCGGAAAGTTAGCGCATAATTGGTTTGATGACTCGGAAATTGCGCACATTTTGAATGAAGCGGTTTGTGAATGGACTGGGGCAGAAACGTTTGTGATGAACGCTGGAATTTTTATGACAGACTTTGAAGCGGGAATCGTGACGGATTTTGATATCCACCAAATGTTACCGCATCCGCTCAACGCGATTGCTTTAACGATGTCTGGTGAGGAGCTTGAAATACTTATAGACGGAATCTACCGAAAGAAAGCAGAACTGCAAGATATTCCGCTTCGAGGTTTTGGTTTCCGTGGCGAGTATTTTGGGACTGTTTTGATGGAACGAGCTGGTTTTGATGCGGAAAATCAAGTGGCACTTTTTGATAATAAACCAATTGATAAAACGAGGGAATACCGGATTGCGACGCATGATACGTTTGTGTTCGCGCCATTTTTCCCGATTGTAAAACAAATTAAACGAAAAGAAGTATATACACCGGAACTACTCCGAGATATTTTAAAATGGAAACTCAAAAAAATGTACGGACAGGAGGAAGACAAGTGACGATTACGATTCAAGATTTAAACTACGAGATTATCACCAATTATCGCGATGCTTTTGACGAGGAGAAGTTAAATGAACGGTTTAGCGATATTCTTGGACGATATGATTATATAGTGGGCGACTGGGGTTACGATCAACTTCGGCTGAAAGGCTTTTTCGAAGACGATAACCGCAAAGCCGCATACGACAACAAAATTAGCACGTTAAAAGAATATATTTATGAATACTGCAATTTTGGTTGTGCGTATTTTGTTATTAAAAAAGTAAAATAGTAAATGAGGTAGTTTGGAATTGAAGAATTATAAAGCGTATTTAATTGATTTAGATGGCACGATGTATCGCGGAGCAGAAGTTATTCCTGAGGCGATCATTTTTATCGAAAACTTAAAACGTGCGGGGCTTCCGTATTTATTTGTAACAAACAATTCAACAAAAACACCTGGGCAAGTAGCAGAACATTTAACTGACATGGGGATTCAAGCTGTAAGTGACGATGTATTCACGACGTCACAAGCAACCGTGCAATTTATGATGGAACAAAAACGCGAAAAAACGGTTTATGTTATTGGTGAACGTGGAATAAAACAAGAACTAACAGATAATGGATTTGAAATAACTTCTAGTAATCCAGCTTTTGTTGTCGTTGGGCTTGACCGGGAAGTCGATTATGAGAAATTTTCAAAGGCAGCTCTTGCAGTTCGCGGTGGAGCGATGTTTATTTCGACGAATGGCGATGCGGCAATTCCGACAGAGCGCGGTTTGCTTCCGGGAAATGGTTCGATCACATCAGTCGTTTCCGTAGCCACAGAAACAGCACCAATATTTATTGGAAAGCCTGAATCCATTATTATGGAGCAAGCACTTGCAAAACTCGGTGTCCATAAAGATGAAGCAATCATGGTGGGAGACAACTACGAAACCGATATTATGGCGGGAATCAATTACGGCATGGATACGTTAATCGTACACACTGGCTTTACATCAAAAGAAGCATTATTAACAAAAGAAATCCAGCCTACATACGCTGTAACAAAACTAACTGATTGGGAATTTAACTAGAAGAGCGGAATTTTTCTGCTCTTTTTTTAATAAATAGGAGGTTAGAAAATGGTCTCAATTCGAAAAGTAACAAAAGACAATTTTCATGAAACAGCGAAGTTAGAAGTACACCCGCACCAAAAAACATTTGTCGCAGAAAACTGGTATTCCATTATCGAAGCAAGTTTTGAAGAAACGTATCATTCGCTTGTAATATACGCGGATAATATGCCGGTTGGCTACGCAATGTACGGTATGGATACAGATGATGGAGAATTTTGGCTAGTACGGTTTATGACAGGGAAAGAGCATCAAGGTAAAGGCTACGGCGGGGATGCGCTAGAGCAAATTATTGAGATGGTGAAAAATTTACCAGAACAGCCAGCACGACTACGTTTATCTTATGAACCTGATAATATTGTAGCGGAAAAATTTTATGCAAAATATGGTTTTGAGAAAACAGGTGAAATTATCGACGGTGAGGCAGTGGCGGACTTGTGGTTTAAACGCTAAGAACGGGTATAGAATGGGGAGAAGGAGGATGCTAAATGGACGTTTTTAATGATTTCTTTGTGATATTTTTAATTGCAGCGACTGCCTTTTTCGTGGCAAGTGAATTTGCCATTGTCGCAATCCGGAAACCTACTGTCCTGCAACTAGTAGCCTCAGAGGACCCGCGAGCGAAATATGTAAAAAAAGTTACTTCGAATATGAATGATTATTTGGCTGCCTGTCAGTTAGGTAATACACTCGCCGCGCTTGCTATGGGGTGGGTTGGTGAAGCGACAATGCGTGGTTGGTTGGAGCCATTATTCTTAATGTTGCCAGTGCCAGAATCAGTTGAAAAGCCGATTTCTATTTTTGTTTCGTTTATTTTAATTACGTTCTTAAATGTGGTACTTGGGGAACTTGCACCGAAAACATTTACAATTCAAAGTACAGAAAAAGTAGCGCTGTTTATCGCGCGCCCGCTTGTTTATTGGTACCGCCTGACTTTTCCACTCAATTGGCTATTAAATAACTCGGCGAATTTAATCACGCGGATGTTTGGCGTAAAGCAAACGGTTGATGCGGATCAAATGACACCGACCGAACTGAAGATTATTTTTGAAGATAGCTATAGACAAGGACTTTTGAATCCACAAGAGTTTCGCTATATGAAAAATATTTTCAAACTGGGCGACGTACCAGCGAAAGAAGTGATGATACCGCGAATGTCGATGATTGCGATTGATCAAACGGCGACCGTACGAGATTTATTGAAATTAACTTCTGAACATACATATCATATTTTTCCAGTAACCGAAGATGAAGATAAGGATCATATTATCGGAATGCTACGAGTCAGTGCGGTGATGGCTGGACTTGGAAAAGATGAAACGATTGTGACGCAATCTATTCAACCATTTATTACGCCTGTTTTAGAAGTGTTTGAAGGCATGATTTTGGAAGAGTTACTTGTGAAAATGCAGCAAGAAAGTGAACCATTTGTCGTTCTCACGGACGAATACGGCGGGACTTCGGGTATTGTGACGCTAGAAGATGTCATGGAAGTAATTGTTGGTGATATGGAAGAAGCAAAAGGTCCGAAAGGGATTCGAAAAGTAGCTTTGAATCATTATATTATTGAAGGATCTGAGCCGCTCCTTGAAGTCGAGGAAGCGCTTGGTGTTCCGATTGAAGGACCGGGTGTTCATACGTTATCAGGATGGATGCTGCTCGAACGTTTTGACTTAGAAGCTGGTGATGAGATTGAACATGAGGGATACCGCTTTATCGTTCGTTCAATGAATAAAAACTCGATTCGGCAAGTAGAAGTAAAATTAGGAAAAGAAAAACCAGTAAAATTGGAGGAATAAGCCTCTTGTTTTACTGGTTTTTGTTTAATTAACGATGTCGTCGTGATAACTATGCGCAAGACGACTGGCAGCGGCCGCAGCGATGGCGCCGACAATGTCATCAAGGAATGTGTGAACGGCGATACCATCGTGTTCATTTAGTTTTGCAAGAATGCCTGGTTTTACTTTATCGATATAACCGTAATTGGTAAATCCAATAGATCCGTACACATTGACGATGGAGAGCGCGAGTATCTCATCGACGCCGTACAGCCCCTCATCAGCGCTAATGATATTTTGTAGTGGTTGGACGAGTTCCCCTTTTTCAGCCATCACATCAAGCTGTATGCCTGTTAAAACTGCATTTTGAACTTCACGCTTGCGAAGAACATGCTCAACGTTTTGACGGCAAATTTCTAATTCCAATCCAGGGTGATATTTTTGTTGTAAAAATAATACAAGTTCAGCGATATCGTCAATTTCTACGCCGCGTTCGATTAGCCAACTACGCGCTTTTGATTCTAAGGCACTTTGTTTTTCTACCATTTTTCTTACCTCCTTCTAACTGTATGTATATTGTATGATAGACGTTTACAGGATTTCTAAACATTTTTATACAAAAATAGCGACCGATTGTTTGGTCGCTAAAATATTTGTTTTAAAAAACCTGAACAACTTCTTTAAAACCGATAATTTTTTCTGCTAAAGTTAATTCGATACCCATTTTTAAAGTCATATCAGAACTGGGGCAAGTCTCGCATGCACCTAGTAGTTTAATTTTTACGATTCCGTCTTGTGTGACTTCAATAAGTTCATAGTCCCCGCCATCACGAACTAAAAACGGACGGAACTTTTTTAAAGCTTTATCAACTTCGGCGTAGCTAATTTCTTCCATAGGACATAGTTCTCCTTTCGTGAGGCATTATCATATTCTCTATTATAACAGGATATGGGGAAATTTAAAGAAATTAAATTGGGTTTTTCTGAGGTCGAAAGTAGTGCAATTTGAAGTAATTACCAAACTAAAACTCTCTTATCCAATTGATAAGAGAGTTTTAGCAGTTTATTTTAGCTGTTTTTCTTAGAGATAGAGTAAATTCCTAAGAGAACGAAACATGTACCAACTAATCCGAACAATATACTATCTTGTTGAGTATCGCCGGTTTTCGGTAATTTTGTTTGTCTTTTGATTGTAGTTACTTTGCTTGCTGTTGGTTTGTTTTCATTGATTTTAATAGGTGTTTTGTTTGTATCTGGTTTTGTATTATTTGGTGTTTTATCATCTTTTTTAGGATCGTCTTCTTGTTTAGCGTATACAAAGGTTACTGTTTGAGCATCAGTTGTAAATACGCCATTAGCGTTGGATGGAGTAGCTGTTAACTTCCAACCACTCAAGTTTTTAGCTGTTACCGCGTAAGATGTATCTAGCTTACCGTTCAATGTATCTGGAGTAGCTAATTCGTTGCCGTCCGCGTCGACGTATTTCACAGTAACAGGCGCGCCATCTGCTTTTTCGTAAACGTACGTAACGGTTTGTTTACTATTGGTAAATACGCCAGTTGCGTTATTAGGTGTAGTTTTAACTGTCCAACCGGAAAGACTTTTGGCTGTAGTTTGATAAGGTGCATCAATTTTGCCGTTAAGCGTGTCGGAAGTAGCTAATTCGTTGCCGTCCGCGTCGACGTATTTCACGGTAACAGGCGCGCCATCTGCTTTTTCGTAAACGTACGTAACGGTTTGTTTACTATTGGTAAATACGCCAGTTGCGTTATTAGGTGTAGTTTTAACTGTCCAACCGGAAAGACTTTTGGCTGTAGTTTGATAAGGTGCATCAATTTTGCCGTTAAGCGTGTCGGAAGTAGCTAATTCGTTGCCGTCCGCGTCGACGTATTTCACGGTAACAGGCGCGCCATCTGCTTTTTCGTAAACGTACGTAACGGTTTGTTTACTATTGGTAAATACGCCAGTTGCGTTATTAGGTGTAGTTTTAACTGTCCAACCGGAAAGACTTTTGGCTGTAGTTTGATAAGGTGCATCAATTTTGCCGTTAAGCGTGTCGGAAGTAGCTAATTCGTTGCCGTCCGCGTCGACGTATTTCACGGTAACAGGCGCGCCATCTGCTTTTTCGTAAACGTACGTAACGGTTTGTTTACTATTGGTAAATACGCCAGTTGCGTTATTAGGTGTAGTTTTAACTGTCCAACCGGAAAGACTTTTGGCTGTAGTTTGATAAGGTGCATCAATTTTGCCGTTAAGCGTGTCGGAAGTAGCTAATTCGTTGCCGTCCGCGTCGACGTATTTCACGGTAACAGGCGCGCCATCTGCTTTTTCGTAAACGTACGTAACGGTTTGTTTACTATTGGTAAATACGCCAGTTGCGTTATTAGGTGTAGTTTTAACTGTCCAACCGGAAAGACTTTTGGCGGAAGTTTGATAAGGTGCATCAATTTTGCCGTTCAGTGTGTCGGAAGTAGCTAAATCGTTGCCGTCCGCGTCGACGTATTTCACAGTAACGGGAGCGCCATCTGCTTTTTCATAAACATAGGTAACAGTTGAATCGGTGTCGGTGAATTGACCAGAAGCTTGTCCTTCAATTTCTTTTAACTGATAGTTGGCTATTGTTTTTTCGGTAGTTTGATAATCCTCCCCAGATTTGCCTGAGAGTGTTTCGGTGGGAGCTAATTCATTGCCGTTTTCATCTTGGTAAAATACACTCACTGTTGAATCTGTTTGTTCAGAAACATTTATTGGTTGTGACACATTGATAGAATAGCTGAGAGGGACACCTTTAGAAGAAGTTGCTGTAAATTTGGCTTTGTAAGTGACAGTCTTATTTCCTATAGGTAGATTTGCAAAAGAAACGGTTTTGTTATCAGCAGAGACTGTTCCATCATTAGAAATATTGGAAACAGGCATTTTTTGACCATTAATATCTAAAGTGGGGTTAGTTGAATTTGCTGTTGCTCCTTTTTTTATATTTATTGTCGGAAGTGTGATAGTTTGGTTATTAATTTGCAGTCCTTCATAATCTCCTTGGGCAACCATTGCTTCAAAGAAGTTTTTCAAGTTACTCAAGTCGGTAATATTATTGTTATCTGCATAAGCAATTGTTAAGCCTCTTAGTGTGTTCAATGCATCGATGGAAGTTAAATTATTGTTGTTCAAATAAAGTACTTTTAAATTTTTCATGGTAGCAATAGGGGCGACATTAGTAAACTGGTTATAATTTAAATTTAAGTTAGTAATATGATCATTTTCTGTTAAAGGTGATAAATCGGTAATATTATTCCAAGTTAAATCTAGTTTTACTAACGATTTAAGTTTTGTAAAATTTTTAAATTCATCATTATTAATTTGATGGTATGCAGGATTGGACCATGCGTAAGAGTTGTAAGAGAATGATGTTAAATTTTCCTTTTCAAGTAATGGTGTAAAATCGGTAATATAATCACCGCCGAGTTCTACTTCTTCTAACGCCGGCATTTCTCCAAGAGCTGAAATATTATTCAATCCCGTTGTTACTGCTACGATTTTTTTCAAATTGGGTAAATTTTTAATTTTATCTAGATTTTTAATTTGTGATTGATTGGAAAAATATAATTTGGTCATATTAACGGCTTTATCTAGTCCTGTTAAATCTTTAATTAGGCCGGTAACTGGATACCCCGGTGCTCCTGACATATTGGAAAGATCTGCGACAGTAATAGTCGCCATATTTGCCTCGGTTATCTCATCTAAGAAAGGATTTCCTATGATGTTTTTTAGTCCTGAATTTAACACCGGATCAGGTATATTTACTACATCTGTTGGTGCTGCCTTTACATTACTAAATGGTAAGAATACTGTAGTTATTAAGAATAAAGCTAAAATTATTTTGACAAGTTTATACATATGTTTCGTTTCCTCCTTAGTTGTTGGACGCATTCTTTATAGTTGGAAATTTGGTGATTACGTCTGAAAGCAATGTAATTGTATCAGAGAAAATGTTTCGAAAACATGTCTTTTTGGTGGTATTCTGAGCAGGTTTTGACTTTTGTTGCAATTTCGCCATATTGTTTTTGGTGGTATTGTAGGGTGTTGTGTTAGGTGGTTGTAGGGGTTGGTCGCTTTTCTAGGGATATATATAATGTATAAAGAAAAGTGGGTGTTTTTTTATGGATGTAGGTTACTGGAAGGTTTACATGATTGCTCTGCTTGTATGTATATTTGGCCCGTAACTTACTTTGCTTCGAATGGGCGAATGGGAATGCGGGTTTTCGATAGATGGTGGATGGATTTTGATGGAGAATGATAGTTTGTGTGGTGGGCACATTTTACAGGAAGGATTACATGTTCGCTTTGCTCGCATGCATATTTGGGCCGTAACTCGTTACACTTCGAACGGGCGAATGGGAATGCGGATTTTCGATAGATGGTGGATGGATTTTGGTGGAGGATGATAGTTTGTGTGGTGGGCGCACTTTACAGGAAGGATTACATGCTCGCTTTGCTCGCATGCATATTTGGGCCGTAACTCGTTACACTTCGAACGGGCGAATGGGAATGCGGATTTTCGATAGATGGTGGATGGATTTTGGTGGAGGATGATAGTTTGTGTGGTGGGCGCACTTTACAGGAAGGATTACATGCTCGCTTTGCTCGCATGCATATTTGGGCCGTAACTCGTTACACTTCGAACGGCCCAAATAAAAACACGTTCCTAAGGCTCAGAAAGGAACGTGCTCTTTCAACTGGTAAGGTTGAAAGACAATTGGGTTGCGCGCCCAATTGTTAAAGGGAGTGTTACTTATATGTTGACCGTGAAATCACGGGTACAACCTTGAGGCGGTTTATCATATTAATACACTACTGCTTTAAAGATTAGCAATGTATTGGAAATATTATAATATATCTGTAAATTTGTGTCAATTCATATCTTTATAAAAATTCATAAAGTTTAATAGTTATGCTTCGTGAAACAGCTTAGTCGCTTTTTCCAGTGGGTTTTTGTACAATGATAATGAGGTGAAGCGTGATGGTAAATGAAGCGAAATTATATGTTTATGGTTCAACGACTATTTGTGCGAGTTGTGTCGGAGCGCCATCCTCGAAGGAAACAGAGGAATGGCTTCGAGCTGCGATTGGTCGGAAGTTTTCTGGGCAACCGTTTGTGGTGGAGTATGTGGATATTTTTAATCCGCCAAATGAAACGGCTTTAGCGGATATGGCGAATAAAATTGTCGAAGAAGATTATATGTACCCAGTCATTGTGGTTGACGGTGAAATTATCGCGGAAGGCAATCCTCGGTTGAAAGATATTTATCAAGTAATGACCGACCGTGGTTACTTGGCAACAATGTAACAGTCTAGGAGGCAAGGGGAAATGAATCCGATTGTGGAATTTTGCGTGAATAATTTAGCGAGTGGGGCAGATGCTGCATTTGCGAAACTAGACGCGGATGATAATTTAGACGTGATTGAATATGATTGTCTGACATATTGTGATTTATGTGCGACAAGTTTGTTTGCTTTAGTGGACGGGGAAGTGGTTCGCGGAGAAACAGCAGAGGAATTAGTTGCGAATATATATACATTTTTGGAAGAAAATCCGTTTTAATATAGAAAAAAGCGATGAGCCAGATTACGAGCTCATCGCTTTTTATTAGTTAAAAAATTGCTTGATTGGTGTGTCGCCACTTTCGATGGTGTAGGTTTTATAGAAACTTGATTTTTCGGATAAAGCTTCACTAATAAAATCTGCAACATCTGCTCGAGGAATATTCGTTTTAGGTTTTCCGGAAACTTCAGCGATTTTGCCAGTGGCTGGATCATCTGAGAGGCCAACTGGGCGGACAATGGTGTAGTCGAGACCACTTTTTTTTAGTTCTTCATCGGCTGCTTGTTTGGCTTTTAAATAATGGGCGAGAGATTCGGGACCATTTTCTGGATTGTCGGCGCCGTAAGAGCTAACAATGATAAATCGTCGTACACCTTTTTCTTTGGCAGTTTCGATTGCTTTGATGGCTCCGTTTTGATCAATGTTAACAGTTTCGGAAGCAGGCGTGTGACCCCCAGAGCCTGCTGTGAAAATAACCGCTTCAATTTCATCATAGGCATAGTGGAAATCTTTTTTTAAATCAGCGATAATCGGCTTTGCACCAAGTTTTTCAAGTTCGCTCACTTGCTCGGCTTTTCTAACCATTGCTCGGACGAAGAAGCCTTTTTCCATTGCAAGTTTTTCGACTAAAAGACGGCCGATTTTGCCATTTGCGCCAATTACGAGTACATTCATTGCTAATCTCCTCCTAAAAAATATCTACAAAGAACTTTTCCCGGTGAGTAAAAAATAAAACCACAAGTCGCCTCGTGGTTTCGGTTGTTATTCGAATAAAGATGTGGAGTGCATTGGTTGCACGCGTGTTTTTGGATCAATGAAATTCATTGCATTATTGACGGCAGTTGGTGCTTCACCGAATCCTGTTGCAATTAGTTTTACTTTACCGTCATATGTGCAAATATCACCTGCACAATAAATTCCTGGGATACTCGTTTCCATTTTTGAATTGACGACAATCGAATTGCGTTCTAGCTCTAAACCCCAATTTTTAATCGGACCAAGCGAGGAAACGAAGCCATAATTAATGATGAAATCGTCAATCTCTAGCGTTTCGGTAGTATCACCTTTGACTTCTTGCAAAGTAATATGGGTTAATTTATCGCCGTTACCGAGCACTTCGGTTGGGATAAATGGTGTTTTAATCGCGATAGATGATTTTTCCAAATTATTCACGCTATGCTCGTGCGCACGGAACGCATTACGGCGATGAACAATTGCGACTGAACTTGCGACTTTTTCAAGCATGAGTGCCCAGTCAACCGCAGAATCCCCACCACCACAAACTGCAACGCGGCGACCTGAAAAACGACTCAGATCGTTAATGAAGTAATGAATGTTTGTTCCTTCGTATTGTTCTGCTTCTGGAAGGTCAAGACGTCTTGGTTCGAATGCGCCATTTCCAGCAGTAATAATGATTGCCTTACTGTAATGTGTATCTTTCTTCGTGATGATTTCAAATGTGCCGTCGACTTGTTTTTCCACGCTTTGAACAGCTTCCTCCAGTGCAACGGTCGGATCAAATGGTTTCATTTGCTGAATCAAATTATTAACAAGTTCCTGTGCGCGAACAGAAGGATAGCCTGGAATATCATAAATATATTTCTCAGGATAAAGCGTGGAAAGTTGTCCACCTAATTGCGGTAAACTTTCTATTATTTTCACACTCGCATTGCGCATGCCGGCATAAAATGCAGCAAATAGCCCAACCGGTCCACCACCAATGATCGTGATATCATAAATTTTTGTTTTTTCATCCAAAATACATCACCCCCTAGTTCCTAATTTCCCTATGAAATCGCTAAAGTTGCAATAAGCATATTTTAGCATATATTGTTGAAAAAGAATGTTTACGGGATTGTCTTCATTAAAATATGGAAAAAATGAACTAGACCAATTACGTTTCAAATAAAAGATTTTTATGAAAACCAAGTCGTCTCAAAGCTTTATTGTGAAAAAAATCGTATACCACTCGAACCATGCTCCAAAGAAGCTTAAACCCTTGAGTTCGCTTTCTTGAAAATGAATGTTAAAAAGTCTATGATATAGTTTGTAAGCTGTGAAATAGGGAATATATTGGTACTTACCATTTTCACTTTATTCATTGTTTGCAGTAGATTTTTAGCGCAATCTACATAGGTGCAGTAAGAAATTCTTAATGCAATTTTTTTTGTGAAGAAAAATATAAGGGAAAGTAGATGTGATAACAGATGAGTAAACCAAAAATTGTCATTCTCGGAGCAGGATACGGGGGACTAAAAACTTTACGTAAGTTACAACAAAGAAACTTGGAAGCCGAAATCGTTCTAGTGAATAAGAATGACTATCACCACGAAACGACTTGGTTACATGAAGCAGCAGCTGGAACAATTGAACCAGAAAAATTAATGTATCCATTAGACAAAGTCGTTAACGATACGAAAACGACATTTATCCAAGATACAGTAGTAAAAATTAATAAAGATGAAAAAACAGTCACACTAGATGCAAATGGCGATATCAGCTATGACTATTTATTAATTGCTCTTGGGTCAGAAGCAGAAACATTTGGAATCAGTGGTTTGAAAGAATATGCCTTCACTATTACAAGTGTAGAATCCGTTAAAAAAATCCGTGCGCACATTGAAGCGCAATTTGCTAAATGGAAAACAGACCCACGCGATGAATTATTAACAATTATCGTTGGTGGCGCTGGTTTTACTGGAATTGAGTTTCTTGGGGAATTAACTAATCGTATTCCAGAATTAGTGAAACAATATGATGTACCACGCGAAAAAGTTCGCATTTACTGTATGGAAGCAGCTCCAAAAGTATTACCACAATTTGATGCGAAACTCGTTGATTATGGTGTTGGTGTACTGGAAGATCGCGGCGTAGAATTCCATGTCGGTAAACCAGTCAAAGAGGCTACAGCTGACGGCGTAAAATATGCCGAAAGTGAAAATGAAGTTCGTGAAATCAAAGCAGCAACGATTATTTGGGCTGCCGGTGTTCGTGGCAATAGCGTTATCGAAGCATCTGGTTTTGAAGCTGGCCGTGGTCGTGTGAAAGTAAACAACAATTTAACCGTTCCAGGTAACGAGGAAATTTTAATTGTTGGTGACTGCTCACTAATCATCAACCCAGCAAACGACCGTCCATTCCCGCCAACTGCCCAAATTGCAATGCAACAAGCAGATGTGGCTGCAGTGAACTTAGCTAAATTAGTTAAAGGCGAAACGGACCTACAAGACTTTGTTTATCATGAAAAAGGAACGGTATGCTCTCTAGGCGATAACGATGCAATTGGTGTCGTTTTCGGTAAAAACTTGAAAGGCTATCCAGCTTCCGTTATGAAGAAAGTTATTGATGACCGTGCCCTACTACTTATTGGTGGTTCAGGCGTCTTGGCAAGTAAAGGTAAATTCAAATTCTATAAATAAAAACTCAAGAAGCGCTGTATCTGCTTTTGTCAGATATGGCGCTTTTTTCATGTTATAATTAGAAAAAAAGAAAGAAGGTAAATCATGGAACAACTTTTTGATATACTTCCAAGTGAATGGGCCGAACGTTTTTTAGAAACGGAGAAAGAGCGGATGGAGCTACATTTTAAGGATGCTGGTAAGCTTTCATTGTTGCAAAGTAAAGCTGGTGGGCGTGGTTACTTACCAAAAGAGCAAGGCTATCCAGTGACCGAAGAAGGTAAGCCACTGTCCTTATTAACACAAATTAATTTTTCGGAAATGCCGCAAATGGAAAATTATCCAGAATTTGGATTGCTTGCTTTTTATGTGGATTATCAAGATGATTTGTATGGACTTAATTTTGAAAATCCAACGAGCCAAGAAGGTTTTCGGGTGTTTTTCTTCGATGACTTGGGAAGTGAGAGCTTAACTGCCGAAGAACAAGATGCATTTTTTGAAGATGTAGCGAAAACGGACTTTTACCCCGTTGTAAATGGTGAATTTAAAATAGCTGGGCAAGTTTCAGATCAAATTCTATTACAAGATAGCTTTGATTTTGAAAATGAATTTGGAAGTAATTTTTATGAGCTGGCTGACCAAATTTTCGCGGAAGATGAAGATAAATCTGAAGCACTATATCAAATTGGTAAAGAATGTAGTCAAATTGGGGGGTATCCTTTTTTTACACAAGAAGATCCGCGTATGTATACAGAAAACCCGCATCATGACACGCTTTTGTTTCAATTAGCATCTGAGGATTTTGATGAGAACAGAATGGCAATTATGTGGGGCGACTGCGGTGTCGGGAACTTCTTTATAAATAAACAAGATCTAATCAATCGAGACTTTTCCAATATTATGTATAACTGGGATTGTTCGTGAAAAAAAGCAGAAATTCTTGGGGAATTTCTGCTTTTTTTATGCCCGGATAATTTTTCTAATGCTAACCCACCAATTTTTATTAACGATAAAGGCTGTCAGTAGAATAAACGGGAAAAATTGTAGCGGGAAAATGAAAAGTAAAATGGATGCGGTTAGAACAGGCTTTCCCACAATTTTCGTACAACAGGCGGTTACGAAAACCGTAATGAGAAATCCAGTTGACCCATCTATCCAATATGTTGCTATGTATCCCATCACAGTACTAGTGAAAATCGCCGGAAAAATCGCACCACCATTCCAACCAGTTGCTAAACAGATAGCGACTAAAACAGGCTTTAAGAGCGCAATAATTAATAAGAAGGGAATCGAATAATTTTGGACAGTAGTTGTTAATTCGATCAACTGATGTTCGCCGGAAAACAACATGAAGGAAGAAATAATCCCAAACAAACCAATACTTAATCCACCGATAATCGCCGCGACCATTTTATTTTTAATTACAGAGGCCGCTTTCGCAATGTATACTTGTAATTGCTGAAAATAAACACTAAAAAGCCATCCGAGAATAATTGTTGGGATAAAAAGTAAAATAAACCACCAAGACCAACCCATATCAGGTAGCCGAATCGCAAAAATACTTGCAGGCATTTTTAAAAAGGATTTCAGCCAAAGGAAAGATCCGAGTGCGCTAAAAGAAATAAGAAGTGATAACACTAATTTAGAGTTTTTAGGAATTTTCTTTGCTTGACTACTTTCATCAATTTCCTCGGCTAGTCCGCTAAACGGAGCGTGGAAAATACTGGAAATAATCGCGCCAACACTCAAACTAACAAGTTCTTCTTTATGCGCCATAGATAATTTTAAATGGTCAATAATCCAAGTCGTGGCACCACCTACGATACCAATTAAAGCCGCTTCCGGACCAACGCTCGCCCCAAATGTTAAAATAATCCAAGCGCTAAGTATTGTTGGAAGCAGAACTTTGCGATATTCCATCCGTCCAGTTTTCTTCGCCTCAGCAACATTATCATGCATTGACCGCGGATAGTCACCAAGTTTCAGCTGAACCATCCCTACAAAAAAACTCCCGATTAAGCCGATTAGCAGAGGATAATACCATGAAAAATCAAACTGATTAGGAAGATAATCCCACAAAAATGTCGTGGCAAAGTGAACCATTGCTAAAAATAAAGCAGCAATAACTCCCACTAAGATACCTAGAATAAATGTATAAACGCTAAAAATGAGTGTTACCTTTTTCACCGAAGTCAGCCCCTTTTTAAAATCCGTTGATATCATGATTTTCCCTTTAAGATATAGCTGTAAACTAACGACAAACAAAAAAAGTTGACTACAAATAGTCAACTTTTTATTTACATAAACATTTCTAAAATAAATCCAATCGCAATCCCGGTAAGTGCTCCGAAGAAAACTTCCATAGGTTTATGACCAAGTAATTCTTTTAAATGCTTCGTTTTTTCTTCTTGTTCAGGAGCAGCAAGTCCTTTTGCATGTTCCACGAAGTCTTGGAAATCCGTTACTAATTTGTTTAAAACAACTGCTTGTTCACCGGCTTGTCTTCTAACGCCAGTCGCATCGAACATCACGATAATACCAAATACAACAGAAATCGCGAAATAAGGTGAATCTAACCCGTATTCAATGGCAAGTGTAGTCATTAAGGCAGTAACCGCAGCCGAGTGAGAGCTGGGCATACCACCGGTGGAAAACATTAATCCGAGGTTAAACTTCCGGTATACTAAAATATGAATCGGAACTTTGACCACTTGGGCAAACACTATCGCAATAATAGATGCAATTAATGGTGTATTCGTAAATATCGACATCAAATCTCTCCTGTCAAAAAGTCTATTCTTATTTTACCACAATGAGCTTATTAAAAACCTATTCTAGAATTTTTCTTCCAACTCTTATATAATAAAGTATAAATCAAATTCGGAGAGAAGGGAATATATGGGACTTCAAGAAACTATTGGTATTGAAATTGTTTCAGTAGAAAAAGGGAAAGCCGTTGTTCAATTAGAAGTGACAGAAAAAGTCCATCAACCATTTGGCTATTTGCATGGTGGGGTTTCTGTTGTTTTAGCGGAACATGCAGCAAGTATTGGTGCTGCCAAATCAATCGAACCCGATGAAATCGTCTTTGGTTTAGAAATTAATGCCAATCACTTAGCATCAAAACAAGCCGGATTGGTGACAGCAACCGCAGAGGCAATCCATATTGGTAAAAGTACCCAAGTTTGGGAAATAAAGATTACTGATGAAACTGAGAAGTTACTTTGTATTAGTAGATGTACCATTGCAGTTAAAAAGAAGCGAAAATAATAAGCATGGCAGAGATTAAATCTCGCCATGCTTTTTTTATTTTTCCGATTTATCATCGTCTGATTCGGTTTCACTTTCATCTTGCTCGATGATTTCATGCTCAGAATCATCCGACTGTTCTTCAATCGTTTGTTCCTCGCGTTCACGTTCTTGTTCTTCCTGATCTTCGCGCTCATCAATTTTTTCTTCGCGTCGTTCCCATTCCATTCGTTCTTCCAATTCTTCCCGTTCTTGTCGTGCTTTTTCAATTTGTTCTTGTCGGATAATAAGACTTTTCTTTTTCTTGATATCGTCTTTTTTCACCGAACGCAATTGGTCACGAATTCGAATAGCTAGTGGAACACCGGTATCATAAGCAGCCCGGTTAATAAGGTGAGAAGCCACTGGTGTAGTTAAGAAAATAAACAATACGGCCAGAAGTACTCGCGCATTAAAACCTTCGCCTGAGTGGAAAAAGTAACCAACCGTTGCGAACAGAAGTAAGCTAACGCCAAATGTATTACTAATCCCGGCAGCGTGTGTTCTTGTATATACGTCAGGCAAGCGGATAACCCCGATTGCGGCAAGAATACTAAGCAAACCACCAATTATAATCATAATAGAAATAATAATCTCAATTATCACGTTCACGGTCAATCACCTTTCCTTTCTCAATAAATTTGGCAAAGGAAACCGTTCCGATAAATGCAAGGAGCGCAATGAGTAAAATAACATCCAAAAAGGCATGCGTATCGTAAAACATCGAAAGAAGCGCAACAATTGCCACTAAGTTCATTCCGATAGAATCCAGCGCCACCACTTTGTCAGAAGTAGTAGGTCCTTTTAAAATACGGTAAAGATATAAGAAAGTCGAAATCGAATAGAGAAGTAAACCAATGGATAAAGCGATTTGAATAATCATCCGTGGAACACCTCCATAATCGCGCCTTCATAAGACTTACGAATCGTCGCAATTTCTTCTTCAATATTTGGAACGTGAAGGGAGTGAACATAGATTGCTTTATAGTCGTCCGAAATATCAATCGAAAGCGTACCGGGTGTTAGTGTAATCAGTAATGCGAGCATCGTCACTTCCCAGTCTGTCTCAAGCGTTGTATCATATCTGAAAATCCCTGGTCGAATGTTCATATCTTTCTTTAATACAATCCGACTTACATGCACCGTAGAAACAATTAAATCATGTAAAAAACGGAAAACCAGTTTGACAAGAGCGAATAACCGAAAAAGATAAAATCTCGATCCTAGGAACCGTCGCATAAAGAATAGCAAGAAAATCCCGATGATAAAGCCAATGATAAATGTTGCAAAGCTAAACGATGACTCCAAAAACATCCACAAACAAGCAAGTATTATATTAAGAATAAGTTGAAAAGCCATCTTTTATCACTCCTTTATCACCGCATGGATATAAACAGAAGGGTCAACAAGTGGGTCAACCGCCTGTTCAATAAACGGATAAATTGCGTTACTAAACACACCATAACCAATCGAAATCGCAAGTAGAATAACTACTGGCACAAGCATTTTTTTATACGGAATCTGTAAATTGAATACGCCTTTTTTCTCGCCCCAAAAGCCTTTTGTAAAGACTTTGATTAAAGACATAAGGACGAATAAACTGGATAGTAAAATGATGATCCCGCCGACCATTTGACCAGCTGAGAATGCTCCTTCAACAATCAGCAGTTTTCCGATAAATCCGCTAAGTGGTGGAATTCCTGCAAGGCCAAGAGTAGCAATGAAGAAAATCCAACCGAGCGAAGGCTTCACGCTCATCAACCCGCTGAATTTTTTCACGCTAGAGTATCCCGTAATCGCCATCACAATCCCAACAATAAGGAAGAGGGCGGCTTTGATAATCATATCGTGAATTAAGTAAAACACAGCACCAGTCATCGATTCGCGTGTCATGATCGAAACGCTAAACAGAATAACACCAATCGCAATCATAATATTATAAATCACAATCGTTTTCATATCATAGTAACTAATTGCCCCAATAACCCCAAGAATAATCGTCACAATTGCAAGAATTCCAAGTAGTGGAACAACAAAATCTGTTAACGAACTGAAAAATAGTGTGTATGTCCGGATAATCGCATAAACCCCAACTTTTGTCAGAAGTCCACCAAACAAAGCAAGCACCGGAATTGGTGGAGCAAAGTAGGAACCTGGAAGCCAGAAGTAAAGCGGGAATAACCCTGCTTTCAATCCGAATACAAACAAGAACAGAACCGCGACAATGCTAATCATTCCAGTATTTGCACCATTTAAGTCCGTGATTTTTTGCGAAATATCCGCCATGTTGAGCGTTCCAATCATCGAATAAAGTAGCGCAATTGCTACAACGAAAAATCCGGAACCAACGACATTAATCAGTAAATATTTTATCGTTGCTTTAAGTTGAACCTGTGTCCCACCAATGACAAGCAACACATAAGATGCCATCAGCATAACTTCAAAGAACACAAACATATTAAAAATATCACCAGTTAAAAATGAACCATTAACCCCAACGATCATAAAGAGAATCGCTGGATAATAAAGAAATTTCTCCCGCGGTTTCCCAATCGTATAAAAAGAATAAAGAATCACGCAGAATAAAACAATACTCGTCGTTGCCGTAAGCAGGACAGCAAGCATATCGCCAACCATCGTAATCCCAAAAGGAGCCGCCCAGTTACCAATATTCACAGTTGTAATCCCATTTTCTCGAATATAAAATACAAGTCCAATCGTTGCCACAACCAAGATACCACTAAAAATAAGGGCGAATACGCGTTGAACGATGACTCGTTTTGGCAGTAGCATTAAAGTAATTGCTCCAAGGAAAGGTATCAATATCGGCATTAAAATTATATTATTCATCATCGGCTTCATGTCCTCTCGTCTTGGATACACTCTCGCTATCAAGCTCCTGATACGCTCTATAAGCAAGAACAAGGAAAAAGGCAGTTACACCAAAGCTTATAACAATCGCAGTCAAAATAAGTGCTTGTGGAAGCGGATCATTATACGTTCCCGCTCCAGGTGTACCAAGAATTGGCACGCGACCTTTTTTCAGTCCACCCATCGTAAGCACAAGCAAATTGACACCGTGGCTTAGGACAGCCGTTCCAATAATAATTCGTAACAAACTTTTAGAGAGAATTAAGTAGACAGCAGCTGCAAAAATCAAGCCGATTAATATAGACATTAATAGTTCCATCAGTCACTCTCCCCAATCGTTTGAATTATCGTAAGTGTTACACCGACAACAACTAAGTAAACCCCAAGGTCAAACAAAGTCGCCGTGTGTAACGCGGTATCTCCTAAAATTGGCAAATCAACATGACCAAATTTATGTGTTAAGAAAGGATCTCCTGTGAAAATCCCAATCATCCCAGTACCAAGGGCGAATACAAGTCCCACTCCAGTAAGCATAATCGTATTGATATTAAGCATACTAGCAACTGTTTTTGTATCATAAGCAAGTAGCGTTAATGTAATTGCACCAGCCGTTGTAAGTCCAGCTACGAACCCGCCACCAGGATTATAATGTCCTGCAAAGAATAAATGGAGTGAGAATAAGAAAATAATGAAAGCTACTACTTTCGTTACATTTCTCAGTAGAACGTCATTCGTTTTCATCATTCTCACCTCGTTTCGTCAGTCGTAATTTAATCATCGCGTAAATACCAATCGCCGCAATTGAAAGTACAGCCGTTTCGAACATCGTATCAAAGCCACGGAAATCAACTAAGATAACATTAACAATATTTCGTCCCGCCGCTTCCACGTAAGCATTATCCACATAGTATTTCGAAATCGAATCATAAAATGTCGTATTATACGCTGAAAGGGAAACGAGCGTGATAATCACACCAACCCCGATACTCAAAAATGTCTTCATTGATAACCATTTCGGCTTTTCCTCAATATTACTGAACTGAGGAAGGTGATAAAACACAAGTAGATAAAGCACAACTGAAATAGTTTCAATAATAAGCTGCGTTAAAGCAAGATCAGGCGCTCTGGAGATAACGAAGAAAATACTAATCGTGTAACCCATCGCTCCCAGTAAAATAATCGAAGTAATCCGCGACTTGGAAAAGACAATCCCAACCAATGTCACTAAAATAACTGCCGCTAAAACAAAATCAACAACCGTCACTTTCGTCATACTCGAAAAATTGAAATCAAGTGCTTGCGTGAAAATCATGACCGAAGCCATCATCAAAATAAAGGCCGATAACATGTAATTCAAGTAAGTCCGGAGCCAACCAGTCATAATAAACATTGTCATTCGGTACGAACCTTGTTCCAAATAATACATCCCATTATCATACGTTTTCCCAATTCGCAGTGCTTTTGGAACACGGGTTGTAATCCAAGGTTTCCAGTATTTATGTGTAAGGAACAAGACAATCCCAACCGCCACAACGCCAAACGTCATTAATAGGGCTGGCGTAAATCCATGCCATAAACTAATATGAATCGAAAAATCAGTAGCAAGCCCAGGAACTATTGCTCTTACAGCAGGTTCCAAAATTGGCTCTGCAATTAAATTAGGGAAAAGACCAATCCCAACCACAAATATAGATAAAATAATCGGCGGTAAAAGGAGTCCGAATGGCGCTTCATGCGGTTTTTTCGGAAGTAAGTACGGTTTCACTTTTCCAGTAAATGTTTTAAAGAAAATAATCATACTATAAACAAACGTAAACACACTAGCAACCCAAGCTACAACTGGGAGCAGAACGCCCCAAGTACTTGCATCAAACAATTGCAATTGCGTAATATTTACCATGCTTTCAAAAAACATCTCTTTACTTAGAAATCCATTAAACGGCGGAATCCCAGCCATTGCGAACGTTCCGATAAATGCAATCGTCGCCGTAATTGGCATGATACGCATTAGACCACCAAGTCGTCTTATATCTCGCGTGCCTGTTTCGTGATCGACAATCCCAACCATCATAAACAAGCTACCTTTAAACGTCGCGTGATTAAATAGATGAAATACAGCCGCTACAATGGCCATCACATAAATATCGTCACTTAGCGTATCAAAGTGAAGTGATGCGGCACCGACACCAAGAAGCGCCATAATGAGGCCGAGTTGACTAATTGTCGAATAAGCCAAAATCGCTTTTAAATCATTTTTCTTCGTGGCATTAAGTGAACCCCAGAAAAGAGTCGTAATCCCAACGAGTGATACCGTCCAAAACCAGACGCCCGAACTTGCAAATAGTGGGGTAAATCGAGCCACTATATAAATCCCGGCTTTGACCATCGTCGCTGAGTGGAGGTAGGCACTAACAGGAGTAGGTGCCTCCATCGCATCTGGCAGCCAAATATGAAATGGAACTTGCGCGGATTTCGTAAACGCACCAAGCAAGACAAGAATCATCGCGGGAATGAATAAACTATTATTACTAATTACATCCGCGTTACTAATAATTTCACGAATGGAAAAGGAATCGCTCATAATATGAAGTAAAATAAAACCGCCGAGCATCATTAGTCCACCGAAGACTGTAATCATCATCGATTTACGAGCTCCGTACCGTGAACGCTCACGATGATACCAGTACCCAATCAATAAGAATGAACTAATCGAAGTAAGCTCCCAGAAAAGATACAGCACAATCAAGTTATCACTCAAGACAACCCCAAGCATTGCCGTCATAAAAATAAATAAAAATGTATAGAAATTGCTAAGTCGTTCTTTCTTTTTCCCTAAATAATAAATAGAGTAAAAGGTAACGAGTGAGCCAATCCCAGTAATAAGTAGCGCAAACAGCAAACTAAGGCCATCTACTACTACCGTAAAATTAATCTCAAGTCGCGGAATCCAAGGCATTGAAACAATCGTCGCCCCTTCCATCGTTTTTGGGATAAATGTTAAGAAGTAAATAAACAAAATCACTGGAATCGGAAGTACTAACCAGCCAGTATGAACTTGTTTTGTCCACCGATAAAAAAGTGGAATTAGCAGTGCCACAATAAATGGCAGAACAATTGCTAGATGAAGAAATGACAAAATCGGCTCCTCCTCGAAGAATTTTTATACGGAAACTCATCCTGGAAATGTGAAAATAAAAACAGGAAATGATTATTTTTTAAGCAAGTACTTACATTTAATGAAACATAGTTATAACTAAAATTTTAGAAAACCGTGCTAACTCATCAAATTTCAACAACCTTACTATTCACGAAGTACCCAAATAAACGCCGTACTTTTTATATTTTTTATTATAACATACTTTTTTATCTGAAAAAAAGGCAGGAAACTTAACTTTATAAATCAATTTACCGAAATTAAAAAAACAATTTAATAGGAAGAACAAAAAAAACAAACCTAAGAAAAAACTTAGATTTGTCAAACTCAATCTACGTTCACATGCCGTTTTCGGTCGGAACGTAGCGCATAAAGCAAAATGAAAAATGCCACGAGGAACATAAAACTCATAAATAAGAATACACTCGGAATTCCGGTGAAACCAGCGAGCGTCCCGCCAAGAATTGGTCCGATAACATTTCCTAAAAAGCGAGCACTTTGATTATAGCCAAGCATTTCGCCTTGCATAACACCAGGTGCCGCAAGCCGAATATAAGCTGTCGTACATGGCACCATACCACCAATCGCAATCCCGAATAAAAAGCGGAAGAAGATAAACACCCAAAGATTCGTCGCGAATGCCTGTGGAATAACAAAAACAGCCGCCATAATCAACAAGATATTCAGTATTTTCTCATACCCATATTTGTCTCCAAGCTGTCCCCATTTTCGCGTCATCACCAAGTTCCCGAATCCCGTCGCAGAAAACGCCAACCCAGACAAGAAAGCAATATTGTCTGATTGCGTCATATCTCCTACATAAAGCGCAAGCAACGGTTGAACACTAAAGTTCGCAATTTGGATAAGCGCTGTAATGACCATCACAGTGAAAAGAACTCGCAGCGTAAAAATTTGTTTTAAAACTGCACGACGTGAATAAACCACTTTGGCAGCTTCTTTTTGTTCTTCTGTACGAATTTCCTTTACACCAAAAGCGACAATTAAAGCCGCCACCATCATCGCAATACCAGTAATCGTAAAGGTATCTTTAAAGCCAAATAAATCCGCCATCGCACCACCAATCAGTGGACCAAATAGCATACCAGTAACACCGCCGAGTTGCAGTGTACCGAGGACTTTTCCAGCTTCATTACGAGGAGTTTGCCGTGCAATAAATGCGTTACTAACACCAATAAAGCCAGTTACAACCCCCATAAAAATCCGTAAAATCAGTAAGTAAGTGACAGAATGCGCAAATCCCATCAAAAAAATACAAATGGATAAACCAACCGAAGTTAAAATCAAAATTCCTTTATAACCGTGCTTATCACCAATTCGACCCCAAATCGGCGAAAAGATAAAGGCAATTAAAAATGTCACGCCAAAAATGTAACCAGCCCATCTTTGCACGTAAGCATTGCTATAATCACCAAATGTTTCAATGTAGAGAGATAGAAAAGGCATAATCATTGTCATACTGGCTGACATCAACAGGTTTGCCAGCATTAAGATGTACAAATTCCGTGTTCGAGTTGTCATAAAAGAATCATCTCTATTCGTATTATTGTTAAAACTGTCCTTTTCATTATAGAATAAAAGATAGCGAATGAAAAATAAAGTGAAGGATGTGCATTTTTGGTTAAAAAAATTGTCATTTGGGTTTCAGCTGTTATACTAGTACTGTATCTGATTGCTGTCGTTGTTAATTTGCTTATTATTTGGCTACGTTAGTAAACAATAAATTAAAACAAAAGAAGGAGTTTTTACAATATGACTTACCCACAATTATCAAAAGAAGTGGCACCTAACGAAATCGAAGCAGAAATGATTACAAATCGCGGAACTATCCGCATCAAATTGTTCCCTGAAATTGCTCCAAAAACAGTAGAAAACTTTGTTACACATTCCAAAAATGGCTACTACGATGGCCTTATTTTCCATCGTGTTATCCCTGAGTTTATGATCCAAGGTGGCGACCCAGACGGCCGCGGTACTGGTGGCGAAAGTATTTGGGGCGAATCTTTTGAAGACGAATTTTCTACAGAAGCTTTCAACCTACGCGGAGCTCTATCAATGGCAAACGCCGGTCCAAACACAAACGGTAGCCAATTCTTCATCGTTCAAAAACCCGACATGCCTGCTGACATGCTTGGCCAAATGGAACAAGCTGGCTTCCCAGTAGAAGTTATCGAAGCATATAAACAGGGCGGGACACCGTGGTTAGACGGACGCCACACAGTTTTCGGTCACGTAATCGAAGGCATGGACGTAGTAGACGAAATTGCCAACCTACCAACTGGCATGCAAGACAAACCAGTGAATGACGTTGTGATTGAGAAGATTAATATTAAATAATGAATGAAGAGCACTTTCTTGGTTTTAAGAAAGTGCTTTTTTCGAGTGAGCGTTTAATAATAATTTCAGCTAGGAGTGAGGAATCCGTGGAAACATCCCACCCAATAAAAATCAACAACCAACTAATTTACGGCAGAGACAAAACATGGCTCGAAAGCTTACACCAAAACACCAACCAACTTATACTAACCATAGAAATTGATTTTGAAGATGAAAGCAAGCTTCAAAAGATGGTTTTTAACGGACTTATTTTCTATTCATCAACCGAACTCGACACCTACGAAAAAAGTAAATGGAGTACGAGTTGGTTAACCAGCCAAAGCAATTTCGAAATAATCGAGCAGTCAGATTTAATAAACGAGCGAGTGAAAATAAGAAGTGACTACAACATCCAAGATTTCAAGCATTACCGGATTAGTACGTATGATTACATTATTGATGTAATAGCAAAAACCTACCAATTAAAGGAAGCTCATAAATAAAACAAGTTTCTCGTCGGTTAAGATGAGAAACTTGTTTTATTTTAAACGAATACCTCTGAAAAGAATTCATTATATAGCGCGCGAACAGCTGTGTTTTCTTGCTCTTCTTTCACGCCAAACATAATGCTTACCTCAGAAGAACCTTGATTAATCATTTCAATATTTACTTTCGCATCAGATAAGGCCTTGGAAGCACGAGACGTAATCCCGACATTATGGCGCATGGTCTCACCGACAACCATAATCAGCGAAATCCCGTGTTGCATAATCACTTGGTCTGCGTTCAATTCTTCTTTCAAACGAGACATAATTGTCCGCTCTGTATCCTCGCCAAACTGATTTTCGCGAATAATAATCGTTAAATCATCAATCCCAGACGGCATATGTTCATAGTTCAACCCGGCATCTTCCAGAATTTGCAACACTTTCCGTCCGAAGCCAATTTCCCGGTTCATCAAATATTTACTAATATAAATGCTACAAAAGCCGTCATCACTAGCAATTCCAACGACTGGCCCATTGTTATTTTCGCGTTCATGAACGACACGCGTACCACAAGAATCAGGATTGTTCGTATTTTTAATATGCACCGGAATACCCGCATGGAAAGCCGGAATTAAAGCTTCATCATGAAAAACAGAGAAACCAGCATAAGAAAGTTCACGCATTTCCCGGTAAGTAAGCTCAAGTACCTTCTTCGGATTTTTCACAATAGTGGGATTGACTGCGTAGACTGCATCCACATCAGTAAAGTTCTCGTATAACTCGGCTTGGGCGCCGTTTGCCACAATCGCTCCAGTAATATCAGAGCCACTTCTAGAAAACGTGCTAATTTCGCCGTCTTTTGTATAGCCGAAAAATCCTGGGAAAACAATAATACCTTCTCTTTCTCGAAGTGCAAACAAACGATCATAAGATTCCGGTAAAACTTGCGCGCTAGCATGTTCATCTGTCACAAGTAAACCGGCATCTTTTGGATTAATATAATTAGCGTTTAAGCCTTTAAATTTAAAGTAGGCGGCGATTAATTTTGCGTTATTGTCTTCGCCACTAGCTTTCATTCGATCTAAAAATTTATCAGGATCGCTTTTATCTGAAGAGATAGTCGCTTGTAAATCTGCGCGAATTTGATTGATAATTTCGTCGCTCATCCCTGTGTCCAGTGCTATCCCCGCATATCTTGCAATGACAGATTCAAACAATTCGCTCGTATCTTCCCCAAGAAGTGCCTTTGCCGCACAATCAATAAGTAAATCGGTCACCTTTGTATCTTCCTTGAAACGTTTACCTGGTGCAGAAACAACAATGATTTTTCTGTCAGGGTCCTCCGCTACAAGTTGGAAAACCTTATTTAATTGGATCCCCGATGCTAAAGAGCTTCCGCCAAATTTAATTACTTTCATGCAACACACTCCTGATCTGAATTTTTTATCTTCCGAAAGCGTTGTTTTTGGATGATGCGAAATTTTCTGACCTTTCGGATAAAGTTATTGTCTATTATCGCTCTTTTTCCGTGAAATCGCAATGTTTTTTCGTGTTTTTAATTATTTTCTCTCGGCTCCAGTAGTTTACTTGTTTAAAAAGCTAAAGGTAGTTATAATAAGAGTGTACAAAAAAAGCAGCCTTAATCTGAAAGGAAAGATTACGATGAAAAATATTGTTTTAGTATGTGCGGCAGGGATGTCAACAAGCCTTTTAGTAACAAAAATGCGTAAAGCAGCAGAAGAACGCGGAGAAACTTGCGAAATTGAAGCATACTCCATCGCTGAAGTAAGTAACTTAATTGATGATGCAGATGTAGTGCTTTTAGGACCACAAGTGCGTTATCAGAAAAAAACAGTTGATGAACTAGCTGCTGGGAAAATTCCAGTAGATGTAATCGACATGGCAGCATATGGTACGATGAACGGTGAAAAAGTACTAGGCCAAGCATTAGATTTAATTAACGGTTTCCAAAAATAAACAGTAAAAAAACCTGTGTGGCACTTAAGCCACGCAGGTTTTTTAGCTTTCTTGGGTAAGAATCCCGTCTTCCATGCGATACACATGGTTGACTAAATCTAGCATACGCTCATCATGTGTTACCATAATCGCTGTTCGACTCGTTTGCACAACCTCATTACGGATAAGCTCGACAACTTCACGACTTCTTTCAGTATCAAGACTCGCAGTTGGTTCATCGGCTAAAATAACGGAGGGTTGATTAATAAGCGCGCGAGCAATAGCGACACGTTGCTTTTGACCGCCAGATAAATCTTTTGGATAGAAATTCGCGCGATCGCTAATTCCAAGTTGGCTTAGAAGCGAAGCTGTATCTTTTTCAAGTTCCGCCGCACTTTTCCCAGCCATTTTCCCAATAAAGCTAATTTGATCTTTTACATGTAAGTAAGGAACCAGATGAGCTGCTTGGAAAATAAAGCCGATTTCTTCTAAGCGTAGCGCTGTTTGTTCTTTGGAAGATAGATTCCCGACTGATTTGCCGTTAATAGAAATTGTTCCGCCAGTAGGTGTTAATAGCGCTCCGGCAAGAGAAAGGAGCGTACTTTTACCAGAACCACTCGGACCAACAATCGCGATTAATTCGCCTTTTTTCGCTTCGAAATTGGTTTCCTTCAGTGCATGAATAATTGAAGGACCAGACGGGTAATCTTTATATACTTTCTCAAAAGATAGTAGAGTTTCCATTATTCATCACCTCCTCGAATAGCATCTAGTGCGTCTACTTTAGCGATTCGTCTAAGTGATAGAAGTGCGCCGAATAGGGCAACTAGGAAGAACAAGCCACTATAAAGTGCAATCGTCATCGGACTTAATCTAAATGGCATCGCTGCAGGCATGATGCTTGGTAAAATCAGCGTTACACCGACACTAATTAAAATACTAATAATCGAAATAATCACCACTTGAGTAATAATACTCTTAACTAAGTAACTTGTTTTCGTTCCAAGTGCTTTCAAAATACCAAATTGCGTTGTTTTTTGAAGCGTCATTACATAGAAGAATGCTGTTAAAATAAATCCACCAATAATGATTAGGAAGAAAATCATCATGTTAAGCGTCATTTGTTCCGCGGAATAACCTGGAATTTGATTTAAAAACTCTTTGTGATCGATTGTCGTTAAATCTTTATCCGTGAGTGTTACACCTTTATCAGGATTTTCTGTTTTAATCGCAATAGTACTTGTTTGCGGGATCTTTTGGTGATATAAAACAGGGTTGATTTCTTGCCAAGTTGCGATATTAATATAAACAACTGGAGCATGGCTGTACTTTTGATTTTCTGTAAAGCCAACAACAGTTAATTCTCTATTTAAAATATCATCCATCAAAACATCGCCAATTTTGATTCCATCTGATTTCAAGGAAGAATCAACGACAATTTCGTCCGGTTTTGTCACTTGTATGTTAGCTCCATCAGAAATTTTTGGAGCGAGAAAGCTATCTGGTTGAATACCGAAAAGTGCAACGCTAAACTTTTTATCGTCACTTTCCCGTTTTAATGTTTGCATAGATTGACCGAGAACCGCAGCATCCTTTACATTCGCATCTTTTTTCACGTCAGCGAGTTTGGATTCTGGGAACTGAGATCGAGATAATTTGTCTTGGGCGTCTTTGCTGAGAACATAATATGGAACCCCGTTATCTGCGACAGATGAAGCATTATCATAAGCCAACCCGTTTGCCAGCCCAGATAAAATAAGTGATAGTAACATAATTAAGACCATAATGCCTGTTACTAAAATATAGCGCAACTTAGAATAAACTAATTCACGAAGCCCTAAAAACATCGGTTATACCAACTCCTTTAAATTTATGTAAACGGAAAATGAACACTATTTCACTTTCCAAAGAATAGTATACCAAAGCTATATTCAATTTCCTAAAGAAAGAAACTAAGTATTTGCTACCTAGTTTCTCAAAATAAGCTATTTTTTTAAGCCTTGAATCAGAAGTTTCACGGATTTTTCTAAAGTTTCTTTTGGGCAGGCGATGTTAAAACGTACAAAGCCTTTTCCAGAATGCCCAAATCCAGAACCCATTTGAACACCGACACCAGCTTCGATTAAATCAGTGTAAATCGTTTTTTCGTCTTTTGGAAGTGCGCGGCAATCAAGCCACATTAAGTAAGTTGCTTCTAAGTCCGTCACGCCAACTTCTGGTACTTCTTTTTCGAGTTCTGCTTTTACATATTCATAATTGCTATAAATATATTCTTTCAACTCTTTTAACCAAGGCGCACCGTGACGATAAGCTGCTTCTGTACCAACAATCCCAAATACATTAAGACCGTTAGTCGTGGCGTACTTTTGCTCCGCAGCGAATCTTGTTTGGTAATCTTTATTCGTAATAATATAGTAGGAAGCTTTAATCGCTGCCAAGTTAAATGTTTTTGTAGCAGCCATGAGTGTAATTATTTGATCTTGATAAAACGGTGCTGCGACCATCATTGGCACATGTTTATGATTTTTCATCACTAAATCAGCATGAATTTCATCCGAAACAATCGGAATTTGGTATTTCTCACATAGTTTCGCTAACTCTACAAGTTCTTCTTTTGTGAAACAACGTCCACCAGGATTTTGTGGATTACATAGAAGGAATAATTTTACATTTTCTTCTTTCATCCGTTTTTCCAAATCATTAAAATCCATTCGATATTGACGGTTCTCATATATAAGTGGCGACATAACCACTTTTCGTTCGGTGGCTTTCGTTACATTGAAAAATGGCGGATAAATCGGCGAAACCATTAAAACCGCATCCCCTTCATTGGTGAGAGAACGAATCGCTAACGAGATTGTCGGAACAACCGCTCCGTTAAAAAATAGCGTGCTCGGATCGATTTCAAACTGATGCTGCTCTTTGTTCCAGTCAATAACAGCTTCAACAAGTGCTTTTGACTTTGTTGAATAACCAAAAATCCCATGATCGATTTGACGCTGAAATGCATCAAGTACAGGCTTCGGCGCACGGAAATCCATATCCGCTACCCACATTGGAATAATATCTTTTCTGCCAAATAATTCTTCTGCCCCATCCCACTTTTCTGAATTAGTTCCAATACGCGGAATGACTTCATCAAATTGACTCAATTATGTCACGCTCCTTCTCTTTCATTCGCCTCAATTATAGCATAAATTCCACCTTAAAAACTCACCATAGAAGGATTTAGAATAATTGTTAAAGTTTCGCCTAAGTGTTATAATTTATAAAATATTGTAAGGTTGAAAGTAGGTGGAATGAGGATGAGTACATTCAAAGTAGGAGACGTAGTTTCTGGGAAAGTCGCAGGAATTCAAAGCTACGGAGCATTTGTAGCGCTAGATAATTCGACACAAGGCTTAGTTCATATTTCAGAAATCACGCATGGTTTTGTCAAAGATATCCATGATTTTCTAGAAGTTGGCCAAGAAGTCAAAGTGAAAATTCTAGATATTGATGAAGAAAAAAATAAAATCAGTCTTTCTATTAGAGCAACAGAAGAAGCACCAAAAGAACAACCAACTAAAAAGAAACAAGTTTCATCTAGCGAAAACGACGAAGGTTTTAACACTTTACGCGATAAACTAGAAGAATGGATTAAAAAAGCAGACAAATAAAAGCCCCAATCAGCTATTCAATATACCCATTTTGGGATAAATTGCTAAGCTGATAAATTTAATTGACTAAAATTTTAGAAAAAGGGAATAGTTAGTAGTAATTTTCTATTTATTCAATATTATAAAATAGTCAAAAGGGGGATTTACGTGAAAAGATCTATTCATGTGCAGGCATTTGTATATAACGAAAAGAAAGACGAGATACTAGTGGTGAGAGATCGCAATTTGACATGGGCATTTCCAGGGGGACATGTGGAAACAAACCAAACAATGGAAGAAGCGCTTGCAAGCAAAGTGAAAGAGCAAACCAATATTGACATAGAAATAGAATCTATTTTACACTGCAAAGAGCGCCGTGCTACATGGGAGCATGTTTGTACATTCGTTTTTCGTGCAAAACCTGTTGGTAATGCACTTCTTGCTTCCAACGATGACAATGTGTTTCGAGTAAAGTGGATACCTATCCCGCTCGCAGATGATTTATTAGCTGTAGACCAATTATCATTAAATGAACTAGTCAGAAGCGAGGGAGTCTTATATGAAAACTATACCTGATTTTCAAAAAGGCTCAAATTTCACAAGGTCAAGCCTTGCTAAAAAGCACTGTTTGATATAAAGTTAGTAAAGAAACTTTTTTAAAATTTGGAGGGAAAATAATGACACATATTAAATTTGATTATTCCAAAGCGCTCCGTTTTTTTGAAGAACGCGAACTTGATTATCTTGAACCAGCAGTAAAAGCAGCTCATGATTCATTACATAATGGTACAGGTGCTGGTAATGACGCACTTGGTTGGATTAACTTACCAACAGATTACGACAAAGAAGAATTTGCTCGTATCAAAAAAGCGACAGAAAAAATCCACAGCGACTCCGATGTATTAATCGTTATCGGAATCGGTGGTTCTTACCTTGGAGCACGTGCAGCTATCGAAACTTTAAATCATTCCTTCTATAATGTACTTGAAAAAGGTGCGCGTAAAACACCTCAAGTATTCTTTGCGGGAAATAGCATCAGTTCTTCCTACTTACATGACCTTATTGAAGTAGTTGGCGACCGCGACTTCTCTGTTAACGTTATTTCTAAATCAGGAACAACAACAGAACCAGCAATCGCTTTCCGTGTGTTCAAAGAACTTTTAATCAAAAAATATGGCGAAGAAGGCGCGAAAAAACGCATTTACGCTACAACTGATAAAGCAAAAGGCGCTCTAAAAACATTATCCGACAACGAAGGCTACGAAACATTTGTTGTTCCAGATGACGTTGGCGGACGTTTCTCCGTTTTAACTGCAGTAGGTTTACTTCCAATCGCAGTTAGCGGCGTTGATATCGATGCTCTTATGAACGGAGCAGCAGCAGCAAGCAAAGATTTCGATAAACCAGAACTTAAAAACAACATTGCATACCAATATGCAGCAGCTCGTAACGTTCTTTACCGTAAAGGCAAAGTAACTGAACTTCTAATCAGCTATGAGCCAGGCTTGCAATACTTTAACGAGTGGTGGAAACAATTATTCGGCGAAAGTGAAGGCAAAGACAAAAAAGGTATTTACCCATCCAGCGCTAACTTCTCCACAGATTTACATTCTATCGGTCAATATATCCAAGATGGCCGTCGTAACCTTTTTGAAACAGTTATTAAAGTGGACAAACCACGCCACAACTTAACTATCAATAAAGAAGACGTAGATTTAGATGGATTGAATTATCTTGCTGGCGAAACGGTTGATTTCGTTAACACAAAAGCATTCGAAGGAACTCTTTTAGCACATACAGACGGCGAAGTTCCAAACTTTGTTGTAGAAGTACCAGAACTAGATGCTTACACTTTCGGCTACCTAGTATACTTCTTTGAAAAAGCAGTAGCTATCAGCGGTTACCTAAATGGAGTAAATCCATTTGACCAACCAGGCGTAGAAGCATACAAAGCCAACATGTTCGCATTGCTTGGCAAACCAGGCTTCGAAGACAAAAAAGCAGAACTAGAAAAACGTTTAAACGATTAATTTTCATTTCCAAACCTTGGGGCCAATCGCTCCAAGGTTTTTTGTTTGTTTGCGATTTTCTTCTATTGGAGTTACCATATACTTAAACAAAAGGAGGGGAAGAAGTGTTATCTATCGAACGAAAGCGTGCCATCGTCCAATATGTAAAAAGTAGAAAAATAGCAACAGTTAGCGAACTTGCCAAACATTTTGAAGTCCACGAAGCAACCATTCGCCGCGATTTAACCTCTTTAGAAAAAGACAAAAAGCTAAAAAGAACCCACGGCGGAGTTATGATAGAAGAAAAAGTAGTTTCCGAACCGAATTGGAAAAAACGAAGCGAAGTGCGCTACGAAGAAAAACAACGCATTGCCACATTAGCAGCGACAATGGTCAAAGACGGCGATACAATCATTCTTGACGCCGGAACAACAACCGGACACATCGCAACCGCATTAAAAGACCGTTCCAAACTAACCGTCATAACAAACGATATCAACGTAGCTTCCATTATGCGTTTCTCTCCGTCTAAAGTAATTGTGACAGGCGGCGTCATCTACCCAGAAACTTTCATCCTTAACGGTATGATTACAAGTGGAACCTTGCAGAGCATTCACGTACATAAAGCATTTGTAACCACACCAGCTCTCGATATCGACAAAGGTTTAATGCACTACGACGAATACCTCATCCCAGCTAAGCAACAAATGCTCCACTCAGCTGATGAAGTTATCTTAGTAACAGATCACACCAAGTTCGGCCGCATTTCACTTTACAAATACGCAGCCCTAGACGAAATCTCTTCCATTATCACCGGAAAAGAAATAGATCCGGTACTAAAAGAACAATTTGAAGAAAAAGGAATGCAAATTTATACAACATAATGATTTCGCCCCTATAAATCCTTATTTAAATGCGGATTTATGCAAGGAATTCATCTTTTTTCATCTTTATTTAAAAAACTTTGTAAAAAGTATTGACGAAAGGCAAAAATCTTGGTATATTTATAAACGTTGCTGATGCGGACAAAACGCTTTCGCAACAAAAGAAATTGACCTTTGAAAACTGAACAAAGAAGAAGACGAAAAGCAATGAGACGTAAAGTCTCACTGGTAATCGCAGGGCAGAAAACAGAAAGCTGTTTTCAACAAAACAAACTAGTAATTTAATTGCTAGCGAAGTCAATTTGACGCAAGGAATCTTATTCACGGTGTTGAATAAGTATTCAAATTCAATTTATATTTTAAAGAGAGTTTGATCCTGGCTCAGGACGAACGCTGGCGGCGTGCCTAATACATGCAAGT